>Ga0153960_1000010_pt1 | contig 280332 bp, 253 predicted proteins | sample TSFL044MetaG_FD_102274 | JGI IMG/M metagenome (GOLD analysis project Ga0153960, IMG submission 102274) | Attine ant fungus gardens microbial communities from Florida, USA - TSFL044 MetaG | ecosystem: Host-associated > Fungi > Mycelium > Unclassified | place: USA: Florida, Withalacochee...
CTTTGTTTTTTTGGTATTGTTCATAATCATTATGATCTCAAGCTGTATTGTATATCTATTCATTCGGAGACTGGAGCCTAAATCATTGATTGGAGGAATGGAGTGATGGATGAACTAATTCAATTAAAAGAAATCAAAAAAATATATCGCCGTAAACATCATGAGACCTTTGCTCTGGATGGCATTAACCTGAATATTCACCGGGGTGAACTGATTGCCATCATGGGGCCTTCTGGTTCTGGTAAAAGTACACTGTTAAATATACTAGGGTTGATTGACTCCCCTACGGAAGGTGATTTTTTTCTAAAAGGCGTCTCGCTTCAAGAAATTAAAAATCATAAAATGCATAAAACCAGAAATCAAACGATTGGATTTGTTTTTCAATTCTTTGCGTTGTTAAAGGACTATTCCGTTCTTGATAATGTGGCACTGCCCCTCACCTACCGAAAATCAAAACATAAAGACCGAGTCACCAAAGCCCAGCTGTATATTGAAAAAGTCGGTTTAAAGGAGCACATGCACAAAAAACCGGATGAACTATCGGGTGGACAACAGCAGCGGACCGCCATTGCCCGAGCTTTGGTCGGAGAACCTGAATTAATTCTAGCCGATGAGCCGACTGGAAACCTGGATCGAAAAACCGGAGAAGAGATCATGAATCTCTTGCAGCAGCTCCATCAGGAAGGGAAAACTGTCATTATCGTAACGCATGATTTGGAAGTCGCCAAAAGATGCAACCGCATCATCGAAATTGTTGATGGAAAAATAAATAAAGATCAGCTTTCATAGCATGTTGAATGTACAAAGAAACCGTCTCCTTTGGTATATGGTTGCTCGCACACCCATTTACCAAGGAACGGTTTCTTTTGATTTACATCTATCGCTGATATTCCGCCCTGTATGATCTCATTGCTAAGCAAAAAGTAGTGGCTGGCATGACAGCCGGCAGCCTGTCGACAGAGATATGATAAGTCTTACGTTTAAAATTTAGCTTCCTATCTCTGCCTTCGTCCGTCCTAACACCCCTGGGGTTCCGCATCGCGGGGCTTAATTCATACAAATGATGTTCAACCTTTTATACCGCTAAATGTAATGCCGCTAATAAACGTCTTTTGAAGGAAAAAGAACAAAACAATAATAGGTAATGTCATCAAGGTGGATACGGCCATTAATAGACCCCATTCGGACCCCTTTTGACTCTGAAATTGCTGCAATCCGAGCGAAACGGTGTAAGATGGTTCATTGGTTAAATAGAGCAAGGGGCCCATGAAATCAGTCCAGCTCCCCATAAATTGAAACAATGCCACGGCTAAAACGGCGGATTTGGCTAGTGGAAACATGATCTGTAAATATATGCGGAACTCACTAGCGCCGTCTAAGCGGGCCGCTTCGCGCAGGGCGTCAGGCAGTCCCATGAAAAACTGCCGTAATAGAAAAATGTAAATGGGCACTCCAAAAAATTGGGGTACAATCAGTGGAAGAGGTGTTCCTACCCAACCTAATTTAGTAAACAACAGGAATAGAGGAATCATTGTCACCTGTCCGGGAATCATCATCACAGCGAGGGTAACAAAGAAAAGCATACCTCTCCCACGGTACTCTAACTTGGCAAAACTATAGGCAACTAAGGGACAGGATATGATCACACCAAGCGTACTAACGATTGTTATAATCGCCGTGTTTTTCAGATATGTCCAGAAAGGGATATACTCAACGGCACGGGAATAATTACTCCACAGAATGGGATGCGGAATCCACTCTGGGGGGAATGTAAAGATTTGTGTGAGTGGTTTAAGAGAAGTCGAAAGCAGCCAAATGAACGGAATCATGAAAAATGCAGAAGCAATAATTAGACATACATAGGCTAACGCACGATTGATTCTTTTGATAGCGGTAGGATTCATCCCTTACTTCCTCCTCCTTATTTCCCTTGATAATGAACCCAGCGTTTAGACGTAATAAAAATAATTCCGGTTAATGCCATAACGATAATAAATAAGATCCAGGCCATTGCGGAGGCATAACCCATTTTGAAATACCTGAATCCGTTCTCATATAAATACATGACGTAAAAAGTCATGGAATTTGCAGGAGTTCCTTGCCCTTTGGTCAACGTATAGGGAAGAGTAAACTGTTGAAATGCACCGATCATTCCCATGACAAGGTTGTAGAAAATAACAGGAGTGAGCAAAGGCAGGGTTACCTTTCTCGTTTTCTGAAACCAGTTAGCTCCATCGATTTGCGCTGCTTCATAGTACTCATCAGGGATGTCTCCTAGTCCAGCAAGGTAGATAACGACAGCTTGCCCAATACCCCAAAGCGACATCAAGATGAGCGAAGGCTTGGACCACGCCTCACCACCCAGCCAAGAAGGCCCATCGATACCGATATGCGCTAACATCCCGTTCACCAATCCGAAGTTTGGATGTAACAGCCACATCCACAGTACAGCCAGAGCCACTTGTGGCACGAGAGTAGGTAAGAAAAAGATCGTTCTGAATATAGCCATTCCCTTGACCTTCATATTCAACATCATAGCGAGTGCCACACCGAAAAATATACTTAATGGAACAAAAAATACGGTAAAATAAATCGTGTTGTATATGGATTTCCAAAACAGAGGATCATGAAATAGATCTCTATAATTATTCATTCCGACAAATTCACCAGGCTGCAGAATGCTGTAAGTAGTAAAACTGAAGTAGATGGACATTAGCATCGGAATTGCATAAAAGCATAGCAGCCCTATAGCCCAAGGTGAAGCAAACAGCCACCCAGTCACGTTAGTTCTATGGAGTGCTCGTTTCCTTGCCGATGGAATTGCGTTTACTTGAACTGAATCGGCCAGTTTCGCCATGTGCATTCTCCTTCCAAAAGTCATTCATGAATAGGCAAGGAGAGAGTTCGCTCCCTGCCTACCGAGCACCCTATTTGTCGTATTTTTCTAAAGCCTTATTAACCGTCTCTGTTACTCTATCCAGGTTCTCTTTCGGAGTACCGTTACCGCGGGTAGCCTTTTCCGTTGCGGAAGCTAACTCATTCCACAACAGCTGTCCTTCAGGAATAACCGGGCGGTTGTGTGAATTGGGCAAAATATTAATAAATTCTTTCATAATCGGATCGTCCTTGTAACCGTATTTGTCGTTAACCGAATCGATAACGGAAATTTGAGAGTCAGCGTTTAATAACGTTTGCCCCTCTTCTTTCCCTAAGAATTCGAGGAATTTCCAAGCAGCAGCGACGTTCTTGGAGCCTTTAGGGATAATAGCGGACCCGCCTCCCGACCATGTCGTAAAATTAGTACCTGTTGGGGTCGGTATTGGTGCAACACCGTAATTTAAATCCGGTTTAAATTTTTCGATACCCTTCACCGTAAAGTTTCCACTTATCTTCATGCTGACTTGACCGGAAATGAACGGATCCATTTCCTCCGTACCAGCTGCGCTTGTGAATCCGGCAATATCCTCGACATTGTATTTTTTGCCGAAGTCGGTCATCCATTGTAGCGCTTCAACGACTTTAGGATCATTTGCGGTAATTTTGCCGGTGGCAGCGTCCTGGAATTCTCCTCCAAATGCCCATCCCCAAGTATACAGCCAGCCTTGCGAATACCATGGGATGAACCCGATCCGTTTGAAACGTTTACCTTCCTTAATGGTTAACTTTTCGGCGGCCGCTTCAAGCTCGGCGATCGTTTGTGGTGGTTTGTTGGGATCCAGCCCTACTTCCTTGAAATGATCCTTATTGTAAAATAGCAGGCGAGAGTCCGTATCCATCGGCATTGCATAAAGCTTTCCTTGATAACTGGACTCCTCCCAAGCAAATGGATAATACATTTCCTTACGAATTCCGGATTCTGCTGCCATCGAGGATAAGTCAGTCAGAGAACCTTGCGCAGCCCAAGTACCGACCTTAAACCGGTCGAAAAGTGCAACGTCAGGAGGATTGCCGCCTGCGACTGCAGTCAGCAGCTTCTGATCGGATCCCTCGCTGGATTCGGTATAAACCAATTTCATTTTGATGGTAGGATTTTTCTCTTCAAATGCCTTCACGACTTTATTCATATTATCTAAATCAATGGAGGTAAGACCATGCCACATCGTAACCGTTGTATTCCCCTCTCCGGCCTGATCGCTTGAGTCTCCCTTCGTTGAGCAAGCGGTTACAAGTAGTAACATAACCAGAAAGTAAACAAGAATTGGAAATGCGAATTTTTTGGATCTCCCCATTCAAAGTCCCCCTTAAGTTAAATTCATTAGTTTAACTTGAATTCCTATAGGATCCACTTCATTTTCTGATCAATCCACATTTTATGTAAGCGCTAACAATGTTGGTGACATGAACTATTAAAAACAGAAAATGATGAACGAAGTGAATTTTTTTATAAGAATCCTACAGGTTATACCAGTTATACTAAGTATATTAATATGACATCATGAAGCATGTCAATTGCAATATTACGACATAAATATTCATGACGTAAGTTATAATTAGATATATAAATCGACGTTTCAAGGTTCCTTAATCTCCCAGGTCAGGAAGGTCCATGTTCGAAGTTTTATTTCTGATATCAAAAAAAGTGCCGATAAGCCCCTGGGGACTTCTCGACACCTTGAACAATATGCTTGATTTTGTTGAGCTGCGCTTGCATTATCCCTACCTGTTATTTTTCACGACCATACGATGTTCAATAATGTTCAGCTCGGGAACTGCCGTTCCATGCAACTGAGAGATTAGCATATCCACTGCCAATTCACCCATCTGCTTCTCATCCTGCTTAATATGAGTGAAGATGGGTTGTCCCAGGTGATCGTTCAGGGAGTCGAAACAAACAATCTCGAATTCCTCCAGAGATTTCCCCATGGAGTGGATGACCTGAGCCAGCATGGTAGCTATTAGAAATTCCGACGCGACAAACGCCTTTACATCAGGGTGTTGTTTCAAAAAATGCTTTACTGTTTCTTTATCAGTTTCAATCGCTGTTCCGTTTATGTTCTTGGGAAGGGTGCCCTTCAAGTTCGTCAATACATAATCTTTGTTCAAGTTCATTCCTTCTTGGGTGAAGGCAAACGTATATCCGAGCAGCCTTTCCTCCAATGTTGACGTGTTCTCTTCCGGCGGAGATAAAAAGGCAATTTTTTTATGACCTTTGCTAATCAGATGACGGGTAAGATCCATGGCTGCTTTCTTATTGTCTGTGTATACCGAGCAAACCGGAATTCCTTTTAGATATCTATCGGCCAAAACAATTGGAAACCGATCTAATACAAGTCGAAGCAGCTCCGAATTATAGTGTTGACCATGAATAGGGGTCACGATTAATCCTTTGATGCCTAAACCAATAAATAAGTCGATCGCGCGTTTTTCCTCATCCCGATCCCCGCAAGTTCGCTTGATAATGAGTTGATAATTATGCTCAGCACTCCGCTTTTCCATCGATCTAAGAAGTTGTAGGCCAAACTCGTCAGAAAAATTCGGTATAATAAACCCGATCAACCGCTTATCATCCTCAGGCACCAAGGTCGTTTTCACCTCTGAATAGTGCTTCGTTTCTTCTCCTCCAATTATACCATCGGCCACATATGAACCTTTTCCTTGTATTCGTTTAATAACCCCAGAATCTGCCAATTTCTCCAGAGCCTTTTTAGATGTAATACGACTGACGCCAAATTGTTCAGCCAACTCTTTTTCAGAAGAGACTCGGTCTCCTTCTTTTAATCGACCTTCTTTAATCTCTTGTACAATATAGATATATATCTGCTCGTATAAATGCAATTCCACAAAACCACCCTGACATCATAATATTAATATACTAAGTATATTACACAAGAAGTAATTCGCAAAGTTACTCAGTGTGATGCTTCGGACTTGATTGAATAACTCTCGAACCCCAAACGAACAAAAAAAGCTGTCCCTCAAAATATATTCATACCTTGAGGGGCAGCTTATCGATACACTGCTGATTATTTAGATAGCTCTTCCTTCACCATAAGCTGACGGGCATATTCATTCAGATCGATAGACTCGCCCCCGTTCAGCCGCGACTTTTCAGCTGCGAATGCGATCAGATGACTCCGGACGGAAGCGGCAGCCGATGTCAGGCTCTCCTGACCGTTATAGTGACGCACCTCATTCAGAAAATTCCTCACAATGCCGCTGTCTCCCCCACCATGACCACTGGTTTGAGAAGGGATTGTGATTTCTGTTTTTTGGTGTGTCAAAAAGTCGTACACAGTAATTTGATCTTCCTCACCACGAAGTTCTCCTTTCGTCCCCATGATCTGGATTCTACGTTCCTGCTCAAATGTAAAGCCGCACATACTGAACATGGCCGTAGCTCCACCTTCAAATTCCATATTCACAACCTGATGATCTACCACATTATTGTCACTCCGGTATACACACCGGCCGTAATCGGTATCACGCAAGCCCTGTATGATATTCGGTTTCGTCAGCTCCTGTGTAAAATGTCCTGCCCAACCCCTGAACGGGTCACTCAAATAAAATCTTGGTGCAGAATACGCGCAGGTTGGTTCTACGGCACAATCCAAGCATCGGTCAGCGGAACCTTCCGGTGCATTGCCTTCATGAAAATGTTTAAGAGATCCGAACGAACTGACTTTAAGGCAAGGTTGATCCACGAGCCAGGATAATACGTCCATATCATGGCATGACTTGGACAGGATCATCGGGCTGGATGTGTTGGAATTGTTCCAATTCCCCCGCACGAAGCTGTGGGCAATATGCCAGTAACCCACATTCTCATTCAACTGAATGGAGACAATTTCTCCGATACGCCCTTCTTGTATCACCTTCTTGATGGTATTCCAGAACGGTGTGTACCGCAGCACATGGCAGATCGTCAGCAGCCGGTCATTATCTCTGGCCGCTTGTTCCATCTCAAGACATTCCTTCGGATCAGGTGACATCGGCTTCTCCAGCATAACATGATACTTCTTATCTAAAGCCTGCATGGTTGGGCCATAATGCATTCTGTCCTGTGTACAAATAACCGCAATATCAGCCAGCTTAGGTTCAGCCAACAGGGGCTCCCAAGACTCATAACAGCGTTCCGGCGGAATCCCGTGCTTCTCAGCAAATTTTGCTCTCCTCACCGGATCGGCTTCGGCAACTGCAATGAAGGTAAGCTCATGCGGATAATCAAGTGCATAGGGTGCATAGCCACCCGCTCCCCTCGCACCTGCTCCAATCAGGACTGCTTTCAGTTGACTCATATTTGTTCACTCCTTTATGATTTGAAATTTACGGATGAACCTTCTAATCCGCTTGGGTATAACGGTCTGCTGCTGATTGATAGATGGCTACATATCGTTCTACGCCCATCTTTTGGAGAGCTGCCACATACTGATCCCAATTGTCAAAGGATTCATTTCCAGTAATGAATTTGTCACGCATTTCATCTACATACGTTTCAATATCCGTCTGGAAAGTGGTCAGATCCCGCTGCTCTTCCTGCGTGAAATTAAATGGAGGCCAAATTTGATCTTGTGGTAAGATGTGAGACTCTGCTTTTTTCGCATTATCAACCGAAGTTGGCAGACCTTCAGCACCCTTGAAGTATTTCTGCTTCACAAAACCAGGGTAGTATCCACCCGGCCAAATCAGGTATTGACCTACCGCCTGGTCTAGATTAAGGCCATCCGGGTTGTTTTTGATATTGTCGACATAGTCTACGTTACCGTCTGCGTCTTCTTTATACGTCTCATCTTTCCAGCCCATGAAGAACGTTTTGATGCCCTCATCGCTATAGAAATAATCCATCCAGCGGATCATGGCCTCTGGGTTTTGGGCTTTATCTGTCAGTACGAACATCCCGATATTACCGAGTGGAGAACCATAGGCATTGTATGTCTGATCGCCATGAGGCCCCTTCAGTACTGGCATGCCAACATAACCTTGCTGATTGTATATCGCAACCGGATCGACATTATCAACGACTCCGATCAAGCCTTCCATACCTTTAGCATCCACTTCGGTACTCTTAACAGAAACAATGTCTTGCTCGAGCAATCCGTCCTTGTAGAGCTTATTCACGAACTGCAGCAGCTCCTTGTATTGGGGATCGGTTGGAATAAAGCGTACTTTATCTGTCTGAGGATCTGTATCAATGTTAATGTTGGAGGTTCCATGATTATTCAATCCAAATGAACCTCTCAAGTAGTTCACCACACCAGCCGTTCCCACACCGCCCCAGGCTATCTCGTCCTTCTGCCCGTTGCCGTTCGGGTCCTTTTCTTTAAATGCTTTCAACATAGTATAGAAGTCATCTAACGTCTGCGGTTCCTGCAAACCTAATTTATCAAGCCACTCTTTCTTCACCCAAGGTGTTCCGTACAGAACGGACTTGAATTCCGGATCATACAAGGTTGGCAGCCCATATATGTTACCATCCGGCATTGTAATCCCTTTGCCAATAACCGGATACTTCTTCATTAGAGCCTTAAAGTTAGGCGCATATTGGTCGATCAGATCATTCAGAGGAATGAATGCACCTTGCTTGCCGTATTTCAGCAGATCCGATCTGGAAAACGCCGAGGCGTAGAACAGCTCCGGGTAAGCGCCGCCTGCCAGCAGGAGATTGCGTTTTTCCTTCAAATTATCCTTCTGCACCGTATCCCACTGGATATGAACATTGGACATCTTCTCATACTCTTTCCAGAGTCTGAGATCGTTCCAGTCTGCATTGGCAAAAAACTTTCCGGCAAATCCGCTCACTGTAATGGTGTCATTGACGATCGGAAATCCGCTCGCATTGACTTTACCATTGGCAGCTCCTTTATCCTTGCTACTTCCCGAATCAGCATCCTTAGAACCGCACCCGGCCAGCATCGAAACGGACATCATACAAACTAGAGCGATACTTCCCCACTTTTTGAGCGTCATTCTTATTCCTCCCTTTGTCCCATCGTTATCCATACAAGGAATCATCCTTTAATGGCACCAATCATTACGCCTTTAACAAAATATCTTTGCAGGAAAGGATAAAGCAGGAGCACCGGGATATTGGCAACGACGAGTACAGCATATTTGATGCCTTCCACTTCCCTTTGCTGCTTAATCGCAGACTCGGTTGACATTTTGACCATATCGTTCGTCTGGCCTTGAATCAGAATTTCCCGCAAAATGAGTTGAAGTGGAAACTTGTCCTTGTCTGACAGATACAACATTGCGTTAAAGAAGGCGTTCCAGTGCCCAACAGCATAGAACAGAATCGTCACCGCTATAATGGGCATGGATAATGGCAGGATAATCCGGGTTAACGTTTGAATATTGGAGCAGCCATCAATCGTCGCCGCCTCATGCAACTCATTTGGTATCGATTGCTGGAAGAAAGTCCGCATAATGATGATGTTCCAGATCGAAACGGCATTTGGAATGATCATGACCCAAAATGTGTTTAACATGCCAAGGTTTTTGATTAGCATATAGGTTGGAATTAATCCGCCACTGAAGAACATCGTGAAAACAAACAGGGCCATGATGGCATTGCGGCCTATAAAATCCTTTCGAGATAGCGGATATGCAGCCAGAATCGTCATGACGAGATTAATCAGCGTCCCCACTGACGTATAAATCAGTGTATTGGTATAACCTCTGAGGATATCTTTGTTCTGAAAAATCTTCTCATAAGAATGGAGATTGATCCCCTTGGGCCATAGGAACATTTCACCACGCAGGACAGCCTGCGGATCACTGAACGAAGCACTTAACACAAAAACAAGCGGGTAGATAACAATGAGCGTAATTATAATTAACAAAAAATGGTTAATTACATTGAAAATACGATCTCCTCTAGATTCAACAAGCATGCATCAGCAACTCCCTTACCATAGGCTCGTTTCACTCATACGTTTTGAGATCTGGTTAACCGTGACCAGTAAGATGAAATTGATTATGGAGTTAAACAGACCAATTGCCGCCGAGAAGCTGTATTCAGCATCTTGTATCCCGCTCCGGTAAACGTAGGTAGAGATAATGTCCGAGGTTTCTAAATTCAGTGTGTTCTGCATCAGCAGGACTTTCTCGAAACCAATACCCATGATGCTTCCGATGTTTAAAATGAACAAAATGATAATTGTCGGCATAATACTCGGTATATTAATATGCCATATCCGCTGCAACCGGGTTGCCCCATCCACACGTGCTGCTTCATGAAGCTGAGAGTCCACGCCGGCTAATGCCGCCAAATAAATTATCGAGCTCCAGCCCATGGTCTGCCATACATCCGACATCACAAACAAGGTCTTGAACCAGGATGGCTCAGACAAGAAATTAACGGGATTACCGCCAAACATACCAATGAAGTGATTAATGATTCCGTATCGCGGCGATAAAAACATCATCATCATGCCTACGACCACAACGGTTGATAGGAAGTGCGGCGCATAGGTTATGGTCTGAACAAATTTTTTAAACTTTTCCGCCCTTACCTCATTCATCAGAAGCGCCAAAATGATAGGGACTGGAAAACCTACCGCCAAGCTGTATAACCCAAGTCCAAGCGTATTTTTAATTAATCTCCAGAAGTAATAACTGTGAAAAAAACGTTCAAAATGTTCAAAACCGATCCAGGGACTTCCCCAGATTCCCTTCGTTGCAATGAAATCCTTAAATGCGATTTGAATGCCATACATCGGCAAGTACTGAAAGACAAGGTAATAAGCAACAACTGGCGAGATTAACAAATAAAGCTGCCAATTTCGTAAAATGGGGTTCCACTTTTGACGTCTTCTTCTCTTCTTTTCATGTCCTGCATTCATTGCAGGTTGTACAGTTGTATTGGCCATGAACATCCCCCCTGGAATTGTCACTACAATTCTGCCTGGCAAAATGTCTTTGTGTTAAACCACCAGAGTCCTTACGCTACCCGAAGAAGTTCCCACCTTTCTTTTTTGATTTCTAAGATTTGATTTACAGTACTTATATGTTAGAAGTTATTACACAAAGTGAGTGGATAACGTTAATAGATGAGTTCATCATCTAACGCAAGAGGATTTGTTTTTTTGGATATATATTTGGATATCTATTTGGTACTAGTTTGGAATATATTATATGTAAATGGATAGGTATCAGTTTGGATAATAGGTTATAAGAGTTTTAGAGGATTCTTGTTTATTTTATATAAACATTGATTTATAGGGGATGAAAGCGTAATCAATGATTTGGTTTAAGATATAATCTTAGCGGCTGGCTAAATCCAAAAACACGGAAAATAACGCCAAACGTTTAATTTCATACATCATAATATAGCCCATAGTCGGTTGTCAAACATTTTTTTGGCTTTATTTGGATGAAATTTGGCTAAAAAACAAGAAAAACCCACGCGGCTGCATCCCTCGTAGGTTTTATATGACAGTTATCTGGATTTATATGTAATATAATATCACACAACTAACTAGTCATTTGTACGATTTGTACGATCATAAACAGATGATTCTCTCACAATAAGGGTGCTGGGCAACAAAACTTTATGGAGAGATGAATAACGTCCTTCCAAATAATCGTTAATTAATTGTGCTGCTACTTTGCCAATTTCATATTTTGGAACTTGCACGGACGTCAGAGGTGGTGTCGTATACTGCGCCATAGAAATATTATCCATGCCCACGAATGCTATATCTTGAGGAATACGGCCATTTTGTTCAACCACTGCCCGCATCGCAGGAATAGCGAGCATATCACTTGCACAAAAAATTGCCGTCGGCCAATCAGACTTGGGCGTCTCGGTCAAGAGATCCGTCAATCTGCTGTAGCTGAGATTCACATTCCAGTTGGTGTTGATAATCCAATGTTCATTCAGATTCAGGTTTGCTTCCAGCATGGCAAATTTATACCCGACATACCTTTCTTCGCTCTCTATTTGTTCCGAATATGCGGGGCCGCCGATAAACCCAATCCGGGTATGGCCTTGCTCGATCAAATGACGGACTGCTGTGCGGGCAGAAAATATTCGGTCACAGTCAACGACCGGTACAGTAAGCCTTTCGTCATTGAGACTTACCCCCAATACAGTGATATTCTCTTGCTCAAGCAGTTCAAATAATTTTTCATCGTACCAGCTGATTGCGACTATACCTTGAGTACCCGTTTCCTGAAGCATCATCTTTATCCGTTCGGTGTCACTAAGTTCTTCGCAAGTGCGGACAATTGCCGGAGGCAGCCCCAGTTCCGTCATTTTAACGTGAAAACCTGTCAATACCTGTGAAAAGTACGGATGATCATCCATCAAAATCTGTGGCACGATACAGGCTATCCGTTTGGCTGAGGTAATCTCTTTGCCAATGGATTTGGAGGATTCATCCAAAATGTATCCCAACTCAAGAGCAGCTTCCCTAATTTTTCGCTTTGTCCCTTCATTGACCGGTCGATTGGTATCATTGCTGATCGCACGCGAAACCGTTGATATGGATACGCCTACACGTTCTGCGATATCTTTTAATTTTGGCATTACAACACCTCCCCTTGCTCTCTTCATTTGGAGCCAAAATTTATGTTTAGCAATGATCATATCATAATATTGTAATATTTTGGCGTCAATTAAACAAGCCGCGATACGAGTTCTGTTATACTATCAACACTTCCCCCCAGACTGCCCCTTTTCCCTTAATTCCTAGATGGCCGAGCGATTTGATGAATTCCTCGCCGTCCACTCAATGCCAATCGGACAGCAGAGATGGTTTAGGGGGTGTTGAAAAGCGGACAGGCTCTAGAACAAAAAACCTAACAAAAATTGTTAGGTGAACTTCACTTGTATATGTATCTTTTTATCTGATGCTCATTATAAATAGGACTCGTTCATTGATGGAATTTTATTTTCAATTATGTAATTCTAATGTTTTCAGATCAATAATAAAATTTTGTTGTTTCAGAATATCCAATCCGAGAAGCCCTTTATGTTCTTTAGGCAATATGCCTACATCTATTTCTATATTCCGAATGCTGTTTATTCCTATTTCAATCCTGTCCATGACTTTGGTGTAGAAAGGAATACTTCCTCCAATCCCGTATGCTTCATATATTGAATCTCCAATCCCGTATGCTTCATATATTGAATCTCCGGTTTCATAGGTCACACCGATTCCTCTAGTACATCAGGACTAATGATCGTATGTGAAGAGCCTGTATCTATAATTACATTAATGGATCTCTGCGGAGGTTGATCACAAAGTCTTGATTCGAAGTATGATACACGATGTTACCAGGCTCTACTTGAAAAAACTCTTTATTCGCATCTTGTTCGGATACGGTACGAATTGGTGCAACTTCATCTACTATTTTTTTGTTGTCTTCCTCATGATAATGAATAATAGAAACCAAAACAAACTGGTCAGGGAACAGTTCTCTAACTTCTTGCCACTTCATATGTTCTACCTCCTGTTATTGAGTTAGTTCTACTTTCTGTAATTTTAACATATATCGCGATTGCATATAACTTTCTTGGATTTCATGACAACTGACTTAGACTGATTTGTTTACTGAAAATGACTTAAAATGACTTACCACAATCAACCACGTAGACTAATACTCCGCACTATCCCAGAAATACGTTGTTAATACGTTCTCTATCATAATCTAGAATCCAATCGTTATATTCTTTATAGATATCCGTTAGCGCTTCTCTTGATGCTGAAATAACATCGCAACCTCTATCATCATAGATATGAAATATCGTTTTCTTACTTATATTAATGAAATACACCCTATGATAGATCATTGGCTTAATGCCAACATCATGATTACATATAGCTTTGATTAACTGACCATATTTTAAGTCCTCAATTCTACATTTTGTCCAGTACCTGTACATGTTGTTCCTTGGATCTGGGGTTTCATCCGGTTCACAACCCAAATCTGGAAGTATCTCAAGTCTCAAGGCTCTAATCGGCTCTTTCTTCTTGATATATTTCCTGTACAGGTTCAACTTCTTCACTTTGTGTTTAGGCTTATCTGCAAAATAAGCTTGAGTTATTAATAGGATCTCATCTTCTTGATCATGAAGAGCCTTAAATAATTCAAGCGATCGATGATACACTCGTTCCATGTAATGCTCCATATTTATTCCAAACATCAGAGGATTGCCAAGTTCGAATCGTATTGCAACATCCCAATTATAGAAAAGAGGCGGTTCTAAGGTCAGGTTTGGGAAATGCTCTGCCAGGTACGTCTTTAGGTCCATTCTGTGGCCTCCATTTCAAACCTTGTTTGAATCTCTATAACGAAATTCGTGTATTATTTTTCTTCAAATTAACCCCAGAACATTCCATTATGACCTTCGTCCACGATCTTGAGCTGTGTTTCAAAATCTTCGTTCTGTTCGATATCATCGATGAAATGCCACTTGCCTTTACTGTCCTGCCAATACACTTTCCATGCCTTCTCATCCAATCTGAACTGTGCTACCGGCAGCTGTACCCATCGATCGCTTTGAAAGGCTTGTCTTTCTTCAATCAACGTCACATGGTTACCTCTGATTTTGTAACCGATCTTTATCTGACTTTTCACATGCTCAGACACTGCATTTTCAGTGTAATGGTCCATAATCTTTTGAATGCGTTTCTTCGTAAAATCATCCATGCTCTCTAACTCTCCTGCCTTGATCCGTTTTGCTTTGATTATATCATGTTGTTTTCTCCGATTTAAATGATGCTTTACTTGTGAAAGGTAAAACGGGACGCGGCTTATGCAATGGCAAGCCGTGTGAGGATGAGGAGCTGCGCCTAATGGGGGCAGCTCCTCACGGGGTTGCACCGCGTGCATTAGCGCGGTGCTCATGCTGCCATCACGAGCACACTTCCGTGATGGCAACACTTGGTGCATCACGATCGCTGCACCGTGATGCCAAAACTTGCATGCATCCACCATTGCTACGCTGTGTGATGCACGCCAAAAAGCGCCACGATCACATAGCCGTGGCGCTTCCTCCTGCTGCATGATGCCATTCGGAATCACAACAATAAGTTTATCCAGTCTTTTCAAAAATGTATAATTCATCTTCTTCTCTAACTTTAATAAACCCACCTTGCGCAGGTTTCGTCTAACGTTACTATATTCACGACCCAGCGTAAGCTGGGTGTCCGGCGACTGCCGAACCGAGCACGAATGTCCAATGCTTGAATATGATGTCATCTGATGCCGGCACTTCTTTTGAAACATCCCAATAAATAAATTCTTTAATTCATCTCTTTCAAAAGGCCTTCCCACTCTTCTATTGATAATTTATTGGATATATTCTTTAAGTTTTCAGGGACACTTACAAAACACATTAATTCTAAACTGTTTCCATCTGGATCATTGAAGTAGACTGAGGCATTTCCCTGATTAGGCCTGACAAATGGATTTATTGAATCTCTTTTTCCAAATGGGACAGGCTCAATTTCAATAGTTTGAAGCCATTTCACACTGTCCCTAAGATCTTCATAACTAACTCGAAATGCTGTACCGACTTCTTCGATCCACATCTACATTCTCATTTCATTGCACTCTACAAAACTGTTATTTTTCTTTATAGTCATTTGCTGCCTCTTTAATTCCTTCATTTTTAGAATTAATTCCCAATTCAATTCCCCAATCTAGTAATTTTGGAATTGCCTCTGAAAGTAGCTCTAACAATCTACGATACTCCCATTCATCGTCAAGACAAATTGCTGTTTTAGCTACATTAGGCAGATGTTCTATTAGCCAATCAGAAGGAATTGTTTTAATCTTTTTCCTCGCTATTTCAATTGGGTGAGTATTTTGTGGCTGGCAAGCCCATTCAATAAGGATAGTGAGTATTTTTATTCCAAGCCCCGTAGGGATACGTTCAATATCTTCTAGTCTAGTTGATATATTGGGAGATAATTGATTAATTTCATAATCTATTTTCAGTTCTTGCCATGATGCCATACCATTATTCATCATCCTTCCCTCCTAATACACTCATCCTCAATTGGAACTGGATCTCCGGGATTGCACCGGATCATCAATATTTTGTTAGTCGAAGGAAGTTCTGGAAGCAGCCATTGCATTTAAGGCGTTCTCAAAATAGCTATATACTTCATCTGCAATTCCCAGAAACTCTTCAACAAGTACATTACTATCCAAGTAACAAGCATACAGATAATCAACTAAAGCGGAGTCAATCTCACAATAGTTTAATATGGCATTCTTCATCTTAATAATGTCATCTTGCCATACCCCTGTATCTTCTAAAACTAAAGAGTATAATGCACGAATTAATCTCTTCGAATACCCTTTAATATATCTAGTTTTCATTGTGTTATCACTAGCATTAGAAAGTGAACGATGTACACGATCTACTTCCTCCTTGGTCTCTGTATTTAAGTCTAAAATGAACTCTGGAGAAATCATGATCGGTGGTACTTTTTCACCAATGTCATGACCATATAGGCAAACACAAATGATCTTAACCCAAAAACCCCACTCATTTGGCTTACTTAATACATCGTCAATCGAGCAAATTATCGTATCAATCTTAGTTACTAGTGGATATTCTTCCAAAAGCCTGTATTTAATATTTGACAATCTTTCGTAATCAATATCTTTGGGATTTGCACATACAATAGTAAAGTCTGCATCTGACTTAAAAGGTGTAGCCGTTCCTTTTGGAATCGAGCCACACATATAAATGCTATGAATCTTACCTTTAAATTCGGTAAGGATACGATCTATATACTTATCAACAAAATCCTTATATTCACTTTGTATTGCAATTCTATTTATAACTTTTTCTAATATCATATAGACTCCTCCTAAAATAAGAACTTCTTTCGGCTAACGTTGTTGTACTCATGACGCTTGGCGAATGCCAAGTGTGTCCGGCAAGCCTCTGCTTCCCTGAAATACTTCTGCAGGACCGAGGGCGCATGCTCGATGCGTGAATATATTGTTATCTGATTTCAGGGTAATCTATGAATAACTTTCAATAATGTTTCAACTATGATCTTCAATCAGTATTAACTTCTTATCTTTCATTTGAAATATTGATTTCCCTTGAAGTTTTAATGTTTCTCCTGCCTTCATTCCATTAGGGAGATCACTGGACAATATTCCCTCATAATCAATGTCAACCTCTGCTTTATCTCCTGCGAAAATTATGTTCTTTATTACTTGACGCCTTTGAGAAAATACCTGAATTGACTGCTCTGCTAATGTGCGAAATTCCTGAATCCCCTTTGTTTCCGAATTCACTTCACCTTTAGAAATGTTTCGAAAATGAATATTTTCATCCAAAACTCCTATCATTCCATCAATGTTAAACGTGTTATATGCGCTCAGATATTTTTCAATAAGATCTTTTAAATTTGAGTTCTCCAAGTCGAATCACACTCCTAGATATTACATATTTGTCCTGATTTTAGATAACGTTGCTGTATTCACGAATCCGAGAGGCTCAAAGGAACGTAGCGACTGGGTCCGTCAGGACCTAGCCTCTCAGTGGTTGTCGCCTGAGTCCGCTTCCGTTCTACTGAATTTCGCTAAAACCTCATCAATGTTATCCCATTCATAAATTAATTCATTTAGAACTTTTCCTCCGATTATTATTTGAATTGATTTACATAATTTAGCTCCATAATGTTCATAGAAATATCGTGTATTATTATCTTCTAGAACTTCAACAAATATCTTTTGATAGCCTAAGAATTTAAATTGTAGAAATAGTTGTTTAAGTAATTCTTTCCCTAAACCTCTTCCGTGATATTCCTTAAGTATGTATATAGATGTTAAATCACTAGAATTGGCTACTATATTTGTTTCTCTCTTCCAAGAATCTGCAAATCCAATAATTTCTCCTTCTGGGTTTTCTGCTATAACTACAAAATTATCTTCTCTTTCAATATTTTCGATCCATAATTCAGTTCTTTTTTTATATGATAGATTATATAAGAATTCATCTGGAATAATACCTTTGTAAGTTGTTCTCCAACTATCCACATGAACTTTTGCAATGCCTTCTGCATCATTAATCGTTGCTTTTCTTATTTGCATAATAACCACCTCATAAGATTAGTTAAAACGAATATTTCAAGCACTTAGCCATAACTGTATATAATGAGTAGCATTATACAGTTCCAATCTTGTAATTTATTTACGATAATTTCTCATAACTTTCTTGTATTCACGAAACGCCCGGCCTTAGATAGCTCTTATCTTAGGCTGGGGCGTTTGTTGACTGAGATTTCTTCCATGATTATACATCTGTCAATCAAGGGACGATAGCCCTACAGCTTGAATACTGTGTTAAACGCAGTTTCTGACTTCATCGAATTATCAAATATTTGCTTTCAGTTTGTTTTATATGATGCAGCATATGGTTTATATTCTATAAAATTGTCTATTAGTTTGAATAGATTCTCCCAATTATCCATCGAAATACTCCAATCATCAGGAATCCCATTGAAATAGATAACATTCATCCCGTGATGCATTTATGACTCGATATGGCCTTCTTTATCCATAACCATTCGCAACACTCTTTCCTCGAGACACAAAAAAAAGACAAGGCTATCTTAATGGTATCGATCATAAAAAAGTACTGGATAAGGAGAGAACCATATTAGGAATAAGTAAATGGCATACAGGGAAACATAAATCCGGGAACTTCATTAACTAACGGATCTAGGAGGTCGGCAAATGGCAAAGTTTTTCGTTTTAATAATATTATTATTGGTGGCAGGCTGTTCGTCCCATAATAATATGATGCAAAAACAAGTGACTCCTGAGCAAAAACAAATTTCAATTCATGATCATGCTGCTGCACCAAACTCTGTCCTCACACAGGCATCATCAACAGCTACATCTTGGCAAGAGAGATCTATTACAACAAAAGAAGCCCAAAATGGAATTCCATTGGATTTGTTGGATCTGGTTCGAACACCGGATGGAAATCCAGTAAACCAGGCACCTGCAGGAAATCCTGAAAATAAGGAGCCAACAGGACAAGTACAGGAAGGTAAAAAAAATACTACGGATAAAACCGATTTTGAGCAGCAGGTTCTGGATCTAGTCAATCAAGAAAGGGCCAAAACAGGATTAAGTTCCTTGAGTAGGAATGAAGAATTGTCAAATGTGGCTATGGTCAAGGCACAGGACATGTACAACAACAGTTACTTTGATCATAATTCGCCAACACATGGATCCCCCTTCGATATGATGAAGGAATTCGGGATCACATATAATACCGCTGGAGAAAACATCGCAAAAGGGCAAACCACCCCTACCCAGGTTATGAAGGAGTGGATGAATAGCCCTGGCCACAAAGCAAATATACTGAATAATAGTTATACTCATATCGGTATTGCTTATTATAACAACACATGGGTCCAGGAATTTACTGGGTAGCGCCTTTCATCTCCCAACAATAAAGTATCAAAAACCCGCAATTTATGTCGGGTTTTTGATACTTACAGATCCTGCATACGCCACCAGTTGTTCCTCTGTGAAAGATTCGTGGGCGGTTTTCCAGCCCAGACATTTCCGAAGGCGATGGTTGATTAAATGAAGCGAACGATCCAATGCTGCATCTAATATTTGAGTAAAGTCTGTGCCCTTGGGAAAAAACTCACAAAGTAAGCCGTTTGCATCCTAATTTGAACCTCGTTGCCAGGAAGAGAAAGGGTCGGCAAAATAGATCTGTACGTCGTGCGTTTCCTCCAAGTTCGCGTAGCAGACAAATTCCTTGTCACGGTCTGTTGTAGCAGTTTGAAAAGCTACAGCAAGATACTGTGCAGCGGCTACACATCAGCAACAAATCTCGTAAATACATAATGAGGTTTATGCCATCCTTCGCCTTCACTAGGGGAACTCATTAATGATGACCATCTTATTAAGTTAATTATGTTTGACTCAATAGATTGCATGGTTAAGTCCAAAACGTCTTCGAATCAGCCTTCAACTCTAAGTCTTTGCTTTATCTAAATACTCCTACTTTTTGAGCCCTGAAATCATTAAAAGCATCAGTATGTTGCTGATTAAATAAATCAGGCATTTCATCAGGATTAAAGAATTTAAGTTCTATACTTTCTTCATTACTACTAATCATTTCACCATTGGAAATGCAACCCTGATAAAAAAATGAAATCGTTTGTGCCCGATCTCCATTTGAATACTTGTCAAAATATTTGGTATACACACCTATGAGCTTTTCAATAAAGATTGTTAATCCCGTTTCTTCTTTCACTTCACGAATAGCCGTCTCTTCAGCAGATTCGCCTAATTCCATAGCTCCTCCTGGAAAGCCCCAAGCATCTTTATCTCTTCTACGTTGCAGCAATATTTGTCCCGCTTCGTTCACAATGATTGCTCCTGCAAAGTTAAGAATGATCATTTCACTACCTACCTTACTTCTTATCCATTTGATATAATCCATCAGTTTCTCCTTTTTACGAGCATGTAAAGCACTGTATGTAATTTGAAATTCCCATTTACTTTGCATTTCTGATTTTTCACATAACGTTCTTGTGTTCACGACTCAGCGTATGCTGAGTGTCCGGCGTATGCCGGGCCAAGGGCGTATGCCCGCAGCGTGAATATTATGTTATCTGCTGTTCCTCTCTTCCTTGAAAAACTTCCTTCTACTTCTGTATTCCGTAGCTTGAATGTTTTTTTTATCTGCTGTTGCTACTAACCTGAATCTCATGCAATCTCTTTAAATTTTTGAACTTTCTTCATGATTTGTTTCTTTAAATTCCGTATCAAAAATTGATTTGTTCACTCTTTCGAATTTAAGCCCTATTAATGTTATTGCAATACCCAATCCTGCTAATGTAACAGAATCGCTCCATGCATTAATTGTTTTAGTTGAAACATTAGCCAGTAGATGAGGTAATAAAACAATTGCTAATGCGGCGCCTCCTAAGAAAATAGAATGTATAGAATATAAGGGTCTACTACTCTTTAATTTCTTCTTATCATTAACAGTGTCTATCAGAAATGCAATAAAGTCAGATAAGATCAAGAAGAAGGCAGCAATAGAAAAGCAAAACAACAATTTTCCATTCAGATTGACAATCGGAGTTAGTCTAAAAATAGATAATATTACAAAAGCAATACCTAGCCACTTTGTTAAAGTTGTTGTTGGTTTCAACATATCCTTTGCTCCTATGCTATTATTTTGAACTTTGGAATTGCAGATAACGTTCCCGTATCCACGACGTCCCACCGACTTAAGCGACCAACGGGAGCGGCCGCGATGCGGTTAGTCGGTGCGGATGTGTCCGCCTGATTCCACTTCCCAGCCAAACCTCTTCGGGCGGACCGAGGAGCCGTCAGGCTCCGAAGCGTGGATATGATGTTATCTGATGCACGTGTCTTCTCGAGTATTCTTAATAATCTTCTGGGCGTAATGGTGATTTGTACCACTTAGTAAAATTGAGTATATCAATTTCTTGTTGATCAAATTCTGAGTTATATTGATGTGAATGAGGAACTGGTAAATAAATTGGTTCAATCTGATTTGAGAATTTCTTTGATATCAATAGCTCCTGGTACTTTCCAATGTCTCCATATATATAAATCGAGTTATCTTTATCATAAACAACAGTTGAATTTGTTGAAGGAGAATGAATCCAAATATCATGTCTACTATCGTTCTCTATGAAATCTCCAAACTCAAGGAAGAAACTTTCAATGTCCAATAATGCTAAATCATGACTTTGATATCGAGCTATTTCTTGATCTGTCCTGCTTACATTAAGAATATATAGAATAAAATAAGGCTCCTCCATCGCTCTTACTAAATCTATCAATGTATCGATCACATTAGTCGACCAAACAATAATTCTAGAATAGTGTTCTGTGTTCTGAATATGATATACATTTGATTTTGCATATATTTCAAAGCGTTTGAAATCATCGGATTTTTCTTGTTCAAAAAAGCCTATTTTACTTGTCATAATTTTCTTCCTTTCATATGCTCTACACGTGTTTCAGATAACGTTCTCAGTGTTCACGAACCCGAGAATACTAAAGGAGCAAAGCGGTTAGGTTCGCAGTGTTGTCCGTCTGATATCACTTCCCGAAATGCCTCTAGCGGACCAAGGTGCTGTCAGGCTCTGAAGCGTGAATATAATGTTATAGGATGTTGGTGCCTTCCTGAACTAATACTTTCACTGTCACTTATTGTTTATCCAATTTGGAATATGGTGTTTGAAATATTGTCCTATCTTCGTCAGTTCATTCATAACATAATTTATTTTTTGCTCATCCAAAAACCAGTTATCTCTTGTGGTACCAGTCTTGTCTGTTACCGAGCATACATAAAATTCCACCTCACTAGGAAATTCAACCTGATATGTAAGTAAAGCTCGTCTAGCAAAATAAGATTTGCAAACTACTATTGCTTTCCTTGGATTGATCCCCAGTTGTTGAAGAGACTCCCATGAATATCTTGCATTCTCAAACGTATTTGTCGCTTTATCTTCACGTAAGATTGAACTTTCTGGTACACCCAAATTTAATCCTACGTCTCTAAGAAACTCCCATTCAGTAGAGGAAACATTTGGAGTTGGTCCTCCTGATGGGAGAATATAAGGAGCCAAACCCTGATGGTATAATTCTGCAGCTCTCTCCATTAGTTGAGGATGACTACCACCAGGTATTAGTATTACATCAGACGTTTCAATAGCAGTTTCAAAAAACATAAACTCGGAAATACAATCAAAAGGATAAGGCAAGTCGTTCATCCTCCCTCTTATTTTCATAGTTTGCACCAATTTCTTATAACGTTGTTGTATTCACGACGTCCCACCACCTTAAGACCGAAGGGCGGCCGCGATGCGGTTAGGTGGTGCGAATGTGTTCGGCTGAATCTACTTCTTTGCTGCTGAAAATACTTCTCTGATCCTACTTCTAACTTCTGCCGGACCGAGGGGCGAATGCCCCGATGCGTGAATATTATGTTAGCAGATGTCCCCGACTTCCTCGGTATGCTCAACGAATCAGCTCTTCTATTTAATTTCTTGTTTGACCCATTCTTTCATTCTATTTATTTAGGTCCAATGATCGTCTTTATACGTTCTTGTTCTTCACTCTTATTCAAGTACTCAAAAAATCCAAGACGATTTCCCCAAGGATCTGAAAAGGTTCCCCATTTGACAGGAACTTCTGGTCTTGAGTATATTTCAAAATCATCTATTTTTAATAATTTAACAAGTATATCTCTTTGAACTTCAATATTCGTTGTTCCCAAACGTAATGGTCCATTACCTTCAGTAGGTGTTCCTTCAGCTACCTGTAACCAGCACCCAGGAATTAGTTCCCACTCTGCAAATCCCTCATGTGGTATAAAGTCAGGTTTTCTATTTAAGAGTGTTTCATACCACTTTTGTCCTTGTTCAATATTAGATACCCGAACTTGAGTAGTCATTTCAAAGATCATTTTAATTTCCTCCAAAAAGTATATGATAGTCTTTCTAACAATCCAAAATAATTCGAATATTTAAGTAAAGCTTTTCATATGTTCTTTAGCTCTCGGGGATTTCTGCTAACATCTAATTTATGTAATTCGTAAATACCACACACCCTGCATGATATGTGAACTACGTATATGATAACCTATGGTGTAGTATTTGCGAAGAAGAATTTGGTGAAAAAGGGAGATTTACTAAGCACTCAATCTCCCAAATCCAAACGATCCAATGGGCTCTGAATACGCTGAATATTTTTCGTACTAGTGTTGTTCGTGCACTCGTGTGACCAAGTAGTTCCTGAATATAGCGCAGGTCTGTTCCGTTTTCCAACAAATGAGTAGCAAAAGAGTGCCTCAAGACATGAATACTAACCTTTTTGTCAATGCCTGCGCGTTGTCTAGCTTCTTCAAAAACCTTCTGAACACTCCGCTCCGTAAGATGCCGATCAGAAGATTGCCCTGGAAAGAGCCAACGAGTTGGTCTATATTCAGTGATGTATTTCTGCACCATATCCCACGCTAGGCTCGATAGGATTGTTCTCCGATCCTTCTGACCTTTTCCCTGCCTTACAATAAGGGTCTGACGCTCAATATCCAAATCGCTGCATCGAAGACGAACGACTTCACCTACACGAAGACCAGATGAATACGTGAGAAAAAGAATCGTTTTATGCTTGAGATTAGTTACGGATGTGAGCAATTTAGCAACTTCTTTTTCGGACAACACTTGTGGCAGCTTGGTCTGCTTCTTGGGACGAATATACTGGATATCTGTAGGATGATGGAGTATGTGCTGGCAGTAGTTTTGTTTGGCTTCCCACGTTCTGCCATTAATCCGACGAATCCGCTCAATATATGCAGGGTTATATGGGATATGAATGCGCAGCAACTCAGCGGAACCTTTAGTTATGGTAATCGCCTTTTCAGTAGTAGCATATTTATTCATAGGAAACTCTCCTTCGTTTGGATAGGTTATGTTTTTGACCCAAATTCGGAAAAACAAAAAGGAAGGCCACTCTTCCTCCCATAAGGAATCAGATGACCTTCCGATGCTTTCGGAACATATATGTTTTGATAAAAGGTGAAGCGGAGCGCGGCTTGTGCAGTGGCAAGCCGCGTAAGGATGAGGTGCTGCTCCCAATGAGGCAGCACCTCACGGGATTGCACCGCGTCCATATCAGCGTTGCTCACTGTTGTAGCACCAGAACGGCAAAGCCACGGGTGCTTCCCCCACTGCATGCAGCCAACCGGCCATGCAGCTCCCCAATGCCGCTGCACCTACATGGCAGCGGCTTCTTCTCCCAGCGGCAGCGTGTAATACTGCGCCTGCTGCCCTTCATGCTGCTGGTACACAACGACCAGCAGCGTCCGGCCTTTCGCGGCAAGCGGGCTGGCGCCAGCAAGCACCCGCTCAAGCCGGAACGGAAGCACATCCAGTACGGTGTGCTTCTGCAGTTCCTTTTCGCCGAGACCAAGGTCGGCGAAAGCACGGGCACCCATGACCGTCTGTGCGGTCATGGCCGAGGTCATCGGCAACGCACGCGAAGCGTTGCCATCCACCCCGTCCGCCGCTCCATCCGCGGCGGACCCTGTTGCGTCGCCCGAAGCGAGCGGCGCTGCACCATCGCTGCCGATCACACCCGCCGCATCTGCGGCAGAGTCTTCCCCGGCAGCAGCCGAACTTCCCGCAGCGGCAATTGTACTCGTGCTGCTGCTTTCCAACCATGCCGTGCCCGAGGCACCGGCAACGCGTGGCAGGCGAACGTCTTCCGGACGTTCAGCCAACGTTTTCATATAACTCGCCCACTGGTCTTTCTGGAGCGGATCTTCCCACCAGATTTTGCGTGGTTTGTATTTGTGACCAAGGAAATAGTCCAGCTTCATCAGGCCAAGCACAACATCCATGTGCGGTGTGTTGCGCGACTCCAGGAAGCTGTGCAGACGGGTGAACAGATCCTCCAGCTGGTGACCAATCTTCTGCCAACCCTGACCCTCCCAGTAATCCCCGAACGCCTGGAAGAAATCAAACGGCGAATCGAACTCCTGCTCCATCAGATACTTGAGCGTATGGTCCATCCGGTGTGCGTTCCAGTATTTCTCCAACACATCCTCCAGACGCTTCAGGCGCACGATGTCGCTGAACGGCAGCACGTCACTGCCCAGAATCTCATAAGGCGCGTGATCCATGTACGTATAGTTATACTTCTCCGCATCCAGACGCAGACCCGTACCACGCAGCATTTTGAGGAATCCAAGCTGAAGCTCTTCCGGCCCCAGTGCAAACACATCGTTAAACGTCTTGCGGAACGTATTGTAATCTTCCTCCGGCAGTCCGGCGATGAGATCCAGATGCTGGTCGATTTTGCCGCTGGCTTTGACCTTGTTCACAGTACGACTCAGCTTCGAGAAGTTTTGGCGTCGTTTTACCAGTTCATTCGTCGGATCATTGGTAGACTGAACCCCAATCTCGAACCGGAATGTGCCCGGAGGCGCATTCTCCGCCAGATAGTCCAGTACCTCGGGACGCATGATGTCGGCTGTAATTTCAAATTGGAACACCGTCCCCTGATGATTCTCGATCAGGAATTTGAACATTTCGAGCGCATAATCCCGCTTGATGTTAAACGTCCGGTCCACAAACTTGATCAGCTTCGCACCCTTCTCGATCAGGTACAAAATGTCCGACTTCGTCCGCTCAATATCGTAATACCGCACGCCCACCTCAATACTGGACAGACAGAACTGACAACTGAACGGACAGCCCCGACTGGTCTCAAAATAAACAACCCGTTTCCCAAGCTCTGGGATATCCTCTTCAAAACGGTGCGGTGACGGCAGATCGTTCAGATCCGCTTTTGGCCGTCCTGGCATGAGAATGACTTCTTCCCCTTTGCGATACGCCAGTCCATACACGAAGTGGAACTTCTTGCTTCCTTCCAGCTCCGTCAGGAGCTGATGCAGCGTCTCTTCCCCTTCACCCATCACGATGAAATCGACATTGGGAATCCGGTTCATCCAATATTCCGTGTCGTAGGACACTTCCGGCCCGCCCAGCAGAATTTTGGCCTCAGGCATAACCTTTTTCAAAATATCAATGACCTTGATCGTCTCTTCGATGTTCCAGATATAACATGAGAACCCGATGATGTCAGCGCCGCGCTGGTACAGATCGGAGACGATATTCATGACCGGGTCCTTGATCGTATACTCCGCCAGGTCAATATCAAAATCCTTCTCACTGTACGCCTTCAGACACCGCAAGGCCAAAGAGGTATGGATGTACTTTGCATTTAATGTAGAGAGAATAACTTTCATGGTTCACAACCTTTGCCTGGACACCCAGACCATATTTTTGGTAAAAGGAAAGCTGCGCAGCCATCCATCCGGCCTCGGACGCTGTTCATACAAACCTCTTTCGAACTAGCCATTCCATGTATCATGGACATATCCAACTTTTGTCTTTCAAAGAGTGGACACTCTTTGAAAAAAGACATATACACCCCGCCAAACCAAAACCACAACATACAGTATAAAATCCGTACATTCAGCCTACATGTCGTACAATCTACTGTCGAACATTCCTAACGCCATTGTCCACCCTCTGAAAGACAATTTACCTTCTTTTGTCCACAATACAGAGACAACATAACCAACTTCAAACTCAACTTCAACCTGTAAAAGACCTCATTCGCATTCCATCCACAATTCGTTATCCCCATATTACTGCCTTGAGCCTGGAGGCTTTAGCCTGGAACCTGTGCCGGACACTCCCCCGTATCATGGACGAACCATCGACTTGCACTAATGCATATATATCATCTATCGAATAATTAAGCTTTGCGCACATGAACTTCAGATAACGGAAAGCGAGAATTCATCAATTCACAATTCAAAATCCACACTCACTCATACTCGTAAAACACATCATCATCCGTATCGACTTCTTCGCCCGATTGTTTCTGGAAAAACTCAAGGAAAGGCAGTCCGTACTTGCGGTACTTGACCTCACCGACCCCTTTAATATCCAGCATGTCACGTTCTGTCTGTGGACATACCACACTCATCTCGCGCAAGGTCGCGTCATTGAAAATAATGTACGACGGCACATGTTCTTTCGCCGCCAGATCACGACGGATCAGACGCAGCTGTTCAAATACCGTCTCGTTAACCGCAGATGGCATTGCATCGCGTCCACGACGTCCGCCGTAGTTTGTACCCGAAGCCGTCGCCGCCGTCTTGCGGACCACCCGCTGCATCACTTCACGCTGACCTTTAAGCACTTCCACCGCCAGTGGCTGCAAACGAACAACTGGATACTGCCCCTCGGACAGCATCAGATAACCTTCGGAAACCATCACGTTGATGATCTCCGCGATCTCACGTTCCGTACGATTGCCCATTACGCCATAGGTTGGCAGGGAGTTGAAGCCGTAATCGAGCACTTTTTTGGCACGGGAGCCTTTGAGCACCGAAGCGACCAGCGATACACCATACCGTTCACGCATGCGGTGAATGCAGCTGAATATTTTCTGTGCATCAATTGTCATATCCACCAGCTCACGGTCGTCCGTACATGAACTGCAAATGCCGCACGGCTTGTCCTCATGCACCTCACCGAAATAATCCAGCTGTGCACTGCGCAGACAGCGCGTTGTGTAACAGTAGTCAACCATCTGTTGCAGCTTTCGGTAATCGTTCTGCTTGCGGTCGCCCTCCATCGGGTTCTGCTCGATCAGGAACTTCTGGGTGATAATGTCCTGTGCCCCAAATAACAAAATGCACTGGCTCGGCTCTCCGTCCCGTCCCGCACGTCCAGCTTCCTGCACATAGGCCTCCATGTTCTTCGGCATGCTATAATGCAGCACATAACGTACGTTGGATTTATCAATCCCCATCCCGAACGCATTCGTCGCCACCATTACCCGGATATCATCGTACAAAAAAGCTTCCTGGCTCTGGGCTCGCTCATCGTCCGTCATCCCGGCATGATAACGTCCTGCTGGCAATCCCGCCTGCAGCAAACGCTGATGCAGATCGTCTACGTCCTTACGGGTCGCGGCGTACACAATACCCGGCTCGCTGGCGTGCTCGCGCGCGTAATTCAGGACAAAGTCCTTTTTACTCTCGCCGCGCAGCACGCTGAAAGCCAGATTATCCCGCCCCAGTCCGGTCACATACGTCTGCGGGTCCTGCAAACGCAGCAGCCGCAGAATATCGCCCATGACCTCGGGCGTCGCTGTAGCCGTGAAGGCCGCAACCACTGGCCGCTCCGGCAAACTGTCCACAAACGGCGCTACCGCCAGGTAGCTTGTCCGAAAATCATGCCCCCACTGCGACACACAGTGGGCCTCATCCACGGCAACGCACGAGATTGGCAAATAGCCCATCTCCTCGCGGAACCAGTCCAGCTCCAGTCGCTCAGGCGCGACATAGAGCAGCTTCAGCTCACCGCGCTGCGCCGCGCGGATGCGATCATTCACTTCTTTGCCGCTGAGCGTACTATTAATATACGCGGCTGCAATACCAGCCGTGGTCAGGGCATCAACCTGGTCCTTCATAAGCGAGATCAGCGGGGAGACGACAAGCGTCAATCCCGAATATAACAAAGCGGGGATCTGATAACAGATCGATTTCCCGCCCCCAGTTGGCATAATGCCCAGTGTATCTTCACGTTCGAGCAGGCTGGCTACGATCTTTTTCTGTCCCTCACGAAAGTCGGGGTAGCCATAATATTTTTGCAGGAGACCCTGCGCTTCTTCTAATGTAGGTGTTTGCACACTCATGTAAAGACTCCTTACTTATCACCGGTGTTCTTCCACCAGCTTGGTCCGATCCGATTCTGACATCCGAAAGCGGCATATACCGCATCCTTGACAACAAAATGGCGTTCTCATGACTTGTCCGTCAAGCAAACGCCGCTCCCTTTAGTTTAACGGCCCAGACCCGAATGAGCAACCGCGTTTTACTGTAAAACGATCTAGGGCAAATTAAAAAACAACCGCTTGCCCTTTTGGGGACAAGACGATTGTTTGGATTTAAACTGCATTTGCTAATCTTTTAGCGCCTCAACTTCAGATTCAGTTAGACCACTCGTTTTGGCAATGACTGAAACTTCGATGCCGAATGAAAGCATATTTTTTGCAATTTCGATCGCCTTCTTTTGTTCGCCTTCCACTATACCTTTAGCAATACCCTTTTCCGTAGCCCACTCAATCATTGAGGCTTCATCGTGCAAATACTTTTGCCGCTCTTCATACAAACGTCGTGCTTCACGATCCTGACTCAGAAACTCCAGCGTATCCATCGCTTTCTTCAATGTAGGTTCATTCATTTGCAGCACCTCCCAGTTGGATTTGTCAGCACCTTTCAGGAACAAAAGCCAGTTAATCAGACCACCTTCCATCGGAACGGATTGATCATCCAGCTTGGACAGCTCCATAAAATGAACTTCGAGATCATCACTCAATTCAAGTCCAGTATGGTCTTCCCTCAGATGAAATACATTATGATAACGCTCATTTTCGATAAACGAGTAATTTAAAATATTAATTGTCACACACTTTTTCAATTCCTTGTACGTTTGGCCTTCCTGCAACTGACTGGAATAACGCTTGCTCCAATAGTATAGGGTCCGCTTTTCAATATCGTATTTATTAAATAACTGCATCTCAATGTTGATTAATTTACCTTCAGCTGTTTTCGCCCAAATATCAAATATGGACTGTTTATCTAGAGGAGCATCTTTATCGGTATACGGATTAAGGAGTACAATCTCCGTCAGCGGCTGTTCCCCCGATTCTGCAAACGTTCGGTTCAAGAACACCAGCAGCACATCTTTATTTTCTTCACTGCCAAAAATACGCTTGAAAACAAAATCGTTCCGAGGATCGAGCAAATCAGACATCTGACCATCAACTCCGTTTCTTTCTATTATACCATGCTTGGCATGCTTAATTGCAGCATCAACCACCTTTAGGCAAGTTAAACATTACACATCAAACTACGATCTCTTACTCCTTATTCAAGTCCTGAATTTGCTAATAAGGCTCTCTTCCTCCATTTAACCTAGCTTTCGCTTGATTAAGGATTATTTTAACTTATTTGTTATTAATGAATATACACAATATGTTACTATCGATTAATGATTTGCTTACAAAAGGACAATTGCATACCTACATATCCATTTCATTCTTTCAAACCCACTGCCTTTAAAGGAGGGCCGTTTTATTTATGTTGAAGCAACCTGTACACACCAGTGACTCTTCAAACATCTCACCACGCAAACCATGGATACGCCGTCACCCGATATTCACCACATTTTCGATATTGATTTTTGTCCTGTTCGCCGCCGTATTCCTGTACTTCACGCTTCGCCCGTACTTCTCCACGTTTGATCGATCCGAACAAGAAGATCTGAGCTACTCCATGCCTTCACGTAACGGAGAATATACTGCCGAGATTTACGGCGTGCCTTATGGTGGAGCGGCAGGTGGGGTCACAATCTGGGTCGATGTGAAGAAAACGAATGATCCGAATGATTCTACCGTAAAAAACATATATCGCGCCGAATACCACGGACATAACCATCTGGAATGGGAAGATGAGAATACACTCCGGATCGAAAACTGGAATGAGTATGTAGATGAAAGCATTACGCTAAACATCGATGAAGAAATCTATGACGGTTGGGGCTGGGCATGCCAAAGCTTGCGCATGAAGGATCAGTACGTTCGCTGCTTGGCACCCGAAAAATAAAAACACAAATAAGCAGCCCCGCTCGCCGACTTTCATGGCAAGCGGGGCTGCTCTTCTTTCACCTCTAGAGCGGAGTAACACTACTCTTACTCTTACTCTACTCTTACTATTATTCTTATTCTTATTCTTATTTTTACTCTTACCCTTTCTCTCTTTCTTCCGTGCCCTTATTCCCCTTACTCATCACCGCTTCAAGCTTCTGCCGATTCGCAATTAGGCCGGGGTCATTCGGCAGATACTCCCTTGCTTTGCTATTATGCAGGAGCGCCTGCTCCCAGTTTCCCATGTGAGCGTAACAAAGGGAGAGTCGGGCGTGGGGCAGCCAAGTACGGCAAGCCTCAGGCACGGGACGCAGTCCCGGATCGCGGCTGCTGACATCAAGCGCTTGCATATACCAGTAGATGGCGGAGACCAGTTCCTGCCGCTCCTGGAAGCAGGCAGCGATAGCGCAGCAGAAGTCGGCATGCGGCAGGTCGAATTGAAATGATTGCAGCAGCGCACCCAGCTTCCGACCCGGCTCGCCAAGCCGCTCATAACATTCCGCAAGCCGCGCGCAGGCGATGAGCCGATCCTCGCGATAACCGCTCGGCTCCAGCAGCAGCTTCGCATACGCCCGAGCCGCCGCCGCATAACGCTGGCGGTCATAACATTCGCCTGCATAATAGAACAGCAGGCGTCCCTGGGCTGCGCCCTCTTCGGCGATCCATTTGCGCAGAATGCGCACGTTTCGCGCCGAATGATGGCCCGCTTCGCGGCGGTGCGTGACGGCAATGTCTGCCGTAATGACACCGCTCTGCGGGAAGCCTAACTGCTCGTGCAGCCGGCCATGCCAGCGGCACCCCGCCTCCCGCTTGACGAGGCGCAACCGTCGGTCCGTCACGAGCGGACTTCCCTCCGGCCCCTCGGCCAGCGTATAGCTCAAGATCACAGCTGCCGTATCTCCCCCGGACGGCAGCTGCTGCTTCAACCTTTCCAGCTTCGCCCGTTCCGCGGGCAACAGCACATCATCCGCATCCAGCCACAGGATATATTCCTGTGTGGCCTGATCGAATGAATAATTCCGTGCTGCGGCGAAATCATCTTTCCACGCATACGTGTAGACCCGGTCGGTATATTCCGCAGCGATCTCCATGGTACGATCGGATGAACCGGTATCTACAATCACGATCTCGTCCGCGATGCCGGCGACCGAGTCGAGACAGCGCGCAAGCGTGCGTTGTTCATTCTTCACAATCATACACAGACTGATGGTGATCACGGTTTAAGCCCCTTCCAGTCTTACGCGTAGTTGCGTCTTTTTTTCTTCTCAATCTTATCTGTTACCCTTCTACGTTCTCCTGACGTCGCAGACGTTTAACCTGTTCCACCGCATTATCCAACGCTTTCTTGCGCTGATTCATCAGGCGAAGGTGATTCTTCTCCACAGCGGCAAAATGTACGTGATCCAACTCCATCCATTCCATCAGTTGGTTCAGGGTTGGTGACATATACAGCTGCGTTTTCCGTCTTTTGCGTGCCACACAACATAGATATTTATGATGAACTTCCAGCTTCAATACTTCAAAATACGGCAGCAAGCACATCGCCAGATTCCCGGCATAGAACGTCTGCTTGTGATCGTAAAAGGGATGGTAACCATACGGCACGGTCACAACCAGGGTTCCCTCCTCCTGCAGCAGTCGGTGAATTTGCAGCAATAACGTCTCCGGATGGGCAAAATGCTCCAGCACTTCGCCCAGCAGTACTGTATCAAAGGTGGTTCTGGCTTTCCATTGTGTAATGTCCAGCAGGCGAAAATCCACATTGTTCCGCACGAGTCTGGACTCCTTCGCCAGTTCCTCGCGCGCGTATTGTATACTCTCTTCTTCCAGATCAATTCCGGTCACCCGAAAGCCTTCCCGCCCCAGCAAAATGGAGGTGATGCCCTGGCTGCATCCAATATCCAGAATTCGCTTGCCTGTAGCTTCCCGGCACATCCAGTGAATGCGGGTACGTGTGGCTTCATGTGATTCCTCCGAATTGATCTCGCCATAATAACGCTCACTTACCCGATCATGATTCGCCATGGCTGCCTCCAGAATTTTCGTGCGAGTGTTTGAGGTGAGTTGCGCTGTCTGCCTCGATAGGATCCGTCAATCCACGCTTATCCCCATTCACCTTCTGAGACACTCGGATGTTCTCGTGAATTTGCAACTCATGTATTTCCTTCATACCTTGCAGCACGTTCACTTCCGGCCGAATCGGCTGTCCAAGGACCACTATGTTTCCACCCACACATCCGGCTGTCGCATTGCGTGTGTCGAAGATGAGCTTGGCATGATCCGCCATCTCCTGATAGTTGAAGCCCGTATGATCCGTCGTAATGATGACCAGATCCGCCCCTGCCCACAATGCCGGTGATGCTGGTTGAGCCTGGGCAACCGTGCCATCATGCTTGCGGAACACAGGCACCATTGGATCGGTGAAGACCACATCTGCCCCTGCTTCAGTGAGCAGTCTATAGACATCCAGCGCTGGCGATTCACGCAAGTCGTCGATATCTTTTTTGTACGCCATACCCGCCAGTACAATTCGGGCTCCCTGCATCGATGAACCGTTCTGCTCGAGCAGCTCGGCGGCACGTTTGACCACTCTTTCCGGCATTTGCCGATTGGTCGCATCCGCAAGCGAAATGAATTGCAGCTCCGATCCCTGACGGCCAGCGGCCCAGGACAGATAGATCGGGTCAATTGGAATGCAATGTCCACCAATGCCCGGACCCGGATAGAACGGCATGTAACCGAACGGTTTGGTTGCCGCAGCGTCCAGCACCTCCCAGATGTTTACGCCCATTTGCTCACATGCAGGTGTCAGTTCGTTCACGAGCGCGATGTTCACGCTGCGAAACGTATTTTCGAACAACTTTGCCGTCTCCGCCACTGTCGTTGAACTAACGGGAACGATCTCGTTCAGGAACGAACCGTAGAATGCTTTTCCATAGGATAGACAGGTTGGCGTGGAGCCGCCAATGATCTTCGGTGTATTTTTCACCCCGTAATGCACACTTCCGGGATCTACCCGTTCTGGAGAATAACAGACATGGAACTGCTGCCCTACTTTCCACCCTTTAGCGACTTCGATCGGCTGCTTCACACGCTCCTCGGTGGTGCCGGGATAGGTAGTACTCTCCAGAATCACAAGGCTGCCCTCCTGAAGATAAGGTGTTATGCCATCCACTGCTGCAGCGATAAATGAAATGTCCGGCTGGTGCTCCGAAGTCAAAGGCGTAGGCACACAGATCACAATAACATCGGCATGCGTCACTGCTGCGTAATCCGTCCCGGCCATGAATAATCCGGCCCCAGTAAGGGATTGCACAGCCTTATTCTCAATGCCGATCACATACGATTTTCCTGCAACCAACTTAGCCACTTTCGCCCCATCGATGTCAATTCCTTGCACCTGATACCCAGCCTGCGCCATCTCCACCGCCATCGGTAACCCGACATACCCGAGACCAATGACGGCAGCTTTCAGGGAGCGGTTGTTTATGTTTTGAAGCGTGGTACGTTCCTGTGTTTCCTTATTTCCTTCGTGCTTGCTGCTCTCTACCATTCCTTCCACCTCCAAACGGTCCGCCTCCCTTCTATTAATGAATAAAGCCGCCTGCACGTAAAAATTGGGCAATCGCTGACCGGTTCATCACCGCGCTATCCGAACGATACTCGGAAAAGGTCACACGAGGCAGACCACTATACAGATCTGTCAGGCTTTTGTCAGGTTCTTGTGGCAAAATCACATAATATTGTTCGTCAACCTTGTAGGTACGTGGTGCCTCGAAGGGAGAAATGAGTACTTCATGTAATTTTTCACCCGGTCGAATCCCGGTTACTTTATAGTCTTGAGCCGGACGACCTGCTTGTTCCAGCATGACCGAAGCCAGATCCGTCATTTTGCAGGCCTTCATTTTCATTACAAAAGTCTCACCGCCCACCGCCGCCTCAGCCGCCTTCAGCAGCAAATGAATGGCCTCCGTACGCGTCAGGAAAAAGCGGGTCATGCCTTTGTCCGTAATGGTTGGGCTCTTGCCTTCATCAATCTGACGGCGGAATAATGGAACAACACTGCCGCTGGTTCCGAGCACATTGCCCCCGCGAATACAAACAAAACGGGTAGACTCGCTCAGCCCATTGGCACGAATCATCATCTTTTCACCCAGCGCCTTGGTCATGCCGTAAACGTTAATCGGATCTACCGCCTTGTCGGTGGAGACGTCAATGACTTTGGCAACCTGCATGCGAATCGCAGCACGGATAATGTTCTGCGTGCCGATGACGTTGGTTTTGAACGCTTCATCCGGCTGATCCTCGCATACCGGAACGTGTTTCAGTGCAGCCAGATGAAAAATAACATCTACCCCGCGACAGGCTTCCTCCACGGCCCGATCATCGCGAATGTCTCCGATGACAAAGCGCAAACGTGCATCATGACCGAAATCCCGCTGCATCGTTATCTGGGCATACTCATTACGCGAGAGAATTCGAATCTCGGCCGGATTCTGCTCCAGCAGTACCTCGGTCAGTTTTTGTCCCCAGGAGCCCGTTCCTCCAGTGATCAGAATCGTTTGTCCTTTAATCATGGTCGAATCCCTCCCGTGTTCAGATCATGAATTCGCGTAATACCGCAGCCATCTCTTCTCGGCTCAACCGATCTTTGGGCGGTACTTTTTTGATGGAAGTATTGCTGGAATGCACGATATTCACGTAATTGCGCGGAGCCAGCAGCTCATGCGGCAGGTCAATGACATTCCCATGCGTCCCCCGGCCCGGCAGCTTTACCCGGTATCCTGCTGCGTACTCTGCCGTCTTATATAAGTAGACATAGAACTGCGGGGAACGATGGAATGTTGGCGCCATCTCATGATTCACGCTGTCCCACAGATATCCATTCTGATTAATGAGTGCCATCGTTCCGGGCTGTGGCTGCACATCATAGAGCTGCTGAACAAACGTTTTGTGATACAGATCATCTGAATCCAGACGGGCAATATAGATATCCTCTGCTCTCTCGGCAAAAGCCAGAATGGCACGCACACTCTCGATATTTGTTCCAAAACGGATATTCGAAGGCAGTGGCTCATGTTCAGCCAGAATCTCTTGCATTAGTTCCCCCGATTCCTTGGACAACTTCACCACAGTCAAGAAATCCTGATTCGTCTGGGCCTTAAGGCAATGCAAGGTGAATCTGCGAAAAATGCCCACCCGCCGCTCCAGCCACTCTCTTGTCAAGCGCTGCGGGTCCATTCCGTAATTGTTGAAGTTAATCTCAATAATCACTTTTCTGGACATACCCTTCCTCCTCATCAAATCTTTGTTCTTCTTTCACTTATTCAGAATGTTTTCATAGTGTTTACAGTCGTTACCACACAAAAGATGTCCCCGTCTGCCCGAAGCTCGCTATACAAAAGCTCTCGCCAATCCAGCCGACTCTATAATGTATGAAAAAACACTAGAATCGGTCCGGACACCTGCACGGGTTCTGCCATAAATCAGCTTTTCATAAGCCCGTTAGCACTTACCTCTCCCGGATGAAGATTGATATATCCACCCAGATGCGACCTGCGGGTCGAACACACAATACGTTCCCGAAGCTGCAACATAGAATAGAGCAATTGAATTCTCAAAGGGGGCCTTATACCAGAATGAATGCAATCTATCTTGAAATGGATGGTGTGTTGGATCAACTTGAAGCCGCGGTGAGGGATCAGCGGCCCTTCTCTCTGGTCCGTGTAGGCGATGGGGAGAATATCGTTATGTCCCAGGAAACGGTCTGGACCACGGAACAGGTTTTGCAGGAGCGATGGGCCATCAAGGCTAATCTGGGGCAAAAAGGACTGCGTCTACCCAATCTGCAGCTTCGGGACGAAGTTGCAGCTTCCTTGCAACGGGCAGATATCGTAGGTGTTCTTCCTCACGGGGACAGTACCATCAAAGCCCCGGAGCATCTCAAAAGACAGCTGACCGATACGGTGTTCGCGCATTTCGGCATCGCTCCGGCACTAACTTGCCATGCCTGTGTCAATCGGGAACTCGCTCAGGTGCCCCGCTTCTGGAATATGCTTGCCGGCAAACGGGTGCTGCTCGTTACCCGGGAGATTGAGCAGCTGCGAGCCATGCTCGTTCAGGAGCCCTACCATCTGGATATCACAGCTGCGCTTCCGTTCGACAGCTGGGATCAGATGCAGGAAACGCTGCAATGGATTCAAACAAATCAGGATACCTTCGATGTAGCTCTCTTCTCCTGTGGCGTGAACGCGGTTGTTCTTGCGGAGCGGACAGCGGCACTTGCAGGCAAAGTCGCCATCGACTTCGGCAAAGCCAACAACATTATTTTGAAAGGCCGCGCCAACTAGTCTGTAAAAGTAGATATTACAACAAAAATCCCGGACTCCTTGGAGCCGGGATTTTGTTCTGCTAATCATAAGATGCCATACGTAAACACTCTTTCTGTTGAATCTTTTGTTCATAGGAACCCATTGGCGGCTGCAATACCATAGAACACCTCAGGTCCGGTCCGTACAGATGTGGACACCCCTGAAATAAACGAGCTATACACACTTTCCAGTGCAGGCGGTGCGGACAGATCCTGTGCAGTGAACGAATGAAATTCAGCGCCACCGTTCTGACCTACCGTACCTTCGGCGCGATAAATCACTAAGAACGGGTCATATACACTACCTCGTACAAGCTCAACAACGAACGTATCCCCCACTTCACCGGTAACGCCAACCGTGCCATTCAAGGTGATAATGGGGTTTGGGACACCAAGGGTCTGCAGACCAATGGTGCCGAACAATTCTGGTGACGGGCCCAGAGACAAACCGGGTTGTCCTACGGTTCCCGAGTTCATCGAAGTTCTCATATCGAGAAACACACCCATGAGTAACACCTCCAATGCTATGGGATACGTTATACTATGAATCTCGACTCTCCTTGGATTGGATGGGTAACAGATTCTCTCCACCTATTTTTATTTGCCCCCGGTTAATGGTATATTGGACTGCATAACGAAATGAACGGATCGTATGCACACAAGCGGTACAGGCTGTTCAGAAGGAGATTATATTCATGAATAAACGCAAACGCCCAACAGGCAATACATCGGCCAAGGGAAAAGCATCCGCAGGTTCGTCCACAGCGCGGTCCGGTCGGTCCACTTTTACTTCCGCCAAATCATCAGGACCATCCGCATCACGCAATACAGGAGCGGGGAAAAAGCCAGTAGCATCCAAATCCTCCGCGGCTCCCAAGAAAGCCGGAGCACCCAAACCCAAAGCAGCCAAACGCTCAGGAAATTCCTATTATCGCAAGCAAGAACCGCCACGCCCGTACAAGGTTACTGAACCGGATGAGCTGCTTAACTTCTTGCTGAAACATTTGAAGTCCGGCCGGAATGCGGTCAAATCCATTCTGGGTCGCGGACAGGTGTCCGTTGATCAGAAAGTAGTGACCAAGTTTAATCTGGAGCTGACGCCGGGGCAGATCGTAACAATTAGCAAAGAAAGCGCTGTTGCCGCTCCTTCCCTGACGGGCATTAACATTTTGCATGAAGACGATGATATCATTGTCATTCGCAAGGAAGCCGGACTGTTGTCCATTGCCGCTGACAAAAGTGATGATCTTACCGCTTATCGCCAGCTGACCGAGCATGTTCGCCGTACCAACCCGCTGAACCGGATATTTATTGTCCATCGTCTGGACCGCGACACTTCAGGTGTCATGATGTTTGCCAAGAGTGAAGAAGTGCAGCAGAAGCTGCAGGACAACTGGAAAGAAAATGTACAGGAACGTGTGTATGTTGCCCTTGTGGAAGGCGCCGTTGCTAAAGAAGAAGGAACCATTTCCTCATGGCTGAAAGAAACTAAGACGCTCAAAATGTATTCCAGTTCTCGCCCGAATGATGGACAACATGCCATTACACACTACAAACGTCTACAATCGAACCGCGATTTCTCCCTGCTGGAAGTTCGTCTGGAGACGGGACGCAAAAACCAGATTCGTGTGCATATGGAAGATCTGGGCCATCCCATCGCAGGCGACAAAAAATACGGTGCTCATACCAAAACACTGGGTCGCCTCGGACTGCATGCACGGGTTCTCTCGTTCATCCATCCAACGTCGGGTGAGCTGATGAGATTTGAGACCGATATTCCAAAACAGTTCCTCTATCCATTCCGTACGGATGCTCCATCAGCGAACTAACGGGATGATTCAAAGAACAGGCATCGCTGACTCAGCGATTTCAGCCGATACTGGACAAGCCGCGGTGCCGGAACTGGCCGATGGCCTGACCACGCCTGAAAGGAGGAACCGATGCTGAAAAACGTGTTAATTACCGGTTATCGTGCACATGAACTACAGATTTTTGGACAGAAGCATGAGGGAATTCCTTTCATCAAAAAGGCGATCTCCTCCCGCCTTACACCTCTGGTCGAAGACGGGCTGGAGTGGGTGCTGACACCAGGCCAATACGGTGTAGACCTGTGGGCCTGCGAAGTGGTGCTTGAGCTGAAGAAGACGTTCCCGGATCTGAAGCTGTCGATCATTACCGCTTTTCAGAATCCTGAGGAACAATGGAAGGAAGACAAACAGGAGTATTATCGCTCCATTCTGCAAGGTGTGGACTATTATGGTGCGATTAGTCGTCAGCCGTATATCGGCCCGTGGCAGTTCACTGCGCGGGACGACTTGCTGCTGCGCAAAAGCGACGGTCTCCTGCTCGTGTATGATGAAGATGCCGGGGATGGCAGTCCCCGTTTTATTAAGGAGAAAGCGGTCAAAAAACAGCAGAATGAAGATTACACCATCATCAGCATCACCTCGGAGGATATTCAATCGGTCGCCGAAGATGAACGGATGAACGATGTCGGGGATTACGAAGATTCTTCATTCTGATCTGTGCACGACTGGAGCAGCAAAGAATGACGTATATATGTTTTTTTTGGCGGCAGGTTGGGTATAAGTAGTAGTAAAACTGCGATTACCATGTCGTATGGGACAAAGGGGAACTGCAACCATGACATTAACGCCAGAGCAGCGCATTCAACTGCATGGATTCAACAACCTGACCAAGTCGCTGAGTTTCAATATGTACGATATCTGTTATACAAAAACCAAAGATGAACGAGAAGCTTACATTGAATATATTGATGAACAATATAATGCCGCCCGGCTGAGCAAAATCCTGAACAATGTGTCTGACATTATCGGTGCCCATGTGCTGAATGTCGCCCAACAGGACTATGTTCCCCAGGGTGCAAGTGTGACGATGCTTGTGTCGGAAGGCCCCATTGTGGAGATCCCCGAAGAATCCTTCGATGAATCTCCCGGCCCCCTGCCCGATAATGTTGTCATGCAGCTCGACAAAAGCCATATTACCGTCCATACGTACCCCGAATTCCACCCGAGCGAAGGCATCAGTACGTTCCGGGCAGATATTGACGTCTCTACCTGTGGTGAAATCTCGCCACTAAAGGCACTGAACTATCTGATCCACTCGTTCGATACGGATATCATGACGATGGATTACCGGGTACGTGGTTTTACACGGGATACGAGTGGACGCAAGCTGTTCATTGATCATGAGATCGGTTCAATCCAGAATTACATTCCGGATGAGATCAAGAGCAGCTTCGACATGATTGACGTGAACGTTTATCAGGAGAACATTTTCCACACCAAGTGTAAACTGAAAGAATTCGATCTCGATAATTATCTGTTTGGTTATACCAAAGATAAACTGAGCAAGGCCGAACAACAGGAAATTACGGAGTGGTTGAAGCTGGAGATGGATGAGATTTATTATGGCAAAAACATCAATCGTCCTTCTTCATAGCTGATTCGTGAGGACTGATTCATACGGGCTGGGACAAGGATAAGATGTCATGAAGCAGGATTTCGTAATGGAAGCCTCCGTCATGCGCTTGTCCTTTTCTTATGCCTAACTTGACAGGCAGCAGCTCATTTTTTTATGATGAAAGCAATTGCATTTCCATTGAAGGAGACTGAGCCGTTGATTGAAACGAACACTTCCAGACGCAATGAATCTCTGTTACAAGTGCTGAACGCGCAGCACAAGGTTACCACTGAAAATATTGCCAATGCAGACACACCCAATTACAAAAAGAAATCGGTGCAGTTTGAGGAAGAGCTTAGACGTATCATTGAGAATGGCAAAACAGATCAGCTCGATATGAAGCGGACTCATGAGAAACACTTTCCGGTCAGTAATCCCAATGACTCCATCGTAAACTACCGGATTGTCGAGAACAACGAAACATCCATGAATAATAACAACAATAACGTTGATATTGACAAGGAAATGGCGAACCTTTCGGAGAATCAGCTTATGTATAACTACATGGTTGATCGCGTCAGCGGGCACTACAAGAAAATGAAAAACCTGTTGCAGGATATGAAATAATGAATAGTAGAGCAGCCCTTTGGCTGCTTTTTGTTTTGTCTATATTCGGAAATATCCAGATGATCTATATTGATTTATATTGATCTATATTAACCGCATTTAGTGTCGCTTTTCTTTTCCAAATCAGGAGGATATGCTTCCCTGCTTGTGCCCTTTTTCGGTATCCTCTCTGATTCGTAGTATAATAAGATAAAACGTATGATTTCATATTCAATAAAAGAGGTGCAACATGGCTCCACGTCATTTAAATGCTTTTCAAGGCTCCAAAGTCCGACTAGCCGCTCCTTGCCCAGAAGACTGCATGCGGCTCTCCCGCTTCACTGACAGTTATGATTACTTGCGTAATCTGGATACCGATATTGCTGTTCCGCTAACGCCGGATGAGACGGGGTCATCCGCAGTTCGCAGAGACAACGGCTTTGAATTTGCACTGCGTTCTCTGGAGGACAATCGGTTCATCGGATTCACGGCCCTCTACCGAATTGAGTGGAATAACCGCTCTGCACGCCTCGCCATTGGCATTGGTGATGACAAAGATCGGGGTAAAGGATACGGCAGTGATGCTCTCGCTCTGATTATTCGTTATGGATTCCATGAATTGAATCTGAACCGGATTGCGCTGGAAGTGATTGAATACAATGAAGCTGCGAGGCGCGCCTATCTGAAAGCCGGATTTCGGGAGGAAGGCCGCCAGCGCTCTGCTGTTCTACGGGATGGCACGCAGTATGATCTGATCTCCATGAGTATTCTTGCAGAAGAATGGTCAATGCAGACCAAACTTCCGCTCGCGTTTCAGTCCACTCATGCCCAAGGAGCTAAACAGAACGAAGATCACTCAGACTCACGATTGGTCGCTGCCGAAGGATCTGCGTTGTCCTTACTTAACGCCAAAGGTACAGAGAACTCTCCTGTCCAACCTCGGATTGGTGTGGGAGCAGTCATCCTCAACGAACGTAATGAAGTCCTTTTGGTTTGGCGGAATCGTCAGCCTGAACAGTACACCTGGAGTATCCCTGGGGGCAAAGTCGACTCGTACGAATCCATTGAAACGACGGTCATTCGGGAGATCAAGGAAGAAGTCGATCTGGATATTGCCATCGACAAACTGCTCTGCACCGCAGAGACGATCCGACCTGAACAACAGGAGCATTGGATTTCCGTCCTCTACTCGACTCGAGTTATTGGCGGCGTTGCTCGTAATCTCGAAGAAGGCGGAGCGATTGGTGAGATCGGTTGGTTCCCGCTGGATGATCTGCCATCGCCGCTCGCTAGTTTCGCGGTGCCTGGTCTGGAAGCTGCGAAAAAACTCCATCTTTATTCTGAAGATTGAAATCGGGAGAAACGAATCTCATTACGGTCAGACAAGTCATATGAAGCAAAACAGCCGCCGAACTCCTCTCTGTAACATAAGGGGGAGCTTGGCGGTTGTTTTCAGTTTTCAATAACTTTTTTCCAAAATCAAGAACCGTTTGGCCCTTTCCACGGTCTAATACGCAACAACATCCATGAAAGGAGGAGCCATGTGACCCCTGCTCAACTGACCATCGCCGCACAAAAAGGGGATGCCGAGGCTTTTGCAGCCTTAATGGAGATGCATCAGAGCCGACTGTACCGGATCGCTTATGCCTATCTGCACAATGAGGGCGATGCGCTGGAAGCGATACAGGAATGCACCTACAGAGCTTATCGAAAGCTCAAGAAATTAAAAGAACCCTCCTATTTCGCCACTTGGCTAATCCGCATTCTGCTGAACTACTGTGCGGACGAACGCAAACGCAAGAGCCGGTTCAGCCTCGTTACCGAAATTCATGAACCTAGCAGCTGGGACCAGCTCGCAGACCCTGATCTGGCTGCAGCCGTCTCTGCGCTGGATCGGGATTGCAAACCAATTATTATTCTAAGCTATTTCGAAGGTTTCTCCTTAACAGAGGTCGCTGACATTCTGGAAGTCCCGACCGGAACCGTAAAATCCCGACTGCACCGGGCACTTGGACAGCTCCGTAACCAACTTGAAACGAAAGGAGATGTAACTCATGAGCGATGAAATGAAGTCATTTGAAGCCCTTGAGCAGCGTCTGAATGATCGTAAAACGGAATACGACACCATGCCAGTACCCGATGCCGAAGCATATCAGGCCGTACAGGCCGGTATCCGTCAGGCTGCGCGCAAGCGCAAGTCCCGGCTGCGCTGGGTTATGAGTTCCATATCTGCAGCCGCGATCATCCTCGTGTTTACGGGATGTATCCGCGTTTCCCCCGCCTTTGCGTCCTTTGTGGAGCAACTGCCAGGCATGGAGGGCATCGTCAGTATGATTCGCCAGGATAAGGGCTTAATGATGGCCATCGATCAGTCCCTCTTGCAGAAGGTAGGTGTGACCGATGAGCATGATGGAGCCTCGATGACCGTGGACAGCATCATTACAGATGAGTCACGCATGGTTATTTTTTACACAATGAAAGGCATGAAAGATCTGGAGAAAGGTGGATATGATATCGATTTGCTCGATAGGGATGGAAAAAAGCTGCCTGTTGCGTTCAGCTACTCCTCTCCTAAACCGGCTTCAGAAAGTGGCATTTATGAGGATAAAATCGATGTCTCATTTATAGAATCTTTACCGCCACAAGAGCTGACCGTTGTATTTAAGGAACGAGGTAAGGAACCGAATAATAAGTGGAAGGTCACCTTCCCAGTGGATCGCAGCTTAACGAAAGGTATGAAAAAAATCATTCCCGTAAACCAAACAATCACCGTGGACGGGCAGCGTATTCAAGTAAAACAGGCCGTTCTGTATCCCACTCGCCTTGTACTTGATATCGAATATGATCGGAACAACACCAAGAAGATTTTCGGAATTCGTGATTTGCAGTTGGTAGATGAGCAAGGCCGAGCATGGCGAACGGATTCCTCCTCCATCGGAGGCTCTGGAAGTTCTGTCTTTTTCGAAAGCATGTACTTCTCCACTCCGAAAAAACTGACACTGCAGGGGTCTGGCCTTTCAGCAGTGGATAAGGATGAATTGGTTATCAGCATCGATCCATCTTCAGGTGAAATACAAGGTGGCCCATCGAGTTTGAAATTCCTGAAAAGCACGGCCCGGGGCAAAGATCTGGTCATCGAGTTTTCAATTGCAGACGCTCAAAATGCTACTTCAGGGCTATCATTTACCAATATCGAGGACAGCAAAGGGAACCCTTTCGACATTAATGAAGTAGGCTGGAGCCCTTCCGTCTTTGAAGCAAGGGTTGTCATTAAAAATGGTGCCGCAGCCAAAGGGAATCTGACAATGGAAATAGACTCTTACCCTGATCAAATTCGTGCACCATTCTCCATTGAATTTCCTGTGACTCCCTAAAGGAAATATAAACAGCCATAATCTCAAGCCCCATAATGTAGTCATGCACTATAATGAAAATATCAAACATCTACATTAAATCGATATGTCCACAAGAAAGGGTGTTTTCTCAATGAATAAGCGTTCGATCCGTTACCCGCAACCACTCGCTCCGGGAGATATCATTGGCGTGGCTGCACCATCCAGCGGTGTAAGTGAATCCTTGCATCATTACCTTGAAGAAAGCAGGCACAACATGGAGCGCCTTGGTTTTGGTGTTCAGGAGAGCCCATTTCTACGGCATAACGCCAAATGTGTAAGTTCCTCCAAGGAAGATCGCGCTGCCGAGATGAATGCATTTTTCCGTGACCCTAAGATTCAGGCTATTATCCCTCCGTGGGGTGGAGAGTTCCTTATGGATATTCTGCCCCCGCTCGATTGGGAAGCTTTGAAAACCTTGCCGCCCAAATGGGTTATGGGATATTCGGATATCAGCACCTTTTTATTCGCATACACCCTGATCACCGGAACAGCTTCGGCACATGGTACGAACTACGTGGACCTGAGATCCAATGAGCTCGATCCGGTGACCGCCCGCTGGATTGATGTATTACAGACGGGCCAGGGAGGGCAGATCACTCAATCTTCCTCCACTCACTATCAATCAGAATGGAAACCGGAGTTGTCGCGGTTCAATCTGGATACTCCTTCTCACTGGAAACAGCTGGGGCAGCCCGAAGGCGCAGACTCGCAGGTTACATTCTCAGGTCGGTTGATCGGCGGCTGTATGGATACAATCACCTGTCTGATTGGCACGCCTTACGCACCAGTTGAACCGTATATTGATCAGTATTGTGCAGAAGAAGGAACGATCTGGTATCTGGAAAGCTGTGAGATGAATGCGGGTGATATCTACCGTCATCTGTGGCAGATGAGACAGGCTGGCTGGTTTGCTGGCGTTAAAGGCTTCATGTTTGGTCGACCTGCTGGTTATTCCGATACAGGGGATTTCAACTTCACCGATGCCCTGTCTTCGGCTCTCGGAGATATGGATGTTCCTGTATTGTATGACGTGGATCTTGGTCACATCCCGCCACAATTAACTTTTGTGAATGGCGCACTGGGCAACGTGGCTTATGAGAATGGGCATGGAAGACTTGAGATGGCATTTGTGTGATCACCTTTTGTAGGCAGATGCATACCTTGAAGTAAGAAATGATTTTGAGGAAGGGTTGTGCATCATGTCGGAATCCACGTTCACACCACCCGCACGGGTTGTATACCAAGCCAATCAACCAATGCTCCAATCCGTGCAAAGTGTGCGGAATATGCTTCATCATACAGCCCGGCAGCATGTAGGCAAGAAGGTGCAAGTCCAGAATATCGATGGTCAGGTATGGGAAGGTGTCATTATCAGCGCAGATCGGGGAATATTGTATCTCCAGGTTACGCCGATGCATGGATATCCCGAGCCACGTGCGTTGTTTGGACCAACTATTTTGCCACTCGTGCTGTATGAGCTGTTGGTTATTACGTTGTTGATGTAGTTGTATTTTGTCTCGATCGAGCCTAATCCAAGAAGCTTCGCTCCCTTTGACCATCAGGCCCCGGGAGCGAAGCCTTTTTGGTTTTTAGGAGTTATCGGATTATCAATTTGGTGTGAATGCATGCATTAATCTCTGCAACCTCGATAACTCCTGTCGTTCGTGCGGTATGTTTCCTTGTTAACGTGTGAAATATGATACAATGGTGTCGGCACCAAGCCTTATCTCATATGAACGGAGCTTGATCCGGTTGGAATATATCCCTCATGATCCTCCACCCGTGCCTCAGTCTGAGACGGAGCTGGTTGGGACAAATCATACTGAACAATCCCGCGTGATTGCAATCTGTCTATTGGCAGGCAAAATCATGCTGCAAAGCGGCGGTGAGACCTATCGTGTGGAAGATACGATGAAACGCATGGCTGCCGCGCTGGGCCTTCCCCATTCGCACAGTTATGTTGTGCCCACAGGTATCTTCTTCTCGGTTGATGCAACCGAGCCTGCCAAGCTGATACGGATCTCTGAACGAACCACGGATTTGCACAAGGTATCAGAAGTGAATGCCGTTTCCCGGCGTATTGGACAAGGTGAATTGTCCGTGGAGGACGCCTATGCATTGTTACAACAAATTGAGGGGCAGCCTTCCTCCTATTCTGCGGTTGTGCGGCTTACGGCGGCGGCGTTATCCAGTGGGTGCTTTACCATTATGTTTGGTGGAGGCTGGGTCGACTTTCTCCCTGCGGTACTCTGCGGTGGGATTGGCTATGCAGCGGTCATTGCCTTCCATCGACTGGTACTCGTAAAGTTTTTTGCCGAGCTGACAGCTTCATTTGTCATCGGTCTGCTCGCCTTTTTACTTGTCTATATGGGCGCGGGTCATGAACGGGACAAAATCATTATTGGCTCAGTCATGCCCCTGGTACCAGGACTGCTGATTACCAATGCTGTGCGTGACCTGATGGCCGGGCATCTCGTGTCCGGGTTATCCAAGGGAGCCGAGGCGTTTCTGACAGCTTTTGCAATTGGTACCGGCATTGCTGTTGTATTTTCACTTTTTACGTAAGACGGAGGAGTTGCAGGTTATGCTTCATTTTATTGAACAAGCCCTGACCAGCTTTGTCGCCTCGGCCGCATTCGGTATTATTTTCAACGCTCCTCGGCGCATGCTGCTTCATGGTGGATTTGTCGGCATGATCGGCTGGATCATCTATATTGTGCTCGAATATGCTGCGGATGCTGTTCCTGCTACTCTGGCAGCGACCATCGCGGTAGGTGTCATCAGCCAGCTGTTCTCCCGCATGTTTCGCGCGCCCGTCATTATCTTCAGCGTGGCAGGTATCATTCCGCTCGTCCCCGGTGGACTGGCCTATAATGCGATGCGTAATTTTGTGCAAAATGACTACGGTGCTGCCATGGAAATGGCTGCCAAAGCGCTCATGTTATCCGGTGCCATCGCGATCGGACTTGTATTGTCCGAGGTGTTGAACCAGATGATTCGTCGTATACCTGAATCATTGCGAGCAAAATCCTAACACAGTAGATGAATATACTATCATTAAACTAAAACGATAAAGCCCCGTTGGAGACAGGGTAAACGCTGTCTCCAACGGGGCTTCTATATTTCAAGCCAATGTTGATCTGTAATCATCAAATTTGCAGTGTTTTGTTTTCATATTGTATCCATTTGTTCGATAACTGTAGGATCCATAAAACAGAACTCCCCATGTCCGTTGGACAATCCTTGTCCATTGGTGTACGGTTAACCATTCTCTTTTATGGCAAAGCACGCTTCATCACCGATGCAAATAAATCAGCCGCCACACCACTTCCGGATCTCATATAATGTTCTGCATCCGTACGATCAAACCCCATCCAGACTGCGGCCGTCCACTTGCTGGTATATCCTACAAACCACAGATCCCTATTCGCCTCCTTGCTTACACCAGATAATGCAGCCTGCGTTGTTCCTGTCTTCCCCGCTACCTTATGCTGACTCAGCTGTGCCCTGCTACCTGTTCCTTGACTGACTACATCTTGAAGCATGCCGGTCATGACCGTTGCAGTGCTAGTGGAGATCACCTGCTTGTTCTCTGGCTTAAAAGCATAGATTGTCCGACCGCGTGAATCCTTAATTTCACGAATCAGATGCGCCGTATTGAAGTTGCCGTTATTGGCAAACACGGAATATGCCTGGGCCATTTTTAGTGGCGACACCCCTTTATGCAAGCCACCTAGGGCAATCGACAGATTAAGATCCTCCTTGCCCAGTTCAATGCCCAATCGACTCGCAAATTGATGTGCACTTCCCAGTCCTGTCTCATGCAGCAGCCATACAGCCGGTGCATTGATGGAATGTTCAATGGCTTGCGACATCGTAACTGTACCTCTGTAACGCCCGCCCAGGTTGCTTGGTTGATAACTCCCATATTTCATGCGTTGATCAGGTAGTATACTCTCTGGCTTAAACCGACCAGATTCCAATGCAGGTCCGTATGCAATAATGGGCTTAAATGCAGAACCGGGTTGCCTGGCATCCGTGGTTGCCCGGTTAATGCCTCCTTTTACGGGGTCACGCCCGCCCATCATCGCTTTGACTTCACCGTTATGCTGGTCCAGTATGACCATACTCGCCTGCACTTGCTCATCCTCACGATCATCAGTGAACCGGGAAGATTCACGGAATGTTTGCTCCATCGCCAGCTGCGCCTGATCATCCAATCCCGTACGAATGGTCCAGCCTGCAGATTGAATCTCTGCTCCACTCTTGCCTGTGAGACGGGACGCCTCCTCGATTACCGCATCCAAGGCAGACACGTAGGCAGGCGCTGTTGAGCCTGGAGTCGACGCAGATGTTAAGTTAGGCGGGGTATAGTCCACACTTCGTGCTTCCTCCATCTGTTTCTTGGTAATGATTCCTTGTTCATGCATGAGGCCAAGTACTACAGAACGCCTCTCTTGGGACAGGTCTTCCCGATCCACCGGATTGTATATAGAAGGTCCCTTCGGAATGCCGGCCAGCGTAGCTATTTGCCAGATCTCCAGTTGATGTAAATCCTTGATCCCAAAGTATCGCCAAGCCGCAGCTTTAACCCCATATTGCTGGCGTCCCATATAAATATGATTCAAATACAGCTCTAATAGCTCATCCTTGCTAAATCTTTTTTCCATTGCCATGGCAATGGACATTTCATTCACCTTGCGAACCAGCGTTTTATCTCCGTTCAAATACAGATTTCTGGCCAGTTGCTGCGTAATCGAGCTACCTCCCTGACTCAGGTTCATATGTAAAACATCCTGCACAACCGCCCTGCCAATCCCGATAAAATCCAGTCCATCGTGGTTATAGAAACGTCGATCTTCAGTAACCAGGAACGCTTGCTTTAACAGATCGGGCATATCCTTCAAATCGGCATACTCCGCATATCCCTTGGTTTGTACTTGTAATCTCGAAATTTCTGTTCCATCCGCATTGGTAATAATGGTGGAAGAGGCCACCGAAATGGCCTCAGGATGATTGCGAAGTACTCCTTCGCCGTAAGTAACCAGATAGGTGTACCCGACCGCTAGCAAAATAACGATGACTACAGAGGCATCAAATATGTGATAAATTCCACGCCTTATGCTGGATCTCAACATTCAGGCTCCCTATCTACATGTGGAATAGAGCCTGAATGTTCCTGTGGCTTCATTTCCATAGAATCCAGGGCAAGCTCCAGTCTTAACGTCTGTTCATACGCCAGCCTAACCCAATGCTGAATCTCCGCTTCATCCCGGCAGCGCCCCTCCATGATGGTATCCAGAGAAGAACGAACACCGTAGAGAGTCAGTTTAATCGGCAGATCGGCACTTATGCGGCCAGATTGTGATCCAACCAAATCTGCTTCAATACGTTGCTTATGGCCTCTCTCACTTTCTGACGACATTTGTTGGCCGCTACTTTCATCGCCATACATATACATACTAGGACTGAACCAGTTTTCCCCACTCGGCTCTCTATTTACCCACTCATGGTCTGAACTGTTTAAGCGCTCCGCTTGTAAACGTATCGCTACGTCATTCAGATCGGTAGCAATCTGCCGAAGTTCCCCACCGTTCATTACTTCAATCTGTGCTGGAATTCGGCCATTGGCCAGTTCATGAGTTCCACGACCAATCACCTTGAGGTCATCTGCAATCTTATGGGATCGAATCCAAAAAAACAAAGCAAACAAACCACCCCCGATGAATATAACCAATGGCGTTGTACCGATATGGTTTATCACCCAGTACATAACTCGAGTTAAACCATTTGTCTCAGACAGGATATGATGGTGAGCATAACGTAACATATGATAAACGACAAATAGGAGCGCTGCGCTAAGTAACGCGCTTGCTCCGCAAATATATATGTAGCTCAATCTGACTGTACGTAATAATAATCTCATATTCGGCATCCTCCTCAATTTTGCAATTCATGTGTACGACTGAGGTTAAGAATACCGAATATTTCTTAATGAGGAAGTGGGTAACTTCTTATCATTTTCTTAATTAAGCAATTATATAAATTGAACTATAGAATATTTACACTTGCCACTCCGATGACAGAACAACCTTCCGATCGCTGTTATCCCCAGATTTTTTTGATTCCCTTATTTGAAGGGAAAATCTGGTAATAAAGGCGAACGCTCTGCTTCTTCAGGTTATTTCTGTCCTCTCCGTTATCGTGTAAATGTTTAGTTCAATTTATATAGATATGTTGAATCAAGCAAGTTCTCTTACAAGTAGAAGAGCATTCTGCCCGATTACTGTTCTTCCGCATCTCTGTTCATCGGAGGAGCAGTAATCGGAAAACGGGTAACAAAATCGGTTCGGCCCTGCTCGCTATATGCAGCGATACTTCCTTTATGTAATTCAATCATGGATTTGGCAATAGCCAGCCCCAGTCCGGTGCCGCCCGTATCACGAGAACGGGACTTGTCCACCCGGTAGAATCGATCGAATAAATGCGGCAAATCCTGCGCCGGAATGGGTTCACCATAATTGCTGATGCGCACCACAGCTTCTTCACCTTCAAGAGACAACGCAATCTCCATCACTTTGCCCTGTGCACCATAACGAATCGCGTTACTGAACAGGTTCTCATACGCACGGACAAGCTCTCCAGGAGCGGCCTGAATCCATAAAGGTTCTTGTCCACCAATGATCTTGTATGTCATACCCGCTTCTTCCAGCATCGGAGCGAACTCTTCTGCAAGCTGCATTAGAAACGGATTCAGGTTCAAAGATGTCAAAGACAAGGGTAAGCTACCGCCACTGACACGGGTATATTCGAACAAATCGTCGATCAACTTCCTTAATGTTAAGGATTTCTCGTACGCAATGCTTACGTAATACCGCATCTCAATTTCATCCTGATATCGATCCTTCTCTATGTACTCCAAAAATCCGAGAATGGAGGTCAGCGGAGTCCTCAAATCATGAGAAATGCCCGTAATCAAGTCATTTTTGGCAGCAACCGCACTACGCTCCTCCTGCAATGACAGCTGCAATTGTTCAGCCATCTGATTAATACTGGCAGCCACAACGCCAAATTCATCCGATGTCTTCACCTCGATCCGATGAGACAGCTCTCCTTTGGCAACTTCCTGAATTCCTGCCGTAATCTCGTCCAGAACCAGCATCACCCTACGCGTGAACAGGAAAAAGAACAGCACAAAGCCAAGTATGCCAACCATAATCATTAATGGCACCGACCCAATATGGTTCACCAGCCACCTGATGCCCCTTGCAGGGATCGAATAATTAGGATAAGTCTGAGCCGCCAGAATGGAGTGTACAACTTTGCTGCCCCCATACAAAATAGCCGCCGTCAAAATGCCACTCAGCAGAAATGCGTAGATAAATTTCCAACGGACTGTGTTAATTAATTTTGAATTCATCTCGGAACTCCCTGCTCACGCTCTATATCCAATGAACCTTGTAGACGCACGTGCTTATTGTGGTTTGATCATCTTATAGCCAACACCCCATACCGTCTGTATGAATTTGGGATGTTTGCTATCGAGTTCGATTTTCTCACGAATCTTGCGGATATGCACCATGACGGTGTTGTTGGACTCCATAAACTCTTCTTTCCAGACCTGTCTGTAGATCTGCTCCATACTAAGTACAGAACCTTGATGGCGCGCCAGCAGCTCCAGAACAGCAAATTCACGGGGAGTCAGGCGAACAGGCTGCTCATCCACCCAGACCTCATGCGTATCGGTATTGATGACCAGATCGTCAATCACCCATTCATGTTCCTTGTTCTCACGGCCTTCATTGAAGGTATGGTACCTGCGAAGCTGTGACTTTGCCCGTGCTACAAGTTCAAGCGGGTTAAACGGCTTGGTCACATAATCATCAGCGCCAATGCTCAGCCCTGTAATTTTATCCATATCCATGCTTTTGGCGGACAGCATAATGATCGGCATTTTCTGCTCTTCCCGAATTTTCATACATGCTTCAATTCCGTCCATATTCGGCATCATGACATCCAAAATAATCAGATCAATTGGCTCTTTCTCCAATTGCTCAAGCGCCTCAATCCCATCACTGGCTGTCAGAACCCGGTATCCTTCATTGCCAAAATAAATCTCCATCAGTTTAATAATATCCTGCTCATCATCCACAAGCAGAATGGTTGCTGGCTGTGCCACGGCATTATTCCTTTCCATTCCATGAATCATTGCTTGTTCAAAGTATACCACTAGGAAATGAATCTGCGAAAATCATCCCCTCTGAAAGAAGCAAAAACGTTGTTTATCAGGAATAATATACTTTTTCTATTTTATATAAAGTATGCTCGATTATTGGACAGAGATCAGCATCGACTTTGTGAAATTTAATTCGAAAGTATAAACTTTTCAAAATTGGTTTTCTTTAATTGTAGCTGATCCGGCAATCCCTATTAGTAACGTATAGTATCGTCGATCTAATCCTTGCTTAACCGTTGCTTGTTACAGATAACATGCTCTATGTATTCTATTAAATCTTGCTCTATATTCAGGCAGAACCTCGTATTATGAACCTGGGTCTATCTATTCAAACAACGCTACTTTGGGCTCTATGCCAGTCAGTGTCAGCATCGTATGCAGTTGACCCCTGTGGTGATACACATGTCCCATAATCTCAAGCAGCCACTCCAGACGACTGTACGAAGCGCCCCAATAGGAGTCAGTCACCTGTAATAATTCCTCCGTATTAAACTGTCTGTACCGATGGTATAGGTACATCTGATTCGCAATCAGCGCTTCCTTGATCTCACTCAGTGAATTCGGCTGATTTTCCTCGTAAAACAAAGCCATTTCTTCTTCGGAAGCTCCCTCCGAAATATGTACATCTGCACGACAAATGACGGATAGATGAGAAAGCAATTCTCCAACCGGCCGTTTGCCTTCAATCGGAGTCAAAGCCAAGTCCTGCTCCGACAGTTGGTCACATAAATTGATTAATGATGTCACTGCCACATCAATATGCTTAAATGCAGACTGAATCAACTGGATCACTCCCTTTTTATTCCATTATACAGAACGTATGATCGCTATTCAACTATAAATCCCCCCTTTATATATAAACCAGCTATGCTCGAAAACCAACATGACGAACAAAAAAAGTCCCTCCTCCCTCATATAGACGGAATTTGGGACATTTTGTTGCTCCGATGATAACAAACACGAACTCAACTTGAATATAACGAACAATACGTTTGATCGAACCGTCCCGCGAGCAAGTCAGCCTTGCGAATGAAAAATTGCAGCTCCCCACAGTCCCACCATTGAAAACCGATGGCGTCATGCGTATCAATTTTTAATAGAAGTAAAGTATCTGCAAGCTCTTGTTGTGTCCGTTTCTCATCTCCGCCATAATGTTCGGTCAGCTTCCTCTCACACGCCTGCTCGTCATAAGCATACTCTTCACCAAGTACGATCTGTAACAGCGCCTGGTGTTCTGCATCCGGATGTTGACCGTCCGGGTATCCAAACATGCCACCCCAGTTCTGCGTACTCGGATGATTCCAGCTGGACTCAAATTCAAGGTATCGGTCATATAGACCTTCCTCCCCTTCGACGGCTACCGTTCCACCAGACAGTGGGGCGGCGATTGCATTCAGAGCCAGAGAATCAATGTATGCATATGTAGGAAACTCAAGGTTAGGCAGCACCGTTACCGAATGAGCCACAAAATCGTCCACATTCAACGCGGTTTGGCCATCAGGCTCTCGCCTTATCAGGTTATGAGCGTCCGGCTCGTAAATCACACGATGCTCAATATGATAAGCAGGTTCATCCACACCAATGAAAAAGTATAACATGCCCCGTTCGGGCAAACTCCCGCGCCCATCATTAGGCGTATATGGCGTCAAGTCCACGAGGTTCAACTGGGCCAGGAAAGTCATAGGCACCCCGTCCTGTGTCAATGGCCATTTCATGTTCTCCGGCAGATCCGGATTTCCACCTACACGTGAATTTCCTGTTCTGCGATACTCATCGATTGTCGATACATCAAGGCGAATTCCCCAACGGCTTGAAGATAACAGCAGATCGGCAGCATTACCCAATCCATATTCCTCAAGAGTTTTCCGGGCTTTTCTGGTTAGACGTTCACATTGTTCAGGTTTTATCATACAGATCCTCCCCTTTTGACAATACATCTATGGTGAGACATATTCAGGTTCATACCTGTATATTCTTCCGCTACCTCTTCTTTCCCTGCTTCTATTGAAAAAAGAGACTGACATCCGTTGTCAGTCTCCTTCCTTATTATCTATTCGATCCCTTCTTAACGATTCCGATTTGGTGAATCATCCTGGAAAGCACGAATATGCTCCTCGCCATCCAGAAATTCATGCGACTGGTGTGCAGCCATTACACCATGATAACTAATATCCAGACCCAAATCTTCCTCTTCTTCCGTGGAACGGACAGGAACGATCTTGCCAATCAGTTTCAGACCAATCCAGGTCATGACAAACCCCCAGACGACCAAAGCCGTGAGGCCGAGGGCCTGAACACCCAGCAGCCTCCAGCCACCTCCCATGAACAAGCCACCATCGGTTGCAAACAAACCCACGGCAATCGTTCCCCACATCCCGGATACAGCATGAACAGGGAATGCACCTACCGGATCATCAATCTGCCTGCGGTCCAGCCAATTCGTTGCAGCCATCATGAGCAATCCGGATACCGCTCCGATAAATATCGCAGCCACATCACCGACAAATGCACACCCCGCCGTAATACCGACCAAACCAGCAAGCGAGCCATTAATGACCGATGGTGCGTCTGAACGATTAAACCGGAACAAGGTGTAGAGCAGTGTAACCGCACCGCCCGAAGCAGCAGATAACATCGTAACGATGGCAATGTGACCGATCCTCACATCAGTCGCACTGAGCGTACTTCCTGCATTGAAGCCAAACCAGCCGAACCACAGCAGAAATGCGCCTACAGATGCCAGCGGCAGATTGCTTGGAAGCGCAATGGCACTTACGCCAAGCGGCGTGTATTTGCCTTTACGCGGCCCAATAATAATCGCTGCGGCCAGTGCAGAGAACCCGCCCAACGCGTGAATGACTGCGGAACCGGCGAAATCCTGCATCCCCAGCTTGCTGAGCCAACCGCCGCCCCATGCCCAGTGTCCACCAATCGGATAAATAATGGCCGTCATCAATATGATGTACAGCAGATAGGCACGAAAGTTAATCCGCTCTGCCACAGCGCCTGATACGATGGAAATGACGGCAATGGTAAACGCGGCCTGGAACAGCCAGAATGTTTCCAATGATACGGGTACGTCCAGGTGAGACAAATCCCCATGGAGGAAAAATCCCGTTATGCCTACAAAACCTCCAGCATCAGAGCCATACATTAAGCCAAATCCGATGGCATAGAAAAGCAACGTCCCAATGGTAATATCAGCGAAAACCTTCATAATAATATTTACGCTATTTTTATAACGTACAAAGCCAGCCTCCAGCAGGGCAAATCCGCCCTCCATCAACAAAATCATGGCTGCACTCAGTACGACCCAGACCGTATCCATTCCGGAGCTTAACGTCTCCAAAGTCATGCTTATACATCCTCCGTTTCCCTAAGCTGTCTAATCTCACGGATCGTTTCGGGCGCAAGCTCGATCTCGTCTCGTTCGATGCTATCCGGATGCTTGATTTGTTCAGCAATGCGGTCCAGTTCTCGTATCCGCCGCCGGATTTGTTCCATTTTGCGAAAACGTTCCTTCACCTGAACCATATATTCCACCGCCTGGTGATGGGAGGCGGGGCGGCCTGCGAACCATTTGCGTACAGTCGACAAGGATTGATAAGCCACTTCTTCCGCACGTTTTTTTTGTTCGAATTGTTCAATTTTGCGTTTGAGCGTTTCGATCTCATTTTCTTTTTTGACCTTGAGCTGTTGGATAAGGTACAATAAATCGGACGATGATATTTGCAATGCTGTATGGTGATACACCTCGTCAATTACTAACATACCATGTCAGGACTCCTTACATATCAAGTTACTTGTTATCGATTATAGAGTCCAGCACTACTTAGCGTCAATCCTTTTTTGGCGATGGCATGATTTGATATGACCCGTTTATAAAAAACAGCGTCAATTTCATGAACATAACTTCAACTAACAAAGTATTTAAAACACATTTTCGCATTCACCTTTCAGATCCTCTATGATGTATATCAAGCATCCACATTTTAGGCACCGCACTTACACAAGCTGACATCATATAACTCATATAAAGGAGAGGATCGCGCGATGTTCACTCGTAATGACGACATTCGGAGCCAAATCTGGGAAGCCGTCTCTGGACTCAATGAAGAACAATTGAACCTCCACCCCAAACCTGACCACTGGAGTATTATGCAAGTTCTCCGTCACCTGAATTTGATGGAAAGCATCATTGTGAAGCAAGCCCGCGCCGCGCTAGAGAAGGAACAGACCGTTGCTGTGGACAAAAAGCCATATGAGCTTACACTGGATCGCAGCCACCCTGTTAGTGCTCCATCTCACCTCCAGCCTCCTGCGGAACCAGAAACGCTGGCGAATGTTCGCCATGACCTGGAAGACTCACATCAAGCATTAATGCATGTTGCACAAGATCATGAGTCTGAACTGCTGCGGAGCAGGTCTTTTCTTCACCCGGTTTTCGGTGAGATGGATCTGGCTCAATGGGTCGACTTTGCAAGCTATCATGAAGAGCGTCATCTGGCACAGATTGAGGATATTATACAAAGGCTTGGCGTGTCGCACACCTAAGTCATCCCCTATTTACTCTATGTAAGCAAAAATAACCTCCAATCCACGCATTGTGGATCTGGAGGTTTTCATTTATTTTGAAACATGCTTATATTTTTTTGCCCAGAATCGCCAAATCCCGGTTGATTCCATCCAGCACAGCTACCTCAGGGTAATAGCCCCATTGTTCAAAGCCATGTTTTCGCAATAATCCCAGACTCGGTTCATTATGTCCAAACACAAAGCCCAGAATCGTCTTGATTCCAAGCGCAGGACAAGCATCAAAAATGGTGTTCAGCAAACGTCCGCCAGCCCCAATTCCCCGGCACTGCTGATCCACATACACACTGACTTCCACCGTCCCATTGTACGCAGGGCGTCCATAAAACGAACTCAGACTGGCCCAGGCTACAACCTGTCCCTCAAGTCTCATCACCCATAGCGGGCGATGATCGGATGAATGCTCCTCAAACCACGGAATACGTTGCTCCACGGTCACCGGCTCCAAATCCGCCGTCACCATCCGGCTCTCAATCGTGGAATTATAGATCTCCACAATCCTTGGCAAGTCCTCACGACGCGCATACTCAATCTGCACACTATCCAGCTTCATGTCTACTCCTCCATCATCCAGGTCAATTCTATCTTATGACGGTATTATAACGGAGGAGGGAAGTCGACGTCATCCCCCAACATTCGGGTCAACTCCACACTTACTCAGGCAATCCTTGAATTGTATTGCCCCGAGTCATCTGCTGGCTCTGATCTGCCCAACGAATGTTAACAGAACGGGAAGTGAATAGATCTGGTCCGTCCGATACCTGAAAATGCAGATGAGCTTCACTGGAATTACCTGAGTTACCCAGCTCTCCAATGAGGTCTCCCTGCTTGACTTTATCCCCTTTTTTGACCGCTACACTGCCTTCCTTGATGTGCGCGGTGATGCTGTATTCTCCGTTTCCATGGTCTATGACCACATTGTTACCCGCCGGTTCTTCCGGGTTCATAACCCCTGGTGTGTTGTCTGGAATATCATTTTTGATATCGACTACGGTTCCGTCCGCAGCTGCATAGAGCAGCTCACCAAAAGCGTAGTAGTTTTCGTTCACCTTCGAATCTCCGTTGTAACTGAAAGCTTCTTTGGTCCGAATGATATCTAGCGCATAGCGCTGTGTTTCATGCTCATAATGATAGTTCGACATCACATCATTGCCTCCCCAGAACACATACCATTCACCCTTCATAGGGAATTGAAATTCGGTTTTGGTGAGCTTTTGGTCCGTATCCTCATGGGGTTCCAGCGGTTGGATTAACAGACCTTCAATCTGATTCGCTTCGGTAAAATAGGCTTGAATCCCTTTGGTCCCTGTTTGATCCTTCCAGGCGAACTCGGTTAAATGGTTCACTTTGGCATCCACCACTAGATCAAAGGAAGTTACTCCCTCAAGGAATTGATCTGCAGACGTTTTAAACTGTTCAAGCGTTAGTGCTTCCTTCAACTCGGGACTCATCTGGCTGTAAATGGCATCCTTGGAACCGTTCATTAACGTATCGATGAAATTGTCGGGTGTAATGATGTCGCTCACCTCTGTACCTGAATTCTCTTCCGGATGGGTACTGGTATTTGTCGTCTGTTCCATGGACTGCTGCTCCGCCTGCTCGGATGTAATCGAGTTGCTGTTACCGCATGCAGACAACATCACGCAGGCTCCAAGGGCAATCGCAAGCAACTTCCAGCTCTTTTTGCTCTGTAATTTCTCATGTGCAGCATATCCTGATTTCGGAAGACTTTCCCCGCCATTTAAGTGATCCGTAAGAATTTTAAATCCTTCTTTTAACCTCTTCATTCTCTACATCCCCTCTGGTGTTCGTTATACTTTCCAGTTAAGTGTACAGAATGAATCTTATCCTTCGTCTAACTCATCCTTACATGTAGTTAAACTGTCGCGTCTTCTATGGCTTCATAATTAAGATTCCGTTAAGATAGCTCACACACTACATAGCCCTCTCGGATGGTATGATTAGCAATAAACAAACAGGAAGCCCTAGGAGGTCATTACACATCATGGATCACGTCTCCATACTGCTAGTTGATGATGAACAAGCCATTTTACATATGCTCAAAACCGTCCTGCTCAAAGAACAATTTGTAGACATCGACACCGTTACCACTGGAGAAGAGGCAATTACCGCCTGCGAAAATAAAACCTATCATTGCATCGTGCTGGACATCATGCTGCCTGGCAAAAGCGGACTGGAGATCTGTCCCTTCTTGCGGCAGGTGACCGATGCACCGATTCTTTTCCTGACCGCCAAAACAACGGATTATGACAAGTTAACCGGATTCGCCGTTGGCGGCGATGATTATGTTGTTAAACCCTTTAATCCCCTAGAAGTGGTCGCCCGAATCAAATCACTGCTGAAACGTTATTTACCTACCAAAATAGCAACCGCTACAAAGGTGACTCCGCCCTCTTCTGACGCAACTTCGTCATCTCCTGCTGTGCAGGGAGGGGTATATGATTTTGGCCGTTTTCAAGTGTTTGAACAAGCTGGTGAGCTTCAGGTTGAGGGGCAGCCCGTAACCTGTCCGGCCCTTGTCTATCAGCTGCTGCTCTTTTTCTGCAAGCATCCCAATCGTATTTTCACCAAATCGGAATTGTATGAGCGTGTATGGGGTTCGGAAGCGATCAGCGATGACAACACCGTTATGGTTCATATTCACCGTATTCGTGAGCGGATTGAAGCTGATCCCTCTAACCCTGCGCTTCTCGTCAACGTCCGGGGATTGGGGTACAAACTCATTCAGCCTAACCAAGTGTCACGCGCATGAGTATTCGTCGCAGGTTAATGATCCGGTTTATCGGTATGCTTGCTGGCGCAGTAGTTCTTATCATTCTGTTGGGTTCTGCAGCCACTTTTTGGGTCGTTCATAAGGTGAATGAAGTGAGCCTGGTGGATGACTTCGCTACCAGTGGGCTTGACCAACTGATTAATAGCGCAGAAATCATGCCCGATGGTACGGTCCGCTATGATCCCAAGCTGCTGAAGCAGGTCGAGAAAAATCAGGGGTGGCTTCAGGTTGTGGATGAAAACGGCTACGTCATTGATGATTTTGATACACCGGATGATGTTCCGAAGCAATACAAGCCTGGAGAGCTGATTGCATACTGGGAGGCCAAGAAGCCGTTCCCGTACCAGATCGCCATGCTGATTCGGGAGAAAAACGGCGAGATGTTCACCTTGCTGTACGGCGAACGCAATCAGGCCAAAACCTTGCTCGATCAAGCCCGTGTGGACAGTCATTACACCAACGGAGAGCTTATGCTGCAACCCAAACAAGAGGATGCCATCCGTTCCGAAGGTGCCTATCTGCAAATTTTGGACGCTTATGGTCAAGAGCTGGCTTCCTATAATAAACCTGCCATGGGCGTCCCTAGCAGTTACAACATACAGGAACTGGCTTTGCGTATTCGTTATCCCAATCGATATGGGATATCGATCGCAACCTTTTACGATGAACAGAATGGCACGACCTGGATGCTCAGTATACCTGTCGATCCAACTGCTACAGGGGATGAAAATCCCTATAACTTCATTTTGACACCAGTGCTCATCGTGCTGATCCTATCCGTTGTCATTTTGCTAATCCTGCTGGCCCTTTGGTACGCCAATCGTTTTGGTTCCCCCATGCTGCATATGCTCCAATGGCTCCAACGACTGGAACAAGGACATTATGAAGAACCCAAAGGCATTGGCGGCGTACCTCGCAGCCAGCGACGAAATGGCAAATGGAAGCGGAAGTACCACGTGTATGCCGAAGTGCTTCGCTCCATGCAAGCATTATCCGCAACATTGAAACTAGACGAAGAGCTCCGTAAACAGACCGAATCTCTGCGTGAGGAATGGATTGCCGGAATAACGCATGATCTCAAGACACCGCTATCCTCCATCCAGGGATACGCCCATATGCTTGAAGCACAGAAATATAGCTGGTCCGCGGAAGAAGTGAGAGAATTTGCGGGCATTATGCTGGACAAATCCATGTATATGGACCGACTTGTGAATGACCTTGCCATGACGTACCGATTGCGCAGCGGCGGATACCAGCCACCTGTGGAGGAAAATGACGTAAATACGCTGCTGCATGATCTCGTCCAGCGTGCAGAACGCAACCCGGAATATGGCAAGGGACGTATTGTGTTTCGCCCTGCGAATGTTCCGGTATACGGTCATGTGCATATTCCTTCGTTTGAACGTATTGTGGATAATCTGACCGCTAATGCCCTTCTGCATAACCCATCGGAGTCGACACTGACCGTTAGTGTGCATCCCGGTAAGCAGGCTGGGGAGTTCAGTGTTCATTTTGCCGATGACGGTCAAGGAATGGACCCGGAACTGGTGTGGAGGCTATTTGAACGATATTACCGAGGGACGGATACAGGCACGTCTGATGTCGGATCAGGCCTTGGTATGGCGGTAACAAAAGGCTTAATTGAAGCGATGAAGGGTCGTATTGAAGTACAATCGACTTCTGGTGAGGGTACTGTCATTCGATTAATATGGGATGGACAATCAGAACATGGGTAAAAAACATTCCGCTTGACCTTTTCATTTTCAATCTATATAATCGACACTCAATAACACCTGTTCCAACATATTGATATGAACTTCAACGATATTAAGATCAATTCAATGGATATCGATTTTGCATATTTGGCGATGACCAGAGACAAGATTCCGTTTGCGTGCTGCCCAGAGAGAGAAGGGATTGGTGAAACCTTCTTCAGCGAACGGACCGGAATTACCCCTCTGCAGCCGTGAGCTCGAACCTCAGCTTTTCGGTTTTCTTCACGAATTCTGGACAAAGCTGTCAGTAGAGTTCACCGCCTGATCCCCGATAACGGATTCCAATGAGGGTTATGATGTTCTTGTTTGCGGCGGCTGGTCGTGTTCAGGAGCATTCATAACCAAATTAGGGTGGAACCACGAGCTGAGCGCACTCGTCCCTTTTCCGGGACGGGTGTTTTTTGCGCTTCAAATTTGAATATTGGAGAGTGGTTCACATGAGTAATCCGAATAATAACAGCCAATCCAGCAACCAATCGAATGACCAACAGCAACCTGGGCATCCAATTGAAATTCGCCTGCAAGGCGGAGCTGTACGTTCTTACAACGCAGGCATCACTGTAGGAGCGGTCGCCTCATCCATCAGCACAAGTCTGGGCAAACAAGCCATCGGCGGAATCGTAAATGGCAAGAATGTCGATCTCGACTGGGTGCTTGAGCAAGATTGTGAACTCGTCATCGTTACTTTGGACAGCGCGGAAGGTCTGTATCGTTACCGACACAGCACAGCTCATGTACTCGCACAGGCTCTCAAACGCATCTACGGTGCGGAACAAGTCAAGCTGGGCATCGGGCCTGTCATTGAAGACGGATTCTATTACGATGTCGATCTGGAGCATGCTCTATCGATCAGTGATTTGGCTGCCATTGAGCAAGAAATGAACAAAATCATAAAAGAAAATGAAAAGATTAGCCGCCGGGTAGTTAGCCGGGAGGAAGCACTTCGCATCTTTGGAGAGATTCAGGACCCGTATAAGCTTGAACTCATTCAGGATTTATCTGAGGACGCTGAACTTTCGATTTATGACCAAGGAGAGTTCTTCGATCTCTGTCGCGGCCCACATCTTCCGTCCACTGGTCGGATCAAAGCATTCAAACTGCTGAATGTGGCTGGTGCATACTGGCGCGGCAACTCGGATAATAAAATGCTGCAACGCATCTACGGCACTGCTTTCCCGAGCAAAGCCCAATTGGATGAACATCTGCACATGCTGGAAGAAGCGAAGAAACGGGACCACCGCAAACTGGGCAAGGAGCTTGAACTGTTCATGTTCTCGGAAGAAGCACCTGGTATGCCGTTCTATCTGCCCAAAGGCATGACTGTCCGTACAGAGCTGGAGCAATTCTCCCGTGAATTGCAGCTACAGGAAGGCTATCAGGAAGTTCGCACTCCCCTTATGATGAACAACCGTCTGTGGGAGCAATCGGGTCACTGGGAGCATTACAAGGACAATATGTATTTCTCGGAGGTGGACGATGCCACTTTTGCCCTGAAACCAATGAACTGCCCGGGACATATGCTGATTTTCAAAAATACACTCCATTCCTATCGTGAGCTGCCGATTCGTATGATGGAATTCGGTCAGGTCCACCGCCATGAATTCTCAGGCGCTCTGAACGGCATGATGCGGGTGCGGACTTTCTGTCAGGATGATGCCCATCTCTATGTGATGCCAGAGCAGATCGAGGATGAGATCAATCAGGCGATTTCATTGATCGGACGTATGTACGACATCTTTGGTTTCGAGTACAACATTGAGTTGTCTACTCGCCCGGACGATTCCATGGGATCGGAAGAGCTGTGGGATCAAGCAGAAAGAGCATTGCAAAGTGTACTTGATCGGCGCGGAGTGAAATACCGCATTAACGAGGGTGACGGTGCCTTTTACGGTCCGAAAATTGACTTCCACATTCTCGATGCATTGAAGCGCAGCTGGCAGTGCGGAACAATTCAGCTCGATTTCCAAATGCCCGAGAAGTTCGATCTCACTTATATTGGCGAGGATAGCCTGAAACACCGTCCAGTCGTGATCCACCGTGCCATCTATGGTTCAATTGATCGTTTTATCGGCATCCTGACTGAACATTATGCAGGTGCATTTCCACTCTGGCTCGCGCCCGTGCAAGTGAAGCTGCTGCCAGTGTCGGATCATTACGCAGACTATGCTTTACAAGTTCAGAGCCAGCTGCGGGCTGCCGGTATTCGGGTAGAAACAGACTTGCGCAGTGAGAAGCTCGGTTACAAAATCCGTGAAGCTCAGATGGAAAAAGTGCCTTACTCGCTCGTGCTTGGGGAAAATGAGAAAAATGCCTCATCCGCCTCTGTCCGTGCCTACGGTCAGGGCGATCAAGGCATTCAGCGCATTGAAGCATTTATGGAGCTGATTCATCAAGCTGTGAAGGCCAAAGCCTAAGCGCTCAATCAGGAATCGGCTGGAACTTAACGTTGGAGGCAGACCGTTAATATGGATAACGGCTGCCTCTAATTCTGTCGCAAGAGAGCAGGCTCTTCTGCTTTGAACAGTCAGTAATTACAATTTTTCCTCGGGTCTAAGTCTGACTTGCTCTTCGCTCCATGTCCAGAAACGCTCAGCGGCTGCGGCATCCAGCGCATGGGCTTTCAATTCCTGGTCTTTTTGTTGATAGAAGTAACGCCCGGTTACCCCGGCGACTTCAGGGCTTGTGGCGAGATAGATGGCCGTTTGTGCACCTTCTTCAGGTGAAAGGAAAAACGGCAGCTTGCCCACCAAAGCCATAATGCGTGTGCCAAAACCGGTATTACGGTCTACGCCAATACTTGTGCCAACCGCACCGGGATGAAGACAATTCACGGTGATTCGGGTATTCGCCAATTTCCGGGCCAGTACACGGGTGAACAACACGTTAGCCAGCTTGGATTGAGCGTAACTTTTGATTGGATTGTATCCTTTGTGCAGATGGGGATCTTCGAAATGGATTTTCCCGGCTTTGTAGGCACCAGACGAAACATTCACTATACGCCCCTGCTTCGCAGACTTCAAAGGTTCGATCAGGAGTAAGGTAAGCAGGAAATGCCCAAGATGGTTAATACCGATGGCTTGTTCGAAACCGTCGGAGGTTTCCTGGCGCTTCAACATGACGACACCCGCATTATTAACGAGAACGTCAAGTGTATCGTAACGCTCACGGAAGGATTGGGCAAAATGACGGATGCTCTCCAGTGACCCCAGGTCACACAACATCAGTTCAATCGCAGTAGAGCCGGACTGACGCAGCGCCTCCTCCAGTGCCTGCTGTCCGCGCTTCTCGCTGCGGCACGCCATAATCACGTGATACCCTTGCCTTGCAAGTTCAATGGTGGTTGCCAGACCCATGCCTGAGTTGGCTCCCGTAACAACGGCTGTTGGAATGGACATCAGGTACTTCCCTTCTGAACCAGAGGTTCTTCATATTTTGAGACAGTCATCCTTTTGTTTTTAAGCACTGCTGACGTCAATATGAGATAATTGAAAGATCACATATTGGTCTTATAGGGAGGATACGTATGCTAACCAAAGAAGACTTCAAGAAACTGAAAAAAGAAGCGAAACTTGAAATTGCACTCATCGAACAGGAAGTTCAAAATCTCCAGCAAAAGACAGACTCATCCCTGTATGAAAAAGATAAACTGTGGAACGATGAAGAGATTGGTGAGCTTACCCAAAAACGGAAAGAGCGAAAATATAGTTCATGGACAATTGAATTATGCACGATTATTGAAGACCTGCTGAATCAACTATACCAGCAAACGTATCAAAAAAAATTTAATTCGATCCAGCTCATGAAAACTCCTGCATACCGTTCATTATCCAATATCGAGATCCTTCAGGCTGAATTGAAAATCCAGCATCTTTCCCTGAAATCGGGTGAAGAGAAATTGGAAGAAGAAATAGCCAAAGTGTTTCAACTGAGAAATAAACTTATTCACTCCAACTTTTCTTATGCTTCCATCTTGAGAGAACATCATAATGCAAATCAAGAGTTTGAATCCACCCTGGATACGGTGAAGAAGTATAGAAAATACTTGAAATATAATCAGCCAGAGAATTAACGAATGCATGATAACCACAACATGAAAAATCGTCCTACACAATAAAGGAGGTGCCCCGGATTCGATCCGGAAATAAATATGAACAAACCATCCATGGATATTACGGTTCTAAATCTACATATGGTCCTGCCTGCGGGGAAAAATCCGATCTACCCTGTCATGTTGCGCGATGAAGATGGTATTACGCTTGTGGATACAGGCATGATTGGCCAATTCGCAGAACTTCAATCCGCACTGGAGCACGAAGGCGTTCAGCTATCTGATATCAAACGCATTATTTTAACACATTCCGATATAGACCATATGGGTAACCTTGGTGCCCTGGTGAATGCTGCTCCAGAAGTGGAAATCTGGGCACATAGCGATGAAATTCCGTATATCACGGGCAAAGAGCCCATGATCAAGTTCACACCAGAACGCAAAGCGTTGCTGCCTGAACCTATAGTGGAGCTGGCGGAACAATTGATCTCACAACGGACTGAGTTCAAAATATCAAAAGTGCTAGAAGATGGTGACATGCTGCCTCTTCAAGGCGGTATCCAGGTCATTCATACACCCGGGCACACCCCAGGACATATCTGCTTGTACTTCCGGGAGCAACAATTCCTGCTCGCTGCTGATGAATTGCGTGTGGTCGATGATGAATTAGTGGGTCCTGCTCCACCTGCAACACCGGACATGCCTGAAGCACTTCGCAGCTTGAAAAGGCTGCTTGGCCTGAAGCTGGAGAAGGTACTTTGTTACCATGGTGGTGAGTACACCAATGAGCCTAGTCAGCGCATTGCCGAACTCGCGGAAAGCGCTGACTAATTGGTATCTGCAACCTAAGCTATATTTACGTAAATAATGAAGCGAAGGGGCTGTCCCATACGTCATGAACATGGCGGGACAACCCCTTTTCTATTGTAAATGTTACGGTTTCGGCGTCAGAACGATCAATTGGTCATCCCCATCGCGTGGAGATCCCCGACCATCACGGTTGTTCGTCAGCACATATAATTTCCCTTCCTCTCCGGCAGTCACATTGCGAATACGTCCCCACTCGTTCTTAAAAATCGGCTCCACCTGCGTTACTTGTGTACCGTCTTCGGAAAGCGTAATTTTAAGCAGTTGTTCACCCCGCAGATTGGCAGCAAGCAGTGATCCGGCCCATGGCCCTTCCTTTATAAAGGCTACACCTGATGGTGCCCATGTTTCCTCTCCACTATGGGCAAGCGGAGCCCGATATGTGCCCTTGTCATTATCGTCTCCCTCTACCTCTGGCCAGCCATAATTCTCACCAGCTTCAATACGGTTGATTTCATCAAAATTACGCTGACCATGCTCAGTGGCATACAGATAGCCATTGTCCGGGTTCCAAGCCAGGCCCTGTGCGTTCCGATGCCCCATGCTGTACACAGGTGAATTAGGCCAAGGGTTATCTTCTGGGATCGATCCGTCGAGACCAATCCGCAATATTTTGCCACCCAAGCTATCTTCGTTTTGGGCCAGCTCAGGCTCATACCGCTCACCTGTCGTAATATAGAGCAGATTGTCCGGGCCAATCTTGATCCGTCCTCCATTGTGATTCACGCCGCCAGGAATGTCACTGAGCAGCTCCTTGTCTATGGTCGCCTTCCCGTCACTTACCTTCAAGCGCAATACCCGATTGGCAATGTCACCATCATCTTCCAGATAAGAATGGTATGCATACAGATAGCCGTTAACAGCAAAGTCCGGATCAGCAGCAAGTCCAAGCAGGCCGCCTTCTCCCTCTTCATTAAACGGAGCAGCAAATTCAATCAGAGGTTCAGTTGCCAGCTCTCCGTTCTCGATGACCCGAATGGTACCCGGTCGCTCTGTTACAAACATCCGTCCATCAGGCACGCTTACCAACTCCCAGGGTACATTGAGTCCGTCGACTAGCACGGAAGCCTCGTAAGGAATTACAGCATCCTCATCTGTTTCTTCTTCCCCATCACTCGTACCGTTATTGCCACCTTCCGCTGTCTGCCCCTGACCTGTACCCTGTCCTTGTGACGTTTGCTGCGATTCTGTCGTCGGGTCACCTGAAGCACAAGCAGTAAGAAAAGCCATACTGAGTAACGAAGCATATAAGGGAACGTTTAGTCGGTTGTTCATGATTACATCTCCCTTCTGGTGTCGTTGTTATATCGTGTAATCCCAGTTTCAAGGACTACCCATTTCTAAAAGTAAGTAAATAAGTAAGCAAATTAGCAACTCTTACGCGGTTTCGCCCTGTATTACCCTCCCCACCTGCCACTTAAACGAGCAGCTAAAGCTAATTTCCGATCATCATGCCTGCCTCCATTTGGATTTCCCCGACATTCTTCTATAATAGAAAGAAGATATATAAATTGAACTAAACATTTACACGAGAACGAAGAGGACAGAAATAACCTGAAGAAGCGAAGTGTTCGCCTAAAAGCTTTCTGAAAGAAAGCTACATCGGAAGCATAAGCTATCCCCGGATTTTACCCCTTGAAAAAGATAATCCAAAAAAATCTGGGGATAACAGCGATCGGAAGGTTGTTCTGTCTTCGGAGTGGAAAGTGTAAATATTATTTAGTTCAATTTATGTAGAACGAATGAAAGGTGGAAAACTACACTCATGAATCAAACTCCTTTATCCCGGCTGGAAGCTGGTCTGTCTACGCAAGGATTGGACGCCATGCTGATTACAGATCCGAAACATATTTACTATTTAACAGGTTTTGCGAGCAATCCGCATGAGCGTTTCCTCGGGCTTGTTCTTGCACGCGGCGAAGATCCGCTGTTGATCGTGCCAGCACTCGACGAGGAAGCTGCCGCAGCCGCTTCTTCGGTATCCAACATTGCCACGCATTCCGATACGGACAATCCTTACGCCTTATTTGAGCGTTATCAAGGACGTCTGGGCCGCGTAGGTCTCGAAAAAGAATACGTGACTGTCGCACGTTATGAACAGTTGACCGCCGCGCTGGGCGCTGCCAACTTTGAAGATGTCGGTCCTCTGCTTCGCACCTTGCGTGTGAAAAAAACACCGGATGAAGTTGCTCGCATTCGCCACGCCATTCATCTGATCGAAGAGACGCTTCGTCAAGGACTGTCTCACGTTCGTACAGGCGTAACTGAAATTGAACTGGTTGCCGAAATGGAATACCAGATGAAGAAACTGGGTGCAGACGGCCCTTCCTTTGATACGATGGTGCTCACTGGACCCAAAACAGGCTTGCCACACGGCACACCGGGTGAGCGCAAATTGCAGCATGGCGATCTGTTGATGTTTGATATGGGTGTCTACGCTGGTGGGTATGCATCAGATATTACGCGCACATTTGCCTTTGGTGACATTTCACCTGAGCTTAAAACCATCTATAACACCGTGCTCGCAGCAAACGAAGCTGCCATTCGTGCAGTTAAGCCAGGTGTCACCTGTGCGGATATTGACCGTGCAGCACGCCAGGTTACGGAAGAAGCGGGATACGGCGAACGCTTCCTGCACAGAGTTGGACATGGAATGGGCATTGACGTGCATGAGTATCCTTCCCTGCATGGTCAGAACATGGACATTCTGGAGGAAGGTACGGTATTTACGATTGAGCCGGGCATTTATGTAACCGGCGCAGGCGGTGTGCGTATCGAGGATGATGTACTTGTGACGGAAACTGGCGTTGAGGTGCTGACGTCCTATCCGAAAGAGCTGCAAATCCTGACGGACTAATCCTCTTTAAGTTCACCATACTACCCAGCCAGCTCCTCCTAAAGAAAATATGATGCCATAACAAAAATGTCCCGCGAAACCATGAATGCATGGCTTTGCGGGACATTTTTCTTTTGTTCTTCAGATTTTGCCGTCTGCATAACAGAGAACCTAGGCTTCATCCTTAAACTTAAAGCTGCGTGCAGCATATAGAAACGGCGTTCCTACCGCGGTCAATACAAATTTGATTACGTACGTCGTCAAGAAAATTTCAAGCCAGACGTCCCATGGATAGATGAAGGCAAACGCAATCGTACAGAATACCAGCGTATCCGCAAACGAACTGATGATCGAGCTGCCGTTGGTACGTATCCACAACTGATTACGCCCTGGCGCCACCTTGCGCAGCCAAGTGTACAGTCGCACGTCCAGGAACTGACTGATGAAATAGGCTGTCAGACTTCCGAGTGCCAGACGTGGAAGCAGACCGAATAGCGTCACCATTGACTCTTGTGCAAAGTCCGTCGATGCCGGTTCAAAGAACAATACCATCTGCATCAGCACTGTCGTCATGATCAAGGTGAAGAACCCAAACCATACGGCTTTACGTGCCTCACCCGGTCCATACTTCTCATTGAGCAAATCACTCGTCAGGTACATGCTAACATACATCGTATTGCCCAGCGTTAGAACGATACCCATAATATCTATCGTTTTGGTCACCTGTATATTGGCAATGACTGTTGCCACACCAATCCAGGCATAAAGACCTTTTTTACCGAACAGGCGGTAACACAAAAGAAAAAAGCCATACGTTACGAGAACAAAAATCGCTCCCCACCCTAAATTAAACAATATAAATACACTGCCTTCCTAGTTTTGATTACGCGGGATGGTTACGAACCGCGGTTTGGCTCTGGGCCAAAACATGAATACTCTATCACATTTCCCTAAGGTTGAACAGTACTAAATAACTCCAACTGGCTTCAAGTGATATTTACGGTATGCTGAGCGGATGCTAAAAAGCAAAAAGCCGCCCTCAGGATTAACCCGAAGAACGGCTGCTCTTGCATGGCTTGTGGCTGTATCTGCCATCCGCCTATTATGAATCTGAATTACACCTGAACGGCGGAATCCAGATCACGGCTTTGATCATTGAATGTATCCTGATCGTTTTCTTTCAAAATTTTACTGGATACGAGACCTGCGGTCATCGAATCGTTCACGTTCAGCGCCGTACGGCCCATGTCGATGAGCGGTTCAACCGAGATCAGCAAGCCTGCCAAAGCTACCGGCAGGTTCATCGTGGACAACACGATCAGGGAAGCGAAGGTTGCCCCGCCGCCTACACCAGCTACGCCGAATGAACTGATCACAACTACCAGGATCAGGGTAATAATGAAGTCCCAGCTCATCGGGTCGATCCCGACCGTAGGAGCAATCATGACCGCCAGCATGGCCGGATAGATCCCGGCGCAGCCGTTTTGACCAATGGTCGCCCCGAAGCTTGCCGACAAGTTCGCAATCCCGTCCGAAACACCCAATCTCTTCGTTTGTGTCTCCACGTTAAGCGGAATCGCTGCCGCACTTGAACGGGATGTGAAAGCAAAGATCAGCGTTGGCAGAACCTTTTTCACATACGTAATTGGATTAAAGCCAAACAGTGAAATAATAATCAGGTGGATGATGAACATAACGATCAACGCCACGTAGGAAGCAATGACAAATTTGATCAGCTTCAGAATCTCTTCCGGGTTCGTTGTGGCGGTAACTTTCGTAATCAGCGCCAAGATACCGTAAGGTGTCAGCCTCAGGACCAGTGTTACAATCCGCATAACCACCGCATATACCGCATTGACCATGCCGCGGAACGTTTCCGCCTGCTGTGGTTTTTTGCGATCCAATCCGAGCACTGCCACACCGATAAAGGCCGAGAAAATAACAACAGCCAGCGTGGATGTACGACGTTCTCCGGTCATGTCCGCGAATGGATTCGACGGAATGAACTCCAGTACTTGCTGTGGAATCGTCTGATCCTTCACGTCAACGAGACGTTCCTCCATCTTCTGCCCCTGTGCAAGCTCTCTGTCTCCACCTTCGATCTCAATGGAAGTCAGGTTGAAGCTCAAGCTTGTCACAATACTCACACTTGCAGCAATCGCCGTCGTGATGAGCAGGATTGCGATAATCGAAAGGCTCATTTTACCGAGATTCTGCTTGCCTTTCAGATTCATGATGGCCGAAATGATGGAAACCATAATCAATGGAATCACGACCATTTGTAACAAACGAACATATCCTGAACCGGCCAGATTAAACCAATCGACCGACTTGGTAATGATGTCAGAATCAGATGTGTAGATCAATTGCAGAATGACGCCGTATACAACCCCAATGCCCAAACCCGCAAACACACGCTTGGTAAACGAAACATGTTTCTTCTGCATCCAGAACAGGACACCCAGAAGAGCGAGCATAACCACGACGTTCAAAATGATTAAAAAGGTATTCATCTGTATAAATCCTCCTCAGTGTGAGTAACCGGATTTCCCGGTTTTCTACTCGCTCAAAAGCGATATTCAACAATATATCACATAACAAACTATTCTGGTAGGTATTAATTGATATTATGTAATATGCGTGTAACAAATTCATCTATTTCTGAAAAAAATACACTGAATCGTGAAAATTATTGTATTCAACCTCCGGTTAATTTTGTAATATAGGTATATCCGCTTATTCCCAAGTTTTCTCAACGTGAAAATTAGGCCTTTCTTCGTTGGTATTTAGTCTTACGATAACGGAAAAGCGATAATGTTAATGAACTTGACGTGAAAGGATGATCCTATGTTTCGAAATCGCACCGTTGCCGGTAAAATCAGAGGCACTTTGTTCCTCGTACTGCTGGTTGCTTCCCTGTTGTTTAGTATCAGTTTCTATGCTGTCTCCATGAATATTATGCAGAGCTACGTGCTTCCACAGTTCGACAAGGTCCTGAGCACGTCCATTCAGGATATATACAAGAACACATCCGCTTCTAAAATTTTGCAAGTACAGAGTGGCGGAGCTGGCTCTGAGGGTGCTGCACTGACCGTGGAATCCTATTTGGCTGGCAAAGCCAAAGAGCATAATCTGGACGGAGCCTACGTTGTGTCCATTCAGGATGGTAAAGCTACCGTTGTCATCGCCAATACCTCCTCGGGCATGAAAGCCGGAGATGAGATTAAAGTAGAAGCAGCAATGAGTGCGGCCACTGAAAAAAAAGAAATGGAAATCAGCCAGGTATATGCCGATTCCTTCGGTGTACATAAAGCAGCCTTTATTCCAATCGCAGGAAGTAACATGATCATGGCTGTCAGCATGGATGCCCAATTCATTCAGGACAAAATTGCACAGATCTTCTGGTTGTGCCTCGGTATCACGGCATTGGTCTTTTTGCTCGGATGGCTCATCTCGACAAGCATGATCAAACGTGTAACCAAACCGATCATTAAGCTCGTTCAACACAGCAAACAGATATCACAAGGCGATCTGACTGCTGAACTTCAGATTAAAGGTAAGGATGAAATTGCACAGCTCGCTTCAAGCTTCCAGACGATGACTCATAATCTGAAAGAAATGATTAGCCGTGCCCTCTCCACATCCAATGAAGTTGTCGAAGGCTCCAATGATTTGCTCAAACGGGTAGAATCTATGTCCGGTATGGTGAAAAACTCCAGTCGTTCTGCAGAAAGTGCCGAGAAAGGCAGCGTAAGCATCGCTTCCAGCGCAGCCGAAAATGCCAGAGCCATGGAAGAAATCACGCAAGGCATTATGCATATTGCCTCTTCTTCTGCCGAAGTATCCGAGCAGATCGGAGATGCTGCGAACGAAGCTGTTAACGGGAACCGCCTGGCACAGGATGCCATTCAGCAAATGGAACGTGTCGGTCAGACCGCGAGCGAATCTTTGCGTTATGTTGAAACGATGAACGAGCGCTCGATCGCGATAGGGACCATCGTTCAATCCATTTTTGAAATCACGAAACAGATTAACATGCTGTCCCTCAACGCTTCCATTGAAGCAGCACGTGCGGGAGAACATGGACGCGGGTTCGCCGTCGTTGCCGGAGAAGTACGCAAACTGGCGGAGCAATCCAAAACAGCTACTGAGGAAATCTCCGATTACCTGGGTACCATTCGTGAAGACGCAGAACGTTCCGTTGATGCCATGAACCGGGTAACCCAAGAGATTGGATCAGGTACTCATGTAGTCCAACAGGCAGGCTCTGCGTTCCAGCAGCTTAACGAGTTGATTCAGAACGTCAATCTGACCATTCAGACGGTATCGGCCTCTACCCAGCAAGTATCTGCTGGAGCTGAACAAGTCAGTGCTTCCGTGGAAGAAACGGCTCAGATCACGTCCAAGTCCCGTCAAAGCATGCAAGAGATTGCTTCTACAGCGGATCTCCAACTGAATGAGATGGACTCCCATTCCAGTACCGTACGGCATCTTCATGAACAAGCAGTAGAACTGCAATCCGCCATGAAGAACTTCAAAATAAACTAACCGGAATACCTTTAACCCATTATTTCCATATTCGAATCAAACTTAACATTAGATATTCAAATACCCCCATGCTCAGCATCGTTCCAGATTTCAGAGAACGTTGCCAAGCGGGGGGGTATTCTTTTGGACTGCACACCAGCATTTTTTCATTCAGACGCCTGAACGCCCATAATCTCGTATACACGCTGCATATCCAAGGAAGAACGCAATGATTCAGCTACACGGTCAAACTCCATTTCCTTGCGTTCACGTGCGCTGTACGTCTCCAGCAATGGAGAAAGCCCTTTTCCTTCACGCAGACCATTGAGCCATGAACGTCTGAACTGATCACTTTCAAACAAACCATGCAGATATGTTCCCCACACTTTGCCGTCAATTGTGCCCCAGCCTTCATTAAAGGATTGACCTCCCGGATGGGCGATCTCGAACAAGGCCGTTACACGTTCAGGCTCAAGACACTTGGTAACACCCATATGAATCTCGTATCCATTAATCGGCAACGAGTTTGCTGCTGCATCACTTTCTTTTGGCAAACGAATTGGATGATGACTATGTACGTTCCCAGAGGCTCTCACCGTTTGTTTATTCTGTAGAAAGGTTGTCGATAAGGGCAGCCATCCCAATCCATAGGCTTCCTGAATCTGATTCGCTTCTACCGCAAATGGATCTTTGAGATGCTGTCCGAGCATCTGATATCCACCACATATCCCGACAAGCTGAACATGTTCACGCTCCGTCTGGCTGGCAATCGCTTGCTCCAGTCCTGACGCACGCAGAAATGCCAGATCCCCGATTGTATCCTTCGTACCCGGAAGCAGAATGGCGTCAGGATGTCCCAATTCATCTGGAGAAGTCACATATCGCACATTCACATCCGGTTCCCTAGAAAGGGCATCAAAGTCTGTAAAGTTGGAAATACGCGGATAACGAATTACCGCCAGGTCCAGCTCCTGCTGTCCGGATTTGCCGTGTCGCATCGAGTCCAGCACCACGGAGTCTTCCGCTTCAATCTGAATATCACTTATGTAAGGCAATACGCCCAATACAGGAATGCCTGTCCGTTCTTCAAGCCAGTCCAACCCAGGCTGCAGCAAGGACAGGTCTCCACGAAACTTGTTGATGATGAATCCTTTTACACGCTCAACCTCATGCGGCTCCAGCAGCTCCAGTGTACCCACAATGGAGGCAAAGACGCCGCCACGATCAATATCCGATATCAGAATAACCGGAGCATCCGCCCAGCCCGCCAGATTCATATTAACGATATCCCGATCCTTCAGATTGATCTCCGCAGGACTGCCTGCACCTTCCATCAGCACAATATCATATGTCGCGCGCAACCGATTCAGTGCATCCATGACCGTTTGTTTGGCTTCGGGTAGAAAATGCTGCCTGTAATCCCACGCACTCATCTGTGTAAGAGGCACACCGTGCATGACAATCTGAGAATGCATATCCCGAACCGGCTTGATCAGGATTGGATTCATATCCGTCGTCGCTTCAATGCCGCATGCCTCGGCTTGCGCTCCCTGGGCTCTTCCGATCTCCTTGCCGTCTTCCGTGACGTAAGAATTCAGTGCCATGTTCTGTGATTTGAACGGAGCCGGCCTGAAGCCATCCTGCTTGAATATTCGGCATAAAGCCGTCGTAATTACGCTTTTTCCCACATCTGACGCCGTCCCTTGCAGCATTAATACTGCTGCCGTTTGTTCGGACGTTTGTACAGAAGTATCATCCACGTTCCCTCACCCCCACTCTCAGCGTTATATCAAAAAGAATCCCTGTATTAGACTAAGAACCGTTAGCAGTGCGGCCTCAAGCAGCTCATTCATGGCTCCATATGTGTCTCCTGTAAGTCCACCCAGCCTTTCGCTGATACGCCCGGCAACGAATTTGCCAATCACATAACCAGCCAGTGGCACCGCAATGATCGCTGCAACAGGATACAGCCACCATGGTAACGTCCCCAATCCGTTCTCCGTCGCCAGTACCTGGAACATGGCTGTATCCGGCTGGAAGATCCATACCGCTGCCCATGTGATCACACCTGCCAGAATGGTTAGCCCAACCGCGGAGCTGCGTGCACGCTGGACTTCCTTCCGTTCCCCCAATCCTTTGAACAGGACAGCGAGTCCATCGTCCTTGCGGGCATTCGGCCAGGCCGCCATGGCATATACCATGAACCATCGGCTCCAGATCATCGGCAGGATAAGCAAAGCTCCATAGGCCCAGTTACCATTTGCAATAAAATCAGCAATTAATGACGCTTTCATCAGCAGCAGCAGGACACAGGCGATCACGCCCATGGCCCCCACACGGCTGTCTTTCATAATCTCCAGCATTCGCTCACGGGTGCGATAACTAAGCAGCCCATCTGCCGTATCCATCCAGCCATCCAGATGAAGGCCTCCGGTTAGCCATACCCATAACGTCAAGGTTAACACCGCTGCCGGAAACGATGGAAGCAGTGCACCCGTAAGGGCTCCACCCAGCCAGACGCATAATCCGATGACCGCACCAACCAGCGGGTAATACACTACACTTTCCCGCAATAATGGCGGGGCGAAATCAAGCTGCATTTTTACCGGGAAACGGGACAGAAATTGAAAAGCGGCCGCAGCCGCATGTTTTTGTTCAAGATCGCCTTTACTCATAAACGATACTCCCTGCTTTTCAGCTCAATCGCAATACCCACTGTCACCAGAAACACTTCGCGGCAAATCGCTGCAACCCGCTGATTGAGAATACCCGCCAGATCCCGATATCTTCTGCCCAGCGCATACTCCGGCACAATACCGTCCCCTACTTCATTGGTGACAAGCACGAGCAGACCCGGGTATGACTGGATGGCCGCTACCAGTGCATCCATATGATCATACAATACCTGTACCGGCTCATCTTCATGCGCTAACAGCACATTGCTGAGCCACAGTGTCAGACAATCCACCAGAACGGTCGGTGCAGACGTACCTGTATAGGACTCTCCCATTCGTGTAATTAATTCAGGCAGTGCCAGCGGTTCTTCCACCGTATGCCACAGATATCCTGCTTCATCCCGCTGGCTCTGATGCAGACGTATCCGCTCGCGCATCTCGTCATCATAAGCCTGCGCCGTAGCGACATACCAAGCCTCGGAGGATCGCTGCATACAGAGACGCTCGGCAAACGAACTTTTGCCACTTCGCGCCCCGCCTGTCACGAGTACACTCATGGGGATACCTCTCCTTGTACAGATGAATCAGCAGAAGCTGATGGATTCTCGGTAGGTAGAGTCTCCGTCGTTCCACCAGATACGCCCGCACTTGCAAATGTCGCCATCTCATTCAGAATGCGGCATGACGCATCAATCAGATGAAGACTAAGCACGCCTCCGGTACCTTCACCCAGTCGCATGTCCAGATCCAGCATGGGCTTCAGACCCAGCTCTCGCAGCAACGCTGCATGTCCACTTTCATGCGATGTGTGGGAAGCAATCATGTATTCTTTACTGAGCGGAGCAAGCTGACTCGCAATCAACGCGGCAGCGGTGGAAATAAATCCATCCACGACCACAGGGCATCCGTTTGCTGCAGCAGCGAGGATCACGCCTGTCAGTCCGGCAATCTCCAGTCCGCCCACTTTGCACAGCACATCGAGTGCATCGTCTGCATCCGGAGCATTCACGGTGAGGGCTTGGCTGACCACTGCGGCTTTGCGCTGCAAACCGACATCATCCACGCCTGTTCCCCGGCCAACCGCTGAAGCAGGTGCTGTTCCGGTTAATGCACACATCACCGCAGCGCTTGCAGTTGTATTCCCGATCCCCATCTCTCCGGTCACAAACAACTGCGTTCCCTTCGCAAACTCGGTGGAGACCACGTCAGCTCCTGCAAGAATGGCCTGAATCGCTTCGCCCCGGGTCATTGCAGCACCCTTCGCCATGTTGGCTGTTCCTTTGCGGACTTTGCGGGAAACCAGTTCTGGATGATCCAGATCCGCATTCACGCCGATATCCACACAGATCACATGAGCTCCAGCGTGGCGCGCAAGCACATTGACAGCCGCTCCCCCAGCGAGGAAATTCAGGACCATCTGCGATGTTACCTCAGCAGGAAAAGCGCTAATGCCTTCTTCAACCACCCCATGATCTGCAGCCATAACGATGACAGCTCTTTGATCAAAGCAAGGCCGAACCTCACCGGTGATTCCCGCCAGACGAATAACTAGCTGTTCAAGCTTGCCCAGACTGCCGGGTGGCTTCGTCAATGCATCCACATGCGCGGAAGCCTCAGCCGCAACTGCCTCATGTGGACCCACGATCCGACCCATTAACTGTTCCAACACCTGTTCATTATTCATACAGCCAGCACTTCCTTTATCAAAATATGGGGTCTCCCCCGCTTCATTCATTTCTTCTCTCGTCTTAGCAACAGCTGTGGCAAGCCATTGTCGGGATGATTCACCATGGCCGGGCTCACCCGGAAGATCTCCCGAATGTTCTCTTCCGTCATCAACGAATGGGGTGTGCCACTGCCCACACAAGTCCCGTCACGCAGCGCCAGAATATGATCACAAAATTGTGCGGCCAGGTTCAGATCATGCAGCACCGCCACAATCGTAATATGATTTTTTTGACGCCATGCTGATAATAACTCCATGAATTGCAATTGATATTTGATATCGAGAAAGGTGGTTGGCTCGTCAAGCAATAACAGCCTGGGTTCCTGAGCCATGACTTTGGCAAGCGCAACCCGCTGTCGTTGTCCGCCACTCAGTGCATCCAAAGGTCGTTCGGCCAGGTCACTCAGACCCAACTCCTCTAACACCTTATCAACTACTGCTGCTCCATCCGACGGTTCTTTGCCAAGCCAGTTCTGGTAAGGGTAGCGTCCCATCTCGACAACCTCCCTTACGGGATAAGAGATGGCAGGCAGACCATCCTGCTGCAAGACAGCAATCATGCGCGACAGATCTTTACGGGTGTAGGAGGAAATGTCGCGACCATCAATCTGTATGCTGCCATCGTTCGGATGTTCGGTTCCGGCAAGTAGCTGAAGCAGGGTCGATTTCCCACTGCCGTTTGGACCAACAACGCCCCACCATTCACCCTCTGTGACTTGCCAGTCCACCGCATGCAGAGCCCGATGGTTACCATACATTTTACCAGCTTCTTTGACTTCTATCATTGGCCGACTCTTGGTAAGGTCTGTTTTCATGAATGTACTCATGGCATCATCCCCTTCCGCAGCTTTTTGTTCCGGTGCAGCAGATACGCAAAGAATGGCGCTCCAACAAAAGCCGTAACCACACCCAGCGGAATTTCGGTTGGGGCCAGCAATGAACGTGCAATCGTATCTGCCCAGACCATGAAGATGGCTCCCCCAATCGCGGACAAAGGCACCAACAAGCGATAATCAGGTCCCACAATGAGCCGAAGAATATGCGGAATGACCAACCCGACGAAGCCGATCACGCCGGATACGGAGACAGCGCCTGCCGTAAGCAGCGTACCCACAGCTAACACTGACAGTTTCAATCCATCCACCTTAACCCCGATATGCGCAGCCTGTCGTTCCCCCAAGGCAAGTACATTCAACGACCGCGCACGGCTCCAGAGGAAAATCAGCCCCAGTACAAAATACGGGAAAAGGATGGCCGTATACGACCACCCACGCAGTGCCAGACTTCCCATCGTCCAGTATATAATTTCATTGATTGTCTGTTTCGACATGGTCGACAGGAAGGAGACTACGGCTCCCAGGAAACTTTGCATGACCACGCCAGCCAGAATCAGGCTGTGTGTCGGTATTTTGCGTCCTTCACGAGCGAGGGTCAGCACAAACCACAATGTGATTACTCCCGTCAGAAACGCGACCAATGGGAGAGTCCAGATTCCAATCAGTGCATACTGCAATCCGAAAAAAATCAGAAAAGCCGCACCTACCGATGCACCGGACGATACGCCCAGGGTAAACGGATCAGCCAGAGGGTTACGAAGAACCCCCTGGAATCCAGTTCCGGCAATCGCCAGCGATGCACCTACAAGCACGGCAAGCAGTACACGTGGGAATCTGACCTTCCATATAATCTGTTCTGCTGCTGTATTCCAGTCAGGAACAATCCAGTCGCCCAGCCAGGGAATGCGATGAAGCAAGATGCCCGCAATGTCCCGGACAGGCAGGGCAACCGAACCGATGCCCGTGCAGATGAGCACGGTTAACACAAGCAGCACAATTCCGGCCGTTCCGTACACTGCCAGCTTTTTACTCATTTGAACAGATCAGGGTAGATCGCTTTGGCTACTTCTTTCAGACCTTGGGTTACCCGTGGTCCCGGACGGCTCAACAGGTTGGCATCCAGACCGATGACTGCATCGTTTTTCACAGCCGTGATTTGATCCCATCCGCTGCGTGCTTTGATGATTTGATCCAATGTTTTGGAATTTTCATCAATGACATCGTTCGCATACAGAATCACGTCCGGATTGGAAGCAATAATGTTCTCTTCATTAATCTGGTTCCAGCCAGTCAAGTCGGAAGCTACGTTGTTTCCTCCGGCCAGTGTAATCAATTCATCCATGAATTCACCTTTACCCACAGTCCAGCCTGGGGAGAACTCAACGTATACTTTTTTCTTCTCTTCCGGTTTAACTGCCTTCACAGCTTCAGTTACATCAGCCACATCCTGTTTCATTTGGGTGATGATCTCCTGTGCTTTTTCCTGATGATCCGTGATTTTACCAAATGTTTCAATGTTGTTCATCACATCATCCACTGATTTAGGATCTGTTTTGAAAATGGTAATGCCCAGATCGCGCAGTTTCTTCACCGACTCTTCGCTCATCGAGATACCTGTAAATACGATATCTGCTTCAGCCGCAATGATCGACTCTTCATTAGGCTTTGTTATGCCGCCCATTTTTGGTTTCTTTGTTGCTGCTTCCGGATAGTCGTCATAGTCGGATACCCCTACAATCTGCTCGTCCAATCCGAGTGCGAACAGGGATTCCGTTTCAGCCGGAGATACGGATACGATTTTGGCTGGTGCTTTGTCAAAGGTAAACGATTCACCTGTAGCATCTGTAACCGTGAGTGGATATTGTGTTTTGAGATCTGTCTGCGTCTGTTCCTGGGATTGCTCCTGTGCAGGTTGCGAGGTTCCTGTGCCCTCGTTCGTTGTTGTTGTACCACATCCGGCCAACGTCAGTGCCAGCATCGCTGCGCTCAGCAGTGACGCTACGCCTTTCCATGTCTTGAAATTCATTGTGTTCATTCTCCCCTTCTCTATCCATTCTAGTGAGTAGTGCTCCTGTCCCATTTTCGCTTGAATTTGTGTTCCGAAAAAATAAAATCCCCAATCCTTGGTCAGGATCAGGGATGACGTCTCGCATGTGGCGATCTATGCATGGTCAGCTTGGCGCTGTATATGCACAGAGAACTGCCCGAAACGCTGTCCTTTCCTCGAAGGAACACCGGTTTGTACGTCCAGGGCAGGTAACCTGACTTACAGGAATTCATCCTGATTTACAGTGGCGGGACCGTGCCGGATTTACACCGGCTTCCCTATTTCACCCGTTTGCCGTTCATCGCCTCATATAAAAGCATGAAACATACTGCATGCACGCGGGACCCATGGTCGCTGATATTGTTTAACCATTCAAGTGAGCATCCTGCATCCTTGGTAGAGCTTGTTGAGCCTCCACCGATGATGCACTTGCTAAGTCACACTTCTGTTGTGATTATAGGTTATATTGTACATCCTTACAACCCGGTTTTCGGAAAAGTCAATCTGGTTCCAACCCAGCTATCCCCATCGCCATCCAGCCGGATCTTGATCGCTTGACCTGGTATCACCTGCGTATCCCAAAATCCTTGATTTGGAATGAGACGTGATACCATATAACGAATAACACCGCCATGCGTAATTACGGCTATCTTTGGCACGTATAAGCTGCGAGAGTGCAGTATTGGTGAAAAGGACATCAGACTCTCTTTCAGAAATGAATCAATCCGCGCAGCAAATGCTGTCCAAGGCTCACCACTCGGTGGCGTTACCTCCTGCGGCGCATCAATCCAGTCTCGGTACTGCGGATTGTCCTTGAGCTGATCGTAGGTCAACCCCTCCCACTGACCAAAGTCGATCTCCCTTAGTCGGGGATCAAGCTTGGCCTGTCCCGCTTGGGGCGATGCAATGTGTGTAAGTGTCTGCTGACAACGCAGCAGATCACTGCAATACAGGGCTTCGCATGTGATATTGCTGAGTTGCGCACGCAGCGAAGATAGCTCCTGCTCTGCTTCGGGCAACAGTCCGATGTCGGAATGCCCAAGATATCTTTTTTCCAAGTTCCACGCCGTTGTACCATGACGTATCAAAATAATCTCACGGCTTTGCAGGCCACCATGTCCAGCTTCTATTTCCATAACAGTGCACCTCCAGCAGACCATATCCCTAAGGTGACCAACCAACATAATAAAACAAAAGAACCTGCCGACCAGAACATAAGTCGTGTTGTTCGTACAATATCTTCTGCTTCCATCCGCCTTGTAGGCTCGCCCATATATGCGCGAAATGAAGCCACGCCGTGATATACGTTATGTCCACCAAGTCTTATGCCCAGCGCTCCGGCCACCGCTGACTCGGGAAAACCGCTATTTGGGCTAGGGTGCAGTCGTGCATCCCGGGACACCATACGAGCAGCCCCTCTGGCATCCAGCTTCATGAACCAAGCTCCTATAATCAACAGCAAGGCGGTAAGCCGCGCCGGAATCCAGTTGGCCCAATCATCCAGACGGGCAGACGCCCAGCCGAGATGCAGATATTTTTCATTTTTATAACCCACCATGGAATCCAGTGTATTCACCGCCCGATAGGCCATGGCAAGTGGTGCACCACCAATCAGGGCATAGAACAGTGGCGAGACGATAGCATCTACGATATTCTCCGCCACAGTCTCTACCGTTCCCCGCACAATCTCCGGTTCATCCAAATGAGCCGTATCACGTCCTACAATCATACCCAGTGAACTTCTCGCCGCAGGCCAGTCCTGTTGACTCAGATGGCGATAGACTTCCATGCCCGCATCCTTCAACCCTTTCGAGGCAATGGTGGTTGCGATTAGCACCACTTCTGCCACAACCGCAACGGCGGGATGAATGAGACCCAGCACATAGATCAATCCCCAAGTCAGTACAAAAGAACCGCCTGCAATCAATAGGGGAAATAAAACGCCAGCTCTTTTGAGAGCCTGGTTCGAATCCACCCGTGACCTTATCGCTCGCTCCAGTGCAGAGATAGCCTTTCCCATGCCAATCACCGGATGGGGAATCCAGCGCGGATCACCGATGCAGCGATCGAGTATGTATGCTCCTACAATAATCCAGGCCCCCGCCATTCCCGTCCAGATCGGCCAGGAAGCCCATTGATGCAGAGATGTCATTGCTTGTTATTCCTCTCTTTCCACTCCTGCGCGGCTTGCAGGCTTTCCGTTATCGTGTCATACACCAGCCTGCCGATCGCTGCACCCATGACCGTAGCCGTCCCGGCGTAACTGATGAGCGGTTTATTAACTTCAGCCTGACTTACCGCGAGTACGATGGCATCCGTTGTTGTTCCGGTTGCGGTCAGACCATTCTCTGAATCCGCCACACCGAAATCAGCTAACGCAGCAGCCTTCGCCTCTACCGCAGTCTGAATGGCATTCACCATCGCTCCAGCAGTCATACGCCCCTTCATCCACAACATGATATTGATCGTACCGGGAGTATAGGTCGAAGCCGAAACCTTCCCAATTTTCTGAGACACCGTCTCATTGCTCATCTCATTCCCCGCAGCATCGAACACGGTTCTTGCAGAACCTGCCCGTGCAGCATTCGATACCCCTGCTGTAGTGCAGCAAAGTAATCCGAACTCATCACTTTCATATTCCTGGATTGCTGTGTGCTCCAATCGTACCGCAGTCAGAAGACCGGCACATTGATCCTGCTGCTCCTGCCATTCACTCAACAGATCAGCAATATCACGTGGTGGATCGTCACAGCGATAATGTCTGTCCACATAGATGTTGAATATACGATCCAGTTCAATCATACCGCCCCCATACACGGCACTGGAAAGAGCTGTTACAACAGAAGGGCTGGATGCTTTAATATGCCGCTCATGTGCGGAGACGTATAATCCAGGCCATACAGAAGATCTGTATTCGTTCTGGTCCTTTTGTACATGGGAGTAATAATTATAGAATGGCAGTGCCATCGCCTTGTCCCCCTGCCTCTAACCCGGTTGTCGGATTAGGCGTAATTACGCTTCCCATGGTTTCCAGCATACGTCCGTTAGCCTCTGCGTCCTTGACCGCAAAACGTACATGTCGTTCCCCAAGTCCGGGATACATCGCGCAGCTTCGGATCAGTATTCCCCGTTCACCGAGAGCAGCCTGCATGGATGTCGCTGTCCATGGTTCTGGAAGAGCTGCCAATATAAAGTTCGCTTCCCCTCGCGTTACCTTACATCCCAAAGCTTCCAGACCTTCCGTTAATCTCTTTCGCTCGTGTGACACCAGTGCCAATGTCTCCTGTTCAAAATTTTCCCCACTGCGTAGACAGGCTTCTCCTGCGATCAGTGCAAGCCCATTCACACTCCAGGTGACCTGTTTCTCTGTCATGGCATGAATCAGTTCGGGACGCCCCATCGCATAACCCAGACGCAGGCCTGGAATCGCATAAAACTTGGTCATGGAACGAATGATGATCACTTGCGGATACTCTTTCAAGCTGGGTGCAAGCGATTGCCGCTGTGATTCAGAAATAAAATCAATAAATGCCTCATCGACAACCAATATTGTGCCTGTTGTCTCTGCTTTACGAGCAAGCCGTTGCAGAACGTCCACCGGATACTGTACCCCATTGGGGTTGTTGGGCTGTCCAAGGAAAAGCAGGTCCACCCGCTCCATCAGCTTCTCAATATCTTCCGGTTTTGCTCGCCAGTCCAGCTCTTCCCGTCCTTGAACATGGTGGACTTCTGCTCCAAATTGTCTGGATAATGCACTGTACTCTGAAAAGCCGGGCTCTACCGTACCTACTCTACGAGGCGCGAGTCCAAGTAAGATTAGAGCCATGCTTTCCGCCGCCCCGTTACCCACAGATATGTGATCTGAGGTTAAACCCAGTCGGTCACTAAGCAACATTTTGAACGCCCGATGGCCCGGATCGGGGTAACGAAGTACCGTATGCAATCCTTGCTCCAGAGCCTCCAGCACTTCCCGAGGTGGACCCAAAGGATTAATGTTTGCGCTAAAATCGAGGAAATCCGCAGGATTCCCTCCAAAACGTGCCGCGGCCGTCTCCACATCACCGCCATGTCCGAAAACTTCAATTAAACCGGTCATCCTGTCCGTCATCCTTTCTGCATGTCCTTTTTATTATGGATGTCGTGGCAGGCAGGGGTCAATCCTGTTTTGGTTATTCAAGCCCTTTGCGGCTTCAATTCCTTTGTGTCCTTTCGACAATTCGTTTACAATAGAGAAGGAATTTCGATTCCGTAAAGCATCACTACATAAGGGATATACATCCCTCACATACATTAATGGAGGAATGACCATGCTGTTTGTTGATAACCAGGGCATTACAGATCCTTCTGTAAACCTCGCCATTGAGGAATACATTCTGAAGCATCTGCCGATGGATGACAGTTACTTGCTGTTTTACATCAACCGCCCGTCCATTATTATCGGAAAACACCAGAATACCATTGAAGAGATCAACATTGAGTATGTTCAGGATAACGGTGTGCAAGTCGTACGTCGTCTTTCGGGAGGCGGAGCCGTTTATCACGATCTGGGCAACCTCAATTTCAGCTTTATTACCAAGGATGACGGACAATCCTTCCATAATTTCCGCAAATTCACGCAGCCTGTGGTGGAAGCCCTGCAAGAGCTTGGGGTTAATGCTGAACTGACGGGACGTAACGATCTGCAAGTCGGAGAAAAGAAAATTTCGGGCAATGCCCAATTCTCTACGCGTGGCCGCATGTTCAGTCACGGCACATTGATGTTTAACCTGAACCTCGACCACGTCCAGGCTTCACTCAACGTTAATCCGGAGAAGTTCAAGTCCAAGAGCACCAAATCCGTACGCAGCCGTGTTGCCAATATTCGTGATCTGATTGACAGCAATCTGACCATTGAACAATTCCGGGACGAGCTGCTGCGTCACATTTTCCGTATGGAGCCACAAGACGTTCCTCAATATGAACTCACCGAGAAAGACTGGGACAAGATCAACGAAATCTCTGCCGAGCGTTACAACAATTGGGACTGGAACTATGGGCTTTCTCCGGAAAGCAATGTGAAGCATACACGTAAATTCCCTGTTGGCATCATTGATCTGCGCATGAATATCAAGGATGGACGGATTGAAGATATCAAAATCTTTGGTGATTTCTTCGGCGTAGGCGATGTAGCAGATATTGAAGACATGCTGCGTGGCAAGCGTTACGAGGAATCTGAGGTGCGTACTGCACTTGAGGGTCTGGATGTAAAACATTACTTCGGTAACCTGGAGCTGGAGGACTTTATTGGCCTCATCTTCCTTGAGGAGTAAGCAATTTAGATGTGAGTATAATTTTAGAACGAATTCCCGAATTACACGTTAACGGAGAAGGCAGAATCAATCTGAAGAAGCGAAGCGTTCGCCTAAAAGCTTTCTGCAAGAAAGCTGCATCGGAAGCATATGCTATCCCCGGATTTCCCCCTATGGGGAATGAATTCAAAAAAATCCGGGGATAACAGCGATCGAAAGATGAATCTGCAGTCGGAGTGGTCTCGTGTAATGCTATCTATTTGTTCGTTGTTATAGATACAGATAAAAAAGGAGAGAAACACAGATGACCTACAAATTAATCGCAATTGATATTGATGATACCCTTATTAACGATAACAAGGAAGTAACGCCTGCAACACAGACTGCCCTGGAACAAGCGGTAGCTCATGGTGTCGTTGTAACACTGGCAACTGGACGTGCTTATGCTTCCGCCCAAGCGCTCGCTCGCCAAACGAAACTGAACGTGCCCATCATTACGTATCAAGGCGCTTTGGTGAAAAACTTGCTGGACGAAAAAGTACTCTACGAGCGCTACGTTCCACAGGACGCTTCCCGCAAATTATACGACTACTGCCTGGAGCATAATCTGCACCTGCAAACGTACATTGACGACAAGCTGTATGCCCGTGAAGAAAACGACAAGCTGCGTGACTACGCCAAACTGAATGGTACTCAGTACCATATCGAACCGGATTTCATCAAAGTGATCGAGCAAAAAACACCGAAACTGCTCATCATCGATGAGCCGGATTACCTCGACGAGGTTGCGGTTGCCCTGCGCGAACTGCTCGGATCAGAAGTACACATCACCAAGTCCAAGCCATACTTCCTTGAAATCATGCACCGCGAAGGAACAAAAGGCCATGCACTAACCTTCCTGGCAGATCACTTCGGTCACCAATTGAGCGAGTGCATTGCCATCGGAGATTCCTGGAATGACCATGAGATGCTGGAAGTTGCTGGTCTTGGTGTAGCGATGGGGAATGCCATCCCTGCTCTGAAAGAGCTGGCAGATTACATTACCGCGAGCAACAACGAAGACGGCGTGAAGCAAGTGATTGAGAAGTTTGTGCTGAACGCGGAGTAAGCTTTTAAGCAAATCATTTTACTTTTATACATGTATTATGGACAATACAAACAAACAGCCCTGTCAGCGATAGCTCGCTGTGCAGGGCTGTTCTTATAGCTTTGACTATGTGCGTTCCTCCGCATACAGCTTACTTTCTTGTTCTCCGGCATACATCCGGAATCGACAAACGCTCCTGTGGCTACAAACGATGGGAAAAAGAGGCTTTGTGTTCTGCCCCACCGTTGGTTTCCGAACTGCTGGATCTTGCCATCGCTCCAAGATCAGGAAACCATAAGACAGGTTCAGGAAATCCGCTTCGTATATGGCTTGTAAAATCTTATTCAGTCCCGACTGTACGATTTTGTCCTCATATAAAGGATACTCCCATGCAGAAGAACGAACGGGGTCTCCCAAGTTACTGTGACGTCATTGTATAGCATGCCTGGCTCTACGACCTGGGAGAGCCCATTCCTGCTTGCCTTTAAGAGTATGGTCTTCAGTACTTTGGACAGCGTCGACCTCTCCGATTTACTCTTTTCGAGGCTCCATCACTTTCAGGCCCTATCTGTCTGCACCGAAGAGTTAAGTACATTAATTCACCGTCTTAATCTCCAGGCCGTGACCGTGACATTTAAAGTTATAGTTGGGGTTTTTCATAACTTCTTCTTTCTGAAGTTCATACATGGCTAGTTTATAGTTTATTTCTTCCAAGTGTCTTTGACTTTCCTCAATTTTCTTCTGAACTTCCAATTTATGCTGAATCAACATTTCTTCTCTTTGCAAATAAGTGCTATTTCCCAATTCATACAATTCCTTGTAATCCTTGATTTTTGAAAGAGGCATCCCTGTCTCTTTGAGACAACGAATAAAAGAAATCCAATCTATTTGTTGTTGGTTATACACTCTACGACCTTTTTCGTCACGAGATATATTCGGTAATATCCCCTGCTCTTCATAAAATCGAAGTGTCTTTGCAGATACATTTAAATTCTCCACTACATATGTCATTGAATACAACATCTATTTGTCCCACCTTTAGTTACAGTTACTGTAACTAAATATATATCATAAAAAGAATGACAACACAACAATTCTGTATATAACCATACAAAAATAAGCCCTTGACTTAACGTAACAGTAACCAATTACACTGAAATAGAAAAGAAAATATGATAGCGAGGTTAAAGAAATGAATCAAAAATATAGTAGATTATTTGAATCCTTCACATTCAGAAGTGGAATAACAATGAAGAATAGAATGGTTATGGCACCTATGACAACCTGGTCAAGTAATGACGATCTTACCATTTCGGATGACGAAGTAAAGTATTACAAACAAAGAGTGAATGGAGTAGGACTCGTCATTACAGGGTGTACTCATGTTACACCGAATGGACAGGGTTTTACGAATGAATTCGCCGGATACAATGATGAATTTACTCCAAGTTTACGAAAACTAGCTGAAGCAGCCAAAAGTGGAGGCTCTCCTGCGATCCTACAGATTTTTCATGCTGGCAATAAAGCTTTGCCCGAATTGGATGCAGTTAGTGCGAGTGCATTGCAACCCGAAATTACTAATTTAGGTTCAACTCCAGAAACAAGAGAACTATCACATGAGGAGATTTTGTCAATTGTACGTGCTTTTGGAGATACAACAAGACGAGCGATTGAAGCCGGATTTGATGGCGTCGAAATTCATGGGGCACACGGATTTTTAATTCAGAATTTTTGGTCGCCAGCGACAAATCAACGGACGGACCAATGGGGAGGATCACTTGAAAATCGCTTGCGTTTTCCATTGGCGATTATTAACGAAATCAAAAATGTCATTGAAAAACATACTGCAAAACCATTTATGATTGGTTTCCGCCTTTCCCCTGAAGAATCCCACAAAGTGGACGGATTACGTATGAAAGACACGTATGAATTAATTGATTTCCTTGTTGAACAGGATCTAGATTATATTCATGCTTCATTAGATAATGTGTCTTCAAAACCAGTAGATAGTCAAGATGAAAAAACACGGCTTGAATTAATTATTGAAAGAGCAAACGGTAAGGTACCTGTGATGGCTGCTGGTTCAATACTAACACCGGATGATGCTCTTCAAGCTGCGAAATTAGGATTGCCGCTAGTCGCCATTGGGCATGCGTTAATTATGGATCCTAACTGGGTTGAAAAGGTGGCAAATGGACGTGAAGTCGAGATAGATTCTGAATTGAACGCTTCAAAATTCGACCAGCTTACTATTCCAGAAAAACTTTGGAATGTAATTCAAGCAATGCCAGGTTGGTTTAATGTTAGTAAATAAAGAGTAGTCTTAAAGGCTACTCAGATTGATCAGAAACCCAAGTCTTGAATGAGACTTCGGGTTTCTGATCCTGATTATAGGGTGCTCCATCCGTAGTTCGCTTGGTCAAAGAGAACTTGTTGGTTACTTGTTGGTTACTTGTTGGTTACTTGTCGGGAGACAAGTACTTGATCCGATTATCGATTAGATATGTATCTAACTATCAAAATCAAGGAGTGGATCTTTTATGGCAACTGTACTGTACATTACTGCACATCCTATGAAAGAGGATACCTACAGTTTATCGGTCGGCAAACAGTTTATTGAAACCTACCGGGCGCTTAACCCTGGGGATGAAGTAATACATTTGGATCTATACCGCATGGATCTTCCGAGAATTGATGCTGATATTCTAAGCCATTGGGGACAACCACTAAGTGGACCAACTTTTGAAGCATTAAACGAAGAGACCAAACAAAAAGCAGTACGGATGCGTGAGATACTGGAACAGTTCATGGATGCGGATAAAATTATTATAGTAAACCCTGTATGGAATTACTCTTTTCCTTCTGTACTGAAAGACTACATTGATGCAGTTACGATTATAGGTGGAACTATTAAGCGAGCAGACAATGGGCTCCGCGGTTTGTCCGGACTGATTGGAACTCAGCAAGGGAAAAAAGTAATGCACATTCAAGCTTCAGGAACAGTTCTTTCACACGGAACGTTTGAAAATGTTGAATACAGTCACAGTTATATCCATTCTGTTATGAAATTACAGGGGATTGATGACGTTCAGGCTATTTTTATTGAAGGGATCAGTGAGGGGTCAGATCAAGCAAAAAGAATTAAGGAGCAAGCAATTCGCAAAGCAATACTGGCAGCAGGAACATTTTAATTTTTACAGTTAAAAAGGGAAATCAATACCTTAAAAGTTTTACAAAACAAATAACGCGTAAGCGTTTATTACAGCATTACTTTGGGTATTCCGATCAACTTAGACGAAAATGAATCGGTTGTTTTCCGGGGCACATATATTGCCTGCATTTAATCAGCCTCTATCTTGCCGGATCACTAGAAGAGAACCTGTCTTGGAGATTCGTATTTTGGCTGGTACCGCCTTTCATTGGTTTGGCTGTCCTGCTAACGCTTCCCGCTTTTCATTTTCTTTAATACCTATCTCATTCACACTCTTTACCTAGCCTGAACGAAAAAATCCCAGATTACGACATCTTGCGATGACGTAGCCTGAGATATTTAATAAAAGGATCGCAGAACCAATTCAGCCTCGAGTCTCCGAAACAGCTTCAAAATAACGATCGCAATATGAATAGCACCATACAGTAGAATGCCTGCAAACAGTAAAATCGCCCCAAGTCTCTGCCTGTTCAGTATGGTCTTCGCCCATTCCTGCGCTGAATTACGTTTCGCCTATTTTACCACAGGTTTGGATCCTTGAACCATCCTATTAGAACGACTTCTTTTACCAAGCCACCCCATCACTTTCTCATTCATCGCCAGCAAACCTGAAACGATCAGCGCAACGCCCAACCAGGTAATCCAGCTTACATGTTCATTGTAAAGAACCGCCCCAAGCCCGACCGCAATCGGAGGGGAGATGTATAACCAGGTTGCCGGGAATAACGGGTTGGTACGAGACATGATCCAGTAGAACAAGCTGTGCCCAACCATCGAACCGATTAACGTCAGATAGATCATCGATGATACCGCTGGCACCCAATCCAATCCAGTTGTGTTCCACGATTCCGTCACCGCCGAAAGCGCGGATAACAGCAACCCTCCATACATCATTTGCACCGCATTGATTGCTACAGGATTAGCCTCCTTAAACTGGTTAATGACCTTTTTGGAGTACAACGCACCTGCCGAGTAACAGACTTCACCCACCAATACGGCAATACAGCCCCATAACCACAGGGAATTACCACCAATCGATACACCCGGCAATACAACAAGGATAACCCCTGCAAAACCGATCAGGCAGCCTGCAATCATGCGAGCAGACGTTTTTTGACGCAACAACGCTGTCTGCATCACCATAATCATCAGTGGACCTGTTGCTGACAGAATCGCACCTACACCCGAGCTCACATATTGCTCAGCCCAATATAAGGTCGCAAAGGTCCCGAACGTCAATCCTGCCCCCGTCAAGAGCATCTCTTTCCGCCATAGTAAAGACAGGTTCACTTTCCCTTTCATCCACATCCATGCAAACATCAAGGCACCTGCAATGATAAAGCGCAGTCCGGCCGACAGAAAAGGCGGCATGCCTGCCTCCACGCCAATTTTAATCGCTAGAAACGTTGTTCCAAAAATAAGACACATTACGGTAAATGCTACTGCAACCATGCTAACCCCTCCTTCATCTGTTCTCCATCATATAGCACTGTCTACAGAACAGAATGAATAAAACAGAACAGTTAGTTCCCGTTTGCTGTTACAATGGAGTTCAAAAGGAGCGTGAGCCGGGTGGGCAAAGCCATGTTGATGACAGATAACAGCCTAAAACTATATGAGCAAGTGGTACATTATCTTGTTGTACGGATCGAAGCTGGAGAGTGGAAAGAGCATGAGAAGCTGCCGTCCGTGCGGAGCCTGTCCGAGCTGCTCGGTGTACATCGCCTCACCGTTTTTAAGGCCTATCAGGAATTAAAGGAACGGGGAAACGTTTACGTCAAGGATAAGTCCGGTTATTATGTCAGTCCTGCTGACCCTTCTCCCGTGACAGATCAGGCCGATGACCCGGCAGTGTCTGCCTGGCTGCATTGGGATTCACTTGCCCGGGTGCAGTCCCTTGAGGCGGAATACCAATTTTCCAAATCATTGATCGACCCCGCCCTGCTGCCCAACCGATATTGGGGAGAACTGATGCGGGATTTGCTGGATCTATACCCACGTCTGCTCGGCACTTACTCCACGATCCAAGGAGATTTGGAGCTGCGTAGTGCTTTGGCAAGCCATCTGACGACCAGGGAACGTTTCTATATTTCGGCCGATGAAGTTCTGATCACTTCCGGGGCACAGCAGGCCATTGATGTAATCTCTCGAAGTCTGGTCAGACCTGGTGACCGTGTCCTCATGGAAAGACCTACTTATGGCCCTGCGATGGAAATTTTCCGCAAACAGGGCGCACGCCTGATTTTTACCGACATTCACCCGGAGGGCTATGATCTGGAGCAGATCGAACGTCTGATGAAGACGGAGAAACCGAGAGTGTTTTATATGACGCCGACCTTTCAAAATCCTACGGGTATTAATATTCCGACAGAACAGCGCAAACAGTTGCCTGAACTGGCGGAGCAGTACGGATGTTTTCTGGTGGAAGACGACAGCACCTATGATATCTATTTCAAGGAAAAACCTCCCGTGCCAATCTTCACATACGATACTACAGGGCATACACTCTATATTCGCAGCTATAGCAAATATGTCGTGCCGGGTCTGCGGATTGCCGCCATTATGTGTCGTCCCCGGTTCATGCCAGGATTACAAGCCGTAAAAGCACTGACAGATAATGGATCACCTCTGCTGAACCAGAAGCTGTTTCTCCGTTATTTCCAGTCTCCACGTATGCACCAGCACTTGTCCAAGCTGCGTACTGCTATTCAGCTACGGATGGAAGTGATGGAACAGTGCCTTCAACAAACCAATTGGACGTGGACTCGTCCTGAGGGTGGACTCAACATCTGGGTGGAGCTTCCGGAAGGTGTAGATACGGGGCGCTTGCTTCACCGATGCATGGAGCATTCCGTCGCTTTTGTACCGGGAACGGTATTCGATCCTTCCGATGCGAACGCCAGCCGCAAGCTGCGTCTCTCCTTCTCCTATGCTCACGAGCAGCAAATCCGGGAAGGCATGAGCAGACTCATTGCGTTGGCTGAAAATACGTGATGATACTTTTGCAAAATCTGCATTTGCAGATTAACGATAGCTTGTCTGGCAGGTCGCAAATTATAAATCTTTGTAACACAAAAAGTCGCCGTATGGCGACTTTTTGGGCTGCTTCTGTTCTCGCTGTTCTCGACTGGTAAAGTAAGTTAGAAAGTTTTTTTTGAAATCATTCTCCATTCATCCTATAGATCCTTCCTTCTATAGATCCTTCCTTGCAAACAGACGGACCGTTACAAAATAGGAGGCAATGAACAACAGAAGAATGCAAACCGAAACAAAAACATAAACCGAAGCACTACCCATTCCGTTCTCGCCTGCCTTACTTATGAGGAAGGCCGCAGGTTGCGCCATAATAATGAGAACGATCATGAATACCATATTAATAATTCCGGCTCCCTTTTTGCTAAAGGCGTAAAAAAGAGGTAAATAGATCGAAACTAAGACAAGCACCATTCCTAAAGAAATCAATATATCCATTACCGAATAATCAGGCTTGTTCAGCTCGGGATAATTTATATTAACGAGCGAGTGAATCCCATATGAAGCTAACACTCCAAAAAGAGCATACAAAATGGCAGACAGGTACTTGGCTTGCACAATGTTCTTGCGGCTAACCGGAAGCGTAACGAGAAAATTATGATTGTAATTTTTGATATCAATCGTAGTTGCAAGGATCATTGAACCGAAAGCAGTATAAATTCCTACGAAATACATCGACATTTCACTTTGTGGTATAAATGCGAAGCTGAATACAACAAGGTAAAAAGGAATCACCCATAGGGAGCTTCTTAAAGCTATAAAATCTTTGCGAAGCAAGTTAAGCATGATTGCGTCCTCCCTTGGCACTATAATAAATGAGGTCTTCCAAGGACGGTCTATGTAAAAGAGCATAATTACCAAATAATCGTTCTGCCTCCGCCCTGTTATCTGCCAAGCCTTCAAAACCAACCGCGGTCTCACGGATTCCGACGAATTGGCTTCGAGTATCTGAATCAAGCAGATCCATATCCCCCTTTACGATAGTATATCTTTCGAGTACATCATCTTTTACTTCATTGAATATAAGTTTCCCTTGATTCATGAACATAATATAGTCTGCAATACGCTCCAAATCAGTCGTGATATGAGTGGAGAAAATAATGGATTTGGTTTCATCCTGTATCATATCTGCAAGCAGATCAAGGAGTTCCCTTCTAAATACAGGATCTAGTCCAGATGTGGGTTCATCCATAATGAGAAGCTCAGCGTCATGGGATAAGGCTACAGCCAGGGAAAATTTGATTTTCATGCCTTTGGACAAATCTCGGATTTTTTTTCTGGGGGACAACTCGAATTGCTCAAGATAGGTATTAAATGTTTTGTCGTCCCACTTCTTATAGAATGGGGCAATCATTCTTCTCATTTCACGTATCGTAAGATGCTCATAGTAGAAACAGTCATCTGACACTATACCTATGCGCTGCTTAATGTTAACTTCCTGATTGTGCATCTCACTACCCAGCGTTTTTATGCTCCCAGTGTCAGGATAAATCAGGCCAATGATCATTTTGATAAGTGTGCTCTTCCCAGCCCCATTCGGACCAATGAGTCCAGTAATATATCCCTGTTTTACATCTAGAGATATATTATCAACTTTAAATAATGGATACGTTTTTGTTACATTGCGTAACTCAATTGCGTTCATGGTGTTTGTTCCTCCTCAAATAGCAAAGTAAGATGATCGATTAAATCTTGTGAACTCATGCCTAGTTCCTTACTCTCACGAATGATTTCATGCATCTTTTCTTCCATTTGTTTCATCCGTCGCTCCCGAATAAAGTCCTGATTGACTCCTGAGACGAAGCACCCCTTACCAACAACAGAATCAATCAGTTTTTCTTTCTCCAGTTCTTCATACACACGTTTGGTAGTAATTACGCTAACTTGTAGATCCTTGGCAAGTTGCCGGATTGAGGGGAGATTATCCCCTGCAACCAATTCTCCGCTCAAAATACTTTGTCTAATTTGGGTCAGAATCTGTATGTAGATGGGATCGCTTGATGCGTTTGATATTAGTATGTTCATGTTCTTTCACCTCACTGGTTTCAACAATTAAACCCATGTATAGTGTATATATATAATATATACACTATACATGGGTTTAGTCAATAATCATTCAATTTTTTTCCATTACAGATAAGACAGCAAAGTAGCCCGAGAAGTCGAATGACCTCCCGGGCTACTTTGTTGTTCATTTTTCTTACTTTTTTTAGTCATGTTTCTTGGCACGTATTTTATTTTTTTCTTACGTACTGGATATCACCTTATCCACCAGTCCATACTCGACGGCTTCCGCAGCGGTCAGGAAGTAATCTCTATCGGTATCCTTTTCAATCCGCTCCATCGGCTGTCCCGTATGATCGGCAAGCAGCTTATTGAGGCGCTGACGGTGCTGAATAATCCGGTTGGCGTGAATCAGCATATCCGAAGCCTGCCCCCGTGTTCCGCCAAGCGGCTGGTGAATCATGATTTCGCTGTTTGGCAACGCCAGCCGTTTGCCTTTGGTTCCACCAACCAGTAGGATCGTACCGAAACTGGCCGCCATGCCTGTGCAAATTGTGGAAATATCCGGCTTCACGAATTGCATCGTGTCATAGATGGAGAATCCGGCAGTCACGGAACCACCAGGACTGTTGATATACATTTGAATATCCTTCTCCGGGTCCTCTGCGGTCAGAAACAACAATTGGGCCACGATGGCATTGGCCATCTGATCCTCAATTTCCCCGGATACCATAATGATCCGATCTTTCAGCAAACGGGAATAAATATCATAGCTCCGCTCTCCGCGGGCTGTCTGTTCAACAACATAAGGTACCACGTTCATTCATTTTGCCTCCCCGGTTTACGCAACCATGCTGACCGTATATCCTCCCCCATACGACATGGAATTCGTACCGGAGCTTGAATAACTGTACATCACTGGCTGCATCGATTGAGACGGCAGAGTCTGCTGCAAAATCGTTCCCGCCACAGCCATCGGATCATCGGTCTGACTCAGGCATAGATCAATTAAACGGGCTGTATCACCGCTGCGGAACGCCAGTAAATAGCTCCGCAGTTCCTCCCGATTTTGCTGATGCTCTTCCAATTGATTGGTCTGATCAGAATCCGTTTCGTGCAGGCTGTGCCTCACTTTCGCCAGAGCAGTGCGGGCACGACTCAGGGCAGCTTTGACCGCCCCTTCCGTCGTGTCCAACAGTTCAGCAGTCTCTACCGCCGTGTAACCCATTAAATCACGTAACATATATATCGCTCGCTGCCACGGGGGCAGTTCATCCACAAGGATCTGAACAGCGGACTCAACTTCCTCGAATCGCTCTTCTTCCTCAAATTCCTGCATAAATGGCTTCATGCTTTCCAGTTTGCTTGCCAAGTTCTCACGCTTCCGTATGGCGTCAATCCAGGTGTTGCGTGCAACACGGATGAGATAGGCTTCCCAGTTCATGTCCTCTGTCATTCCCGTTCTTCGGGTAGCTGAAGAGGATAATGCTTTAACACATGTATCCTGAACCAGATCCTCCGTCTCCCAGACTGAACCAGTTAATGACATGCAGTAGGCGTACAACGAACCCAGCAGGTTCGGAAGCGCAGCTTCAATCGTTTGCTCTAAATTATATCCGGTTTGGACACCGGAATGGCTATAGGGTTCAACTTGTTTATCATCATGTGGTCTGTTGATTCTGCAATCCACGGACTTCACAAAGGCCATGTTTGGGGCCCCCCTTTGTTGGTTCCTGATTGATCTTGCTTCAATTCACTTGCTGTAATTGCCTTACACTATGTAAACGAAGAACCTCCGGCAAAGGATACGCTCATCTGAATTTATTTTTAGCATTGTTGTCCTATTCTCCCAGCTTCACCTTCAGACCGGTAAGTGCCAGCATAATCCCCTGATCCAGATCATAATTCTGGCGCACATCGACGTCGTGAGACATATGTGTAAAATAGGTCTGACCCGGCTTCAAATCCTGCAACAGCTCCTGCGCCTCAACCATATCGTACACCGAGCGTGTGGGAAATTCCGCAAGTTCATGAACAAAGCTCGTTCCGAGTACCAGCAGATCCAGCCCATACAACGGCTGCTTCTCTGAAGCTTTGAGATCAATGGCATCCGAGCAATACGCCCAGGTATATCCTTCACGCTCCAATCGATACGCATACGAATAGCCATTATGACCGTGGCAAACTTTCCAGGAGTGCACCTTCCATCCACCGAGCTCGATATCCTCATCCGTTTCCAGGAAATTCATATGACGACCGAGCCATGGAAACTGACTCTGGATGGTCGCTATAACCTCCCGTGGTGCATACAACTGCCCTTTTACACCCAACCAGCGACACGCATCTGCCCATTCGGGCAAGCCTCCAATATGATCAAAATGCGCATGTGTGATCAGCAGCGTCTGCACCATCCGCATCCCCTGATCTTCCATTTGTGATCTCCAGTCCGGTCCACAGTCAATCATAAAAGGTTCGTGCTCGCCACCACTATGAATCAAAACAGCAGCACGTTTGCGGCGGTTAATCCCCGTTAGCCGGGCTTCTGTGCAGACATCACAGTCACAATACACCCTCGGAACACCCATCGCATCCCCGGTTCCCAGAAATGTTAGCTCATTCATTATGAAAGTCCCCTCTCTATCCCGGAAGCAATGCATCCCAAATTCATGTTCCATCCGATTAATGATATGTAAATTGTAATCTGCCACCTCTATTTTTGCAAAAAAAAGACCATCCCGCCGCAGTTATTCACTGCAAACGGGACAGTCTGTTGTTTCACTAAACCAAAGCCCGCAGCTTCAACGTCAGCTCTTGGCCTTCAGGTACATCTTTGGATTCGGTAATCACCCAGTTTGATGCAAGGCGTTTTGCCAGCACATCTGCCTGCTCCGGTTTTAACTTCAACCCGGTTACGATGCCTTCACCAACAGTGAAGTCTTTCTCCGGCTGTAATCCGAAGGACTTTTGCAAGTAGATCCCCAGACCACCACGCGTGTTAAAGGTAATCCGGTAGCCGTCTTTAACCGCACCTTCCAAATTCTCGCCATGCTCGTCCGCATAGGAGAAAAGATCATCATATCTGTAGTGCTCCTCAGACACGGCATCAAAAGCAGCCACATCTTTGGCTTGTATCGCTTCCAACAAAGCTGCATCCGACATGCCTTTGCTACGAGCCTGTTCCAGCCGAATGGCTGTATTTTGGGACAACTTAAACTCAGCACTCATCCAACTCACACCTTCCTGTCACCATTTATCGATATTCCATCATATTCCTAATCCATTATATCCTGTCCCGATAGCCGGATACAAAGTGTCCTGGCGAAACTTCCATCCACTCCGGTTCTTCATCCCGTCCCCGAGCGGATGGGTCGGTATCCCCACTGTAGATCGGCGGCATCACGTTCCGCACCGTTGGATCAGGTACAGGAATTGCCGCCAGCAATGCCTGGGTATACGGATGTACCGGATTACGGTACAGTTCTTCTGTTGGTGCTACTTCCACCAGCTTACCGCGATACATCACACCGATTCGGTTCGAGATGTGACGTACCATTGACAGATCATGGGCAATGAACAAATAGGTCAGTCCCAGCTCTGCCTGCAAATCTTCTAGCATATTGACCACCTGTGCCTGTACGGACACATCCAGGGCGGACAACGGCTCATCACACAAAATAAACTCCGGGTTCACCGACAATGCACGGGCAATGCTGATCCGCTGACGCTGCCCTCCACTGAATTCATGTGGATAACGTTCCGCGTGCTCTGGCTTCAGGCCTACACGGTTCATCAGGTCAAGCGCCCGCCCCTTCATCTCTGCCTTGGAAGCATAATTATGAATTTCCATGGGTTCACTAATAATCTGCAGGACATTCATACCCGGATTCAGTGAAGAATAAGGGTCCTGAAAAATCGTCTGCATCCGTTTGCGAAAAGGCTTCAACTGGCGTTCATTCATCTTCGCAACGTCCTGTCCGCCAAACATAATGCTTCCGTCCGTCACATCATAGAGTCTTACGATGCTGCGTCCAGTCGTTGATTTGCCACAGCCGGATTCACCAACCAGTCCGAACGTTTCTCCCTTGTGAATATGAAAACTGACGTTGTCCACGGCTTTCACGACGTCTTTGCCTTTGCCAGCACCACGTACGGGAAAATGTTTTTTCAAGCCACGCACGTCCAGCAGCACTTCACGCTGATCGGTTCCTGTACTCATTGCTCCACCTCCTCTGACGATGCTCCTGTTTGCACTTGATGTTGTTCCCGACCTTGATCGTCCAGCAACCAGCATAGCGCTCGATGACCAGGTGCAGTCTCGGTATAAGCAGGCATCTGTTTGCATACCTCCATGGCATGTGGGCAACGTTCCATAAACGGACATCCGGTTGGTGGATGAAGCAGATTGGGCGGTGTACCATCAATGGTTGCCAGCCGCTGGCGTCCACCTTCCTCGCCGTGCTTCGGAATGGAGCGCAACAATCCCTGAGTATACGGATGCTGCGGATGAGCGAAAATACGCTCCACTGGCCCCTCTTCCATAATGAGTCCACCATACATCACAATCACTCGGGTACAGACCTGAGCAACGACACCCAGGTCATGCGTAATCATCAGAATGGACGTCTGCGTAGACTCTTTCAGCTCCTGCATCAGCTGCAAAATCTGAGCCTGAATGGTCACATCCAGCGCTGTCGTCGGTTCATCTGCGATCAATAACTCCGGCTTGCAGGACAGAGCCATGGCGATCATTACCCGCTGTCTCATGCCTCCGCTGAACTCATGTGGATATTGGTCAATCCGTTCTTCCGGCGAAGGAATGCCCACTTGCCGCAGCAACGCAATCGCTTCCTTGCGCGCAGCCGACTTGTCCATTTTCCGGTGACGACGAATGACCTCTGTCATCTGTTTACCTACACGAACGACTGGATTAAGTGAAGTCATCGGGTCCTGAAAAATCATCGAGATGCGGTTGCCCCGGATTTTGCGCAGTTCCTTGTCCGACTTGGTCAGCAGATCCTCTCCACGGAACAGAATCTGACCATCCGTAATCCGGCCCGGCGACTGAATCAGGCGAATCAGCGAACGGGCAGTTACACTTTTGCCACTGCCGGACTCGCCGACCAGTCCAACCACCTCGCCTTCTTTTAACGTAAAACTCACACCCCGGACGGACTGGACCTCACCTTCCCGAGTTGCAAAGGACGTTTTCAGTTGTTTGACCGATAATAAATCTGTCATTGTATTCACCCCGCTGTGTAAGTTCAACCAAAGAATATTTACACTAGCCACTCCAAAGACAGAACAACCTTCTGATGTTGATGTAGCTTTCTTTCAGAAAGCTTTTAGGCGAACTCTTCGCTTCTTCAGGTTATTTCTGTCTTCTCCGTTCTCGTGTAAAATGTTTAGTTGAACCTATATTTAGTCAAAAATAATTTATCGCTTGTTCGCTTTAGGCTCGAAGGCTACGCGGAACACATCCCCCAGGAAGTTAAACGACAGCACCGTCAGCAAAATAAACAATCCCGGGAAGATCGCCATATACGGCGCTTCACTAATAAAGCCCTGCGCATCGTTCAACATGCTGCCCCAAGAAGAGTTCGGCTGTTTAACACCCAGTCCGAGGAAGCTTAGTGACGATTCCATCAGAATCGCACTCGCGATGTTAATGGTTGCTGCGACAATAATGGTTGGAATAATGTTAGGAATAATGTGCTTCATGATGATCCGGCCAGGCTTTTGACCCGATACACGTGCATACAGAACGTATTCCCGCTGCTTGACCGACATTGCCTCAGCCCTGACTATCCGGGCAATATTCATCCAGCTCAGCACCCCGATAATGACAATAATTGTACCGATCCCCGGCTTCAGATATGCGTTCAGGATCAGCATCAGGAAGAAGGATGGAATCGACATGAGTACGTCAACAATACGCATCAACGTATTATCCACCCAGCCTCCAAAATAACCACTAACCGTACCGACAAGGGTTCCCACAATAACCGAGATTGCCATCGACAGGAAACCTACGGCGAGAGACACTCGTCCTCCGTATAACGCCCGAGCCAAATAATCCCTTCCGTAATCGTCCGTACCAAACCAGTGATCTGCGCTTGGCTGTTGAAGCCGCTCCATCACTACAATTTCATTCGGATCATGTGGAGACAGAAACGCAAACAGGGATGCGAGCACAAAGATGCCCAATATGATGACAGCCGCAAGGCCCAGTTTCTGCTGCCCTAACTGCGTCCGTAAATTACGCCAGCGCATTGAATTCATTTTTGTCTCACCCCGTTGTCTTGATTCGTGGATCTACCACGCCATATAAGATATCAGCTACCAGGTTTCCGACGACCAGCAGCACAGAGGACATCATCGTAATGCCCATAATAATCGGATAATCCAGACCATGAACCGCCGAAATCCCTAGAGATCCCATTCCCGGCCATGAGAAAACGGACTCCGTAATAAATGCTCCCGCAATCAGCTCCGGCAAAGACATGCCGAGGATGGTGATTACAGGCAGCAGTACATTTTTAAGCACATGACGAAGCAATACCGTTCCTTTGGTTGCGCCGTAGGCATACTGGATTTGAACATAGTCCTCTTCCAGTTGACTGATTGTATTCGAGCGAATATAACGCATGTACACGGATACGTTCATGAAAGTCAATACGGTACATGGCAAAATGCCGTGTTTGATAATATCCCAAGCGGAGTCCATACCCACCGTTCGCATACCCATGCTTGGTAACCAGTGCAGCTCTACTGCAAAGAAATAGATCAGCATCATACCAAACCAGAAGCTAGGAATTGATATCCCGATATACGAGATTAAGCTGAGTCCACGGTCAAACAGACTGTTCTGACGCGAACCCGCAATCATGCTCAGCGGAATAGAGATCAGCAAAGATAATAATAGCGATGCCCCCATCAATCCAAACGTAGCGGGCAAGCGTTCAATAATCATTTCGGCAACCGGGCGATGGTTCACCAGTGAATAACCAAGGTCGCCAGACAGTACATTTTTGAGCCATACAACATATTGCACGTACATCGGTTGATCGAGACCGAGGTTTTGCCGAATACGCTCCACATCTTCTGCCCCCATATTCGGGGTAACAAAGGAAAGCACCGGATCGCCCGGCGCAAGCTTGATCAAGGTGAACGATACGATGGAGATTACAAAAAGAAGAGGGATCGCTTGTGCGATCCTTCGGACAATATAGTTGTTCACATGGGCACCTCCGAATCAACGCCGGCCTCGCGGCCGGCGTTATTGGCTTGTTATATAGAATGAACGCATGTGGATTGAACCAAGGATTCACATCGGCCACTCCGATGACAGAACAATCTTCCGATCGCTGTTCCCCCTGGATTTCTTAATTTCGTATTCTATATAAGTTCAACTAGTGGATGTTTACACTGGCACTCCAATGACAGAACAACCTTCCGATCGCTGTTATCCCCTGATTTCTTTGATTCCTTTATAAAATGGGGAAATCCGGGGATAGCATATGCTTTCGAAGTGGCTTTCTTTCAGAAAGCCTTTAGGCGAACGCTTTGCTTCTTCAGGTTATTTCTGTCCTCTCCGTTATTGTGTAAATGTTTAGTTAAACATATATAGTAGGAAGAACTCCGTGATAAGGGCGTTTCTTCAGGTTATTTCTGCCCTCTACGTTCTTTGTGTTATCCAAAGGTTCAAACAATACGTTCATTCTATATGATTATTTTTTAAAGAGTTTAGACAGATCTTCAAGCATAACGACTGGTTTCGGATTTGCATCTTCAACGCCGCCGTAAGTGTTGTCAATCGCTACTACAGCTTTCGTGTAGGCAATTGGGTATACCGTCATTTCGTTTGCTACCGTTTGTTGGATTTGTTTGTACAAATCGCCACGTTTCGTTTCGTCAATTTGAACGGCTGCTTCATTCCACAGTTTATCAAAATCGGCATTTTTATAATGGGAGTAGTTATATGCCGCATCACTCAAGAAGAGAGATTTATAAGCATCTGGTTCATAACCCATGATGTATCCACCAAAGGACAATTCAAAGTCTGTATTGTTCATGTCCAATGTACGGTTACCGTAAGCCGTTCCGTCCATCGGCAGCAATTCCACTTCAATACCCACGTCTTTCAGCTTTTGCTGAATGTACAGCGCTTGGCTTGTTTGTGGTTTGTTCGTATTTGTGTAAGCAAGACGCAATTTCAGGTTGCTTACGCCTGCATCAGCCAGCAATTGTTTTGCTTTTTCCACGTTGTAGTCGTATTTCTCAACATCATCCGTTTGGTACAGCGTGTCCGGTGTCAGAATTGACGAAGCCGGTTCAGCAAAATCAGCTGAGGAATACGAAGCGGTGATTAGTTCATTTTTATCCAAAGCATAAGCGATGGCTTGACGAACTTCTTTCTTTTGCATCGAAGGCACGTTCAGGTTGAACACCATGTATTGCAAGCGGCCTTCCGGGTAAGTCAGCATGTTGAATTTGCCTGTGTCGTTCAATTTGTTGTAATCCTGTGTGTCGACCATACGCATTTGAATCTCGCCGTTTTGCAAAGCCAGGTTCGCTGCATTTGGATCTTTCGCTACACGATACGTCACGCTATCCAGATGAGCCTTGCCTGCAAAGTAGTCATCAAAACGTTCCAGTGTTACGTATTCACCCGGACGGTATTCCTTGAACTTGAACGGACCGGAACCGATCGGGTTGTTGTTTTTGTCGCTTTTCTCAATATCGGCTTCGCCTTCGAAAATGTGTTTAGGGATTGGAGAGAAAGAAACCAATGCTCCCTCAAAGGCAGCAGACACTTCCGGCAATTTGAATTCTACCGTCAGGTCATCGACCTTGGTTACTTTAACTGGTTTGCCATCAAAAACATACTGACTACGTGAAGAACTGTGCTGTTTCTCATCAAGGATGCTATCCATTGTGAACACAATATCATCCGCTGTCAGAGGCTGTCCGTCATGCCATTTCAGACCGTCTTTCAGTTTCAATGTATACGTCAGGTGATCATCAGAGAAGCTGTCGCTTTCTGCGAGCACATACGTTTTTTTGCCATCATTCACATTGAACAGTGGAGCATATAAGGATTGATCAATCGTCAACGTTACACGGTCACCCGCATAGATCGGATTCATCACTTTAGGATCATCCTGAACGGCAATAATGATGCTTCCGCCATCTTTCGGTTGGCCATCATCCGTTGTCGCTGTATTTTCTGCGTTATTAGACGAAGAACTTGTTCCGTCACCGCTGCTTCCGCATGCACTCATGATTGCCACAACCAGAACCAGCATCAATGACAGCCACATTTTTTTTGATTTCATTATGATATTTCCCCTCGCTGTAATTTAACGTTCTGTTAGCTAGTATAGGCAAGGATTCGACAAATTGCAACGATTTTTTCCAACTTAACCTATCGGGTTTAAATGAAATAACATTAATGCCTAGCAATGCAAAAAACCTCCAAATCACTTTTTATCGTGAAATGAAGGTTTTAATCGCCATTGATCTTATGAAATTCAATAAAGACAGGATGAGGCTCGTACGAGCCTACAACCCGGCCAGCACCTGGTACCATACGCCTCGTTTGGAATACAGTGTACTGCGCACCTTGTCCCATCCGCCAAGGTAGTTAATATCGAAAAGACCTTCAGGCGTTGGGAACGAGGACTTCGTCTCTGCAAACACTTCAGGGTCTACCGAACGGAATCCATGCTTGGCAAAAATGCGCTGTGCTTCCGGTGTTCGCAGATAGGCTACAAAAGCCTCCGCCAATTCACGATTGCCATGCTTATCGGCATATTTGTCCACGACAACCGCCGGATTCTCAATCAGAATTGTGTTTTTGGGAACCACGATGTCGTAATTTACACCCTTGGCAATCCGGGCAAGCAATTCATTTTCATACGTGACGATAACGTCACCCACGCCATATTCAAAAGCCGCCATGGAGGATCGACCACTCTTATCCAGTGACTCAACATTCTCATGTACTTTTTCCAGAAAAGCTTTCGCCACGGCAGGATCTTTCTTCCCTTGCTCCTCCTCAGATAACTTCAACCCTGCACCATAGATGGCATTGATGTCCCACTGTGCTCCACCTGACGTCTTGGGATTAGGGTACAGCACCTTAACCCCTGGCTTGGTCAAATCTTCAAAATCGCGAATACCCAGCGGGTTGCCTGCTCTTGTACCCAGAACAACGATCGAGCGGGTGATCATGCCATCATTCGGTGCCTGTTTCCAGTTGGAGCTGACCAGATCGGCTTTGACCAGCTTATCGATATCACTTTCCATCGCCAGAAGCGCAACATCAGCTTCGAATCCACCCACAATGGCTCTTGCTTGTGTCCCGGAGGCTTCATAAGATTCCTGAAAGTGAACCGTCTGTCCAGTCTTGGCTTTCCATTCCGCCTGGAATTTGGGCAATAATTCTCCGACGGCGTCTTTGGCTACACTGTAAGCACCGATAACCAATGTGTTGGATTGGTCGTCTGTCGAGGTTCCGCTCTGTCCGCTTGCATCCTCCTGCTTGCTACATCCAACGGTCATGCAGACGAGCAGAAGCATGAGGACGACATATAAAGGGTTGATTTTCTTCTTCATCGTCTGCATGGGCAGCACCTCTCTCCAAAATTCTAGAACAATTTTGAACCAAATGATCTTCTGATTAGATGATGACCGGCATTGGATCTTCCTTCAATCGGTTCTCAACAACCCAGCTATGGGTGTCATTGAACAGATATGCCCGGTGCACGAGCACCCGAATCTGTTGGCCGACTTGCAGCGTTGTTTTCTCCAGGGAACGATACGTAATGAGTTTATGGCCCTCAACTTCCACTTCCACCATCCATTCACTTCCGCGGAAATGAAGGTGTTTGACGATACCCTTTTCAGTAGCGGACAGCATGCTAAACTCGTTCTTCAAACCGATCTCGATATACTCAGGCCGGATCAGCGCACGGGTGCGCTCCCCTTCCACCGCATGTTCGAAGCCCTTAAGCTGTGAAGCATCCTCCACAACGGTGGATTCCCCGATAAATGTAGCAACAAAAGGTGTCTCTGGATTTTTGTAAATATCCCATGGCGTGCCCTTCTGCTCCAACCGCCCTTGGCTGATAATCATAATTTCGTCGGCAACTTCAATGGCTTCATCCTGGTCATGGGTAACAAAAATCGAAGTGATGCCTACTCGCTCAATCAGCTCTCTCAACCATGAACGCAATTCCTGACGAATCTTGGCATCAATGGCGGCGAACGGTTCATCTAGCAACAGCAGCTGTGGCTCAGGGGCCAATGCTCTGGCAAAAGCGACACGCTGCCGCTGTCCACCAGACAACTGATGCGGATAACGCTGTTCGAAACCTTTCAGTCCCGTCAATTCCACCAACTCCATGACCCGATCACGGATCTGGGCTTTTGGTGTCTTTTTGACCTTGAGTCCAAAGGCGATATTATCAAATACCGTCATATGTTTGAACAAGGCATAGTTTTGAAATACAAATCCGATTCCCCGCTCCTGCGGAGGCAGATGGTTTACGACCTTTCCGTGAAAACGAATCTCCCCTGAACCCGGATTCTCCAGACCCGCCAGCATACGGAGAATAGATGTTTTCCCACCTCCGCTGGGTCCCAGCAAACCGATCAGATGGCCTTTGGCAATATCGAACGAGACATCTTTTACCGCATGAAAATCACCGAAATGTTTGTTCAGATCACGGACTTCCACATGCATCTCAATGCACTTCCTTTCGCTTCTTGGCCCATTCCATCATAAGCAGCAGCCCGACGGAAAAGGTGACCAGTACCAATGCCACACCATTTGCGGCAGCTACGTTAAAATTCTCTACATCCTGATATACAAGCGTTGTTGCCGTCTGCGTTTTGTTCATAATGTTACCCGATACAACCAGCACTGCACCGAATTCTCCAAGCGAACGGGCCACCGTCAACACAAGACCGTACACAACCGCCCAGCGAATCGATGGCCAAGTAACACTCCAGAACGTTCTCCAGCCGTATGCACCAAGCGTTGACGCTGCCTCTTCCTGCTGAGATCCAAGCTCCTGCAAGACAGGCATCACCTCTCGAACCATCAGTGGAAAAGTGACAAACAACGTTGCAATGACCATACCCGGGAAGGCATAGACCACATTAAATCCAATTCCTTCAAAGAAAGCGCCCATAATGCTGTTGGGACCCAGCAGTAGTACAATCATCAATCCGCCAATGACGGGCGATACGGCATAAGGCAGATCCACAATGCTGTTCAGCAGCCCTTTCACCCGGTCACTCAGCCATCCGGCGCGAACCAGATAGATGGCCATCATAACGCCAAACAATGTATTTAACAGCGTGACAACAAGTACAACAAGTCCTGTCATCATCAAGGCATGCAGCGCCTCAGGGCGCAACAGCCCATCCAGGAATCCTCCTGCCCCGTCTTCAAATGCACCAATAACAATACGTCCAAGCGGGATGATCAGCAGTACAATGAACACCGCAAACGTCAGTCCGATTAATAGCCGCCTCATCGTCTTCTCCCCCGCATCTGTACCAGATTAATGAGCCAGAGGATCAGGAAGGAGAGTGTTAAGAGCAGTACGGAAACGGCCGCGGCACCGGTTGGATTGTCACTTTCGATCTCGCCGTAAATAAATACGGAAGCCGTCAGTGTTCTTCCCGGAATATTGCCTGCCACCAGCACAACAGCCCCAAATTCGGCCAGTGCTCTGGAGAATGCGAGCATTCCCCCACTAATCATGCCCGGAGCCATGGACGGAAGAATGACCTGCCTGAATGTGCGCGCCTTCGATGCTCCCATCGTGTAGGATGCCTCTTCCTCTGAAGGATCGATCTCCTCGAGCAAAGGCTGCACCGCACGGATGACAAACGGAAACGTAACAAAGGTCATCGCGATCACAATTGCAGGCTGGTGAAACACAATTTCAAACCCCATGGATTCCGCCAGTTTGCCAATGGCACTAATCGGGCCCAGGAGCAGCATAATCATCAGGCCACCAACAGCTGTTGGTAGTGCAAAAGGAAGATCTACCAGACTGTTAAGGAACGACCTCCCAAAAAAGCGATAACGTGTCAGCACCCAGGCAATCATGGTTCCCAGAATGACATTAATCACCGTAGCTATAACTGCCAGCCGGATCGTTAACAGCACAGCTTTCCATGCGATTGGGTCCATAATGCTTTGGATAAAGTTGCTCCATCCTTCAGAGAAGGAATTGACGTACACACCGATGATTGGAAGTACAATGAGTACGATAAAATATAGCAATACGGTACTGCGGAATCCCCAAGTCCATCCCTTGTGACGAAGAACGGTATTCATTGCTGCATTCCCTCCCAGCCTCCGGTTCTATTGTCCGGTCGGCAGTCTTCCTGCTTTGGTACAACCATTTTCCTAAGTTGGATTTTATTGCTTTAATATTATTCCCATTAGTCTACTTGGTTTTTGCTTATCTGATACTTTACCAGTTTGCAGTGCTAATCGTCAATGCTTTTATTGAATAAAATCGGCGTACATATGAGATGGATTTTATAAAAATTACACTCGCCACTACGCGGCCAGAACAACCTTCCGATCGCTGTTATCCCCAGATTTCTTTGATTCCCTTTTCTAAAGGGAGAAATCCGTCGATAAAGGCAAACGCTTCGCTTCTTCAGGTTATTTCTGCCCTCTCCGTTATCGTGTAATTGTTATAACATCGTAATACGTGATTTGTTTGGTATGTTGTGGTTAAGGTACAATCTAGAGGACAAAATGTGGAGCAAAGGAGTGGAGTAATATGTTATACACGAAGAATTTATCGACATCCCGACGGGATGAGATGAAGGATATTACGCGGGAGGTGGAGCAGGTTGTCCGTAATAGCGGTGTGCAGAATGGAACGGTATTGATTTACTGTCCACATACAACAGCAGGCATTGCAATTAATGAAAATGCAGACCCGGATGTCAAACATGACGTACTGCTTCGTCTGAACGAAGTATACCCGTGGGAACATCCCGAATATCGGCATGCTGAGGGAAATACGGCTTCTCACTTGAAATCAATCACAACCGGACCATCACAAACGGTGATTATAGATGAGGGCAGATTACTGCTTGGCAGATGGCAGGGCATCTATTTTTGTGAATTTGATGGTCCTCGTCAGCGGGAATATATCCTTAAAATCATGGAAGGTTAGCTCCATTTCAACCGCATTTTTAATGATACGCCATCCATCGAAATAAAAAAACAAACAGGCGGTCCACCCTATTTTAGGGATGTAACCCGCCTGTCATGGTCTACTTCGCGCCAAAACTTTCGCGAGACAACGTTATAAAGAATTAATGTTATGACAATTCACCGCCCTGAAGTGTAGGAGTGCGACAAAAGCGCCTTATTGGACGCCAGGCTGGTGTTGGAGATTACGGCACAGTACTTTCACATGAGACAACGCAGCCGATTCAATCTCTGCAAAGGTTAAACGGTCCTGAATATAATACGATATGAATCCGTGCATGGACAAAAACAGCGTACGTGGTACACATTGAATATCCTCTTCTGTACAGCCCTCTTCATTCATGTATTGCCGAATAATGGAGGCGAACAATTCAAAACATCTTCCTTGCTCCGTACGACAATACGATAGCAATTCCTCATCCCGAATCATGAACATGATCTCGTACTGATACGGATTCTCCAAACCAAAACGAATAAACTCCATCATGATATGTTCCACCTTGCTCACGCCGCCCATGACTGGCCTGACCATGGCTTGCAGCAGCAAATGCCCCAAATGATTGAAATCTTCAACCACGATGGCATAAAACAGCTCTGCCTTTTCCTTAAAATGATAATACAGCGACCCATGACTATAGCCCAGATGCTGGCCGATGCTTCGCATCGAAATGGCACGGTATCCTTTGGTAATAAAAAGATGCCTCGCCGCCTCCAGTATCCGCTCCCTCGACAACTCCTGTTCGACTGCTCTTCTAGCCATATATTTTATTCCCCTTCAATAAAATAAAGCCGCTGTCCCTCCGTGATCCGGGATTGCCCTTGCGTCAAATCTGTGATCCAGGCCACAAATGCCTCAGTTTCACTATCCGGCGGAAGACAAGTCAACGTAACCTTATCGGTGAACCCAGTTTCACCTGTACGGACTTCCCGGCTCCTTAATTCATTTTCCACTTTGCCCAGCCATGTATAATCCAGTTCAACAAACACTTCACGATGGAGCACTTTGGTAATCGCTTCCCCGGCTTCTATGGCTGCAACTGCTCCATCCGTATAAGCGCGAATTAACCCACCTGCTCCAAGCATAATTCCCCCAAAGTAACGTGTAACAACGATAGCCACATTTTTCAATTGCTGATTTTTGATAACTTCAAGAATCGGTTTGCCAGCGGTTCCGCTTGGTTCGCCATCATCGGATTGCTTCTGGATCTCATCCCGCTCACCAATCATGTATGCGGAGCAGTTATGAGTAGCATTCCAATGTTTTTTCTTGATTTCATCAATAAAAGCATTGGCTTCTTCTTCCGTCGTGACCGGCATAATATGACCGATAAACCGCGACTTTTTGATTACAATTTCCAGATTGCCCGGTCCTCGAACCGTGCGATAACGTTCAATCATCCCTATCCAACTTTCCAATTTGATCCATTTTACAAGAAAGCAGTTCCCCGCGCGCACGCGGACGAACTGCCTTGGTTTAACATCCGGGAAACCATTGCTTCACAATAACTCCCCGAATGTAATTACATTACCTTATTTAACTATATGAGCAGACCGATGAATTATTCGGAAAGTCTCGCTTCCAGCGCTGCTTTCTCTTCTTCAAAGCCTGGTTTGCCCAGCAAAGCGAACATATTTTTCTTGTAAGCTTCCACGCCTGGTTGGTCAAATGGATTGACTCCCAGCAGGTAACCACTAATGCCGCATGCTTTTTCAAAGAAGTATACCAGATATCCGAAAGAATATGGAGACATATCTGGAATGTTCACAATCAAGTTTGGTACTTGACCATCTGTGTGTGCAAGCAGTGTTCCTTGGAACGCTTTTTTATTAACAAAGTCCATCGTTTTACCTTCAAGGAAATTCAAACCATCCAGATCATCCGGATCCGCTTCGATCGAAATATGCTCCGATACTTCAGCAACCTGAATTACCGTTTCGAAGATGTTCCGGCTACCCTCTTGAATGAATTGACCCATGGAGTGCAAGTCAGTCGAGAAATCAACGGATGCAGGATAAATCCCTTTGTAGTCTTTACCTTCACTCTCTCCGTATAGTTGTTTCCACCATTCGGATACAAAGTGCAGGGATGGCTCGTAGTTCACGAGGATTTCTGTTCCTTTACCTTTGCGATACAATGCGTTACGAACAGCTGCATATTGATAGGCTTCGTTCTCAGCTACATTCGGGTTGCTGTATTCTTTGGAAGCGTCAGCCGCACCCTGCATCATTTCTTCGATGCTGATGCCAGCTGCTGCGATTGGCAGCAAACCTACAGCCGTCAGAACGGAGTAACGTCCACCTACATCATCCGGGATAATGAAGGATTCATAACCTTCTTCATTCGCCAGTTTTTTCAGTGCGCCGCGCTCTTTATCTGTTGTTGCATAGATCCGTTTGCGAGCTTCTTCTTTACCGTATTTTTTCTCCAGTGCTGCACGGAAGATACGGAAAGCAATCGCTGGCTCTGTTGTTGTACCGGATTTAGAGATAACGTTAACGGAGAAGTCTTTGCCTTCAACCAGATCCAGCAAATGAGTTACATACGTGGAGCTGATGTTGTTTCCTGCAAAGTAGATTTCAGGCGTTTTGCGTTTTTCTTTAGGCAGATTGTTGTAGAAAGAGTGCGTAAGCATCTCAATCGCTGCACGTGCGCCAAGGTATGATCCACCAATACCGATAACGATCAGTACTTCAGAATCGCTTTGGATTTTAGCAGCCGCTTTTTGAATACGGGAGAACTCTTCTTTGTCATAAGCGGTTGGCAGATCGATCCAGCCCAGATAATCCGATCCGGTTCCCGTTCCGTTGTGGAGCTGCTCGTGAGCCAAACGAATCGGTTCAGCGAAATAGTCCACTTCATGCTGATTGACAAATTGCAGGGCAGTGCTGTAGTCAAACTTCACTTTTTTTGCCATGATCTATAAAACCTCCTGATATCGGTAGCGTATTTTTTCCCGTTTCCATTCTAAAACAACTTAGCCTAAGGATACTTCAAATCCACAGGGCTGACAAGCTTGCAGCCCGAACTTTGTCGTTAGAGTTTAAGAAGCAAAAAGGGTTAACCGAATCCGCGAGTCGCGGTTCTAGTTACCCTTCTTGTATTATTCCGCCGGGTACGAACAGCAGTAGTCGGTAACGCTGCGTATCTCCAGTTTAAATTTGGATTCGGCAGGCACGTGGAACGTAGCTTGACCTTGAATCTCTTGCCAATCTTCTTCTCCGGGAAGTAATACTCTCAGATCGCCGGACAGAATTTCCATAATCTCACGGGAATCTGTACCAAACTCATAACTGCCTGGAAGCATAATTCCCAGAGTCACCTTGCTGCCATCCCCCAAAACAACTGTTCTGCTAGTTACCTGGCCCTCATAATAAATGTTGGCCTCTTTCACTACACTGACTTGATCAAACTGTGACATGCGTACCCGCTCCCCCTGAAGTTAATGAACACAAAAGGCAAAACAGATCAGGGTGGTCGCCCACCCATTCTCTGCCGGAATTCACTTGCTGCTCGGCAGGACAGAAATTAACTGTCCCCCCTGCAGCATTTTTCAAGCTATTACAGCAATGCTTTTACGCGACTAACCACGTTTTCCACAGTGAAACCATACTCTTGGATAACACGGTCGCCAGGCGCGGATGCACCAAATGTGTTGATTCCGAGAATGTCGCCTTGATCGCCGACATATTTTTCCCAACCCATTGGGTGAGCCATTTCAATCGCCAGACGAGCTTTAACATCCGGAAGCAGGACGGATTCTTTGTATGCTTTGTCCTGTTTCTCGAACAGATCCCAGCTCGGCATGCTGATTACGCGAACTTGGATGCCTTGTTCAGCAAGTGCTGCTTGGGCTTTGACAGCCAGTTGCACTTCGGAACCTGTAGCGATGATTTGGGCAACAGCTTTGCCTTCTTTTGCATCAGAGACAACATAGGCACCACGTTTCACGTTTTCACGGGAACCTTCAACGGTACCTTCCAGAATCGGCAGGTTTTGACGAGTGAGTACGAGTGCAACCGGGTTGCTCTTGTTCTCAAGCGCATAAGCCCATGCAGCAGAAGTTTCATTACCATCAGCCGGACGGATAACCGTCAGGTTAGGAATGATACGCAGGGATGCCAATTGCTCGATTGGTTCGTGAGTAGGACCGTCTTCACCAACAGCGATACTGTCGTGAGTCAGGACGTACGTTACAGGCAGACCCATCAGGGCAGCTAGACGAACAGCTGGACGCAGGTAGTCTGTAAATACGAAGAATGTACCTCCGAATACTTTCACACCACTGTGCAGTGCCATACCGTTCATTGCTCCAGCCATACCGAATTCACGGATACCGAAGTAGATGTTGCGACCGGAATAATCTTCAGGTGAGAAGTTCTCCAGGTTGTTCAGGTGAGTCATTGTGGAGCTTTCCAAGTCAGCAGATCCACCTGTCAGTTGTGGCACGTTATGAGCCAAACCGTTCAGGGCATTACCGGATGCTACGCGAGTGGATACAGCTTTGTCTGTTGCTGCATATTTAGGAAGATCGCGATCCCAACCTTCTGGAAGGTCGCCATTGATTGCTGTTTCGAATTGAGCTGCCAGCTCAGGGAATGCTTTTTTGTACTCAGCAAATTTCTCGTCCCATGCTTTGTTTGCAGAGATACCACGATCTTTCACTTGTGCAAAGTGTTCGCGAACCTCAGTTGGAACATAGAAATCTTCCTCGTAAACCCATTTGTAAAACTCTTTAGTCAATTTGGCTTCGTCTGCACCCAGTGGAGATCCGTGAGTACCGCCGTGGCCGCCTTTACCTTGTTTGTTCGGGCTACCATAACCAATTACAGTTTTAACTTCGATCAGTGTAGGACGAAGCGTATCTGCTTGACCTTCCTCAATTGCTTTTTGGATTGCAGGCAGATCGTTACCATCTTCAACGCGCAGCACTTGCCAGCCATAAGCTTCAAAACGCTTCGCGATGCTTTCAGAAGAAGACAGATTCAATTTACCATCCAAAGTGATGTCATTGGAGTCGAACAACATGATCAATTTGCCCAGGTGCAAACGTCCAGCCAGGGAAGCTGATTCATGGGATACGCCTTCCATCAAGTCACCGTCACCACAGATTGCGTAAGTGTAGTGGTCGATTACGTTGAATTTGTCTTTATTGTATGTTGCGCCCAGTTGAGCTTCAGCCATAGCCATACCTACAGCCATTGCAATACCTTGGCCCAGTGGTCCAGTTGTTGCGTCAACGCCTGCAGTATGTCCAAATTCCGGGTGACCCGGCGTTTTGCTTCCCCATTGACGGAACTGTTTCAGTTCTTCCATAGGCAGGTCATACCCGCTCAGGTGAAGCAAGCTGTACAGCAGCATGGAGCCATGTCCTGCGGACAGGACAAAACGGTCCCGGTTAACCCAAGTTGGGTGGTCCGGGTTATGTGTCATCGTTTTTGCAAAAAGTTGGTACCCCATTGGAGCGGAGCCCATAGGCATTCCCGGGTGTCCGGAATTTGCCTTCTCGATTGCATCAATCGCCAGTGTACGTACGGTAGTGATTGACAGATTGTCGATGGTGTTGTTTTCTTCCTTTTGAATCGCTTCGTTCTTGTCAGTCATGGTTTGTCCTCCTCATGTCTTTAGATAAGTCGGGTTGCGCAAGCGAATCCCTCTCATCATACAAGCAAACCGAATTTCACAATAAGTGAATCCGCTTGAGTGTTTCATTTTGACTTATTCACTTTTGTATTGTATCACTTGGCGTGAAGGTTTTCCATAACCTTCTTTTAGAAGATCGGGAAAATTCGGCTGTTTATGACGAGGAATTTGCTTCCAGTTGCTTAAAAAGAGTGTCATACTGAGCATTTCAGTATATCTTCTAGCTCAGCCAGCATCGCAAATCCATCGGATGAAGTATAACCTTTAAGCGGAAAACCATACTCTTTTTAGATATCCAAGTTGATTTTGCATATAATGGACCTTGATCATGATTGGAAAAATCGGAGTTTTGTGCACATTAGGCTGTACTTCATATGGAAAAGAGGATTCGCATATGCCGGAACATTTGGCTAAGTCACCAAATTCGCTAAAGCACATATTACCCTGGAAAGCCGGGATTTTAACAGGTCTTACATCCGGACTGGTGCTCGGGTTCTTTTTAAAGGCTATTCAGACTTGCACTGGTGAAAAAGTCTATACCTTGCTGCTGAACATTGATTTTGTTCCATGGCTTCCGCCTACACTACCTGAATACATCGAATTTGGGCTGCATCTTATCGTTTCCATAATCATTGGTATCCTCTACATATGGTGGATTCAGCGTGCAGGTCATCCGATAGCCAAGGGCGTCCTGATCGGCGTTCTCTCTTCCCTGCTGTATATCCCGCTCTCCCAATTGTCGGGCCGTGTGCCTGATCTATATGATATAAAAGCGATACTTTACTGGCTGGCAGGGCATCTGTTATTTGGCGTGGCCGTTGGTTGGTGTGGTCATGTATGGAAGCACAGCCAAAAAGGCGATCCCCCATTCAGACACGAATAGAGAATCGCCTTTTCTTTTTTTCGGAATAGAACTGAACTGTATCTTTCCGAATCAACCTTGCGCAGTATTAAAGCATTAGCTTAAAACACAACGGTTTTATTTTCATGAACCAGCACACGGTCTTCAACATGCCATTTCACGGCACGAGCAAGAACTACACGCTCAATGGTACGTCCAATACGTTTCAACTCGGTTACATCATCCCCGTGGCTTACACGCTGAACGTCCTGCTCAATGATGGGTCCGCCATCCAGCTCTTCCGTAACATAGTGAGCCGTCGCACCGATAATTTTGACACCACGGTTGTACGCTTGGGCATACGGTTTACCGCCGACAAAAGCAGGCAGAAACGAGTGATGAATGTTAATAATACGATTGCGGTAATGCTCGATGAACATCGGGGAAATGATTTGCATGTAACGCGCAAGAATAATCACGTCGATATCATTGCCAATGACGTCCAACTGACGTTGTTCCGCTTCCTTCTTCGTATCTGCTGTAACCGGAATATGATGATAAGGAATGCCAAATGATTCTACGTAGTCCTTCATATCCAGATGATTGCTCACAACAAGCGCGATGTCTGCATCCAGATCGCCAGCCTGCCATTGCCACAACAGCTCAACCAGACAGTGATCCTCCTTGGATACAAAGATGGCAAGTTTCTTCTTGCGGCTCACCGCAGAGAGACTCCAATCCATTTTGAAACGTTTTGCTACTTCTTGGAAATCTGCTTCCAGCTTGGACAGGTTCACCGATAATTGTGGAAGATCGAACTCGATCCGCATAAAAAACATGCCGCCAGCCGGGTCCATTGTGTATTGGTCCGACTGTACAATGTTTGCACCATGCTGGTGCAAGAAATGGGATACTGCGGCAACAATTCCCGGTCCATCTGGACAGGAAATGAGCATCCGCGCCCGATCGGCGCGGTTTTTAACATCAGGTCGTACTTGTTTAGCGTGAATCTCCATCGGGTTATTTTTCCTCCTTCAACTAGGCCGTGACAAAAATTTCTTTGCCTGCAAGCCAGGCGATCAAACGATGATTCAGTTGTTCTTCATTCAAATGCGGGAACAATGCGGCTTCAGCCACGAGGTCATACAGACGCTCCAACGGCTCACGTGGATCGGCTTTTTTCGCTTTGGCATCATTTTTAAGCAATGTCCAGATATCCAGAACATACGAACGGGACTCAATCTCTTTTCCTTTGAAGAAATGATGCAGTTGTTCCACTTCTGTCAGGAATTCGGGACCAAATCGCCCAGCAACATCCCCGCGAAGCAATGCAATCTCTGCTTCATACATAGGACGCTGAGTTTTGGCTTCTTTACCAATCCAAGGCGTTTCCAATATAAATGGACGGCCCTGAAGAGCTTCATGATGCACGACACGGTTAATTGCTTCAAAACCAATCCAGCCGGAGCCAATCGGTGTATGACGGTCCTTGTGCGCACCCACAGGGTTCTTACTATCATTAATATGCATTACGGCAATGCGGTCAAGCCCTACCGTACGATCAAATTGTTCAAGAACACCGTCCAGGTCGTTCACGATATCATAACCCGCATCGTGAATGTGACATGTATCCATACATACAGTAAGGCGTTCATTGTGTGTAACCTTCTCCATGATCTGAGCGATCTCTTCGAAGCTGCGGCCCATTTCAGTTCCTTTGCCGGCCATCGTTTCCAGAGCGATATTCACATCCGTCTCTTTCACACCGTCCAGCACTTCATTCAAGCCTTCAGCAATACGTCCGATGCCGTAGTGAGCATCCTTGTCCGTAAATGCGCCGGGATGCAGCACGATATTTTTGACACCAATTGCATGTGTACGACGAATCTCTTCCTGAAGGAAACTTACGGCCAGCTCATACGTGTTTTCTTTGTATGATCCGAGGTTAATAATGTATGGCGCATGGACAACGATATCTTCCATTCCGCCCTCTTGCATCGCAAGCTTGCCTTCCTCAATAAACATGGACTCAATAGGCTTGCGGCGCGTATTTTGTGGTGCACCCGTATATATCATAAACGAACTGGAACCGTACGAGGACGCTTCCTTCGTTGCACTCAATAATCCCTTGTCCGAAAAGGACACGTGGGAGCCGATTTTAAGCATCATTAATCCCCCTTTTTCTGAATTATCCCTTATTCTAACGCGATTATCGAAATAAATCTAGAAATGCGCTATAATTCGGGATATAGGCTATTTTTTACAGCTGTAATTTGGAACATGGGTGGGCGGAATCCGTCTTTCCGTGAAAATCAATAAACCGAGGTGACTCCGCAATGATTTTCGGCTCCTACGCTTGGACGTTGACCAGTAGTTCCCCCAGCAATTGGTTTATGAACACGATCGCATTCTGGACCGTTCTTTTGCTTGGAAGTATGTGTGTTGGCGGATTTTTTATGATGCGCAAGTTTTTGAAAGTGCTTCCGAAGGCAGACGGGAAGTCCAAACTCGATTGGCAGAATCACTGGGTTGAAACCAGCCGTCATTTATGGACAGATGAAGCAAAAGCTTTTCTCGACCAGCTTGTAGAGCCCGTTCCCGGCCCATTTCGAGATATCGCCAAACATTCCATCGCAGCAGAAATCGGCAAAATTGCGTACGAAAATAATGCACCTGAAGTATCCAGAGATCATTGCATTAAAGGATACATTTTAGCCACACCGAAACGGGATAATAAGTTTCTGGTGAAATTTCTGGAGAAGAACCACATTGACTATTCGCCCTATAAACATTTGATGAATAAATAGAAAATGGAATTCAGCCGAACATGTATTTAGCTTACATATTTGCAAACATGCTCCGTCAGGTAAGTTATTCCCAGCAAGCAGTGCTTACCGCTCGGGGCTGTTTGTCGATTCGAGAATACATCTCAGTACAGTCAAAATAACAAGGAGGTCGCCAAGATGAAGATTGCGATTTGCGGAGGTACCGGTTTTGTCGGAGGAGCACTCGTTGATTACTGGCTTCAGGCAGGCCATCATGTGAAAGTTATTACACGCAAACTGCCCAACTTACATAATCCCAGCCAAAACCTTACTTATATCTCATGGGAACAGGTAGAGGAACAGCCTCATTTGCTGGAGGGAATGGATGCCTTGGTGAATCTCGCCGGAGAAACGTTGAATCAACGTTGGACAACCAAAGCGAAACTGGAGATTGTTGAATCCAGAGTGACTACTGTAGCGCGCGTAGCCAAATTGATAGATTCACTGGAACACAAACCGGAGGTAGTCGTACAGGCATCTGCCATGGCAATCTATGGCACCTCTCCCACAGAAACGTTTGATGAGAACAGTCCTCAAAAATCGATGAATTTTCCATCCCGCGTTTCTCAACAATGGGAAGTTGCTGCTGATGCCATCAAACATGTGAGACTCGTGAAAATCCGCGTTAGCCTCGTGCTTGGTCATAAAAAAGGTGCTTTTCCATTAATGAAACTGCCTTATATGCTTGGTGTTGGGGGCAGGGTGGGAAGTGGCAAACAGTGGACCAGTTGGATTCATATTATGGATATTGTGCGTTTGATTGATTTCACGATCCAAAATAAAGAAATTTCCGGTCCGGTGAACGCCTCTTCGCCCAACCCGGTTACCAACGATGAATTCGGACGAACGGTAGGCAAAGTGTATCATCGTCCACACTGGTTCCCCGTACCCGGAATTCTGATCAAAACACTGGTCGGAGAACTCTCTGTCGTGCTGCTTCAGGGACAAAGGGTTATCCCGCAAAAAGCGCTGAATCACGGATTTCAGTTCACCTTCCCTACATTAACCGATGCACTGGAAGATCTGAAACACCGGGGTCTATCCGACTGATCGATACGTGTAAACAGACTCAGCCAATGTAAAGGTGTCTCCATCTTCCAAGGGATATTCTTTGTACGGAGCAAGAACACTGCCTTTGAGAATGGTTCCATTCACAGAACCCAAGTCCTTAATGACATAGCCCGTTTTGTTCCGGCTCAATTCCACATGAGCACGGGACACACCGGTTGCTGAATCTACCCACTGGACCATGTCCGCCGATCGGCCAATAACAAACGATGCTCCACGGATATCCATCCGTTCATTTTTGTCTCCTGTTGCTGATCTGCGTTCAAGATAAAAGGAAGGTGCTACTGGACCTGCTCCTGTAATGCTTCCACCGGCAACACTTTGCAAGTTTACAGTTGCATCAGCCGCTGCATGATGACGGACAAGTTCCGATGTTGCAGCCATGGCTTCGACAGCATGCTGGACAAAAGGCTCATTAGATACTTCGGATGGCATATGCAGATTTTGAAAGCGAGAATTCCCTGCTACAGATGACCTAGATTCAAAAGAGTGTCCCCGTCCTGATTCAGAACTTTGCATATCATCAGAGTTCTGTTGACTCGTGTAACCTTGTGCATAGGTGTTACCTTCTGGTGACTTTTCAGATGCATTCCAACGCCAGCTCTCCTGAAACATTTCTTCTTCGCTTTCTTTCTGCTTATCTTTGCCTCTCCCCAATCCAAAAAAAGCAGATCTCTTATTGGTAGAACCCTTTTGTAATTCGCCTTCTTCATATTCTTCATTGGGCATCTTTTTGCGTAGCAGATTGGATTTGGAATTCCCGAAGTTCCCTTTGGTCACCCATGCCCAACCCGCGATCCCAAGCAACCCAGCACTTAATGCTGCAGATAGAATCATTTGTGTCTGCCCTGGTTGTTCCATATAGATGAATCTCCATACTAACGCCATGGCAATCATACAGCCCAGAATGATATAGGTCGTTTTGGAAGAGGCCTGCTTCTCCTCCTTCTCGTCCTTTTCCATATCATCATCCTGTAATGAATCAAACGTTTGACGCTGTGACGGATTCGTAACACCATTCGCTTGCAATGAGGACTCTATGGGTGAACGTCTGCCGGAAAATCCCGAAAAGGGTTTGTTAAGTGGTTTGTCATCCTCCGCAGTAGGTATCCTAGGTTGATGATTTGATTTCAACTGCTGCCCAGCTTCGCCATTTCGATCCAATTGACGATACTGGTCCTGCCCACTTCTATTGGGAAACGAATCATTTCCCTGCTCTGGAACTGCAGAAAGTGGCATTCCAAAATGATGATCAGTTGTGCCGGATGACCCGCGTGAAGTCATAAACGATGCCTGGCCTGAACCACTCTGCTCATCTGCATATAATTCAAGCAAAAGTTCACGCAGTTGTCTGATATCCCATTGTTCACTGTCGCATAGTTGGAGGACACGTTGAATTCCTTCGCCCTGAAGTTCCTGAACATGGGCCATAAGCCTAATAACCAGTTCGCGGAATTGCTGAGGCGACGGATCGACCTCAACTGCATCGACAATCGGGATGTAGACCAATCCAAGTTCTCCCAGTTCAAGTGAACCATTAATGAATATGTACTCTTCCTGAATCTGTAATTTACGTGAATCCAACATATATTGTCTACATTCCGTAAACGTATCTGCCAGCTGAAACAATAGACCATATAACACACGCAGCTTGATTTTTCCTGACTTCAACATTTGAGGTAACATCTTATATCCCGAAATATCATATTGTAACGTTACATTTCGGTCTACCTCTCGAATATGAACGGGAAGAAGACGGGGAATTTGATTGGAAGACAACATGCCCATCTGCACACGGCTCAATTCGTCCATTCGCAGCCCTTCCGCTTTCTCCAAAACCATAAACGATCCGCCGTTTCGAATGAAATCTCTTGTTAATCCATACATGCCAATCCTCTCTTTCCATTGCTTAGTTAAGTCATGTAGATATAGGCGCTAATGAATCCCGGCAATACGGCCAGCATAAAAGGAAACTTCAGTGACTTTTCCTGATTAACCAGTTTGAGCGAACCGAGCATGAAGAAACCGGCAAGATTTCCTGCCATGCCACGAATCCGCTTCGCTGAATCCCTGCGAAATAAGAGAATGACTAATCCAATTGCCCCTGCGTACAAAACGGAGTAAACAATAACGTGAACGCCAAAGGCCAGTCCTGTCCAAGCTCCAACTCCTCCAAACAATTTCACATCTCCCGCACCCACTGCGCCGATCAGATACATTAAAAATAAAACACCGAACCCCATCGCAAATCCGGCTGCAGAGAATAAAAAACCCTCCCATCCTCCCCAGATGATATGGGACACAACTCCCGCGACAGTCACTGGTAAAGTCAAACGATTTGGAATTTTCATCGAACGAACATCTGTAACAAAAGCTGCAATCACATATAGACCACAGGCCAGGTAAAACCACTCCACCTCCATCATCTCCTTTCTTATTTTCTGGAAGCCACATTAAACTCGGTCACCGTCTTGACACCATCCGCAGTCTCAACAACAAATGTCCATGTGCCTTCCGTTGTACGTGTACCAACAAACCAGTTCCACTCAATTACACCGTTTTCATCGGCAGTCGCCCACCCGATATGCTTGGCTGAACTTTCACCGGACTTATAAAATATCGTCAAGTTCGCTGTAGCTCCGGGCTCCACTTGGACCTTAATTGTCGCGTTGTTGCCTATGTATGCTGGCTCCGGTTTGGATAACACGGTTGCTGCTCCAGCTGAATCCGCGTCTCCCCCACTACTATTGGAGCCTTCTCCGGTATCTCCAATCCATACCCGTTCTGCCGCAGCCGCTTGAATGCGTAAAGACTTCCCTAGAAAGGGAACTTTAACAGGCAATTCATAGCTCAATTCAAGCCGAAAGTAAGGATTCGTTTTATTTTTGAGATCAGGTATGGAAACACCGTTAACATGCACTCGCTCTACATCCAGTACAGAAGTATTAATAAAAGGCTGAAGCAACGGTTTAACGGTCGGATCAAGCACTGTCTCAAGAACGGATGTCTTGATCTCCTGTAACGGTTGTTCACCTCTGGCAGCGGCTGCACGTACCCAATCGCTTAGCGGCTCTGGTAGTGAAGAGGCATACTCTTCGGCCCATTCTGTCAGCGACAGCTCCGGTATTTTCCATCCATTCTCCGAGCCTCCACTACCTGCAGAATCCGAAGGCGTAAATACAAGGGAGACCGGATATATTTTCGTGGATAATTGCTTTACCGCCTCACCTGCCGTGCTCTGCAACGCTGTTGATACCAACGTCATCTGCACGATGTAAATCAGGAACATGACAAAGAATAGGAATACAGGCAAAACCAGTGAGGCTTCCAAAACGATGCTGCCCATTTCCTTTTCTGATGAATCCGTCTTTTTTGGAGAACTTTCTTTTTTTGGAAAACGCACTTTCGAAATAGAATGTATCTGCTCAGTCAGAGACTTCAATCTTTCCAGTCTACGCACTCGTGTAAGTCGACTCTGTAATCGTACCAATATTTCTTCCTGCTGGTGCTGCTTATCCATAATCCCTCCACCGAAACGACCCAGATTACTCAATAGGAATAATCGGTCTTTCGATCAATGAAAAATCGCCCATCTTCTACCTGATCTTCACTACCCATGACAGCGCCTATACTTCTTGTGACTCCTGGTAAAAACCACAATTTAATACTGCTGCGCATGTTTCCTGAAGCGTATGTCTGCTTCTCATCCGGATTTACGCCGGTATTCAATCGGATCAAAGCCAACATTCTGGACATTTTGCGTTCATTGTTGCTATGCATTAATAGGAACAAACGGAGATGGTCCCTGTATGTCAACTTGACTTTGATATATTTGGACAATTCCACACTGCCGTCTTTAGCCAATTTCACCATATCTGCTATAGCGTTTGTAATTCCATATAAAATCGCAGCAGATAATACAAGAAGTGGATTCCCAAGCTTGCTATTCTCAATTAATCCTTCCGCAGTTCGAATCGCCAGACGCATGCCAAAGATCTCCGCATATGCAGCAGCAATATTCCCCGAAGGATTATGAAAACCATAGATAATATACTCCAGTTCCTGATTCTCCAGTTTGAACACTTCACCAGCATCTCCACTACCTTCTGTCCAGCCCAACAACTGTCCAAAATCCATCGAATTGAAATATGCCAGTGCATACTCATTCTGAAACAATTCATCGCCAAGACTATCCAGCAAATTGGACATCCCGCCGAACAAACTGTCCATTCCGTTCATGGCGTCACCACCGGAATCATACGGATCGCCAGCAATCTCTGCCTTTTTGGCTTCCTCACGGCTCGCTTGGTTAAAAGCGATGTTGGCGTTGTAATACTCCTCCAATTGTTTGAAGGCTTCCATGGAGCCAGAGTTCCCATTTTCGATTTGTGACAATATGCGTTTAACATCCTTCAACTTCCCTTTGGATTCCTTATCATTCGCTTTGCGCTGGGCATCGGATCCACGACCGCTCTCCAACAGCTGTTTGCTTTGAAGAATGACATTGGAGGGACCACTTCTTACGTAAGTGTCCATGTATCGTTCCGTGACCTGACTAGCCTGTCTAACCGCTGGTTTAATGGAAACACCACTCATAACCGTAACCGAACGAAGCTGCGTATTAAGCTCCATACTGTCATTTCTGACATTGGTAAAATCCGAATTTTGAGAGCGTACATGTGCATTTAACTGATCGAATAGTGTGTCGGCTCTTACAAGTTCAGAAGCAAGGGAGCGTGTACTCTTGGCTTCACTTCCCGATCCGGTAGATGGAGGACTCGTCCCAGGCAACGTTGAGTTGCCTACTTTTTCATAACTGGCATTCTGTGAACGGTTCTCCCCCTCAGCGATTACCCTCTTCATTTCCTCATTGATCTTGCGAGCTTCTTCAATCTTGGCTTGGGCTTCCTCCAATTTTGTCTGGTGAGCCTGCAATGCTGGTTGTATGATCATGCTTATGCCTGTCGCCACATTCCCCACACCTGTCCGATAACGAGCTAGCTCTAGCATGTACTGTTGCTGGTTGAATGGCAGTCCCTCATCCATTTGTTTTTTGTTAAGATAATCCGCATAACGCGCCGCTACTTCGGCAGCAGTCTCTGGCGTCTCTCTTAACATCTCATCGTAAATGGCAGAGGAAGGCGGATTCATGATCAGTGCGGGCAGACCCTTCAGCTTATCGGCAGATTCCGTCTGATTGGCGATTGCTTCGTCTAGCAATTCCTCACGTTTGTCATACAGTTTTTGCAATTTTTTGAGCAGATCCACGGTATGAGCAGCTTCTTTCATCTCTTCCGACATCGGCTTAAAACGGTTGACCACTTCCAGGGTAAAATCAACCGGCGCTCGATATTTCATATCCTCCTGAATCTGGCGATTAAAAATATCGTATCTGCCCAATTCACGCTCCATGCTTAGTGACGTCGTATCCCACTGGATATCCAGAATTGGAAATCCATCTTTCACAGCCGAGGGCTTTACACTATCATTCAACACCTTGGCCATGATGGCCTCACCACTGCTGTCACCGTATCCAAATAGACCATACTCCCGCAAGGAAGTATCATAGGCTGACATCACAGATCTCATCGCCGCATGCGTCATTCGTTCTGCCTGTACTTTGAAAGCAGCAATACGTGCATAATCAATGAAAATGGAAACAAACATAAAGATTCCAGCCAAAATCAAGATTAAGAACAAGGTTACGGCTCCTGATTCACCGTCTTTTTTTCTGAACAGCGTTTCCTCCTCCTTTCCTCATTTTTTGGTTTTGCCAAAATGTTGTACAACCTGTCCTGCTTCAGCGGCAGTACTGGCTGCGGCTCCGCCTTTGCCTTTAAACTTGGCTGCATAATAACGGACCAGATCCACCGTTCGGATGAATTCAGTAGGCTCTACAACTGCAGATGATCCTTGTGTAAGTACACTGTTACCTGAATCAAACAAAAAAGAAGGCAGCGGTAAAGAAATCACCTGCTCCAGCTTGGTTGTAACTTTTCGTTGGATCAGCGAGTTCTGGTATTCAATTGTCCCGTTCATGCCAGAAGGCATTCCTTGTGCGGCTTGGGACAGTTTCTTTTCCGATAGACTTCCGCCTTCTCCCGCAGGTACAGACACAATAACCTCATTGTCCGCTCCCGCCCAACCAAACAGTGCTCCGAGTAATCGATCATCGGTCAATCTCCAGTACAAGTTGTCATGTTCCCCAGCCACAACTTCACCCGTCGTCGCCTGCTTATGGCTGTTGTCCCAGCTGTAGGCGGCACGTTCAGAAGCTGCATACGCGTGTTGGTTCAGAAATGTTTTCTGATACATGTACATGGAGAAAAATAAAAGTAACACGAGAATAAACAACACAATAGGGAAGACCAGGGAGGCTTCAATGGTGAAGCTCCCTTCTTCCTTTTTAAATCTACTAACCCGGGAAAAATTCATTACTTTTTGTGTCCACTTTCTTAAGAAGGTCTCCTACTAATTTCTCTATTTCCTTCCTAAATAACAGCGCAATAATGATAATAACCCCGATAATCAAAATCATTTCCAACGTGCCGAGTCCGTCCTCTTCCTTCCAAAATCCAATTACTTTGTTTTTCATCAATTCCAGCATCCCAATTCCTCCTACATATTCATCATCATAAAAGCAGGTGCCCCGATCATCACCACAATCGAAAAAAAGATCAATACCATCGGAAACACCAATTTGGAAGAAGCCTGTTCTCCCTTAGCCCGACTAACGGCCTTGCGTTTCTCCCACAATACTTGGGACAGATCCCGCAGCGCCAGTACAAAGTCACCTCCCCCTCGCCGGAAATTCAGCAGCACTGTTGTTGTAAAAATCGTCACTTCCTGTACACCACAGCGACGACTGAACTGTTCAAAGGATTGTTGAAACGAATAACCGTTGTTCCAATCGCCAACCATCTTTCGCAGCTCATTATAGAGGGGATGATTCCGTTCTCCCTGACTGGCTACACAGTGAACAATGGCACGCTGCACCGTTTCTCCCGCACCAACCAGCAGAACAATCCGGTTCAACAACTCCGGCAGCTCCATGAGTATGTCCTGATCTCTTCGCTGTACTTTGGTGTTAAGGTCTTTATAAAGGGCGAAGGGCAGAGCAACACCCAGTGCCAATCCACCTACCATACCGCCAAGTCCCATATCCCCAACGAGCGACAAAAGGCAGCCTACGAGCAACATCAGCCACGAGTAAGTCAGCATTTCAGCACAGTAGAGCATCGTTTTCTCGCCACTATGCTGTATGCCATACATTTTCTGAATGGCATGCTGCATGCGGAACATGAGCACAGGCAATCTGCGGCCCACTTCGAACTTGTCCAGTAAAAACAAAAAGGGGCCATGCAGCTTCTTCAGACGTAATCCTTCCATATCTAGTTTGCGCAAATGTCGGTAGGTCTGCCCTCGCGTTCGATCAAGCACCAGCCACCCTGCTCCGAGCACCCCTCCGAAAATAACGGGAAGCAGCATCGTGTCAGCTCCTTATACTTTGATATTCATAATGCGTGTAATCCACAAATAACAGCAGGCAAGTAACGCCAATGCCCCGCTGGAGATCATATATCCCATCCCGCTATATAACGGCTCCATAAAATCCTTGGCCGTAAAGTTCAAAAAAATCAGAAAAATAAATGGAGCGGCAAACATCACTTTGGATTCAAACTTTTTCTGTGCCACCGCTACCATGATGTCCTGCTGAATATCCAGCTTCTCACCAATCACTGCAGAGGTTCGCCTTACCACTTCGACCAGATCTCCACCCGTTCGCTTACAAGTGATAAACACATCGGCAAAGTTTGTGATATCCTCAATTTTGGCTCGATCCGAAAAGTCTTGCAGTGCCTCTTCAATGGGCTGACCATATTCCATACGCGTCCTCAGAATGGTGAATTCACGAATGAGATCTGTATCCGCCTCAGGATTCAGCATGCGCAGATCCTCCACGGATTCCTTAAATCCATTCTCTACCGATTTTCCCGCTGCCAGCGCGGAGGACAACGCATATAATGCCTGCTTAAAATGTAAACTCAGAGTCATTCTTCTTCGTTCCAGCAGTACTTTTGTCCAGTGTTTTGGTACCCATATACATCCCGCAGCCAATATCAATCCGGCCAACCAATGATGGTAGAACAGAATACCAACGCCAAAGAACAACAAACCACTAATCAGCATGCAGACCATCCGCTGTCTCCGGGATAGCGTATATACGGTGTAGTCCGTTAACGCCTGTCTGGCCTCACCCAACTTCATCACCCACCCATAAAATCAACTAATTTACGTTGTTATCCGATTTATCTAACTCATCACTATTGCGTTCTATGTACTCGTTCAACCATTCCCCTAGCCCAGCCATCTGAATTTTATCCACTTGTCTCAGCGTTCCAACTTGCACGAGTCCCCCAATAATCTTGCCTTCTTTTTCTTCGATTTCCTGGAAACGAAACAGTGGATTGAGCAGTACTTCTCCGTCCTGCATTCCAATCACTTCGCTAATCTCGGTCACCCGACGTGAACGGTCTCGTAGCCGGGATAAGTGCACAAAGATATCAATGGCCGAGCTGATCTGCTGCCGCACAACCGCAATGGGAAGATCCGCTCCGCTGAGAACCATGGTTTCCAATCTGCTGATCATATCCGAGATCGTATTTGCGTGTCCCGTGGACAAGCTTCCATCATGTCCAGTGTTCATAGCCTGCAACATATCCAGCGCTTCTGCGCCACGTACCTCACCAATGACAATTCGATTCGGACGCATCCGCAAGGACGACTTTATCAGGTCCCGGATGGATATTTGCCCCTTGCCCTCGGTATTGGCATTCCGCGTCTCCAGCGATACCAGATTGGGTACCGTGACAATCTGCAATTCAGCAGAGTCCTCAATCGTGATGATCCGTTCATCCGCAGGGATAAACTGAGATAATGCATTTAGGAATGTGGTTTTCCCCGACCCGGTTCCGCCGCCGATAAAAATATTGTATTTGCTGCGCACCAACTGCTGCAGCAACTCTGCCGCTTCCTCATGCAGGGCACCTTTAGCAATCAGATCGGACATCTTCATCGGTTCACTCGGGAATTTCCGAATCGTCATGGTTGGACCCTTCAACGCAATCGGAGGCAGCACGATATTGACCCGAGAGCCGTCTTTCAACCGCGCATCCACGATTGGAGAAGACTCATTCACAATCCGGTTCACCCCGGATACAATCATCTGGATAATGTCTTCCAACCGTTCCCTGGACTCGAACTCCAGCGTGATCCGTCTGACTTCTCCTTCCTGCTCAACGAAAATCTCCCGGTGGCTGTTGATCATAATCTCCGTAATTTCGGGATGATCCACCAATGGTTGCAGAATATCCAGCCCTCGAAAGGAGTCAAATAACCGCTGCACCAGCGTATGACGCTCCCCAGAGGTCAGATCATCCAGTTTCGGATCAGAGAGCACTTTACGCTCAATTCCCTGCCACAGTTCTTCGTCTCCCGCAGACGACGTTAAATCGAGGCCAGCCCTGACCTCGCGACGCATAATCTGAAACTGCTCTTCACGGTCCAGTATCATCTTGGATGAATCCATCATAGTGACCAACCATCACCTTTCTGGATTCGTCCTGTCTGCTTCAGTTCTTCTTCCCCATCCTGTACGATCATGGCGCATAGTCTCTTCACTTCGCGTTGAAAGATCGGTGAGCTGAGCATCACTTCCTCCTGGCTCAGCTGCTTCCAGGAAGGGATGTACGGCAGTACAGCATCCAGATGCAGATCAGGTCTTGGCAAGGCATTGATGACGCTGTCCCGATACTTGTTGACAATGAAGCGGGCACGATCCAGCACACTTTCATACAGATCCGGCCTTGTGCGCTCCATATGCTGCATCCATTGACCCCAGCGGTGCATGGAAGAGATGTCATCCTCAACCAGCCACACGAATGCATCGGCAGCATCGAAAATCCCCTCACTGCGCCCATCCCAACCTGAGTCCCCATCCAGAATGAGCACATCGTATTGTCCGCAGTCCGCCAAATACCGAATAAGGCTCTTCGTATCCTCACGGGACATTTGCAGCAGTTCCTTCCGATTCGATAGCGGCCAGAATACATCTGACCTCAGCGCTTCGTGACGAAGCACATATCCGTCCACCCCTTTGGAGGAAGACTGCACTTGTACCTGTTTGCCTGCTTCCTTCCTGCTCACCTTCAAATCGTAAAGCAGACGTGACAGCCCTGTTTCTGCATCAGGTATTCGCTGCCCACTTCTAGACAGACCCTTCTCCAGAAACGGCATTGAGCTATCCAGCGTCTCCAGATTGAGATACAGAACAGCATATCCCGCAGCCCCCAGTTGCTTCGCCATATGCATCGCCACCGCAGTCTTGCCACTCCCGCCGGAAGCTGATACAACTCCAATGGATAACGTCTCCTGTCCTGGACGATGGGCCTTCTTCCGACGCGGCTGCCGACAAGCATTGAGAACAGCATCCATCAGTGTAGGCAATGGTTGATACTTCATCAGCCGTTTACCCTCATCCACCTCATCCACCTCATCCAATCCTTCACTAAGCATCAGCCATGGAATATCCGAGGTTTCGCCACCGTGACTCAGCCAGTTGTTCAGAAATTCCGGTTCCGCAATCACCAGATCCGGCAGTTCCCTGCCTTCCTGCTCATTCATGTGATCCCTGAACGCTCCCCATTGTGAAAAGGCGGTAAATCGTATACCGGGACCGGACGAACTGCCTTGTACAAAATCAAGCCAGGCGCTGATATACTCTCTGTCTTTGGAAGCAAGCACTGCCTTAAGAACAATCAATTCTTCTTCCCTCCCTGCAAAAAAAGCACAAAAAAGCACCGTCCAATAACCGCATGAGTATGCAGTGTATGGACGGTGCTTCCGTCACGTGCTATGAATGTATGGATAATATAGCATACAATTTCTGGAGGAGCAAGGGATTTATTCAACTTCAACTAATCTCCTACTCCTTATAGCTGGTCATCCAGATCACAATGCATCCATTTGTTATACCATTTCCTTGTCTAGCAAAGTATTGGTCGATTTGTATTCTATTCCTTATCCCTATTCGAAATAGTTAATTACGATGGCTTATATTTTTAGCAATTTGCTATGAAATAAATCCATTATCATTATCAGTTTCACAAAATTAAGTATCTCAAAATTAATACTTGGTTCACATAATATTCATCCAATAAAATACTTTATTTTCCGAATATAGTTTACTATTGGATATATTTTCTATATAATAGGGTTGTATTCCAAATATGAGAGGATGATAACGATGAAAAAGAAACTTATTACGGGTCTATTAACTGTCGTTGCGTGCTTCACTGTTGGTTCTACATCTTTCGCGGCTAGTGCTACTACACCAAGCCCTAGTACTACTTCTGCAGAAACGTCCAATGTAATAACTCTTGCAGATCAAATTTCTGTGCCTATTAGTTTGAGAGTTGGCGAGAGCATTACAGTTGCTGGCTCCAACTTTTGGATTAGCGGAGACTATGGCGGCATTTATTTAAATCAACAAGGATTAATAATTGGTTTGTCACCTGGAGTTTGTACAGTAGTTGGTTATTTACCTAACGGTGATACTGTACTCTACACAGTCACTGTACGATAAACTCATACTTATTCAGAGGGGATGTAACTCATCCCCTCTTTCCTATGATAATTTATGTAATATATCCTTTTGGATTTTAGAAAAGTAAATTTATTAGACTTTATTCTAATTCCCTTCCTCGAAAAAAAACGCCATCCAATACCCGCATGAACATGCAGTATATGGAAGGCGATTCCCATAAGTACCATTTTATCAATTAAGCTCAATTTTAGAATATAAATGGAATTTAAAAATTAAACTTGTTCTTCTAGTATCTCTTTATCCCCTAATTCAGAAATAAAATCAAGAATGATAAGGGGCATCAAACTCAATAATATTGCGGTCAGGATCAAGCACAAAAATCTGTGCGAACCCGGCAACACTATCTGGTCTCGCCTCATATTCAATTCCCTGCTGTTCCAGCCAGGCCAAAGTCTCCTTGTAACTCTTCACCCAGATCGCAAAGTGTCCATCTGTGGTATCGATGCCAGCCTCACGAAGCGTATGACCCTGCGGGTGCTGTAACAGATGAAGCTGTTGACTACCAAGGGCATACCAGGTGCCTGTGGAGTTGAAAGGCGGACGTTCAATCTCCTGCATGCGGAGTAAACCCGAATAGAATTTCTTCGCAACTTCCAGATCACGTACAGCCAGACTCACATGGTGTATATGTGCATATTCAATCATTTCTTTGACCTCCTGCCTGAAATAGCCTTTCTTCAACTTCCCATCATCTCTAAATTAATCGCTTACACGACTATACTATAACACCTTGGACTCTGACCACAACGCATGAAAAAAAAGAAAAACACCGCTGATTGAATCAGCGAACCTGTCAGTTCACACAAATTCAATCAGAAGTGCTTACTCCAGATTATCCACATCATACATCCATATCATGGTAGATTTAACCAGGTTAACTTCTCATCAGAGAGAATCACAGCCGCTTATCCTTGCGCTTCTTATTTAGCACTATCCAATGCTTCTTGCGGGATCTTGATCTCTTTCACGCTATTATGGTTAGAGAACGTACTGGTCATTTTCATATCCATCGAGATTTTCTGCCCTTCCTGCTCCATATCCATCACCATGTTGACATCCGTGCTCGCAGGCAGATAAGTTTCTTTGTTGATCATATATTTCATTTTCATGCTGGTAATATTCATTTGATCAAGCATCGCTTGAGTTTGGGCATCCGATCCATTTTGCTCCATAACCGCTTTGGCCAACTCCTTCACGTTATCACCGGATACGTCAGCGTTAATGACGTAGTTGTCGCCTTCTTCCGTAATTTTGGTGTCTTCGGCAATCTTCTTGAATTGCTCCAGTTCACCTTCCGGATTCATGCTTGCCTTCATCTGCTCAATCAGTGGTTTCGTTTGCTCGTCAGGAATTTTAACCCACTGGTCCCCCACCTGCGAATAAATCTTATCCGAAGTGATGTACTGCTTCACGTTCTGCGCTTCCTGTCCGGACATTTCCATCTTCATCTCCTGATAGATCATCATCGGATCTTTGATGATATCCATCTTCAGCGATGTTTTCACCTGTTGATCCTGGGACTGCTCGCCAGCCACCAGTTTCAAATTTTGATCAATATTGGCTTCCGTAGTGAAGCTTTTCATGTCTTTAGTCGCTGCATTCGTTTTCTCGATTAACTCGTCCAATGTTGGGATCTTTGTCTCCTGCTCCGCAGTTGTATTCCCCTCATTAGACGTTTCGTTGCCAGCTGGCGGCGTTGCTGTACTGTTATCTGCATCGCTACTGCAAGCTGTCATGCTTACTGCTAATATTGCCCCAATCATTAATGTAGTCCACTTCTTCAAGTTATTTGCCTCCCAAAATAGAATTGATCCGTACTCATTACCCAATTATTTCCGTTATTAATCAATTGCCACTGATACAATATGCCACACTTCAGCCTTTTAAAGGAATCGATCCTTGATTTCGGGTGTAGGCAGCATACACGCTTCATCTTGACCGAACCAGCGATAACGGTTGCGAGCTACCATGTTATATATGGCATTTCGAATAAATTTCGGTACAATAATCAACACGTACAATAATGGATAAGGGAATTTCAATCCTTTGGCAAGACGCAGCGCAGCAGTTGAACGTGTATAATATTTTCCATCCTCAATGAGCACAAAAGTATCCATGCTGTCCGTGGACAGATTGCCCTTCTCCAGCAATTTTTTCGCTACATCCGATTGAAGTGATGCAAAATGATATTTCCCCTCAGGGTCACGCTTAATAATCCACTTCGTTAATCCTTGGCAGAAATGACAGACTCCGTCCACAAGCACAATCGGGTGTCCCTCATGCTGATCCGTTTGATTTGCTGTCATAATCGTGGCCTCCTCATCGTTGCGCTATTAGTGTAACTTACCCGTTTTGAAGTATCCCGGTATCTTTTTTGACATTTTATTTATGGGTATCGAAAAATAGAAAAAGAGCGCGGGCTCTCTGCCCACGCTCGTATCTGTCTTGGCAATTACTCAGCAATTGCCTTTTCCATCCATTGGTCATCAATCATCTGTTGATGCAGGTCACCTGCCCATTGGTCCATGCATTTGCAAATGAAATCTTTGCGGCATACCGGACAAGGCGTTTTCTGCAGACGGCTGATATTGGTCATCTTCCATTCTGGAGAATGGGAGTAGAATACACGGCACTGTGTACCGTCTACCAATTTCATTGTAAATTCATACAATCCGTCTTTTTCGTTTTTACTAGCTACTTGCAATTGTGCAATACGCGGTCTATAAGACATGGATATCACCTGTTAATTCAAATTTGGTTCGTGCATTGACACTTCTCAGTACTAAGTCATATTAAAGAAATTTTAGTTCGATGTCAACTCACGCACATTTATCCCCCAAATAGAATATCAAGAATGGTACCCACCTGACCCTGTTTTTTCCCTTTCAACACATCCGGATCGAATACTTCAACATATCCACAGGAAGAACAGGCGACGAAGAGATAATGATTGTGCTGAATATCAAACATTTTGCTAAGTCCCGCTCCTGACATGGATACTTCCTTAATGTTGCAATCCGTCCCCCTGCATTTGGTACATACAAATCGTCGTTCTATCATCTCTTCAATACTCATTGTCGTTCCCCCTTATTCGAATGTATGACTTCAAGCAAGAGTAGATTATGTAAAATAGTACGCTGTTCAACATGCAATCTCCTGCATCGCAACAGTATTATAAAATACAAAACCCTGCCGAAGGCCAGCAGGGTCTTGTACTCGAACAACAGGTATCAAAGAGATACCCTGCTCTATATTTTCCCTTTACTCCTACGAGTCAGGTCTTAAACCACATTAAGTACCACATCAATATTGCCACGTGTTGCTTTGGAGTAAGGACAGAAATCATGTGCCTTGCGAGCAAGATCTTCTGCTTGACTGTGGTCTACGCCAGGCATGCTCACATCCAAACGTACAGACAGTTGGAAACCATCATCCGCCGGATCTTTACCGATGGATACATTACTTGTGACCACCACATTCTCCAACTTCACACCCGCTTTGCGTGCCACATTGGCAAGAGCACTTTCATAACATGCACCGTATCCCGCTGCAAAGAGTTGCTCAGGATTAGTTCCTTCACCACCCGAACCTCCAAGCTCTTTTGGCATTTTCAGATCATGCTTAAGCACGCCATCCGAAGAAGCCACCGAACCTGTACGTCCACCTTTAACTGTCGCTGTTGCTGTATATAAAGCTTCCATTAAGAATCTCTCCTTCACCTTTAAGTTTTTTGCTGCCTACAATTCAATTTAAACTTCTGGCTCATTTTGAAACGGTTGTTGATCCTTATTCAGCTTTTACAACTTTTTTATTTTCATGCATTTGGGATGAACACAGGTAATTTATCCAGGGTTGGGTAATATACTAAGGCACAATTCACTTTCTGCTAAATTTTGTCCTTCTACACAAAAGTTGCACTAGACAAAAATAATTGAAGGAGTACAATGTAAGTATCAACATAAACGTTTAGACATATGTGAAGAAGTTTAATTACGCTTTTAAGATTTTGGTTTCAATGTTCAAATGTAATCAAAGGAATGACACCGTTCCTCTTCATATAAAATATCAATACTTCAAAGTCGGGTGATTATATTATGAGTAAAAAAAATCCGTTCAACACTCCTTCAAATGAGCCATTAGCTGCGGGTATGGCCCCCTCTCTCGGGGACGCCCACAGCTCCATGAAGGTGCCTCAGAACGCTGCTTGGTGGAAAAAGTTTCTTGCTTTTGTTGGACCGGGTTACCTGGTTGCCGTTGGATATATGGACCCCGGGAACTGGGCAACGGATATTGCCGGTGGTTCACAGTTCGGTTATACGTTATTGTCCGTTATTTTGATTTCCAACCTGATGGCTGTAGTATTGCAGTCTCTCGCTGGGAAGCTCGGGATTGTCACAGGACGGGATTTGGCGCAAGCCTGCCGCGAACGATTCAGCATGCCTGTAGTCATGATGTTATGGATTTTGTGTGAGCTTGCGATTGCAGCCACCGACCTTGCCGAGGTTATTGGTTCAGCCATCGCGCTTAAGCTGCTGTTCAACATTCCCATGTTATACGGTGTCATTATTACCGCTGTCGATGTACTGGTCATTCTTTTACTGCAAAATAAAGGCTTCCGCGCATTGGAATCGCTCGTGATCGTGCTGATGGCTACCATCGCCCTCTGCTTCGGAATTGACCTGTTTCTCGCCAAACCGGATATGGGCGGGGTCATGCATGGTTTTGTACCCAGTGCCGAGATTTTGCAAAATCCAGCCATGCTCTATATCGCTATCGGAATTATTGGCGCAACCGTGATGCCCCATAATCTGTATCTGCATTCTTCCATTGTGCAGACCCGTCAGATTGAACAGACACCTCAGGGTAAAAAAGAAGCGATTCGTTATACCACTATGGATTCAACCATCGCTTTAACGCTGGCCCTGTTTATCAATGCAGCCATCCTGATTCTGTCAGCTGCCGTGTTCCATAGTGTAGGTATGACCCAGGTCGCGGAAATTACAGATGCATACCATCTGCTGACACCTCTGCTGGGTACTACCATCGCCAGCATCCTGTTCGGTGTAGCCCTGCTGGCTTCAGGTCAGAACTCAACGCTCACTGGCACGTTGTCCGGACAGATTGTAATGGAAGGCTTCCTGAACATTCGTATCCCAGCGTGGCTCCGTCGACTGGTTACACGTCTGATCGCGATCATCCCGGCCGTCATCGTAACAGCCATTGCCGGAGAGCACGGAACAGAGGAACTGCTGATTCTGAGCCAGGTTGTGCTTTCTCTGCAGCTGCCCTTTGCCGTTATTCCACTGGTGATGTTTACGAGTGACAAAAAAAGCATGGGGGCTTTTGCCAACAAGCCGTGGCTCAAAATCATCTCCTGGATCATTGCTGGAGTTATCGTTGTCCTGAATGTGTATCTGATTATCCAGACCATTCTGTTGTTCTAGGTTAAAAAGAACCACGCGGTACTTTGTCTAACTCAAAAAGGCTGATCATCTCAAGTAACGTATCCCTTGAGACGATCAGCCTTTTATATGTTTGAGCAGCAGCAGCCTAATCCATACCGATTAGATCTTAAATACCGCACTTCATTTAGTTGTCCGAATTCTGAGTTACCATCAACAATGGAAGAAGCTCCTCCAGTGATTCAACAGTCCAGTCCGGACGCTCTGCATCCGCAAGCTCCGGCTGGAACCTGCCATAACCCTGCAAAATCCGGATCGTGTGCATGCCCAGCTTCTTAGCTGGAATAATATCATTATCGATCCTGTCGCCGATCATGACCGCTTCCTCGGGTTTACATCCCGCCTGTTTCAACGCTACAGCATACAATTCAGGATCAGGCTTGGACACTCCTTCTTCAGCCGAACAGGCCAGCACATCCACATACTTGCGCAAGCCGTAGCTATTCAGTCGATTTTCCGTCCCCGGGCTCTGATTGGCAATGATACCAATCTTATAGTGCTGCGACAACGTCTGAAGAACAGCGTCGGCTGACGGGAAGGGTCGCTCAAGCTCTTTGCGGAACTTCAGCTTCTTCTGTATCTGTTCCCGGTGCCCCTCATCGCTGATCAGAGTACGAATAGCCAATTTCATCGGCCATTGCTCGTAATTTCGGTAGGAGGCCGCAAATATGTCTCGCACCGTCTGCATCTCCACCTGATAACCAAGCGCGCAAGCTTCACGAACGAACTGACCAATAATATCATCTACCGGCTCCCATTCGTCCACGAGCGTATCCCCCACATCAAAGAACAACCATTGTATTCCACGTACATCCGGCACGCCTATTCCTCCTCGTTAGCCAAAGGAAATTATCCCTATTTCCCAAACCATAAAAAAGAAGACCCACCATCATGCATGAGTCTCCTCAAGATTCCGTTTATTTATGATTTCAATTATAACAGGCAGCTGACACTGGATCAATCACAGGAATAGTACGAGCCACTAGCCATTAAGCAGAAACCCAACTTCCCCATTCAAGGAATATACAATACGGTCTGCTCCCATTCCCCGATAAATCCCTTTGGGATGGCTTTGTTCGGTAATGACACACAGGGACTTGGATGTCCAGGAGCGGCAGATCTGCAAATATCGACAGGTCAGGTTTAGGCTATTTTCAAAAATAAAAACATTGCCGACACTGCCTTGCGGCAAAAACCATTTCTGAGCAGCAGCCGTGTTCATGCGAATAACATGCTCCACACCGATTCTCCGAAGCCTGCGCTCTTCCCCTGCACTGTTGGTCAGAACGGCAAACGGCATTTTTTTGTACATCAGCAATTTGATAAATTTACGTCCTGCCTCATTTGGAGCAGTCACTAAGATCATCTCTTTATCCATCATTCGTTCCTCCCTTGGCGTGAAAAGACAACAAAAAAGAAGCGTGGGGGACCAAGGCCTCCCGGACGCTTCTTCAATAATCCATAGCAAAAAGACACTATGAACCAGCGTACGGCTTGTTGCCTCTCCCTTTAACGCTTACGAGGTTAGCTGACGGATTCGGGCGCGAGAGTCGCCCTATTTCCGGCTGTCACCGGAAAATTCACCCCATGGATGCCTACTGTCCTGGACAGTTCATCCTGTTGGTTCCCCCGTTTCCCACCCATGAATGAATGGAAACTCAGCGATTAAAACATCGTTCTTTTATCATCATAATCAGAGCGATATTATCGTTTGTTTCGTTTTTCATGTAAAATTTAATTTAAATTGGAATTACGATATGAATCATACACCCGTGCCATATTGGTGTAAAGTCTGCGCAGATCACCGAATCGACGGATTTTTGCCATTTCCCATCAATAATAGCGCTTACAACCCATCCATTCTCTACCCATCTCTTCAAAGCTCTCTAATTCTCTCTTTAGCGAAAATTAGGTATTAAATCAGTCACAGATCATACACGACAGCTTGAAATGGAGTAAAAAAACCAATATAAATTTTGCAATATTTAATTGCAATCAATATAATAGAAGAAAGAAGAATATGAATTGGAGGCGATTTTCATGACAGTCTACGACTACAAAGTAAACACCCTTCGCGGTCAGGAAGTTGAAATGTCCAACTATCGCGACAAAGTACTGCTTATCGTGAATACAGCAAGCCAATGCGGCCTTACACCTCAATTCAAAGGTCTGCAAGAACTTCAGGACAAGTTTAAAGACTCCCCATTTGAAGTTCTTGGTTTTCCAAGCAACCAGTTTGCACAGGAAAAGGGCTCTTCTGACGATATTGCCGATTTCTGCCAGATGAACTATGGTGTCAGCTTCCCAATGTTTGAGAAAATCGATGTGAATGGTTCAAGCGCTCATCCTCTATTCCAGCACCTTACCAAAGAAGCACCTGGCGTACTCGGCTCCAAAGCCATCAAATGGAACTTCACCAAATTCCTTGTGGATCAGAACGGACGTGTTGTGAAGCGGTATGCTCCCAAAACAACACCTGATAAGATTGAAGCGGACATCAAAGCATTGCTTAAATAACAAGTAAAGGCCATCCGCCCCCGGCAGACAGAATGAGCATGTCATTCAGGGAATCGGATGACCTTTTTTTGTCGGACTCATCTGTACTGTAAAAAAAAAAGAAGCTCCCTATACGGGAAGCTTCTTCTTAATCGTTCTTATGATGCGGTCGAGAGGACTCGAACCTCCACGGGTATACACCCACTACCCCCTCAAGATAGCGTGTCTGCCATTCCACCACGACCGCATGTCGTAAATTATCGGCAACAGAATTGATTATACCCGGTTCATGTTTAAAAGTAAAGCTTTTTTATTAATATCATTATAACTGCGCTTTTCCTCCCATAAATCGTATAATCTCGTCATTTTCTCCTACGAAGTGCATATGATTAAATTTGATCCCGTTTGTATACCCGATTAGGCTGATCACTCTACTTTCTTTATAATGACCATTCTTTATATCCTCTTAGTATAACGTAACTTACAAAGTTATATAAAATAACATTAAATAGATTTAATATTTAAAAAACCAAGAAACCATTGACAAAAAGCGGATAATTATGTGAATATATATATCATATAATTCGGATTTACAAACATAAAGCGAACTAAAAAGGAGTATGAATGTTATTTAACATAACATTTGACGAACGTAGGAGGCGAAAGATTGTGAACCGTGGGAATAAGCTGCTCGATTATGTCAAACTGCTTGATTCCTCTATCCAGGTCGGAGGCTTCACCCATTCCTTCGGAATGGATGCCCATATCGCTGAAGGTACCATTCGAAGCGCCGAAGATCTCGAATCATTTATGCGCTGCCAATTGCACCCCAGCATCGTGCGTCTGGAAGGCATGGCAATTAAAGGTATATACACCGCCGCAGATCACAATGACGCATGGCGTACAGCCCTCATCGACAAGCTCGTCCATGTCCAGCGCACACCAGTCAATCTCAGAGAACATGCCTCCACCATGGGCAAACGACTGATTAAGCTGGCTCGTGCACTCCACCCCTGGATTGATTTTAGCCACCTCGAACAAACCCTGGCTAAGTATGAATCCGTCGGCTGCCTCTCCACCGTTCACGCCTGGATTAACCACCACCTCGAAATCCCTGTTGAGGAGGCGGTCCTTGGTTATCTGCATTCAGCCATGAGTGCCTGCATAACGGAAGCCTCCAAAGTGATCCCTCTCAATACCGATACAACTCAGGACCTGCTGGTTCGCCTGGCCGCAGACCTGGAACATGAATGGCATACCGTCAGCGCCTCCGCTGCCGATGGACTGGTACAACCAACCTCAATGTCCATGAAAACGTTGTTCCCAAGCTTTCACATGCTTGGAGCAGGGCTTCACGCCTACAGAGCATAATCTGTCCCCCTCCCTTCATAACCCGCCTCCTCACACAGTAAAAATATAAAAAACACGCCGCAACCTCATTGCTGGCGTGTTTTTTATGTCAATTATTTTGTCTATTTAACGTATTTACGCCATTTAACATCTTAAAATACACTTATTTCCGTCTTTTTTAATTGTTAGATGACGCAAATGCGTATATAATAAAACATACAGCTCGCATATCTATATATTTTACACCAAGAATACCCAGCTGAACACTACATTCCAACGAGGGGTGAACCCTTTTGAACAAAAAGAAACCTGTGACTCCTTTCGGATGGGCCATTAAACGACGACTAACCGAACTCCAGGTCGATCAAAAGACATTTTGTGAACAGTATGGCATTCCGCCATACCGTCTGTCCAATCTCATCCACGGCACACGCAAAGCAACCCGGTTCAGGAACCAGGTCGCTGACATTTTGGAAATTCCAGATGATTTAAGATAAGATTTCTGCCAAGGAGGAGCTCATATTATGAGATACTTAATATCCGATCTGGAGAGATTGTCGTTCCAGTCCATACAGCATCAGCTTATCATCGTCGACCACAACTGGATCATTCGAAGCTGCAACACCTCTTGGCAACACGGACTTGGGCAACTTCTTCCCAAACCGAGCGCATCAGGAACCTCCAGAATCATACCTGAACCGCCCCATTACCTCCATCTTGTAGAGGGGTGGGCATTACGCGAGGAGAAAGCAAAGAATGCAAAGATCGTTCAGGAGTTAAAAAGTATCACTGCACCCTTTAAAGACAGTTATACATACGACATCTCCGTCCAAACTGTCCACAACGAACAGCGGTGGTTCCGCCTGGAACTCACCCCATTGATTCAGGCCGACCCATCCCTGCTGTCTGATCTCGCATTGATTGCACACACGGATGTGACCGAACAGAAACTGACAGAACGCCAATTGAAGAAGGCTCTGTCTGAAGTGCGTACTTTGCGCGGACTGCTTCCCATCTGCGCTGTCTGCAAACAGATCAAGGATGAACAGGACAGCTGGAACTCTGTTGAGAGTTATTTGGAGAAGCACACTCATGCCGAATTTACCCATGATATCTGCCCGGATTGCATTCGAAGACTATATCCCAAATACTCCAACATTCTGGACAAACGTTCCTGAACTCACCCCACACCAAGAACCCAAGCTACACAGACAGGTGGTGCTCAAACTGCGACATATCCAGCTCTCGCGGTGTTCCTTGCAGTGCAATTGCCCCTTTGTCCATTACATAGATATAATCTGCAGCACCGCGTACAAAATCAATACTTTGTTCCACCAGCAAAATGGAGATTTCACCCTTTGCCTTAATTTGCAAAATGACCTGCCTGATATCCTCTACGATTGAAGGCTGGATGCCTTCTGTCGGCTCATCCAGAAGCAATAATCCGGGTCGGGAAGCCAGCGCGCGGGCAAATGCCAACTGCTGCTGCTGCCCGCCACTCAGATCACCACCCTGCCGTCCATACATCGTCGCAAGCACCGGAAACATCGCCAGGACATCCTCCGGGAACGCCTTTACCCCTGCGCCACTAGTCTCCAGACCCAGCAGCAGATTTTCCTTTACCGTAAGCTGCGGGAAGATCTCCCGTCCCTGCGGCACATATCCAATCCCCGACCTGGCCCGCTTGGCCGGATCGTGGGTGGATAATTCCTGACCTTTCCACTGAATACTTCCTTTGCGCGTTTTAAGAAGCCCCATCAATGTTTTCATCAAGGTGGTTTTCCCTACACCATTGCGACCCATCAGGCATACCGCCTGACCTGGCTCGACATTCAGACTCACACCGCGCAGCACATTGCTTTCCCCGTAGCCGGACTCAATTTGTTGCAGCGACAGCATGATCATCCCTCCTTTTGCCCAGATACACTTCAGCCACTCTCGGATCTTCCTGCACTTCCGCCATCGTACCCTCCTTCAGAAGCTTGCCTTCATGCATCACCGTCACTTTGGCTGCATACTCGCGAACGAATTCCATATCATGCTCCACTACCACAACAGACCTTTCTCGCGCAATCTCCTGCAGCAATCGGCCCGTCTTGTGTGTTTCTTCGTCCGTCATTCCCGCTGCCGGTTCATCCAGCAACAATACACGGGGTTCCTGCAGGAGTAACATGCCGATCTCAAGCCACTGCTTTTCCCCATGCGATAGCGCCCCTGCACGTGCGTCCACACGGTCCTGCAGACCAATCTGGAGCGTAATCCGCTCCATGGCTGGACTTATTTTTGAATACCGCTGAATACCCAGAGCCTGTAAAGGAGAACGACGAGTCTCCGCAGCCAGCGTCAGGTTCTCCTGCACGGTCAGACCAGCAAAGATCGACGGAGCCTGAAACTTGCGCCCTATCCCTTTTCGAACAACCTGGTGCTCCTTCAGACGTGTCAAATCCGTACCATCCGCCATCTTTACTGTACCGGACAAGGGTTTGGTTTTGCCGCAAATCACATCCAGCATCGTTGTTTTCCCTGCACCATTGGGGCCGATAAGAAAATGCAGATCATGTTCATGCAGCTTCAAATTCATGCCTTTGACCGCAACAAAACCGCCAAACGCCACCGTTATTTCCTCAGCGACCAGGACTACCGGAACGTCAGTAGACTTTTGGTTTTTCCTGACTGACTGGAACATGCACAACCTCTCCTCTCCGTTTCAGCAAGCGCACCACATGACGGTATACACCAACAAGCCCATTCGGCATGAACAGGACCACTGTTACAAAGAGCCCACCAATGACAAACAACCAACCTTCCGGATAAGCTTCACTGATGCCCGTTTTGGCTGCGTTCAGCACCACAGCTCCAATTACCGCACCAATCAGAGTTCCACGACCGCCCAAGGCAACCCATAACACCATTTCAATCGAAGGCACAATCCCCATCATGGAAGGCGAGATGATCCCTACCTGGAGCACAAATAACATACCAGCAATTCCCGCAAGCGCTCCGGAAAGGGCGAAGGCCAGTGTTTTGAACCCTGCCGGGTCATAGCCAAGAAAGCGAACCCGATTCTCCCCATCCCGCGCAGCTTCAAGCACCTGACCAAACCTGCTATTCACAACCCGGCGACAAAGCAGGTAGGCGAGCACCAGAATAGCAAGCGTTATAAAGTAGAGAGCAATCGTTGTCCCTGCCGAATGAAGGGTAAAACCAAAGATTGCGTTATATCCGGTTATACCGTTGGTCCCTCCCGTCCATTCCTGTTTGCCTACAAATAACGTTACAGTAATGAGGACTAACGCTTGGGTCAGGATGGTAAAATATACACCGGTAATCCGGTTACGGAACGTGAACCATCCCAGGGCAAAGGCCAGCAATGCCGGAAGAGCAATGCCCAGCAATAGCGCCACCGGAAATGACCTGAACGGCTCCCAGAACCACGGCAGACCGCTAAGACCACTCCATCCCATAAAGTCAGGAAGTGTTGAACCACTCGCCTGCAGCTTCAGATACATCGCCATGGCGTACCCGCCAAGTCCGAAGAATACGCCATGCCCCAGACTAAGCACCCCTCCATATCCCCAGATCAAGTCCAGACCGATCGCCAGAATGGCCAGAGCCAGGAATTTCGCTAACAGACTAAGCCGGAATTCCGTGGAAATGAGTGGAGCCAGACACATCATGATCAGGACAACCGCCCAGATGATCTTCATTTTCAGACTACCCGTCTTGAGAAGTGCCGACATCATATAACCCCCTTCTTCGCATTAATCCAGACTCCGGGTCCGTATGGCAACCAGCCCGCGCGGCTTCCATTGCAGAAAAGCTACAATACAGACAAATACCAGCACCTTACCGATCGAGGCCGAGGTATACGTTTCGAATAATGTATTGAACATACCAATTCCAAGCGCACCACACACAGTTCCCACCAGTTTCCCCACACCGCCCAGCACAACCACCATGAACGCATCCACGATATAATACGTGCCCAGCGAGGGACCAATCGGGCCAATCAGTGTCAACGCACATCCGGCGATGCCGGCAATGCCCGAACCGATGGCAAAGGTCATGCCATCCACTCGTCTGGTGGAAATCCCGAGACAGCCCGCCATGCTTCGATTCTGCATCACGGCCCTCATCCGTCTCCCGGAAGAAGTCCGATAGATGTACAAATACATGCATAACAGCACAACCGCAACCAGCGCGATAATGAAAAGACGTTTATACGGAAACACAATGCCGTCCGCGATGGTCAGACCTCCGTTAAGCCAAGTCGGACTGGACACCCCTACATTGGGCGCCCCAAATATCGTTCGGGCCAATTGTTGCAGCATCATGCCTACGCCCCAAGTAGCAAGCAGACTGTCGAGCGGCCTCCCATACAGATGCCTGATCAGGACCACTTCCAGCAACCAGCCTATAAGAGCCGCCACACCAAAGGCGATAGGCAGAGCCACAATAAAGTAGACATCGAACCACGCTTGCGGAGCATACGAAATGAACAGGTTTTGCGTCACATACGTAGCGTAAGCGCCGATCATGATCAATTCACCATGAGCCATGTTAATGACATTCATCAATCCAAATGTAACCGCGAGTCCCAACGCAATCAGCAGCAGGATGGAACTGATGCTTAACCCATTGAACATTTGCAGGACAAACATATCCATCGCCTTTCCCTCCTCATGCTGTGAACATCTGAAATTTTATACAAGACATCATTTACGTTTCGCATCAACGCTTTACCGTGATGTTGTAAGAGGGTGTGTTGTCTCACCCTCGTCTGTTATCCAGCAGTTCTGAAGTGAGATGCCTGCGCTATTTGGTACTGAGGGAAGCCCCCCATTCGTACGTTTTCAGATACGGATCAGGTTTGACCGGTGCGCCGGAGTTCCATAATTCCTTGAACTGTCCATCTTCCTGCACTTCGCCAATCCGAACCGTTTTGTAGATATGCTGGTTCTCTCCGTCCACCGTCACTTTTCCTTCCGGCGCATCGAATTCCAGACCTTTAGCGGCCTCCTTTACCTTTTCAACATCGGTCGATCCGGCTTTTTCCACGGCTGCTTTCCACAGATAAACGGCCACATATCCCGCTTCAATCGGATCGGCCGTCACCCGGTCAGCACCATATTTTTCTTTATATTTCTCTACAAATGTTTTATTTTCAGGTGTATCTGTCGTTTGATAATAGTTCCAGGAAGCCAAATGTCCTTTCAGTACATCCGCCCCAATCCCCCGAATTTCTTCCTCCGCCACACTCACTGACAGAGTCGTCAACTGTTCGGAGGAGATCCCGGCATCCTTTAATTGTTTGAAAAAGGCGACATTGCTGTCTCCATTCAGCGTGTTATATACAATATCCGGCTTGGCAGCCTTGATTTTGCTGATAATTGTACTGTAATCGGTATGTCCCAGCGGTGTATATTCTTCTCCTACCACTTCGCCACCCTCAGCTGCCAGCTGGGCTTTGATGACCTGGTTGGCCGTTTTCGGGAAAACATAATCCGACCCCAGCAGGTAAAACTTCTTGCCCCTGTTCTCCAGCAACCAGGTTACGGACGGTACGATCTGCTGATTTGTCGTGGCTCCTGTATAAAAAATGTTGGGTGATGATTCCAATCCTTCATATTGCACCGGGTAAAACAACAGACCCTTGTTCTGCTCAAACACTGGCAGCATCGCTTTCCTACTCGCAGAGGTCCATCCGCCAAACACAGCGGCTACTTTATCCTGCTGCAGCAACTTTCCTGCTTTCTCCGCAAATGTAGGCCAATCGGAAGCTCCGTCTTCAACCACTGGCTCGATCTGTTTACCCAGAACTCCGCCCGCTGCATTGATCTCTTCAATGGCAAGCATCTCCGCATCCTTAACCGACACTTCACTGATTGCCATCGTTCCACTCAGGGAGTGAAGAACACCTACTTTAATCGTGTCTCCGGACGAAGTTGATTCTCCCGCCCCACCGGAACCCGACGCCTCAGGCGGCGTGCCACCTTCCACACATCCTGTCAACGCAATGACTGCACCGAGCAAAACACTCCATAACTTGACCGACCTCTTCTTCAATAGCCTACACTCCCTTTTTTTAGTCTATTGACGAACATTAAGGCCATATATGTCCGAAATGTTCGTTGATCCAAATTATGGAGGGTCACACTCACCGTGTCAATAATGCTTACACAATTTTATTTTATGCATACTCGTTTCATGCATGCTGCTAATATAATTGGAACCATATTGACAAAGGGTCCACCCTGTGTGAGTATATTTAACATATAACATGATCCATGACGACATAGACTATCTAAGGGAAAGGTCGGATTACCTTGCACTGGACTGAGCAGGAAAAAGAAAAACTCCTGATTACCGTGGCTGCTAACCTCGCCCGCGAACGCAGAGGACGCGGACTTAAGCTGAATGTTCCCGAAGCTATCGCATTGTTGACCTCCGAGCTCATGGAACGTGCACGCGATGGCATGAATGTTGCAGAGTTGATGAGATACGGCGGCACGATCCTGACACGCGAAGACTGCATGGAAGGTGTACCCGATATGATCCCTGAGGTACAGGTGGAAGCCACTTTTCCTGACGGAACAAAACTGGTTACTGTCCATGAACCTATACGCTGAGAAAGGCAGGAGAACTCAATGATCCCTGGTGAATATCGCTTAAAACAGGATGATGAGATCGTCTGTCATCCCGATCGCTCAACCGTGCGTCTGATTGTACTGAACCGCGGCGACCGTCCGGTTCAGGTCGGTTCACACGTTCACTTCTATGAAGTTAATGCTGCGCTGGACTTTGATCGCCCTTCCGCTTTTGGGCACCGCCTGCATATTCCGGCAGGCACCGCTGTTCGTTTTGAACCTGGTGAAGAAAAACCGGTCGAACTCACCACATTTGGCGGCAAACGTCAGATTTATGGATTTAACGGATTAACCGAAGGGTCGGCAGATCAGCCACCAGATCCACAGAAACTGGAAACATTTCTGAAGGCATTTGCACCCCCTGTGCAGGACGGAGGGGAACCTCTATGAAACGAATGAGCCGCGAACAATACGCGTCTATGTTCGGACCCACAACCGGGGATGCTGTCAGACTGGCGGATACGGAACTATGGGCAGAAATTGAGCATGATTATGCAGTTTACGGGGATGAAAGCAAATTCGGCGGCGGTAAGGTTATTCGTGACGGGATGGGTCAGTCCACATCAGCCCTTCGCAGTGATGGCACACCCGATACCGTCATTACCAACGCCGTCATCATTGATCATTGGGGGATTGTAAAAGCGGACATCGGTATTCGCGATGGCCTCATCTGCGCAATCGGCAAGTCCGGCAACCCGGATACGATGGATGGAGTCGATCCCGCGCTGGTTATTGGCGCATCGACCGAAATCATTGCCGGGGAAGGCATGATTGTGACCGCAGGAGGCATTGATACCCATATTCATTTTATTTGTCCACAACAGATTCAAACGGCATTATCTTCAGGAGTAACAACCATGATCGGCGGCGGAACCGGACCTGCAACCGGAACCAAAGCCACCACCTGTACACCTGGAGCCTGGCACATTCACCGGATGCTGGAGTCCGCAGAAGCATTTCCCATGAATATCGGTTATCTCGGCAAAGGTAACAGTTCAAGCACCGCTCCACTAATTGAACAGATTGAAGCCGGTGTCATCGGACTGAAGCTGCATGAAGATTGGGGCACAACGCCAAGCGCGATCGATGCCTGTCTGACCGCAGCCGGAGAGCATGATGTTCAGGTAGCCATTCATACCGATACACTGAACGAGACTGGATTTCTGGAAAATACACTGGCGGCCATTAACGGACGCACGATTCATACCTACCATACGGAAGGTGCTGGCGGCGGACACGCGCCGGATATTATCCGCGCTGCCGGAGAGTCTTACGTCATCCCCTCTTCAACCAACCCAACACGTCCTTACACACGCAATACCGTAGAAGAACATCTTGATATGCTGATGGTTTGTCACCATCTGGACCCGTCGATCCCTGAAGACGTTGCCTTTGCTGATTCGCGGATTCGTCCCGAAACGATCGCGGCCGAAGATATTTTGCATGATCTTGGCGTATTCAGCATCATCAGTTCCGATTCACAGGCGATGGGCCGGGTTGGCGAAGTCATTATTCGCACCTGGCAAACCGCCGACAAGATGAAAAAGCAGCGAGGCAAGCTTGAACTGACCTCGGGCTCCCCTTCCGATAACGATCGGATCAAAAGGTATATTGCCAAATATACGATCAATCCGGCTATTGCTCACGGCATAAGCCATCTCGTCGGTTCCGTGGAAGTTGGCAAGTTAGCAGACCTGATCGTCTGGAAGCCGGCCTATTTCGGGGTAAAGCCCGAGATGGTCATTAAGGGCGGTATGATTACCTTCGCCCAGATGGGTGACCCCAACGCTTCGATCCCTACGCCGCAGCCCGTATTCGGCAGACCGATGTTCGGTGCTTACGGCGGTGCACTTGCCAAAGGGTCGATCACTTTTGTCTCCCAAGCCGCAGCAAATGCGGGAATCAAGGAGGCGCTAGGCTTGAACAAGCGCGTGGAACCCGTCAAAGGCTGCCGTTCCGTGAGCAAAAAAGACATGATTCACAACGACGTTACACCCATCATTGAAGTCGATCCCGAAACCTATGAGGTACGGGCTGATGGCGAGCTTCTCACCTGTGAGCCCGCGGACGAATTACCGATGGCACAACGCTATTTCATGTTTTGACAAGAGGGGGCCACGCATGATGATGCACAGCGGCACGAAATTGCTCCGTTATGTTCAACTGCTGGATTCGGCACTGCCTATTGGCGGGTTCTCCCACTCGTTCGGTCTGGAGGCATACACTCATGATGGTAGAATACGGACCACCGCTCAGCTCGAACAGTTCATTCGCGGCCAGCTTCATTCCAGCCTCGTGCGGCTCGATGGTCTTGCCATCAAGGGTGTATATCAGGCCATCGAGCAACAGGATGCCGCCCTTCTAGCCCTTTACGACAAACGTGTACACGCCCAGCGAACCCCCAGGGAACTGCGGGAAAGTGGGCACAAGATGGGGAAGCGATTACTCAAGCTTGCGAGATCACTTTACCCGTGGATGGACTTTTCCCTAATCGATGAAGCCGTACAGGAACATGGTGCTTTTTGCGGCATTACAACCATTCACGGATACGTCAATTATCACCTGGAGATCGGACTGGACGAAGCCGTCACCGGACATCTGTACACCTCAGTTAACGCTTATGTAAATAGCGCTCTGCGTCTTCTGCCCATCGGACAGACCGAAGCACAGATGCTTATTCAAAAACTGTTGAATAATATTGATTCTGAATGGTCTCAAATTCGGGATGACGACCCGGAAGATATGCACAGCTTCGGTATTGCCCAGGAAATCTACGCTATGCGGCACGAGAGCCTGCCAGCCCGTCTGTTCATGTCCTAACTACTATAATAATTCAAAACCAAGGAGGAATTTGTTATGTGTGGAGGAGCTAATCATACGCATCATGCGGAGTGGGAACGTAAGGTATTTGATCGGAGTCGCCCGATGCGAATCGGAATCGGTGGGCCGGTAGGTTCAGGAAAAACCGCCCTAGTAGAGAAGCTGTCCAAGGCACTGCGTACACGCTACAGCCTGGCCGTTATTACTAATGATATATACACAAAGGAAGATGCCGAGATTTTGCTGCGTCAGAATGCGCTCGCACCGGAACGTATTATCGGTGTAGAAACAGGGGGATGCCCACATACAGCTATTCGCGAAGATGCCTCAATGAATTTCGAAGCCGTTGATGAATTGATTGAACGCTTTCCTGACCTGCAGCTGATCTTTATCGAAAGCGGCGGCGACAATCTCTCTGCCGCGTTCAGCCCGGAACTGGCCGACGTATTCATTTACATTATTGATGTGGCCCAGGGGGAAAAACTGCCTCGCAAAGGTGGTCCGGGTATTACGCGTTCTGACCTCCTGCTCATTAACAAGACTGACCTTGCCCCTTATGTAGGCGCAAGTCTGCAAGTAATGAAGGATGATACTGAACGAGTGCGCGAAGGACGGCCTTATGTGATGTCGAACCTGATGAGCGGTGAAGGGGTATCCGAAATCGTCCATTGGCTTGAACATCAATATATGGATGACGATGCTTCCGCTGCGCATCTGCATACACACACCCATGAGCACGGAACGACTCACAGCCACTAATTCATCTTCCTCTTTACATGGAGTTGAACATGGACTGAACCGCAGTACCGGAGAGGCCGTGATACGCCGCAGCGAGCTTCGGGCCACTTTCGCCCTTCAAGGCGGGCGCACCGTCATGACTGATCGGTATTACAGCGCCCCTCTCCGGTTCAGTCGATCCTTTCAACCTCCGGGTGGCGGAGATGAATTATGTGTATATACTTCAGACGTCTCTCCAGGCGTGCTGAACGGTGATCATTATCGATCCGAGTGGCAATTGGGCCAGAACACTCACTTAATGCTAAGCAGTACATCAGCCACAAGGCTTCATCCCACACCTACTGTTCCATCGTCTGTGAATCATCACTTTCGACTGGAGCAAGGAGCAGTGCTGGAGTACTTCCCTGAATGTGTTATTCCGTTTAAAGGCAGCTCGTCCTCACTGACCACAACCTTTGAGCTGGGTGAACAAGCAGTACTTGCATATGCCGATATCTGGTCGGCTGGACGGATTCATCGGGGAGAAGTCTTTCAGTTCAAGCGATATCGCAGTCTGACAGAAATCTGGCAAGGGAAGCAGTTAGCCGTGTGGGATCGATTCGGACTCGAACCGGAATTGGGCGATCCAACATCATCCGCAGCGATGTTAGACTACACTCACACTGCGGCTTTATGGATGATCGCCCCTGGATTGGGCGCAGCACAGTTAGAGTCCGTGCGGTCCATCTTGCCCCCAGATGGTCGCATGCTTGCCGGGGCCAGCTTGCTCGCTACAGGCGGGATTGGTGTTCGTTTGCTCGGAATGGCTGCCTGGGAACTTCAGGAGCATTGCCTTCAGATCTGGAACAGCCTTCGCTCCGATCTTTTGGGTAAACCCAACCTCATATTCCGCAAATGAAGGCTATACGTATATCAGACTAACTTTCGGAATCACATATTCATATTGCAATGAGTCCCAAAGAAAAAACCTCTGAACAACTCTCCGACGGGTTTCGGATGTGTTCAGAGGTTTTTTATATACCCAGATGTTCCAGTAGTCAAGTTACAGCTTCCACTAACTTTCGCTAACTTTCACTACAATAACTCGTCTCCTTCAGGTTTATCTTCTCCCTTGTAACGAAAGTCGCCTGAATCTCTGCTTTCCTTGGATTTGCGATAACGGGTAAATTCAATATATTCACTGATAAAAGACTGTTCCACAGTCGATAATTCGCTTTCTTGGCAATTCAATTGCCGCAACACGTCAAAAAAATAATCCTCCCGTTTTTCCCGTACCATCGCCTCCTTGGATGGACGCCCAATCATAAGCCAGTCAAGGCTCACATCAAAAAACGAAGCAATCTCAATTAGTTTATTCGTACTCGGAATAGATTTACCGCGTTTCCAGTCACCCAGATTGCCTGTGCTGATCTTCAGCTGTTGGCAGAAAGCCTTCTTAGTCATCCCTCTTTCGGCAATCAGGTGTTCAATTCGCTCATAGATCGACTGCATACAGAACCGCCTTCCAACCGTAATAATCAATACATGTACCTAAATTATACCACAACCTTCTTGAATCCTCAGCCTTTTAATCCCAGGAATACGTTCTGGTATTTCTCATAACACAAAGATAGACTCCCAAGAATAATCATGAGAGTCTATCTTATAACGTTTGTTGCTGTGATGCGGTCGAGAGGACTCGAACCTCCACGGGTATACACCCACTACCCCCTCAAGATAGCGTGTCTGCCATTCCACCACGACCGCATATTCAATTGTAAAAATGGTGAGCCATGAAGGGCTCGAACCTTCGACACCCTGATTAAAAGTCAGGTGCTCTACCAACTGAGCTAATGGCTCTTGCTGTAACTTCACCGGATGTGCCATGCGTAACTCTTTTGTATAGGAGCTATGACTTTTTGAGGATTCCTCATCAGGATTGTACATCCATGAGGTGGTGAAGATAATGACCCGTAGGGGATTCGAACCCCTGTTACCTCCGTGAAAGGGAGGTGTCTTAACCCCTTGACCAACGGGCCTTGTAAACAAGTTGTCTTTCTTGGCGACAAGAATGAGTATATCATAGGCCAACTTAAATGTGCAACACTTTTTTTCAAACTTTTTTATGTACTCCTTTTCAACCCTTCTCCATGAGTCAAGAGCGTGCTCAGGCCTAAAAAGTCTTTCACAAATTTATCACCGTAATCATCACAATTTGTTAAATTAGTATCAAAAAACTTAAATACACTTACATTCACTTATAACATTGCAAATATCATTATTAGTACTTATAATTAACCTATCAGTTCTATACACGGTCAGCTACGTATAAGGAGGCGGCACGTTTGTTTCAGGAAGAACGAATGCAGCTGATTATTGAACATTTGCGTAAACACAATCGCATCTCGGCAGATGATATTGTATCCCTCTTTGACGTTTCCCGAGACACAGCACGAAGGGATCTGATCAAGCTCGAAGAACAGGATGCCATTATCCGAACGCGCGGCGGTGCAATTCTCCCCATTCCACCAGATGAGCGCCGATCTTATAAAGACCGTTTGCTCCACATTTCCGACGAAAAAAGAGCTATTGGCAAGTTAGCGGCTGCTATCGTCCGCCAAGGTGAACACATTATTCTGGATTCTTCCACTACAGTGCAAACTTGTGCTGAAAATCTAAATGGAAAGTCCTGTACTGTCATCACCAATTCCATTTATTCAGCTGATCTTCTTTCCAATCATACCGCTGTCGAGATTCGTTTGCTGGGCGGCAAAGTCGATAAGGAGCAACGTTATGTCTATGGTACTTCAGTGATTGAAACTCTTTCCCATTATTATGTAGACAAAGCCTTTATCGGCATTGGCGGAATCACGATGGACGGCTTCAGTGCCTCTGAAGAAGAAGGAAAGATCAAGCACAAAATGATGCAGGCTGCAAAACAGGTTATTGTACTCGCTGACCATTCCAAGTTTGATAAGCGTTATGGTTATCGTTTTGCGGACTGGTCACTCGTTGACATGTTAATTACAGATCAATGGCCTTCCCAAGAATGGCGGACTTTTCTAGCCGAACAACAAGTCGAGATTCTCATTCCAGAACCTACAATTGAAAAGGAGTTGTAACATATGAAATTATTTGCTACCGATTTAGATGGAACCTTATTGAACAGAGACAGTCAGATCAGCCCGGAAAACGCAGCTGCAATCCATAAAGCGCAACAAGAAGGATTGAAGATTACGATTGCCACAGGACGGGTCTATTCCGACGTATTAACAATAAGCAGCGAAGGCGGAATTAACGCGCCAGTTATCGGCTCCAACGGAGCTACCATCCATGATGCGAACGGTGAACGCCTGTTCCATCTTCCACTCGAACGTGAAACGGCCGCATCCGTCATGCAGTGGCTGGAAGATCATCATTGCTACTACGAGGCCTCCACACAACAGGGCATATACGCCCCTATAAGCAGCCATGAGGCGATGCTCGCTGAAATGGATCGCATCCTGGGTTCGAGTCCCGGGGAGGATATTGAACGCCTTATTCGAGCTGTTAAGAAGCATTATGACAAGAAAGACTATCACCGCGTAAACTCCCATCAGGAAATCCCTTCCGAAGCTTACATTTACAATATTATGGCCTTTTCCTTGGATCCGGCTCAATTGCAGCAGGGACGCGAATACTTCGCCTCTCGCTCCGATGTAGCCATGGTGGTGTCCTCTGAACACAACTTCGAAATGCAGCATCCTGATGTATCCAAAGGGAACGCCTTAAGCAAACTAGCAGCTCATCTGAACATCTCCATGGAAGATACAGCAGCCATTGGTGATAACTTCAACGATGTATCCATGCTGAAAATGGCAGGACTCGGTATTGCCATGGGCAATGCTGAACCGGAGATTCAGGCGCTTGCCAAAGCTATCTCTTTGACCAATGTGGAGCACGGTGTCGCACATGCCATTCATTGTGTTCTTGAAGGCAAGCCCATTTCCCGGCCGGAGACCGTCGTTGAAGGCGGTCAGTAATTGATTGTCGTGATGATTCGGCATTGCAACTTAGCAATAGCCAAGACTCACCTCATATCAACGGATCGAACGTGAGGCACATCCTGCAATAAAATAATCAACTGCTCTGCCCGATATGATCCAGGCAGCTGCAGAGTGAATTCAAGTACAGTCTCCTCCCCGGAGTCTGTGCTTATTTTCTGTTCTGTTTTGAATCCAACCACCGATATTTTTTCCTGTCCCAGCAAGGCCAAAACGGTTTTGAGGGTATCCCCTTCTTTTAGCAGTCGAATGGTCAACGTCTCTGTTCTCGCGGACACCAACCAGCGTGTCGGCCGATGCAGCAGCATCTGTGCCACTACAATAAGCAGCGTCACCCCAGCCCCAGTCCAATACAATCCCGAACCCACAGCCAGTCCCATTCCTGCAGTCGCCCAGATTCCCGCCGCTGTCGTCAATCCCCGGACCGTGTGGCGCTGTGTGAAGATCATTCCGGCTCCAATGAAGCCAACCCCACTGACCACCTGTGCGGCAATCCTGGACGGGTCAAGCGACAGATTCGCCCAGCCTGCCTGATCCTGAAAGCCATACTTGGAAACAATCATCATCAATGCTGCACCCACCGCAACAACAAAGTGAGTACGTATCCCCGCTTCCTTCATTCGGTTCTTGCGCTCATATCCGATCAACACGCCGCATATGCCAGCTATGAGTACACGCATTAAGTATTCCATTTCCATGCTCATCACCTCTCTTATGTATATGCTTACATGTATCTTTCTTTACTATTTACCCAATCCCTGCCTAATAAAATAACCGAATTATTTGGTCACCCGCATGAAATCTCTATGGAGCCTCAGTATAGATAGAAAGAAGCGGCACCCCAACAGGCACCACTTCATATATTCTGGATTACTTATTGGTTTCTATACTGTACAGATCATATGCATCACTTCTCTGCCCGAAAACTCTCCCCATGCCTTTCTCCAAGTCCATAGTAATGTCGGAAATTATAAATTAAAGGATTCCACTTCTCCGGGTTAATCTTGTTTAAACCTGATAACAGTCGGGTATGTGCGTGCACCTTCAACGCCTTTACTTCCACAATCGCCATGAAAGGCGTATGTTCGGGAATGCGAATGTGTTGTACCACGGCTTCAATCTGGAACGGACATTCCGCTATTTTGTCCGGCTCAACCTGAATTGAACTTTGGGGTGTCAGTCCAGAAACGGCAAACTTATCACCGCAAAACTCAAATCCCATCTTCCTTTTCTCTTCAGGAACGGGATATATTCCGGTATAACGCCCAAGTCCCTCAACCTTCTCCCACATGGATGCATCCGGCAGATTAATCACACATTCGGGATGGCGGCTCAGGTTCTCAAAGGCTTTGCCCTGAATACCAACTCCAAGTACCAGGCAGTCGCCAAGTGCCCAGGATGAAGAAAGCGGCGACAAGTTTGTCGTCCCATCTTCGTTTAACGTGCTCAGCAGCAATACCGGTGTGCCATAGTACAAAATACTTGGATTTATCACCTCATGCTGCATCAGCTCTCTGTTCAAGTCCTTATGGTTCACCGGTTCAAACTCTTTTTGCGTTCTATCATTGGTATACATTATTTCTTCCTCCATTCTTCAATCCATCCATTCCATCTCTTGGGTTATAATTTCATGCATGATTGAATTGTAATACACCAATAGTTAAGCTATCATCGAAGTATGAATACATATCCGAATATTTCTGCAATTGCATCGTTAATTGCTGATCCCAGTCGTGCTGTTTTTTTGGAAGCTTTGTTGGATGGTCGTGCACTTCCTGCCGGCGAACTTGCCTACATGGCGGGTGTTACTCCTCAAACAGCAAGCAGTCATCTCGCCAAGCTGGTCGAAGGCGGGCTGCTCGTCGTTGAACAGCAAGGAAGACATCGATACTATCGTCTCGCAGGCAAAGAGGTTGCTTTTCTGATTGAGACGATGGGTAGTATCGCCACACCAGTACAAGTGAGATCCCTCAAACAGTCCAACCAGCTTCAGCATCTTAGCTTTGCTCGAACCTGTTATGGGCATCTGGCTGGAAAATTGGGGATATCATTGTGCGAAGCTTTATTGCGGGAAGGTTATCTCGAAGAACCTGAGGATGAGCAGGCCAAGGATTACCACATTACAGAGAAAGGGGTACAATGGTTCACTTCTTTTGGCATTATGCTTGAAGGGAAAGCTGGATCACGCCGCGCTGTGGCTCGCAAGTGTCTGGATTGGAGTGAGCGTCGTCACCATATCTCCGGTGTACTGGGAGACGAATTGGGACGCCGTTTGTCTGAACTGGACTGGACCCGCCAGAAGGCAGGCAGCCGTTCGGTGGAAGTCACGGAAGCTGGCAAGAAGGGTTTGTACGAGGTATTGGGCATTTCATTGTAGGGCAGTAATCTGGCATTCTTTCTTGTACATTGGCAAAATGACGATACAACAAAAATTCCCCTCCTCAGTATCCGTTAAAGGTTACTGAGGAGGGGGAATATGTTTGGTTTATTCAGAACGGAGAGAGAGGCATACTCTCACTTCATTCGAGACTACGATGTATTGCTTACGAAGCATATGCTTCGACGAACCTTTAGGGTTCTTATCCCTTATACAGAGAAGTAAATCAGAACGGAGAGAGAGGGATTCGAACCCTCGCACCGCTTACGCAGTCTAACCCCTTAGCAGAGGGTCCCCTTATAGCCACTTGGGTATCTCTCCAAGAATGGCTCCCCGAACAGGGCTCGAACCTGTGACAACTCGATTAACAGTCGAGTGCTCTACCAACTGAGCTATCAGGGAATAATAATCTTGAATAACCTAAATTTATCATGATTAATATTCCAAGTCAACATGCCTCCGGTGACTTTCTTAATAAGCTTTAGATACTCCCATAAATGCTCACTCAGGAGCTATTGCATATAGTCTTGTGATAACGAGTGTTGTTACCTTGAAACGTCACCTCAGATGGTATGAATCCCCAACTTGCCCGCACATCGACCACAGCGGTATCTCTTCGGATCAACTTTGCGCTTACGCAAATATTCCGTGCCACAGCTCTTGCATATCAGCTTATAGCGATACGGTAATGGCTTTCTGCCCTTTCCATCCGGAAGGGACTGGCAGAACCGCGAACCGCCCACCTTCTGCAACAGGGCCTTGAATTCTGGATCACGGTGTTGGTAACCGCGTCCACGAATGTGCAGATGGTAGTGACACAGTTCATGCTTGATAATTTTCTCAACCTCTTCCCGCCCATAAGCTTCGAGCTGATGAGGATTAATCTCTATTCGATGACTCCTGAGCATATAACGTCCACCTGTAGTCGTCAAACGACGGTTAAACATTGCCTCGTGAGTGAACGGAACCCCGAAATGATCCAGTGACACCTGCTCAATCCATTGCTGCAATTCCTCGTTTTCCATCGGTTTGTCCTCCTTTCACAACCCTTGAGCCATTTGTTTTTCCGCCATAATACTTGAATTTTAACCGTTTCGTGAGCTACACTGTCAAGTAGAATGTATGAGGGGAGATTATTACTCGTTATGCCTACAATGCGCTACGTCATCCTGCAGCAGGAACAGCAATTGCAGTTTGTGGAAATGCCTGCCGATTACGCTTATCAACTCAGTGCGCTCAACCTGCGCCTGCACAAAGAGATTGACAAACTTACCGCAGCCGATGTACCTGTTCTGCCTTGGGCAATCGCCGAATGTGACAATCTTGATCTTCTGGACGAGCAACTCTCCATCATCGGAGGCCTTGATTATATCAATGCGCTTGAACAAAGCTTTGCAGCACTAAGAGAGAGCGAATATCCTTTGATTTCCCTGCTCACTGAAATCCGGGCGCTTCAGGCGCAATTAGAGCAATGGTATGAAGAAGAGATGGAATCACTCTAATCTACGTATGGACTTATTAATAATGCAGGATGGAACCAAAAGCGCATCTCCTCAAAGCGGAGGTTGCGCTTTTTTTCATTTTTTCAACCCTACATTCACGGGCCCCGCCCTTCAGTACATATCCGTATTGATATTGAATTTTCCGAGTTCCTCACAGGTTAATCCGCACAGGCCAGGCTATTGCTACATATGCTAACGTACAGATGAATTATGCAAGAGGAGGAGATACCCTTGCCTCAATGGCTTTGCAATCAACTGATGCGTGCTTTTCACAAAAAGGACAGCAGACAGATCAAGCTGCTGAACGAATGCTGGTTCTTTTACCGAAACAAACCGACAAGTGGCACCCCGCGCAGCGCGGACAATGAACTCTAAAAATCTGAGGCCACTCTCTCCGTCCACTTCAAGCTCTCACTTCTTTCATAAAATCCCTTCGAAGAATACAGTACGGGCAACAGTACTATTATAACTGACAACAAACAGCCTTCCCATTACAGGGAAGGCTGTTCTCCGATCATTGTGCCTGGATTAGGAAGACTGCTTAGAAGAAGCAGGTTTCTTCATCGTGAGGCCGACACGGCCTTTTTTGGTATCCACGTTCATCACCCAAACCGTTACATTATCCCCGACAGATACAACATCCATCGGATGTTTGACATAACCGTTACTCAGCTGTGAGATGTGGACAAGTCCGTCACTCTTGATGCCGATATCAACAAAGGCACCAAAGTCGATCACGTTACGAACCGTACCTTGCAGCTCCATACCTTCCACCAAATCTTCAATTTTGAGCACATCTGTGCGGAAGATCGGTAGCGGCATTTCCTCACGCGGGTCACGACCCGGACGCTGCAAGCTGTCCAGAATGTCACGCAGTGTAGGCACACCCACATCCAGCTTCACAGCCAGCTGTTCCGGTTGTTGCTCAGACAGGAGAACAGACAGTTCCTTGCTGCCCAGCTTGTCCAGCGCAACCTGAAGCTCCTTAAAGAGCTGATCAACGACTTTATACGATTCAGGGTGAATCGGCGTGCGATCCAACGGGTTCTCGCCTTCAGCAATCCGCATAAAGCCTACGCATTGCTCGTAGGTTTTGGCACCCAGACGCGGCACCTTCTGCAATTGGCGACGATTCGTGAACCGGCCGTTCTCTTCACGGTATTTCACAATATTTTTGGCTATGGTGGCATTTACACCCGCAACATAGGACAACAGGGAAGGCGAAGCCGTGTTCACATCCACGCCCACGTGGTTAACTGCAGATTCCACAACAGCCTTCAAGCTTTCTTCCAATACTTTTTGAGATACGTCATGTTGGTATTGGCCTACACCAATGGCTTTTGGATCAATCTTAACCAGCTCAGCCAGCGGGTCTTGCACCCGGCGGGCAATCGAAGCGGCACTTCGCTCAGCAACGTCAAGATCCGGGAATTCTTCCTGGGCCAGCTTGGATGCAGAATATACACTCGCTCCAGCTTCATTGACGATCAGATACACGAGACCTTCGTCTCCGTTCTCCTGAATAATCTCGGCAACAAACTGTTCTGTTTCACGGGATCCGGTACCATTACCGATGACAATCAACCCGATGTCATATTGCTTGATCATCCGATGGAAAACCTCGGCAGCCTCACGCTTCTTGTTATGTGGTGGCGTTGGATACGTAACAGCCACTTCCAGCAGCTTGCCCGTATCATCGACCACAGCCAGTTTACAACCGGTACGATAGGCAGGATCGACACCGAGCACACGTTTGCCATGAATCGGCGGCTGAAGCAGCAGATTACGAAGATTAGCCGAGAATACGGATATCGCTTGGTTCTCACCTTTTTCCGTCAATTCTGCACGAACCTCACGCTCAATTGAAGGGGCAATCAAACGTTTATAAGCATCTTCAATCACATCACGCAACACGTCCTGGACCGCAGATGCACCCTTAATGATTTGTCCTTCCATGTGGCGGTGAGCCGGCTCAGGTTGCACGTCCAGACCCACTTTCAAAATGTTTTCACGTTCACCGCGATTAATTGCGAGAATACGGTGAGGAGGCATTTTTTTGGCTAATTCACGATAATCATAGTAGTTCTCATATACAGACTCCTGCTCAGCATCCTTCGCTTCCGAAGTCAGCATGCCATGATCGAGTGTATAACGACGAATCCATGCACGAATAGCAGCATCATCTGCAATATTCTCAGCCAAAATGTCTTTGGCTCCCTGAAGTGCGACCTCTGCATCTTCTACCCCAAGTTCAGCATTGATATAACGCGCAGCTTCCTCCAGGACATTGCCTTGCTTCGGTTGGCCCCAGATCCAGACAGCGAGTGGTTCAAGACCTTTTTCCTTCGCTACACTGGCACGGGTTTTCCGCTTCTGACGAAACGGACGGTACAAGTCCTCTACTTCCTGCAGCTTAACTGCCTGAGTGATAGACTGTTTCAGTTCTCCGGTCAACTTGCCTTGTTCCTCTATAATACGGATGACTTCCACTTTGCGGTCTTCCAGATTGCGCAAGTAAACGATGCGCTCTTCAATGAGCCGCAGCTGGTTCTCATCCAGCTCTCCAGTCATTTCTTTACGGTAGCGAGCGATAAATGGAATCGTATTGCCTTCGTCCAGAAGCTCCGACGTTGTGCGGACCTGCTTCAAGGACAGTGACAGTTCCTTGGCTACCTGTTTGATGATTCGTTCATGGCGTTCTGCCTTTATTGTTTCTTCATTGGGTTCCAGAACCGTTTCCTGTTCAGACAAATAAATCCCTCTTTCCTTCCTGAATCGTTCAGTTGAAGCTTGTTCAGGGCAGCTTTGCTGCTGTAATCACAGTATCAAACCCGCATTCATGCAGATTCCTCTCCCCTATATTATCACAAAATCCCGTTCAGATTTCCAGCATTCGTCCAGGTTACAAGTTCTTACAATTGAGATTACGTATCAAACCTTCCTCTCAGCCATAAGAAAAGACCGAAAAACGTCTCCCCGACGTCTTCCGGTCTCCCCTGACAAACCCTGCAATCACGCCAGTTTATTATACCCGTTCGAAGCGGAACATTTCACTCAGATAGTCTCCCGAAGCACGGCCTACGGAGATCCCACCATACATCAGCGCATCCCCGGTAAACGTCTCGGAACCACCTTTCAGGCGGTAATCCGCGTCAGGGTCCAGGCCCTTCAGCTTCAGACGTTGGAGCGGTGCATTCGGTTCAGACAGCACACGGAAGTAGAATACAACGGCTTCGCTGCCATCTGGTGCAATAAACATCCAGGCCGTTTCATTTCCCTCAAACGGACTTAGCAAGCGACGGAACGTTCCGTATTGGATGGTTCCTCGAATTTCTTTGTACAGCTCAACCTGCGCCTTTACAATGGCATTCTCTTCCTCTGTGAAACGAGTCAAATCCAACTCGTATCCAAAGTTACCCGACATCGCGACATGTCCACGAATCTCTAGAGAAGTAATTCGGTTGACCTGGTGATTAGGTACAGCTGAAATATGTGATCCCATTGAACTTACCGGATATACCAGGCTTGTACCATACTGAATACGCAAGCGGGATATTGCATCCGTATTATCGCTGGTCCACGTTTGCGGCATGTAGTACAGCATACCTGGATCAAAACGGCCGCCACCACCAGAACAGCTCTCGAACAGGATATTCGGGAACGCAGAAGTAATCCGTTCCATGACTTCGTACAATCCAAGCATATAACGATGCGCAGTCTCGCGCTGTCTGTCTGCTGGCAGCAAAGCAGAACCTATCTCCGTCATATTCCGGTTCATGTCCCATTTCACATAAGTGATCGGCGCAGATCCAAGCACATCGCTTAACATGCGTACAATCTCATCACGCACATCCTGACGGGAGAAATCGAGTACCAATTGTTGGCGCCCTTCCGTCCGGCGGCGATCCGGCACATGCAGACACCAGTCCGGATGAGCACGGTACAATTCGCTGTCAGGCGAAATCATCTCAGGTTCGAACCATAATCCGAACTGCATGTCCAGACTGGTTACCCGGTTAGCCAAATCATCCAGGCCTTGTGGCAGTTTGTTCTTGTCCACAATCCAGTCACCGAGTGAGGAGTTATCGCTGTCCCGATGTCCAAACCATCCGTCATCCAGTACGAACAGTTCAATGCCAAGCTTCTTCCCTGCCTGGGCGATCTGCTCAATCTTATCTGCGTTGAAGCCGAAATAGGTCGCTTCCCAGTTGTTGACCAGAACCGGACGCTCTGCATTGCGGAACTTGCCACGTGCAAGGCGCTCCCGGTACAATTCATGATACGACTGGGACATACCATCGAGACCTGCATCCGAATAGACCATAACCGTCTCAGGTGTCTGGAATGACTCCTGCGAATCCAGCTTCCAGCTGAACTCAAACGGATTGATTCCCAGCGATACACGAGTGGTGTGGAACTGATCCACTTCTGCCTGTGCAGTGAAGCTGCCGCTATATACAAGACTAAACCCATAGACTTCACCCTGATCTTCGTCTGTACCCGGTGTCATCAGTGCAATGAACGGGTTCTGCTGGTGACTGCTTGAGCCGCGACGGCTCTCGATGCCTTGCAGGCCGGAAGCAAGCGGTCTGCGAACGATGTCCCGTTCACGCGTCCATGCTCCTGACAGTTGCAGCAATTCATAATCGGCATGCGGGAAATCAACGGAAGAACTGAGCGCACGTGCAATATTCACCGAGGTAGCGCTCTCATTAATGATACGCATGGAACGCGTAATCGCATTAAATGCTGTAAAGGCCGTGTAGCTAAGTTCAATCTTGATCCCTGCAACACGATCTTCCAGTTCAACGATGAGCGTCTCGGCTTCATCGTCAGATTCAACATAAGTCGCAGGCAGTCCGGTAAGCGCTGCCTTTCCTTTCATCAGTCGATAGCCTGTATACGTGAACTCCGAAACGGTTGAACCATTCTCAAGCTCCAATTGGATTGCCGGATTACGGAAATCGCTTGTACCATACACCGGCAGTTCTACTGCCAACGTGTCGAAAGAGATCGTCCGATCTTCCGGCACCGGATTTGGGCTGAACGAAGCACGCTCTGTACGCACATGAAGCCAGCTCAGATCGGTATCACGCAGTTTTTTGCCATAATATAAATGTACCAAATATCCCGAAGGCAGGACCTGAAATACATAGCTTGCCTTTTGAGTCTGTAGATGAAATTGAAGCTTCTCCTGATCAATGTAAATGCTCATATGTCTCCTCCACCTCTATATATGTCAATTAACGTAAACGGTTTCTCAGGTATCATTATAACGAAAAGCTTCAAAATGTTCTACGCTTTCATGAAGCTTTAATCAAAAGAGCGTACCCCGGCCGTTAGGCTGTTGTACGCTCTTTTGATTGCTGTCTGAAATTGTGTGTTCCTGCAAGGAACATCCATTGTCTACGGATGGCACGGCAGAACAAAGAAACAACTGCCTGATGCCTTAAAAATCGATTAAACCCAGGCTAATCTGTAAGGCTTCGTTGACCAGTTTCATGGTCTCCTCGTCCAGATGGGTAATCTTGTCGGTCAGCCTCTGCTTATCAATCGTCCGTATTTGTTCGAGCAAAATAACCGAGTCCCGGTCAAAGCCGTGTGCCGCCGCATCAATCTCCACATGCGTCGGCAGCTTTGCCTTTTGGATCTGGGCGGTGATCGCCGCCACAATACAAGTAGGACTAAACCGGTTGCCGATGTCATTCTGGATGACCAGAACCGGCCTGACTCCACCTTGCTCGGAACCGACAACGGGAGAAAGATCCGCAAAAAAAACGTCACCGCGTTTTACGATCAATGTCTACACCCCGCTAACTAAGCGGTCCAGAGTGCTGTCCGCATCTTCCTCCGCGTGAAAGGCCTCGGATGCCATGGTGAGATTAATCTTCGCCATCTCCATGTACCCTCGCTGCATCGATTCACGGATGTAACGTTTCTTACGCTCCGTCAAATACAGCTTCATGGCCTGCCTAATCAATTCGCTGCGGTTGGAATTCTCCAGCGCTACGATGCCATCCACTTCTTGCAAAAGATAATCAGGCAAACTGATCATGATCCGCTTGGTGTTCTGCAAGTTGGCCACCTTTCTTCCACCCCCACAAACCTTTCGCCATTGTGAACCAGTATTACGTTTTTCCAGAACTTTTATACAAAGGAATATATATGCCCCGAGTATATCAAGTATGCTGTACTCCATTATAAACACGGGGAACAATATTCGTACAGACCAAACATCTCTTTTCAGGATTTTTCATCCCAGTCATCATTCATAATTCGAGATGCTCCGACAGTTTTCCTTCTGTTCTGAAAAAAAGTTTATTGGTAATAGCGTCCAGTCAAGCCATCAGGATGTCAAAAGAGGGTTGATTCTGGCGACTACTGCTCCATGACGGGTATAAACCCGCGGGATTCGGTGCGCCATCATGCAGATCACTTCGTAGTGAATTGTACCGAGCTGAGATGCCACCTCGTCTGCAGTTATGACTGCACCCGATTGGTGACCGATGAGAACAACCTCTTCGCCGACTTGAATTTCTTCTGCTTCTGCTGCAAAAGATTGTAGCGACACCATACACTGATCCATGCAGATCGTACCGACGACGGGAACGCGGCGGCCGCGCACAAGTACTTGTGCTTTACCTGACAGCATTCTAGAAAATCCGTCTGCATAGCCGATAGGCAGGGTCGCTATTCGTTCGTTCCCTTGTGTTACATAACGCGTTCCGTAGCTGACACCCCAGTAGGGCGGCAGCGTTTTGACCAGAACCGCCTTCGTCTTCAGTGTCAATACCGGTGACAGCTTCACCACCTGATGATTCACCTCTGCCGTGGGATACAGTCCGTAAAGGCTGATTCCCACACGTACCATATCGTAGGACAATTCTGGCGTATCAATGGCGGCGGCGCTGTTCGCCGTATGTATAATCGGGATGACACATCCCTGATCCCGCAGTGCATCAACCACACCTCGGAACCGTCGATACTGCTCCAGTGTATAGGTCTTGTCTTTTTCATCCGCCTTGGCAAAATGGGTAAACATGCCTTCAAGCATAACCTGCTTCAGATTGGCTACTTCCTGAATGAATGCAAGCGCCTCATCGCCAGGCAACAGCCCAAGTCTGCCCATGCCGCTGTCGATTTTGATATGAACCTTGAGCTTACGAGAGGATGTGCCCGTCTCCAGATGTTGAATGGCTTCGAGTACTTCCCTACTGAACAGCGTAATGGTTACATCATGTTTCCAGGCTTCAGCGATGCCTTCTGGCGGCGTGTAGCCCAATACCAGAATCGGAAGGGTAATTCCGTGTTGTCGCAATTCAAGCGCTTCGTCAAGAAAAGCCACACTTAAGTAATCCACGCCAAATCGTTCCAGTTCTCTGGCCGTCTCCACTGCTCCATGCCCATAGGCATTTGCCTTCACACAAGCGAGCAGTTTCATTCCTTGCGGCAATGCTTCTCGGAAAGCGTCTACGTTGTTGCACAAATGATCCAAATTAATTTCCGCTTGGGTCGGCCGATATTGTTCTTGCACGTTAAGTCACCTTCTCTAATCATCTTAATCCGGCTCACGTCAGACTCCATCGTAATGCTCAAGGATGTGACTGTCAAATGAACAGAAGATCTGCAGTCCAAAACACATACAGGAGCGCTATCCCGGAGTCGGGAGCAAACGCGGAATAAGACCTATAAGCCAGACCATGAATGAGATATTTGTCTCTTCATAATGTAACTCATCTGCTTATATCGTATTATTTACCCGGTTCCTCCCACGTAGAAGCGTGTTTTGCATTATTGAGTACACTGAACTAATCCTTTCTTATCTTACGCAGGATCATAGGCTGTTGATACACATAGCTTCAAATGAAATCAAATCTTGAGAATCACTGCATTAAAACAGTAAAGATGACCTGTATATGCAGCAAAGCACCGGAGAATATCTCCGATGCTTCTTAGCATTCCTTATGTCAGGACGACTATACTTTCCAAATCATTTCCCTGACTCTTCCTGCATTGAAGTCGCAATCTGTATCATCTCATTATCTGGCAAATCTGCGCTTGTAATCCTGTACTCCACTCCGTCTGACATCCATGTGAGTGTTTGCAACGCATCTCCGCTGATCATTCCGAGGGTAAATCCAAGATCCAGAACACGGGATGGGGCAAGCGATACGGCTCTATCCTGCGGCCGCGCCTCAAAGATCGTGTAATTGTACGTTCCTTCGTAACGAAGCATAACCGAGTAGTCTCCTGACCCTTCCACGATCTGATCGTCTTTCAGCTTGACGCCTTCCGGTGCATAGGTTGGCTGAATAACCCCGAAGCTATCCGAACCTTCCGGCTCGGCCGATGTCGGTTCTTCCGTGCCTTTCCCGCTTGCTGGATCTTCTGAACCTTGCTGCTCGGCGTTATCGCTCACACCGGTCTGTCCGTCACTAACGGTTCCGCTCGGATTCGATGCAGAACCTTTCTCTGTTGCAGCTTGAGGATTGGTAGTCTCTTTACCGTCTCCCTTCCCTGTCTGTTCAGCAGGAGCCGCACCTGAATCGGTACCCGCTTTGCCGCTCTTTTCCGAAGCAGCAGTCATATTACGCTGCATGTCAAACGCGTCTTTCTCAAATTCGGTGCCAAATTTAAAGCTATCAAACTTCACATCGACCACCACATTGGCATTCGAATCGGACACTTCTACCTGCTTCGGTGCATAATCGCTTTTGTTCAACCATATTTTCTGTCTGACCAATGCATGTGTATTGTAGTTGGCAGCTACATCGAATACATAGCTTTCTTTCTCATCGGCAAACTGGCGGGTCGAATCACCTGTTATGCTGCGGATCAGCGTCTCGTAGAGGTAAACCTGGCCTTGGTTATCCGGCCAGTTACTCTGGAAACGGAAGCTTTTGTTCTGACTCGGTGTCAGGACAAAAACGCCCTCATCATTGCGCAGTACAATTTGCGTTACATCTTTTTTGGCATTCGTTAATGCAATACGATAATACGAAGGCTTTTGATGCCATACCTCGACCTTGTACTGCTGCGGCGTATCTCCGGTATGCAGCGTCATAACGCCTGCCCCCTGATAACTTTCCATTTCTCCTACGACTTCGTTCAGATCTTTGACCACGGCTGCCGCATCCTTCTTCCCGCAGGCGGCAAGTAAGGTCGATAAGACCAATACCATGGCAAGCATCCATGATATTCGGCGCATGACATCATCCCCTTTAGCACATGTTTTCACTTCAGGATTGTGCGTACAGCAGAACCCCTACTTGATTAGTACATGTTATGAGGGACTTGTTCGATATATGCGGACTAGTTTGACAAGCATTGCATCATCCATTGCCACAATACCCTATCTGGTAACAAAATCAGGCTGGGGTAGGATGTAAAATCCAACCAGATTCTTCATAGTAAATACAGATAACACCCCAACCAATGTAATTACATACCACTGTTATGTAGCTGAATTGATGTACAACTCTATTTTAAATTGGAGGAAAATAATGGACACAACCTACCTTCACTCATTGCTGAATGGATTGGATGATTTTGTGGAAGCGCAGGTTCAACGTTGGAAAGGAGTTGGTGTCGCGATAAGCGGTTATCACCGGCCTATCCCATTGTAGATTAGACTCTTTACCACAATGGGATATACGCCGGATAACTCGCAGTATCTTCTTCTGTATCTGGACTTCTCTTCACCCACAATCGACGCAGATCAGGCATACCAAATGCTACGACACGATAATCCTGAAGCGAAGCGTGATGTGCATGTTCTTCCCTGAAGCTGTATGTGGGCAGAAGCAAAGCCTCCTGAATAAGCCGCTCCTCCAACCTCATTAGCGTATGCAATTGCTCTGTTCTATCTTGAATCATAACGACGCGTCTGCATTCACGTTCCAGCTCGTTTCTTCGTCGATCGTCCAGTGCCCTGAGAAACAACGTATTCTGAAACGTATACATCGTCAGCAAACTCAGCGTCACATGATTATCGAACACTTCACCCGTGTAAATCACATCATATGAGTCGAACTCATCATGGTATACGGCGTTCACCGGATTACCTGGCATAACGCTCACTTTCAGTCCAATAAGCTCACAGCGCTGTGCAAACCAGACCATGTCTGTCTCCATTTTCTCTCCTTCCTCTACCCATACATTCACGGTTTGTCCTGCGTAGGAGCTGCGTTGTAACAGCTTAGATGCTCTTACGAGAGAAGAAGCAACGTAGAGGGCCGTTGGCTTGATTGATGCCTGCTGCAACAGATCGGATTGGGATTGCTTCAATTGCTGCCGGGGCTCCCGATACTCAAGTTGTTGAGATTGTTCATGTTTCTCTCTTTGTTCAAACATCCTCTGTTTCCCCGACTTGTCCCGAATCAGGCTATAGGCAGCCTGCACATTTGTACGTACCAATTCCCCCACCATCTCTTGCGGGTCCATAAGTTGCTGGACAGCCTGACGGAAGTATAAATCCTGCTGCGGGCCTTCTTTTTGCATATTAAACGTCATATACACGCCGCCCTGGACCTCATGCTGTACCGAACGAGCCTGTCCATCAGGAAATAAGTTCTGTTTGATTACCGACTCCACCAGACCCGACTGGGGAAGCTGCCATATTTCAACCCGATCAATAAACGCCCTGCCCCTGAAATAGGAAGGGAACACCTCCAGCACAAGCAGGTTGGGATGATTGCGCGTTAATCGGTAAGGCCCCGTACCGATCGGATGCATCGGGTCTAGCTCCACATCACGGGGCATGATGGATGCATTCATGCTGCTCATCTGATCGGGGAACATAAAATTTGGAAAATGCAACACAAAGCGTACCGTAAGCTCATCGAACGTTTCTATGTGATGAATGGAGCTAAACAGTGACCTGCAAGGATTTTCCCGATCGGAAATAATTCGTTCAAACGTATATCTTACGTCCGCTGCATCAAGTATCCTGCCGTGGTGAAACCGTATGCCTTTATGCAAATAAAACGTCCACTCCGTTCCTTCTCGGTTACTCTCCCACGAAACGGCAAGACTCGGCTCGCACACTTGCCGCTCAGCGTTGTACTGCACCAAGCGATCAAATACTTCCGCAACAATACCAACCTCTCCCCACATGGCAGCCCGGGTCGGGTCCAATGTCTCAAAGGGAGTTTCCTGGGGAATGCGCAGCGTATCAATCCTTCCACGAGCGCCTTGATCAGACCGCAGACCGAACTGGCCCTGTAATCCGTGCAACAACATTTCTCTCATCGAAAATGGCAATCTTGAAGCCAGTGCATAGGCCTCCTCCAATTTGTTCCCCTGCAAGAGCTGATCAAACCGGTCCTGAGCAGCCTGAAGCAGGGACTGGCAAAAGACTAACACTGATTTTTTCCCTCTGCCACGTTGTGGACTCCACCTGATCCAGCCCTGATCCATGAATTTGTTCATGATCAGATTCATATTGCGCATCGTACAGCATAACTGATTCGCCAGCTCACCAATCGTTGTATGGATTTCTTCCTCTTCGTCCACGTTCGAAAAGGCCATGCGAAGCTGAATATAATGATCTATGACCTCCACAACCATCCCTGCCTTTCCTGCCCCTGATTAAAATACGAAATACCTTCGTATGCTTCTACAGTTTTTCTTCAGGTTTTCCTCCATTATACTCAGGTACATCGACAACACCAGCGGGAAGGAAGAAAACTGCACATGAAATATACTGATTTGCATCGCAACATCAAGATTCGTCTCATTACTGATTTTTTTACGGATCTGACTCAGAAATCCATTATTCCGTTCATGGCGATATACCTGAGTGTCCAGATTGGTGCAGGCTTGGCCGGGATGCTGTTAACCGTCAATATTGTGACCTCCATGATCGTTGGTCTGGGCGCAGGATATTGGTCTGACCGAGTTGGACGCAAGAAACTGATGGTCATCGCCCAAATGTTGCAGGTATTCGCCCTGTTTTGGCTGGCTGCTGCCAACTCCCCATGGATGAACTCCGTTCCTCTAACTTGTGTCATGTTTCTGCTTAGCAGCATCAGTTCAGGTATCACCGGGCCCATTGCCAATGCCATGATTGTAGACGTGAGCAGTGAGCATGAACGTCAATATGTGTATGGGCTGCAGTATTGGACCACCAACGTTGCGGTTACGATTGGTGCGCTGATGGGCGGGTTATTGTTCGAGTCCTTCCGCTTCATTTTGTTCAGTCTGGTATGGTTGGAGAGCCTGGTTACACTATTTATTCTGTTGTTATATATTCATGAAACAATGGATAGTAGACACTCCAATCAGCTTAATGCCCCCATTAATAGAAATATACTTAAAACGTATAGCGGTGTATTTAGAGACAAACGTTTTATGGTGTTTTTCACCGCAACAGTGCTGGCTGTCTCTCTGGAATTCCAAATGGATAAATACATCGCCGTTCGTCTGAAAAGTGAATTCAACGCCCAACTGTTCCATTGGGACATCTCAGGTCTGCAGATGTTCAGTCTGATCATGGCGATTAACACTGTACTCGTCGTAATCATGGCCATTCCATTCTCCAAATGGATGAGGCGCTTCCAATCCACATTTATCATGACCATTGGCATGTGTCTGTACACTACTGGTTTTGCCGTGCTCGCTTTCAGCAATTGGGCCTGGCTGCTTATTACATCCGCTGTACTGCTAACCATCGGTGAGCTCATGTATGCGCCTGTCCGTCAGGTCATGCTTGCTGGCATGATTCCTGACTCCGACCGTGCTGCCTATATGGCTGCTGACGGCATGAGTTATAATGCGGCCGCTCTGCTGGGTAGTCTCGGGCTGACGATTGGGGCCTTCCTGCCTTCTTATGCAATGGCTGGCCTGTATATATTGATGGGTATCGGTGCTCTTGTATTTTTCCGGCAATCGCTCCGGCCGTCAACGGTTCAAAGTGAACCACAACCATGCGCAGACGCCTCCTAAATTCCCGGCTCCTCTATGCTGTATTTTGCTCCTGATTGTTGGGAGTCCTATTGAGGAATGGATATCACAATCTACTCTCTTGAAACTTATCGGGCCAGTAATCAGTAATAAAGAGGAGAGTCTTATTTACAAAATTTTCTTTTGAAGGAGTGTTTACATGCATTTATCCAATCGAAGCACCCGCTTCAGGCTCACCTCCATAACGGGGGCGTTCATGGCGTTTGCCCTGTCCCTCAGTCTATGGGCACCCGCCGTGCAGGCGGAGACCACACCTGCTGCGGTCAATGAAAAAGGAAAAGTGACAGCGCTGACAACGGAGTCCGCGACAGCCTTTCTGGATACATTTTTTGATTCCGCCGAAGCGAAGGCCCAATATGTTGGTGCTTCCGTAGTCGTTGTCAAAGATGGAAAAGTCGTGGCAGAGAAAGGGTATGGATACTCCGATCTGGAGAGTAAAACGCCCGTTGATCCGAAAAATACCATCTTTCGTATCGCTTCGGTCTCCAAAACATTCACATCAGCCGCTGTCATGCAGCTCGTAGAGCAAGGCAAAGTGGATTTGAAAGCTGATTTTCAGACCTATGTGAAAGGACTGGAATTCGATAATCCTTTTGACAAACCTGTAACGGTAGAGAATCTGCTCACACACACCACCGGATTCGAGATTCGCGACCCGCAGCAGGAAGACATCCATGATGACTTTGACAAAAGCGTATCGATGGAGGATTATGCCAAGTTACATATGCCACCTGTCGTTCGAGAACCTGGTAGCGCCTACATGTACGACAACTTCTCCTTCCTGCTGCTTGGCATGATTGTGGAGAATGTGAGCGGCGAGCCGTTTGAATCGTATATGCAGCAGCATATCTTCAAACCTTTGGGTATGGATAACAGCAGTTTTATGTTGAACGGCAAGTTCAAAAACCAACTTGCAACAGCCTATGATGCAGGCCATAAACCACTCGGCCTGTACACCCTTTCCCCAACACCTATGCCCCAAGGTGGCATGCTCTCTACGGCAGAGGATATCGGAAATTTCATGATCGCTTTCCTGAATGATGGTGTAAAGGATAACGAACGCATTTGGAAAGAATCTACGGTAAAAAGCATGGAACAATACCGTTCTTCCATTCATCCGCTGCTACCCAATACCACTTATGGATTTGAAGCTGCTTTTCAGCTTCCGGGTGCAGGCAGCAGTTCCAAAATTATTACCAAAGCTGGCGACCTGATTGGATTCAGTTCTTATCTCTTCCTTATTCCTGAGCAAAACACAGGTGTCTTCCTTACCTACAACCAGACGGGAGCACTTCGTAATTTCTTCTACCCGGCCTTTATCCAGACGTTCTTCCCACAATATGCGGAGCCCGTCAAGTTCAAGGAATATACACCTCAATCAGCGGATGAACTGCAACGCTTCGCTGGACTTTACGCGGATCTGCGATTGAGTACCATTGTTAGTTCCCTGAAAGATGGTGGAAAAGAACCCGGACAGTTAAGCATTTCCGACGTCTTCCTTGGCCCACGTACCCTGATTCAGGTTGAAGATCATCTTTTCAAGGATGAATTAACAGGCCAGTTCACGGCGTTCAAGGAAAATGCAGATGGAACCATCTATATGAAAGAACCTTACCTCAACCCGTTCGGATATGAGAAAAAAGGACAGAAACCCCAAGGTTTCCGGGATGTCCATGCGAATAGTCCTTATGCTGAAGCCATCTATGGTTTGCAATCCCTTGGATACTATAGCAATGATGCAAGTGAAGCTTTTCAACCCAAAAATGCCGTTACACGGGCTGAATTCATTGAGGACGTCCTTAAAATGAGCGGGCTGAAAGCCAGCAAAACGACGCCACCTGCGGATACCGACTGGGCAGCTCACCCTGCTGCTGGTTACATTCAGCTAGGTTATGAATCCGGCATGATCACGGGTGCGGATGAGAAACAGTTCAAACCGGATCAGGTCATCACACGTCAGGAAGCCATGGTGATGATCTGGAGAACTCTCCAGCTGCAATATCCCAACGAACTGTTCGAGGATGTGAAGCTGGCCGGGCAGACAGATGCCTGGGCTGTGCCTGCGATCCAAATGATGGTTAAGCTAGGCATCCACGGTCCTGAAGTGAAGGTGCTGGAGGATGGATCAGTCGATTTCCTCTCCCGCAAACCACTGATCCGCCAGGAAGAAGCAGCAATTATGTACCAGCTGTTTACACAGCCAACCGACAAGATCGTAGCTGACCTGATGACAAAGCAACCACAATCGGAAACTTCCTCAGATGAGGAACCTGCCGAAGATAAGACGCCACCTGCAACCGTGACTCCTGAATAACCGGAGTACCAACCTCATATTTACGGTATAAAAAACGATAAACAGGCTTGTTCGAAGGAGGGTAACTCTCCTTTTGAACAAGCCTGTTTTGGTTAGCGCAGTGACATTTAGGAGTACCATCCGATAATATCCTACATCATACTGCCTTATAAGAATTGCTGAGTTCGTTAGCAGCGCTTTAGGAATTATACTGACTATACCTCGCTTAACATAGAAGAGACATGCTGATTGCCATTCCGCTGGTCATATTTATCTGCAGCCGCTTTGGCATATGCTGCAAAATAGTCGGCCAGTTTACGCAAATCTCCTGGATCTCCTTCATAGGGGAATGAAGCAGGAAGCCGCAATCGGTATCCTGGAGATTCGTCAGCCCAGCGGCGCAGCAGTTGTGCTGCTCTGGCATAGAACATCATTTTGGCAAACGGATCTTCATGATCCGTCGCTAGCACTATATTTTCTTCCAGTACATCGATGCCCTTCGCCGGGTTTGTGCGTGCAAGATAATCCATCTGCTCGGCAAAGCTCTGCACAAAATCATTATGTCCTTTGATCATGCGATAGCCTTTGGCCTGATGTTTGTCAGCTTCATCAATCCTGCCAAGCCGATATAGCGGCATCAAAATCTCCGATAAGGTCAGGTGCGGAATTTCGGCACAACTCATTCGCCCTTTCAATATAGGCTTCGCCGCTTCCAGCACCTTCTCATCCTCACCTACCAGTATCCAGTAGCGCATAATCTCGTCCTGCTCACAGGCTTCACAATCACTCATAAAGTCACGGTCCATACTTCTGAACTTCGTATAGCTGGTACCGGCCTCCTCCAGATCGCCAAGATCCATGGATATGCGGAACCGATAATACCAATACGAACGCTCGCTGTACCCAAATGATTTGAAGCGACGTCCAAAGTCCTCCAGCAGCTCCATCATTTTATCGCGAGACACTTCCGGGAAGCTGGATAACTCACCCAAAATCCATTTATACGACCACATTAACGTTTCTTCGTCATAGCGTTCAGGCTGTTGGTCGAACTTGCCCAGCTGCCAGGAAAAAGCAATCAGTGCTTTCATCGGATAACCGCAGAATGTCGCGGTCTCCACGATCTCTGAACGCGCTTCGTACGCTTCCTCCTCCATGCCGTTCACATCGGCGACTCTTGCCGCTTCCTCCAGCATGCCCAGTTTCGCTGTTCCATTAGGCAGGCCATAGGCTTCATCCATCAAATCCTCAAAATCCATCTCTGTCTTCATCAGGCATCCCCCTTACGCTCTGTATTCGCACGCAAACCCCAATCAATAAAACGAACGATACCCTGATTCAGCACCTCAAGCTCCTGCCGATTCATTGCATAATGCCCCATCATTAGTGCATTGACATATAACATTTCAATGGCAATCGGAGTCATTTGGGCATCCGGTGAAGTCAGGACCCGCTGAATAATTGGATTGCTGATGTTCAGGTACAGGGTCGAATAACCTGCGGAACTAATGCCGGATGACAATGATCCAAGGACGGAGGAGAACAATTCTGTACTTTCCTCACTTGCTTTTTCCAATGCACGCAGCGTGGAAGACTCCTGCGAGAGCGTGAACAGCACCGGCAAACCGGCTGGCTTGAAGCCCTTCACCTCTGCACGGCAGCGGAAACGTTGCAAAGCAGAATCAGCAAGGCGCAAGGCATCATAATACTGATTTCGTTCAGCAGGCGGCACGTCGGTGAAACTCATGGAGACCTCGTCCGGCTGCAGCCGCTGCGTATGTACATGCTGCACCGCCAGTGGCAGCATGGCCATCAAATCGCTGTCGTAGATGTATCCACCGTTAATGACCAGCATCGATTGGGCTGACGCGACATGATGAATCTGGCGATACTCATCCACCGTGGTCGTGAAGTACAACGTTTCTCCCTCGCTCATCAACTCGCCCAGTTCCCGATGGCCGCGGGTGCTTTCAAACGGAAGCCAGCGGTGAATCATGGCGTAGAATTCTTGATCCTGCACAGCCAGTGCTTTCATCGACAGCGCATGCAGGCTAATCAGCTTCTGCAGTCGCTCCGTTTGACTCTCAGCCATGTCGGACAATCCTTTACGAAGGGCATCGCCAAGTTCGGAGCGAACCTCTTCCAGCTTTTCATTTTCATAAAAATGTTCCCGTGAAGCCGTTGGTTGAAGCTCGTCTGTCCAGATCAGGCATTTCACGAAGAAGGCCCAATCCGGTAAAATATTCTCCGCCTTCTCCGAGATCAGCATTCTCTTCAGATACACCCGGTGAGAACGCTTGGCATTCAGATTGACAGCATGCGGCAAAACAAAGGCTATACCTCCTGTACGGCCTGAAGCCGTCGTCAATGGGATGAAATCCTGAAACTTTTCTCCAAGCAATCGTTCACCAAAAGCCAGCACTTCCGCTCGGCGTCCACGTGCAAGCTCAGGCTCCATCAACCAGATCGGTGACTCGCTATTGACGATATGTTGAACACCGTCACTGTGAAGGATGACTGGATAAGGCAGCAGCGCTCCATAATAAAACAAAGCTTCTTTTACATAATCCGTTTCAAAATAATGGGCTGCATCCGGCGTACAACGCAGATATACTTTCGTTCCCGGAGACAACTGTGTCTCCAATTGCCGAATCGTATAGGTGCCATCGGGCTTACCCCGCCACTCCATCGAAGGTCCACCCTTCGCGGATTGCGTCAGCATGACGATCTCATGACTCACCATGAAACAAGACAATAATCCGATTCCGAATCGCCCGATAAACGAAGTCTCTCCATCCAGCAAGGCCTGCTGCCCACGCTTCGAGGATTGACCTATCATCGCAAGAAACTCATGGATATCGGCTTCTGTCAAGCCAATGCCGTTGTCCTCCACCATCATGGTCAACTGCTCGCCTGTTCCGGTCAGTTCCACGCGTACTTCACCCTGATATCCTGGTTCCGCCTCTGTTCGAGCTGTAATGGCATCCGTCGCATTTTGCATTAATTCACGTAAAAATACTTTAGGGCTGCTGTAGAGATGGTTCGATAAAATCTGGATCATACCGCTTAGATTCACCTGGAAGCGATACTCATTGGATGCTGTCATTTCGCTCACCTTCCTCTGGTCCAAACACATATGATGTTTCCTACTTGGAAGTGTTCGTATGATGTGTTAGACGAAATAGTTATGTACTCTCAAGACATGAGACGCTCCATAGATGGATACGCCAAGTGACGACGTCAAACCGGCCCTGGTTAACCAAGACCGGCGTTAGATGAATATTCAGGCATTCATGATATGTAAGAGCCTTAAGTCTAATTACCACGTTATGGATGGCAATGAAACGAAATATTGCATCCTTTTAACCAGAATACATGGTATAAACCACAGTGAAAACAAACCTTAGACCCGATTTCGCCGGACTTTAGGGTGAAGTTGATGCCTGTGTTTGGGACTTAAGAAGGAGAAGCTTTAAATTTTGGACTCATTGAACGATATGATCGGATTAGACGTATAATCTCCAAACTCAGATCGGACGGTGAATGTACATGATTGAAGTTCGCAACATTTCCAAGCAATTTAAAGTGCATCAGGCACTGAACGATGTCAGCTTCACGGTTGAACAAGGCAGCGTTACCGGGCTGATTGGTCCCAACGGCTCGGGCAAAACCACCCTGATCCGCATCATGAACGGCGTTCTCGGTGCTTCGGGTGGGCAAGTGAGCATTAACGGCCTTGATCCCTTCCGTGAGACAGAGAACGTACTCGCCATATGCGGCACATTAACCGAACAGAGCGGATTGTATGAAAATATGAGTGGGCGTGACAACCTGATCTTTTTCGCTGAAGCTTTCGGTGTACAAGATGCCAAAGCACGGATTGACGAGCTCGTGGAACTGTTCGAGTTGCAGGAATATCAACATCGAAAAGTAGGTACCTACAGCACAGGCATGAAAAAGCGCGTAGGTCTAGCGCGGGTGCTGCTGCACCGCCCCTCCATTCTTTTTCTGGATGAGCCAACCAATGGGCTTGACCCGGACGGGATTCAGATGGTCCTCCGTATCATCCGTCGGCTAAATCAGGAGGAACATATGACGATTCTCGTATCGTCTCACGTGTTATCCCAGCTATCGGCCGTGTGTGATCGATATATTTTTATGGAAAAGGGGCGCAAGGTTGAGGAAGGTACGGAGCAGGAGATCGTCAACCGATACCTGACCTCACCCCGGATTGAAGTTGAAGCGACCATGCCGAATGGTTGGCAAACGGTAGCAGGGTATACACCGGAGATGGTTTCCGCGAACAAAGCCGTTTTCCAGCTTCAAACCCGTGAAGATATTCCGTCGCTACTGCGACAATTGACCGAGCGTGGACAAGTCTATCAGGCCCGGATTACGGACAGCGATCTTGAAAGTATTTATTTTGCCATCAGGGAGGCACACCATCATGAATAACAGACAAGCCATACGCGCACTTGTTCGCAAAGATATTCGAGCCATCACAGCCAGCGTGCAGCTCTGGCTGCCTATGTTGATTGTTCCGCTGGTTATCGGGATCATCATGCCAGGGATACTCATTTGGACAGCCTCAAGGATGGAACTTGCTTCCCTCGGCAATATGAGCTTCCTGCTTGATACGCTGGATAACCTAACCCATGCCGGGCGGATTCCGCAGCTTGCTTCGATGCCTACGGATAATCACCGTATTGTTTATTACCTCGCCTTGTACATGTTTGCGCCCCTCTTTCTCATCATTCCGGTGATGGCATCCAGCATTCTAACGGCCAACAGTTTTGCAGGCGAGAAGGAGCGCAAGACTCTGGAAGGTCTTCTGTTTACTCCGATGAGCATGGATACGTTGTTTAAAGGCAAGGTGTTAGCCGCCCTTATTCCTTCCCTGCTGTTATCCTGGATTACCTTCATGATCTACGGCATCATTGCCAATATCCTGATGTATCCCATGTTCGGGACATGGATGTTTCCCAATCTGAACTGGATCATTCTCGTTCTGTGGGTTGTTCCGGCGTGCAGTCTCGTGGTCATTCTGTTGAATGTACTGATCTCGGCGAAGGTACGCGGATTTCAGGAGGCCTATCAACTCGGTGGATTGGTCGTGATTCCATTGCTTGCCCTGATTGCCGGTCAGGCAAGCGGTATGCTGCTTATCAGTCCTCTCATGTTACTCCTGGTCGGAGCAGTACTTCTGCTCATCAGTATCATTTTGCTTCGTCTGGTTACTTTGTGGAACAGTCGTCAAAAGCTGGCTGAAAGTCAGATTTAGGCTGAATAGGGTTGATATATAACGGCAGAAGATCTGATCTTCTGTCGTTTTTATCCGACTGAGATGTGTAACATATTTTCCATAGTTTACCGATATAACGTAAGGTGTTAATGTGTTACTTACATACATAAAGAAGAAGGGTGAAGATTGATTTATGAACAAGTGGTCTACACGCATGCAGCGCACGGTTTGCACCTTGCTGCTGTTCACACTGATCGCGGCAGCAGTGCTTGGAGGCGGAGCCAATGCTCATGCAGCTTCCCTCAACCAATCTACAGTATATTATGAGTCCGATGGTGTATTGTACAAAGTATCCGGTGACGGAAGCGGAACAACAGAGGTACTGCTTGATTTTGAAGGAGATGGTCTGTCTGCGGCTGGATCCTATCTCTATTACACTCGTTCCGAGTCTTCCACAACGCTGCTTCGCGTTCCCAATGACGGTTCCAGTGATTCCGCTGAAACGTATGCGACAGATGTGTTGAGCTACTTTACGGATAATGGGTTCATCTATTATATGGATTCCAAAGGAACGATCTATCGTGCAAATGGCAGTAGCGAAGCTTCCGCTGCCACCAAAATTGCAGACAAAGCAGACACGGATTTCCCGCTGCTCGCCGTAACGAAAGGCCGTGTATATTACAACGGGCTCGTTAATGGAAACCCATGGATCGTTTCCAAGGCATCCAATGGCAGCGGAGCCGTGCAACGGATTGCTGCTGGTGCAGTAGAGAGTCGTTATTTTATGAACGAGGCCAAAAACGAACTGCAATTGATGGTGAACACTGACCCGTACGAGCAGTACTACTCTACCAACGCCATTCTCATGTACAAGGTAAACTACACTACAGGCAAAGGGACAGCTGTTAATCCAAAAGCAAAGCTGGATGTGAACGCTGTTTATGCCGGCGGCTGGGGCAACAATCTGTATGTGTATAACAAAGGCATCAAGCTGGACAGCAGCAAGGATTATGATTATTCAACAGGCAAAGCCTTTGCATTGACCACTTCTGGCAAAACACTTCAGGTTCATAGTAAGAGCATCCGTGAGGTCAGTCCACTGGGTACAGATAAGGTTGTCGTTGTGGATGCAGACAAAAAGGCGTATGCCAAAACCATCGCCGGGAACAAGGTATCCAAATCTGCCAACCTGAATTTGAACAGTGTCACTTTCGTAACTGCTCAGTTAACCAACGGCACACCAACTATTGCATATCTATCCGGTACAAATGGTCTTTATTCTGTGAGCACAGCTCTCAAAGTAACCAAGCTTGCTGGAGAGGAATGGGCAACATTCCAGCTTCATGACGATGTTCCAGGCATGTTCTACATCAATGCAAATGATCTCTATCGTCTGTATCATGTTCAAGCCAATGGCACAGGCAAAAAGGTGCTAAGCGACGTTTTCCTGGATGATATCCTGTTGGTCGTACCAAACTAACCCACGCATGTGGGATACAGGCTTATAGAGACCACAGTCATCCCAACATTCTTGTTCCAAATAAAGAGGATAACCCTGAAGCCATCACGGCTCTGGGTATCCTCTTTTTTTCATGTCCAAAACTATTTTTCAAAAACATCTTCCATATGAGAATGATAATTGTTATCATTAAGAAAATAAGACAAAAGGATGGTCCGTATGACTGAACAGCTTCCCTTCATTTCTGAAACCTCATCTCTACCGCTCCTCTCTTCCATGTGCCGTGTACGGCGCGGGGAGCATTTCCGTGTGCAAGGCAAGACGGTGTCCCGGCCCATGCTCTGTCTTATTTTACAAGGAGACGGTGTTCTGGTCCTGAACGATACGGTCTATCCCGCCGAAGCCCATCAACTCTATGTTCTGAAGCCAGGAACAACGATTGAGGCGGCTGCACGCTCGGCTGTTACGGAGTTTATAATTCTTAGCATGGATACGGTATGTTTGCAGCAAGTGCGGGGCCAATGGAAAATGTCCTCCTCCTCCTCCTCCTCCTCCTCTGGTTTCCCGCTGGATTGGGAGACTGGCAGACTAATGGTTCGTCATGACCAACAAGCCAGAGCGCGAGTTGAACAATTGTATGAGGCCTATCGCGGCGTTCACCCTGATCACTTTATCAGTATACATAGCCTGCTGCACGAGCTTTTGCAGTATCTCTCGGAGAACCGGCTTGAAGAAAATTATGAGAAGGTCGATCCGGCGCTTGAACGCAGCATTATGTATATGAGACGGTTCATGAGTGAAGGTATCAGCATGGATCAACTGGCCAAAATTGCCGGTTTGACGCCAAGCTCCTATTCTCGCAGTTTCAAAAAAGCCAAAGGCATGTCACCTACCGATTATCTGAATCGCTTACGGATTGACGAGGCCAAAAAACAGCTCAAGCAGGAGTCATGTGTACTCAAAGACGTCGCCGTATCTGTTGGCTATGGCAATGAATATTATTTTAGCCGCAAATTCAAACAAACCTTGGGGATTGCACCCAGCCTATATATGAAAAAAGATCAGATTCGTGTGGCTACCGCGTCCAGGATGGGACTTCATGAGAATCTCTCTTCACTCGGATTACATCCCGTAGCTGCAATGGACGGATTCCATGATCGGGAGCTTGATGAAGTCGAGCAGCAGCAGCGGCTAGCTACACAATTGGAGAAATTACGTCAGGCCAAGCCGGACCTGATTATCGGTGATTTTTATCATAAAGCCTTTTACGATAAGCTCAAAAGTATTGCACCTACGGTTATCCTGGATCAAGCTCATGACTGGAAAGAAAATCATGTACGCTTGGCTGAACTGGTCGGACGAGAGCAACAGGCCATGCAGAATTTCAAACAGCTGGAGCTTCGCAACCTTGATATCGGACTCCGTTTGAAGCATCACTTCGGGCATGAACGTATTATGCTTATGCAGGTTACGAATCAGTCTATCCGGCTCCAGGAAAATATCGAGCATCCATTGAATCGCCTTATCTACGGTGAACTCGGACTAAAACCTGCACCGATCATGTCTACAGATTTAATGACAGATGAGTATGCGGCAGATAGCATCCCCATGCTGGACACGGATCATCTGTTCATGAATCGCGTCTCCAATTCTCCTGTCAGTGAGAAACTGCTTCGGCGTATGAAACAAACTACAGCATGGAATCGCTCTCCAGCCGTGTTGAAAGGTAACGTACATGATATATCCGATTGGTCTGTACTATCCTGGACCCCAAGCGGACGCCATCAGATCATGGACGAACTCGAACAGATCGTTCAGCAGCTTGTGACCTTATCACGTGTGGGATTAATCGGACAATTGTAAAGCAAGTCTTTTTCTTCATTATAAATGTACAAGTGTATAACCAACCAAAAGCAAAGAGCCCTCTCCGATTCGGAAAGGGCCCTTTGCTTTGGCTGTTATTAATGTTCCTTAATCTCTTCCTTCGGAACCAGTTTGTATATTTCCTCATCTTCCATGGTATCAATCAAACGATCCAGCCATTTGTAGTAGGCCTCAGCTTGAAGCACCTTATGCTTGTCTTCTTTAAGAATGCGAAGAAGCTCAGCATCTGCTTGTTCATCCAGGTCAGTAATCAAACGATTCAGTTCATCAACGGATTTGCGCAGTACCTGAAGGTTACTCTCCACGGCTTTTCTCCATTTAATCACAAAATAATCCGTAAACGTCTGATGCCAGTCATACTCCACTTCATATAGGTCTTTCCGGGAGCCTTTGCTCCATACTTTATTCACCATTTTTAGATCCAGCAGTGTACGTACGCCGGTACTCATGCTCGTTTTGCTCATTTCCATTTCCCGGCCCATATCATCAAGGGTCATAGGTTTGTCTGCAAAAAAAAGCAATCCATATAAGTGTCCCGTGGACAGCGTAACGCCGTAGAGATCCATATTACGCCCGATGGCTTCAATGACGCGTTTACGGATTCTAAGAACGGTTGCCTGCTGTTCCTCTTGTAAATGGTCCAAGCTCATGCTTGCAACCTCCATTCTGAACATTCCCAGTCTCGGCAAAATAATTGCAACTGTTTAAGATCCGGCTTACATGGGAAAGTATCCGGCAGGACATCCTATATGCCAACGGGCTTTAGGTTACCCCATGTATTTCATGGGAGCTTTACCAAGTTGCAAACGCCTACGACTATCTTTTAACCAAAAAAACGGCTTAGATTCAGCACATTTTCTATTGTAGGAAAAGCGATATCAAATGTAAAGGTGTCTTAATAGCCAGAATAAGGAGAATGACGGAGCATATGGACGGAAAACTTTGTACAGTTTTTACTGTACGAACATTATGTACTGTTTATTCGGTTGCTATACAGGTTAAGTATTGTTAGAATACAAAACGTTACCCAGAAAGACGGGAAGCGAAGCAACGATTACCGGATTTCGTGGCTGGGCGCACAAGTGTATGGGCTTGTGGATGCTGAAAGCCGTTCGAAGTGCACAACACATCAGAAGGGGTGAAAACATGACCATACTTGAAGTAAAGAATGTAAGTAAGCTGTTTGGCCCCCAAACCGAGCAAGGTCTGCAATTACTGGAGCAAGGTTGGGGTAAAGAAAAGTTGGCCAAAGAAAAACAGATAACGGTTGGTGTCAACCGGGTCAACATGGAAATTCAGGAAGGTGAAATTTTCGTCATCATGGGATTGTCCGGAAGTGGTAAGTCTACACTTGTCCGAATGTTCAATCGTCTGATTGAACCGACATCCGGAGAGATCCTCGTCCATGGTAAAGATCTACGTAAGATGAACAAGGAACAATTGCGCGAAGTGCGTCGGAAAACGATCAGCATGGTATTTCAGAAGTTTGCGTTATTCCCGCACCGTACCGTTCTTGATAATGTGGAGTATGGACTCGAAATTCAAAAGGTTGATAAAGATGAACGTCGGGAAAAAGCAAAAACGTCGCTTGAACTGGTTGGCCTTAAAGGCTGGGAAGATAAAATGCCGGATGAGCTGAGTGGCGGGATGCAACAACGTGTAGGTTTGGCCCGTGCGCTGGCGAATGACCCGGAAGTACTGTTAATGGACGAAGCATTCAGTGCACTTGATCCACTGATTCGTCGTGATATGCAGGATGAGCTGATTGAGCTTCAGGATAAAATGAAAAAAACCATTATTTTCATTACCCATGACTTGGACGAAGCGCTGCGCATCGGCGATCGTATTGCCCTCATGAAAGACGGCGCAGTCGTGCAGATCGGTACTCCGGAAGAAATCATGATTCAACCGGCCAACTCATATGTGGCCCGCTTCGTCGAAGACGTGGACTTGTCCAAGGTCCTTACCGCATCTCATGTTATGCGACGTCCTGAAACGATTACGCTTGACCGTGGTCCTCGTGTTGCCCTCGAATTAATGCGCGAACGTGGTATTTCCAACCTGTTTGTCATTGACCGTTCGAAAAAGCTGCTTGGTGTTATTACTGCAGAAGATGCAACCCGCGCGATGCGCGAAAACAAAGTATTGAACGACATTCTGATCACGGATGGGCCGACTGTGTCGCCCGAAACCCTGATTCATGAATTGTTCGAAATTGTAAGTTCAGCCCATGTGCCGCTCGCTGTTGTTGGCGAAACTGGCCGTCTGCAAGGTGTTATCGTCCGCGGTGCCCTGCTTGGAGCACTAAGCGGTGAAGTTGCAGTAAAGGAGGAACTTGCGAATGATTCCCAAAATACCACTAGCATCGTGGATTGAAGCGATTGTTGACTGGATGAGCACTTCGCTCTCCGGATTATTTAAAGTCATTTCTGTTGTTATTCAGGAGGTAGTCGGATTTTTCTCCGGGCTGTTCATGCTGCCCCATCCGCTCCTGTTTATTGTAATACTTGGTATACTGGCATATCTTGTTGGCCGAATACCACTAACCCTGTTTACGGTTATCGGTTTCTTGCTCGTAGATAACCTCGGATATTGGTCCCAATCAATGGATACTTTGGGCCTCGTTATTACGTCAGGATTAATCTCCATTCTGCTTGGTGTTCCCATCGGTATCTGGCTCGCATACAGCAAAACTGCAGCCCGGATTATTACACCATTGCTTGACTTTATGCAGACCATGCCTGCATTTGTCTACTTGCTGCCAGCGGTAACCTTCTTCAGCCTTGGTGTGGTTCCCGGTGTTATCGCATCCGTTATATTTGCAATTCCACCAACGATTCGCCTGACGCACCTCGGAATTAAGCAGGTATCTGGCGAACTGGTCGAAGCAGCGGATGCTTTTGGTTCCACGTCCATGCAAAAGTTGTTCAAAGTACAGCTTCCACTCGCATTGCCTACCGTAATGTCAGGGATTAACCAAACCATCATGCTGTCGCTGTCCATGGTTGTTATTGCTTCCATGATCGGTGCACAGGGTATTGGTGCGGAAGTCTATCGTGCGGTAACACAGTTGCAGATAGGTAAAGGTTTTGAAGCAGGTCTGGCTGTCGTGGTTCTCGCGATTGTACTTGACCGTTTCACTCAAAATCTGTTTATGCCAGGCCGCAAGAAAAGCTCACGCTTCTCAGCGAAACAAAAAGCCTGGATTACTGCTGCAGCAACATTCGTTGTGCTCGTAGCTGGTTTCTCTCAATACTTTGTTGGCGGCAACAGCACTTCTGCCGGCGGGAACAACACTCCAGCGAATGCTGTAGGTGAAGAAGTCAATTATCAGATCATTGGTATTGACCCGGGTGCAGGCATTATGAAGTCCACTGCCAAAGCCATCCAAGATTATCATCTGACGGACTGGACCCTGATTGAAGGATCTGGTGCAGCGATGACTGCCACACTGGACAAAGCCATTAAAGCGGAACAACCGATCATTATTACAGGCTGGACTCCACACTGGATGTTCAACAAATATGATCTAAAATATCTGGATGATCCCGAGAAATCTTTCGGTGATGCAGAAGAAATTCACACCATCGCACGTAAAGGCTTGAAAGAGGATCACCCGGTTGCTTATGAATTCCTGTCCCGTTTCCAATGGACATCCGAGGAAATGGGCGAAATGATGGGTGCCATCCAGAATGGTACATCACCAGAGGAAGCCGCAAAAGACTACGCTGAGAAACATGCAGACCAGATTGACGAATGGACCAAAGGTCTGACGCCAGTTAACGGTGATGCATTTAAACTTAGCTATGTAGCCTGGGATTCTGAGATTGCAAGTACTAACCTGTTGAAATATGTCATGGAAAGCAAACTTGGCTATAAAGTGAACGCCCTGCAAGTTGAAGCTGGACCTATGTGGACAGGTGTCGCCTCAGGCGACGTAGATGCCTCTCCAGCAGCTTGGCTGCCATTAACTCATGCTGACTACTGGGAACGTTACAAAGACCAGGTGGATGATCTGGGAGCCAACATGACCGGTGTACGCACAGGGCTCGTTGTTCCTGCATACATGACAGACGTTAATTCAATTGCAGACCTGGAAACAGGTGCTTCTTCCTCTACTCCATCGGCGAATGTCAATGTGGGAAATGAAGTAAATCACCAAATTATCGGTATCGATCCAGGTGCCGGAATTATGAAATCCACAGCAAGTGCCATTGAGAAATACGGTTTATCTGACTGGAAACTGGTTGAAGGTTCAGGAGCCGCAATGACGGCTACGCTGGATAAAGCGGTTAAGAATAAACAACCGGTTATCGTTACCGGTTGGACACCGCATTGGATGTTCAACGCATATGACCTGAAATACCTCGACGATCCGGAAGGCGTCTACGGTGAAGCAGAGCAAATTCATACCATTGCCCGTAAAGGGTTAAAGGAAGACAAACCTGTCGCTTATGAATTCCTGGATCGCTTCTCCTGGACACCTGAGGATATGGGTGAAATCATGGTCGCTATTCAAAACGGAGATGATCCCCAAAAAGCCGCAGCAGCTTTTGCCGAGAAACATAGCGACAAAGTGGCTGAATGGACCAAAGATCTGACCCCGGTGAATGGAGATTCCATTAAACTGAGTTACGTAGCCTGGGACTCCGAGATTGCAAGTACCAACTTGCTGGAGTACATTCTGAAAGAAAAACTGGGTTACAAAGTAACCTCACTTCAAGTCGAAATCGGTCCAATGTGGACCGGCATTGCCAATGGTGATGTAGATGCAACCCCAGCTGCATGGTTGCCGCTCACCTCTGCAGATTATTTCAACAAATACAAGGATCAGATCGATGATCTCGGTCCAAATATGGACGGTGCCAAAACAGGTCTGGTTGTACCAACCTATATGGACATCAATTCCATTGAAGATTTAAAAGATAATTAAACCAGATTGAGATGGATAAACCTGAATTTGGCAAAAAGACCACCGAAGTTTTTCGGTGGTCTTTTTTTGTTTAACTTTTACTTGGGAGTGTCTTCAAACCTACTGAAAGCCAAAGTGTTTTTGTAAGGAATTTCAGTGAATAACGCGTCTGATGTTCCTTACTTTGTAAAAAGAAGAGCTGAAGGCAAAATAAGGCGTTCTGAGTTCCTTAGAAAATTGTCTCCTTATTCCCCGAAGTAAACCGGCTTGGGCCTCAAGACATTTTAAAACGCTAATCTCCACACCCTAACTAACTTCGAAAATCTCAAGCATAAAGCTAAACGTACTAATCGTTACCTTCTACATTAAAGGCTGTGAAACTGAATTATGTACTCAGGATCTGCAAATTTCTTTTCTGTTTCTACGTTTACCCAATCAGCAGCAATAATACGCCAATGGTAATCAGCACAATACCAAAAATTCCATACACCACTCTTGCACCCTGACGCCCAATGGTTTTCACAAAGAGACCTGCTCTAAAACTCTTCATAAACCAATCCCAATTGTTGATTCCACCCAACAAACTGAAAATCCCTGCGGCAATAGCCAATAGTGCGATTAAAACCGGTTGATCTTGCATGTCAACACCCCTTCAATATAATCCTGTCTACTATACCTTCCTCTGGTAAAAATGAACAGTCATTAATTAGTAAAAAAACAGCTTGCAGATGAAGGTCTGCAAGCTGTTTTCCTTAGAGTAAAAGAGTTTAGCGTTTCAGGTTAAACTGGTTTTGGCTTCCTTTTCATAGGAAGATTGGCTCGTCTTATTACTTCGCCTGAAACTCACTCGCTGACATCAACAGGGTTACAACTTCAGCACGAGTTGCTTCAACGAGCGGGTTAAACATGTTCTTGCCTGTGCCTTTCACCAGTCCTGCATCATATGCAGCTGCGATATAAGGTACGGCCCATGCAGGTACTTTATTCGCATCTGCAAAGGTTAGTGTGGCATTCGATTTAACTGGAAGTCCGAGTGCTCTTACGAGCATAACCGTCATCTCTACACGGGATACTTTGCCGGATGCACGGAACGTCTCATCCGTATAGCCACTAATGATCCCTTGTTCTACAGCTTGTGCAATAAAAGATTGTGCCCATGCTGGAATTTTGGAAGCATCCTTAAACGTCAACGCCTTGCTGCTGGCTGGAAGTTCAAATGCTCTTGCCAGCATCACAATGAACTCAGCGCGTGTTGCCGGTGCATTTGGACGGAAATTACCGTCCTGATATCCATTCACAATTCCCCGGGAAATGGCCTGCTCAATGGCAGCTGCTGCCCAGTGATTGCCGATATCTTTCAAAATCACACCCGGATTGGTTGGTGTAGTACCTCCTCCATTCCCATTCCCCGGAACGGAAGGAGTTGTAGGCGTGGTCGGAGTTGTTGGATTGGTTGGTGTTACAGGTGTGGTTGGTGTCGTTGTACCTCCACCACTATTACCACTGCCCGGATTACTTCCATTATTTCCACCGCCATTACCAGGGTTGCCTTCATTCCCATCACCCGGAAGTGGAGCTCCCTTCAGATCGGTACTACGTCCTTCCGTTGTCTGATTTACCGTACCTACCCGGTCCAGATGTTCGTGGAAGACTTCATAATCGACCAAATTCAGTTCATAATACCGGTTGTCATCCTTCGCTGCTCTCATGGCGCGGTAGAAGTCTCCACCGTTAGCCATAAACGAGTTCGTCGCTACGATGTAGTATCCGTTTGGATCGATGTCCGTGTACGTGCCATTGGCATTCTTAATCTGTACTTTGAGCACCCGTTGACCGACTTGGGTCACCGTATTGGTTATGGCATCAATTTTCTCGCCCGGCTTCGTGGAATCGTAGTAGAAACGCATGCCTGAAACTTGCGGGAAGCGCCCTTCTCCTGTTTCCACACCGCTCACGCCATTTTCCAGCGCAGCCGTAATTTCCTTGCCTGTCATTTTCAATGCAGACAGGTTGTTGCCGAATGGCATTACGGTTAACAAATCACCCAACGTAATATCTCCTTTTTGGAATGACGCCCGAATGCCACCACCGTTTTGGATTGCAACGTATCCTTTGACATCATTTTCCTTCACAATGGATTTCACTTTCTCCAGCATGCCGTCTGTCATCAGGTTACCGAGGTTGGTTTCCTGCTTACGCACATTGCCGCGTTCTCCATCAAGGAATACATTCGTTTTACCGATAACTTCTTTTTTGAACTCAGCCAGAGGTTTCGCATAGGTTGCCAGCTTCGCTTTTGCAGTCGGATCATCTGTGTAAACATACTTACCGGTGGCATCCTTCGCATCCAGGTTCAGCAATTTGCCGTTCCATGTTTTCAGTACGCCTGCTTCGTTGAACGTGACATCCAGTTGACCCAGGGAAACGTCATATTCTCCTGTCTGTACGACCAGCGTCGGATCAGTGTGCGTGTCTACAACCACCGGTTTGTTCAGAATGGTGTGCGAATGACCACCTACTACGATGTCGATGCCTTCTACCGCTTCTGCCAGTTTCAGGTCTTCCGAGTAACCCAGATGCGTCAGTGCGATGATTTTGTTGATACCTTCATCTTGCAGCATGTTCACTGTCGCCTGAGCACTTGCTTTATAATCCTTAAACTTCAGATCATCTCCCGGTGATGACAGGGATACGGTATCCGGTGTCGTCAAGCCAAAGATTCCGACTTTCTCGCCGTTTACTTCAGTAATAATGGCCGGATAGATTTTGGAATTCTCGCCTGGATTTCCGATGGTACTGTTGTACAAGCTACCCAAACTCGCATCCTTGGTATAGTCAATATTGGCACTCACAAATGGGAATTCTGCTTTTTCAATAAATTTCTTGAGTACGCTTGGGCCTTTATCAAACTCATGGTTTCCGAAGGTCATGGCATCGTATCCGATCATGTTCATGAACTCCAGATCCGCCAGACCGTTAAAGAGGTTAAAGTACAATGTACCCGAGAATACGTCCCCTGCATCCAGCACCAGGGTGTTATCATTACGCGTTTCCTTAATCGCTGTTACGCGGCGCGGGATGTTATCCAAATGCGCGTGCGTATCATTGGTGTGCAATACACGCAGGTTGAAGTCGCCCTCTTCTGCTTTGCTTCCAATGCTTAGCTGTGCAAGCAACGGATCATGGTCACTGACCCGACCATGGGAATCTTCGAAATCAGCATTTACATGAACCGCTTCGATCGCCGCAGTTTCGGACAGATTTTTGCTCACCAGAATGTGATCCAGTGTCTGAGAGTTTCCGTCATAGATGTAGGAATAACGCTTGTTCTCTGGCAGTTTGTTTACCAGATTGTCCAGTTCATTCCCTTCGATAATATTCAATGTTTTGGAGAACTGAAAGTCATTGAAATCTCCAAGAACAGCGACATTTACCTCAGGGTCTTTGCTTAGCAGTTCTTTAACAAAACTGTTTACAGCAGTTGCCTGTCGTGCACGTTGAATTTCACTACTTCTTGTCGCAGGTTGTATACTTCCGTAAGGCTTCAGATCACCGCCTTTGGAATTCAGATGATTTGCAATCACAACAACACGTTCTCCGTTGAACTCGAATTCAGCAGCGAGCGGTTTACGCGAGCTTGCAAAAGCATCGTTTGTTGGATCAATTCGTCCAGGATTCAGGGATAAGCTCCCGTCTGTTTTCAATTGGATACCCGTTACTGCGTCACCTTTATTTCCTTCTTTCAGGGTTACACGTGACTCATTGTATAAGAATCCTACACGAATGTTGCCCCCCGGAGCTCCACCATCCTTATTGTTTTCTGGAGCAATATCCGTGTATTTATAGGTAGGACCACCTTTAGATGCAATAGCATCAATCAGGGTTTGGAAACTTGCATCAGCAGCAGTTGTTCCACTGTCTGTAGCTCCATCATTATCTTGTACTTCCATAATGCCAATAATATCTGGATTCTTGAGATTATTGACTACAATTCCACCGATTTTGACAGCTCTCGCTGCATCCTTCTTGCTGAAATTTTCCACATTAAAAGTTGCAATCGTCAACTTACCATCGGCCTGCTGAATCGTCGTTGTTGCTTGCTCTAGCCCCCCGGAGGTGATGGCTGGAAGATTCCCCTCCGGATTAACCTTGAAATTGCCGTTGGAATACGTCATAACACCTTTGACGGACTCGGTAAGCTTGTCACCCGTTTTGACCGCCTGAGAGGGCTTTTTGTTAATGAACAATCGTTGCGGATTAAGCGCACTCTCGTAGGGTTCTGTACTATCCGCAGTCAGGATGACGCCTCCTGCTGGTGTGCGTACCGGATTATTCAGACCATTGTCAACGACAACTGCCAGACCCGGTTCACTGGAATATGGACCGATAATTGTTGCATTATCAAGTTGTACTCTCATGCCTTCCAAACTCTCATAAAAATCGATCGCATCCGTTTCCGGGTTGAACTCCCCGAACTGATCTGAATCAATTACAGTAGGGATGATTCGACCATTAGTTCCCAGAATCACAGGTTCAGGAAGTTTTTGGTTGTTGTCTTCAACCGTAATTGTTGTTGCAACGATCTCTGTCGTAGACAGCTCAGTCGTCGCTGTTGCATATTCTTTGACTTGACCCGACACCCTCACCTTGTTGCCTACTGTCATTCCATGAGAAGACTTATAGATGAGAATACCTTCGGATGTTTTCACATCGTCATCTTCCATTCCAGGAATCTCCTGTATATAGAAGGAGCTTGCATTTACAACATAAGTCACAATACCTTCGACATTCTGAATAGCTAAACCATCATACAAAGAGTTATGAGAAGCTCCTTGAATATCATGGATTCTAAGATTGTCCAGTTCATGAAGAACTTTATAAGTAAAGGTATATACCCCACTTGTACTTCCACCCGATACAGCAATTGCTTTAACAACCATGTCCTCGTCTACTGTAATCGGAGCACTGTACTTTGTGGATGTTTGGGTTGGTTCAGTGCCATCAACCGTATAATAGATTTCTGCTCCTGCCGTTGGCGACGACAATGCCACTGTTGATCCTTTAACAATACCGCCTGATGGAGCACTGGCTGTAACAGAGAGCAGATTTTCGACAACATCCGATGCTGTACGTGGAATCAGTTCAAGACCATAACTTGTATGATAGGTCATAACCCCTGTCACTTTTTCGTATGTTTTGCCTGTTGCCAGTGCAGAAGGGCTATTTTTGGCATAGATCGTGATCTCTCCACCACCAGCATCTGTCGCAAAAAAGGTGGAACTGCTGCTTCTTGTCACTGTAACAGCGTTGACTTCGACAAGCATCCCTTCATAAATGCCACCTGCACCCTTTCCACCGCCTTGAGCAGGTGTGAAGTCTTTGGATGTTAGTGTAACGGGTTCAGGGATATCTTGTGTTTTCTCCAAGACCTTAATATAACCGCCTGGAAATCCGGTCTTGTCCTTCTCTACTTGAAGCAAACCGTTATAGATCGTCAGCGGACCATAAGCTTCAATACGGTCACCTGGCTCCACGGTGGCATCTGTTCCACGAATGACGATTCCTGCATGATCATCCTGAATGTACAGATTCGCCAATCCTCCGGATTCTTCTCGGTAGGTTACAATCCCTTGTACAGTAACTGGTGTATTCTCAGATTTATTTCGTGCTTCGGAGATTGAAATGGGGGTGTTGTCGACAAGGGTGTAATCGAAACTCGTAACATCACTATTTTCGATCCCCTCTTTGACTGCGTAGGTTTCAATGTGAATTGCATCATTTACTGTAATAGGCACGGTGTAGGGAAGATAATCAGTGTCCGTGTTCTGCTTGTAGTATACAGTTGCACCGACTGTGGTTGTTTCCAAAGCCACCTTGGTCCCTGTTGGAACTGCGCCGGAAGCAGGATTGGCTGTGACATTCGCCACTTTGGTTACAGGAGTCTCATCGATCAGTTGGAAGGTTGTTGAAGTGGTACTTTTAATTCCGTTAACAGTAAAATATGTTTCCAATGTAGCACTGTTAATTCGAACTTTTGAATGATATAAGGATGTATTGCTTTGTAGACCAAAAGTGCTGCGAGGAGCAGTTGTGGGTACTTGTACTGGCATCATTTTGCTTACATCTGTTTCATCAGGACGATCTGCCAGTGCAAAATTTGTGTCAGAAGTAAACGGAGGATTTAGCTGGATAGAGGTTCCACTGTTGTAGTAACCAACAACATATCCTTCAACAGTCGCTATAGATTTGTCAGAATTCTTCGCCTGTGCCTGAGCAACCGTTAACGGATCGTCCGCCGCGGCTACTTTGCTGCTGAACAAACCGGCTGGTATGGCACCTGTAATCAGCAGGACCATGGCTAATAATAATCTGAGCCAACTCTTCACTTGCTTACTATGCATCTTTTTCCTACCCCCATGTTTTGAATTTACAATCATTTGTTCAGAGAGCTTGTACATTAGTTCAAATATAAGATAACTGAACTCTTAGTCCGTGTAAACAATATTCTTTTTAAATGATATAAAATAGAACATACTCATCACAAATACATAATAAAAAAATAAAAATAAGTAAAAAAGTACTATTCTATAGCTTTTTCATGTCATATTCATGACCTATATGTCAAAACTTTGTGTATAACAGCCTACAACAAGTCATTTAAACTAACATGCTAAAGACTCAAATCTCTTTATTCGACATATATTGATAGATCCCCCTATACCCCATTCGCCTTAATGCGATTTTGTTCAAGATCTTTTCACAGCAAAACGATGCGACAGTCAAAGGTGACCATCGCATACGTCTTACTCATTTTGACATCCTAAGTTAAGCCATACATTTCAATTTTGCTATATCCAGCCTCAAGTTTGTCCTATTTCAAGAAATAAGTTACTTCTTCACCGTGCTGTTATACTGCCCAATCTTGTCTGTAATTTGCTTCGCTGCTGCATCCAATACGTCTTGCGGTGTACCTTGTCCATTCAGAACGGTCTCGATCGCTCCTTCGACAATTTGACGGGCTTCGGGAAAGACACCCATAACGGCCCCGGATGTTGCTGTCGAATTAGCGGAAGCGTGCAATTGGTCGACTGCTGTCTGGAATTGCGGGTACTTCGCCATATTATCCTTTAATACTTGCTCATCGTAGGCTGCTGTCGTAATAGGGAAGTATCCTGTCGCAACACTCCAGTTGGCTTGTACCTCAGGTGTAGCCAGGTACTTGATGAATTCCCAAGCAGCTTGCTGTTGAGCCTCGGATTTGTTGTTCATGATATACAAGCTTGCGCCACCAACAACGACTCCGCCTTCTTTGGCATCTGCTGGACGTGGCAGGAAGCCTGTTCCCAACTCAAACTTGCCGCCAGCACCCTCTACAATTTTGCGCAATCCAGCGGTGGAATCCAGCGTCATACCGATTTGCTGTGCGGTAAACGCAGCGGTCGTATCGTCCGTGCTACGTCCCAGATTGGAGACGATTTTCTCGTCCATCATCTTTTTCCACCATGTCAAAGTCTTCACACCAGCCTCGGAGTTCAGCATGGATTCAGTCGCTGCACCGGTTCTTCCGTTACCATTGTTTACATAATCTGCATTCTGGTTCGCAAAGAACTGTTCCATAAACCAGCCATAGATGGCCATGGATGCGCCTGGTTTACCGTCTTTCGCCAACGCTTTAGCCGCTTGCTCAAACTCTTCATATGTCTTAGGCGGGTTCTCCGGGTCCAATCCGGCTGCTTTGAACATGTCTTTGTTGTAATACAGAATCGGGTTCGATGTGTTGAACGGCATCGCGTTCAATTTGCCATCAATAGTGTAATAACGGATGATATTAGGCTCCAATTTGGACAGGTCGAACTTGTCTTTATCGATAAATTGCTGTACCGGCGTAATCATGCCCGAATCGATCATGAACTTGCTTCCGATCTCGTACACCTGGATAATATCCGGTCCACTGTCTGATCCCATGGAGGCTTTAAGTTTGTTCAGGCTCTCATCATATTTCCCTTGATAAATTGCCTTCACCTGAATGTCCGGGTGACTTGCGTTGAAATCGGAAGCGAGTTGATTAATGGCTTTCTCCCCTGCACCCGACATCGAATGCCACCATGTCAGTTGTACCGGTTCAGCAGCTGCGGCATCTGCCTGCGCTCCGCCCGTTGTGCTTGTTGTTTCGGTTTTTCCGCCACAAGCGGACAATACCAGCATAAGTGCAGCCAACATCAATGCAAATGTTCCTCTTTTTTTCAAACGAAACCCGATCATAATCGCTCTCCTTTTTTGGGGCTCACGTCACAATAAGTGCTTTAATTTCTGCAAGGTGGCCGTTACGGTTACGAATCGCTCTTTCGATCGCTCTTATCACCGGATTTTTTTCGATTCCCTTCAAAGGGGAAAATCCGGGGATAAAGGCGAACGCTACGCTTCTACAGAATCGATTTCGTCCCCTCCACTACTTTTGCAGGCTTCAAAGAACATATTTCAAGAGTGAGGCCTTGTTTATTCGCTCCTGGGTATCCAAACGCCAACCTTTTAAATCTTTAAAACAAACCTTACTCCCACTAACCCTTCAGCGCGCCTGCGGCCATACCGCGGACAAGCTGTTTCAAGCCGAAGACCAGAAGCAGCAGCGACGGCAAAATAACAAGCGCTGTGCCGGCAAACACCAGATTCCATGCTGTGGATTCCTGGAACTCCAGCATCGAGATTCCGATCTGTACTGTCCTCATCTCTGGCGTATTGGTGACGAGCAGCGGCCACAGATAGGAGTTGTACATGCTCAGGAACGAATAGATTGCCAATGTTCCAAGTGCCGGGCGGGACAATGGCAAGACATGGGACACAAAATACCGGATGTGCCCACAGCCATCAATCTTCGCCGCTTCAAACAGTTCCTTGGGCAGCTGCATGAAGAATTGTCTCAGCAGGAATGTACCAAACGCTGTTGCCAGAAAAGGAATGGTCAGTCCCTGATACGTATCGAGCCAGCCCCAGCTACGTACTGTCAGATAGTTTGGGATCATGGTAACTTCCCAAGGAATCATCATCGTCGCCACAAACATGCTGAAGATGACGTTCTTGCCCTTAAACTCCATTTTCGCGAATGCATAGGCCGCCATGCTCGCTGTAACAAGCTGACCAAGCATCGTCAGTCCTGCCACCAGGAATGTATTACCGATAAACGAACCAATCGGAACGATATCGAATACTTCCGTGAAATTGGACAGGTCTATGGATTGCGGGATGATATGAGGCGGATACGCACTAGCATCCTCCGGCGTCATCACCGCCATGAAAAAGGTGTACAGCACCGGATACAGTACGAGTGCCGCACAGATTGTAAGCAACACATACAGCAATGTTTTGGTCCATGGTGTCCTCATTGGTAATGCACTTTCCTTTCCACCCATTTGAACTGAATCAGGGTCAGCAGCATAATGACCGCGAACAAGATAAGTGCCTGCGCACTGCCCGTCCCAAAGCGAAAATTAACAAAGGCTTCCTGATAGATGGAATATACGAATACATTGGTACTGTCCATTGGGCCACCCCGGGTAAGAATGTTGATCTGACCAAATGATTGGAACGCACCAATAATCGATACAACTGTGACGAAAAACAGGGTTGGCGATAACAGTGGCATCGAGATTTTGCGAAAAGTAAGCAAAGGACCTGCGCCATCAATCTTCGCGCTCTCGTAAATTTCATCCGGGATGCCCTGCAATCCGCTGGATAGAATAATGTAATTGAATCCGAGATTCATCCAAATCGTCATAATGGAGATCGATATTAAGGCCCAATCCGGGCTGGTCAGCCAAGGAATTGGATCGATTCCAACTTTACCTAATAAATAATTCAGCATACCCAAGGTCGGATGGAACAGGAACTTCCAGATGACTGCCGATGAACCGACAGACAAAACCACGGGCAGAGAAAATACAAACTGGAATATACGCATTCCTTTGAAACGGTTGTGTGTTAATGCCGCTAGAATCAGAGCTGCCAGCATGCCTGTTGGCACGGTAAACAGGACAAATAGCAACGTCACTTTCATGCCTTGCAGGAATAGTCCAGACTGAAATACCGCCTTGAAATTGTCCAGTCCCACATAAGCTGCAATCTGTCCGGTAGGGTCAGTGGAATGCAGACTCAGGTACACCGACTTAAACATCGGATAAAACAGAAACACTGCAAATAAAAGCAGCGATGGTGCCAGGAAACAATAGGCCAGCATATTCTCCCGCATCCGCTGTACACGCAGCGAAGCTGTCCGGCGCTGACTCGTTCCCCATACGCGCCGTCTGGCAGCAGGCAAGCCGATCCGGTTGTCAAGCTCACTCATCGGATTTTCTTCCCCCTTGATCTACGCATTCGGTGTGTGAACTTCATCACCCACATTAACTAGTGTAAAAGCCAACTGTTACAGCAGCATCTGTTCTGAATCAACGGAGCGTTAATCGTGGACAAGCGAGTTTACCAAACAAGAGACGTTAAATAGACTTCAAAACAGGATCGGCAAATAGAAAAAAACCGCAAGAACTCCCTTGATTCGGGAATGTTCGTGCGGTTTTGTTTGTTATGGGAAAATGAACAACGATTAGATATCAACTCCATAAATTTAACAGAAAACTGGATATTTAATGTTAACGCAAAATATTCGGTTGAGAATTCCTAAGATAATGGATGGCATGTAAACAAATCACATACTCTTCTCATGCCATTGCCCATTGTAGAAAAATCTTACTAACGATTGAGATGATACGGCACAGTCGTGACAATCACGTCTTTGTAATTGATCAGATAAGCACGGATCATGAAGCTGGTCTGATTGTGCAGTACATTTTGCCACCAATGCTTGGTGACGAACTGCGGAATTAGAATCGTGATATGGTCCGTCTCGGCGGTCTTCCATTCCACGGTATCAATGAACTTTTTGAGCGGTCCCATAATACTGCGGTATCTCGATTTAATAACAACCAGGCGAACGCCAGGATTCCACTCTTCCCACTTCTGCTCCATTTTGCGGATGGCTTCATCATCGAACCCGATATACAAGGCAACCACGTGATCTGACATCGTCTGAGCGTAAGAGATTGTATTCATCACCACCCTCGTAATGCCAGCCACCGGAATAACGATCGTATTGCCCTTTCTCACCGGTTTCTCCAGCTTAATGTCTATCCGCAATTCATCCGCAATGTTGCAGTAATGACGGTGAATGCGCATGAACACATAGACGACAAGTGGCAGGAAAATAAAGATAACCCATGTTTGCGTGAACTTGGTGAATATAAAAATCAATGTAATCGACAGCGTGGTCAGCATGCCAATCGTATTGACGAGCAGCTTCACACCCCAGCCGGTTGGTTTGACTTTGATCCAGCGAATCATCATACCAAGCTGTGACAGGGTGAATGGAATGAACACGCCCACGGCGTAGAGTGGAATCAAACTTTCCGTATTTCCTTTGAACCCAACCACCAGCAAAGCAGACATCACACTGAGAAAAATAATACCATTCGAGAAGCCAAGGCGATCTCCTCTTACCATAAACATATGCGGCATATATTTATCCTTTGCCATCATGAAGGACAGCAGCGGGAAAGCAGAATAGGCCGTATTCGCTGCCAGGAACAGAATCAAGGCAGTGACACCCTGAATTATAAAATACATCGCGCCCCTGCCAAACGTAGCTTCGGCAATCTGGGAAATGACTGTGGCTTTGGGATCAGGCTTCACCCCGTAACCATAAGCAAGTAACGTGATCCCGATAAACATGGCTCCCAGAATACATCCCATAAGCATCAAAGTTCCTGCTGCATTTTTCTCGGCAGGCTGCTTGAAGTTCGGGATGGCGTTACTCACCGCCTCAACTCCGGTCAAAGCAGAACAACCCGAGCTGAATGCCTTCAGCAGCAGAAACAGACTCACATGAGACATACTCGTTCCAAATTCAGGGGCCGCAGCTTCCATGCCACCAGCAAGAAATTTGATCCCCCCGGATATAATCAGAATTCCAATGGAAAAGATAAAAAGATATATGGGGATCGCCAGTACGGAAGCAGATTCCGTCACCCCTCGCAAATTCATAATGGTCAGAAATACAATCATGATCAGTGCAATGACTATGCTGTAATCATGAAGTACCGGAAAGGCAGATGTAATCGCATCGGTCCCTGCGGACGAACTTACCGCAACAGTAAGAATATAATCGACCAGCAAAGATCCTCCAGCAATCAAGCTCGGAGCCGTACCAAGATTATCCTTGGCTACGATGTACGCGCCGCCCCCTGTTGGATAAGCAAAAATCGTCTGGCGGTAGGAAAAAATTAAAATGACGAGTAATCCCAACACGGCGATGGAAATTGGAACAGAGTACCACAAGGCGGCGAATCCAGCCGCAACGAGCACCAGTAAGATCTGCTCCGTACCGTAGGCAACGGACGATAGTGCATCGGAAGACAGGATGGCGAGTGCCTTCCATTTCCCCAATTTTTCTGCATCCAATTCAGCCGATTTCATAGGCTTGCCTATTAAGATTCTCTTCATTTTGCCAAGCATGATCATAACTTCCTTCCGTCTTTCATCTGTGAAGCATTGTTATTATGCAAAATCGCCGAGCCATTGACAATACGTCATTTCACCCGAAATTCGCCAGCGTGTGATAATGCATTCTACGATTCAATAATCGATAACAAAGCCGCGCTTTATCCACTTTTTGAACTTTTTTGAACCAAAACGGCGTTTGTTCACCGAAAAAAAGGAAATGGCCTTCGGTTTAATAAACCAAAGACCATTCATATTAGACTGTGTTGGAGCTCTTTCTTTTATACGATCTCAGTCTGTCAAACCTATTTACTCAAAATGCCAGAACGCGGAGTGACACCGAAAGCCTGGGCTAATGTAGCTAGCTGCTGATCCGTAATTCTCTGTTGGATCTCATGACCTGCAACCAGCATATACACCTGGGCCGCCTTCTCAATGGTCTCTATAAGGCCAAAAGCTTCATCAATCGTTGTACCTGTTCCAAAAATTCCGTGCTGCGGCCAGATAACCGCGTGGTATTCCTTCATTTTCTCGGCCGTTTCCCGTCCAATTTCATTCGATCCAGGCACCATCCACGGAATAATACCGACGCCGTCAGGAAATACAACAACGCATTCCGTGCACATCTGCCACAAGGTCTTTGTAAACTTCATTTCATCCAACTCATGGATAAATGTCATTGCCAGAACGTTAGTTGCATGGTTGTGCATCACAACCCGGTGTTTCGGGTCGACTTTCAGACGTTCGATATGACTCATAAAATGCGTAGGCAATTCACTCGTTGGGTTCGCTCCCGACTTTAGCCCCCACAGCACTTCCAGCTCCTGTCCATCATTCGATACACGCACCACCCCCAGATTGCTCTCTGGATCAGCCAATACATTTTTGAAATATTTGCCCGAAGCAGTCACGATAAAATATTTACCTGCCAGCTCATGCATCGAAAATGCTGGTTTGATCTTGCGGATCACATGGTTGATATCGATATATTTGGCGACTTCCTCTTCCTCCAGCAAATAGCTGACATTGCCACCATTGCGTTCATCCCACCCGTTTTTCCACATATGTTGAGTAATCTCCGCCATTTCACGAACAAATGGGATATGGAAGCCCGCAGCCTGCGTTGTTCCATTGGTAAGGGTCACGTTCATCATCATTCTCTCCTCATGATAAAAAATAGAATGCCCGTCACGTACATAGTAAGTTCCTTTTTTCACATTCATTATACCTTTGTTTATCTTTATAAGTCAACATTACACAGATAAATACACTTTATTTGTTTTGTTTATGTTTGTTTTTATACATTTATAAAAATAAGCAAAAAAATACCTCACCGGCGTCCGGCGAGGTCAGTCACACATCTATCTAACACGAGAAGGGGTTTACAAGAAATATCTTACCTCTGCTACCTTAATAGAAGCTGAAAATGAAATAAAAAAACGATGAAAACCCATTTACCAAAAAAAACCGGTCACCGCTGCTTCCCTCGATTTTAGCTATAAATTAAAGAGGTTGTGTCGCCCTGAATGTGTAACATATTTATTCCTTATTCAGCAAATAAGACGGGTGCAGCCCTGTCGGTTCATAACGCTCATCCCGTACATACTCAAAACCCAGCTTGGACAGCATGTGACGTGACACTTCATTGTTCGGATGATGCCCGGCAAACAATGCTTTCACCTTCAGTTCGCCAAATGCATAGTCAATCACGGCCCGTGCCGCCTCCATGGCGTAGCCCTTGCCCCAATGATCCCGGGTAAGATGAAATCCCAATTCATATATCTCTTCTTCCGGAGAATACGGGCGCAAGCCGCAGCAACCAACAAACACTTCCGAATCTTTCTCAAAGAGCGGCCAGTATTGTACCTCTACCTCTTCTTGCCTTTTTATTTCCTGGGTCAACCGGGCTTCTACTTCATCCTCGCTCAGAAATCCCTTGTTGCTAATCCACTTCGATACCTCATGATCTCCCCAGAGAGCTGACGCCAGAGCACGGTCTTCTTCACTCCATGTCGAGAATACAAGCCGCTCGGTTTCAAGAAACGTTGTTCTGTTCATCGTCCAATAACCTCCTGTTACACAACATCAGTCTGTATGCTGTTCCTAATATAAATTACTCGAATAGCAGCCTACATAAACAAAAATATGATTGGACCCGTTATACTACTAAAAATAATAGCTATAATTTCTGAGCCAGTTTCTCAAACTGATTAATATGAGGCTTAATCTCTTTTTCTACACTTTTGATAAAAGAACTAAATTGCTTCTGACTGAATTCATCTCCAACACCAACATCTTTGTATACTTTTCCTTTTTGATATGTAAATGAGAAGAAATAACCGTCCTTTAATCCATCTAAAATATTTTCTGCACCGCCCATTATTTTAAGACTTAAATTTGAACCTTTGTACGCAAAGTAATAAGGCGGGTCATATTCTCCATGTCGTACATCATATCCTGAAATCCATTGGTCCTTTGCAAAGGTCCCATTCTGAATACGATTTTCAAGCATAGTCGCTTCGTGGGATATTTCTCTGATCTCCAGTTCACCCTTTCCATCCTTCTTGTCATTCTTCCAAAAGCCATCATACTTGAGGTCTGTAACACGGTCCTTATCACTTGTCACTGCTTTGTAGACACCATATCCTGAACGTTTGCCCGCTACCCAGTTTCCTTTATAAGTCTTGCTCTTTCCCCAGGTCATCGTCCCATAGCCATGGGGTTTGCCATTCTTGGTTTCACCATAATAAGTTACTCCATTTCCTAGCTCTAAGGTGCTCATTGAAGAGGCTGCATCCGAGGTGTGCGGAGACATGAACAATGATAAACACAAGGTCAATCCCAAAACGTACAACAACATCTTTTTCAAAATTACAATCTCCCTTTCGTTTTGATATAAGAATATCAATCATTCCTATAACAACTACTTAATTTATAAATACCCTAGTATAATATCATTTCCACCCCAGATGCATCCATAAAAAAGAAAAAACCTTGCCGAGAACATGTCCGACAGAAGTTCACAAAGCATGGGACATTCATTAGAAATCAGATGTTGCGATTTGAATCGTGCTTGTTGAAGCACCTGCGGGAGTAGTCAATAGTGCAACAACGAGCAGCAAATCAACAGACAACGTAAGGCTGTCGCCAGCTGGGATCATATACGTAATCACTGGAGCGTTAACACGAGTCACAACCAGGTCTACCGAAAAAGGACCAAAATTGTTCACTGTGATGCTGGCATTCGTGCCTCCAGCAAGATTTTCATAATACGAATAACCGTGTGATAACGGCCATTTTAATAGAGATGCTAGAATACTAGACACAAAAAAAGCCCTGCCAGTCATCCGGCGGAGCCAATTACACAAAATTCATACTCTAAGATTCCTAAGCATACAACATGAAAAAGTTCAACTCATGCCCCTGTTGTTTGAGATAATTATACAACTGTGAACGGTGATGGAACACATGCGTTAGCGTTTCAATCTGCCATTGAGCCAGCATCCAATTCATTGAGCAGATGATCCCGAATTTGCAATGTTTCAGTCATATATGATATCTCCTTTACTATTATGCTCACGATCCCAGTATATCTGAAGAGGCAACCGAGTTATTGTACAAATCGGACAACCTTTGTTGGTGTTCCTTGGCAGCGGTCAGCGGAGTTTCTCCATAAAACTTGCGAAATTGACGAATCAAGTGAGCTTGGTCAAAAAAACCATGATTCAGAGCCAGTGCTGCCCCATCCGCTGTGCGCCCCTGATGAATACTGCCCAGGACACGGTGAAAACGAACTACCTCACTGAATCGCTTCGGACTGATCCCGACCCATTCTGCGAACTTCCGATGCAGCTGGCGTTCACTGACAACTTCTCGCATAGCCAGCTCACTGACGCTCATACGTCCCCCATCGATAAAGATGCGATGCAGCGTGTTTTTCATCAGATCATTCTCGTATGTATTGGTTTGCACGGATAGTCCACTTAGATAGGCATTCATAACCTGTACCCGTTCTTCAAAGTTTTTTGTTCCAGCTATCCGCTCCTGAAGCTCATTTAACCTGACTGACCAACAGTCCTCAAGCGGAATTCGCATGTCCGTAAATCCTTCCAATGGCAAACCATGAAAGACGTACGCCCCACCGGGAAAAAAACGTACGCCAAATGTGTAATCTGTGGAAGGACTTACATCGGATACCTCGGGCAGAGCGAAAGGATGCGAATAGTTGCCACAGTACGCATAGGAATGAACCGAACGGACCGCGTCGTATGTAATCAGCATGTCCGTGCAGCCATCCGGCAATACCCTAGCGGGCACTGAAATAGGCTCCTGATCTCGCCCTCCCGCGTGCGGATTAGAACCCGATTCCCAATAACAGGTTACATGAGCCATAAGGGAAACAGAAGGTATTCGCTCAATATAATAGGTATTTCTATCTGTCCCATTCATCTGAATGGGTCTGAACAGCGGATGCAGGCTGGGGTCCACGAACCATCCCTCCGTTACTAGCACTTATGTATTCATCTATCATACCATCAACCGATGAAATGAAGAAAAAAAATGCCCCGTCGGGCAATCCGACGGGGCTAGTCACACATCTATTTAACACGAGAAGGGGTTTACAAGACTTATCTTACCCCTGCTACCTTAATGGAATCTGAAATGAAGATGAAAAGAACATCAATTTTTATGGGCAACGACGAGACTTTCATTGCTCCCCATGAAGGTTTAAGCGTTCTAGCCATGGCCCGCATATAATCCTGACTAGCCCGCTGACTAACTTCCGCATAAGCTCAATACACATGAAATCCCGTCTCAATCGTTCTTTTGTAGATAACTCGATTCGAGTCAAGCTTTCCTTGCTGGATTAAGTCCTAAAGAAGATAAGAAAAAAATAGCACTGCTGAATTTGCCTTGTTGGAATTTTAAAATGATGAATTTTAGGTCAAACGCCCAGTCGTTTGGGTAGGCAATCGCATAGAATGCCTTATAAATGATTTGGGAGGTTTTTTCTTGAATAATTATCAAATGATGCATCCAATGGCTAACTCACATTATGTGCCCCATATGCCCCATAACATTGTCGTTCATCCAGTGGATCATTGCGTAGTCGAAAGTCTGATGTCCCTGGTGGGAAAAGTGGTTATCCTAGAAACGACTCGCGGTAGACTGGATGGATGTGTGGTTGCTGTTAAACATGACCATGTTGTACTGGAGGAAAGAAACAGAAAATTCTTCGTGCGCATTGCCGAAATCGTCTGGATTATGCCTGACTAAATACCGATTGAGGGCTAACGAACCGAACGCTTTTTAAAAGAAGGATTAGACCACACTTAAGAGATGATTCCTGTACTGCACGTGCTGCAGAGGAGTCATCTTTTTAGTCTGCTCGCTCCACTGTTCATATTTTTTTAAAGAAACGCGTACAGGTTTAAAGTTTCTCTAAGGAACATTATAATGAGAGTACGAATAACGATGCATTACGAGGTGAGAATTTGCAATATCTGTTTACACTACTCTTCATCCTAGGCTTTATGGCTTTCTTCGTATTTATTGTTTTGATGGTCTTATTCATACGAAAACATAACCGGATACCGATAAGGCATGTGATGCTAACGGCGGCATGTTTTGCAATTGCTTCGATAGGAATGTATGGCATGCTGGCTTTACCTTCAACTCCTCCGCAATCATCGGGGACAGATCAGACGAAGAAACACGAATCGAATGCCTCTGGCTTCCATATGACGACGGAGGAATTCAAAAACAAGTTTAATGGCGCCGTGGGCAAATACCGACTGAATGGTTTGAGTATTACCCGCTTGAATATGAAAGACTCTTCAGAGCAGGGCACTGACGCTTTCGAGTATGTATTCAATGATGAATTACGATTGGTTGGTACATTAAATTCAGATCAAAAAGTACAAGAAGTCAGGTTGTACGGGACTGGTGATGTCAGCAAACCAACGGGTGGAATCCTGTTGACTGCTATCGCTGCACTTATTCTGACAACCAATAATGAATACACATATAATGATGCGCAAGACGTGATTCAGGATATCGGCTTATTGGATCGTGATGTAAGTCAGAGTGAATTTGATGGAGCGACGGTTCGAAATGGATTTGAATATCGCTACAGCATTCAAGACGATGTTTCTATTTTTGGAATAACAGCAGTTCATTGAGTTCCGTATGTGCAAACAAGTCGTTGCATTGAGGAAAGAATCAACACCCCTTCGCCCTTCTGCAAACTTCGTTAGCCCTTCCTTCGTATCCGCTCCTGCATCTGAATTAAGAAAGGCTCCCAGGTGGGAGCCTTCAAACGATTGACGGACAAAAGTCGTTAACCTGCCTGTTAACAAACTAAGCTATGTAAGATATGATCATTAATTATTACCTCGTGTATCGATCGATGTCATCGATCGCAGATTGATGCTCTCTTCTATGGTGATCTTCATGCTGACGAACGTCATTCTTTAACTTGGCTAAAAATCCCCACCCCATAAATACAAGTAAAAGTACGGTAATCAACGCATAAGCAAAGCTGTACAGATTCATATAGAAGTTGATGAAAATTGCAGCGAGCATCAAGCCCAGAATCCATAATGTCCACTTTGTACTCTTTCTCAAATGATTTCCTCCCTCAGTTAAAAATTAAATTCAAAGCCCCTATCTAATTAATGAAAAAAAGGCTCCCTTTCGGGAGCCTTTCATCTATCGGCATTAAAAGGTTGTTACACCTTTATTACATCATGCCGCCCATTCCACCCATACCGCCCATGTCAGGAACGCCAGCAGCGCCTGCAGGTTCAGGTTTGTCAGCGATAACCGCTTCAGTAGTCAGGAACATTGCTGCTACGGAAGCAGCGTTTTGCAATGCATAACGTGTTACTTTCGCAGGGTCAACGATACCCGCTTCGATCATGTTAACCCATTCGCCAGTCGCAGCGTTGAAGCCTACGCCAGTTTGTTCTTTTTTCAGACGTTCCACGATTACGGAACCTTCTTCGCCAGCGTTAGCTGCGATAGTACGGATTGGTGCTTCCAGAGCGCGCAGGACGATGTTTACGCCTGTTTGCTCGTCACCGGACAGGGCTACGCCTGCAACCGCGTTGTATACGTTCATGAGCGCTGTACCACCACCGGATACGATACCTTCTTCAACCGCAGCGCGAGTTGCGTTCAGGGCATCTTCGATGCGCAGTTTGCGTTCTTTCAATTCTGTTTCAGTAGCCGCACCGACTTTGATTACTGCTACGCCGCCGGACAATTTAGCCAGACGCTCTTGCAGTTTCTCTTTGTCGAACTCGGAAGTTGTTTCTTCCAGTTGTGTACGGATTTGGCTTACACGTGCATCGATATCGGATTTGTTACCAGCACCGTCAACGATGATTGTGTTTTCTTTCGTTACACGGATTTGACGAGCTGTACCCAGTTGTTCTACAACAGCGGATTTCAGGTCCAGACCCAGTTCTTCCGTGATCAATTGGCCACCAGTCAGGGCAGCGATATCTTGCAGCATTGCTTTACGACGGTCACCAAAGCCAGGAGCTTTAACAGCTACAGCGTTGAATGTACCACGCAATTTGTTCACAACCAGCATCGCCAGTGCTTCGCCTTCGATATCTTCAGCGATCAATACAAGCGGTTTGCCTTGTTGAACGATTTTTTCAAGCAATGGCAGGATTTCTTGCGTGTTGGAGATTTTTTTGTCTGTGATCAGGATGTACGGGTTGTCCAAAACAGCTTCCATTTTGTCCGTATCCGTGATCATGTATGGAGAGATGTAACCGCGGTCGAATTGCATACCTTCAACCACTTCCAGCTCGGTAGCGAATCCACGGGATTCTTCAACCGTGATAACGCCGTCTTTACCAACTTTTTCCATAGCTTCAGCGATCAGTTCGCCTACTTCTTCGTCAGCTGCAGAGATTGCTGCAACTTGTGCGATGGATTGTTTGGTTTCTACTGGTTTGGAGATGGATTGCAGTTCAGCTACAGCAGCTTTAACCGCTTTGTCGATCCCTTTACGGATACCGATTGGGCTAGCCCCTGCAGTTACGTTTTTCAAACCTTCTGTGATCAGCGCTTGAGCCAATACAGTTGCAGTTGTTGTACCGTCACCGGCAACATCATTAGTTTTGGTTGCTACTTCTTTAACCAGTTGTGCACCCATGTTCTCGAATGCATCTTCCAGTTCGATTTCTTTAGCAATCGTTACACCGTCATTCGTGATGAGCGGGCTTCCGAATTTTTTCTCCAGAACCACGTTACGGCCTTTAGGACCGAGTGTTACTTTAACTGCATTAGCCAATGCGTCCACACCACGAAGCATGGAACGACGAGCGTCTTCACTGAATTTAATGTCTTTAGCCATGGTAAGAAAACCTCCCTAGTATATTGTGTAAAATGGTGTTGCTATATGGTTCGGTTAACCGATTAAATTTGAATTAGTCGAGAATCGCGTGAATATCGCTTTCTTTCATAATCAAATATTCTTTACCTTCGAACTTGATTTCTGTACCAGCATATTTGGAGAAAATAACGCGATCTCCTTCTTTCACTTCCAGAGCTACACGTACTCCGTCTTTCAATACTCCAGCGCCAACAGCAATAATTTTACCCTCTTGCGGTTTTTCTTTAGCGGAGTCCGGCAGTACAATCCCGAAAGAAGTGGTTTGCTCTTGCTCCAGCGGTTCTACCAATACGCGTTCACCTAAAGGTCTGATCATGAAAAATAGCCTCCTTTTGAAATTATATAACGTTACATTTTAGGTTGTAGCCATATGTATTAGCACTCGACAGTGTTTAGTGCTAACAACCAACTTTATGATACTTCAACTTGAAGCATGATTTCAAGTCCTTTTCATGAATTCCTGTGAGATTTTACGTTGTATTTACACCAACCCAGCCAAAAAACTCCCGATTGGCCTGCGTAAATGCCATAATACCTTATTAACTTATTCCACAGAATCCGTAAGTCCTCCTGCATCGTTCTCAGGCAGCCCTTTTCCATTGTATCCATTGTTGAACATAATATGCCTACTTGTCCCGTCCATCAGAATATATAACCGAGTTTGCCCCCCTTATATCCCGGGTAAGAACTGACCGCCTTATCCCGGGCCGGGACCATACAACATTATTACAGTTACAAAAATCCTATAGAGTCTCTCTTGTTATACTGCGCTCTGCTTATCCTCGGCACGGATGTAACGGGATTCAGCCTCTGCATCAGCTGCAAGCTGTTTGCGATACACAAAGCCGGACAGAAACACACTGATCTCATATAACAGTAGCAAGGGAATCATCACCAGAAAATCGGAAATAAAGTCAGGCGGTGTGACTACAACCGCAATGAAGATCAGGACAAAATAAGCGACTCTGCGCATTTTGCGAAGTCGGATCGGATTCAATATCCGCAGCCCTGTCAGGAACATAATGATTAACGGAAGTTCGAACAACAGGGATACCGGCAGTACAATGCCAAACAAAAAACTGAAATACTGCTTCATTCCGTAGGTCTCGACAAGCCCCATTTTTTCCGTAATCGTTGAAGTAAAAGAAAGTGCCATCGGGAAAACAACGTAATACGAAAAAGCCAACCCGATCAGAAATAACAGAAATACATAAGGTACATACTTCAGCGTGGCTTTTCGCTCACGCGGGCGCAGACCTGGACTGACAAACTTCCAGAGCTGAAACACCGTAAACGGCAACGTAATGACCAGTGAGAACAGACCGGCAATCTTCATGTAGATGCCAATCCCATCCCAGAACGAGAATGCATGCAGCACAAACCCCTGAGCGGTCTCTGCCTTCGTCAGATATTGATACACCGGGTCCGCCACCAGAAAGCCTGCCACCAGTCCCAAAATAAAAATACTCAACACATAAATCAACCGCTTGCGCAGCTCACTCAAATGTTCTGTAAGCGTCATTTCTTCCTTCTGCTGCGTCATGCCTGCCCCCCATTGTTGCCAGCTTAAAATACAAAACCCTTCCGGCAGGAAGGGATTTCTCTTTCATTGCCGTCAAAGTTATTCCGGCAGGCGTTTGTCCTCAGGCTTGTCTGCAGATGCAGTCTCAGATGCCAGCGGCTTCGCCTTTTCCTGCTCCTTGCGACTGGATGAATCATCATCCGAAATAATCTCACGTGCGCCTTCTTTGAATTCACGGAAAGTGCGTCCGACGGCCCGCCCCAATTCCGGAAGCTTGTTGGGTCCAAACAAAAGCAACGCGATAACGGCCAGCAAAATAAAACCTGTTGGTCCAATAGAACTAAACATGGATATTATTCCTCCTCGTTTCAAGCTTCAAAGATGCACACGCTTGGCCATAGGCTCATAGATGTCTTTGCTTCATTTTGAATTATGTCAATCATACCATAGATGTAACCACTTACATAACCCACATTATTCACAAAAGAGACCTCGACATTCAATCATTTTTCCCTGCTTGATTTCCACCGCTACTATAAGTTTTACACTTATTGCTTGAACTGCCCCGTAACCATCAGCAGCGCTTCCGGAAGCTGATCCATAATGGCCGCCAAATGCTCATGCACACCCTTCGGTGTACCTGGCAGGTTGACAATCAATGTACGCCCGCGAATACCGCACACACCGCGGAACAGCATGGCAGAACGATTCTTGCCCATGACACTGTATCTCATGGCTTCAGCCATGCCTGGAACTTCCCGTTCAATAACCCGCCTTGTCGCTTCTGGAGTAATATCACGAATCGCAAGCTCCGTGCCCCCAGTGGTCAATACCAAATCAGCGTGAAAATAATCTGTCATCTCAATCAAAGCTGCGATAATCTCATCGGGTTCATCCGGAACGATGCGGTACTCCACGATTTCCCCACCCAGTTCTTCTTCCACAAGTTCCCGGATCACTTGTGCACTCGTATCCTCACGTTCCCCGCGGGCCCCTTTGTCGCTGGCTGTCAGGATTGCTGTTCTCCACACCATAAAGATCACCCTTCTCCTCTATGAAAATAAATGTCCCTTATCGGCTGAAATCGCCGTTTTTGCCACCACTTTTGGAATTCAGCATGGTTGGACCGATAATCATATCTTTTTGCATGGCTTTACACATGTCATAGATCGTCAGTGCCGCAGCCGACGCCGCCGTGAGCGCCTCCATCTCGACACCCGTCTTTCCTTCGGTTTTGACCGTAACTTCAATCTGCAATTCATCGACACCGTTATCATGAAAACGAATATCCACACCCGTCAATGCCAATGGATGGCACATCGGAATCCAGTCCGACGTCTTCTTGGCGCCCTGAATGCCCGCAATTTGGGCCACAGCCAGAACGTCACCTTTGCCGATGCGGCCCTCCCGAATCGCTTCAAGCGTAGCCGGATTCATCGTCACCTTGGATACCGCAACAGCTGTACGCACGGTACTTTCCTTACCCGAAATATCAACCATCCGGGCTCGTCCCTGTTCATTAAAATGAGTCAGTTTACTACTGGAAGCCTGGTCGTTATTCGTTTCTGAATTCAATCACATCACAACCCTTTATTCGATATGTAATATACCTTCGGTTGTTATCAACAGATCAATCCGCAGATCAAGCGGGTCCATCGGAATTTTACCCTGTAGCTGGCCCGGCAATACCAATGCAGCCATCCGTGGTCTTTTGTCCGTCATTGCACATTTCGCTGCAAGTGTCTCGGCAAAACGATCATAATAACCGCCGCCATAACCAATGCGCCCTCCTTGAAGGTCATATCCCAGCCCCGGTACGATGACAAGATCAATATCCGGCCAGGAATCAGGTTGCAGCACTTCACAGGAATCCTTGGGTTCAGGTATTCCCCATATTCCCGGCTGAATATCCTGTTCACCCATGACACGCCGCAACTCCATGCGAGCCGGATTCGCCAGCACTTTCGGTGCAAGCATCAGATCATCATGCTTCCAGCCCTCTTCAAATAAAAAGGCCGTAGATGCTTCGCTTCCATAAGACAAATAGCTGAAAATCATAAGCCGCTTGTTCTCCAGCTTCCATTTGTCCCGTCTAAGGCGCTCCAGCTCCCGCTTTGTCACATCATTGATCTCAGTCATCGCCTGCTGACGCATACTTTCATCCATCAGATCCCGGCTCTGTCTCAGCTTGGAACGAAGACGGATTTTCTGTTCCGTATGATCCTGCATGTCTTTGAATAACCTCCTGTTGATCGGGAAGGTAAACCTAGCTCTCCATTAAAACCATTTATATGTTATGCACCAGTTGTCATCGTGTTGGAATCGTTAAAATGATTCATTTTCTGCAAAATCCTCATGTATTAACATGCCTTCTTTCAGTTTATCATTGATTGACCAAAAAGACTACACGCCCCAGGCACTCCTAATCGGTGCATTTGCTCTGTATTTCATGTAAACTGGGATATAGTTGTCATATCAAGAACTGGAACTATGGAGGAACTTAATTTTATGCTGCTGCAAGTATCCGGAATTATCAAACGTTTTGGTGTCGATCCTATCCTGGACGGCGTGAACTTACAAATATTAGAACGCGAGCGCATCGGCCTCGTTGGTGTTAACGGTGCAGGGAAATCCACTTTGCTCAAAATTGTGGCTGGAGAAATGTCCTACGATGGTGGACAGATTTTCAAATCCAAGGAAACAACGCTTGGTTACCTCGCCCAGAACAGCGGACTGCAATCCGATCGCTCCATATGGGAAGAAATGATGAACGTATTCGCCCATCTGACCCAGGCTGAAGCGGATCTGCGTCAGATGGAGCAGGATATTGCCGACCCCGCGCAGATGGAAGATGAAAAGAAGTATGCCGATCTGCTTGAACGTTATGCCAAACGCTCGGACTGGTTCAAGGATCATGGAGGTTATGAGATGGAAACCCGTATTCGCAGTGTACTGCACGGGATGGGCTTCGGTGAATTTTCACCAGATACCCAGATTGCCACTCTGAGCGGCGGGCAAAAGACACGTCTTGCGCTTGCTCGCATTTTGCTACAGGCTCCTGACCTGCTCATGCTGGACGAGCCTACCAACTATCTCGATATTGCAACCCTGACGTGGCTTGAGGATTACCTGAGAGGTTATTCCGGCGCGCTGCTGGTTGTATCCCATGACCGGTATTTCCTTGACCGGCTTGTAACAACCATCGTAGAGATCGAACGGCACCGCTCCAAAAAATATACGGGCAATTACAGCCGGTACATGGAACTGAAAGCTGCCGAGTACGAAAGCCAGATGAAGCAATACGAGAAACAACAGGATGAAATCTCCAAAATGGAGGACTTTGTTCAGAAGAATATCGTGCGTGCTTCAACGACCAAACGGGCACAGAGCCGCCGCAAAGCACTCGATAAGATGGAACGGCTCGACAAACCAATGGGAGATCTGAAGAAGGCTCATTTCTCTTTTGAAACGGCTGTCATGTCCGGTAAAGAAGTGCTCCGTGTGGATCAGCTTTCCGTTGCCTACGATGAGGCTTCGCCGTTGTTCCGCAATGTATCTTTTGATCTAAGACGCGGGGAAACGGTTGCTTTGATCGGGCCAAATGGTATTGGTAAATCCACCTTGCTGAAATGCCTCACCGGAAGTTTGCGTCCTGTAAGCGGTGAGATCCAATGGGGTACCAAGGTACAGATTGGCTATTATGATCAGGAGCAGACGGGACTTAATCCTTCCAATACGGTATTGGAAGAGCTGTGGAGTGCCTATCCAGGCATGGAGGAAGCACGAATTCGTACGGTGTTAGGCAACTTCCTATTCAGTGGAGATGATGTACTCAAAAAGATTTCATCGCTCAGCGGTGGAGAAAAAGCACGTGTCTCCCTCTCCAAGCTCATGCTCAAGGAAGCCAATATGCTCATTCTGGATGAGCCTACGAACCATCTCGACCTGTTCGCCAAAGAAGTACTTGAAGCGGCACTGATGGACTATGAAGGCACGTTGCTGTTCATCTCGCATGACCGGTATTTCCTTAATAAAATGGCTGAACGTATTGTTGAGCTGCATCCCGGTGGAACAGAACATTACCTGGGCAATTATGATGACTATGTGGAGAAGAAACAGGAGCTTGAAGATATCGCTCGCGAAGCGGCTGAAGCACGCCTTGCCTCTTCCAAAAACTCGGCTAAATCTGATCCAGCCTTATCCTCAACCGAAAAATCCGGAGCCGCTTCATTCGAAGCGGACAAGCAGGCCAAGCGGGAAGAACGTAACCGCCAGCGCAAGCAGGAAGCTCTGGAACAACAAATTGCGAAGCTGGAAACGGAAATTACGGAGCTTGAGGCTCAGATGGCTCTGCCTGAAATATATCAGGACTACATGAAGCTGCAAGAACTTCAGCAGAAAGCAGAGGATCACAAACTTCAACTTGCCAAGGCTTATGAAGAGTGGGAAGAATTAGCTTTGGAATAAAACGGGACCATTCCAGTCCATTTCCTGCTGCCCTGCGGCGTGGAACATTTAACAATACTTAAAAGCTGATTCCTTGACGGAATCAGCTTTTTTGTTAATGATAAGCGTAGAGTTTTGACAAGGGTGTTTTCATAATTGTCAAATTCACTCGAATCTTGGAAATTATTTTTCTGTTGATTACCCTCCACTTTATCCACAGGAAAGCAATATAGCAAGCAACTTAATCAACTTAATTATACGGCGGTAGAATAGCTTTTTCTGCACAAAAACCATATTTATCCACCAAGTTATCCACGTTATCCACAACTTTGTGGATATAAGATGGGCCTTCTATCCCCTACAGCCTGTTATTTCCGAAAACATCACTGGTTTGGGTTTGATGCAGTTACCCACAAATTATCCTGAATATGTGGATAACTATAATCACACCTTGACAAACCTATTCTTGCTCTAACATTTTATCTCCTATAAAAGGACAAAAGCAGACCTCTGTATTTAAGGTCTGCCTCTGGTTTGCTTCTGATCTCAAAGCACAAAATTATGAGGTGTGATATGCGTAAGTAATATTACGCGTGCACTGATTCATCACTTTCAGAAGACTCCGCCTTCAGTCCGGCCGCATTGCATGCTGCTACATACGCCAGACCGGCTGCCATGACAATATCATTGTGCGTGGCAGTTCCTCTGAATTCACGTCCTGCACGCTCTACGGTAACTGCAGCTTCTGCACTCGCAGCCTCTCCTCCGCTCAGTGCGTGCATCTCCATATCGACAAACGTAATGTCGTCCGAGATACTTTGACCAATCGCACGAATCGTTGCATCTACCGGACCACCGCCAACCGCAGAATAGGATTGCTCCCCTGCGCTTGTGCGAATACGAACTGCTGCCATTCGATCCGTCATGCTGCCCGCCGTAACCTGCAATTCAACCAGTTCATAATCCTGGGCAGGAATATTCATGGTCTGGCTCACCATCTGCAATAACTGGTCATCACTGACCACTTTCTGTTGATCGGCAGTTTCTTTAAATATCTCATACAGTTGTTCCATTTGCTGCTCATCCGGTTCAAAGCCATATTTGCGAACCCGATCTTTCAAAGCGTGACGCCCTGAATGTTTGCCCAGAATAATCATGCTGCGTGGAATACCCAGCGCTTCCGGGTCCATAATCTCATACGTACTCCGATTCTTGAGCAAGCCATCCTGGTGAATACCAGACTCATGCTGGAAGGCATTTCGCCCTACCACCGGTTTGTTGTAGGCAATTGGGAAATGCATCGCACGGCTAATCTGACGGGATGTCTCATACATCTGGTTCAGTTTGATATTTGTCGTTGCGCCAATCACATCTCCCCGCGTCTCCAGAGCCATAATCAGCTCCTCCAGGGCACAGTTGCCCGTCCGTTCTCCCACCCCGTTGATGGTTACTTCGATCTGGGAAGCACCATTCGCAATCGCGGCCAGACTGTTGGCAACTGCAAGCCCCAGATCGTTATGACAGTGTGCGCTGTAACGAACCTTATCTCCACCTCTTGCACCCTCACGCACCTGACGGAACATCTCTCCATATTCATGCGGCAGTGCGTACCCGACCGTATCTGGCAAATTGATAATACTTGCTCCCGCTTCAATCGCTACTTCAACCATTTCGATCAGATCGTCCATCTTCGTACGAGCCGCATCCATGGCAGTGAATTCCACGATATCCGTGAACTGACGTGCATAGGAGACCATCTCCCGGGCAGTAGCTACAACTTCACTACGTGGACGGCGCAGTTGATGCTCAATATGGATGTCCGAAGAGGAGATAAACAGATGAATTCGGCGGCGCGCTGCGTCAGCCGTTGCTCGAACGGCTGCATCAATATCCCCTTTGACCGCACGCGCGAATCCGCAAATCTCCACGTTTTGCAATTGTCTGGAAATCGCCTGAACCGCCGCGAACTCACCTGGACTTGAGATCGGGAATCCAGGCTCGATGACGTCAATGCCCAGAGAAGCCAACTGATGTGCCAGTTCAATTTTTTGTTCAGGCTGCAGACTCGCACCCGGTGCTTGTTCTCCATCGCGCAGTGTTGTATCAAAAATCTCAATCATGCGTTTGTTATTGTTCGTTGTCATATTCATCAACCTCCATCAAATTTGAAAGTATATTGGTTATTTTGGGGATGTGAACGAGATGTTCATTTCCCGTTTTTCTATGTTTATTCATTTTCATTCCATGCCGATGTGCACGTCGACTTGCACGCCGGACTTATTTCTTAATCTAAACCATAATTATGGATCTCCATCGCCCACCCTGCTGCCGGCAGCAAACACAAATAACCCGCCATCTCATCTAAGAGACGGCGGGTTATTATCCCTCCGCGGTACCACTCTTGCTTGATAGTCCAGGCTTGCGCCAGGCACCATCCACCTCGTCGTCTCCGGCCTAGATCCATTGCAGCTGCGTACACGCAACAATAACAACCGAGCCAGCCGGAGAAACACCCTATAACGGAGGTTAGCCGTTACTGTGTACCACAATGTCCTTTGGTTACAAGAACAAGGGATGAGACATCGTCTCACTGCTTCCACAGCTCCGTTCCCGGGCGAGATTCAAACGATTCCAGCCACTGCGTCGCACCACCCCGCAGCTCTCTGAGCGCTTTATCGTTTTACTGCTCCCGTTCATTACATTTATGATATGTGACCATGCATTCATCACCATTTTGAAAATCAAAAAAGCCTGCCATCTCCTGCAATAATGCAAGAGACGACAGGCTGTTCACCTTCGCGGTACCACTCTTGTTGACTCCCATTTTCCTTCGAGCTGATCCTGTATGCGTCCATACCGTTATCATTGCCCAAAGTGACAAAAGCCCCCTCAGTTATTGTTGATTGTCTACCGAGATGTCTCATCCGTATTCCATCAACAACGGCCCATTCACGGAGGCAACCCGTAACCATGTACTTTGGGCCATCATCGGCCTTCGGCTTCTCCCGGGGAGTTACCGTGTTCCATCGTTCCGCTTCCAGGTGAGTTTCAGGTTTCCTTCGACTGCGTTGCACCACCCCGCAGTTCTCTAAGACCGGGAATTGCCCTACTGTTCCTGTTCATTGCGTTTCAGTTCAGGAATCTATATAAGTTCAAGAATATTTACACTGGCGCTCCGATGACAGAACAACCTTCCGATCACTGTTATCCCCAGATTTCTTTAATTCCCTTCTCTAAAAGGGAAAATCCGGTGATAAAGGCGAACGCTTCGCTTCTCCAGGTTATTTCTGTCCTCTCCGCTATCGTGTAAATGTTTAGTTGAACATATCGAATTCCTGTTTTAATTTGTAATTAATATACAGTCTTCACTTGAGGCTGTCAAGTCTTCATAAACATGAATCATTCTAGAGCGATTGAACAGACCATGCCTCAAGTGATAGTCCAGGATCAGCTTTGGCATCGAATTCCGAGATTTCTCCCCGCTGCCATTTCAAATACGCCGCAGCTCCAATCATCGCTGCATTGTCGGTGCAATATTCCATCGGCGGGATCAGCAATTCGAGTCCTTCCTTCGCGCAGCGCTCCTGCAAAGCTGAACGCAATCCGCGGTTTGCGGCAACCCCACCGCATAACAGCAATTGACGTGATCCATATTCACGGACAGCCCTTACTGCTTTTTCTACCAGAACTTCAACGACAGCTTCCTGAAAGCCCCGTGCCACAGCAGATGGTTCAAGCGTTTCTCCGCGCATTTTGGCTTGATTCAAAACATTCAGTACAGCAGACTTCAGACCGCTAAGGCTGAAATCATAGGAATCGGCTTCCAACCAGACGCGTGGCAAAGGCACCGCCTGCTCTGCTTCAGCAGCCATCCGGTCCACATGCGGTCCTCCTGGGTAGGGACAACCCAGTGCACGCGCCACTTTGTCATAAGCCTCGCCTACAGCATCGTCACGCGTACGTCCGATCAGTTTGAATTTCCCTTCGGATTCCATATGCACAAGCTCGGTATGCCCACCCGAAACCACCAGTGCCATTGCTGGATATTGCAGCTCATGGGTAAGTCTGTTGGCATAGATATGTCCCGCAATATGATGTGTGCCGATGAGCGGTTTGCCAAGTGCCATGGCCATGGTTTTCGCTGCCACGATGCCAACCAGCAATGCACCAACCAGTCCAGGCCCTTGTGTCACGGCGATCGCACTCAGATCACGCGGACGGATACCGGATTGCTCAATAGCCTGCTCCAACATCAGTGTAATGACTTCCACGTGTTTACGCGAAGCCACTTCAGGCACAACTCCGCCAAATGCCTTATGTGTCTCGATCTGACTGGAGATCAGATTGGACAACACTTCCCGTCCATCCTTGACTACCGCTACGGATGTTTCATCACAGCTTGTCTCCACGGCCAATATATAAGATGGTGCTGAACTTACCTTTTCATTGAAATCCTTCATGAATCCGTTACGCTTCCTTCCTCTTCGCCGCTCCGGCTCGCAGGCGGCAAATTCGCCCACATAATCATCGCATCTTCCCCATTGTCGGAGTAATATCCTTTACGAAGACCAGCCGATTCAAACCCTTTTTTCTGATACAAGCTCTGCGCAATCCGATTCGAAACCCTGACTTCCAGCGTCATCCGCTCCATCCCGAGATAAGCGGCTGTTTTCATCAGTTCGTCCAACAGTTTCTCGCCGAGCTTGCGCCCACGGTAAGCTTCTCGGACAGCGATATTGGTTATGTGGGCTTCATCCATGATTGTCCACATACCGGCATACCCAATCGCTGTACCTTCCAATTCCATGACCATATATTTAGCAAAATGATTGTGTGTCAATTCATTCTGAAATGCTTCTTCCGTCCAGGGCAGGGTGAAGGCTTCATGTTCAATAATCATGACATCGGGAATATCCTCCAGCGTCATGAACCTGAACTGAAGCGCTGCTTCCTGCTCGTCACTCTCCACGTTGTCCATCTGCTTCCCCTCCCTTTTAGCCTTTGCGCAGCAGGTTGGCTTCCGCTTCAGCCAGCTGGGTATAGTTCGGAACGAGCGCATGCACGTCATCTCGCTGACCTGCAAGCAGCGCCTCGGCGCCTAAGCGCCCAACCCAGCGGCCCTCCAGCTCATAGGGTACAAGCTGGAGCGCCGTTCCTGCGGGGCAGCGAAGCTCAGCCGCTGCTGCCGCATGCGGGCCCGTCTCGCCGACAATCCAGACGGCAGCGGGCCGCTCTTCCGGCGCCGCTTCCGCCATGCGGGCGGCGAGGGCTTCCAGCCATCCGTCCACCAGACGGATGGTATCGGGCGCCAGCCGCCGGGGCGCAGCGCTCCCGGCGGAGGCAAACAGCGCGGTATAGGCTTGACCGCGCCGCGCATCCACAAGCGGAACGATCCAGTGGACAGGGGCGGCACCTGTGCCGCCCTGGTCCGCGGATGGCGTTCCGCCAGCCCCTGCTGCGGCATCCTCTGCCGCAGCTTCGGCCTTGGCGGCGAGGCCGCTGTGCCAGCCGCCCCAGGCCAGGGCCTGAAGGCTGGACACCCCGACAACGGGGATGTCCCATGCCCAGGCCAGCGTCTTCGCCGCGGTCACCGCAATACGGATGCCCGTATACGAGCCCGGCCCAATGCCGACGGCAATGCCGTCCAGCTGTCCCGGCTGCGTGCTGCTGGCTTCCAGCAACTGCTCCATTACAGGCACGACGTGTACCGAATGGTTGCGTTCTGCCCGTTCATTGCGTTCTTCCAGAAGGGCGTGACCTTCCATCACTGAGGCTGCCATCACCGCAGTCGAGGTATCCAACGCCAAAAACCGCTGGCGCGGCTGTTTTTGTAAATCTTCCATCATCATTTGACTCCATTCTGTCTGAACTGTCGGCACATGGCAGCATACGTCTCGCCATACCCATCCAGCGTAATCGTTCGATCCTCCGGACCCGTCGTCTCGATCTGCACATGCAGGTGTTCCTGCGGCAGCAATTCGGGAATGATGCTGGACCATTCCACCAGACTGACTCCGGTTCCATAGAAATACTCATCCAGTCCAAGCTCGTCCGCTTCTTCCAGCGATATGCGATATACATCCATGTGATATAAGGGCAGACGCCCTTCGTATTCCTTGATCAGTGTAAACGTGGGGCTATTAACCACATCACGTACACCCAAATGCCAGGCAAACTTTTGTGAAAATGCCGTTTTGCCCGCGCCCAGATCACCGTCCAGTGCAATCACCATGCCGGCGGTTGCCTGTTCAGCGAGTGCGGACGCGAGTACTTCTGTATCTGCAATGCCATGGGAGTGATACACCCACTGCTCATGCGTCTGATTCAATATACGCCCCACCTTTGGCGGTCAAGCCGCCTGAGTTCACTTTGAACTTTATTATATCGGTCCCATTCTCCCCCCGCAACATCGAAGGATCAGAAGCAGAACGGAAGACAGGCCACCATTCACACGAACGACAAATAAACCGGCACCTGACGGCACCGGCCTTTCCTGACATCCTTTACCAAACGTTCTCTTTTACTCTTCCAAACGATCTACACGTACCGTCTGGGTATTCCCCGGTCTGCTGCCCACTTGCACCGTTGCCATGCCATTCGCTTCATCCACATTTTCGATCCAGACCGGATCTCCTTCTAATGTAACTGCAATCGTATCTTTGGAATCATAAATGGCTTTCGCACGTTTAACATCCATCATTATTATTCATACTCCCCTTCCGGATCTTCATGTGATTCCCGCACCATGCTATCTGTCGTACTGTCACCGATATAACCGTTATCTTCCGTGACTTGTCCACCGCCCAGACCCTCATTCACCATCCGGTCAATGTCCAGCATGAACGACTCCCGGTCAAGCGGCAGTTCTTCTGAGGTAATAGCCTCCCAGTTAACCGCTGTTGCAGGCGTATGAAACTCTTCAGACCCTTCCGACTCGGCACGAGGATACGGAGAGAACGTATGGGCGTGAGCTTCAGCTTCGTCTCGTTTGTTCTTCATAGGGGTACCTCCTGACGTGATAGTTGATAACTAACATCATCTTCTTTCAAAACCAGCGTTTTAGATCGCAGATCTTAAAGGATGTTTCTGTTATCATCCCCCACTCTTTCTGAAGCATACCGTTCCGGTGAAATAGGGTTATCCAGCCCGCGAAATGCCCATACTATTCATAAAATGTTCTCGGAAAGGAGCCGTTCATGCATACAGTCTGGAAAGGTGCCATCAGCTTTGGTCTGGTTCATGTGCCTGTCAAAATGTTTTCGGCTACCGAAGACAAAGACATCTCCATGCGTTATATTCACAAAGTCTGCGGCAGCCCACTTGCTTATGTACGTAAATGTCCTTCCTGCGAAGTTGAGGTTCAATGGGAAGAGATCACCAAAGGATATGAATATGAGAAAGGCAAATTCGTCTTGTTCGAAAAGGACGAGCTTGAAGCGTTAAATGATTCCAGCAGCAAAACCATTACCATTCTGGATTTTGTGGATTTAACGGAAATTGATCCGATTTATTTTCAAAAAACGTATTACCTCTCCCCCGATCAGGCGGGAGGAAACGCCTACCAGCTATTAATGACTGCCATGCGGGATACAGGCAAAATTGGCATCGCAAAAGTATCCATTCGTTCCAAAAGCAGTTTGGCTGCCATCCGTGTGTTGGAGGATTGCCTTTCCATGGAAACCATTTTCTATCCGGACGAGATCCGTCCCGTCTCTCAGGTACCCAACCTGCCCGAGGTTCTGAACGTAAACGAGAAGGAATTGACGATGGCCAAACTGCTGATTGATCAGTTATCTACTCCTTTTGAACCCGGTAAATATACAGATGACTACCGAGCCAAACTGCTGGATCTGATCAATCACAAAGTGGCAGGTGAAGAAATCAAGATTGCCCCGGCCAAACCGGAAGCCAATGTCATGGATCTCATGGCAGCGCTGCAAGCAAGTATTGAAGCTGTGAAGCCCATTCCAACCGATCCTGGAACCACCACAGCCAAACCCAAGAAACGTGCTCCCAAAAAAACTTCTGTACAAGCAGCGGCCGGGGGAGAAACAGAGACTCCTGCTCCTGCAAAAAGAAAGAAGGCTGCGCCTAAGCCCAAGGCATAAGCGACAAAGGGAATCGCTTGTCATCACCATTAACATTGGAAATCCGGCCATGAAGCCGGATTTTTGTTTTGCATTCCATGTTTATAGCAATACTCACACCAAGAATGATCACACCAAAATCGAAATTACAATTGACGAAAGTTGATTTATATTTTATATTAACTTATAAAAAGTAACTTATTTATAAATGTACAGTTGAGCCTCATATCTACATGAGCGATGACATAACAATAGCCCTATTCCATTGCGAATGAGAGAACCGCAACAATTCAACTAAACTAGTTTACAGGAGGAAATCCTTATGACTTCTACTTATCAAATTCCTGCTACAACCCATCTTGGTGAAGTAAGTCTGCGAATCAGTAATTTGGAGCAATCCATTCAATTTTATACCGAGGTGGTCGGACTGAAACTGCTTGAACGCAGCGAAACAGTCGCTACAATGACAGCCGATGGAAAGAATTCGCTTCTGCGCCTTGAGCAGTTAGCCAATGCAGTGACACTGCCTGTTCGCTCCACTTCAGGCCTATATCACTTCGCCATCCTGCTGCCTGACCGCAAATCGCTGGGCCTTGCCCTCCGTAATCTGGCTCAATCCGGCATCGAAATTGGTCAGGGTGATCACCTGGTCAGTGAAGCATTCTACATTTCCGACCCGGATCAGAACGGTATTGAAATCTATGCAGACCGTGCCCGGGAGACCTGGAAGCGGGATGCAGATAATAACTACATTATGTCAAGTGATCCCGTTGATGTAGACAGCCTGTTCGCTCTGGCCGCGAATGAGCCTTGGCAAGGATTGCCTGCCGGAACGGTCATTGGTCATGTTCACTTCCATGTACGCAGTCTGGAAGAGTCACGCCGTTTCTATACAGGCGTGCTTGGATTCGATATCGTTGGTAACTTCGCCAACATGTCCGCCCTGTTTGTGTCCGCAGGCGGTTATCACCATCACATCGGGCTGAACATTTGGGCTGGTACAGGCGCACCTGTGAATCCGGCCAATGCAACAGGCATTGACTACTTCACTATCATTTATGATGGAAAAGAACAATTGGAACAAGCCGTAGAACAACTGCGTCAATCGAACGCATTTATTGAACAGCAAAGTAAGGACTGGTTTACTGTAGATCCACAGAATATTCGCATTCGCTTGACCACAACGAGCTAACACGGGAATCCGTGACGTGAATGATGTGCGCTCAAGTACTCTGACTAGCCCGGACACAACTTCCTCGCTTCATATGGGGAAGTCAGTTGTCCGGGCTTTTTTTTACAAACCTTTTTTTATATTGATATATGCCTTTATCCATTTATTAATAAGATTGGTGCAATTGGCGCATCCTAACCAAATATCTAGATCGACATGCGAAGGAGAACCCATATGGTTGAAAAGGGGCGTTTAACTGTCAGGCAGCTGGCATCACTGATGTTCCTGTGCACGATTGGTGAACAAATTATTGAGTTCCCCTCCATGATCACATCATTTGCTCATCAGGATGCATGGTTGTCCGCATTATTGGGCGTTGCTGGAGGTATGGGGGTACTGTCCATTATGCTCGTTGCTTACAAACTGCAGCCCCGGATGAATCTGATTCAACATGTACTGCATACTCTGGGACCCTGGATCGGGGCCTTATTCGGCTGTTTTTATTTATTCTACTTTCTGATGTGTACCTCCACGTTTGTAAGGGAAATCGGTGATTTCATGTCTACCCAGATCTTGCCCGATTCTCCGCTATGGGTCCTTCATCTGCTTTTTGTCTGTACCCTTGTCTGGGGACTATTCTCGGGTCTGGAGCCCATAGGCAGGAGTGCCGAGGTGTTTCTTCCGCTGATCGTTCTGTTTCTGCTCATTCTGACGGTGTGCCTGTTTCCTCAGTCACATCTTGATAATATTAAGCCTGTCCTCGGAGAGGGCCTTCTTAATCCATTTAAAGGTTTTGTCGCTGTGCTGACCTATCCTTATTGCGAATTGTGCATCTTTCTTATGCTCTTTCCTTATGCCAAAAAGGAAGCGCATTGGGAAAAGGATGTCCTCTTGGCAGCCATGATAGGCGGATTGATGCTTACCCTAACGCTAACCATCTGTCTGCTGGTCATGGGGCCATTTATGACCCAGCACCATTGGTTCGCAGCATTTAATCTGTCGCTGAAAATCAACATAGGCAACTTTTTGCAGCGGATCGAGGCCTTTATGGCCTCCGTCTGGATTATTGCCGTCTTTTTCAAGAGCGTTCTGTTCTTCTACGGCTTTGTAATCGGAACCACTCATCTCTTCAAATTGTCCAGCTGTCGTCCACTCATTTTGCCTAGTGGCCTATTGATTCTGGCCATGTCCATTGTTGTGGCTCCCAACGAAAATTTCTACCTTAAGGTTGTCATTCCGTATTGGATTAATTGGGACCTGACCTGTGGCATCGGAATCCCTTTGCTGCTCATTATGGTACATAAACTGAAGGCACGGCTTCGGAAGAGTTAAACTTCCGCCACTCAACTTAGGGTCAACCTCCAGACATATTGAAAGAGGAAAGGAGTTTTTAGCATATGTTCAATCCCCTAGTTCCTTTTGAACCTGTACCGCGAGATGTCATTCCTACAGGGCAAAACTGGATAGCTCAAATCAAATGGGATGGGGTCCGCATGCTTGCTTACGAGGACGGACAGGGACTTCAGTTGATAAATCGCAGACTGCACAACAGAACTGCACAGTATCCTGAACTGGTCCAGCCACGAGATCTATGCTCCGTCCCTTCTTATATTTTGGATGGGGAGATTATTGCCCTTGACCCGGATACGGGAAAACCGTCCTTCTATCACGTGCTGCGGCGAGATCGCATGAGCAGACCGGATGGCATTGCCCAAGCTGTAAACCAGATTCCGGTGACTTATATGGTTTTTGATATTCTTTTCTGCGATGGGGTATGGGTCACAGATCAACCCCTTGCAGATCGTCAGCGTCTGCTGCATCAAGTTCTGAATACTGCTCCTCATGTCCAGGAGGTGACCAATACGTCAGATCCCGACGCCCTGCTCACTGTGATGAGGCAGCACCAGATGGAGGGGATAGTATGTAAAGACCTTTCAAGTACTTATGCAATCAACGGCAAGGATCAACGCTGGCAAAAGGTTAAGATTTTCCACGATCTATATGCGATGATTGGCGGGGTTACTTACCGCAGCGGCATCGTCAATGCAATCGCAGTCGGTGTATATGATGGGCCTAATTTTGTCTATATTGGTCATGTCGGCACGGGTAAATTGAACTCGGACTCCTGGCGTAAACTAACCGAAGAAGTACAGCCTCTCTTCCGAAAGGACAGACCATTCCATAACATACCCGAGAGAAGCGCGGAGACGACATGGGTGGAACCAAGGATCAGCGTCAAAGTGCAATTCATGGAACTGACCCACCATCTTACCCTTCGTCACCCAAGTATCCAGGCTTTTGCTTCGGTAAAGCGAGATGAGTGTCAGATCAGCCAGATCAGTCATCTTATCCCAGAACAATAAACGACCTTTTCCATCCGCTTGAATTGTAGTAAAAAGGCTTTCCATTTAAATTTATACTTGTCACCAAAGGAGGTGTTCTTCATGGCCAATACAATAAAGGGCACCATAACAATTAATGGAATGGAGCTTACCGTGACCAATCCGGACAAGCTGTTATGGCCCGAAGCAGGTGTCACCAAAGCTATCTATTTGCAAAAGTTGGCGGCACTGGCTCCCTATCTACTTACGTACACCCGAAATCGGCTGCTCACCACGATACGTTATCCGCATGGTGCAGGCGGCCAATTCTTCTATCAGAAAAATGCCCCGGAGCCCATTCCGGATTTTGTACGAACCGAGATGCATGACGGGATACGATATGTGGTGATGGACAACCTCCCTGATCTGTTATGGCTTGGCAATCTGGCTGCTCTGGAGTTTCATCCTTCCTTACATGCCGTAGGCAGTCATCTGCCTTGCGAGTGGATGATTGATCTCGATCCTTCGCAGGAAGAAGAACCTCGCATTATGCAGGCTGCACTGATCGTGGGAGAAACGCTGACTTCGCTTGGTCTGAGATCGGTACCGAAAACCTCCGGTGCCACAGGTATACAGATTATTGTTCCGATCCGCCAAGGTGTAACCTTCGATGAATTAAGGGACATCGGTTATTTTGTAGGCAAATACGTCACTCAAAAACATCCGGATCTATTTACACTGGAACGACTAAAAAAAGACCGGGGCGATCGTATTTATTTTGATTACCTCCAGCATTACGGCGGTAAAACGCTCGCAGCTCCCTACACTCCCCGCGCCAAACCAGGCGGTACAGTGTCTACTCCACTCACATGGGATGAGGTTCGAAACAACGTTTCGGTCAAGGATTACCACTTGATGAACATCGTGGAACGCCTGACGCAGACCGGGGATCTGATCGCAGCTGTCGACCCCCAGCCTGTTGAACTGATCATCCAGCATTTAAAACAAAAATAGCCGATCACCCTCAAACCAAGGGTACCGGCTATCTTTACATTTATCCGCGATGAGATTCGCTAATGAATACCTTTTTTCTTGAAACGTCCGCCCTTCACATCGTGAATGTTACCAATCGCTACAAAGGCCTGTGGGTCCCAATCTTCAACAATGGACTTCAGTTTAGCTTCCTCCAAACGGGTAATAACCACAAAGATAATTTTCTTCTCATCTCCGCTGAAGCCGCCCTCTCCATCCAGGAAAGTAACGCCACGACCAAGACGGTCAGTCAAGGCAGAACCAATATCACGATACTTCTCGCTTATAATCCATACCGATTTGGATTGATCCAATCCTTCATTCACAATATCAATCATCTTCATTGCAATATAATAAGCAATCATGGAATACAGGGCGTTTGGCCAGCCAAACACAAAACCTGCACCTGCAAAAATAAATACGTTAATGAATAGTACGATCTGACCTACAGACAATGGTGACTTCTCACTTAGCAGAATAGCTACAATCTCCGTTCCATCGAGTGAACCACCAGAACGAATGACGAGACCAACACCAACCCCCAAGATCAATCCACCAAACACAGCTCCAAGCAGCGGTTCTCCTGGCGTCAGTGCAGGAACGTGGTGTAACAACGACGTTCCAATCGACATTACAACGATCCCGAGCAGTGTAGATAATGCAAACGTTTTACCAATTTGTTTATACCCCAGAATCAGGAAAGGCAAGTTAAGCAAGGTCAGGAAAATTCCGAGTGGCAGATGTGTAAGCTCTGACACCATAATCGAGATCCCTGTTATCCCCCCATCAATAACGCCATTCGGCACGAGAAATACTTCGAGTGACACAGCCATCAGTGCAGCACCTACCAGAATCATCACAATGCGCTGCAGAAGCTTCAGTGAAAACACCGAGCTCTTCACATTGCGGTCCGGCTTGGATGTTAGTTCTTTAACCGATACATTGGACATGGTATCCCCCCCGTTTTGATCAATATGTGAATCCATTTCATAAATCATTTAAGTACCCCAGAGGAACCATGCATACAGAGGAACAACACCGTTCCAACGCTATACGCACCTCGTTATAAAAGCACCTAAAGGCTATATGAAATGTATTCATGTATGTCTTAATTCCGGTTGACACTTCCAAAAGAGAGCAAAAAGGAGCCTGTTTTCCCGCAGACTCCCCTCCTTCGCCAAGACATAATTTATATAAACATTATATCATAAAAGATCAAATTTGAGCAAAATAGTTAGCAAAAAGAAGATAAATTCACAAAAAGTGAACTTATCTTGAGAATTTCGCCCTATAACGGCTAAAGCAGCGGAGAAAGCATGCGAGAAAGCATTTCTGCTCCTTTTTGCCACCGTGAACGCTGCCGAAACACCTTCACATCAATCTGGCTGCAATCATTCAGATCACGTTCAAAATCCTCGGTCAGCCGTTCCATGGATGATATCTCGAACAACACAGCGGTCAACTCAAAATTGCAGAAAAAGCTGCGCATATCCATATTGGCTGTACCTACCGTCGCAAGCAAATCATCCACAATCAAAATCTTGGCATGCACAAAACCTTTGCGATATTGATAAAACTTCACTCCTGCACGCAACAATTCTTCCACATAGGACATAGAAGCCAAATGCACAAGTCGGGAATCCGATTGATACGGAATGATGATTTTCACATCCACCCCACTGACGGCAGCCGTCTTAATTGCTTCGTACAATGCGGGATCCGGAATGAAATAGGGTGTTGTGATATATATGCGTTCGCATGCCACCGAAATCGCTCCAAAGCACATTTCCTGAATAGCATCCCAATCCTGATCCGGCCCGCTGGCCAGAATCTGAATCCGCTCTTTCCCACTGCAAATATGTGGCGGGAACAGCTCTGTCAGTTGAGGCTCAGTAATCTGCTCACCGGAAGCGAGCTTCCAGTCGTTCAAAAACGTATTTTGCAGGAAATATACGGCATCTCCTTCGATCTGTACATGGGTATCGCGCCAGAATCCAACCTCCGGATATTGACCGAGATAATCATCACCTATATTAATTCCACCCACGAATCCAATCCTTCCATCCACCACAACAATTTTACGGTGATTCCGGTAGTTCACTCTTCGGTCAATCGTTGCAATGAGCGGCGGCAGAAAATAATGAAACTCCACACCTGCGTCCTGAAACTTGCGGATAAAGCTCCAGCTCATCTTGTGACTACCAAGTCCATCGCAGATCAAACGTACTTTGACGCCTTTTTTCGCCTTGCGAATCATCACGTCCTGAAACTTTGTACTAATGACATCATCCCGAAAAATATAAAATTCAACATGCAGATGGTGCTCTGCCTGTTCCATGGCCCTCAACATAGCTTCAAATGTCTCTTTACCATTCGTCAGTACTTGACTTCGGTTGCAGCCTGTAATTGGGCTCTCAGACAGGTGTGAAAGCAAGTTGAACAAACGGTGCTGATGGTTGTATCGGCTGCCCGACATCTGATCGGCATGCTCGATAATATGAGTCTGCTCCCAGATCGTTTCCCGTATTTCCCGAAAGATTCGTGAACCGCCTTTACGGACTTTTTTGCGTTTGTTGTAGTCCTGGGCGACAAAATAATACACAACAAAGCCGATCAAGGGTACACAGAATAAAATAAAAAGCCACGCCACAGCTTTCGCCGGATTGCGGAATTCCAGCAACAGAATGGTGGCTGCCTGAAAAGTAAATACGAGCAATATAATGACCAGCCAAAACATTCGGCTTCCTCCTCATGGCAAGGAGTAACCTTGCCGTTCTCTCTCACTGTACAAGCTTTGACGATAAAGCCTTTAGCTAATCATTAGATACCCAATGTATGCACTGTTCGTAACATTTGCTTAGATAAAATTTTACATACACATCTGATCTGCAATGGCGCTCAGCCAGTTCATTCCATGCTTTGGCGTTGTATATTCTGACTGTGTTCCCCTCTACATATGCTTTATTCCGTCTGCGGATCAGCACTCCATCGCCATTTCGCACACTTTGCCTTCCAGACTATTCCTCTTTTCTTGATCGGATGGTGGTCTTCTTACGTAAAATTAGATATAATACTCGTTAAAAACTTATTACTTAAAGGAGAAGACTAGTTAATGGAAAGTGAGAGGTATGCGTTAAATTTAGTATTGGTTGCATTTTTGATAGGACTTTCGGCGTTTTTTGTTGCAGTGGAGTTCGCTCTGGTACGGATTCGCCCGAGTCGGATTGACCAAATGATTGCAGAAGGAAACAAGCGTGCCTTGGCTGTCAAACAAGCCGTTGCCAACCTGGATGGATACTTGTCCGCCTGTCAGTTGGGTATCACGATTACATCTCTGGGACTGGGCTGGCTGGGAGAACCCACGGTTGAGAAAATTCTCCACCCTGTGTTCGAAAGCATGCGCATGCCTGAGGCAGTTTCTTCATTCTTATCGTTTGTTATTGCATTTGTCGCCATCACGTATTTGCATGTGGTAGTTGGTGAACTTGCACCTAAAACGATTGCAATCCGTAAAGCCGAAGCCGTTGCTCTGCTGACGTCTACACCTATCATCTGGTTTAACCGAATTATGTATCCTTTTATCTGGCTGTTAAACAGCTCAGCGAATCAACTGGTCAAATTGTTCGGAATCAAACCTGCATCGGAGCATGAAGATGCGCACTCCGAAGAAGAATTACAGATTATCATCAATGAAAGCTTTGAGAGCGGCAAAATCAACCAAGCCGAGTTCGGATATGTAAGCCGTATCTTTGCTTTTGATGAGATGCTTGCCAAAGAAATCATGGTACCCCGGACTGATATGGTCTGCCTTTATGTCAATAGATCAAACGAGGAAAACCTGGATATTATCCGTCAAGAACAATACACCCGTTTTCCAGTGGTAAATGAGAGCAAAGACGATATTATCGGTATCATTAATACCAAACAATTTTTCCTGGAGTTGTACGGAAACGCCGAACCTGTCGATTTGTCTTCCCTGATTCAGCCGGTATCCGCTGTTCACGAAACGACCCCGGTCAAGGATCTGCTCAAGAAAATGCAGAAGGATGGCGTGCATATTGCCGTGCTGGTCGATGAGTATGGAGGTACTTCCGGGATTGTAACGATTGAGGATGTGCTTGAACAGATTGTCGGTGAAATCCGGGATGAGTTCGACGCAGACGAAGTCGAGGATATTCAGGTCATCAATGAAAACTATGTCATTATGGATGGCAAGGTGTCCTTGTCCAAAGTAAATGACATGTTCACGTCAAACCTGGATGCTGACGAATGGGATACCATTGGCGGATGGCTTTATAGCCATCGTCCAGAGATGAATGAACAGGAAGAATATGAGTTCGAGAACCTCACCTTCGTTTTGCTGGAAAAAGACAAGAATCGCTTCTACAAAGTCGCCGTCGTTCCTAAGGAACCGCTGACCATGTCCGACTACACTGATGAAGACGAGACGAATTCATAATTATATAAGCTTCGCAATATAGGTACACTAAAAAGGGGTAGTCCATCGTCGTGAAGAAGATGGACTACCCCTTTTTCATAATGGCAGGCGTATTGGGTAAGCATCGCTGTTAGAGCCTTGCAGTTTAGCGAAGATCGCTCTCGCGTCGAAATTCTAACGAATCGAGCACGTTCTATTTGCCCTATTTCCACTGTTCCAACTGTTTAACGAATCGCAGACACTTTATTACCTCGATCTGCTGATCCTTTCGCATGTTTCCGGCGAAGTAGCGAGCCTGAAGTTCGTTAGCCTTGGTCACTCATGCTAATCTACACGATAAGCTGCCTGGAGTTCGTTAGCACCGCTTAGTTGAATTATTTAGCTGGATCTGCCTTGTCTTCGACAATTCGATTCTGAATCTTTCGGAAAATAATTTTGATAATCATATACAGCGGAATAACGATGATCATCCCAAGAATGTTCCCCAGGTCTGCACCTACGAGCAGCAAGATGACGGTAGTCAACGGATGAATGTCCAACTGTTTGCCATAAACATAAGGAGAGATCAGATTGTCCTGGATTTGCTGGGCGATGACAATGATGACAAGCGACCAGATTGCCATTGAAGGTGATTCAATGAACCCCACAATAACGACAGGAATCGCTGCCAGCAAGGCACCTACATAAGGAATGAAATTCAGAACAATGGATACAGCCGTCAGAAGCAATGCATATGGCAAACCTAGAAAGAGAAAACCGATGTACATCAAAATGCCCAAGGCCACATTGACAATGACACGACCTACAATATAGCTGCTTAAGGCTTCATCGATTTCATGGACCGTCTCTTCTCCATCCTTACGGTAACGTCTCGGGAGCAGCAGTGTAAGATTGGTTCCAAATTTGCTGCCTTCCTTGAGCATGTAATACAGCATAATCGGGAACGTCGCCAGAATGATGACCAGATTGGATACAACCGAGAACAATCCGGATACGTAATCCGTTACCTGAGCAATTCCTTGACTTAGAAAATCAGAGAAGCGTGAGAACAGATCGGAATCCTCAGGTATATATTTTGAAAGGAAACCACTCTTCTCGAATTCAGCCAACTGCTCACTGAGCGAAGTAACCAGTACCGGGGCATTCTCCACAAAATTCAACAGTTGCTCACGCAGTGAAGGCCATACTAGCACACTGAATCCTGCCATGATCAGCGCGATCACCACGTAAATGATAAGGACTGACAGTGCACGCTTCATTTTGTGCCGTTCCATATAATCGACGAGCGGACGCAGCAAATAATAGAAGAAACCAGCAATCAGCAGCGGAATGATGATGATGTGAATCAGCGAGGTCAGGGGGCTGAAAATAAAGTTGACTTTATCCCCCAAATACACGATGAGCAGCAGCAAAATAATTGCTGTGCATATACGGTAAAACTTGTTGTTTATCAAGAAACGTGATCCCTCCATACGCTGCTCTGCCAAATACGACTGCGGCGATAATATGTATGTCATGCAACTTGATACAGCTTGGGCAGCGTGTTCCATTCCAAGTTGCATTCTCTTGTATTATATGTACCCTTAAATGCTAGTCATGCCACAGCAGATGATGAATATACTCTCTTTTCCACCTTGAAGGAGAAATTAGGCAAAAAAAAGAAGCAGGCGATTAGCCTGCCACATCTCTTTTGTTAAATACAACCCATGAGATCAACATGAAAATGACATAATATACAGCCAGCACAGCAATAGAAAAGCCAAGTGTCATACCTGCATTTCCATCGTCAAGCAATCCATAATCCGCCGCTGAATTCATATAACGACTGAGATCCATGTTATTGAACAGAACATACTTGGCCCATTCGTAACGCACGGGATTGAAGATCAATGAGAACAAATTCTGTGTAAACATGATAAATAGAGACAAACCGATGGCCAGAGCTCCTGAACGAAACACGGAGGAGACCATAAAGGCAATAGCAAGCGTAATAAACAAGTCGACGTACAGATATCCCCATAGTGCAAATGCGTGTGATGCAGAAGCACCGCTTCCATCCTGAGTTACGGAATGGGAGAACAGAATATACGACATTACGGTTGCCAGAATAACCACAAGTAACGTACTCAGAATACTGAATCCAATCACAGTCAAATATTTGGATGCCAGTATTTTGCTGCGTGACCACGGACGAATCAGCAGTAGTTTAATGGTTCCCCAGGTGAACTCCCCAGCTACCGCTTCAGCTGCAATGACGACACAGAAGATGGTATTCAGGAAAAAGACGACCTGAACGGTTGTAATAGCTGCTTGCCAGTAGGGAACCTCACTGGAACCCATGCCTTCTCTAAGCAGAACCGGCATCAACAGCGCGATCAGTGCCAGAATGGATAACATAATCCAAGTACGTGGACGACGGAAAATTTTCATGTTTTCATTCATAATGAGATTGCCGAAATTACCCAATGCTTCCGCCCCCTGTCACCTGCAAAAATTGATCTTCCAGTGTATGGGTTACGTTACGGATACCGTATACCTGGAACCCTTCACGGACCAGCCTCGCATTCAAGTCCGGAATCTGCTCACGGGATAAACGAATCACAATGGCATTGCCCTGAACTGTAGCTTCGCTAATTAGTTCGGCTGCACGCGGGGCATCATTTACCTCAAAAGCAACTTCAGTAAGTACGTCCACTCCCGCCTCAGCTCTGAGATTTCTCACATCAATCAATTTGCCATTTTGGATAATCGCAACGGTATCACACATCAATTCCATCTCCGACAGCAAGTGGCTGGATACAAATACTGTGATCCCTTCCTCCTGACAGAGTTGACGCAAATAATCTCTGAGTTCCCGTATTCCTTGTGGATCGAGCCCGTTGGTGGGTTCATCCAATACCAATAACTTTGGTTTATGTAATATGGCTTGGGCCACGCCCAAACGCTGACGCATCCCCAGAGAATAGGTCTTCACCTTGTCATGAATTCGGGCTGTAAGCCCAACACGTTCAATCGTCTCGGCAATGCGTTCTTTCGTAATACCAGGTGACATCCGTGCAAAGTGAACGAGATTCTGATATCCTGTCAGAAATTTGTACATTTCCGGATTTTCAACAATAGCCCCAACCTGAGCTATGGCTTGCTCAAATTCATTCTTTACACTGTGTCCCGAGATGATGATATCTCCTTGACTGATGGACATCAGTCCTACCATCATTCGAATCGTTGTTGTTTTCCCCGCCCCATTGGGTCCTAAAAAACCAAAAACCTGCCCCGGAGAAATATCCAGAGTCAGGTCACTGACCAATGATCGGGAGGAGATGATTTTACTGACGCCCTGAAGACGGACGACCGGCTCCTGCTGCATTCCATTTCCTCCTTCATCAACGGACATTCACATCATGCCCGTTTCTCATATGAAGATAGTGTATCATAATCTTTAGTATATTGTCCCGCAAACTGGGATTTCCCCTGACGTTTCGTATGAACTACACACGCTTCACAGCATCCAAGCGGCATCTCACTCCGATAAAATCCGGTGCGAAATACATGATTGCCTCCACAGTCCTCTTCCTTTAGTTCGACAGAGCCCCTAGCTACCGACACAATCATCCCACAACTGACACAGTAAAAGCGGTCCGTTTCAATCAATGATATTCCTTCCCCTCACAAGGAGCATTGAAGTCCCTGTTATTTGTCGTTAGACGCTGAATTTTGATACATTTTGTATCTAACTCGTAATTTACTTGACACCGGGACTAATGTCAACCCCTTACAGGTTTAAAAAGAAATGAAATGCAAAAAAAGCTCTATAAATGCGACTAAAGTCTCGCATTCATAGAGCCTTTTCAAGTGCAAATGATACAATTTGGTTCATAATATGGGTTAATACTATCATTCTGTCTTGTCATGCTCAGTCTCGGTATCTCCATTCTTCGGATAATACCAAAGCAGCGTCCAATCGTCCCCATCCTTTACAATATAACAATCCTGCACGATTTTAAATTGACCAAAGGTTCCCGTAAACTTCTGGGTAACACCAATGCGATACGCCTCTGAGAATGGCTTAACGCCATCAATTACCGTAACGTCAAACTCACGCTCTGGTTTCTCCATCTCCAGATCAAAGGTTTCTACCCCAAAGTGCTGCATGAAAATATGCGCTCTGGACTGTAAATAGGCGCTTTTGGGAAAGCGCTCTTTCATCAGTGGATGAAACAACTCCCATGAACTGCCGAAATCACCCGTCTGCTCATATTTGTAAAACTCTTGGGCAATGGCAGCAGCTTCATCTGGTGCATCCGCACGAAACAGATATGGGATGGTTCTGCCTATGAGCCACAACAGCAGCAACACAAGTGCTATGAATCCGATCTTTTTAAGTAATGCATTACGGTTCCTTCTTCGCAGCATGCCCTGTCCCCCTTGTCCTACTTCCATACTTATGATGGATAGAAAGCAAGTAGAAGCGGGAACTGGCGAGCAGCATTTCCTGGGAAATCACTTTCTTTTGTCTGAAGATTGCCTTGGGGACCTGAATCTTCTGAGAACGATATTAACCGCCATATATAAGGCAATTCCGCCACATCCGCCAAGCAGATCCACGCCGACATCACGGATTGAACTCGTCCGGTTAGGACTGAACTGCTGAATATATTCATCAATGGAGGCAATAATCGCTACTACGGTCAGTGCAGCAGCGATACAAGCCCACATTCGCACTTTCCTGTATCTCAGCCCACCATAGATAAGCACCGCCAGCACGGCATATACAAATAAATGTGCACTTTTCCGAAAAATGAACTCAACAAAATCATACGGTCGTTGTTTTAAGGAATAATCAAGCTCACCGTATGTGAATTGCACATCGGGTAATGCAGATCCGATCTTCACCTTTTCAGACCATTTATGCAGCCAAGGCTGGATGGTCTGCTGCTGATATGATTGTGTAGAAAAGTGCCAGATCACTAGAACCCAGGCCACAATCAGCAGCAGTGACAAGATATAAACATAAGATCGTTGTTTACGTCTATGCTTATGTTTTCGTTTTCCGTAATCCTCCTCCACAAGCAAAGTCCTCACCACTTTCGTAAGCCTTTCATTATTTCTGTTTATTTCTCCAAATGTTCTTCAAGTATTCCGTGAATGCGATCCCTTTCCTGCTGATCCACGATGTAATAATAAATTCCATTGATTTTCTCGCCTTTACCCTTGATCTCCACAGTATCTACATTCTCCAGATCATTGCGATATTCGAGGAGAAGTTCCTTCATTTCATCAAAAGTAACATCTGTTCTGACATGAGTACCTAGTTCATCTAGCATATTTTGGATATGAAGTACACTGGAGAATTGCATTGTATTCTTAAGCATCTGCTTCAGAACCTCACGCTGTCGATCATTACGACCCAAATCCCCTTTCGGGTCATCATAGCGCATTCTTGAAAAACCGAGCGCAGCAACACCGTCCAGATGAATATTCCCTTGATCGTAACGCTGGCCCTCATAATCAAATGCAAAAGGATTATTTACGTCCACGCCTCCGACCAAGTCGATGATTTTGGCAAAGCCCTCCATATCCACTTTCATATAATAATGAATGGGTGCTCCCAGAAATTGCTCGACGGTCTTCACCGACATGTCCACGCCTCCGAAGGCATAAGCGTGATTGATCTTATCTTCTGTATTGTGTCCCACAATCTCTGTCCGTGTATCCCTTGGAATATTAAACATGAGCACTTTCTTTTTCCCCGGATTCACACTCAGCACAATCATCGTATCCGAGCGCCCTCGATCATTTGGACGCTCATCCACACCAAGAATAAGCGCATTAAAAGGCTCTTTACTGTTGATATCCACCGGTAGCCCACCCCTGCTATCTGTAACCGAAACGGGCTTTACAGGATTCCGAGGCTCATAAATTTGGTCAGCGGTTGATTTAACGGATTGGTAGAGATATATGGCATAGCCAAACACAACAACTACAAAAAAGGAAACAATCCAGATGGTAACTTTCATCCACTTTTTCATGGGTTCTTCCTCACTCACATTCAAGATGATGAATAGCGGTTAGATGATTGCTGCCGCTTTCCCTTCCAGCTTCGTCAAACCCGGACGACCAACAGAATAATATTGAAGATTAGATGCCTGAATCTGTTCAGCACTATATAAATTACGTCCATCAATCATAATTGGATCCTTCATGATTTCGGCCAGTTCTTTCAAATCGATATGAGCAAACTCCTTCCATTCGGTCAACACACACAAGGCGTCTGCTCCTTCAGCAGCGTGAAGTGGATTCTCTTCCCACGTGATGGAGGCGACATCTACCTCTTTACGGAAATTTGCAGTTGCAATGGGATCATAAGCCTTGATTACTGCTCCAGCATCACTTAAATGCTGAATGATATCGATCGCTGGAGCATCCCGCACGTCATCTGTCTCCGGTTTAAACGCTAATCCCCAGACAGCAATTGTTTTTCCTTTTAAAGATCCCAGCGCCTCTTCCAGTTTGTGAATGACATGGAAACGCTGATCCTGGTTTACCTGGACAACGGATTTTAACAGTCTGAAATCATAATCCACCATGCCTGCGATCTGAATTAGTGCCTGTGTATCTTTCGGAAAACATGAACCTCCATAACCAATGCCTGCCTTCAAAAAGGAAGCTCCAATACGTTTATCGTAGCCCATGCCTTCGGCTACTCGTGTAACGTCAGCGCCTACTTTTTCACATATATTCGAGATTTCATTGATAAATGAGATTTTGGTAGCAAGAAATGCATTGGAAGCATATTTAATCATTTCGGCTGACCGAATATCCGTAATGATCAGGTTCTCGGTCAATGGCCGATGAAGTTTTTTTAGTGATTTAATCGCACGATCACTGTCTGTTCCAATGACAATCCGGTCAGGATTCAGCGTATCCTTGACCGCAGATCCTTCCCGAAGGAATTCGGGAACCGAAGCCACATCGAAAGGCTGAGATGAAATACTGCTAACCAGCTCACGAACACGATCATTGGTGCCTACAGGAACGGTGCTTTTGGTCACAATAATTTTGTAGCTCTCTATGTGACTTCCAATCTCTATAGCTACTTGCTCCACATAGCTCAGGTTGGCCTCGCCGCTGGGAAGAGAAGGCGTGCCTACAGCGATAAAGATAATATCCGACTGACTAATCGCATCAGCAATATTGGAGGTGAACGATAGTTTCCCTGCTTGCATGTTGGAAGCCATCAACTCTTTGAGGCCGGGCTCATAGATGGGCACGTTGCCCTCGTTGAGCATCTTCACTTTGGCCTCATTGTTGTCCACACAGATGACTTGGTTGCCGATCTCCGAAAAACATACTCCCGATACAAGACCTACATACCCTGTTCCAATCACCGCAATATTCATCTTGTTTTCCCCCAATTCACGCAATTTTGGATAATATCTGTCCATTCCATCTCGATTCGTACGATATCCTCTTCCACCAGCTCACTGCCCATCTGAACTTCAATGATTTCAAGTTCTGTGATAGCTCTTACACTATGTTTTCCGCCAGATGGGATTGAAATGGTATCGCCCTGATTAATCTGTTTTAAATCACCATCCAGAATCAACTCACCTTGCCCGGAAACAACTGTCCAAACTTCGTTTCGTTTCAGATGATATTGGTAAGATAAATTTTTATCAGCCCCAATAATAATGCGCTTGGTTAGTACCTCTTCTCCCCGGGAATTCCGTGTATAATCAAGAACTTTATAACAGCCCCAGCGTCGTTCTTCATACATGGGACGTTCCGCACTATCTTTAAGAATTTCTTTGATTTGTGGACTAGCCTCTTTCTCGCTGACCAGAATACCATCTGGGCTTATAGCTACAATTACGTTTGAAACGCCTAGTACACATACCGGGATATTCAACTCGTTGACCAAATGTGTGTTTAATGAGCTATCTGTAACTATTCCCTTGCCCACAATGTTGGTGCTCATCTCATCTGTAAGCGTATTCCAGGTCCCAAGGTCTTTCCAATATCCATCGTAAGGTGTAACTACAATTTGAGAGGCCTTTTCAACAACTTGATAGTCGAAACTGATTTTCTCCAGCCTTCCGTATTGTTTTAGCATCTCTTCATATTGAATTGGCAGTTCAAGTGAGATCAGCAGATTAATCAGATAATTCAGCTTGAATGCAAAAACCCCGCAATTCCAAAGGGCAGATTGCTCTATCATCTCTGCCGCTTCAGTCTCACAGGGTTTTTCTTGAAAACGTAATACTTTGGCGTAATGGTTATGTTTTTCGGTTTCGTGTGGATCAGAAATAATATAACCGTATTTCTCTGAAGGATAAGTGGGTTTTACCCCGATTAATGCGAGCTCCGCACCAGACTCAGCCAACACTCCTTCAAGCTCCGTAACTTTATAGAAAAAGGATTCCTCCACATATGGGTCAACAGGAAGTACAGCAACCGTTTCGTTCAGACTGACACCCTGAACCGAGTACAGATAAACGGCTGCTAAAGCAATCGCAGGAAAGGTATCTCTGCGTTCCGGCTCGACGACAAGATCAGCCTCATCGCCCAGTTGACTTCGCAAAATCTCCACCTGTGGCTTACTCGTTGCAATCGTGGCCTTTTCGCTTAGCCCCGTGTGCTGCAGTTGCCTCCATACCCGTTGAACCATGGATTCAGTCTGCCCTTCAGGGCCCTCCAGAACTTTCAGAAACTGCTTCGATCTCGTATCGTTGGATAAAGGCCATAACCTCTTGCCTGATCCACCGGAGAGAAGTACGATTCTCATGGTTATCACTCCACTCTCTATATTTTACACACATTGAGACCGAATTTTTTATACTGTTGCTGTTGTTTCCATATACTTAGGCGCAGGTGGAGAGCTAGCTTTTGAGGACGTATCCATGTTTGCCGTGTTAACTTCATGAGTCCAGATGCTATAATATCCCGAGTTTTTTCCGTAGGAGTTATCAATCAGCACATTGGGTTTTGCCATAAGGCAGGATAAGATGTGTCCGTGTAATCTGGAAGAATGAATCATGCGATAGTCGGCGAAACAACGAATAGCCTTGTTCACCAGATAATCACTATATTTCATCCATAAAAACTGTGAAATGGCTCGTGACGCCCGCTTTTTCAATCCTTTACTGATGTAATAAATAAGTTTCTTTTCATATCTGTTATATAATGTTGGCCAATCTAAGTAGTCACCTTGCTGCTCTGTTGAAATCGACGATTGTTGAGAGATTTGTTCAATATCTGTTCTAAAGAAATTCAACTTTTCTTTACGCGGGGATCGTTTCAATTCAATTGGCCATAATTGGTGTGCCATATCAGGTATTAAAGCTACCTCACAGTTGGTGAAATTATGGGAAGCAATTTGAAACGATACCTCATCTCTAACATATATATGGAGATCTGGATGTTGATTAAAAATAGCAGCGGTTCTTTGAAGAGCAGACTGATCCTTATAAAATATCGTCTGAGGAAGAATCACAATCTTATGATTCGGATAATGCTGGACAATATTTTCTCTCAATTTTTGATGGGCTTCGTATAAATCGCCAAAATTCCCGCCACCATGAAGTACAATAATTTGATCCCGTGGTATTTCAATTTGATAATCAAAATCATAAACACTGTATCTATGGGTGACGTGAATACGATGGTCTTTAAAAAAAGTCTCTGTACCTTTCATAATAAGAAGATCGCCACAATTGCTATGGACAGGGTAATCAATGTAATAAATTTTGGAATTAGAAGGTATGACCTCCAGTATGGATTCAAGCCGTTTTTTCAACTCATCCATGGGATGAATCATTTGCACGTTTGACATCTTTTCCGGCTCCTTTAAGTATATTTTTCTCTCTCAATCTTTCCTTTAGAAAAGTAATATCTTCTTTGTTGTACAGCATCTTATGCATAGGCATCTTGAAAATAATGGATACAGATGCCAACGACATCAATATGCGAACAAAGGAACCGAGCAATAATGCTAACCCTATTCCGTATAAGCCCAGTAGTGGAGTGAGCACAAAGAATAAAGTAATGGTCACTGCCAATGCTACAATCTGCCGAAGTACGATTACACCAGGTCTGCCCAATGCATTGAATGCCGAAGCTAGAATCCAGGATCCTCCGCCAACAATGCATTCCAGAGATAACAAATAAAACACACCGCTAGCTTCAAGAAATTCCGGTCCGAACAGTATTCCAATAAAAAAACGACCAATCAGCATACTAGGTATGATGATGATCGTCATAAGAACCATACTAATACGGAAGGCTCTGCCTACAAGAGTCAGCACCTTCTGTTGCTCCATGCCTGCGACCTTCGGAAAGATCACATTCGTTATCGCAGTCTGAACTACGTTAAACATTCGGGAGAGGGCAAAAACAACCGAATACAACCCAAAATCTTTGGGTGTAAGCAAAGCTAAAATAATAATTTTATCGAACTGGTTATACAAAGTACCAAGCAGTTCCACACCGTATACTCGAATGCCATAACTGAATAGGTGAACACAGGTTCTAAATTGGCCTGCCAGCTTGCTTACTGAACTGAATATTTGCTGACGCATGGCATACATGTAACAGATTAATACAAGTATATTAGCTGCAAAACTAACAATAATTGCTCTTTCCACCGTCAATATGCCTGTTATCCACAGGAACACCAGACCAACAAGATTAAATAAGGGAGCAAACAGCCTGGATAGATTATAAATATGGAATTTATCCGTTCCTTGGGCGGCTGCTGCAAGCACTCCCATAAACAGCATCACAGGAACCATGGATACGGTATACCAACGTGCTATGGAAACGACCGATTCCGAATACCCGGAGAGCCAGAAAGAGATGCCAAACCAACTTACAATCCCAGCGATCAAGCTGATAGGAATTTGAACCGCAAAACTCATGCTGATGTATGTTGGTAATTGATTTTTGTTCTTTTTCACATTGTAGATTAACGAGGTTGGCAGACCAAATGCAGCTAGACCAGATATAAAGGCGGGCCAGAACAGTACAGCAGCAAGTTCACCTTTACCGGTTGCCCCGAACATTCGGGCTGTAATAATAGAAGTGAGAGTCGTCACAGCCATAATAAGAATATTGGCAACACTGGTCATAAGAATGGTCTGCATCATGCTGAGCTGCCTTGGCTTTTTGGCAATTGCCATGTTCATCAGGTGTTCAGTCCTCTGCTGTTCCGGAAAGACCCTACGATCGTTCCGTTACGATAAGATATCTTTGCCATTTCACTCATTACCTTTTGGACATTATTAAATGAGATTAATATTAATAACGCCGCTTGAACAATCCTTGCAGTATGCTTGAATATTCCCCATCCACTCTTCTTATAACGTGTTGCATCACTAATGCCTTGCCAATAAACTCTTCGCAGTAACCAACGTTTAGTTAGCCTACTTTTTGCTATTTTGTGCTCTACAATAGCGTATGGACTGTAAAAAACTTTATACTCTAGACGAACTCGGCCAATTAGCTCGCTTTCTTCACTTGACATTAAATTGCTACCTACACGTCCCAAATCTTCTCTAAATGGTTTAATCTGCTGAAAAACACTCATCCTGAAAGCTACATTAGCGCCAAAAGGAATAGAAGGCGCCTGCATTTCCACAATTTCGCTCGAAAAATCCATCAGCGTGTAAAGACTAACGATATCATGGGGTATCCAATCAGGCTTCCCCCCCTCCCAGATAGGTACTATTTTCCCACCAACACAACCAATTTGGGGATCCATATCAAAAATTCTAACAACTTCATCAATCCAGTTCGAACACGCTAGTGCGTCATCATCCAGGAATAAAATAAACTCTCCTTTCGCTTCCTGTATCGCTCTATTTCTCGCATAGGATAATCCTAATTGAGGCTCGAAAATATAGCGAACATGCGCTGGCATGTGAAGAGAGTCGAATAATTCTTTTGTGTTATCTGTTGAATTATTATCAATAACCAGAATCTCGTAATCAGTACTACCCGTGTCCCCATTCAAAACACTTTCAACAGCCTGCATCGTGTCTATTGCTCTGTTGTGTGTGCAAATGGATACTGAAGCCCTCATTATCTCACCCCAAATATACAGTTTTTTTAAGCTAACTCCTTCAACAGCTGACCGCGATGCGACCACAGACAATGATTGATAACCCAGTCATAACCGTTATTTCCCATCGTTCTGGCCAGTCCTTCATCTGTAATCAATTCTTCGATACGATTGGCGATTTCCTTTTCATCCAGAGGATTCACCAGATAACCGGTTATTTCATCCTTTACTGCATCAGGAATTCCACCACTATTGCCCGCAATCACAGGTAATCTGTAGTAATTGGCTTCAAGGAATACGATTCCGAAGCCTTCTACATCACCTTTTTCCTTAATATCGCGGCTAGGCATGATGAATAAATCAGAACATTCATATAACTGATGCAGCTCATGGTCAGTGATGCCGCCTGTGAAAACAACTACAGAATCTAACCCGTACTGCCTCACCAGACGTTCTAATTCCCCTCTGTATGGACCATCTCCGCATATTAGATATTTCAGATTAGGAATCCGCTCGATCACATGACTAATAGCTTTAAGAGTGACATCATGTCCCTTGCGCTCAACTAAACGAGAGACGGTTATCATCACTTTTTTGCCACGCAGATCATATTTATCACGGATATCTTCATTGAAATCAGAACCACCGTTTAGTTTGCTTACGTTTAACCCTGGTGGAATAATGACAATCTGCAGCTCCGGAATACCGAGCTCAACCAACTTTGACTTCGTATACTGGCTATTGGCAATCACCTTGTCAGACCGCCTCAAAATGAACAACAGGAGTGGGAATAACTTGCTATTCACCATCCCCATAACATCCAGACCGTGAACATAAGGAAAATATTTAACCCCAAAAAAAGTTTTCATAAATGGGCCTGCGATGCCTACTGGAAATATGTTAACAAAATGTATTTCGTCGGTCTTTTTGCGCCATTTCAGAATAATAAGCTGGAAGACTAGGATAAGCTGCGATACGATGAGCAGGAGCTTATTGGAATTCCAAAAGATTCGCTTCCGGATAATCTCGAAATCGGTCTTCTGGTCAAAATGTTCGGCCGCTGCAACATTCTTTATTTTATTCGTTAGAACCGTGGTCTCTTCTGCCGGAATCTGAGATATAAGTCCATAAGCATAATCATGAATCCCTCCTTTTTCCGGCGGGAAATCAATAGCAACAAATACCTTATTCATAGGTTTTATCTCCCTTGAAAGACCGTATAACGCCTTCTTACACCGTACTCATGATAACGTTGACTGTATCCTTGGCACATTTGTTCCAGGAGAAAAAAGCCGAATGCTCTCTACCCTGAATGGACAATCTCTGGCCAAGCTCCGGATCAGACATAATCTCGACTAGGCGTAAAGCGGCTTCCTGCGGATGATGAGGATCAAAGTAAAGTCCAGCTTCCCCGCATACTTCCGGAATGGACCCTCGAGAAGATACAATCACCGGACACCCGAGCGCCATCGCCTCAAGCGGCGGCAAGCCAAATCCTTCATACAACGACGGGAAAATGAAGCCAGCAGCATGTTCATACAATGCTTTTAATTCTTCGTCCGTCACATAACCTACCCAATTTACACCATCCGTTTCGTTCAATGCGTGATTGCTAAATACCTTGCTGTTTTTCGATCCGACAATGACCACACTCAGATTTTGCGCCTTCACCTCAGGCAAAATTTCCAAAATCAGCTTGAAGTTCTTATATGGATTCATGGTGCTGACAGCCAGAACGTATGGTGACTGGATCCCGTATTTCTCCAGCGTCCCTTCGGCAGCCTGTCTATGATGAATATGATCAATACCCAGGTGAGTGACAGTTACCTTTTGCGCAGAAATTTTGCAGTGTTGAATCAGTTCTCCTTTGGAAAAATTGGATACCGTGATCACCTTTTTGGATATCTTCCCCAACCTAACAGTCAAAAACTGGTACCATGAACGAAAAGCAAAGGAGAATGCCTTCGGATAACTAAATACCGATGCATCGTGGATCGTTACGACCTGATTTCGTTTGAACGCCGGACCTGTGTTACAAAGGTTGATCAGCAATCCCTTTCTCGCATAGAGCGGAAGTTCAAGCTGCTCCCACACATGTCCCTTGAATCTGCCGACCACCTGGTGACGGATATGCTTTAATTCAAGTTTAGTGATAACGTTGGCGGGGGATAACAGACAAAACTCATACCTTGTTCCATCCACCTCTCCGGCTTCAATAAGTTTGTCTATTTCCTTTACAAGCTCAATAGCATACCGCTGTACCCCGGTAACAGTCTGAGTTAAAAAGCGGGCATTAATATATATTCTAATCATGTCATTCTCCATTTCTCTTTGAAATTTCCAGACGTGAAGCCGGATGAACCCCCTGATAGGTAACGCCCATATCCTTTGCTTCATAATAGAGACTAACAAACTCCTCATTCATTCGATTAGAGCTGAACCGCTCCTTGTAGATGCCATGACCGACTTCTCCCATGGCGGTAAGCGTCGTTTTATTGAGATTCATTAGGATCTCTCTCAGCTCTTCGGGTCGTTCCAAATCAAAGATGTATCCGTTCATGCCATGTGAGACTAACTCCGGCAAAGAGGCCCGATTGCTTGCAATCACTGGCTTGTGGTTCTTCATAGCTTCCAGAGCTACCAAGGGTAATCCCTCCCACCTGGATGGCATGATAATTGCATCGCATTGCTCGTAATAGTGGTCAATTTCCGCATTGTCCACCCAACCCAACCGAACAACATTTTCAGGAAAAATCCACTCATTCTTTTCCAACACGCTATCACCAATGACATAAAGCCGGATCAATTGTTGAAGTTCAGGATTTTTACCCATGACATCCAGAAGGATATCGAGTCCTTTCTGTCGATCATATCTGCCAACGAATAAGAGCTGAATGATACTCGTCTTATCCAAATCATCTCGAACAACTGGTGGAGAATGATTAGGTCGCTGGGTATTTTTCCGATCACGCAGACCACTGTATACAAATCTGGATTTAGCAGGGGACATTCCAAGTCGAACGGACTGTTCCAACTCATACTTCGAAATATTGATGATAAAATCTGTTTTGAACTCCAGCACTTTCTCGATCATGAAATAAGCCTTTTTATGTAAAGGCTTAGTATCCATTAGAAAGGACCATCCATGTGAACAATAAAATACGCTGGCTTTACGGGGGGAAATAAAAAACAAGCCCCTTGCGAGCATACCCGCAAATGAGCTGTGAACATGAATAATATCCGGTTGAATACGTCGTATGGCTTGGTGAATCTGTCTCATGGCCGAGAAAAAGTGTTTGGGGTGCCGTTTATACTTGTAACGAAAAATGCGATCCGGCTCCAAATCGAAATCAGAAGCCGAATTATGGTCGCTCATCAGTAAATAAACATCAAAAATATGACGTTGGTATGCAACAAGCTCGTTTAAATATGTCGCTACACCACCAACAACGTATTCTCCTATATGCAAAACCTTCATTTAAGCTCACCCGCTTTGTAAGGTATATCGTCTGCTTCGCGGTACTGATAGAGAGCCATGCCAATGAGCATCCAAAAGAAAACGTTGGCAGGAAACAACTCAAGTACATTCGTTGTTAAACTTGCGGCTGCCACTCCTGTGCCAAGAGCGAGCCCTACCTGAGGCAGACGCAAAGAATTCGAATCAGGTAGTTTATCCATTCTCTTCACGAGCGAGACAACGATCCACATAAAAAATGCGATAAAATAAACGATTCCGATCCAACCTGTCTGTTCGTATAAGGAAAAGTACTGATTGTCTACCGCAAAATTACTGGAGTTTAATCCTATCATGTGCGTTCTCCGGCTTGCAGCCCCTACTGAACCAATCCCATTACCGATCATTCCATTCATCGTGAACGGAGAGGTCAGATTGCTGCCCCATGACTGCAATCGATCTAATAGGGAAGAACTGGAAAGCAAATTTTTGGATTGCAGCATTTTTCCTCCGAAAAATACAGCTGCTGGGAGCAACATGAAAGTAACGCCTAAGATCAATGTGTTTTTTTTGCTATATTTACGAATATGAAGAAAAAACATGGCCACTTGATATACGAACCATAGTAACAGTGCTGATCGAATGGTTGATAACAGCAAGAAGCTAATTGTGAACAGCTGGATCAATATTCGAAAACTCCGATGGTTCACTGCAGCTCTGGTTCGTTCAGCAATTATACCTGTCATAAGAAGAGCGTACGCGTAGCCATCAGGTGAATAGGTAATAGAAGACAGGCGTGGTACTCCCTCAAGATAGTTCTTGATATTCACTCCATATACAAATCCCATGGTGATTAGCTTTTCTATGCCCAAAGAGTATTGAATTAACCATCCCGCAATTAGCATCATAAAAATGATCAGGTTAGTTCTGGCAAATGCATAAATTCCATCATATTGAGCTATAAGCATGCCTGTAAATAACATCACGAGAGGCAAAAACGTAATTTTGATACCATAGATCAACGTAACCACACTTGAACCCAGCAATACGTTCAATGCTCCTAGCAATACAATGGATCCCAGTATAAACAGAAACGGATTTAAGAAGGAAACCTGATGACGATATACTCTAGCAAGAGAAAAAACGGAAATAAACACCAAACCTACGTCTTTCAAAGAACGAATCACAATATTATCCACATAAATTGAAATCAAACCGTAGATGGATAGATAGATAAGCAAAAAATGCATGGACACCGTAAACAATGAGGACGGAGATTCAGATCTCATCTGGGCAAACGCATGGGATCTGGTTCTGGCATCCAAAGAAGTCATGTACATGTTAACCTCCACACCTGATTAGCTTCTCATAGATGTTGGAGTGCTCCTTGAGAAGGTAATCTTCATTAAAGGACTGACTGTGTGCAAAGCATTGAAGCTTCATTTGATTTTTTTCCAATTCAGACAGCTCATAATAGTCGAGAATCGCCTTGCTAATCTCATCTGCACTATGGGCTGCAAATGAAAATCTCCCTGCATCCATCAAAATCTCCGGCATTCCTCCAACTTTTGAAGCATAGACGGGTGTACCTACCTGATACGACTCAATGACCACCCTGCCAAAAGGTTCATCCCATGTAGAAGGCACGATGGTCAAATCCATCCCTGCCATCCTCCGGGCGACTTGTGATTTATCCAATTTGCCCATAAAAATGACACGCGGTTCTGACTCAGCCAGTTCTTGCAATTGATGCAGCATCGGACCATCCCCGTGAATAAACAACTTTCCTAAAACCTTCTGATCTAATTTTTTTACTGCATCAATCAAATAATGAACACCCTTTACTTCGGTTAATTGTCCAAAATATCCTATGTTCAGCGGCTGATCATGACGAACCTTCTTGTCAGCATACAAGTCCTGAACATTATCATTATTCTCTACAATATTATGAATCACATGTTTAGAGGCGTGTTCGAAGAACCCCATCACTGTATGCGTCCTGAGGATATGTTCCGATATGCCAATCACCGATGAGATCATGCGGCTGTATCTCTTCGAAATTTGTCTGTACACTCTGGAGTACGCTGATATTTGAATAGGCTCAATCAGTGAAAAATCCCGAAGTGTATGCACCACTGGAATCTTAAGTTCATACGCTGCTTTCCAGATCGCCAGACTGAGACCAGGGATATTTTGGGTATGGACTACAACCGGACGTGTCAGCGCAAGATATTGTTTAATATGCCGATACTGTCTGATGTTGAATATATCCTGAACTCGCCATAACACTTTGTCAGAGGTAGATACTTGCCTAGAAGAATCACCAATCCAGTAACGATTGTTAAACGGCAATCTCAAGATTTCAATCCCGTTAACGGAATCTTTCCTCACTCTGCCTTCCTTGTGTCCCCCTACCGTAATGACCTTTACGTCATAACATGGATCCAGAGTCTGAGCAAGGATTTGTGTGGATATTTCAGCCCCACCAATGACATGCGGTGGATACAAACTGTGGGCAATCAATATTTTATGCACTTATCTCAACTCACTTTGTTCAGCTTCATGAGGTTTCCTGCAGCATCACCCGGTAATGGTCGATCGTAAGTTGTAATCCTTCTTCCAACCCAATCTCCGGTTCCCAATTTAAAATTTCTCGAGCCTTGTCAATGACCGGACGTCTAACCTTAGGGTCATCTTCTGGCAAAGGTAAAAAAACGAGATTGCTGTCTGATTGCGTAAGCTCTTTAACCAAACGAGCAACTTCAAGTACGCTATATTCCGTGGGATTACCAATGTTGATGATTTCCCCATTCGCTCTATCTACAGCCATCAGCTGCTGTAGTCCTCGAATGTTATCATCCACATAACAGAATGAGCGAGTCTGTGATCCGTCCCCGTACACCGTAATATCCTGTCCTGTCAGTGCCTGAGTTACAAAGTTGGAAATGACACGACCATCATCGTTTCGGAGTCCTGAGGAATACGTATTGAAAATACGCGCCACCTTCACGGGAACACTGTGTTTCGTGTAGTATTCATAACAAAAAACTTCGCCCAAACGCTTGGCCTCATCATAACATGCTCTTGGCCCCCAAGTGTTCACGTTACCTCGATAACTCTCAGGCTGTGGATGAACTTCGGGATCTCCATAAGTTTCACTCGTACTCGAATATAGGAACTTTGCTCCCTTCATACGGGCCAGCTCCAGCAAATGATAGGTTCCTCGAGTGTTCACCCAGATCGTTCCGATCCAATCCGCCTGATAGAATTTAGGTGAAGCGGGTGAAGCCAGATGATAGACTTCATCGACTGGCTGATCTATCAGAAAATCCAGTGAGTCGGGCAGCGTAACATCAGCTTCACGGAAAAAAAAGAGGGGGCTGTTAGCCACCTCTTGCAGATTTTTAGAAACACCTGTTGAAAGGTTATCTATTCCAGTAACCCGGTGTCCCTGATCAATTAATGATTTGACTAGATGGGAGCCTAGGAAACCGGCCGCACCCGTCACTACAATATGTTTCAATGCGATCACACTCCATATTATCTAATGAGTAAGTTAAAATGTATTACTTTTAATCATAACGCCAACGGTTTTAAAAATGATGATGATATCCATCTTCAAAGAGACGTTAGAGATGTAGTGAAAATCATATTGCAGATTATGGTGAATCGGTTCCTTGCGAACATCACTTACTTGCCATAATCCAGTAATCCCTGGTTTCACCAGAAAACGTCTGCGCTCCAGATCCGTGTAGCTTTCTTCTACGATTCGCTTCATTTCAGGTCTGGGACCTATGAAACTCATGTCACCTTTGATAATATTCAGTAATTGTGGCAGCTCATCCATGCTCGTTTTACGAAGTAATCTACCCAGCCGTGTAATTCTCGGATCATTGCTTGTCGTTGGAGATACGCCATATTTGGGCGCATCCGTACGCATCGTTCTGAATTTATAAATACTAAATGTAACTCCGTTTTTCCCGTAACGTTCTTGTCTGAATATTACAGGTCCTTTGGAATCAAGCTTAATCATGATCGCTGCAACAAGCATGACCGGTGATGTAATCAGCAACAGCACAGCCGCAATAATAAAATCGATAAACGGTTTTATTACGTCAGCATATCCGCCAACACGCTGGGAGTAAGGCTGTTCCAATACTGCCGAAGTGCCATCCTTGGCAAGGGCTTCTCCACTCCTAAAGTATTCCGGTCTTGAAAGTTTCACAGACTATCCCCTCCTGCTACAAGCATTTGGTTCATTTGTTCCTTCATCAGAATCTCTTCGATCGCCATTAAGACCGGCGCACGCAATTCTTTATTTTTGAGAGCAAAATCAAGTGTGGTCAGGATATAGCCGAGCTTCTCACCGACGTCAAACCGGGAGCCTTCAAAATCATAAGCACTGATTCCTTCATCCCGATTCAGCATTTGCAGCGCATCCGTGAGCTGAATCTCACCACCCGCACCCACATTTTGTTCTTCCAGATACTCAAATACTTTAGGTGTCAAAATGTAACGGCCCATAATAGCCAAATTGGAAGGTGCTGTACCCAACGGGGGTTTCTCAATCATGCTGTTCACAGAGGATAAGCGACCCTCTGTATGCAGAGGATCAATAATTCCGTAGCGGTATGTTTCACTTGGACTTACCGTTTTCACACCGAGTACAGATTGATTGACCTTCTCATATTGCTGAATTAACTGCTTCGTGCACGGTACATCAGAGACCACAATATCATCACCAAGTAATACAGCAAACGGTTCATTTCCAATAAAGTTTCGAGCACACCATACCGCATGCCCGAGTCCCAGCGCTTCCTTCTGCCTTATGTAATGAATATCAACGTTGGAGGACTTCCGGACTTCTTCCAGCAAACTGAGCTTTCCTTTTTCAAGGAGGTTTTGTTCCAGTTCAAACGCGCTGTCAAAATGATCTTCAATCGCACGTTTTCCCTTGCCCGTTACAATAATAATGTCCTCAATCCCGGAAGCTACAGCTTCTTCAACGATGTATTGAATGGTCGGTTTATCCACAATAGGGAGCATTTCTTTAGGCATTGCCTTTGTAGCGGGTAAAAATCGGGTTCCCAAGCCGGCTGCGGGAATGATTGCTTTCCTCACTTTAGTCATAAATACCACCCTATCCATTATTATTTTTTTATGTTTAAAAGCATGAGTTGGATCATTTAAATCCATGAAACCATGAAATAAATTGATGCAATTCTTACTTTTAATTTCATAAAAGGGCATTAAACCCATCCTCACGTCACACCCTTGACGATATACGTCTAAGGTACACTACCCACAGTGTGACCGAGTGCCTACCTTGATAAAGGTATAGTAGACATCACCTTGACGATATTATCTTTGGTTTAATACGCACATTCGTTATACATTTCCACCATAATAAGAACTCCGACTTTTGGTCAGCTGCACATTATTCAAGACGGCTCCGAGGATCCGTGCGTTCACATGTTCAAGGTGTGCTTTTGCCTTTTTAACGAGATCCTTCTTCACCTTGCCCGCGCTCACAACAAGAATGACACCATCACACAATGAACTAATAATTAAAGCGTCCGTAACTGCCAGAACAGGAGGTGTATCAAATAAAATCACATCGTATTCTTCCTTCAAATCCTGGAGCAAAGCCGTCATTTTACGAGATCCAATCATCTCTGAAGGATTAGGAGGTATAGGGCCGGAAGTCAGGACATGAAGTCCTTCCACTCCGGTTTCCCGAAGTACTTCCGTAACTTTATATTGGCTGGATAATACACTCGTCAGACCCACATGGTTAGGAACATTAAACATACGATGCACCGCAGGTTTACGTAAATCCGTATCCATAAGCAGAACCTTTTTTCCCTCTTGCGCATAGGTAACTGCCAGATTGCCTATTGTTGTCGTTTTCCCTTCACCAGACAACGCCGAAGCAATCATGATCGTTTGAATCTGACTATCAATCGACGAGAATTGGATGTTGGTTCTCAACTTTCGATACGCCTCAGATGACGTAGACTTGGGATTAGCCATGGTTACAAGGCTCCCTTTATCATTGGTTAACCGTGGCATACTGGCCATCACCTACCTGTTTTTGAGATGTTGTTGTTTGCTTGGAAAAACGGGCGTCTTCTTTTCGAATTCTCGAGATGACGGCTAGTGCAGGTATACCCAATTCTTTTTCCAATTCATCCTCTGTTTTCAAAGTATCGTCCAGGTATTCCAACAGGAATATAAATCCTATAGATAATAGAAGTCCAACAAAGAAACTGATCAGGATGTTCATAACGGGATTTACGTTGATGGGTCCAGAGGAATCCGTAGGTTTGGCTTCACTCAGTATGGTTACATTATCCACTTTCATAATTAAGGGGATTTGAGATTTAAACACTTTGGCAACGGCATTTACCGTTTTTGCCGCTTTCTCAGAAGATAAACCGGTGGCGGTCAAACTCATAACCTGGGATTCATTCGCGGTGGTTACCCGTAGGCTTTGTCCCAATTCATTACCGTTCATGCCAAGATCGGGGTATGTAGCTGCTACTTTATCGAGGATTGCCGAAGATTTGATTATTTCAATATACGAATTAATCACTTTAATGTTGGTTTGAATTGAACTAATATCGAGGCTCGGTACACCTTGAGCATTATATGCCTGGTTCACGATTAATTTGGCATTGGCCTCGTAAATAGGTACAGTCAAAAAATAATTTTTAACACCTGCCCCAATACAAGCAACCGCAACGAAGGCAATGATGATCCAAAAACGTTTACGTAGAATTTGCATATACTCTTTTAGCTCCATCTCGTATTCCTCCCATTTAAGTCAGCAAATTATGATGAAGATCGTTTCCTCTTAGCTGGTTACCAGAACAACAATCTACGCTTCATAATTACGGGTTCTTCCGGCTCTATGATTTGATGATTGTTCCATACCGAGCACGCATTATTTTGCAAAGTTTGAACTAGACGACTTCCAAATCGGCGTTCAAGCAGGTGATATGCGACTTTCATTGAGAATGTTCTTTCTTCCATATTATGGGCGTCTGATGAAATGAAATGAAATCCGTTTTCTTTGCAAAAATGGAAACACCATTTCTGAACTTTTCTTCCGAAAAGCCCCATGACCGATTGAGCCGTGATTTGACATAGAGCACCTTGCCCAAGATATTCAACCAATAAATCGGGATTTTTCTGGATTGGACGATTTCGTTCGGGATGAGCAATAATAGGAATGATACCCGCCAACTTAAGTTCTTGGAGTATCCCGGGGAACTGCGAGGGGATATGACCAAAGGGCAATTCCAGCAACATGTATCGGCTCCCGGCGAGTGTGCAGCAGTTTCCTGCATATAAGTCTGCAATCAGGTTGTCATGCACCCTGATCTCCTGTCCGGGACGGATCTCCAAGCAAATGTTGCGTTTGCGAAGTTCTGCATGTAGCAGGTCCACTGCCTGATTGACCACGTTGGGTTTATTGTTGTACTGCCCGTTCAGGTGATGCGGAGTAGCAATGATCGAGGTAATTCCTGAGGCTGCCGCTTTCTCAGCCATCGCAATGGACTGTTCCATATGGACAGGGCCATCATCCAGACCGGATAAAATGTGGCAGTGCATTTCAACCATATCCAAACTTCCTCAATGTATGTTCCCCCTCGCCCCTTTATTCATTGCGCAAATGCTTTTGGTGTTAAAGAACTAATGCATAACGCTATGAAATATAGTAAAATGGCGTTAAGTACATGCTTGTTCAGAATATGTTTAGAATGTGTTCAACTCATATGGTAAAATCAATGTAATGATAGGTTTCCTGCAAGTTAGGTTGTTCCGATGCCTTCTCGTACTGAAACCGGGAAACGGTCGGAAACTGAACTTCTCGAATCATTGTATTTAACTGTCCCGTTATATATAGTGTCTGCTCTTGCTGAATATGCAAGTTTGAATGATACAATGTGAGCTCACCGAAGGGCTGCTTCCATTGCAACCTTGCGTGGAGTCGTACACATACATGGCTATCTTCTACATCCAAACCAATAAGCATCTCTGGTAATATTGGCAAGTCCAGGTCGCTCAGGAAGGTGATCGCTCGTGTGTCCATACCAAGCAACAGAACGGGGCGTCTTTTGCGGTCTACCAATTTGCCATGAAACTCCTGAATGTACATATGGACATTTAATTTGAGATCCGCCCATTCCTGAATCATTGAATTCATGGCTTCATTCCTTTAGAATGGATTAGCTTGCAAGAGTTGCCGATACTCCTTCTCACAGGTATATTGGCTAGGTAACGTGGTCATACTTAAAATAACCCAAATGATACATTTTGTAACTCCATACGTCCAATTTACGATACAAATTGTATCATGTCAAGCAGTATTTGGACATGGTTCTTTTGATTTACGACAATATGAGATGTCCTTAGACAGACCTATATACAACTAGGACTAATAAGGCGTTACGATTATGCAGGAAAGCTGCCCTGATCAAACACTTGGCTCAGGATTGTTTCAATATATATTTGATGGCGTTCAGGGGGAAATAGCATATGAGCTACGGAAATCGCATTGCTGAATTAAGGGAACAGCGGGGACTTACTCAAGAAGAACTTGCGAGCTCCATTCATATTACAAGAGCTGCTCTCTCCCACTACGAGAAGAACCGACGCAAACCGGATTTCGAAGTGTTAACGAGACTTGCTGACATCTTTGGCGTCTCCATTGATTATCTCATTGGACGGACGAAGCAAAGTGATGTCGTAATGGATGAGGACGTAAGGGAGTTCGTGGACGCCCTTGAATTATCGGATAAGGAAGTGTTGGAACGCTTCGGTCTGATGATTGATGGTAAACCCTTAACAGAAGAAGAGGCACGTCGTTTTATTGCTTTTGTCCGTATGGAACGCAGTATGGATTAAACCCGCAAAGAAGACCCAGCACCGAGGAATATCACTCTCCGGTTTCTGGGCTTTTTTTATGTCTTGATTTGATTTCCCTCCATCTATTCTATGCTTGTCGATGTGTTGTCAAGCCCGCTTGTTGTTGTCGGAGGATACGAAATGGTTCCAACGCTCCGGGTCGATTCCGCATTGCAGTAAAACTTTCATGATGTCCATCTGGGTTGCTTCGATTGGTTTACCTTTCGGCTTACGATCGCCCCTGTTTGGATGCTTCATATTCATTCCGCTAACCTCTCTTATCTTTATACTTTCCCTGCACTCCAAAACTAGCCTTATTATACTTGAGAAAGTTCTTCAATGTTGTCGTCTCATGGCGATAGCGTTTTTTGTGCGGGTTCTAATTTTGTCGAAAACCAAATAGGAGCTCTACGGCGCCGCATTGGCCGCCATAAAGCTCCTATTATTCTTAATACAACCAGTCCATGCACTGGAACAGGAATGGATTAACCTCCTGTACGCGCAAGTTCACGCATGTTGGCTTCAAAAGCAGCCAGCAAAGCCGCGTCTCCGGTCAGACCCGTTGCCTGAATCCGTTCGATTTGCTCGGTCATTCGTTTGAAGTCCTTCGGTATAACCCGAACAAATTGATCTACAGCTTGCTGCCAGTTATCCAGAATGCGCTGACCAGCCGCACTACCTGTATTCGCAACATGACGTTGAATCATTCCTCGCAGATCTGCACTCTCAGAGACATCTTCGATACGCTCCAAAAGTACCATTTCCAGATTACAACGTTTCAGGAATGCGCCTTTTGGATCATATACATAAGCAATACCGCCTGACATCCCGGCTGCAAAGTTACGACCTGTATCACCCAGAACAACGACACGTCCACCCGTCATATACTCACAACCATGGTCACCTACACCTTCAACAACCACTTTGGCACCGGAGTTACGTACAGCAAACCGCTCCCCGGCAATACCACGAATATAAGCTTCACCACTGGTTGCCCCGTATAGAGCGGTATTACCAATGATGATGTTATCTTCGGCATTAAATGTGGCTTTTGGTGAAGGCATGACGATCAGTTTACCTCCAGACAACCCTTTACCTACATAGTCATTGGAATCCCCTTCAACGGTCAATGTCATACCTTTAGGTACAAAGGCCCCAAAGCTTTGTCCAGCAGAGCCGACAAATTTGAATTGAACCGTATCTTCCGGCAATCCTGCAATTCCATATTTGCGCGTAATTTCGCTACCCAAAATGGTACCTACTGCACGGTTAACGTTGGTAATTGGAAGCACTGCTTCAACCGGTTGACCGGATTCAAGCGCAGGTTGTGCCAATGGGAGCAACTGCTGCATATCCAGCGTCTCTTCCAATTGGTGGTTCTGATGCTGTGTACGGTAACGTGCAGAGCCTTCTGGCATTTCAGGCACATGCAACAATACGGACAGATCTACACCCTTTTTCTTCCAGTGGTCTACAGCCTCTACCGTTTCGAGGCAATCGGTACGACCCACCATTTCCTGAATGGTACGGAATCCGAGATCAGCCATGATTTCACGGACATCTTCAGCAACAAAACGCATGAAGTTGACGACATGAGCAGGATCTCCCGTGTAATTTTTACGCAATTCAGGGTTTTGTGTCGCTACACCTACCGGACATGTATCCATCTGGCAGACACGCATCATGATACAGCCGAGTGCAACGAGTGGTGCTGTTGAGAATCCATACTCCTCAGCTCCCAGCAAAGCAGCGATGGCCAAGTCACGACCATTCAGCATTTTGCCGTCAGTTTCCAGAACAACACGGTCACGCAGATTGTTCAACATCAACGTTTGATGTGTCTCTGCAAGACCCAGCTCCCAAGGCATTCCCGCGTGGCGAATCGAGCCTTGCGGGGATGCACCTGTACCGCCGTCATAACCGCTGACGAGGATAATATCGGCACGACCTTTGGCTACGCCAGCCGCAATGGTTCCAACGCCGACTTCGGAAACCAACTTAACGTTGATCTCTGCACGTGGGTTGGCATTTTTCAAGTCATAGATCAGCTCAGCCAGATCCTCAATCGAGTAGATATCATGATGCGGCGGTGGAGAGATCAGACCTACACCCGGTGTTGATCCACGAACCTCAGCAACCCAAGGGTATACCTTACGTCCAGGCAGCTGTCCACCTTCACCTGGTTTTGCTCCTTGTGCCATCTTGATCTGAATCTCGTCGGCATTAACCAGATAGTTGGATGTTACACCAAAACGTCCAGATGCCACCTGTTTGATCGCACTGCGACGAGAATCACCGTTGCTATCTTTAATGAAGCGAGCCGGATCTTCCCCGCCCTCACCTGTATTGGATTTACCACCAACACGGTTCATCGCAATGGCTAGATCTTCGTGTGCCTCTTTACTAATCGAACCGAAGGACATTGCCCCTGTTTTGAAACGGCGCATAATGTCTTCCACGGATTCCACTTCTTCCAAAGGAATTGCAGGACCGACCGGTTTCAGCTTCAGCATGGAGCGAATGGTCAGCAACTGATCATTCTCACCTTGCACGAGTTTGGAATACTTTTTATACAATTTGTAATCGCCCGTACGTACTGCATGCTGCAGCGTATGGATCGTCTGCGGATTGAACAGATGCTCTTCTCCGTCGTTACGCCATTGGTATTCCCCGCCGGAATCCAGTACTTTGTCATTGCCATCTTTGTCCGTAAAGGCACGGTTGTGATGAGTCAATGCTTCGGCAGCCACTTCTTCCAGACCAATCCCGCCAATTCGGGAAGGCGTCCAGGTAAAGTAACGGTCAACGAAATCTGATTTCAGACCCACCGCTTCGAAGATTTGAGCTCCGCGATAAGATTGAATCGTCGAGATTCCCATTTTGGATAATATTTTAATAACGCCCTTGGTAGCGGCTTTGATGTAGTTCTTCACGGCTTTCTCATGTGAGATGCCACGCAGCAGCCCTTGCTGAATCATGTCATCCAGCGTTTCAAACGCCAGATACGGGTTCACGGCACTTACGCCGTAACCAAGCAGCAAAGCATAATGATGAATATCACGCGGCTCTGCAGATTCCAGCAAAATGCTGACTTTGGTTCTGGTTCCCTGACGAATCAAATGGTGATGCAAGCCTGCTACAGCCAGCAATGCTGGAATAGCAGCATTCTCGGCGTCCACACCACGGTCAGACAGGATCAAAATGTTATGACCTTTGTCTATGACACGGTCCGCAGCTTCGAAGAGCAGTTCCATCGCTTTGCGAAGTCCTTCTGCGCCCTCTTTAGCTGTAAAGAAGATCGGAATCGTCATCGAACGGAAGCCCGGACGGCGAACGTGGCGAATCTTGGCAAAATCCTCATTAGAAAGTACCGGTGTATCCAAACGAATCTGGCGACAGCTCTCTGGTTCAGGATTCAGCAGGTTACGCTCAGGTCCGATCGTTGTTGCCGTAGACGTTACAATCTCTTCACGAATCGCATCGATCGGTGGATTGGTAACTTGTGCAAACATCTGCTTAAAATAATTGTACAGACGCTGTGGACGATCCGACAGCACCGCCAGCGGTGCATCATAACCCATGGAGCCTGTAGCCTCCATACCTGTTGAAGCCATTGGCTCCAACACTTTGCGCAATTCTTCAAATGTATAACCATAAGCCAGTTGAAGCTGAGTCACGTTATCATGTTTTGGATCAGGCAGTTCCGGTGCATCCGGCAGCTCATTCAGATCCATCAGATGCTCATCGAGCCAATCCTGATACGGATTCTCGGCCGCAATGAGAGCTTTCACTTCCTCATCCGCGATGATACGGCCTTGCTCCGTATCGACAAGCAGCATACGTCCTGGACGCAGGCGGTCTTTGTATAGAATTTCTTCTGGAGCGATATCAAGTACCCCAACCTCGGAGGACAAAATAATGCGGTCGTCTTTCGTTACATAGTAACGTGCAGGCCGCAGACCATTCCGGTCAAGTGTTGCACCAATCTGCAGACCGTCGGTAAAGGCCATCGCTGCCGGTCCATCCCAAGGCTCCATCATCGTGCTGTGGTATTCATAGAATGCCTTTTTGGCAGGGTCCATTCCCTCATCTGTACTCCAAGGCTCAGGAACCATCATCATGGCCACATGTGGCAATGAACGACCGCTCAAATACAGGAACTCCAGTGTGTTATCAAACATCGCTGTATCCGAACCATCCGGATTGATAACCGGTTTTACTTTTGAGATGTCGTTACCGAACAATTCACTTTCAAAAAGAGACTGCCGGGCATGCATCCAGTTCACGTTACCACGCATCGTATTGATCTCACCGTTGTGGATCATGAAGCGATACGGGTGGGCACGTTCCCAGCTCGGGAATGTATTCGTACTGAAACGGGAGTGAACAAGCGCAATCGCTGATTCTACGAGATCTTCCTGAAGATCCAGATAGAACTGTCCCACCTGTTCCGTTGTCAGCATGCCTTTATAGACGATTTTGCGACAGGACAAGCTCGGCAGGTAGAATGAACCACCCTCTGCTTCATCCGCCGAATAACGAATAGCCAGCTCCGCACGTCTGCGAATGACGTACAATTTCCGTTCAAATCCCAATTCATCCTTAACGTCTGCCGATCTTCCAATGAACACCTGGCGTACATAAGGCTTCGCTGCAAGCGCAGAACGTCCCAGCATCTCATCAAAAGTAGGCACATCCCGGAAACCCAGGAACGTCTGGCCTTCTTCTTCGATGATCTTCTTAAGGCTCTCTTCATGCGCGCTCCGAATGACAGGGTCCTGTGAAAGGAACAACATCCCTACGCCGTAGAAGCCCTGTTCAGGCAATGCAAAACCAAGACGGTCCGCTTCCTGAGCAAAATAGCGATGTGGAATCTGGATCAAGATACCGGCTCCGTCACCGGAATTCGGCTCACTGCCCTGTCCTCCGCGGTGTTCCATGTTACTGAGCATGGTTAGTGCCTGACTAACGATGTCGTGTGAAGGTACTCCTTTGATGTTGGCAACAAAACCCATTCCGCATGCGTCTTTTTCGAACTGCGGGTCGTACAGACCCTGTTTAGGAGGTAATCCGATGTGTCTCATGGAACGCAACCTTTCTATAATGAAGTATTTCGGAAAGATCAAGAACATAGGCAACAAGCAACAATGAAACGGGAGGAGCGAGCGTCTTCAATATGAATAATCGCCGCTAGATGAACGAGGGCGACAGCAATAAAGGCTGTCAATCTTACAAGTGCTGCTATTGCGGCAGAGGCCATCCATGAGATGAGCCGATCCGGATCATCCGGCAATCAGCTTGGTATAACAACACGCAACCGCTGGCACGGTCGCTGATATGGAGCGACGTTTTTTGATATAGTTCTATTATTTTAACACCGACCTAACATCAGCGCAATTTAAACTTTTTAATACCTCTGATAAGAATTGTTTTGCAGTACAGCTTTAGTGCAATGATGTTAAAATTCATCTCTTTTTCGAATAATTATACACACTTTATGTCAGAGTACAACTAATTTTAATTGCTGACAAAAGAAAATCATTCCATATGTGGCCTGCGTTTAACCATAGTTGGGCTAATTTCTCATACCTTGCTTCAGCGAATATCTTCATCCTTATGCATTTGTATACAAAAAGAGTCTGCAACCCATTTTCAGGTCGCAGACTCTTTGCACTATTTGACTACTATATTGCATAATTTTGATACTTCAGTTCAAAGTTTATTTTCACTATTCTGTCCAGTTTCAGTTCAATTCGGCTTATGCCGTCACCACTTGACCGGATTCAGCCACTTCGGCTTCTTTTTTGCGACGTCTGCCGCTCCAAAGGAAGAAAGCCAAGGTCAGCAGCACGGATATACCTGCATAGATTGCCAAAATGCCGACCTGATGCCACATCACATCGAAATTGCCACTGGATACAACTGCTTTGAAGCCCATGATGCTGTGCGTCATTGGCAGCCAAGGGCTAAATGCCTGAAGCCACGACGGAATCAGCTCTACCGGGAAGGTTCCCGCACTTGCTGCTAGCTGGAAGACCAATAACAGGATGACAACATAACGTCCTGGCAAGTCAAGCCAAGTTACAAGGGCCTGAACAATAAACATAAAGGTCAGTCCCGTAAAGATCGTGAACAGATAGAACAGCGGTACGCTGTGTGTTTCCAGTCCAAGACCATACAGCATGAAGCTTGCCACGATTACGGATTGGATAATGCTCACAAAGCCGAATACAAGTGTACGGCTGACAAAACGGTTCCAACCCGATGCACCTGGTACGGAAGTTTCCCGCATTTTCAAAACAATCGTTGAAATCAGTGATCCAACAAACAAACCAATGGACAGGAAGAACGGCGTCAACCCTGTACCGTAATTGCTCACGTTCTCAGTTGTGTTCTCGGATGTATTCACAGGTTCAGCGAACATATTCACCACATCGTCCGTTTTCTTGACTTCTGATGTTTTCTGAGCCGCATCATTCAGCTTGGTAGCCAGTTCGCTTGAGCCGTCTTTCAGCTCAGTTAAACCGTCTGCCAGCTTGCCTGCACCTTCACCAAGTTGTTTGGAGCCGTCCGTGAGCGAACTCACGCCACCGCTCAGTTTACCTACACCCGTTTGCAGGGCCGTGGTTCCCGAGCCCAGTTGCTTGGCTCCATCTGCCAGCAATGTACCGCCACTTGCAGCTTCGCCCAGCTTGCCGCTAAACTGCTTCAGACCATCGGAGAGCTTGGCTCCACCTTGGCTAAGCTGTCCAGCGCCCGCCAGCAATTGCTGCTGACCATCCACCAACTGCTTCGCACCTGTCAGAAGCTGCTCTTGTCCTCCATGCAGCTCGGACGCACCTGCCGCCAGTTGCTGATTGCCCTGGTGCAATTGATCTGCACCCTGCGCGAGCTTCTGTTCGCTCTCATGCAGTTGCTTACTGCCTTCAGCAACTGCTGCACTGGCTGCCAGCAGCTTTTGTACATCCTCACTGGCTGCCAGTTCAGGGTTGGAAGCAGCTAGCTGCTTCAACCCGTCGGCAACGCCCTGAGCACCGTCAGCAACTTTGCTGCTGCCGTCTACTGCCGATTGCAGGCCAGTGGCCAGGGTGCCGCTGCCTTGCACTGCACTTTGCAGACCCTCGGACAGCTTCGCACTGCCCTGCTCAGACGATTGCAGACCTGCTTGCAGCTTGCCTGCTCCGTCCAAGGAAGACTTCAGTCCAGTTTCCAGCTTGGCACTGCCGTCCTTCAACTGGTCTGCACCGCTCTGAAGCTGGCTTGTCGCCGCCGCTTGTAGCTGTTGCAAACCGGATACCAGATTCGATGTACCACTTTCAAGTTTGGTTGCACCCGTGTGCAGTGCATTGACACCATCACTTAATGGAGACAAGCCATCCTGAAGTTCCAATGTTCCTGATGCCAACTTCGCCAGATTATCCTTGAGCTTCACCGCTCCATCATCCAGCTTGCCTGCGCCGGTATTCAAGTCTCCTGCGCCGTCCCCGGCTTCAGCCAATCCGTCCGACACTTCGGAAAACTTGTCGAGCAGTGTCTCCGCATAGGATTCCGTTACTTTGGCCGAAACCTTAGCTTTCAGATCCTTGATGGCCGTTTTACCAATCTGCGCACCAACGAAGCTATAATTGCCATTCGGTTCGTAGATCAGATCAGCCGGCTCTGGCTTGTCATCAAGCAACGTGGTTGCCTGGGATGAAAAGTTTTCCGGGATCGTGATTTGCATGTAATACTTGTCGTTTTCCATGCCTTCTTTGGCTTGGCTGGCACTGACAAAGTCCCATTTAAAATCTGCATTTTTCTTCAGTTCATCGACGAGGTCACTACCGACATGCAATGATTTGCCCTCCAGCTCTGCACCTTTATCCAGGTTGACAACCGCAACCGGCATTTCATCGACATGACCATATGGGTCCCAGTAGGCAGCCAAATAGATACCGCTATATAGAATCGGAATAAACAAAATTGCAATAACGGGGATCAACACCTTCGGGTTTCTCACGGCCGATCCCACATCCTTGAAAAACACGGATAAAGATTTCATGTCATTTTCTCCCCTTGTTCTCTCTGCTCTCTAAGCAGAATAACCATAATGAAATTAATTTGATGCATTCCGGAAAATTTACCGAAACACGAAGTGACTACTTTCCTCAAACGGTCAATTTAGAGCAAAAAAACAAACCTGTCTCGCGACAAGCCTCACTGCCTTCAATTGTATGACTAACCCATATTATAGTAGAGTAAATTCGGGTTACGTTGCGGCAGCAATTCCTTCCATTAAGAAAAGGCGAAAGTAATTCTTGATTTCCTCTTTGCTCAGCGGTTCGTGTTGCTTGCTCCAATCTGAGGTGAGGGCAATGTACAAACGAATCATCATAAAGGCTACTACCTGTGGATTACAATCACGAATCTCTCCGTTGTCTCTTGCCTTCTCAAGCTCACGTGCCAGAAAATCGGAGATGACTTTCTCCACTTTCTCCAACCCTTCTTTGGCCTGAAGCGTTCCAAAATCCTTCAGCTCCTGGGACAATTTAACCAGCAAATCGTGATCACGGCGAAACTCCAGCAATGAATCGAGCACACGAAACAGATTATCAAAAAAAGCACTTTCCTGATGAACTTCACGATGAGCAATGTTTTTCATTTCCTGGATTACTTCCACCAAAATCTGATCAAACAATTGCTCCTTATTCGTAAAGAACGTGTAGATCGTTCCCTTGCCAACATTCGCAATCTTCGCTACCTGATCCATCGTGGTTGCCTTGTATCCAAACATGGCAAAAGACTGCGCGGCTGCATGAATGACCTGCTGTCTCCTGTCAATCGGAGCCATCATATCCCCTCCTCGTTGTCGTTGATCGTCCTCTTTAATGACCAAAAATACAATTTGGTCATTTGGTCAAAACCAAGATTACCACTCTCATCATCAGATTGCAACCCTAACATTAAAAATTTGTGTTAATTTTTTTTAACCGAAATGCAGTGGAAACTGCTTCTATCGTCGTCTATAGTGTATGATGACTCCAACAACACGGATAAAGACGAAGTTTCGATGTATCAGAACATCAACTATAGTGTAAATATGTAACGAATGAACATGATTTTCCGCTTCGCTGTATATTCATGTAGTAATGCAACGTGCGGTATGACTATGAATGTTAAATTTAAATTGATGAATAAAGGTGAACTCATGCGAAAACCAAGAGTGCTCTTGTTATCCGAAGGTTTCGGCACCGGTCACACCCAGGCCGCCCATGCGCTTGCAAGCGGCATTAAGAAAGTCAGTCCACATGTGCATAGTCGGGTCATTGAGCTCGGCAAATTTTTAAATCCAACCATGGCTCCGCTTATTCTGTCCGCATACCGTAAGACACTAACCGTTCAGCCCAAGCTGGTCAGTCTGCTGTATCGAACGCAATATAACAAATCACTGAACGGATTTACCAAACTGGCCTTGCACCGGATTTTCTATACACAGACAGCTCAAGTCGTATCTCAATTAAAACCCGATGCCGTGATCTGTACCCATCCTTTTCCGAATGCGGTCATCTCCCGACTGAAGCGTCAGGGACTAAATATTCCACTATATACGCTCGTCACAGACTACGACGTACATGCAACGTGGATTAACCCCGAGGTCAACAAATATTTGGTATCTACGCCACAGGTAAAGGCTATGCTTGAAATCAGGGGCGTTGAGCCCTCTCGCATCCAAATCACTGGCATTCCTGTTCATCCTGACTTCTGGGAAGCAGGAGACAAGGTGAGCCTCAGACAGGAAATGGGGCTTCAGAACATGCCCACTGCTCTGCTGATGGGTGGCGGATGGGGACTTTCCTTTGATGAAGAGCATATGAAGGCCCTCACGTCATGGGCGGATCGGGTGCAGCTGCTGTTCTGTTTGGGAAGCAATGAGAAAATGATTGCCAAATTGAAGGAAATGTCCTGCTTTCAGCATCCGAATATACGTATTCTCGGGTATACTCGCGAGGTCAGCAAACTGATGGACGTATCCGATGTGCTGATTACGAAGCCTGGCGGCATGACTTGTACTGAAGCATTGGCTAAAGGATTGCCGATGTTATTCGTGCCTCCATTGCCTGGGCAGGAAGAAGAAAACTGTGAATATTTTGTACAAGCCGGATACGGCCAAGTCATTCACTCTGCTGACGTTATTGCCAATCGCTTCAGACATTTGTGTGAGCAGATCTATGCACCACGTCAAGCTGAAAGCCAGCTGAAATCAGTCCACAAAACAGGGAGCAGAAACACCTATGATCCTACGTGTTGTGCCCAGGCTGTCCATGATTTGTTGTTCCCGGCTACAGCAGAAGTTACATCGGCACCCAAGGAGCGCTTCACAGCCGGAATTGGAGCAACTTCGCTGTCAGGTACCCGAATCCCATTCTAGCAGCTCTATGCCCCCTTCTAGTCGGTCTATGAGGCATTTCACCTCTTAAGGACATGCATAAAGAAGGTTCCCCTCCAATGATCCGGAAGGGAACCTTCTTTTATTTCATTCATATCTCCGTATGATTTGCTGCAAAAAAGGGTAATTTAAATAACAAACCCCATCACCAAATAAATTAAAAACGACGAAATAAAACTGCATTACAGGGCTTTTCAAGGTCTATGTAGCAAATACATAGTTAACGACCCTGCCTGTTTGCAGAATTTACAGGTCAATTACTTGTAAAAAGTATGATGCCCGATCGTTTTTACTTTTTTCTGGGAGCGAGCCACTGTCAGATCATCCGCAAGCGTCAATGACAAGAAATAATACGTATCATCGGCGACTTCCTTTTTCCCATTCAATGCTGCATTAACTGCCTTGATACTGTCCTCATTGGGAGTAACACGTTTCAAACGCCCGTTCGCTACAGGACTGAATTGAGATTTCTGGTAGATTACTTTGTAAATGGTATCGGGAAAATTGGCTGACCGCAGCCGGTTTAAGACAACATTGGCAACTGCCACTTTGCCTTCGTACGGTTCACCTTCCGCCTCTGCCATGACGATTTTTTGCAGCAGAAGCAGTTCTTTATCGGACACACTGTAAGACCAGGTTGCAAGTTTTGAGTCTTCCTGGTTCAAAAGTTTGGTCCGCGTAAAGTAAAGTTTTTGGGGGGGAGTCGTAATTGCAGCTACCGCTTTGGCACGCTCTACTTTGGCCAATTTGAGAGCAGCCTCTTTCTTCGCTTTAGCCGCAGCTGCAGCTCGGGCCGCATGTTTAGCCTTAGCTTCTTTCTGTTCCTGCTCTTCTTGAGCAGCCGTTAGCCAGTTCTTGGCCGGGAGCGAATTGGTCCAGTTATCAGCCTGGATAGACTCGTCAGAAGATAGACTTGTCCCGTCTTCCATCATTCGCCTGTCTCCGCTGAAAGAATTTTCGCTATTTTCTGCAGAAGCCGCAAGTTCGGTCATCTGTTTACTATCACTTGCTTCATTCCACTTTCCAGTCGCCTGAACGACGTTAGCCCCCACTATACATACAAGCAGCACAGATAACATCGGTGCCACCCAACGATTCTTGCTTATAATATCCATTCGAAGATTCCTCCTGTCGAAACAATTCCCTAATCTAAGTAACCACAAAAAAAGAATTTGAATAACGATGGCTAATATTACATAGGGAATAACGTAATGTCAATGTGATTTTATGTCATATCAATGAGTTTCAGGAAAAAGAAAACGTATCCACAACCTCATACATCGGCGCCTGACCTGGCTGTGTCACATAAAGCACAAAATCTTGCACTATCCAAGAATTAACACCTAAAAAGTGTCCTTGTAGCACTCCAAATATTCCTTTATCCTCATTTCCTGGGTTCAAACCCAGAAATTTACGCGCAATCGTAATATGAGGAGAATAAGGTCTTAATTCAGCCTCGAATCCAAGGGAGGAAGTTGTGTCCACGATCCGTTTTTGCAGAAGATGAAGTTGATCGGTTTCTCCTTCAACACCTTTCCAGAGCACCTTTGGCGCCTCTTCCAACCCGAACGTTCCCCATCCGGATAATTGCAGCTCAAAAGGCTGGAATCCTAACGTTGCCGAGCGCAGCGCTTTCCGAAGATGTCCAATGTCACTGACAAGGGTATCTCCCAGAAATTGCAATGTAATATGATAATCTCTATAATCGGTCCATTTGCGAAAATCAAGCTTTCCTTGCACCTGTTCCACAGACATCCGAAGCGAATTCTGAATATGTGCAGGCACCCGAATTGCAATAAATAATCGCTCCCGTCGGGATGGAAGATCCGTATGTGAATGTGAATAGTTATTCATGGGATACACCTCTTCTAAAGTTCGTTTTATTATTTCACAGTCATCTCTATGGTTTCAAGCTGGTTAATAATAGAGTGACATATTTTTTGGGATTTGCACATGAGGCTGTATTCCTGCCTTTTACGCACATCACCTTCTTTTCTGCTACACTAAAACCACAACATATTTGAATTCAGGAGGCCACTAACTATGGGTAAAATTGTAAGTTTTCCTTCCTTGTCGACGAAGCAGCAACAACGCATTCTGGACGCAGCGCCTGGTTATACACTTACGGTTTGCAAAGCTAAGGAAATTGATACATCGGAGTTAAAAGAAGCTGAAATCATCATAGGCTGGTCTCCTCTGGTAACCGAACATGCACTGAAAGAAAACAGTCCTTTGAAATGGGTACAAGTCTGGTCCGCAGGTGTGGACAACCTTCCCTTCACAGATTTGGAACAAAAAAGAATTTTGGTAACCAGTGCTAATGGCGTACACGCCATCCCTATTACCGAAATTATTCTGGGCATGATGTTATCCCACAGCCGCTGGCTCAGACAAGCGATGCTGCACCAGCAGCAGGCCGAGTGGAAATCACCAGGCAAACCGCTTCCGGAATTGCATGGCAAAACAGCGGTTATCGTCGGCGTCGGAGAAATCGGATCAGAAACCGCACGCATTCTCAAAGCACTGGGCATGAACGTCATTGGAGTTCGGCGCTCCGGAAAAGATGTTCCTAATGTAGACCAAATGTACAATATGTCCGGCCTGCACGAAGCACTGGGGCAAGGCGATTACGTCATCAATATTTTGCCACTCACAGATGAAACCCATCATATCTATAACCAGACTGCATTTGAGCATTTCAAATCCGGTTCCTGTTTCGTCAACGTGGGACGTGGCCCCAGCGTGAATACGGAAGCTCTGCTGGGTGCACTGGACAGTGGACAGGTTGCCTTTGCTGCACTTGACGTATTCGAGGAGGAACCGCTTCCTGCCGATCATCCACTGTGGGGTAAGGAAAACGTCCTGATTACGCCACACATTGCAGGCAGTACAGAGCAATATACCGAACGGGCACTTGATATTTTTGTGCAAAATTTAGAAGCGTATATTGCCGGAAAAACCCTCCCGCTCAATCTGGTGAATTATAGTCATAAATACTAAAAATGCTTGTTGTTCCTATGCGAAATTGTACAAATCCATATGAGGGCAGTTTCCCTACGAAAATCAAAAACCTCCATACCGGAAAATGAATTTTTTCCAGTATGGAGGTTTTTTCTGTTATTTTCAGTTCAGTCGTTCCAGCTGCATAGCCAAATATGACGTATAAACGTGCCTTTGCTTACCGTTCGATACTGATCGATGTTCCATCCAGCATCCAGAATGTGCCCCTCCACCCATTCGGTGGAAACGATCACTGCCCGTCCTGCAAGTCTCTTCAAACTGGTCAACATGGCAACTTGTTCCTCATCCGGAAGAACAGAGCAGAGATTATATGGCATGTCCAGAATGGCTGCATCGTAGAAATCTTCCAGATCATTCATATCTCCAAGGGTAATTCTGGCTGGATCATACCCATAATGAGGAAGATTAATGCGCGCACCCTGTACTGCCAAAGGGTTCAAATCATTTCCTTTGGCCTCAATCCCCATCGACAGCGCCTCAATTACTACGGTGCCCATTCCACAGCACGGATCGAGCAACCGATGTCCTTCCACTTGCGGGATAGCAATATTTACTAAAGCTCTGGCTAACGTAACCCCAAGACCTGTGGAGTAATTTTGCGGCTTTTGATGATGGGTTTGCCACGAGCGATCGGCTTCTGTCCATTGACCGAAGAGCCATTTTCCATTCACATGCATTAGTCCAAATGTCACGTCAGGCTGTTTCATCATAGCTTTGCCTTTAATGCACATGCCCAGCTCTTTTTCCAGCAGACGGGAATGCGCATAATCCGGCATGTCATCGCCCTCTTTCAAGCAGACAACCTTGAACGTTTCACCAGATGACAGATTGATTTGTGAAGCGGCAGGTTTCAGACCTGCCACTGTATCCGCTGCGGCCATCACATCCAGTCTGCCCCTGACAAACGGACTTCTACCTGGTGGAATGCAAATATTGGAGCAAACATAAGCGTGATCGCGTGAATCCATTTCTGTGCCAGGAACGAGCATCGCTCCCAACTCCAATTCACATAGGGCACGTTCATTCTCATGGCAAGCGAAGGTATATACGTAACTTCCGACAACTGAATCTTTGCTGTTTGTAAAGCTCAACATGGTAGCCGTCCTTCATGTTTCTTCTATTATAAGAAGAGGTTTTATATTTTTAATTTTTCAATGGAAGTAAGTAAATCTTCGGACAGTTCTTTCAAGGTTTGAATATTGCCGCTAATCGTTTCCATTGAACTCACCTGTTCTTCGGCCGACGCTGACACTTCCTCCACACTGGCCGCGGATTCCTCCGATACTGCCAAAATTTGTTGACTGAAATGATTCATGCGTCCGCTCGCTTCCTGCATGCCCTCCAGACCATCCGTCATTGTACCAATGACCTGGACCATGTCCTCTACCGACTCACTAATGGTACGGAACAAATTGCCGGAATTACGTACTTGCTGCTGCCCACGCTCTGTTTCCAGTACACCTGTTCGCAATTCCGCAACAACACCCTGAGAATCCTTCTGAATATCCTCCGTGATGACGGTAATCTCTTCTACAGAAGTCCGAACGGCTTCGGACAACTTCCGCACTTCTGCTGCAACAACTGCAAATCCGCGTCCACTCTCTCCTGCACGGGCAGCTTCAATGGAAGCATTCAATGCGAGCAGGTTGGTCTGGCGCGCAATGTCATGAATGACTTGAACCAACTGCGATATGTCTTCGTTTTTGCGGTCCAGCTGTTCCATCTTGTTCATGGAAGACGAAACTGCACCAGCAATCTGCTGCATCTGGTTTACGGATTGCTCCATGGACTCACGACCGGTCAGTCCTTGTTTCAGAATGAGGTCTGACATCAGTCGAAGCTGGTTTCCCTGCTCGGAGTGCTGCTGAATATGTGCGTTCAATCCCTCGACGGTACGGGCGGATTCAACAGCCGTTTCCGCCTGACTCTCTGCCGCTTTTGCTGACTCTTCCATCGTTATGGCAATTTGGCGACTGCCAATCTTAACCTCTTCAGAGGAAATGGCCAATTCGCTGCTTTGGCGGTTGACGGCTTCAGCGATTCGTCTGACATTCAGTACCATGGAGGTCAGATTACCTTTCATGTCATTCACGGCTTTGGCAAGTACACCAACTTCGTCTTCATGTTTGGTATGTATGTCCTGGACATTTAATTGGCCTTCCGCAATCAGTTTCACAGCACTGATCACTCGAAGCAGCGGTTTAACGACCTGTGAACGGATGATCGGGATTGCAATTGCCGTAATGATAATCATCACAAGAACACCAATGACGATAATGATTCGACCATCTTGTACGGATCTGATCGTCTGAGCAGCAGAAAGTTCGGACTGCTCCTGATTGTACTCCACCAAAAAGTCCAGATGGACTTGCATGGCATCGAAGGACGCGGCCCCTTTTTCGGATACTTCCTTAGCCAGTTGTTCCTGACCTTCGTCACTCAGCTTGATGGATTGCGTATTAATTTTAAGGTAAGCTTCCCACTTTGTTTTTAACGCTTCCCAATGTTCTTTTTCTTCATCCGTCTTTTCCTGCTGATCATATATTTTAATAGCCTGAGCCGTTTCCCGAATGTATTTGGTGCGCTCTTCAGCGAGGTCCGCTTTGGCCCCTGCCTGTGCATTAAAGTGGCGATAGCTCAATGACAAAATATGTTCTGTTGTATAATTCAATCGGTTAATCTGCTGGATGGAGGGCATCCAGTTATTGGTGATCCTATTCGTGTCTTTTTCCATCGAGTTCATTTGTGTAACAATCGTGACACTAAGAAGAATTAAACAGAGGATTAATAGATAGAACGCGATGCTGATACGCAGACCGATACTCTTGATCCTGAATCTGCTGAACATGTGATTTCCCCCTTGTGCCCATCTTCGGCCACTTCCGTATTTTAGGTGCTTTTGTCGTTGTTTTACCCTTCTTTTGGCATCTTGCAAAATACTCTTTTCTATATTATATCTATAGGAAAAGAGACGTAAAGTATTATAACATTCTTTTGTTTTAGTCATGCTTCATTTTGTAAAATCTTGTGATTATTTCACATCACCTGTTGAACGGAATCGAATGATGTAAAATTCAAGACTAATATGAAGCAAAAAAGAGCTGCAGCATACGGCAAAATCCGATCTGCAGCTCTTTCGACTTCACTACATCAGATGGCGGGTGTGGAACCAGCCATTCTTTGTATCATAACAGCTAAGAGCCTCCCTCTTATGCGTTCACCAGTAACTTATATGAGGCTAACCTTCTCTCGTAATCCGGTCCAGTTGTCACTACAAGCAGCCGATCCGTATTTAGCCTTTGGCACACCTGCTGCAGCTGATTCCAGACTTGTTCAGGTGTACCGGCATAATGCCGTTGTACCTCATTCTCATTCTCATTGGCATCGGTTCTGTCGTTAGTGCTGGTACTTGTGCTGACATAGTCAGACTGCGTTGAAATTTCTTTTCCAACAGCTCTGCGTCTCTCCGCCATTTCGCGGCTCCAGGACAACGCCTCTTCCTGCATCTCCGCACACAGCACACTGACAGCAACCATAACCTCCGGCTCTTTCCTAGTGGCGCTGGGAACAAAACCTTCCCGATAACGCCGCACAGCCTCTGTACCATCCGCATCACTCATGAATTGTCCGAATACATACCCCATACCGAATCGGGCGGCAAACTCAGCACTCTTCACGTTGGTACCCAGCATCCATAAGGATAACGGAGTCTCCGGAATCGGGCGGGCCGTCACCGGATGTTCCTCATAAGTGTATCGATCTTCCAGTAGTTCGGTCAGTGCCGCGAGCGATTCTGGCAACTTGGACACATGTTGCAAGTAATTGCCACTCAAGGCCATCGTTGCATGTGGGCCACCCCCAGGAGCACGTCCCAAGCCTAACTCAATGCGCCCCGGGTAGAGCGCCGCCAATAGTCGAAACGACTCCGCTACCTTAAGCGGGCTATAGTGGGGTAACAGCACGGCACCGGAGCCAAGTTGAATCGTGTTCGTTCGCGCGCCAATATGGGCAAGCAACACTTCAGGTGATGCCGATGCAAGTTCGTCCATGTCATGGTGCTCCGACGTCCAGTATCTTGAATAGCCCCATGCTTCAGCATGCTGCGCAAGTGTAACGGATTGTTGCAACGCCTGTTCTGCTGTGGCGCCGTTCATCCTTGGAACAAGGTCAAGTACGCCCAGATTGTATTTTCCACGGATATTCGCACCCAAGCGTCTCATCTCCCTTCGTCTTGTTTATCTCTAATCCAGATCGTAGATGGAACCGACCTTGAGACCGTAAAGTTCATTATATATTTTCTCGGCAAAAGCATCCGTCATCCCGGCAATATAATCGATCACCATATGCTCCCAGGTCCAGATCGGATTCGCCTTAGCTTGATCCTTCTCATAGCGTTGCAGCCAATCGGACGGAATAATGGACTTGGACGTTTCCGGGTCAAGGAAAGCATCCCACAGACGCTTGATCATCCATTCACTGCGCTTTTGCAACCTCTGGACACGCAGGTCACGAATCATGGTCACCCAGGCAAAACTCTTGAGCACACTCACCGTACGCAGCATATCGAGGTCCTCGGCGCCTTCACGGACAAACGTCACCTTTTTCCAGTCCCCGTTATCAATAACTCCCAGGCTGGCGACAAAAAGGCTGACCCAGTAAGCCTTGACCTCACGGCGGGTACGTGAATAATCATGCTCGCAGAACGGCATCTTTTCATTCCAGATGCGCAGGAACGAAGCGAGGACTTCTTCAACTTTTTTGCCAATCGCTTCCCTTGTCCATCCGTTCCAGAACAGATCCTCCAGCGTCGTAATCTTATCCACAATCAGTCGATTGATATGCGGATCTTGCAGGAAATGCTCGTGTACTTCGATTTTGCCTGCCTTGATGCCATCTTCCAGATCATGTGCGGAATACGCAATATCGTCGCAGAGGTCCATCAGCTGCGCTTCAAGCGTCTTTTTGCCAGCAGGAATGTTCCAACGATTGCGAATCTCGCGGATATACTGCCATTCATGATGATACATGCCTTTCTTACTCTCCGTGCCAGGATACGGGTATTTGTTGATGCCGAGCAGTACCGCATCCGACAGGTTCAGTCCATCGATATCTTCCCGTTTTTCCAGAAACATAATGAGACGAAAGTTATGCGCGTTGCCTTCAAAATGCTCATATTTCCGCTTCAGCTCTGCACGAATCTCCGCTTCCGGTTGGGGTGATTTGGCCCCACGATTTTTCTTCATGATTTTCTTGACCTCTGTGTTGATGAGATCATCGAGGATGCCATCCAGCACTTCTTCCCCTTTATGCCCAAAAGGCGGGTGACCGAAATCATGCGCAATCGCGGCACACTCCACCACTTCCGAATCAATAATCAGTCCGGGGCTGTCCGCCTGGTTCAACTCCACCTCCGGGTAACGACGCAGCAAGCTTCTTGCCGCTTCACGTGCAATTTGCGCTACCTCCAGGGAGTGGGTCAATCGTGTGCGATAATAATCGCCCGTTCCTGCACCAAACACCTGCGATTTGCCTTGCAGCCGACGGAAGGTCGGTGAATGTATCAGTCTGGAATAGTCCCGCTCGTAGGCTGCACGAGCCCCATCCAGTTTTGTTAGTTCAGGGTATTGTCTATGTTCTCTCAGATCGTTCCATTGCATGTTGATCACTCCTAGCCGACTGTCTCTATTTTGAGTGATTATACACATATTCTACAGTTTCGAAAAGCAAAACCTGTCTGCGATTGTCATCTCTTCTCACATCAACTTGTGATGCTCAGTCGTCTTCTCTTATTATACCCTGCCAGACTATCATCCGTGCACCTAAATGATAATGATCAATATTGAAAGTAACTTATGTCGAAAAAAGTGCCTTATACAGTTTGAGTGGCCGTTCCGGTTACGGATCGTTCTTTTGATCGCTGTTATTCCCAAATTTCTTTGATTCCCTTTAGAAAGGGAGAAATTCAGGAATAGCTTATGCTTCCGATGCAGCTTTCTTACAGAAAGCTTTCAGGCGAACGCTTCGCTTCTTCAGAATCGATTCCGTCCCCTTCACTACTTTCAATGTTTGATTCACACCCAATCTAAAAATGACATTACACCCCCTATAAGGGGGACTTCAATCAAAACTTTGAGAGGCTAAAGAATACCATTAAATTGTTCATTCATCACTTCAATGATAGTCTGTCTCCCCCCCATTCCCTCCCCGGGTATGGGTAAGGGGGTAAAAATAAAAAAACCGACAGGACGGAAATGCCCTGTCGGGTGGAAATGATAGTACAGCGATTTTAAACCATAACCTTGCAGATATCGTTTGTGAACTCTACCGGGTCTTGAATCGGCAGTCCTTCGATCAGCAATGCTTGATGATACAGCAAGCTTGTGTAAAGGCTTAGTTTTTCTTTATCCTGTGCGAATGCGTCTTTCAGGGATTTGAAGACATCGTGATTTACGTTGATCTCCAGCACTTTATCTGCCTGTACATTTTCGCTATTCGGCATAGCTTTCAGGATTTTCTCCATCTCAATCGTCAGTTCACCTTCAGTGGACAAACATACCGGGTGGCTTCTGAGGCGTTTGGAAGCTTTAACAGCTTTTACTTTACCGCCAAGCTGCGCTTGCATCGCTTCGAACAACTCTTTGTTGTCGTTGTCCTGTGCGTCTGTTTCTTCTTTGTCTGCACTGTCCTCGATACCCAGGTCACCGCTGGAGATAGATTTGAATTCTTTCTCTTTGTAATTCGTGATCATCTTAATTGCAAACTCATCGATGTCATCGGTGAAGTACAAGACCTCATAGCCTTTATCGAGTACACCCTCGATCTGCGGCAGCTTCTCAATCCGTTCAATGGATTCACCAGATGCGTAGTAGATGTACTTCTGATCTTCCGGCATTCTGGAAACGTACTCGTCCAAGCTAACCAGCTTCTTCTCTTTGGAAGAAGAGAACAAGAGCAGATCCTGCAGAGTGTCTTTGTTCACGCCATAGTCGCTGTATACGCCATACTTCAGCTGACGGCCAAACGCTTGATAGAATTTCTCGTAATTCTCACGCTCGTCCTTGAGCAGGCTTTGCAGTTGGCTCTTGATCTTGTTTTTGATGTTCTTCGCGATCAGGCTGAGCTGACGGTCGTGTTGCAGCATTTCACGGGAGATGTTCAGGGACAGATCTTCGGAATCGACCATACCTTTTACAAATCCGAAGTAATCTGGCAGCAAATCACCGCATTTGTCCATGATCAATACACCGTTAGAGTACAGTTCAAGCCCTTTTTCATACTCTTTTGTATAATAATCAAACGGTGTGTTCTCCGGGATAAACAGGATTGCATTGTATACCACTGCGCCATCCGCGCTGATGTGCAGATGTTTGAGCGGTTTGTCAAAACCGTAGCGTTTTTCCATATAGAAGTTGTTGTAGTCTTCTTCTGTCAGTTCGCTTTTATTTTTACGCCAGATCGGCACCATGCTGTTCACGGTTTGCTCTTCTTTGTACTCTTCGAATTCGTTCTCTGTACCCTCTTTTGCACGCTGACCTGTCACATCCATCTTGATCGGGTAGCGGATAAAGTCGGAGTATTTCTTGATGATGGATCTCAGGCGATACTCTTCCAAAAATTCGTCATACGAATCTTCTTCGGTATTTCGTTTGATCGTCAGGACGATTTCCGTACCCACGGATTCTTTCTCGGCTGGCGAGATCGTGTACCCATCCGCGCCTTCGGATTCCCATTTCCAAGCTTCGTCGCTGCCCAGCGTTTTACTCGTTACCGTCAGCTTGTCCGCCACCATAAATGCGGAGTAGAAACCAACCCCGAATTGTCCGATGATGTTGTGGCCGTCTTTCGCTTCATTCTCTTTCTTGAACGCCAACGAACCACTCTTCGCGATAACCCCCAGATTGTTCTCCAGCTCTTCCTGGGTCATCCCGATTCCTGTATCAGTGAGCGTAAGCGTACGGTTCTCTTTGTCGATCGTGAGCTTGATATAGTAGTCCTCTTTGTTGAAGACGAGTGTGTCGTCCGTTAGTGCTTTGTAATATATTTTGTCAATGGCGTCGCTGGAGTTGGAGATTAGTTCTCTCAAAAAGATTTCTCTTTGGGTGTAAATGGAGTTGATCATCATATCCAGCAAGCGTTTGGATTCAGCCTGGAATTCTTTTTTAGCCATGAATGGGTGTCTCCTTTCAAATTGGGTATAGAATGATTTGGTTGAATATAGAAAGTAAACCTTTGAATACTCCCATGCAGAATGTTACGTTACTAGAAAAGCCTTCAATCCTTTGATCCCTAGATTATTTTGATTCACTCTATCGCTCATTTAAAATAAGTGCATGATTTTCTGCGGTCTAGCCGTTCCGGTTACGAATCGTTCTTCCGATCGCTGTTATCCCCTAATTTCCTCGATCCCTTCTAAAAAGGGTGAAATTAGGGGATAAAGGCGAACGCTTCGCTTCTACAGAATCGATTTCGTCCCCTCCACTATTGCCGCACCATTCACCAACCGATTTTAAACATTGAGATTTTCTCAATTGAAAATCTAGTGATCAATCTTTCGCGTACCAGGCCTTTTCTAGCTCATTCCACTCTCATGTTCTATTCAAGGTTAACTTAATCCATATTCAAAAACACAATCATTCCATATGTAGCCGTGTAGTAAAAACATCATTTGTTAGCACTCTGATGATCGGAGTGCTAAACCCTTCCTTTTATATAACATATGGGAAAATTGGGTGTCAATACGAAGGCGGTTATTTTAACAAAATGATCGAATAACACTTCAAGTTTTGCACATCTCTAACCATTTTAGCTCAATACATCATGCAACACAAAAGCCGCCTCGAACCAACGTTCGAACCGGCTTGGAGACAGATTGTAATGAGTATGTTGAAAGAGTAGCGTATCATTTTCATCTAATGTATTTCGAAGGGTCATCCACCTTGTTGTGTAGCAACGGGCGCACTAGTTGACTAACTTAGAGGCGGGTGATAACGGCAAGCCCACGCTAAGGAACCTCACCGACGTTAATTGGCCTTTTGAGGATAATTTCATAACCTAACGAATCGTAGACACGCTATTTCTCACCTTTAGTCGACCTTTAGAGACTTTCCGCAGGTTTTTCGCAAAATAGCGTGTTTGAAAGTTGTTAGACTGGGAAATGGGCAGTAAATCGTAGAATAAGCCTTCCTATGTTCGTTAGATTTGGAACAGAAGTTAGCGTTACAGCTGCAAGTTACACTTACGGTTAGCGTTGGCGTTACAGCTGCGTTACAGCAAAAGTAAGAGTTAAAGGAGTCGGTTACAAATTTAGGGTACGGGTACGGGTACGGGTACGGGTACGGGTACGGGTACGGGTACGGGTACGGGTACGGGTGCAGGTACGGGTACGGGGCCGGGCACGGGGACGCGGACGACGAGGGCGATGAGGA
>Ga0153960_1000011_pt1 | contig 278668 bp, 253 predicted proteins | sample TSFL044MetaG_FD_102274 | JGI IMG/M metagenome (GOLD analysis project Ga0153960, IMG submission 102274) | Attine ant fungus gardens microbial communities from Florida, USA - TSFL044 MetaG | ecosystem: Host-associated > Fungi > Mycelium > Unclassified | place: USA: Florida, Withalacochee...
AGAATGTTTACTCACTCGTTGTTCAGTTTTCAAAGATCAAACTTGTTTCATTGCCGTGTGTTGTTCACCTCAGCAACTTTTATATCTTATCACATCCGAACCAACTTTGCAAGCTCTTTTTTTTAAGTTTCTTTCGAAGCTTATTTGTTTCGCTTGCCGCACCGTATTTCTCGTGTTTTCTTGGCCGGAATTAGAATATACCATGTACAGAATTGGAATGCAAGATTTTTTTTCAATAAAGTTATTTATTTCTACACTCCCTCTAATATGGTCCCATATTAGCCAGATATATATACATTACACTGCTTAATTCGCTTAAGAATATCTCTCCACCTATACATGCTAATCTCATACTCTACTTTAAGTTTAATATAAAAGCCCCTCCATATTGGAAAGGCCCTGTTCTTATATATGAACTGAAGATTGAACTACCCAATGACTTCTTGAATATGTAGTTGCCTTTGCTGCATCAGATTAATGATCGTTCCCTCTAACGATATCATCGGCCGTGTAGGATGATCCCGATCTGAGAATATGATCTCACCAATTTGATTATTGCTGAGCTTCACTCGAATACCGTTATGGATCTGTGTGGAACGCTGAACGAATACATTCACGATGGCAGGATCCAATTTGCCAAAAGCCTCGCTCTGAATTTGTTCCAGTACCAGGTAAGGTGACTGCGCCTTGCGGTAGATCTTCTCCAGAGTCATAGCGTGGAATATATCAGCGATAGCTACAATCTTGGCGTAGATATGAATCTGCGTGCCGCTGAGCTGCAGCGGGTAACCCGAACCATCCACTTTTTCATGATGCTGCAATGCTGCGAGTCTAGCTCCCTCATTGATGGCCTTTGCCTGTTTCAGTACTTGATAGCCATATTTCGTATGCTGCCGGATCTCCTCCTGCTCTGACACAGTTAACGTAGAGGGTTTATGAAGGATCTGAGGATCAACTTTGTTATTACCAATATCATGGAATAATCCTGCAAAAGCTACCTGCATCCAGTCTTTGGACGGCAGATCCATCCACTGGGCCAACTGATAAGATGTAATGGCACTCAATACGGCATGGTGATACACATAATCATGTTCTTGCATCAATCGTGGACTGAAGGTAAGTACATTATACTGTTTGAGATGAACAAACAACGCTTCCAGCTGTGTACGCAGCTCATATACAGGTAATTCAGCCGCCAAGGAAGATAGAAAAGCATTTTTGGTCAGTCCCACCATCTTTTCATATTCTTCATGCAGAGACGGTAATGCGGGTGCTGTGACTGCACTGCTGCCATTCCCTGCCCGTTCTCCGTTCTTCTCATTTCCTGCGCCTGAAGACGTGGATGAAGCCTTAGAACCTGTACTGTTTGTCCCTGATCTCTCTTGCTCGATGTCCACTTGATGAATCATAAAGGCTCTAAGCACTTCCACATCTTTGGGCAAAATGACTTTGCCCTTCTGAAACAACACATTGCCACGAAGCGTTTGCACGTCATTTCCCAGTTTAAGCCCTGGTTTAACTTCAGACAGGGTAATTAATCCCATGTTTATTCCCCTCACTCATCGTTCTTCTATAATGATAACAAGACCATAGTCCCGGTTTTTCACGTTAATTCCCATTATATTACTCAACAATCAGGCTGTACATCCTAGATTTCGAGGAGAATGGTCCTGGAGTTGATAAAAAACAAAGGGCCCCCATATGGGAGCCCTCCAATTTCATTGCAATCATGAAATGATTTTGTTATAGAACATTGATTCTATGCTTCTGAACCTGAATCATCGCCCTCAACTTCAGCATCGGAAACCGCGCCCTCATCCAGAGTGGACTCTGGACCTTCAGAATCAGCGGCTTCTGCACCTTCAAGCAATTCTTCGTCATCTGGTTCTTCCTCATTCTTGTCAATTCGGCTGACTGTAGCTACGGCATCTTCATCGCGAATATGAATCAACTTCACACCTTGTGTGTATCGACCCATCGTGGATATGCCTTCCATGCTCATCCGAATTAACGTACCGCTGGAAGTGATGATCATCAGATCTTCTTCCGTCTTAACCATTTTCAGGCTGACTACCGCACCGTTCTTATCTGTGACATTAATGGTTTTAATCCCTTTACCGCCACGAGTCTGCATCCGATAATCGCTGACAGGGGTACGTTTACCGTAACCTTTGGCTGTAACAATCAGAACATCCAGTTCCTGATCAACAACGTCCATACCGATTACAACATCCTGCTCATCCAGTGTGATCCCTTTAACCCCGGTTGCACTCCGTCCCATGGAACGGACATTTCCTTCCGAGAATCGGATGGACATCCCGTGAGCTGTACCCATAATGATCTCTTGCTGTCCATCTGTCAGCTTAACATCAATAAGGGCATCATCATCACGCAGGGAGATCCCGATCAGACCGCCTTTGCGAATATTCGTGTAATCCTCAAGTGGTGTCTTCTTCACAACCCCTTGACGGGTAGCAAAGAACAGATACTTGTCACTTTCGAATTCCTGAACTGGAATCACGGCATTGACCGATTCACCCTGCTCGATCTGAATCAGGTTAATAATCGGCGTTCCCCGTGCTGTACGTCCAAGCTCTGGAATCTCATAGGCTTTGAGACGGTACACTTTACCTTTGTCGGTAAAGAACATGAGGTAATTGTGAGAGTTGGTCACAAACAGATGCTCAACAAAGTCGGTATCTTTAGTGTCCATTCCCACAACCCCACGGCCGCCACGCTTCTGACTACGGTATGTGGATACCGGCAGACGTTTCACATAGCCTGTATGGGTAATGGTGATGATAACTTCTTCACGCGGAATCAGATCCTCGTCCAGAATGCTCTCTTCACCTACAGTGATTTCGGTACGACGATCATCGCTGAAGCGATCACGGATTTCTTGCAACTCCGTGCTGATAATTTCGAGCACCAGGTGCTCGTTGGCCAAAATTTCACGATATTCCTTAATTTTGACCATCAGTTCGTTATACTCATTTTCGATGCGCTCGCGTTCCAGACCTGTCAGGCGTTGCAGACGCATATCGAGAATAGCTTGAGCCTGATCATGACTGAGAGAGAAAAGCTCGATCAGACCTTCTCTGGCTGCATCTGTATTGCTGGATGAACGAATCAACGCAATAATTTCGTCGATATGATCCAGTGCGATACGCAAGCCTTCCAGAATGTGTGCGCGTGCTTCCGCTTTTTTCAGCTCGAACTGTGTACGTCTGCGTATAACCTCAATTTGATGCTGCAAGTAGTGATACAACACTTCACGCAGATTCAGAATCTTAGGTTCTTTATTTACAATCGCGAGCATGTTAATCCCAAAGGTGGACTGCATCGCTGTATGCTTGTACAGGTTGTTCAACACTACACCGGGGTTCACGTCTCTGCGAAGCTCTATTACAATCCGCATACCGTTACGGTCAGACTCATCACGGAGATCGGTAATACCGTCAATCTTTTTATCACGTACCAACTCAGCAATTTTCTCTACGAGTCTTGCCTTGTTCACCTGATAAGGAAGCTCTGTAACGATAATCCGTGCTTTGTTGTTGTTTTCTTCGATGTTGGTTTTGGCCCGCATCGTTACTGAACCACGTCCGGTCTGATACGCTTGGCGAATGCCGGAGCGTCCCAAAATATAACCGGAAGTTGGGAAGTCTGGTCCTTGAATATAATCCATCAATTCCATGGAAGTGATGTCCGGATTTTTGATCATCGCCTGTACGCCGTCAATGACCTCTCCCAGGTTATGAGGAGGAATGTTGGTCGCCATACCTACTGCAATCCCACCGACACCATTAACAAGCAAGTTAGGGAAACGAGCTGGAAGTACGATAGGTTCACTTTCCTCACCGTCATAGTTCGGCTGGAAGTCGATCGTATCCTTGTTGATGTCTCTGAGCATTTCCATCGCAATCTTGGACAACCGGGCTTCCGTATAACGCATGGCTGCTGCCATATCGCCATCCACCGATCCAAAGTTACCATGTCCATCTACGTGCATGTAGCGCAGGGAGAAGTCCTGTGCCATCCGTACCATTGTTTCGTATACGGCAGAGTCACCGTGTGGGTGATACTTACCGATAACTTCGCCGACGATTCTGGCTGATTTTTTATGTGGTTTATCGGGTGTCATGCCTAGCTCGGACATTGCGTACAGAATACGCCGGTGAACCGGCTTCAATCCGTCACGCACGTCAGGTAAGGCACGGCTCACAATAATGCTCATCGCATAATCCATAAACGATTCACGCATCTCGACGCCAATATCCCGATCTTTAATCTGCGAGTTCATTTCTTCCGCCATGCTGGACCTCCTTCTTGTCCTTCAACAAACATTCCATTCAGTCATTCAAAATTAATTATATGTGAAGAGCCTAACAAGGCTAAAACCGCACAAGGACGCTACTCTTTATTATATTACTTTCACAAAAGGTAAACAATTAAACGTCCGCTGGGCAATAGCCTTTCTTCCGGGAACTTCAGAGAGTCTGGGGGTTCGCCCTGCCTTCCTCCCCATTTGCACATACAATGCTAGAAAAAGCGGCAAATGTACTGTGTATATTTAGGCTTAGCCCGTTCCCGTTCTACGATCAAACTACATCTGTGCAACAAAACCGCACAAAACGCCATATTTCTCTATTATACCACTGAAATCATCTCTTGTCCTTTGATTTCTCCGCGTCTGCCACACTTATAAACCCCATTAAAACACGAAAGGACTGATGGCTCTTGGGTATCCAGCGTGTCTCCAGCAAATGGACCAAGACAGCTGTGTTACAACGCAGCCGTAATGTGAATGGATATATACCGGTAACACGACAATATAATCGCCCGACCCTGGAACGGATGACTGAATTATTCGAGACAAACTATATCAAACCGGATCGTGGAACCTACGGCAATGGCGTCATGCGGGTAAAAATCATACGTATGAACCCATACCCGGTTACCGATGCAAACACATCGGAAAACGCTGTTGATCCACTTTTCCCTTCCGCAGCTGAAGGCGGTGCCGATATCTCTGCTGCGGACCCTCTAACGACGTATGAGCTTCGATATGGAACGGAGGAGAAATACTTCCATTCCCTTGATGAGCTGGATCTGGCGCTCACTGAACGTATCCAGAAGCGGGACTACATCATTCAGCAAGGCATTCCGCTGATGAAACATGATGGGTTACCTTTTGACCTGCGGGTACTGACTCAGAAAAATCTACAACGCAATTGGGAAACGACAGGTATCCTGGGAAGGGTTGCCGCACCGGGCAAGATCATTACTAACATTCACGGGGGCGGACGATTGGCCACCTTTGACGAGTTGGTACGCCCTCATTTTGACCAGGAGCGGTTCCAACAGCTGCGCAGTGAGCTATATCGTTTAGGCATTCATACAGCGGTACAGCTACAGAGGTCATTTCCAAGACTCAAAGAGATTGGTATCGATATCGCCCTGGATGAAAACGGACAGCCATGGATTATTGAAGTCAACACATTGCCGGGCATCTATGCTTTTGGCCTGCTGCCTGACAAGGAAACGTACCGGAAGATCAAGCGTTATGCGAGAGCTTACGGCAGATTACCCTCCAAAAAAGGAAAAACATCTCGTTCCGCCCCCAAAGCCCAGGCATCCTCTTCTAAAATCCGCACACACCGATAACAGGCACTCCAGAGTCCGACCTAATATTTCTATGCTATAACCCCGTAATGTAAAAGAGGCGCCCTCGCAGGCGCCTCTTCGAATATCGTTAGATGTCGAGGTTTTTCACGTATTTTGCATTTTCCTGAATAAAGTCACGACGAGGTTCAACATTATCTCCCATCAAGGTGTCGAACATCGCATCGGCCAGCATCGCATCGCTGATCGATACTTGAAGCATGGTCCGGCTCTCAGGGTCCATCGTTGTTTCCCACAGTTGTCCGGCATTCATCTCACCAAGACCTTTGTAACGCTGGATATTGAACTTCGCATTTTCCCCGAGGGTTGCGATAATTTCATCGCGTTCCTTCTCGGAACCCGCATAACGAATTACTTTGTTGCGCTCAATCTTGAACAATGGCGGTTGGGCAATGTATACATACCCTGCCTCAATGATTTTGCGCATATAGCGATAAAGGAATGTCAGAAGCAATGTCCGAATGTGGGCGCCATCCACGTCGGCATCCGTCATCAGAATGATTTTGTGATAACGTGCTTTGGCAATATCGAAGTCATCACCAATGCCCGTACCCATTGCAGTAATGATCGCTCTAATCTCCGCATTACCCAAAATCCGGTCAAGACGTGCTTTTTCCACGTTCAGGATCTTACCACGCAGTGGCAAAATCGCTTGGAAATGACGATCTCGTCCTTGCTTCGCTGATCCACCGGCGGAGTCACCTTCGACGATGTACAATTCGCTGATTGAAGCATCCTTGGATGAACAATCGGCCAATTTACCTGGCAAAGAGCTGACTTCGAGTGCACCTTTACGACGTGTCAGTTCACGAGCTTTACGAGCTGCTTCACGTGCACGGGCTGCTTGCAGACCTTTTTCCAAAATGCGACGGGATACGGAAGGATTCTCCTCCAGAAATTCCTGCAGCTTCTCGGCAAACAGGGATTCGACAATTCCGCGCACTTCACTGTTGCCCAGCTTGGTCTTGGTCTGTCCCTCAAATTGCGGATCAGGGATCTTGACCGAGATGATCGCTGTCAGACCTTCACGTACATCATCCCCGGACAGGTTGCCTGTGCTGTCTTTGATTACGCCCGCTTTGCGCGCATAATCATTGATAATCCGGGTAAGGGCACTCTTGAAGCCGGATTCGTGCGTTCCGCCCTCATGTGTGTTGATGTTGTTCGCAAAAGAATAAATATTCTCGGTGTAGTTATCATTGTATTGCAGCGCAACTTCCACCTGGATGTTGTCTCTTGAACCTTCCACGTAAATCGGGTTTTCGTGCAGCACTTCGCGCTTCTGGTTGAGGAAGGAGACATACTCGATAATACCGCCCTCATACAGGAACGAGTTGGTTACACCCGTACGTTCATCGGTTAAGGTCATGCCGATGCCCTTATTCAGGAACGCGAGCTCACGAATACGAGTCAGCAAAGTTTCATAGTCATAAACAGTCGTTTCCGTGAAAATTTCCGGGTCCGGATGGAATGTAACTGTCGTTCCCGTATCCTCGGTTGTTCCGATCGTTTTCAGGTCATACTGCGGAGCACCGCGACGGTATTCCTGTTGGTAGATATGTCCCTCACGTTTAACCGTAACAACCACTTTTTCAGAGAGGGCATTCACAACGGATACACCTACACCGTGCAAACCACCGGATACTTTATACCCGCCGCCGCCAAATTTACCGCCCGCATGAAGAACGGTCATAACCACTTCAAGTGCAGGACGTTTCATTTTGGCATGTTCGCCGACAGGAATACCCCGTCCGTTATCGACGACTGTTACGCTGTTATCTTCATGGATACTGACCTCGATATGGTCACAGTAGCCTGCCAGCGCTTCGTCGATACTATTGTCCACTACTTCCCAGACCAGATGATGCAGGCCCTTGGCACTGGTGGAACCGATATACATACCCGGACGCTTACGTACGGCTTCCAGTCCTTCAAGGACCTGAATTTCATTCGCATCATATGACGGTTGATTCATAGACATGCCTTTCACCTACTTCTATAGATTCAATATCGTAAATATGCGTTAACTAAGAATGCATGCTGAAATGGGCATATGCCTTTAATTCCAGTAAGCAATCTAAATAAAAACAAGCAGCAAAAGGTACAATAACTCATACCACCGATAGGCTAGAGATCAGGAAAAATGTGAGCTCGCTTCTTGAGCGTAGCTGAGGAAATAGGCGAGTAGTACACAATGTTTTTGGTCACGACAATGGACTTGGCTTCCTCTTCACCGATATGCTCCACTGTTTTTTCCTGCTCGGCATGCGTGACATACTGCTTGGAGATTTTCGAGGATTTTTCAATCGATATATCAAAAATAGCGACCAATTCGGAAGAACGGATAATCTTCTCACCGCCCAGATGAATGTACATAAGCCCTCACTCCTTAGCGTTCAACCTGTCCGGCATGAACGTGATAAATACTGGCATCTTTGAGTTTGTCAACGTTCAGACTCTCGATGCCGGTAGCCGTAATAAAGGTTTGCACCTTGCTCTGGAACGTTTCGATCAGCTGCGTCTGACGAAACGGATCCAGTTCAGACAGTACATCGTCCAGCAGCAGGACTGGATATTCTCCGATTTCTTCATGAATCAGTTCAATTTCCGCAAGTTTAAGGGACAACGCCGTTGTGCGCTGCTGCCCCTGCGAGCCATACGTTTGTACTTCCCGATCGTTAATGAAAAAGGACAGGTCATCCCGATGCGGCCCACTAAGTGTTGTGCCTCGGCGAATCTCCTGCTCTTTCATTTGTGATAATTTTATCATAAATTGATCCATTAAGACAGCTTCATCTTCCTCAGCGGCTTCGCTGAAGGAAGGAAGGTAGGCCAGACGCAGGACTTCTCCGCCTCCGGTGATGCCCTGATGAATCGTTTCAGCCCACTTTTGCAGTTTCTTTATGAATTGTTTCCTTTTTTTGACGATTTTAACACCATGCTCCACCAGCTGCTCATTCCATACCTCAAGCATGGTCTGGGCTGAAGCGTTCTGCCCCCATAATTGCTTGAGCAGATTGTTACGCTGGACGAGCACTTTTTGATATTGCTGCAGATGATACAGATAGCCTGGAGCCACCTGTCCAATCTCCATGTCAAGAAACCGGCGGCGTACCCCCGGTGTGCCTTTGACAATCTCAAGATCTTCCGGTGCAAACATCACCACATTAAGCGCTCCGACAAAATCACTCAGCTTGCGCTGTTCCAGTCCGTTAATCTTTGCTTTTTTGCCTTGTTGCGACAAAGATAGCTCGAGCTTGACCGATCCGTACTTTTTGTCGACCTCTGCTGCAAGCCTGGCACGTTCTTCACCGAAACGAATCAGTTCCTTGTCGCGGGATGTACGGTGGCTCTTGGTGAGTGCAAGCACAAAAATGGCTTCTGCAAGATTGGTCTTGCCTTGGGCATTTTGCCCGATCAGAAGATTTACTGGACCAAAAGAATCCAGTCTAAGATGTTCATAATTGCGGAATTGCTGCAGATCTATGCTGTTTACAAACACGCGGTAACCTCCCTTTTATCCCGTCCGTCAGGAGGCAGCAGGATCTAACTGGTCTTCTTATTGTGCGACAACTTCGAACGAACCTTCTCCGTCCACCTCAACGATATCCCCAGGGTATAACTTGCGTCCCCGGCGTTCCTCAGGCTCTTTATTCACACGTACAAGTCCTTCCTGAAGCAGTGCTTTGGCCATACCTCCGGTTGGGATGCAATCTGCCAGTTTCAAAAATTGGTCAAGCTTAATATATTCCGTACGAATCGCTACTTGGTTCACTATGATCTTCCTCTCGTTAGTTGGTCGTCCGGTAAGGCAATATGACGTACAAGCTGTGACTGTCGTCCAGCGGTTTCAGGATGATCGGGCTCATGACGCCTGTGAAAGCGATCATGAGCTGCTCACTCTCCACCACTTTCAGTACATCCAGCATATATTTGGAGTTGAACGAGATTTTCAGCGGTTCGCCGTTAAAGTCAGCAGGTTCGATTTCTTCTCTTACTTTCCCCAGCTCGGAAGAGCTTGATGAAATTTCGATCGATCCGGAATCCATGGTTTGCATCCGCACAATATTTGTTTTTTCTTCACGCGACAGCAAATAAGCCCGGTCGATAGATTCACTTAATTTTTTTGTATCCAAAACGAGTTCTGTTTTGTACGAAGTCGGAATAATTCTAGAAGTATCCGGATAAGTTCCGTCCAAAATGCGCGAATAGAACAGAACACGGTCGATTTTGAACAAAACCTGATTATCAGCAACAACGATATCCACAAGTGTATTTTGATCCGGCACAATTTTGCTGAGTTCGTTCAGCGTCTTGCCTGAGATCACCACATTGTTGAATCTCACACCTTCTGCATTATCCAGCATTGCTGAACGAGTAGCAAGACGGTGACGGTCCGTTGCCACAAATTTCAGTTCATTGTCACCCAAACTCCAGAGTACACCTGTCAGAATCGGCGTAGTTTCATGTGTGGAAATGGAGAATACGGTTTGTTTGATCATATTTTTGAGCAAATCTCCTGGAATGGAGACGGTTTGGTTTTCTTCGATGCTTGGCAATACTGGGAATTCTTCCGGATCAAGACCAACCAGTTGAATTTCGGTAGCTCCTGCGGAGATAAAGGTGTTGAAGTTTTCTTTTACCTCCATGTGCACTTCTTGGGAAGGCAGCTTTTTGATGATCTCGACAAAAAACTTGGCTGGCAGTACAACGCTGCCTGGTTGTTCTACCTGAACAACACTTTTATCTCCATCTTCAAGCGGGATGAAGGATTGAATTGAAATATCGGTGTCGCTTGCTGTCAACGTCACACCTTGATGATTAACGTCGAATTTGATACCGCTCAGAATAGGGATCGTCGTACGGCTTGAGATGGCTTTGGATACTTGCTGGATGGATTCGTTCAAGTAGCTTTTCATTATGCTGATTTTCATGGTTTCACTCCTAGCGGTTTTTTTGGTTGTTGAGGTGTTGAAATGTGTTTTTCAAAAGGCCGGAGGCCGAGCTTCGAAATGGCTTATTTGGAGATGATATCTTTTAGATCTTTATAGTAATAATAGTAATAGGGGCACTGAATATGTGGATAAGTGGGTATAAACCCATAAAATCAAGCCTATCCACATGTGTACACGTTGTGCATAGGCTTGGGACTTGTTCAGGTTGGATTCTTTATTTTTTCGGTTAAGTTGTTGATAACTTTATAGAGATCCTGATCGTTTTTAATCGCTTGAGAGATCTTTTCATGCGCATGGATGACGGTGGTATGATCTCGCCCTCCGAATGCTTCACCGATTTTGGGCAGAGAAAAGTCTGTAAGTTCACGGGAGAGATACATGGCAATCTGCCTTGGGAACGCAACGGCTTTGGTCCGTTTCCGTGCTTTGAAATCTTCAAGCTTAAGGCTGTAATACTCGCCGACCTTTTGTTGGATGTCATGAATAGTGATCATTTTTGGACGACTGGAAGGAATAATATCCTTCAATGCTTCAGCTGCTAGATGAGTGGTTACATCTTGGTTAGTCAGTGAAGAATAGGCAACAACCCGAATCAGGGCACCTTCCAGTTCACGAATATTGGTATCAATCTGGTTGGCGATGTACATCATCGCCTCATTCGGAATATCCAGGTTTTCCGCACGAGCTTTTTTACGCAAAATAGCAATCCGTGTCTCCAGATCTGGAGGCTGGATATCCGTAATTAACCCCCATTCAAAACGGGAACGAAGCCGTTCTTCTAGGGTCGGAATTTCCTTCGGCGGTCTGTCGCTGGAGATGATGATCTGTTTCCGTTCCTCATGCAGCGCATTAAACGTATGGAAAAATTCCTCTTGCGTCGATTCTTTTCCAGCCAAGAACTGAATATCATCAATGAGCAGAATATCGACACTACGGTATTTGTTACGGAAGCTCTCTCCGCGGTTGTCACGGATCGAGTTAATGAATTCGTTCGTGAATTTCTCAGATGACAAATAAACAACTTTGCTGCCCGGATCATGCTCCAGGACGTAATGTCCGATCGCATGCATCAAGTGAGTTTTGCCAAGACCTACCCCTCCATAGAGAAACAGAGGATTGTATGCTTTGGCGGGCGCTTCAGCGACCGCCAGCGATGCGGCGTGGGCAAAACGGTTGCCCGGCCCAATGACAAATGTATCGAATGTATATTTCGGATTCAGCATGCTGAGTACCGCTTCTTCCTGAACAACTGTAGGCGTTGGCGCTGGCAGTTGAGGGTCCGGTTCAGCAGGCTTGTTCTCCTCGATGACAAATTTCACATCGACCTGTTTGCCAAGCAGCTCATATACCGTCGACCCGACCAGTTTGGTGTAACGGCTCTCCAGCCATTCGACGGCAAACGTGGTTGGTGCGGATATGACGATCGAACGATCATTTAGCTTGGTCGCTTTGGTTGCTTTGAACCAAGTGTCAAAGCTGGGTTTGCTGAGCTTGTTTTGTATGATTGATAAAATTTGCTGCCATAAATCAGAAGTATGGCTGTCCACAGACTGTCACTCCTTTTACATGTTCCAAGTGTGGCTTAAGCCATGATGCAGTGTCGAAATACGAGATATATTGTTGAATTTATCCCCAAACCCCCGCAGGTCGAAAACAAAAAAAGAATGAACAACGGAAAATTGTTCACAACTTTATCCACAGGCTGTTGATAATATTATGGGTCAGATCACATATTCACATCCAAAAGTAATACAATCATAGCAAAAGAAGCCCGGCATTTCAATGTATCACGTGATTTTATCCACAAATTCAATAACTTGTGTATAATTTTTAATCACAACACAATATATTGTTTATAAATTGTTTAACTTTCGACAAGATGACCCAAAAACCCAAATTATTTTATACACAGGTTATTCGTCAAATGATGCTGAATTGTGTGTAAAAGTATTCTCTGTTTGTGAATAACCTCTCTGTGGATAACCATAAAGTGAAAATGGCCGTTTTGGGGATTTGCAGGGGAGTGACCCTTCATGCCCGTTTTCCTTTTTCGAAGAGAGGAATTGAGGAAACGACAAATTCAAAGGCAGAGGAGATCAAGAAGAGGGTCTGGTTGGTACAAAGGATCGTTTACTGATTTGTATGAATAGAACGTAGGAATTATTCCTAAAAGAGGTAGGATAGATAAGCGTTCAAACCTTGGAGATGGATGTGTCCCCATTGCAGCAGTTTTGCGTATGCCAAAAGAGGTTGTTCTTGAAGACCGGAATGGTGGTCTATGAGAACAACCTCTTTTTGGTGGTTATAAAAGCATGATTTACTCGATGTGAGCGGAAAATTTACGTTGGAATTCCGAGATGTCTGCATATTCTTCTTCCAATTTTCGCGAAATGCGAATAAAGATGGGCAGCAGTTCCTGGTAGATTGATGCATTCTCTTTGATAGGGGTATGCTTGTGCGTTGTGCCTACCATAGATGAAACGGCATGAAGCGACTTAATTCGCCCTGTAGCATAAAGACCGAGCACGACGGCCCCCAGACAGGAACTTTCGAAGCTCTCGGGCACAATGACTTCCTGGTTGAATATATCGGACATCATCTGACGCCAGAGTGGGGAACGAGCGAAGCCACCTGTTGCCTGAATGGAGGTAGGTTGTCCGATCTGTTCTTCCATGGCGAGCAGTACCGTATATAGATTGAAAATAACCCCTTCCAATACGGAACGGATCATATGCTCTTTCTGGTGATGAAGGGTCAAACCAAAGAAGGAACCTCGGGCGTCCGGATTCCATAAAGGGGCGCGTTCCCCTGAAAGGTACGGATGGAATAGAAGTCCTTCCGAACCGGGGCTGACGCGTTCAGCAATCTTGGTGAGTACATCATAGGAATTGATGCCGAGCCGTTTGGCTGTTTCCACTTCCGAGGCAGCGAATTCGTCCCGTACCCAGCGGAAAAGCATGCCACCGTTATTCACAGGTCCGCCGATGACCCAAAGATTCTCGGTGAGGGCATAACAGAACGTTCTACCTTTTGGATCAGTAACCGGACGGTCAACGACGGTGCGAATCGCGCCGCTGGTGCCGATCGTTGCTGCAACAACGCCAGGCTCAATGGCGTTTACGCCCAGATTGGACAATACCCCGTCACTTGCACCGATGACGAAGGGAGTAGAGGGGGAGAGGCCCATTTTTTCAGCCCATGTGCGATCCATTCCCTCTATAGTATGTGTGGTCGGGACAAGCTTTGATAAATGGTCAGCTGTAATGCCTGCAACCTCAAGGGCTTCTGCATCCCAATCCAGTTGTTCCAGATTGAGCAAACCGGTACAGGAGGCGATGGAGTGATCCACGACATATTGACCGAACAGACGGAAGAACAAATACTCTTTAATAGAGATAAATTTGGCCGTGTGTTGAAAAAGTTCAGGTTCGTCATGGCGAAGCCACATTAATTTGGTCAGTGGCGACATGGGGTGAATCGGTGTACCTGTTCGCAAATAGATACGATGGCCAAGTCCATTCTCTTGCAGTTTGGCGGCCCAGGCAGCACTTCTGTTGTCAGCCCAAGTGATGCAGCGGGTGAGGGGCCTACCATCTTGTCCCATCGCAATGACACTGTGCATGGCAGAGCTGCAGGATACGAACATAATTTGTTCCGCAGCTACGCCGCTTTGATCCATCACGCCGCGTACGGAGCGAAGGGCAGCTTGCACAATTTGTTCCGGATCCTGCTCAGCGACATCCGGAGCTGGGGTGTATAAAGGATATTCCTGAGTCGACGTGCTTACAACTTCACCCTGTTCCGTAAAGAGTACGGATTTGGTACTGGTTGTACCGATATCCATACCAATCATATAGTTGTTCATTTTGCATAAACCTTCTTTCTATTGAACCCGTAAAATTAAAACTCTAATGGTGTGAATTTATTTTCTTCTTCTATATAGATATCAATTTATACGACTGTACTCAGCAGCAAAATAAAGATCAGTCCAACAACAGATAATAGTGTTTCCATAACGGTCCACGTTTTCAGCGTCTGCGAGACACTCATATTGAAGAATTCTTTGATCATCCAGAAGCCTGCGTCGTTCACGTGGGAAAGTACAAGTGAACCTGCACCGGTAGCGAGTACGACAAGTTCAATATTGGCACCAGGCGTTAGTGCAAGGACCGGAGCTACAATACCAGCTGCTGTCGTCATTGCCACAGTTGCTGAACCGGTAGCAACCCGAATGAGTGCGGCTACAAGCCAGGCGAATAGAATCACGTTGATATTGGCATGTGTGGCGACCTCAGCGATGGCATTACCTACACCACTATTGATCAACACCTGTTTGAACGCACCGCCACCGCCAATAATGAGAATGATGGTCGCCGTAGGCGCCAGACATTCGCTGGTGAAGCGGGAGATGTCATGTTTGTTGAACCCACGTGAGAATCCAAGTGAAAAGAGGGCGAACACGACGGAGATCAGCAGGGCTATAATTTCATGGCCGATAAATTCACAGAAAACGGTAAATCCGCTTGTGGCGTCAGGATCTACGATATTGGCGATGGAGCCAATGAGCATCAAAATGACCGGCAGCAAAATGGTAAACAAGGTTATTCCAAAACCGGGCAAGTTGTTACTTTTTTTCGTAGCGAATTGTTCAGCCAGCTCTGCAGGTGGTTCGGTATGTATTCTTTTACCGATAAATTTACCGAACAGAGGTCCAGCGATAATAGCAGTCGGGATACCTACAATAAGGGAGTACAAGATCGTTTTACCCAAATCGGCGCTGAACGCTTCGATCGCAATCATGGGAGCCGGGTGAGGTGGAACGAGACCATGTACAGTAGAGAGACCTGCCAAAATCGGAATACCGATCTGCAGCAGCGACATATTGGTTTTACGTGCAACGGTGAAAATGATCGGAATCAGCAAAATAACGCCGACTTCGAAGAATACAGGGATACCGACGATAAAACCAACAATCATCATCGCCCAGTGCACACGTTTCACACCGAAACGATCCACCAGTGTGGTAGCAATACGCTCGGCTCCGCCGGATTCGGCCATCATCTTACCAAGCATGGTGCCAAGACCGATAACGATGGCGATCGTTCCAAGTGTTCCACCAAGTCCTCCCGTAATTGAGGAAATGACATCCGCGGGTTTCATGCCTGTAAGTAAACCAAGCATTAATGCAGATATTAAAAGGGTAATGAAAGGATTCCATTTATATTTGGAGATCAACACGATCAAGAAGACAATCGCAATTAATGTCCAGACCAATAACGTTGCATTATGGGATAGCCCAAAAAGAGTGCTCATGAGGTATGCTCCTTTTTTTCTGATATATAACGCTTACAATGGTTCCATGACCAGGTGGAGGGAAGACACTTTTACGATCATGCAGCACGAGCGGCTTGAATCCCTCTTAATATGCCCCAAAAAATTGAAACAAATCGCATTTTGTATACTTGTCGACAAGTTGGGGCGCAATCATTCACAATGGATATGATTGCGAACCCCTGTACAGATATGCCATGAAGTGGATGTAATTTCATCAGCATGGCATTAGGAATCAAAGCTTTCGTGCAGCGTCTTGCCTGAATCCTGAAAATACGTGCGGACTCCAGCTTGAATGCGTGTCTTATCACCTGATTCAAGCGCCTCAATCAGCAAACGATGTTTACCAATTACAGCGCTTACTTTCTGCTCGCCCTGAATAAAGACCCTGCGGGTAGTGAGCAGCATGACCGTCATGACAACATAACGAATGCTTCTCCATAGATGTAAAATACGCGAATGCTGGGCGGCTTCGATAATAGTCTCGTGAAAGGTGAGATCCTGATATGCGAATTCAACCGCATCTTGATGGCGTCCAGCCAAGTCCATTTTGTCTATCACATTGCTTAACTGGGTAATCAATTGTTCTGGTACATCCCCCGCAAGTCGCTGCTGCACGAAACTTTCAATCAGGAAACGAACATCGTACAATTCCTCGACATCTTTAATTTTCAATCCAATGACCACGACCCCCATACGCTCCAGCCGAATGAGCCCTTCATTCGACAATGTTCTTAACGCTTCACGTACAGGTGATCGACTGCTGTCAAAATCAGCGGCAATCCGATTTTCTGACAAAATTTCGCCAGGACGAAGGGTTCCGCTAATGATCCGCAGTCTTAATTCGCAGGCAATGGCTTCCCCGCGGGAAGCTCCCTGAAGCCAGGATGATGGAAACAGCATAATGGCTAACGCTCCTATTATAAGTAATCAGTTCAATACTGATCATAGCACAACTATTTTGCCGATTGATCGTTTTAGACTAATCCTTATAACGAGAATAAATGGCATTATACTCTTGTGCACGTGCTGAATTTAGAACGTCATACTGCTTCAAATGATTTTTCAAAGAGCTGTAGGAAGTAATGTCTCCCTTTAAATGAGTCTGAATCTGTACTCTGTTTCGCATAAGTATACTTGTATACAAGATGTGATTTTTTTATCCTACACCTTTCTCGAAAACTTGTAAACCATAAGAATAAAGCGGATACATTAAATTTAAAGTATATCATTTCAAAAGCCAAAATATATTGATCATCCAATGAATTGCTGAACCATTGAAGTTCTTCAGAAACGTAGGAATATTAACCGAAAGCAGAGGCAATGAAACCGTATATCAACGTTAAATAACCTTTATCCACATGTGAATAACTTGAAATGGGATTGAAAGCTAGGATTAAGGGGTTTGAGGGGTGTGGATAACCGTAAAAGCTGATTTTTGGTGAATGAATTTGGACTTGGGGATAACTTTTGAAGCTTGCAAATGATGCTATAGAAAGGTTGTTAACAGGGGGAAGCGTCCATGGCTGTTCAGGCAGCGTGAAATAGGCATTAAAAGGAGAAAGGAGGCAAGAGGCTCGCAGTTGACTTTTCCAGGTGTTCGTGGTTAAATGTATAAAGGTGTTTTCTGTGAAGATGAAAGTGATTCATCACATAAGTATTTCCTTGTGAGGAGGTGCAATACATTGAGACCTACATTCAAACCGAACGTTAGCAAACGTAAAAAAGTTCATGGTTTCCGGAAAAGAATGAGCACGAGCAACGGACGTAAAGTTCTGGCTGCACGTCGCCTTAAAGGCCGTAAAGTCCTGAGTGCTTAATGCATGTGAAGACCACCAAGGTGGTCTTTTTTTTCTTAAATAGGTCATTTCAGACTGGATGCTGGTATAGATCAGGTCTGAATTGGCTGCGAAAAAGCATAAGTACACATTTATGTTCAATGAATGAGATGTCCGTTTTTTCGAAAACGTTCCTTATATAAGGATGAATGTTTGCTCAGTTGAAATGACTGATCAACAATCATCCCAAATGAAGTTGCCGCCAAGACTGTTTATCGTTATTCAAGAAAGCCTATACTAAATCAGTAATGAGGCCTTCGTCAATAATGTTGGTGGAGAACAGCAAGGAGAAGCGCCGTGTATAAAAGACTGCGTTTACGAAACCGGGCGGACTTTAGCCGCGTATACCGGTATGGGAAATCGTTTGCCAATCATCAGTTTGTGGTGTATGGCTGTCGTCGTAAAGATACAGAACAATTCCGAGTAGGTGTATCCTGCAGCAAGAAAATCGGAAACGCTGTCGTACGCAACCGGATGAGACGCATGATTAAGGAAATTGTACGTCATCATGAGAATGAGATTGTCACGCAGATGGATCTGATCTTTATCGTCAGAAAAGGTGCATTGGACATGTCCTATAAAGATATGGAAAAAAGCCTGCTGCATGCGATGCGCAAGGGCTCTCTTTTGAAGTCGGGCAAGCGGTAAGCTTCGGTTTATTTGTCCTCCTAATTATGGTATGATTTACGGTGGAATGGAATGGTTAAGAGAGGGGTTATGAAGTGTCGCGATTGAAGACATCAAAGGGGAAGTGGATTCTCCTCATTGCAGTCATTGCAATGGTCACTGTACTCGCCGGATGTACTCCACAAGGAGCCGGGGTTACTACGGAAGATCTGAGGAATAGTGATTCTTTTTGGCAAGCCAATGTTATTTATTGGTTCTCACTGGCGCTCGACACATTTGCCAACTGGTTTAACGGTGAATATGGACTGGCCGTCCTTGTGATGGTGTTAATTGTACGGACGTTAATCTTGCCGCTGACAATGAAGCAGGTTCGCAGCTCCAAGGCGATGCAAGCTATTCAGCCGCAGTTGAAAGAAATTCAAGCCAAGTATAAAGATACACCTGAGAAAGTTCAGCAAGAAACAATGAAGTTGTTTCAGGAGAACAAAGTTAATCCGATGGCGGGTTGTCTACCACTTCTGATTCAGATGCCGATTTACATCGCACTTTATAACTCCATTTACGGAAACTCGAGTTTGAGAACACATGATTTCTTGTGGCTTCAACTCGGAGCGCCGGATCACCTGTTTATTTTGCCAGTGCTGGCTGCCATCACTACATTCGTTCAAACGTGGATGATGATGCGCATGAACCCTGCACAGCAGGTTGGACCGATGCAGTTCATGCTGTGGGTGTATCCGATATTGATCTTCGTTATGTCGTATCAGTTCCCGGCTGCATTGCCACTATACTGGTTCTACAGTAACATCTACACGATCGTGCAAAACTATTTCCTTTACCGGAATAATGATAAAGTCGTGGCTGAGGTCAACGTGAAGCAGAACAGCTCTTCCAAAAATGGAAATGGAGCTAAACGCAAAAACGGTGGCAAGGCAACTGTCTCTGGAAAAGGTTCGAAAGGGGCCAAAAAATCGAAATGACCAAAGTCATTGCGTCAGGAAAAACCGTTGAAGATGCTGTAAACCAAGGATTGGCTGAGCTTGGCGTGAGCCGGGACAAGGTCGAGATACAAGTGTTAGAGCAGCCGTCAAAAGGATTCCTGGGTTTGATCGGGGTTAAGGCCGCTAAAGTGGAAGTGAAACTTCTGCCTGTGCCCGAACCTGTTTCACAGCCGATCAAGCCGGCCGCACATATACCTCAGGTTGAAGCAACACTTGAGGGTGTGGCTGCTAAAAATCCCTATGAGGAAGCGGCGGCTTTCTTAAAAGAAGTGGCAGCAGGTATGGGACTGGATGTTGAAGTGCATATCAAAAAACAGCGGGACGGACATATCTTCAATATTGCCGGAGAAGACCTGGGCATGATTATTGGCAGACGTGGACAGACACTGGATGCCCTTCAATATTTAACAAACATTGTAGCAAATCGTTATTCGGAAAGCTTCGTTCGCATCGTACTCGATGCAGAGAATTTCCGTCAACGTCGACGCAAGACGCTGGAGGATCTGGCTGAACGTTTGGCTGGACAGGCTATTCGCACAGGCAAGGAAGTTGTGCTGGAGCCCATGCCGCCACTCGAACGCAAAGTCATTCATGCGAAATTGCAAAATCACTCGCAGATTAAGACTTACAGCAAGGGCGAGGAGCCCAATCGGCGCGTGGTCATTACGACGAAATAACACGAAATTGAAGACGCAATGGCTTCCTGCCCGGTGCAGAAGCCATTGCTTTTTTCGTACAGAAGTACTTTTCCAAAACGGAAGAGCGACTACAAAAATGCAATATCAAGATATGAATGATGCGATAAGAAGCGTTGTGTAACCGAACAACTGAACTATATATAGAAATTAATATAGCGTCCCGAGGGGCGCAATTTTAAAATAGAGCAAGGAGAGATAACGATGATTAGTGATACGATTACAGCGATATCAACAGCGGTCGGAGAAGCGGGTATCGCTGTAATCCGGGTGAGCGGCCCGGATGCGGTGTCGGAGACGGAGAAAATTTTTCGCAGCAAAACCCCACTAACACAGGCAGCATCCCACACGGTTCATTACGGTCATATTATAGATCCGGGGACTGGCGAGAAGATCGAGGAAGTATTGGTTACGGTGATGCGGGCGCCACGATCCTTCACAACAGAGGATGTGGTGGAGATTAGCGCCCATGGCGGAGTGGTTTCGGTTAAGCGAGTAATGGATCTGTTGTTGCAGCTCGATATTCGCCTCGCTGAACCCGGCGAGTTCACAAAGCGTGCCTTTCTCAATGGGCGGATTGATCTGTCCCAGGCAGAAGGGGTCATGGATCTCATTCGTTCCAAATCCGATCGGGCGTTCTCCGTTGCACTCAAGCAAGTGGAGGGCAAATTATCGTCCAAGCTGCGTGATCTCAGATACACGTTGGTGGAGACTCTTGCTCACATCGAAGTAAATATCGATTATCCTGAGCATGATGTAGAGTCACTAACCTCTGAATTTATTAAAGAAAAATCCAGTCAGGTGATGACTGAAATTGATAAATTGCTGGTAACCGCAGAGCAAGGAAAGATATTGCGTGAAGGCATCACAACTGCTATCGTAGGCCGGCCAAACGTAGGGAAGTCTTCCCTACTTAATACGTTGGCCCAGGACAACCGCGCAATTGTAACGGACATTCCAGGTACAACGCGTGACGTCATTGAGGAATTTGTTACGATTAACAATATACCGCTCAAACTGCTCGATACGGCAGGTATTCGGGAAACGATGGATGTCGTGGAGAAGATTGGGGTGGAGCGTTCGCGTTCTGCTGTGAATGAGGCGGATCTGTTATTGATGGTTATCAATGCTGCCGAGCCACTGCATGAGGATGAGATTGAATTATTGGAACAAATCCGCGGTAGACAATCCATTATTATTATGAATAAAATGGACTTAGCGCCGCAGGCGGACCGCGAAGTTTTGCTTCGTTACATCCCTGAGGAACGGCTTGTTCCGATGTCGGTGAAAGATGATTTTGGCGTGGACCGATTGGAAGATGCCATCTCGACGTTGTTCTTCAGTGGCAAGCTGGAGTCGGCCGACCTGACGTATGTCAGCAATGTGCGTCATATTGCTTTGCTCAAAAAAGCGAAGCAGTCGCTTATTGATGCCTATGAAGCGGCAGAGCAGCTGATTCCCATTGATATGATCCAGATTGATGTTCGTCTGGCATGGGAGCAGCTGGGTGAGATCGTGGGCGATACAGCACATGATGCGTTGATTGATCAAATTTTCTCTCAATTCTGCCTCGGAAAATAACACCTGACAAACATACCGGCTCTGAAAAGTAGTATGATAATAAAGTCCATCTGTGGGTGGTCAAAGAATCCGCGAATATGTCTGAAGTACCTATAGACTTGATGGCTTAATATAGATCGAAATGCATTCCATTTAGTATGGATCGCGTTTCGTCATTTTTACAGAAAATAGATCGTTTGCATGAATTTAGGCGTGCGGCGGCAAAAAGGAGGTAAACTGGAATGGCTTTTGATGGCGGAAGTTATGATGTAATCGTCGTTGGGGCAGGACATGCTGGTGTGGAATCGGCACTGGCTGCAGCCCGTATGGGTTCAAAAACACTGATGATTACCATCAATCTGGATATGGTGGCCTTCATGCCTTGTAACCCATCTATTGGGGGACCGGCAAAAGGACATGTGGTCCGTGAGATTGATGCACTTGGTGGAGAGATGGGACGGAACATCGATAAGACCTTTATTCAGATGCGAATGCTTAACACAGGTAAAGGACCTGCTGTGCATGCACTTCGTGCTCAGGCGGATAAATTCTCTTACCAGCATACGATGAAAGAAACGATGGAGAATGAACGTAACCTGACGATGCGTCAAGGCATGGTTGATCGCTTGATCGTTGAAGACGGACAGTGCGTAGGTGTAGTTACTCAGACGGGTACAGAGTATCGGGCCAAAGCCGTTGTTTTGACAACAGGTACGTATCTGCGCGGTAAAGTAATTATGGGTGAGTTGATGTACGAGAGTGGTCCAAATAATCAGCAGCCTTCACTTAAGTTATCCGAACATTTGCGTGAGCTTGGTTTCGATCTGGTTCGTTTTAAAACAGGTACACCACCGCGTGTGCATAAGGATACGATTGATTTTAGCAAAACGGAAATTCAGCCAGGTGACGATGAGCCGAAGTTCTTTTCTTATGAAACGGAATCTTCCGATAATGAGCAGCTGCCTTGCTGGTTGACGTATACGTCTGTGGAAACACACCAGATTATTAATGATAATCTTCACCGTGCACCGATGTTCTCAGGTGTTATTGAAGGTACCGGACCACGTTATTGTCCATCGATCGAGGATAAAATTGTGCGATTCAGCGACAAGCCGAAGCATCAGATTTTCCTGGAGCCAGAAGGCAAAAACACATCCGAATACTATGTTCAAGGTCTGTCTACCAGTCTGCCAGAGGATGTTCAATTGGCTGTCCTTCGTTCAATTCCGGGTATGGAAAAAGTAGAAATGATGCGTAACGGCTACGCTATTGAATATGATGCAATGGTGCCTACACAGTTGTGGCCTTCACTGGAAACAAAACGTCTGCCAGGTCTGTTCACAGCAGGGCAGATTAATGGTACCTCCGGGTATGAAGAAGCGGCAGGACAAGGCGTAATGGCTGGCATCAATGCTGCACGTAAAGTACAGGGTAAAGAACCTGTCGTACTTGATCGCTCCCAAGGGTACATTGGTGTACTGATTGATGATCTCGTAACCAAAGGTACGAATGAACCGTATCGTCTGCTGACTTCCCGTGCAGAATACCGTTTGTTGCTTCGTCATGATAATGCCGATATGCGTTTGACGGAAATTGGCCATGATATTGGATTGATTCCTGAAGAGCGTTACGCCAAATTCCTTGATAAAAAGGCAAAAGTAGAGCAGGAAGTCGCTCGTCTGAAGGCAGCAAAGGTTCGCCCTGTCGAAGTAAATTCGAAGTTGGAAGAGATGGGTTCTACACCGATTCAGGATGGCAGTACACTTCTGACATTGATGCGTCGCCCAGAAATTGGGTATGACTTTATTGAGCAGATCTCACCGTCCGAGGTGGCACTGACTCCTGACATGAAAGAGCAAGTGGAAATTCAAATCAAATATGCGGGTTATATTGAGAAACAATTGATCCACGTGGAACGTTTGCAAAAAATGGAGAAAAAGAAGATTCCGGACACAATTATATATGACGAAATTCATGGCCTTGCTATGGAAGCAAAGCAGAAGCTCGCTACGATTCGTCCAATCTCGATCGGACAGGCGTCCCGTATTGCCGGGGTTACTCCTGCGGATATCTCCATTCTGCTGGTTTACCTGGAGCATTATAACCGTGTAACCGCAGCAAGGGGACAATAATGGACGATATTCAACAGCAGCTGCAACGGCGCTTGAAGAAACATGGCCTCGAGCTGGATGAACGCCAGTTGGAGCAATTCGAGTTGTATTTTCAGGAGCTGGTAGCCTGGAATGAAAAGATGAATCTAACCGGGATTACCGAACGTGAACAAGTATATACAAAGCATTTTTATGATTCGGTATCGCTGGCGTTTTATACAGATATGTCGAAGGTAAACAAACTTGCAGACATTGGTTCAGGGGCCGGGTTCCCAGGACTACCGCTTAAAATTTGTTTTCCGCATATCAAGTTGACGATCATTGACTCGCTCAATAAACGTATTGGCTTTTTGCAGCATGTTGTAGATACGCTCGGCTTGACCGATGTAGAATTGATTCATGGTCGTGCGGAGGAACTTGGACGCAAAGAAGGATATCGTGACAGCTACGACCTCGTTACTGCGCGTGCAGTTGCTAAGCTAGCGGTGCTTAACGAATTCTGTCTGCCATTTGTTCGCAAAAGTGGATTATTCGCTGCCATGAAGGGCGGAGACCCGCGCGAAGAAATGAAGGAAGCTGAATTCAGCTTTAACCAGCTGAAAGGACGGGTAAAAGCAGTTCATCCGTTCCAGCTACCTGTTGAAGAGTCGGCACGTCATATCATTCTGATTCAGAAGTTTGATAAGACACCTTTTAAATATCCACGTAAACCAGGAACACCACTAAAAACACCTTTGGTATAGTTCCTGGTGCAACATCGTATGTATTAAAAAGGTAAGAAGATCATTCTCGTTTATTTAATGAAGAACTTTGAATAAGAGTAAAGAGGATGTTTCACGTGAAACATCCTCTTTTTGTTTTTTGATTTTTTATTTAGGTATAGATACCATCTGCATTACGATTACATAGAGCAGAGAAAAATGGAATTAATAATTTAATTTATTTAGCGTAGAAGTTTTTCTTGATGGAACATCATTTTTCTTGTTACAGCTATTCTTGAATGAAGGTCATTTACCTATGGATAGAGAAAGAGGATCGGCAATAGCAGTAGCTATAGAATAGAAAGACACGTAAGAAAGAGGTTATTCTGCTACTGAGGCAATCTTATGAAAATCCATTTATACATGGTATTAAAAGAGCACACAGCGTAGCTACTAGGAGCAGGTCCTGTCTACAGAGATTCTCTATATCTTATTGTGTACAAGCAGTCATATCGCTAATGTTCATGAAGAAAAAGCAGGAAAATTAGAAGAGTTTAAAGAATAGGTAAACATAGGATTATGGAAGAAAAGATGATAGAATAGAAGTATCCGGTCCTGGATTACAGAGATCATAGATTATATGTATAGATAGATTTTTGAGCATGAATGTATAGGTTACAGAAAGTGTCACGGAAGGCAAAACTTATTCGAAGAACGACAGCATTTGGAAGGGTCGCATATTGAATAAGAAGCACCTGCAACTCTGCGGGAGCTATTACGAAACTAGGTGGTAATATACGGAATGAAAGAACAATTTTCGAAGTTGTTTGGTTTGGCGGAGCGCAATAACGGAGATGAGATTAAACAAATTCCGGTCAATGAAATTGTGAGCAGCCCATATCAACCCCGTACTATTTTTGATGATGATAAAATTGATGAGTTGTTGCAGACGATCAAGACACATGGAGTTATACAACCGATTGTCGTCCGCGTACGAAATGGATCATATGAGATTATCGCCGGGGAACGTCGCTGGCGTGCAGTTCGAAAACTGGGCTTGGATCATATTCCGGCCATTGTGCGTGAATTCAACGACTCTCAGGCAGCGTCCATTGCATTGATCGAAAACCTGCAGCGTGAAGGACTCACTTCCATTGAAGAGGCTGTTGCTTATCAGAAATTGATTGACCTGCACCAACTTACACAGGAAAGTCTTGCGCAGCGATTAGGCAAAAGCCAGTCGACGATCGCCAACAAAATCCGGTTGTTACAGCTCCCGGAGGGCATTAAGACAGCACTGATGGAACGTAAGATTTCGGAGCGTCATGCCAGAGCTTTGCTTTCATTGGATACGGAAGAGTTGCAAATGAAATTGCTCGGCGAAATTATTGATAAAGAGTTGAATGTCAAACAAACGGAAGCACGGGTTGCTTTTTACAAGGAATCCTCGAAGATCAAAAAATCCAAACGTATCTCCTTCACGAAGGACGTTAGACTTGCACTTAATACGATCCGTCAATCCATTGATATGGTATCAGGCTCCGGTCTAGACATCAAAACCAAGGAAGCGGACCATGAGGACCATTACGAGATCGTTATCCATATCCCGAAACGCAAATAATTGAAGCTTAAGGCGGCAATGGGCCGCTTTTTCTGTCTATAAAGTTGAGCGTGGCATGAACAGCGTAGAATAGCACCATAAAGAAACGGTAGTTGATGTTTGTGTGGAGGATAGCCACCTGCTTTTTGTTAACTGTAGTTCACAACCTACAAGAAAAGACTCCTATTTTATTTGAGGTGAAGTAATTGTCTAAGATTATGGCCGTAGCAAATCAAAAGGGCGGTGTGGGGAAAACGACGACATCTGTTAACTTGGGTGCAGGACTGGCTTCGCTCGGGAAAAGGGTGCTGCTTGTCGATATTGACCCCCAGGGGAATACAACCAGCGGAGTCGGAATCAACAAAGCAGATGTGGCCAATTGTATATATGATGTCATCATTAATGAAGTTCCCCCTCAGGAAGCGATTGTGGAAACTCAGATTGAAGGCCTTCATATCATACCTGCAACGATTCAGCTTGCCGGAGCCGAGATTGAACTGGTATCGACGATATCACGGGAAGTCCGCCTGAAAAAATCACTCGCCATGGTGAAAAAAAACTATGATTACATACTGATCGATTGTCCACCTTCCCTCGGCATGTTAACGATCAACTCGTTGACAGCTTCCGATTCGGTGATCATTCCGATTCAGTGTGAGTATTATGCGCTCGAAGGGTTGAGCCAATTGCTCAACACGGTTCGTTTGGTGCAGAAACATCTGAATACGTCCCTGCAGATTGAAGGAGTATTGCTGACGATGTTTGATGCTCGTACGAATCTGGGCATTCAAGTGATTGAAGAAGTGAAGAAGTATTTTCAACAAAAGGTGTATCAGACCATTATTCCGCGCAATGTGCGGCTTAGTGAGGCACCTTCTCATGGTCAGTCTATCATTACGTATGATCCTCGATCCCGAGGGGCTGAAGTTTATTTAGAGCTCGCAAAGGAAGTGATTTCTTATGAGTAAGCGGCTTGGAAAAGGTCTTGATGCCCTCATTCCTTCGCTTTCAATTAATGACGATGATAAAGTCGTAGAAATCCCGATTAGTCAACTGCGGGCAAACCCTTACCAACCTCGTAAAGTATTTGATGAGGATGCGATACATGAACTCGCTGAATCCATCCGTCAACATGGTGTTATACAACCTATTATTGTACGACCTGTTTTGAGAGGTTATGAGATCATTGCTGGTGAACGGCGTTTCAGAGCTTCCCAGTATTGCGGTAATGCCACTGTGCCTGCCGTAGTTCGTAATTTCAGTGATCAGCAGGTTATGGAGATTGCTTTGATCGAGAACCTGCAGCGGGAAAATCTGAACGCGATGGAGGTTGCAGTTGCTTATCAGGGGCTGATGGACCAATTCGGATTAACCCAGGAAGAGCTCTCCGTAAAAGTAGGTAAGTCACGTTCTCACATTGCTAACTTCCTGCGTTTGTTATCTTTGCCGGAAGAAGTGAAGGATCATGTTTCACGTGGAACATTGTCAATGGGACATGCACGTGCGATCGTCGGTGTTAAAGATGAGAGCCTTGTGAAGCAGCTGGCAAAACAAACCATTGATCAGCAATGGAGTGTCCGTGAACTGGAAGAGGCTGTTCAACAATTGGATCGTTCTAAAACGGGTGAGGCGAAAGCCAAATCCAAGTTGAAGAAAAAAGATCCATTTATTGATACATTGGAAGAGTCTTTACGTGAACGATTCAAAACAACGGTGAAGATTAAGCATAACAAAGATAAAGGCAAAATTGAGCTCAACTACTACAGCAAACAAGATCTGGAGCGACTGTTGGAACTATTGCAATAATAGTCATGATTCCATGATCGATGAACAACATGCGGGGCTTTTTCATGTGATGACATATCGCCTCTGTACGATGGAGAAACGATATGTCATTGTTTGTTTCTAGGGATTATATCCAGACAGAACAATCAATTAGGGACAGAGGTGGTCATGAGGTGGAGGGAGTTATCTATCTGGATCATGCAGCGACATCTTGGCCTAAGCCGCCTGCTGTCGGCGAAGCCATGATGCAGGCTCTGGATGTGGCAGGGGCGAACCCAGGCAGAGGAAGTCATCGGATGGCTGTACAGGCGAGCCGAGTTGTATTTAGTGCCAGAAAAGCGATATCCACTCTTTTGGGGGTTCGTAATGCCAATGATATTGCTCTGGGTTCTAATACCACAGAAGCTCTGAATCTAGCTATTCAAGGGTGGTTAAGAGAAGGAGATCATGTCATTGCTACGATGGCTGAACATAATTCAGTAAGACGGCCACTGGAGTACATGCGCAGATCTCGTAATGTAGAGGTTGATTATGTGCCTGTTAATGCAGCCGGGCAGATCGATCTGGTCCAATTCGCACGCCTGTTTCGTTCCAACACAAGATTGGTTGTCTGCACGCATAGTTCGAACCTGCTGGGGAGTATTCTGCCCATTGGTGAAATTGCACTGATGTGTCAAAAACATCAGGTGACTTTGCTTGTTGACGCTGCTCAAAGTGCTGGAATTATCCCTGTGGATGTGAAGCAGCTTGGCATCGATATGCTTGCCTTTCCAGGGCATAAAGGACTGTTGGGACCACAGGGAACAGGTGGGTTGTACATCGCTCCTGAGCTGGATGTGCAGCCATTGCTTCACGGAGGGACAGGAAGCCAATCTGAGGCGATTGAGCAGCCGCTTGTTCGTCCTGATCGCTATGAGGCGGGTACGCCGAATACCGTGGGTATAGCAGGTCTGGCAGCCGGAGTGCAGCATGTGCTTGAACTGACGCCTGAATTCATATATAAACAGGAGTGGGATTTGACTCAGCATATGATGGATGGGTTATCTTCAGTACATGGGATTCGAATGCTTGGTCCTGAAATTGGACAGGCGCGTACCGGATTGTTATCCTTTACTGTTGAAGGATATGATTCGGCTCAACTCGCTTTTCAATTAGACCGGAATTATGGCATCGCTGTGCGTTCAGGTTTTCATTGCACACCTCTTGCCCATGAGTCGGCTGGCACCACGGCAAGTGGGGCTGTCAGAGCGAGCGTGGGGTATAGCACATCAAGAGAAGATGTCGATGCGTTAATCGAAGCAGTTATCGAATTAACAGCAGCGAAATCGGTATGAAATCAGCTCGAATAAAACATGAATTTCAATCGCTTGAATAAGCAAAAAGCAAAAGAGGCAAGAGGCCAAAACGAGTGATTAACCGTATGGGTTATCTGGTGAATAATAAGGGTGAGCTCGAGGGTTACATTAGAGCGTTTGGATGGCTTTACTTGGCTGAATGGATCGATGATTGGAGTACGTTTGAAGCTACAAACGTTAACCTGAACAAACCAACAGAGGGGTAGTTGCACTACATGGCTGAATTAAATGAGCTGATTCTGGAACAGCTGATATGGATTATTGGCGGCATGGCATTACTTTTGGTGATTTTGCTTATCATAAGTATTGCTCAAGGCGCAAAGCTACGGAAGTTTAAACGTAAATATGAGGCCATGATGGCTGGCAGTGGAGTGGAAGATCTGGAGTCGCTGTTAATCAATCTGAAAATTCAGATGGACAGCATTGAGGATGAGCATACACTGCAAACGGATCAGATACAGGCTGTCATGCAGAAGCTGACCCGTATCCAGGGGAAAGTGGGCGTGAAACGGTACAACGCTTATGGGGAGCTTGGCAGTGATCTGAGTTTCTCTATGGCGATGGTTAACGATAGCCAGGACGGTATGGTTCTCACCGGTATCTATAATCGAGACGGTTCCTATGTATATGCTAAACCTCTTAAAGGGGGAGAGTCCACGTATACTCTTTCCCCTGAGGAAAAGGAAGCCATTACTCTGGCACAGCAAGCAGAGTAGAACGGGTATGCCATTCACGAATGGCGGAGTAGAGACTGCTGGATATAATCTCGGACATGCGCATGACGAGACTGAGACGTGTGTTCTGCAAAACAAAGTATTCCATAAAGCCGCCGACGTTAACGATACCTGTAAGATGGATATCGCCGACCGGCGGTAATTCTTTATTTACACCCGCTCCTGGTTTGAGCGGTCCGTTCACAACCTGGATACATCCAACACTCGAAGACTGTCCGAGACAGGCATCAATGCCGATCACATAGGGGTTGTGATGTGTGGTGTGTATTTTGTGAAGGGTGTCCTGCAGGTTCATTGCGTGTACAGGTTCATCCAATGTGCCATAGAGATGGAATAGAGGGCTGTCCCATTTGGCAAGCGACGAGCCGACGAGCGGTCCAAGGCAGTCCCCGGTAGAGCGATCTGTACCGATACAGACGACAACTACATTTTGCAAAGAATGGGCTTTATAGAGATGAAACATTAAACGATGAATGATGGCTGAGTGAATGCCTGGATCTGTATGTGGAATTTTCAGGCTGGCCATGTCTTGAGATGAGAAGGAATGCGAAATGGGATTCATAGGATCTATCCTTTCCCTTGGAATAGTAGTAACAGTATATGGAAGGATAGAACGTTTTATACTTCGTGGGGACAAGCTTTTTTAAAGGGATGAATATACCTCGAAAGGAGTCGGACATGGACGAGTGGATTGATGATTGGATGCTGATTGCTTTTGATTCCACCCAGCAGGCGCTGCGGGCAGAAATGCTGCTGGAGTTTGCCGAGATTGAGATCGACTTATTTCCTACCCCAAAAGAGATCACAGCGGGCTGTGCTCTATGTATTCAGTTTCCAAAAGAAGATCTGGAGAGAGTGAAGCAGATCATTCGTAACGAATTTGTGGAGATCCGTGGCCTCTATTTCAAAACCGCTGACAGCTATGATAACATACCCTTGTAGAGGAGGTTTGATCTATGTTGCCATTTAAGTTTGCCACAGTGAACGAGGAGACTCCACAAAAGGTCTTTGATAGTGCTATAAGCTGGACAGATAAATTATGGGATAAAGTCGCCGATGCAGATATGTGGTTTAATATTCTGTTCAGCTCGATTCGCATCGTTATTATTTTCATTATTACGCGTATTGTGATTAAGATTGTATCACGTATTATAGATCGTACGATGGCACGTAAGCAGGAAGGTAAGATTCGCGTGAACCCGCGGAGATTTATTACGGTGGGAGAGTTGATGAAAAATGCGACCTCCATAACATGTAATTTCATTATGATTCTGTTACTGTTATCTGAGATCAACGTGAAAGTCGGACCATTGTTAGCGAGTGCGGGAGTACTTGGACTGGCTATCGGTTTTGGTGCCCAGGGATTGGTCAAGGATGTTATTACCGGTTTCTTCATTATACTGGAAGATCAATTCGCAGTAGGTGATGTTATTCAAACAGGTACCTATAAAGGAACGGTTGAGGTCATTGGCCTGAGAACAACCAAGCTGGTTAGCTGGCAGGGTGAGGTACACATTATTCCAAATGGTACGATTGCAAGTGTAACCAATTTCTCGATGTCCAATTCCTTAGCAGTTGTGGATATTCCGATGAAGGGTGAACAGACCCTGGACGAGTCAGTGCACTTGGTGAAACGAGCTTTGACTGGGATTGAGGATCGCGATCTGAACATCGTTAAAGTACCTGACGTGCTTGGTATCCAGTCGATGTCTACTTCCGAATATGTAGTTCGCATTGTTGCTGAGTGTTTGCCAAACTCCAGAGCATCTGTAGAGCGTCAAATTCAGAGTGATGTGAAGAAAACACTGGAGTATCATGAGATGAGCAATCAGGCTGCATTAGAGCAAGCAGCAGCTCAGGAGAAGGATGAGGGGGATGGCATTGGTGGAGCGTAAAAGTTTCCAGCTTGGGGACATTGTGCAGATGAAGAAGCAGCATCCATGTGGCAGCAACGAGATGGAGATTATCCGGATGGGTATGGATATTCGCATCAAGTGTGTAGGCTGTAAACACAGTGTATTAATTCCCAGAGCGAAATTTGAGAAAAACATGAAGAAGGTACTTCGTTCGACAGAAGATTCGCCTGAATCCTAATGAAATAATGCGGTTAAGGTTTGCTCTTTTCGCACTCCATAATAACGTTTACATGTAGGCATAGCTCAGGTATTGCGTTCTGTAAATGATCATGCTATAATCATTATTGCTGCGGAAAGGTACCCAAGAGGCCCAAGGGGGCTGACTCGAAATCAGTTAGGCGTGTCACAGCGTGCGTGGGTTCGAATCCCACCCTTTCCGCCACTAAAGATCTTGCTTGAAATCGTAATTTACAATTTACTCAACGTGTGTTGAGCTCTATACATGCAAAGAGACCTTCCAGTTGGAAGGTCTTTTTAATTTTAATTTTGTTATCTAATAATCATTTGTAATTGAAAAAAACAAAGAGCCCCTAAGGGCTCTTCATTCGGCGATGCATTCGGTTTGTTAGGAAACAATCGGTCGTAACGATCAGAAACTTGGCGTATTGCAAGTAGCAATACTCGTGCTTCAGACAAAGGCCTTACACACAACCATCTTGCTTCTTAAATTACGGGATGAATCTCCAACAGTGAATGTTCGGCTTCGTTGTCCAACGGAACCACACCTCTCTCGTGCATCGCCTGATTGTATTATGTGCATTTGTACGTTTTATATACAGCAGTCTGAAAAAAATCTTTACGCCTAGTGGACGCGGGCTTTGGTAAGCTTCTTCCACTTGCGATTATGATTGCTTGTTTCAGGGAAAGCTTCACCCTTTTGGAGAGTTACCCGTTTCGGGTTGTTAATCTCCGTATGAAAGCTCTTCTCACCAACCTCGGTGTATTCGCCATCATTTGGAGCTTTGTCTCCTGGTTCAAACTCGGTTTTTTCACCCATGATAAAACCTCCTTGGCATAATGGATTTCAGTGTTGCTTCTGTAGTGTGCTCCAATGGAGTTATGATCATGTGTAATAAGAAGAGGGAACGTTTGCTTGCATTGAGACGTCATTTTTGTTATATTAATATAGTTCGAGTTTGTGCTCGTTCCTTGCTCTCAACCTAGATTGAGGGCCAGAGTCCATAAGGAGGTGAAAATTATGCGCAAATATGAAGTGATGTACATTATTCGTCCTGATGTTGAGCAAGAAGTTGTTCAAGCTACAGTCGATAAATTCCAAGGCATCATCTCCAACGGCGGTGGTGAAGTTACAGCTCACGACGTTATGGGTAAACGCCGTCTTGCGTATGAGATCAAGAAATTCCGTGATGGTGTTTATGTTTTGGTACACTTCACTGCTGAACCAGCAGTAGTTACTGAACTTGAGCGTCTCATGAAGATTTCTGACGAAGTAATTCGTTATCTCATTACAAACGACGTTAAGTCTGCCTAAGACAACTCGTGATCAACGCACCAATACGCTCTGAAGGAGGGGATTACATTGTTGAACCGTGTCATTCTGATCGGCCGGTTAACCCGGGATCCTGAGTTGCGTTATACTCCAGCTGGAGTAGCAGTTACGCAATTTACTTTGGCAGTGGACAGACCGTTTACAAGCCAAGGGGGAGAACGGGAAGCGGATTTCATTCCGGTCGTAACCTGGAGACAGCTTGCTGAGACTTGTGCAAACTATTTGCGCAAAGGACGCCTAGCTGCAGTCGAAGGACGCATTCAAGTACGGAATTACGAAAATAACGAAGGAAAACGTGTATACGTGACCGAAGTCATTGCCGATAACGTCCGTTTCTTGGAGTCAGCTAACCGTGATAATAACGGTGGCGGCGGTGGGCAACCGATGCGTGAAGAGCCTTCTTACGGAGGCGGCGGGCGCGCGAACAATAACAATAATTCGCGTAGCAACAATCAGGATCCTTTTTCCGATGACGGAAAACCGATTGATATATCGGATGATGATTTGCCATTTTAACGTGAACCGACACTCTTAGAGTGATTGGCTAAACGATAGGAAAGGACTGAAAAGCATGAGCTTCAAGCAAAGAGAAGGCGGAGACAACGATAAAAGACCGGCTCGCCGTGGCGGCCGTAACAAACGTCGTAAAGTGTGCTTCTTCACAGCTAACAAAATTACTCACATCGATTATAAAGATACGGACTTGCTTCGTAAATTTATCAGCGAGCGCGGAAAAATTTTGCCACGCCGTGTAACAGGTACTAGCGCTAAATATCAACGCATGCTGACGATTGCCATCAAACGCTCCCGTCAAATCGCATTGCTGCCATACACAACTGAGTAGTCTTACTCAGCATGGATACAAAGCAGTCGGCTTATAGCCGGCTGCTTTTTTGCATCTAAAAATAATAAGCTTGGTTATCTCCTGGTGATTGGATTTCGTAAGGAGCTGCGACGATAGAAGCAATTAAGGCGTAAATGATTTATAATAGAGTCTATTATATTGCTGATATCAGGTAGCGTGAGTATGAACGAATATAGATTCCACCATCAGGAGAGAGCATGAATACATCCAAACGTAAAGTAAGACAGAGACGCAAGAGTAGTCTGCGATTTTGGATCGCAGCTACGTTTTTGCTTTCCATTATATATGTGTGGTTACAGCAAAAAGGAGACACCTATGATCTATGGCCACAAACCAACGTACAAGAAGCAGTGCCGATTACAGGGCTGCATCCTATAGTTGCCGAAAGTGAGAAGTTGTTGGTTCGAAAGGCGGCTAGACGAGGAATTGAAGTTGTGATTACACATGATTATCGCAGCATTGAGGAACAAAATACCCTGTATAATCAAGGACGTTCCATTGCCGGAAATATCGTTACCAACGCCAAAGGGGGAGAGTCCTATCACAATTATGGTTTGGCCATTGATTTTGCATTGCGGACTCCTGAAGGAGATGTGGTGTGGGATATGGAACGTGATGATAACGGCAATGGAAAGGCAGACTGGCTGGAAGTTGTGGACCTTGCCAAAGAACTAGGGTTTACATGGGGAGGAGATTGGGCTAACTTTCCGGACTATCCTCACTTGCAGATGGATTTTGGGTTAAGCATCAACGATTTGAAGCGTGGGAAAAGACCACCGGATACACAGTAAATAGGATATTATATATACATCTATATGTATAAATATTAGAAAAGCCTTGCATTTTGCAGGGCTTTTTGCTTGCTTTTGTAAAATAAATGATAAAAGATGACAATTTGTTCTTTACATAAGCGATTAAATGAAACTATACTATAATAACTAGAAATTTAACTTCAATCCTTTAATAATATCTAAATCACACCTCTAAAAGTACAGAATTTGGATAGAAATTAATTTCACTTCCAAACGGAAAATGTCCTCTACAATTCCCTCATACCTAACATAATATTTTGTTATATCTATAATTCTAACATATAAATACACATATCGTGTAATGATAATGTCACATATTCAGATAATCGATATTTTTAAGATTCAGACTCTACCATTGAAAGCATCCAATTGGCTCTGAAATTCCTTGATCTATTCCCTTAAAAGAACAACTAATGCCCAGAACTGTGCTATAAAAAACATTTATACCATAAATCTCAAAATAAGCATTGACGTCACCTAAATTTACACGTATGATTACATTAATTATTTTGCAATATTATTCCGCTAGGAATTATCAGCATTAATTGACCATCGGTCTAAATAGCAGTGTAATAAATGGATTCTCCTAATGATTTGGTATTTTGTATACACTTTCGTTCGTTATCTTCAAGAACATGGAAATATACAGTGGATGCATTCTTCTACACATGAATACAGACTGCAGAAATTATGGGGTTAGGGTGATTGATTTGAATACAGATCTATTGGAAGTCAGAAATCTAACTACATCATTCAGAATTGAAGATGACTATTATGCAGCAGTTGATCACGTTAACCTTAAGGTTAAAAAGAATGAAGTATTAGCTATTGTGGGAGAATCAGGATCAGGTAAAAGTGCTTTTGCTTTTTCCATTATGGGCCTGCATAACAAAGCCAAAATTGATGGTGAGATTCTGTACAAAGGGCAGAATATAGCGAATATATCTCCTAACAAGTTAAACAAACTCCGCGGTAAAGAAATGGGGATGATTTTTCAGGACCCACTTTCCGCATTAAATCCTCTGATGGTGATCGGTGAACAGATCGAAGAGATTCTGACACTTCATCAACCCAAGCTATCTTCGAAAGAGAAGAAAGACAAAGTAATTGATTTACTCAACCAAGTAGGGATTCCGCGTCCCGAACAATTATACAAGCAATATCCTCACGAACTATCGGGTGGTATGAGACAGAGAGTTGTTATCGCGATTGCGATTGCCAATAAACCTGAATTGCTGATTGCCGATGAACCAACAACAGCGCTTGACGTTACAATCCAACTACAAATTCTGGAGCTTATCCGCGAATTGAAGAACGAGATTAACGCAGGAATCATCCTGATCACGCATGATCTGGGAGTCGTTGCCGAGATGGCTGATCGCGTAGCAGTTATGTATGCAGGTGAAATTGTTGAGATTGCCGATATCTATACTCTAATGACGGATGCCAAGCATCCATATACACGGTCTCTACTAAACTCTATTCCTACTATTTCTGAAGAAAAATCGAAGCTTCATGTCATTCAAGGCATTGTTCCATCACTGAAAAATCTTCCTCGCCAAGGGTGCCGATTCAAGGCTCGAATTCCATGGATAAGTGATTCGGCTCATGAAGAAAACCCACAGATGCATGAAATTGCCCCAGGTCACTTTGTACGGTGTACCTGTTATCAGCACTTTCATTTCCCTGATCAAGCTGAGGAGGAATAACATAATGGCATTACTAGAAGTAGAAGGACTAAAAATTCACTTTCCGATTCGCGGAGGTTTGCTCAAGCGTGAAATTGGCAACATCAAAGCAGTTGATGATGTGAGCTTCTCCATTGAGCAGGGGCAAACGTACGGTCTTGTAGGTGAGTCAGGCTCAGGCAAAACGACTACGGGGAGAGCTGTTATTGGTCTGAACCACGTGACGGATGGAAAAATTCTTTTCAATGGAAAAGATTTGGCTACCGAGCGGCGTAAAGACCGACAACTTCAGCGGGATGTACAAATGATCTTCCAAGATCCTTACTCTTCGTTGAATCCCAAGAAACGGGTTATCGACATTATTGCTGAACCATTCCGTAATTATGAACGTCTGACAGCTACGGAAGAGAAACGTCAGGTCCGAGACCTTCTGGAGAAGGTCGGCTTGAGTCCAGAGTCGATCTATAAGTACCCTCATGAGTTTTCTGGAGGACAGCGGCAGCGGATTGGCATCGCTCGTGCGATTGCATTGAAGCCGAAGCTGATCATCGCAGATGAGCCAGTATCCGCACTCGATGTATCCGTACAAGCTCAGGTGCTCAACTTCATGCAGGATATTCAAAAAGAGTTGAATCTGACTTATCTGTTCATCAGTCACGATCTCGGCATTATCCGTCATATGTGTGATCAGATCGGAATTATGTATAAAGGCAGATATGTGGAGCAAGGCACAACGGATGATATTTTTGAGAATCCACAACATATCTATACCAAGCGTTTACTTGCAGCCATTCCGGATATGGACCCAACCAAACGTGAAGAAATGGTAGCCTTCCGTCAGCAGGTCAAATCCGAGTATGAACATTCATACCGAAATTTCTTTGATGAGGAAGGGCTGGCATACTCGCTCCAATCCATTTCCGATACTCACCGAGTAGCTCTACCTCAGAAAGGTTGAAGACCATATGTGGAAAACGATAGTACGCAGAATTATCATTATGATCCCTCAGATCTTTTTGCTTAGCCTGTTGGTTTTTCTAATGGCTAAGGCGATGCCTGGAGATGCACTTACCGGATTACTCGATCCGAGTATTGATCCAAAAGCGTTGGAGGAACAGCGCGAACGATTGGGATTAAATAATCCATGGTATGTACAGTATTGGGATTGGATCAAAAATGCTGCACAAGGCGATTTCGGACAATCTTTCCGATTCAAAATGCCCGTATCTGATTTGATTGGTCAGCGTGTTGCCAATACATTTTGGCTTGCCCTGGCAACACTCATCTTTACGTATCTGATTGCCATTCCACTTGGCATTATCAGTGGTCGTTACAACGATACTTGGTCTGATCGGCTGATTACAGGTTACACCTACCTGGGCTTTGCAGCCCCGTTGTTTATCTTTGCACTGGTAATGTTATGGATTTTTGGATTCCATTTTGGCTGGTTCCCAACCGGGGGAAGCGTGGAACCTGGACTTACACCAGGGACATTCAGCTATATAACAAGCAAATTCTATCATTTGTTATTACCGTCACTATCCATGGCATTAATTGCAACGGTATCTACCGTCCAATACTTGCGTAGTGAAATTATCGATATCAAGCACAAGGAATTCGTTCTTACTGCGAGAGCTAAGGGCGCCTCGGAATCTCGAATCTACAACAGGCATATTTTAAGAAACTCGCTGTTGCCGATCGCCGCATTTTTCGGTTATGAGATTACGGGACTTATCGGAGGTACCATCTTCATTGAGAACATATTCAGTTATCCAGGTATGGGACAGTTGTTCCTAAATTCCATTTCTCTTCGGGATTTCAGTGTAGTAACTGCGCTCGTCTTGTTATATGGCATAGCAACAATCCTGGGATCGTTGCTGTCTGACATTATTCTGGGTATTGTTGATCCGCGTATACGGATCAAGTAAGAACTTGAAGATTTCGGGGTGAAAATAAGATGAGCAAGGCCAATGATGTCGTTATAACTTCACAGAAGATTGATAAGAGCCCCTCCAGCTTGAGTATCTTGTGGCGGGAGCTTGTCAGAGATAAGGTGGCACTAATCTCGCTCATATTTTTGGGACTGGTCATACTGCTGGTCTATGGTACTTCTTTGATCCTGGATCAAGCTGAAATTGTTAAGGTAGATTTGTTTGCTTTGTATGAACCGCCTTCCGCGCAGTATTGGCTGGGAACCGATTACGGCGGTCGTGATGTTTTCGGTCAACTGATCATCGGTACGCGTAACTCTCTAACCATTGGTATTATTGTCACGCTAATGACTGGTTGTATAGGTATCCTGGTTGGAGTACTTTCCGGTTATTTCGGAGGAATTATTGATAATATTTTCATGCGTATTGTGGATTTTTTCATGATTCTTCCGTTCTTAATGATCGTAATCGCGTTTGTTACAGCAGTACCCAAATATAATATCATTTCGTTCTCTTTAATCATGACAGCCTTTCTCTGGATGGGAATCGCCAGACTGATTCGTTCCAAGGCATTACAGGAGCGTGAACTCGATTATGTCAATGCTTCAAAAACGTTGGGATCATCCCATCTGAAGATTATTTTCTCACAGGTTCTTCCTAATCTTAGCTCCATCATCATCGTAACGATGACGTTGAATCTCGCTGCCAACATTGGCCTCGAATCGGGACTATCCTTCTTGGGATTTGGATTCCCGGAAAGTACACCCAGTCTTGGAACACTCGTAAGCTATGCTCAAAATCCGCAAACACTGGAATTTAGATGGTGGATATGGCTACCTGCGTCAATACTAATTCTGCTATTGATGTTGAGTATAAATAATGTCGGACAGGCCCTGAAGCGTGCGACTGATGCAAGACAAAGAAGAGGTTAAAAAAAGGGAGGAAAGGTTCATGAAAAAGGGATTATTTTCACGGGGACTATTTTTCACGATGATGTTGGTCTTCGTACTGGCGCTTGCGGCGTGTTCGGAGAAAGAGGCGGCAACACCAACGCCTTCTACGAACACAGGGGAGCAAAAAACAGAGGAAAAGCCTGCTAACGAAGAGGGCGTTTACTCTATCGATGATTTTAGCAATGTCAAAACGAATGAAGGCACTGCAATCGAGGGTGGGTCCATCACATATGGACTTGTATCCGACACAGCTTTTGAAGGAACTTTGAACTTTAACTTCTACTCCGGCAACCCGGATGCAAATGTTCTACAATGGTTCGATGAAGGTTTGCTGACTTGGGACAAAGACTATGTATATACCAATGATGGTGCAGCAACGTATGAAACATCGGAAGATGGCAAAACGTTTACACTGACCATTCGTGATAATGTAAACTGGCATGACGGTAAGCCTGTAACGGCTGAAGATTTGCAGTTTGCTTATGAAGTGATCGGTAACAAAGCTTATGATGGTCCACGTTACGATTCCAACTTTACAAGTGTAGTAGGTATGGATGAATATCACGCTGGAAAAGCAAAAACGATCTCTGGGATTAAGGTTCTCGGCGAAAAACAAATCAGCATTACGTACAAGGAATCTACACCTTCCCTTCTGACAGGTGGCGTATGGACATATCCGCTGGCTAAACATATCTTCGGTGATATGGATGTAGCGAAAATGTCTTCTTCCAAAGAAGTACGTGAGAAACCAATCGGTTTCGGTCCATTCAAAGTGGAAACAATCACTCCAGGCGAGTCTGTAACTTTCGTTAAAAACGATGACTACTGGCGCGGAGCTCCAAAACTGGACAAAGTGACTTTGAAAGTAATCAACCCAACAACGGTTGTTCAAGAATTGAAATCTGGCGGGGTAGATCTCGTGGATTCATTCCCGACAGATCAATATAAAGACAATGCCAATATGTCCAACGTTGAATTCCTGGGTGCAATCGATCGTGCTTACACCTACATCGGTTTCAAACTGGGCACATGGGATGCTGACAACGGCAAAGTTGTAACAAACCCAGATGCAAAAATGGCTGATAAAAACCTCCGTAAAGCCATGTGGCTTGCTGTAGATAACGACCAGGTTGGTAAACGTTTCTACAACGGTCTGCGCTGGAATGCAACAACACTGATTCCACCTTCTCACCCAGAATTCCATGATTCCAGCAATCCGGGTGTAACGTATGACCCAGAAGCAGCGAAAAAATTGCTCGACGAAGCAGGTTATAAACTGGATGGAGAATTCCGTACGAAGCCGGACGGTTCCCCACTTGAAATTAACTTTGTATCGATGACAGGTGGCGATACAGCTGAACCATTGGCACGTTACTACGTTCAATCGTGGGCAGCAATTGGTCTCAAAGTAAACCTGGAAATGGTTGAGTTCAACAATTTCTATGACCGTGTAGGTAACACAGGTAAAGATGATCCGAATATTGATGTGTATCAAGCTGCTTGGGGCGTAGGTATTGACGTAGATCCATCAGGTCTGTATGGCCGGGATGCACTGTATAACTTCTCCAGATTCTCCAGCGAAGAAAACGACAAATTGCTGGCACAAGGTGTATCTGCTGAAGCGTTTGACGTAGACAAGCGTAAAGAGATCTACAACGAATGGCAACAGTACATGGTTGATGAAGTTCCTGTATTCCCGACACTGTACCGTGCAGAAGTAGTACCAGTTAACAAACGTGTAATGAACTATGCAATTGGTGACGGAACAGGTTTATATCTGAATGACATTCAAGTTAATGCAGATAAAGCCGTTGCAGCCAAGTAATAAAAAAAGCATCAGCAACAGTAAGGATTGGGGTCCTTTTAAGAATTCGGTTGCTAGATTTAATTAAAAAATTCTTCTAGGTATCAATAGAAAAAAAATCTTGAAAAATATGGATTCCGTACACTCTGGCATGGGGGTATGGGGTCCATGTTTTTTTGGTAACAAAAAAATAAAAAAAATTTAACTTTTTTTCAAAAAAGTGCAGACAAATTGCCTCTATACTTCGTCTATATTTGTAAGAGGTGATTTTCCGATGAAAAGATGGTGGATACGGGCAGGAATGCTGCTAGCTCTACTGGTCATTATATATTTAGGTGTAAAACCGGACATGCTGGTAGGCAAACCGGGGATTAAAGCTGAATCGGCTGTATTAATGGATATGAACTCTGAGCAGATTCTAATCAACTTTAACGGTTCTGAAGAGATTGCACCTGCAGGAGTCAGTAAATTGATGACAGAGTTGCTGATAATGGAAGCCGTGATCAACGGAGAATTGCGTTGGGACGACCCTGTGAATATCAGCCTGTATGCAAGTTCAGTAGGTGGCACCCATCTGGGTTTGAAACAAGGCGAGCAATTTACTGTGCAGGAGCTATTCCAGATTGTAGCCGTCTATTCCGCGAATGACGCTGCTATTGCTCTGGCAGAACATATTAGTGGGACAGAACAGACTTTTGCACAAAAGATGAATCAGAAGGCTACCGAGATCGGACTGTCTGACAAGACGGTGTTTACCAATGCAACAGGTTTAAGCGAAAAACGACTTGGTCCGAATCGTCCCAAGGAAATACAAGGGCAGACTGTAATGACCGCTGTAGATGCGTGCAAGCTTGCTCGTTATCTGCTAAATAACTACCCCGAAATATTGAGAGTTTCCAGCCAAATGCAGGTGTCAATGCACCAAAAAGGAATGTACATGAGCAACACCAACTGGATGCTGTCCTCTATTGGCGGACCCTATGCTTACGATGGCAACGATGGATTGAAGACCGGATATGATGAGGATTCCGGCTATCACTTCGTTGGAACGGCTGAGCGAAATGGCAAGCGGCTGATCTCCGTTGTACTGGGTTCGGATAGTCGTGAGGGACGTTTTATCGAGACACGAAAGCTATTCAATTATGGATTTTCCGGTTCAAAGTAAGGGGTAATGGAACTTCGGGGGCTCTACGCTGTTAACCAATGGTGGATCATGGTAAAATGATTTACGTATAATTCCAAATTATTATATTTTTCACTTTAAAGGGGGAAATAAATTGAACGCAGTGAGTAAAAAAGTATATGCTCTCACGCTTAGCTTTGCGATGTCAATCGCTCTGATTCAACCCGTGGTCCAGGCAGCAGAAGCGGTGAAGCCTACGGCGACAGTCGCTGAATCCATTGCTTCGAAGGCAACACAGACACTACAGCAACTGGGATACATAGATGGCACGACAGATGGAATGAAAGACTCACAAACGCCAATTACTCGTGCTCAGGCGGCAATCATCCTGCAGCGTGTACTTAAACTGGATACTCCAGCGTCTCTTACTGGTTTCGCCGATGTTTTGGCTAAGGATGAAGCTGCTCCTGCCATTTACGCGCTGAAGCAAAGTGGTCTTATTCAAGGACAAGCCAAAGGGTATGCACCAGATGCACCTCTCACAAAAGCACAGATGGCATCGTTGTTTACTCGGGCGTTTGAACTGAAGGATAATGGCATTCAGGTTGTATACAGTGATATGGCGCAGATTCCGAAGGTTCATACGGAGGATGCCATTCGTTTGAAGCAGCATTTTATTATCGAAGGCAGTGCGTTTAACGCCAAAAATTCAGTGACCCATGGTGAGTTTGCTGATGCACTATACCTTGCACTTGGACTTGATGTGCAGTCAGAAGGTCTCACACCTCTGGAAGACTTCTTCAAACAGCCGGCTCAAGCTGGATTCCAAATGTCTCCGGATGGTAAACATCTGGCCTACATGGAGCCTTGGAACAACCGAATGAATATTGTGGTGAAAGAGAATGGTCAGGACAAGTCGATACGTATCACGAATGAGACAGAGCGCAGTATAGCGGGATTTGTATGGGCGACGAAGGATAAGCTGTTGTATGTAAAGGATGAAGCAGGGGACGAGAACTATCATATTTATGTAACGGATATCGATGGGAAGAACAGCAAGGATCTGACACCATATCCGAATACAAGAGCGATTCTGATAGACTCGCTGGAGAACATTCCGGATGAAATTCTAGTAGGTATGAACAAACGTGATCCGCGGATCTTTGACGTGTACCGGATTAACATCAAGACCGGTGAGGCTGTGCTTGCTGCAGAGAACCCGGGCAATATTACAGGATGGCTCACGGACCATGAGGGTAAAATTCGTGTGGCCATATCGAGTGATGGTAACGTCTCTTCGTTGATGTATCGTGAATCGGAAGATAAACCATTTGAGAATTTGATGACCACCAAACTTGGAGAAACATTTGCGCCGGTGATGTTCACGTATGATAACAAAAACATCTATGCAGTATCCAATCTGGAGCGGGATAAAACTGCGATTGTCGAATACAGCCCAAGCAGCAAAAAAGTAACGAAAACTATCTATGAAAACAAGGATGTGGATGTATCCAGTTTCGTTCCTTCTAAAGAAAAAGGCACAATCCTTGCAGCTGTCTATGAGACGGACAAGGTTAACTATGAATACTTCGACAATGATTTCAAAAAATTGATGCAAGATATTCAGGCAAAAGTTCCGGGTAAGGAAGTAAGCATTTCAAACATAAGTGAAGAAGGTCAGGTTCTGTTCGTTGCGTATAGCGATAAATCCATGGGTACCTATTACTTCTACGATTCCAAGACGGGTAAGCTGGATAAATTAGCTGATGCGGCACCTTGGATTGATGAGAGTAAAATGTCGGATGTAAAACCCATTACGTACAAGTCACGTGACGGTTTAACGCTTCATGGTTATCTGACCCTCCCACAAGGAGCGCAGGCTTCCCAATTGCCACTGGTAGTTGTTCCTCATGGTGGACCTTGGGCCCGGGACTCATGGGGTTTCAATCCGGAGATTCAATTTCTCGCAAGCCGTGGTTATGCCGTACTACAGGTGAATTTCCGTGGTTCTACTGGATACGGCAAGGAATTCCTGGATGCCGGCAACAAAGAGTGGGGTAAAGCGATGCAGGACGATCTCACAGACGGTGTGAATTGGCTGGTTAAAGAGGGAACGGTTGATGCGAAGCGTGTAGCCATCTATGGTGGATCTTATGGTGGTTATGCTGCACTGGCAGGACTGGCATTCACACCAGAAGTGTATGCCGCGGGAATTAGCTATGTTGGGCCATCCAATCTGTTCACGCTGCTGGATTCACTGCCACCTTACTGGGAGTCGGAGCGCAACATGTTCTATGAACGGATGGGTGATCCGGAGAAAGACAAGGAGCTGCTGACAGCTGTCTCACCATTGTTCCATATTGATCAGATGAAAGCCCCATTGTTCGTGGTTCAGGGTGCAAATGATCCGCGTGTCAAACAGGCCGAGTCTGATCAGATTGTGGAGGCTCTGCGCAAGCGTGGAGTTGATGTACCTTATATGTTAAAAGCGAATGAAGGACATGGTTTCGGCAATGTTGAAAATCAACTGGATTTGTATCGTGCCATTGAAAAATTCCTGAATCGCCACCTGATGCAGCAATAGTAGCTTAGTTCAACAAGAAGACCGTCCTACAGGTTCCATCCAACCTGAAGGACGGTTTTATTTGGTGGAACATGGAATTGAATGAGGTATACAAGCATATTAACAAATTGACATATACAACCCATCTGTTTTAAAATGACCAGTGAGTCATTAATGTTCGATTCGGTTTAATATATATGTATCATTACAGCCTTACGCTACTGGATTGCAATCTGATTGGGAGGAAACATGGGATGCAAAAACAAATGAAATGGCCGCTTATCCTATTTGCTATCGGGGTGTTTATGGCTGCGCTGGATAACGGGATTATTACGTCGTCCCTGACGACTTTAAATGCGTCGTTTGGCGTGTCGCCGACGTGGGGAGCATGGACAATCACTCTCTATACGCTCGGACTTGCGGTGAGTGTGCCGATTGCGGGTAAGCTCTCCGACCGTTATGGCCGCAAGAAGCTGTTTCTGATTGAAGTGGCTTTGTTTGGTATTGGGTCTTTACTCGTTGCGCTAAGCACATCGTTTACCTTCTTCCTGATTGCTCGTGTCATCCAGGCGCTGGGTGGTGGCGGGATTTTTATCATTGCGAGCTCTTACGTATTAAGCAGGTTTCCAGCGGAGCGTCAGGGTACTGCTTTGGGTCTTCTGGGAGGTATGAACGGAGTTGCGGCGATTCTTGGCCCGAATATCGGTGCTTTTATCCTGGATATTACGGGAAATTGGCATTGGTTGTTCTTGATCAATGTACCGATCGCCATTTTGTTGTTTATTACAGGCATCTGTTATATTCATGAAGAACAGGAGCTGAGCCGTAAGGCGGTGGACTGGAGTGGTATCGCGGTCCTGACGCTGGGTGTGCTCAGTCTGATGTACAGCTTCAGCAACCTGGACGGCGTAAATATGCTGCAAAGTCTTGGCTCACCGACGTTCTATGGTTTCTTCCTGGCAGGTGTAGTCATTCTGGTCCTCTTCTACTTTCTTGAAAAAAGGCTGGAAGGATCACAACGTGAACCTGTTGTATCTACACATCTTCTGGGCATTGCGTCCTTTCGTTGGACGCTGCTGATTGCCTTTTTCTCAGGAGCCATTCTGGCATCTGTGATCTTTATTCCAGGTTTTGTTGAGCAATACCTCGGGGTATCCAACACAGCCTCCGGCTACTGGTTTACACCGCTTGTTCTTGCTTCAGGTATTGGTGCGGGTGGTGGGGGTTATCTGGTTGACCGTAAAGGGCCAATCTGGACGTTATCTGTGGCCGGATTGCTGTCGGCAATTGGCTTCCTGCTCTTCCCGCTGTGGGTAGAGCATATCTGGCAATTCGTGATTGCGAGTGTACTCGTGGGGATCGGCTTCGGTATGATGCTGGGGGCTCCAGTAAACGTGCTCGTTACGGAGCAAGCGGGTGAGAACAACAAGGGCATTGCGGTAGCGACCAGTTCCTTGTTCCGTCAGATGGCTATGGCGATCGCGCCAACCATTTTTGCCGGTTTCCTGGCCCGCTCCTTCTCCAACCTGGGATCTAACATTCAGCAAGGTCTCGAAGATCAGGGCATTCAGGTGCCGCCCGAGGCGCTCCAACAATATGCGTCTGGCGGGGGTGCGGCTTCAGGGAGCGATATTTCCAGCTTAACCGAGGGGCTGTCCCAAATTCCTGATCCAGGCATTCGAGATGTGCTGCTACAGGCTCTACATCAGACAACCGGCGAGGGTTATAGTGGGCTGTTCTGGTCTGCGGTTATTTTCAGTGTACTCACGCTGGTCGCTGCGTTGATTACAGGGCAGCAGCGTCAGAAAGAGAAGGGAAACCGGGTGGAGACAGCCTCAACAAACTAAATGGATGGACATCCCACATCAAGAGAACAGTGCACCTTTTGCCAGTAAAAAAAGGGCGCTGTTCTTTTCAATTTAACCGTATTGTAACTTTTCATCATCCAGCAATGATTACAATAGAACGAGCGTGAGCGGCGTTTTCTTTTCAGATAGAGAAAACTTCAGAGAACACCGTGTCACAAGCCATTGCGCACGTTTAATGGTAAGTATATAAGTTGTGCGATTTAATTAACACTGTACCGTTGCGGGGTCAGGACAAGTTAAATTCAACTTATATCCAAGTAGTATCGAATTTCATTTTGACAGTGAAGAAGGAATCGATGGATGACAAGCAGAACTAAAGAAAAGAAGAAGAAAAGAAGAAAAGGTCTATATATAACGCTCGTATCGCTCGTAGTTTTGTTAATCGGGGGCTATTTGTTTCGTCAGCAGCTTGCTGTAGCGGCCTTCGATCTGTTTCTCGCTGGTTCAGTTGAAGATCAATTGTCCCGTTCTTACGTGCCGCAGGAGGGCAACAATACGCCCGACCCAACAGTATATCGTAAAGAACCGTTCTCAGTGTTGCTGCTAGGCTCAGACAAACGTGCCTATGAGAAAACACGTGGGCGCTCGGACACGGTCATCTATGCCGTTGTTCGTCCGAAAGAATCACGCGTGCTCCTGGTCTCCATTCCTCGTGACACCTATGTGCAGATTGTTGGGCGTGATGCCAACAAGGATGGCGAGGATGATTATGACAAGCTCGCGCATGCCTACGCCTTCGGTGGGGAGAATATGTCTATCAATACGGTGGAGAAATTTCTCGATGCGGATGTAGGTTACTATGCAACGATTAACTTTGACGGGATCAAAAAAGTCGTTGATGCGCTTGGTGGCGTGAAGCTGCCGATTGATGAGGACATTGTGAACAAGAACCCGGAACATGTGCAGTTCACAATAGAAGGCGGTAAGCCGATCTATGACGGGCAGGAAGCACTTTACTATGTAAGATACCGCGAGGATAGTGATTTTAATCGCACTAAGCGGCAGCAGATTTTTCTGAATGCTATGGCGAATGAGATGCTTAATCTGAATGCCATTAGCAAAATTCCGGAATTGATTCAGATTATGGGAGACAGCTTCCAGACGGATATGCAGCCTTCCTTCATTATTGATCTGGCCAAGCAGGTACTTACTCAGGAAAAACCGCAAATCTCAAGCTTCACTATTTTGGGCGAAGGAATGCGTAAAGACGGAATTTATTATGGCAAGGCAGATGAGAAAGACGTCCAATATGCCAAAGAGCTGATTAACAACTGGATGGATGAGTCGACCCCAGCCGGTGAAGTGATGATTCCTGACCGGCAGAAGATCGAGTAACCAATTCCATACAGACGTTATGTTTAACAACGATCAGCAGTGCGTTTATTGGCGGGCTGCTGTTTTTTTACTTTGTAGAAGGAATCATGTCCTTTTGGAACATCTTGCGTTCTAATGCGTACTATGTAAGTTGAATGTAATAAGCTGACTGATGAAATTCATAAGGAGGATACTTAAGGGTATGAACATCGCATTTTTTTTGCTGCCCAAACAAGAAGTTACGTGCGTGACGTCGGATTCTACTCTGCGGCAAACGTTGGAACGGATGGAATATCATCGGTTCACGGCGGTGCCCATTTTGAATAAGGAAGGCAAGTATATCGGCACGGTTACCGAAGGCGATCTGTTGTGGTATATGAAGAACGCCGAGGGAAAGATCACATTTGAAAACGCTTCAAAATTTCTACTCAAGGACGTTCCACTTCGACTGGATATCAAACCGGTATCCATTGAAGCCAACATGGAGGACTTGATTAATCTGGCGAAAGTGCAGAACTTTGTGCCGGTTGTCGATGATATGGAGCGCTTCATTGGGATCGTAAGACGGAGTCAGATTATAGAGTATTGCGAGGGCATTGTAGCCAAGGAATCGATGAAAGTGAAGTAAGTGCGAAACAAATTTCGATATTGTTGCAACAGCGTGGATAATCGCAGCCGTCCGGTATCATGTTAAACTTAAGAAGAGCTGAACAAGAGCGAACTTAAATGAATTTTCGACAAGATAAAATACGAATTCGTTGTACGGGGTCCCCGCAAAGTACCTGAGATAAGTTTCGGAGGACTTCTCCGCTTTTTGGGGTAATTTTGCGGCCCCCCTTTTTATGCTATAATGGAGAATAAAGCTTTTTCGGGGGAGAGTGACTTTCGCCAATATGCCTAAAGAACTGGATGTAGCCAAACGCGCTAAAGTGATTGAATGGCTTAAAACCGAAGTGCTTGATCAGGTATCCCGATTATTCAAAGCGTTATGGGAAGGCAGTACAACCCGAATCGGGGACAGTCTCGCCAGTTTGATGATGAGTAGTTACATATTGGGCCGCAGGCTCGGTATTCCTTTCAAGGATCTGGATGCACTGCTTGTTGAGAAATTGAAAAAGCATAAACAGGAAGGTCACCAGTTGGAAGATTGGTACCAGGATATTTCTGCACTAGAAGATCACATGCGTAAGAGGTGAATTTGTTGAAATTTAGCTTTAAATCAGCTGTCTGGAGCGTTGTTTATCTGCTCTTGCTACTTTCGCTGTTAACTCCTTTATCGGTTTTGGCCATATTTTTCATGATGGTACCTGGAGTTATTTTGTTTGCTTCATTACCGGTAAAATCATTCATATGGCATCTCGTCCCAGTGGCGATTATTTTGGTCATATTTAGTCCGATTTATTTGTTATTACTGCTTTTGTTCACCCTGCCCGCCATAGTTATGGGTAACGCGTATAAGAAAAAGAAGTCGGCCCTGTTCGCCCTAATGGCAGGAAGTGGAGCCATGTTAGCTGAATATCTGTTGCTCCTGTTGATTGGAAGTGTAATCTTCCAGTTTGATTTGTCGAGTTATATTGATGATGTAGTCAGATTGACGATTGAACCCTTGACGAATTCATCCAGTCAGATGGTAAATGGGTTTGTATGGACACCTGAAATGACTCAAGATGTCGCAAGACAGACGCAGCTTATGATCCCATTCGCCTTGGTGGTCACGTCTCTGGTCATGGCTCTAATCACACATCTCATTGCACGTCCGATTCTAAACGTTATGGGCGTGGTTGTACCGAAATTTCCACCTGCGCGTGAATGGCGTATGCCGCGTGCCCTGATCTGGTATTACTTCCTGGCATTGTTGTTCGAAGTGATATCCAGGCAGAGTGACGGAACGTACTGGACCATGATTGCCATGAACCTGTCGCCTCTAATCAATTTGGGCTTTATGATTCAAGCCATCGGATTCTTCTTCTTTCTCTCACATGCAAAGAAATGGAATCCGGTTGTACCGTATTTGCTGGCGGCAGCAGTCTTCTTCATTGGACCGCTGCGGATTATCGGAATTATCGATCTGGCGTTCCCGCTTCGCGAGGCAATATCGAAACCAAAACGATAGGGTGATGAGTCATGCCTAAATTTCTGAAGAAACGCTGGCACGGCTACTATACCGTATGGGCGTTCATACTGCTGCTTCTGCTTGTTATGTTCGTGACCATCTACAACTGGACGCTTGGTTTGATTAGTCTGATACTGGCTTCGGCGCTGGGAATCGTCATGATTAAGGCGGAGCTCGCGTTCCGCCGTGAGCTTAACGACTACATTAATGGCCTGTCCATTCGGATTAAGCGGATGGAGGGGGAAGCGGTCAGCATGCTCCCATTCGGTATTGTGCTGTACAGCGAAGATCGTACCGTAGAGTGGCATAATCGCTTCGTCGCGGACATGTTCCAAGAGAAGACGATGGTTGGCAATCCGCTGCAAAATTTATTTCCCAAACTTCCTCAACCGAAGGAGAAAAAGGATGGGACCAAGGAGCCGTCCAAGGAACTTCATGACGAATTCCAGCTGGATGATCGATATTATGGAGTTATCCATAACCCGCAGGAGCGGTATGTATATGTATACGAAATTACGGAGCTAGCCATTCTTCGTGATAAATATGAGAATGAACGCATGGCACTGGGCATTCTGGTTCTCGATAACCTGGACGAAGCAGCTCAGGGCATGGACGACCAGCAGCGGACTGCACTGATTGCCCGCGTAACAAGTGAGATCACGTCCTGGGCGAAACGGTATGAGGTATACCTGCGCCGCCTCTCCTCTGATCGTTATCTCATGATGCTGAACTATAAGTCTTTGCAGGAACTGGAGCAGAGCCGATTTGTCATTCTGGATGAAGTCCGGGAGATGACGGCTGATCTTAAGGTGCCGATGACACTAAGTGTCGGACTGGCATTTGGTTCAGATACCATCAGTGAGATGGGAGAACTGGCTCAGTCCAGTCTGGATATGGCACTTGGCCGTGGTGGTGACCAAGCTGCTGTAAAATCTGGACAGCGGTTGTCCTTTTACGGTGGGAAGTCCAACGCGGTTGAGAAACGTACACGGGTAAGAGCCCGGGTTATCGCGCATGCATTGCGTGATCTGATGCAGGAGAGCGACCGGGTCATTATCATGGGTCACAAAATGCCCGATATGGATGCGATTGGCGCGTCCATTGGGGTATGGAAAGCGGCCAGTCTGTACAATGTGGAGGCACGAATTGTGCTGGATGGGCCCAACCCTTCCATTGAACGCATGATGGAACAGGTGAATAAGGATGAGAAGCTGTCCAAAGCCTTTGTGTTGCCGGAACAGGCCACCCAGATGATGACGGAGCATACGCTTCTCGTTGTTGTCGATACACATAAGGCATCCATGACAATGGAGCCGAAGCTGGTTCAATCCGCTACACGTGTCGTGGTTGTGGATCACCACCGTCGGGGTGAAGAATTTATTAACGATGCAGTACTGATCTATCTGGAACCCTATGCATCATCGGCAGCAGAACTGGTGACTGAGCTCTTACAGTATATTCATGACAAGGTGCAATTCACTCCGCTGGAAGCGACGGCGTTATTAGCCGGGATTACGGTGGATACGAAGCATTTTGCACTCCATACGGGATCGAGAACGTTTGAAGCGGCAGGCTTCCTGCGTCGTAGTGGTGCAGACACCATTATGATCCAGCGGCTGATGAAAGAAGATCTGTCAGAATATATTGCTAAGGCAGAAATCATAAAGCATGCTAAAATGGTATACGGGAACATTGCGCTGGCGGTCACGGACCCTGGCAACAAGATTCCACAGATGATGATCGCCCAAGTGGCGGACACATTGCTTAATATGACCGACGTGGTCGCTTCATTTGTCATTAGTGAACGTCCGGATGGACTGATTGGCATCAGCGCGAGATCGCTGGGGCGCATGAATGTTCAAGTGGTCATGGAACGACTGGGCGGTGGCGGACATTTGACGAATGCTGCCGTGCAGCTTGAAGGAACGCTTGGAGAGGCGGAAAAACGGCTGACGAACGTACTGGCTGAAATCGAAAAGGAAGAGGGTTTGTTCGAATGAAAGTCATTTTTATAAAAGATATGAAGGGTCAAGGCAAAAAAGGACAAGTGAAGGAAGTGTCCGAGGGTTATGCACAGAACTTCCTTCTGCCACGGGGAATCGCGCGTCCAGCAACAGATGGTAACATGAAAACATTGGACAACCAGAAGGCAGCGGAAGACAGACGTAAGCAGGAAGAGAAAGCAGAAGCGGAAGCTCTGGCTAAAAAGCTGGAAGCTGAAGTGACTGAACTGAAAGCAAAATCCGGCGAAGGCGGCCGTCTGTTCGGGGCAATCACGAGCAAACAAATCGCAGAAGCTCTGGCAGCGAAAGGTCTGAAAGTCGACAAACGCAAAATTGAACTGGACGAGCCTATTCGCACACTCGGCGTAACACAAGTCACCGTCAAGGTTCACCCTGAAGTGAAGGCTACCTTGAAGGTACAGGTAACGGAAGAGTAAGATGGGCGGCGAAATGTTATTCGACCGGATTCCCCCACAGAACCTGGAAGCCGAACAGGCCGTGCTGGGTGCAATCCTGTTGCAGGGCGAAGCCCTGATTACAGCGATGGAACGGGTGCAAACCGAGGATTTCTATGATAAACCCCATCAATTAATTTTTGAAGCGATGATCCAGCTTGGCGAGGGAAACCAACCGATTGACCTCGTGACACTGACTTCGCTGCTGAAGGATAAAGGCGAGCTTGAAGACATCGGTGGCGTCAGTTATTTGGCGAAGCTGGCTCATGGTGTTCCGACTGCCGCAAACGTGGATTATTACGCTCAGATTATCGAAGAGAAATCCATGCTGCGTCGCTTGATTCGTACAGCTACGCAGATTGTGAGTGAAGGATACACGGGCGGTGAGGATGTCGCGGCTATGCTTGGAGAAGCAGAGCGGCGCATTCTGGAGATTTCCAACCGGCGTTCCAGTAGCGGTTTTATAGCCATTCAGGATGTACTGATGGAAGTATTCGACCGCGTGGAGACGCTGCATCAGAACCGGGGAACAACGACGGGCATTCCGTCAGGGTTCATCGATCTGGACAAGATGACCGCCGGATTCCAGCGGAGTGACTTGATTATTGTAGCGGCACGTCCATCTGTAGGTAAGACCGCCTTCGCCCTGAATATCGCTCAGAATGTAGCCATTCGTGCGCAGGAGACGGTTGCGATATTCAGTCTGGAGATGTCAGCCGCACAGCTTGTACAGCGTATGATCTGTGCAGAGGCCAATCTGGATGCGGGTGTCATGCGTATGGGTGACTTCAAAGGTGACGAAGATTGGCAGAAGCTGACGATGGGCATTGCAGCCTTGAACGAAGCTAATATCTACATTGACGATACGCCAGGGATTACCGTAGCTGACATTCGTGCTAAATGCCGTCGTCTCAAGAAAGAGAAAGGCCTGGGCATGATTCTGATCGACTACCTTCAACTGATTAGTGGACGTGGTAAAGCCGGCGAGAACCGTCAACAAGAGGTCTCCGAGATTTCGCGTACCCTGAAACAGATTGGCCGGGAACTGGAAGTTCCGGTTATTGCCTTGTCTCAGCTGAGCCGGGGTGTAGAGCAGCGTCAGGATAAACGTCCGATGATGAGTGACTTGCGGGAATCGGGTTCGATCGAGCAAGATGCCGACATTGTTGCGTTCCTGTACCGGGATGACTACTATAACCAGGAAACCGAGAAGAAAAACATTATCGAGATTATTATCGCCAAACAGCGTAATGGTCCGGTAGGCACGGTGGAACTGGTCTTCCTGAAAAACTTTAATAAATTCGTTAACTACGAGCGGGCACATAATGATGCCTTTGCCATGTAGGGGACAGGCACAGACTGCTTCGATTGGAAAGTGAAATCGTCTGTCCCCGACATCAACCATTAGATCATATGAACTCGTAAATACGTTGTGAATACGACATATAGCGTTGGATTTAAACACGTAGCGTATAACCGGGGTTAGCCGTCAAGCAAGATCTGACTGGCTACGCCGGTTTTTTGCGTCGCAATATGGAGTCAATTCCGAACATTAGAGTTTGACTATAACTAATTGTTCGCCATTTGATTTGACTTTGAAAAAAGGGACTGGTACACTAGTACTGCTGCGTTAAAGCAGCGAAAACCTTCCCTTGGATGTAAACCGAGGGGGATTTTCACTGTCCGTTAGCACGCTTCTCCGCTGGCAATTTCACTTCAAATTCCTGCCGAGATAGAGGACGGACAGACCAATACAAAGGTGCGCAAGGCACCCACGGAGGTATGTACTATGTCAACGGTAGTTGTAGTGGGAACGCAATGGGGAGACGAAGGTAAAGGCAAGATTACGGATTATTTGGCGGAATCCGCAGACGTGGTTGCTCGTTACCAAGGTGGTAACAATGCAGGACACACGATTTTGATTGATAACAAAAAATATAAATTGACGATGATTCCATCGGGTATCTTCTACACAGATAAAGCATGTGTAATTGGTAACGGTATGGTTATCAATCCGAAGGCACTCATCGAAGAAATTAACTATATTCATGACAATGACTTTACGACCAAAAACCTGTCCATCAGCGAACGCGCACACATCATCCTGCCATATCACATGGTATTGGATGCATTGGAAGAAGAGAGCAAAGGCCCGAACAAAATCGGTACAACAGGTAAGGGAATTGGCCCATGTTACATGGACAAATCAGCCCGTATCGGTATTCGTATGGTTGATCTGCTGGATGCGGAAGAGTTCGAACTGAAACTGCGTCATTTGGTAAAAGAAAAGAACCGTGTAATCGAGCAGGTCTATGGCGGCGAGCCTGTAGATGTAGAAGAAATTCTGAAAGATTACCTGGGATATGCAGAAATTCTGCGTCCTTATGTGCGTGATACATCAGTTGTTCTCAACGAATACATCGATGAGGACAAAAAAGTATTGTTCGAAGGCGCACAAGGCGTTATGTTGGATCTTGATCAAGGAACTTATCCATTTGTTACTTCATCCAATCCGTCTGCAGGGGGCGTATGTATCGGTTCTGGCGTAGGCCCAGCTCGTATTCAGCAGGTTATCGGTGTGGCTAAAGCCTATACAACACGTGTAGGAGATGGTCCTTTCCCGACAGAGCTGCATGATGCAGTTGGTGACCAAATTCGTGAGACCGGACATGAGTACGGTACTGTAACTGGACGTCCGCGTCGGGTTGGTTGGTTCGACAGTGTTGTTGTTCGCCACGCTCGTCGTGTTAGCGGAATTACGGGTCTGTCCCTGAACTCCCTGGATGTAATGACAGGTCTGGAAACGGTGAAAATCTGCACAGGATACAAATTCCGCGGCGAGGTTATCACTCACTATCCGGCAAGCCTGAAAATGCTGGCAGAATGTGAAGCGGTATACGAAGAGCTTCCGGGCTGGAGCGAAGATATCACTTCGGCGAAGAAGCTGGAAGACCTGCCTGTGAACACACAGAATTATGTGAAACGTGTTTCCGAACTGACAGGCATTCCAATTGCCATCTTCTCTGTAGGTCGTAACCGTGAGCAAACGAATCAGGTTCTTCCTATCTACGAATAAGCAGCAAGGTTAACCGGCAATAAGAAGTTAAACGTTCATCCAAATGATATGATATACCTATATGGCATCATAGAGCCCCAGTTATCGCATAAATAGCGATGGCTGGGGTTTTTCGCACGTCCCCCTGATATATTCCCCGAATTTCCGTCAATACTGGTTAACAGTAGACTCATAGATCCTGAACGTCGAATGTGATATAGGGTCGGAAAACGGAGGGAGAGAACGGGAATGAAGTTGCTTCAATGGTTCATTAAAATATTGCTTACCGTGATGCTGGTCAGTTCATTGACCCTGCTGACAACCGGATTAATCGTTCAGTCATATGTAAAATCGCTGCTGGCGAGTTTCAATATTCAGTGGGAAGGCCAGCCTATGGGGTTAACGGCCATGTTTCAGGGTGCATTAGGTGGTAAGTCCGGTGAAGAGAAGAAGCCGGGAACGGGCACGACAGATCAGCCAGCAGGAGCGGAGGAGGAGCACGTTCCAGAAGATGCGATATCTGTCATGGGTAATGGAACAGAAAGCGGAGAAACAGGCGCGAATACAGGCAACAGCTCAGGACAGGGTACGGGAGTAGACGAGGGCCAAGGAGCAGGCTCAGGAACGGACTCTTCTGCTGCCGGTTCGAGCTCAGGCACGGGAACAGACGCAGATGCTGGTACAAACGCCGGCACCGATTCAGGGACAACACCTGGCAGCAGTACAGCGTCGGGCAACGGAACAGGTACGAATTCCAATGGTACGGCTTCTTCAGGGAATGATGAGATTGTAGTATCTCCGGATGACATCACAGGCAAGAAAGACAAGCTGCCGTTGGAGGAAAAAGAAAAGATTTTCAGCCTGCTGATGAACAAACTGCCTCAGAAAGAGATGCAGCAAATCTCAGGCGCCATGGAAGGTGGCTTAACGGAACAGGAGCTGCGTGATATTGAGCAGGTGATCTCCAAGTATCTGACCAGCGAAGAATATGATAACCTGATGGAAGTTCTTCAGGCGGAATAAGCATACAATCCTCCAATTTGAGACACTCTATAGCAAGAGTTTAACGGAATCCCTAACCAGAGATGATCTGGCGAGGGATTTTAGTTTGTATTTTTATGAAAAAGAAAACATATTTCGGTGGGTCTTAGAACCTAGTCTTAAAAGATGATCAAAGGTACATAGTATCCCTGAAGTAGAGGCGTTATGGGGAAGAATATTGATCTACCATCTTATGGATAATACAGGAAAACCAAGCGTGGCGCGGCTTTGCGCTATGATGTGTACAGTTGAAATGAGTGTAAAACCTGTGTTAAAGTATACGAGTGTAATAAAAGGTTAAAATTTTGACACTTTTACGAGCGCAGCTAAAGTCCTGATTTGCGGACACCCGAATACAAATATCGACAAGCATGGGACAGACACAATGGGTGATGTCTTGACAGAAATGCGAACTGAGAAGTGCTGAAAAGGAGAGAATCATGAAAGGTTTCAGAGGCATACGCCAACCGGGCAAGAACCGGGAACACGAACAATCCGGGGAACACCGGACGGCCGAAGACAAAAACAACATGAGCATGTCCAACTTCAGTAGTAACAAGAAGCGCGTTCTGGCCTCGCGCAAATGGATCATTACAGCAGCATGCGGTTTATTCATCGCTGCATCGATCGGATTCGCAGGCAAACAATACGTTGCTGCAAACACCGTCCCATATTATAAAGTGATGGTTAAAGGAAATGAGATTGGCACCATCACGGATGAGGCGCAATTACAGAAATTATTTGCAGACAAAACCGAGGAATTCCAAAATAAATATCCAGATGCGGAAATGGTGCTGAACACAGACGGCATCACGACCGAAACGATTAAAGCATACAAACCCGTAGTGAACAGCGATGAGACGCTGGACAAGCTCGGGGACATGCTTACCGCCTATGCCAAGGGTGTAGAGCTCAAGGTAGACGGTGAAGTAATCGGCATTGTGAAGGACCAGGCTACAGCAGATGCGATTCTGGAACAAGTGCAGAACAAGTACATATCGGCATCGGCTGCGCGCAGTTCGCTCAAGACGAAGTCGGTATCGGCAAACTCATCGAAGAAAGCCGAGGGGCCAAGTACTACGCTAAAGTCGGTGGGCATCAAGGAAGATGTAGCGACAGATGTGGTGAAGGCTGATCCAAATAAAATATGGGATGTGTCCGAGGCGGTTGAAGCTTTAACCGTTGGTAAAGACGCGCCTGTAACTTATGTCGTGCGTGAAGGAGATACGATCTCTTCCATTGCTGCCAAATACGAAATTACGCAAAGCGAGATTCGCAAACATAACCCGGGCATCAAAGAAACGTCGCTGCAAATTGGGGACGAGCTTACACTGACGGTGCCAAAACCAGCCGTTACGGTCAAATCGGTTGAGCAGGTTGTTGAACAGATTGAGATTAAACCGCAGGTGGAAGTACGCAAAAGTGCTGAGCTCAAAGCAGGCACAACCAAAGTGGTGCGTCCAGGTCAAAGCGGTCTGAAAAGCATGCAATATCGGATAACGAAGGAGAATGGTGAAGTCGTTCAGGAAGAATGGCTTGGCCAGGAAGTCATCAAAGCAGCGGTTACTGAAGTGGTTCTGAGTGGAACCAAAGTGGTCGGTGAAGGTACAGGCGAATTTGCTTGGCCGGTATCGAACGCTACGATGAGCAGCAGCTTTGGACAACGCTGGGGTCGCCAGCACAAAGGTGTCGATCTTGTCGGTAACCGGGACGTGAAAGCGTCTGATGAGGGCGTGATTACTTTTGCAGGACAGAAGAGTGGTTATGGCAATGTGATTATTATTAACCACCGTAATGGATACGAAACACTTTATGGGCACTTGAACAGCATTGGTGTTAAGGTTGGTCAAGTCGTTGAAAAAGGTGAGAGCATCGGCGTCATGGGCAATACGGGGCGTTCAACCGGAACGCATCTGCATTTCGAGATTATCAAGAACGGAACGGTGGAAAATCCGTTGACATACTTGAACTAGTTATATCGCAATCGAGGGGCAAGGTTGGCAGTTGATGCTGGCCTTGTTTTTTGCTGCTGTAAAAATTTTTCAGTTTGGGCTTCATATTGGCCCTGATCGGGATGTGACGGTGCTTCAGGTATGTTAAACTATAGACTACAGGCAACAAACCATATGATATAAACTATATTCAATGAAATCTTAGGAAACACAATTTATATAAGTTGATTAAGAGAGATAGACCGCTCAGGCGGATCAAGCAGGATATAGGGGTGAAGACAGCCGATGCAGGGGAAGATTTTGGTGGTGGACGATGAACAGCCCATTGCGGACATTCTGAAGTTTAATTTGGAAAAAGAGGGGTACGAGGTCATCTGCGCATTTGATGGCATTCGTGCGGTTGAATTGGCGTTATCCGAGAAGCCGGATCTGATGCTGCTGGACCTGATGCTGCCAGGTAAGGACGGTATGGATGTGTGCCGCGAGGTGCGTGCCCATTTGGAGATGCCGATCATTATGCTGACCGCAAAGGATGGCGAGATCGACAAGGTGCTCGGTCTGGAGCTGGGCGCGGATGATTACGTGACGAAGCCTTTCAGTACGCGCGAGCTGCTCGCCCGGGTGAAGGCACAGATGCGTAGACGGCAGAAGCCTGCCATCACGGCTGAAGCGCCGGAAGACGAAGAGAAACAGGTCATGCGTTTATTTGATCTGGCGTTTGATATGGACATGTATACAGCATACAAAGGCGGAGAACCGCTGGATCTGACCCACCGTGAGTACGAACTTCTCTATTATATGGCGAAGCATTCCGGCAAGGTCATGACACGCGAACATCTGCTGCAGGCGGTATGGGGATATGAATATTTCGGGGATGTGCGTACCGTGGATGTTACGATTCGTCGTCTGCGTGAGAAGATTGAGGAGAACCCGAGCAAACCGGAAACGATTCTGACTCGCCGCGGGCTGGGTTATCTCGTGCGCAGTCCCAAAAGCGTGGGGATATAATGGGACGTTTCTCGCGATTTTCGTTCTTTCGAACGATTCAGGCGAAACTGATTATTATCTATGTACTGCTGATTCTGATTGCGATGCAATTGATCGGCGTTTATTTTGTCAGTGCGATGAAGAACTCGCTGACCAGCAACTTCACTGAGGATTTGCAGGCGCGTGCTGAGATGCTGTCTGTGCTTGTAGGGGAGACGATGGCTGGTGGGGAAGCTGAGGCTGGCGAGGACAAAACGGAAAACCTGCGTGTGTTGGTGAATAATCTGTTCAACATTAACGGCGCCGAGATTCAGGTGCTGGATGCCAGCGGCAAAGTGTTGACCACCTCGCTAAGTTCTCATTCGGATTATATTGGGCGCAAAAACACCCAGACCGTTGTCAGCCGTGCGCTGCAAGGCATTCGGGACAATGAGGAATATATCGTGGACGAGGATAATGTTCGCAAAAAGGTTGTTGCCAAGCCGGTGCTGTCCGGCGGCAAGATTATCGGCGCGGTCTACATCGCCGCTTCGATGAATGAGTTATATGCCACAATGGAGGGCATTAACAAGATTTTTATCTCCGGCATTTTGATTGCCTTGGTATTAACTGCTGTGCTTGGTGTTATTCTGTCACATACGATTACGCAGCCGATCAAGGAAGTCACCCGAAGGGCGACGGCGGTCGCGGAAGGCAACTTTGATCAGCAGACCCCTGTATTCGGAACGGATGAGATTGGCCAGCTCAGTCGGGCGTTCAACTATATGACCAGCAGATTGCGAGATGCACTCTCCCAGAACGAAGAGGAGAAGGAGAAGCTCACGTCCATTCTGACCAATATGAGTGATGGCGTGGTCGCAACGGACGAATATGGCAAAGTCATTCTGGTAAACCGGCGTGCCAGCAGCATTCTGGGCATGCGTCCGGCGGACATTGAAGGAAGGCACTTTGCCGTATTGCTCGGCATTGATCCGGAAGATGCAGAAGCGTTAGCCAGTGGTTTTACAGGCTCGACACTGCTCCAGATTGCGCCTGCGGGACAGGAAGATCCCGTTGTCATCCGCATGACGTTTACACCGGTTCATCGTCGTGAGCTAGGCATTACAGGTACGATTGCTGTGCTTCAGGATGTTACGGAACAGGAAGAACTGGAAGCTTCACGGCGTGAATTCGTGGCGAATGTCTCTCATGAGCTGCGTACACCGCTGACTACCATTAAGAGCTACGCAGAAGCGCTGGATGATGGAGCACTGGAAGATCCGCAGCTCGCTGGACGATTCGTTGGAGTAATCCAGAATGAGACGGAGCGTATGATTCGCTTGGTTACGGATTTGCTGCATCTGTCCAGGCTCGATTCCAAGGAAGCGATGCTGCGCAAACAGCCAACCGACATCATGGAGATGTTGGAAGAAGTATCGGACCGTTTTTCGTTCCAGATGCATCAGAAGGATATTCAACCTGTGCTTTCTGTAGAGAACGGGATTCCAGCGGTTCCGCTGGATCGCGACCAAATTGATCAGGTGCTTGATAATGTTGTGTCCAACGCGCTGAAATACACGCTTGAAGGTGGCACAATTACTATTGCAGCCAGACGCAATGATGATCATACTCTCGCCATATCGGTGACCGATACGGGGATGGGAATTCCACAGCGGGATCTGGATCGCATTTTTGAACGGTTTTATCGGGTAGACAAGGCTCGATCCCGCAGTATGGGCGGCACAGGGCTTGGGTTGTCCATTGCCCGGGAAATTGTGAAGGCCCATGATGGCAATATCTCACTGGAGTCCGAGGTGGACGTGGGGACAACGGTAACGTTCACACTGCCTATGCGTGAGGAAGGAGGTGAGCACCTTGAAAGAGCGGATTAAATCTCTGGTGCTTGCTTCCCTCGTCGTTGCCAGTTTGGTACAAAGTTACTTTCTGATCTATCGTTTGCCCGGTGGGGGCGATTCGATTGTGACGTCCGAGACGAACTATGTAAAAACCGAGAATATGGGCCAGGAGCGCAATATTGAAGATTTAATATTCCCTGATCAGATGGTTATCCATCTGGGAGAGGACAAACATACGGTGTTTTATCCGGGCAATACATTCTATCAGTTGATCTATTCACGGCTGCAGGGACGTACGTTTGATGATTTCCAGCGTCGGAGCGTGCAATCGGTCAACTGGGATCAGATTCGGAAGGAGAATCCTGGCTTTGAGCTGTCGTTCAAGGAAGGCATCCCTGTAGCGTTGTTGCAGCGCGTAATGCGGCTCGGGACAGACTCCCTCTTCCAAGGGGAAACGATTAACCGGATCTCGATTTATACCGCCAAAAATGAAACAAAAGCTCACGCACTGTTCTTCAGCGCCAAAGGCGATGTGGTCTACGAGGCGACGCAGGCGGATCTGACGGTACAGGACGTGCAGCAGCACGTCGACTTCGGCAGCAGCTGGACACCTTATACGCTGATGGACGGCGGATATTATATCCCGGCAGAAGCACTGGAAACGATTGAGGCTGACGTGCCTACAGGCCAGTTCACTGTCGAGCAGATGCAGCGGAGCCTATTCTTTGATCCAAGCATGACCCGAAACATTCGGGAAAAGGATGGATCGGAGATCTATACAGACAGCAAGCGCAGTCTGCAAGTGAAGCAAGAACAGCGCTGGATTAGCTATACCGATCCAGCCGCACCGCCTGCGGGACAGATTGATGCAGCGAAGGATGCGCTGTCCGCAGTTGATTTTGTCAATCAGCACGGCGGCTGGAAAGGTCGTTCGCGCATGATGCTGGATACTACCGATACGAAGACGAAGCTTCAGTTCCAGCAATATTACAGCAGCTTCCCGATTATGGACTCGATGCAGTTCCGGTTCGGCACGATCAGCATGGAGATGCAGCAGGAGACGGTATCCAGCTATGAACGTTCGCTCGAATATCTGAACGAAGGCGCGGAGACGAAGAAATCGGTCACCCTGCCCGGTGGGGACAAGCTGAAGGCGCTCATCCAGAAGGTGGCAGGAACCAATCGGAAGGTTGTAGACGTGTATCCGGCGTACCGTCCGTCCAGCATTGAGGATGGGCTGAAGTTGATCCCGGTATGGGTAATCCGCTTCGGAAACGGGGAGGAGACCACCGTTTCTTGATGGGTTATAGGATATGAAGTCATTTGATATCCGGGCGAGGTTTAAGATCACACATTAACGAAGGGGGCAGAAATAACCTGAAGAAGCGAAGCGCTCGCCTTTATCTCCGGATTTCTCCCTTAGGAAAAGGGAATCAAGAAATCTGGGGATAACAGCGATCGGAAGGTTGTTCTGACCACGGAGTGGTAAGTGTGATAGTAGTCGTATTTATCAAATGATGGAGGTGGATGTTTTGGATTGGGGACGGGCGAAAAATGTGTTGATCTATGCCTTCCTGCTGCTCAATCTGGTGCTGGGATACCAGATCTGGATGGATGCGCGGGAGACGGCCGGAGCCAATCTGGACTTCACCTCGCTGGCGGATAATACACAGCAGGCGATGGAGGAGAAGGGCATTCAGGTGCTGGCTCCTATTCCGAATGAAACGCCGAAGCTGCCGAAGCTGTCGTATGAGTTCATTGAAGATAACAAGACAGGCATTGATGTTGAACTGGAAAATACCGTGGACAGCAAGCTGATCTTCTCGCAAAGCGAGCTGGAGGATGCACTACAGGACGAGATTCCCCAGATCGGTACATATCGATGGGATCAGCTGATGGCGGAGGATGGGGCATTTGTGCTTCATCCGTTGGTGGATGGCAAATGGCCGCTCTTCAATGTTAGTCTGGAGCTATTCTACAGCGACCAGAAAATTACGGGTTACCGTCAGACTCCGGTGCGGATTACGACAGCGGAGGAAAGCGATCAGCAGGTGCTTCCGGCGTCGAAGGCGCTGGGTACGCTGATCGAGAACTTTTTGCCAAATGATGCGATTGTCAAAGATATTCAGTTGGGCTATTATGGCCAGTTGTTCAATTCAGATATGCAGGTGGCGATGCCGGCATGGCGGTTCGTGCTGGAAAGTGGCGAAGTGTTGTACGTGCAGGGCATCAGTGGGGATGTATTCAGTCCCAAGACAGACAAACCAGGGGAGTAATGCGTTATGGGGATTTATTTTACCGTGTTATCCAGCGGTTCGACAGGGAATGCCACGGTTATACAGCATGGGGGCACATCCCTCATGATCGATGCAGGTCTCAGTGCGAAGCGGCTGGAGGCATTGTTTCTGGAACGGGAGATTTCGGGGACGGAGCTGGACGGGATTCTGGTTACACATGAACATTCCGATCACATTAAAGGACTAGGCGCGATGTCTCGGAAATATAATTTACCAATCTATGCAAATACGAATACGTGGGCGGCACTGGAGAAGTCCGTGGGGGCGATTCCAGAGGAAAACCGGAGGGTATTTGAGACGGGTGAAAAGCATGATTTTGGCTCCCTGCGCGTGGAATCCTTCGGCATCTCCCATGATGCGGCGGAACCGGTAGGTTACACGTTCGATGATGGCAGTGAGAAGCTGTCCGTCGCGACGGATCTCGGATATATGAGCGACAAGGTTCGCGATGCGATCTCGGATTCAGATGTACTTGTGCTGGAGGCGAATCATGATGTCGAATTGCTGCGCATGGGGCGGTATCCATGGAACACCAAGCGCCGCATCCTGAGCGACATTGGGCATTTGTCGAACGAAGCGGCGGGAGCTGCGCTTAGTGAACTGATGAACGGTCGCATCAAGCGCACGTATCTGGCACATTTGAGCCGGGATCATAATATGATGGACTTGGCGAAAATGACCGTGCGTGATGCGATGGAGAGCCGTGGGTGCTTTTATCGGGATCATGAGTTCAAGCTCTGTGATACGTATTATGATCGGCCTACGCCATGGGATAGGGTGGGTGAGCCATAAAGCTGTCGAGTTCGGTAGCTTTGCGTTCCACTTCCTCGCGGGTCAGAATGCCTTTGTCGACGAGCAGTTCAATAATCGTGCTTAGGGCAAGGGTATTGCGGTAATGCTCTTCCTTGAGATCGGCCAGCTTGGCCGCCATATGAACTTCATCCATGGCTGTGAGTGTACGCGTGCGATCCATCATGTGAATCCTCCTTCTATGAAGCTTCGAATTGTCTTTTACTATTATTGTAGTCAGGCTTGATGGAAAACATTCCTCTTTTTGCCGCTATAATTACACGTAAGGGACGTGTATGCTGAACCAGGGGCTGCATTTTGCTTAAGAAGATGAAAAAGTTTACGGGAATAGGCGAAATTGCGCTTAGCGAACCGGATTTTGTGGTGATAGATACTATGGACCTTTATTGTTAAGCGAGCTATAGCGGAAATTTCCGATAATCTTCGTAATTATGCAACTTTTTAAGATTTGGCGTGTTTAGTATATAAGGAGATTTTAATAGTAGAGGCTGTTTTGCGCGCAAAAAGGCATGTCGTAGAATGCGAGAGCATTTCTGATAGAGTCACAGGCAGAATGGGATGTCTGCTCTGTTGTACATAGACGCTTCTTTTCGAGTTAGTGGGGATGGCAGCGATATGCAAAACGATTTTTTATGCAGGAACGCATGGAAGAATGGGTTGGTATTTACGGTAACCGCGTAACGGAGGACACAGAACGAAGCTGGAGAAGCGAAGCGTTCGCCTTTATCACCGGATTTCACCCTGTGGAAAGGGATCGAGGAAATCTGGGGATAACAGCGATCGGAAGCTCGGCTGTGGCCGGAGTGGGGTAACGTAAGGACACAGTCGTTGGCCATGCCAAAACGATTGGGCGGCAGTCAGGGTCTTGATGCGTGACAACGAAGGGGAGAGGATCACGATGGGATTGTTTGGAGACGATTTTTATTCAACCAAAGTATCAAGACGCGCCGAACCTGAACAGAAAGGTAAACTTCAGATCATTCGCCCTGGAGGCAGGGGCAGGGGACGGGACCGCTGGCAGAATCCACGCAAGTCACGCTCGGGCTTTAGCTCCACGGTCAAGGTAGCCGTGATCAGTTCGGTAATCAGCTCCATTGTGACCGTTACGCTGTTCAGCTTTATTATGCAGCCTTCAGCTCTACCCCTGGCGAACGCTGCAGGGAACGGCGGCGGTACACAGACGGCGCAGGCGGCTGATCCGTACGACCGGATTATCCAGGCAGCGGCGAAGGTCCGCCCTTCCGTGGTGAGCATCGTGAACCATAAGACGGGCAGCAGCCTGTCGATGGAAGATTCCGCGTTGGGATCAGGGGTCATTTTCAAGAAGGAAGATGGCAAAGCCTACATCATGACCAACCATCACGTTGTCGAAGGTGCGAGTGATCTGGAGATTGTAACGGTGGACGGGGAAACGCATAAGGCGAAGCTGGTGGGCAAAGACCGGGTGAGTGACATTGCCGTATTGTCCGTGCAAGATGATAAGGGCATCGGCCCAGCCGCAGAGCTTGGCGATTCCAGCAAACTCCAGCGTGGTCAAACGGTGCTTGCGATTGGGAATCCGCTCGGTCTGGGCGGTACGCTGACATCGGGTATTGTGAGCTACACTGATCGGATACTGCCGGTTTCCATTAATCAGGATGGTGTGTACGACTGGGAACAAAACGTGATTCAGACAGATGCGGCGATTAACGAAGGCAATAGTGGCGGAGCGCTGGCCGATCTGAACGGCAAACTGGTCGGCATCAACACGATGAAGATCTCGGATACAGGCGTTGAAGGCCTCGGCTTTGCGATTCCGATGAACGAAGTGATGAAAACGGTCGATTCCTTGCTGCTGAATGGCAAAGTGTCTCGTCCATATTTGGGTGTGTATACCGTCGATCTGAGCAATCCGTACGCCCCACTGGATGACGAGCAGCGCAAGGATCTGAAGCTGCCATCCCACGTGGACAGCGGTGTGGTTGTACTGGAAGCGTCTGGTCCGGCATCCGATGCAGGCATGAAGCTGAATGACGTCATTACTGAATTTGATGGGCAAAAAATTACCTCTACGCTTGATCTGCGGAAATATCTGTACGATAAGAAGAAGATCGGCGATACGATTGAAATCACCTTTTACCGGGACGGCAACGCCGAGAAGGTGTCGGTGAAGCTGACGGATAAACCGGAGTAAAACAGAAATAAATGCGGCCTCCTGATAGGAGCCGCATATTTTTGTTTTTGACCGTGGTGGGCGACCAAGCGAGTGAGCTTTTGCTAAGTTCAGCGGCTCATATTTTACTCCGCATCAATAGGCTGTGGGATGTCATCTTTGTAATAATCAAAAATAAGCTGATCCTGCGTGCCTTTTACACCATAAAATACATCAGAAAGCCGTTTTCCCCTTCGTCTTAACTCCGCTTCAATCCACTCGTGGGTGAGCCCGTTATTCTTGAGATTTTTATGAATCACCGTTCCGTCCATGATCAGTTCGATAGGGAATGACTGGGCGCTTGTCGGAATCTGCATATCCTTTTTGGTAATGGGTCTATACTCGTCTCTCCTTAAAACCGACAACATACCGTTATCCTCAAGGACTGCATAATCGACTTCCTCCAGATTGAAAATATCCTTTGCCCTTAATGCCTGGTCTAGCGAATCCAAGGTATACCGCACCTTTTTCATATTGTTCTCCAGTATTTTTCCATCTTCAATCAACACGGTCGGAGAACCCGATATCCAGTTCCTCATTTTACGATTTTTCATGGCAATTACCGATAATATGAAGGAAGTAAGCGTCATGATCAGAAATGCCAGCAGCAGGTACGACGATCCGATCTCTCGATTGAATGCCAAATTGGAAGCCAGGGCGCCCAAGGTAATCCCTGTCACAAAATCATGAAAAGTCATATTGGAAATGGTCTGTTTTCCTAAAATTTTGGCTATCAGCAAAAGCAGCAACATTGCCAAAACAGAACGAAACAAAATTTCGATATGCGAATTCATTTTCCTACCACCCCCCTATCCTACCATTATGTACATTCTGTTCTCAGATCAACCCTAAATCCTTGGTGGAGAGGGTCTTGCGAATTGATGATCGAGGTTTTCGAGACGAGAGGAAGATGCGATTGGACAGCTGACCCGTAAAGGGCAAGCGCTTAAACAGCAATAATCTGCGGTGATTACATCATCAGACTTTCATTAGAAGGACGTGAGAACGCGTTGGGGGAACTGTGGTAAGGATGAGATGTTGCTAAAATTTCGCCCAGAGAGAAGTTGAGGAGTAAGTTCAGCGTGATAATTGGAGGTTAGGGGTTTCTTTTCCGCGGCAGGTGTGATAGAACTGAGAAGTGGCTATCCTGTATGGATAAGCGGTTGTGAATCGGGAGCATAGCTGGATACAGAAAGGATGCTTGAACGGATGTACGTTGTATGCAAAGAACACGTGGACATCGCCATCGACATGTTTGTTGATGAGTATGAGGACGCTCCGGATATCGTTGATCTGAAGGAGACGGAATTTGCCGATTGGGACCCGCCTGCGAAGTGCGCCGAGTGCGAACAAAAGGCCGAGTATCTGGTCGTCTAGCGTACTGTGTAGGCATCCGCAGTTGGTGCGTCTGTCATGGATGCACTCGCTCGCCTGCCATCCGGTATGAACATCACAGGTAAGGAACAAAGAGGGCGTGTCGGAGCGCTCTTTTTGTGTTTTTGGCGTGTTTTGGCTCAGCATAGAATAGCTCTAATGAACCTGAGACTTCTTATTGGGGGAGAATGCTGCCTAGTTGAGATCTAACGAATCACAGACACGCTATTTTATTGAAATGGCCTCGAAAGAGGTGGGGAAAGCTTGTTTTGCCTGTAATAACGTGTCTCAGATTCTTTAGATTTTAAAGGAGCCGAATGGGGCTAGATAAGGTGTGTGGAGTTCGTTAGCTTTAATTATTGGAACAAACGATGCGTTGGAGCACCTTACTTATAGATTATTTCGCAGGACGATTAGGAGGAATGAATCTTCATGTTGATTCAGATTATTGGCGTAGGCAAACTGAAGGAAAAATATTTGACGTTGGGCATTCAGGAATATGCCAAGCGTCTCGCCCCGTACATCAAGTTTCAGATGATCGAGGTCGCAGACGAAAAGGCGCCCGACACCCTGAGCGAAGCCGAGGTGCGGGCGGTGAAGGAGCGCGAGGGTGAACGCATCCTCGCGCACGTGAAGAGCGAGGCGCATGTCGTTGCGCTCGCGTTGGACGGCCAGCTCTGGAGTTCCGAGGAGCTGGCAATAGAGATCGACAAGCTCGGCACCTATGGGACGAGCCATGTCGTGTTTGTCATCGGAGGAAGCCATGGGCTCTCCGATGAGGTACTGCGCCGCGCGAAGCAGCGTTTGAGCTTTGGGCGCATGACCCTGCCGCACCAGTTGATGCGGCTGGTGCTGGTGGAGCAGATTTATCGCGCCGTGAAGATAAATCGCGGTGAACCGTACCATAAGTGACGGCGAAAAATGTCTGCGAAAATCCTTTTTTTGGTGGTTCAGGCTTTTGCTTTCTGCTCTATTCAAAATAAAGCTGAAAACAGCACGGTGGCAAACTCTTGATGACGTCGTGCTAAATGACTTCAGCTATTTCTCACCGGCCGGTTTTGTCAGAACAATGGCAGATGTCCGTGGCAAATGGATCGGAAACGAAGGTCTTAATCGGTGTATTAAATGACCTCTTGCTTATAGTAACAGCTGTTGGTACTGCAGCCATGCTGTTTCCCTACGTTCGGCATTGGAATGAGCATCTTGCTCTAGGGTATCTTTGTTTCCGATTTATGGAAGCTGTTTTTATTGCGATGGGAATCCTAAGTATATTAGGCTTGTTACGGCTTAGTACGTATTATAGTACGGCCAGCTTAGCAAATGCAGCCAGTCTTGAGCCTATAGGGTTATTGCTGCAGGATATTTATCGCTGGACGGCTATGTTAGGTCCCAATTTCATGTTAGGCATCAATACAAGTCTATATAGTTATTTGCTTTATCGAACAGGATATGTGCCTAAACCGTTAGCGATTTTCGGAATGATTACAGCAGTTATGGTATTTATAGCTGGTTTGCTGCAAATGTTTGGGATCATCGGACCCTATTCGGCAATAAAAGGATTGATGGCGCTGCCTGTGGGCGTTTATGAGATGAGCTTGGCAGTCTGGTTAATTGTGAAGGGATTTCATGGGGAGAACCTTGCAAAATTGAGAGTAGAAGTAGCTTCTTCGTCTATAGTAAAATAATCAAAAGTTTTTTGATCGGGCGCTGGAATCATTTATGGCAACGTGAAGAAGGTGCTATAGAAATATGTTTGTCCCTCTGGAGATGGGCTCTAGGGGGGATTTTGTGTGACCAAATTAGACAATATTCTCTATATCTATGATTGTGGTAAGTGGAGGGCTTTTTAGTCGAAAGTACTTTAAGAAAGTGATCAAATAGCGGATTTCGCAAATAAGTGCAGCGAGCCGACTCCCCGTCAGGGCTGGCTTAAATACTTAGGACTTAATGATTTATATAGTATTTTTTCAGTTGTTATAAGGGAGGGTTAACATGCTAAAGCTGCAAGAGCGGTCTTACGACTGGGCATTAGAGCATATAGAGAAATACGGTGATACCGATATTTTCCCTTTGCCGTTTGAGTTTGCCGCAATTCGAGAGTACTGTGACTCGGGGAGAACGATAACCGCAGAAGCCTGTGCTCAAAATCAATCTATTGACACAAAAGTGTATTACACGTATAGTACATGCATGAGATGTATGAACCACTTAGTACACACACTTACCCTATGGAGTTGGTTGTATGACAGAAGAACATAAATTAGGTGTCAGCTTTAATATTCGAGAACCGGTATATATTCAAGTTGTCCGTTACTTCAAGGAACAGATTGCTACAGGGCAAATTGGAGCGGGAGACAAAATTCCTTCACGGCGTGAACTGGCATCAGTCATGAAGATTAATGCGAACACAGCGCAGAAGGCATATAAGGAAATGGAGGAACAGGGTTTGATCGTAACAGAAGGAAATTCCCCGAGTCGAATTACACAGGATCAGCAGATACTAAGCTCAATTCGTGCTGAATTAATCGAAAGTGCAGTGGATATATTCATCAGCTCCATTCGGAATATTCAAATTCCAGTTGAAGAACTGGTAGACATCATAAAGACAAAATATACATCCGAGCGAAAGTTATCTCCAGAGGGTGGTGACACAAGATGATCCAAGTGAATCAGATGGTGAAGAATTATGGATTCAAGAAGGTACTAAATGGCGTTAGCTTCACTGCTGCCAAGGGAGAGATTACCTGCCTGATCGGAATCAATGGTGCCGGGAAGTCAACGGTGCTGAAGTCTATCATGGGACTGACACCATACAAAGGTGAAGTCTTAATCAATAATGCATCACTTACATCTGCGATGTATGAGAAAATCATTTTCATTCCAGATTCGTTAACGATGCCCTCCAATATGCGAATTGCTGACTGCTTGAGCTTTATGGCTGACTTTTATCGGAATTGGAACGCTGAACGAGCAAAGGAATTGCTTAAGTTCTTTCAACTGAACTCTTCGGATCGCGTATCCTCATTGTCGAAGGGGATGGCTGCGAAGTTAAATTTGTTGCTCGGAATTGCCTTGGATTGTGATTACATCCTAATGGATGAACCGTTCTCGGGGATTGATATGTTCAGCCGCGAGAAAATTACCGATGTGTTCACGAGTGAATTGATCGAGGATCGTGGTGTGATTATTACAACTCATGAAATTAACGATATTGAGCATTTAATTGATAAAGTGGTCTTGCTACAGCACGGGAAGGTAGAACGTGAATTTTACTGTGAAGAATTTCGCGAGCAGGAAGGTAAGTCCATTACGGACGTAATGAGAGAGGTGTATATGAAATGAGAGCTTTTGTGAAGCTATTGAATTTTGAAATGAACCGATTTTCCAAAATATATATTGGACTCATGGTGCTGACAGTTGCTTTGCAACTTGCAGCAGTCACCATCGGTGCTAATGATTGGCTGGATTCTGCGAACGGGGCAATGAGAGTGAATCATTGGACCCTCGAGCAATATCACAATATGACTGGATATATTCAGCTAAACAGTATGATGTATGCTCGCTATAATGGACTTCTATATTTTGGACCCATATTTTTGAGCATAACAGTGTTGCTAATATATAGCTGCTTCATCTGGTACCGTGACTGGAGAGGTAAAAATACGGTAGTATATCGCCTACTCACGTTGCCATCCAATCGGGCGAATTTGTATTTTGCCAAGCTGGTTACGATCTTGCTATTCACATTTGGATTTGTCGCCCTGCAAATTGTCCTTGTTCCACTGGAGCGTTTGATAGCACAGTCGATTCTTCCTGATGAATTATATCGGAACATCTCGGTATTTGATTATTTGAAGTATCCTACTGTGCTTAAAGTTCTGGTTCCACCCTCCTTTTCTGAGTTTGTACTATACTATGGACTGGGCATTACGGGCTTGATCGTCTTGTTCACAGCGATTCTAATGGAGCGGAGCTACAGACTGAAAGGGATTGGCTTTATCGTACTATACTTAGCGGTTCTAGTTGGATTAGCCTCAATCCCCTATCTCATGGGGTATAGCAGATACGATAGCTACTTCTATCCAGGAGAAATCATAGGCGCTTGTCTCGGATTAATAGTAATCATTGCTGGAGGTTCGCTTTGGTATAGCTTGTATCTATTGCGTAAGAAAATATCGGTATAATTGAAGGGCTATGGAGGTTAAGGAATGAGAAAATATATGGTTACCGCCGTTCTGGTAGTGTTCGCGGTTATTACAATCGGGACGTATTATGTACAGGCTTCACAAGAGACACTACCTAATTATAAGCTGACGATGGTTCAAGGGGATGCTTCCCTCGTTGAAGGTATAGCTTTATACGGAAATTACATGACTAAGGATAGCGTTTTTGGCATCAAACGAGCTTATATCACTACAAATGGTACAGATTATCCAGATGAAAAGTTTACGATAAGCCAAAGCTTAAACCGAAAACCAGTGAAAACGCAATTGGTTAAATGGGTGGATCAGCATCGTCAGTTCATGCGCGGGAAGAATAACTTAGCTGGGTTCTATGAAAATCAGGATATTCTTGCTTATGTGAATTGGACTGTAGATAAGCAGCAATCAAATGATCCATCAGCGAAGAAGAATGCTAAGCTCAGTATTTCTGTGCTTAACAAGCAGAAGGACTATACGCAGGAAATCAGATCCGATATCAATGTAGATCATGATGTTTCAGATATCTTTGTACAAAATGTACAGCTTCTTGATCAACAGCTGGTTGCAATGGTGTTTTTGAATCACAGTGCCAAAGGTTATGTATCTGAACCGCAGATTATCCGTGTTAATCTAACAACAAAGGAGATTACGAATGAACCGCTCACGTTACCAGGAGCTAAATCTGTAGCAGCAAATGGGGATGATCAATTCGTAAGGTTAGCCAATCAAAATCTGGATCACACGGATCAATGGATCTTAAGTGTTAGTAAAGATAATCATAAAAAGGCATATCAAGTGGATGTTAAAACAGGACAAATCTCGCCGATCGCTCTCCAAGGACATGAAATGTTATTGAATAATATTATGAATGCCTATGGACAGAAAATTTATTTCCTGCAAAAAGATGTATCGAGTAAGGAAAATATAGGATTTACTGTTATTTCTTACGATCTCGTGAGTAAAGAATATGAGACTACTCTGAAGGATACAAGGATAGATTTAAGTGAAAATATTACCTATGATTTTAAACAAGACTATCTCTATATTGTGGGTCATAAGAATTTCAAAGGTAATCGTCTATATATATTCAATTTGACAAGCGGTACCCTTGAATACGAAGGAAAAGTAGTATCAACAGAGGCTGCAAATCAGGCTGAAGATGAAGCTAACATGGATTTGAATTTTATCGATCTCGGTCAGTCTTAGAATTATTTTCATAATAGAAAAATAGAGATAAAGAGATATAAAAAGGTGAAGGTGCTGTTGTATTTATTGAAAATGAAGCATCCAATAAATGACATTTAACCAATGATGTAACTAACGGGACACGATAGTTGAATGACATGCAAACCAGGCTGCCATATGTAGCGGTTACGATTGTAGCCCAACAAGGTGCCCAGACGTTTTCTGCTCTCACCATTTAGTGCATCCGCTGGAGGGTTTAGCATAAGATGTTGCGATTTCAAAATAAGCTTTCGCCCATGATGATAACGTATGCTGAATGTTTTATGGAACGAAATGGCATTTGTTTTTCGCAACAGTTAAGCATTATATAGAACAGAAGAACCAAGAGTTAAAAAGCCATTTGATAGGATGCTTTTTTTGTTGCACCGTACGAGGTATCTGTATGTGACTTTACATCTTAGCGTATGTTCTTCAATCTATAACCTGACATCTTATTGTCCAGTTTTAACGGATATACTAAAGATTAGGGGTGAGCGGATGCAAATCAGCAGATTATTTCAAGTAGTTTATATTTTATTGGAAAGGGGACTGTTACGGCCCCAGAGTTGGCTGAGCGGTTTGAAGTGTCTGTCAGAACGATTTATAGGGACGTTGAGGTTTTAAGCCAGGCCGGAGTTCCGATCTATACCAGCCAAGGAAAAGGAGGAGGCATTTCCCTTTCCGACAGGTTTGTCCTGAACAAATCTTTGCTTTCGGACAAGGAGCAGGATGAGATACTCTTTGCCTTACAAAGTTTGTCCGTGGCCCAATTTCCTGATTCGGACGAGGTTTTCTCGAAGCTGAGCAGCTTGTTCAGGAAGAACAGCACCAACTGGATTGAGGTGGATTTCTCCTCATGGGGAAGCGGGCTCAAACAAAAAGAGCTGTATGCCCTGCTGAAACGGGCTATTCTGGAGCATAAAGTGATATCGTTTACCTACTTGAGCGCGGCCGGAGAACAAAAAAGCCGGAGAGGCGCTCCAGTGAAACTGCTTTTTAAGGATAGAGCCTGGTACGTTGAGGCCTATAGTTTTGAAAAAAGGCTCTAAGAACCTTTAAAATTACCAGGATGTCGAATGTACAGCTATTAGACGGAGACGAGGGTAATCTCATAGAGATTCAGCAGGAGTGGATGGAGGCTGCTAGGACTTCTCATGCAGAAGTTAGGGTTAGCGAAACGCCTAGAATCCCTCTGGTATTAAAAATAGAACCGGCTGGAGCCTATCGCATCGTGGATGAGTTTAAGGAAGAGGACATTTCGAAACAGGAAGACGGGTCTTTCCGGGTCACATCGGATATGCCTTCCGGAGAATGGCTTTATCCGTATCTTCTTTCGTATGGAGATTTACTGGAAGTTATCGAACCGGCGTCTGTCAGGCTGGAGATGAAAAATCGCACGACCAAAATGGCCGAAAAATATTTGAGATAACTAGACACGCAGCTGTCAGGTTCTGTTGATTAAACTAGCCTTGTATTCAAAAGATACCAAGGAGGATTCAGCAGAACGATGGAAAACAGCGCGTGCTTATTGGATATGAGCAAAGAATTTGCAGGTAAACGAGCCCTGGTGACCGGCGGAACCCGGGGAATCGGTAAGGCGATCGTCCAACGTCTGCATGCAGGAGGAGCTGAAGTGATAGCCGTGGCAAGATCGCTGCCCGAAGCATTACCGGAGGGAGTGGAGTTCATTCAAGCCGATGTCAGCCTTCCAGAAGGCGTGGATCACGTGATTCAGGAAACGATTCGGATGTTCGGCGGTCTGGATATTTTGATAAACAATGTGGGAGGTTCCTCAACCAGCACGGCAGGGGCTTTAGCTATAACAGATGAGGATTGGCAGACGACGTTTAACGCCAACCTGTTCTCATCCGTCCGTCTCGACCGTGGATTTTTGCCTTACATGGTTCAACAGCAAAGCGGAGTGATTGTCCATATCTCCTCTATCCAGCGTCAATTGCCGGGCAACATGACCATGCCTTATTCGGCAGCCAAAGCTGCGCTCGTTAACTACAGCAAGAACATCGCGACCCAATTCGGCCCTATGGGGATAAGAATCAACGCATTGGCGCCGGGATTTACCGAAACGGAAGCGGCCGAACGGTTAATCGGGAGAATGGCTGAACAAGCCGGAACGGACTATCTGGCTGCCCGCCAGCAGTTAATGGACGAGCTTGGCGGTATTCCTCTCGGCCGGCCGGCCAAACCCGAGGAGGTTGCCGAGCTTGCCTCCTTCCTTGCGTCAAGCAGAGCTTCTTATATTACGGGCTGCGAATATGTTATTGACGGCGGAACCATTCGCACTGTTTAAGGAAATTACAAAGGAGTTGATCATATGGAGTCTAGTCTGCTTCCGCCAGTTATACAGGATTTTATAGCCGCTGCCAATAAACCCGATCGGGAGGCTTACGTCGACTGCTTTGCGGAGGATGCTCTTGTCCTTGATGAAGGCAAAGAATGGGCAGGCAAAGCGGCTATAAAAAAGTGGAGCGCCGAACATCACTTTGGTGCTAACATAACGCTTGAACTCAAACAGTATAAACAGCATGAGGAAGAAATCGTGGTGGTCTTTAAGGTTGACGGGGATTTCGATAAAACGGGCCTCCCGGATCCTCTTTATTTGGATTTTTATTTTCAGATTGGCAACCTTAAGATTAAACGGCTGACGATACGACTGTCTAAAGGATTGGAACAATCGGAAGAACGCTAATCAGATAAGGGACGAGGTGAACCTAAAAATGATAGTAAATCATTTGCTATTAAAGCTGAAGGACCGGAGTCCGAAGCATATGGTTGGTTCGAATTCGTTGCTTTCCAATTTGAAGTTTTCCAGAAACGGGCCATACTGAAAAGGTGTTCCGAAAACTTGCCGTTAAAGACAGCGCGGTGAACCTTATCATAAATACCGGCAAGTTTATAAGCAGTGATCGGGCAAGGTTGCTTGTAACTCTTTTGCTTAAAGAAACTTGCTTCACCGAATTACGTTAAAAGTCCTTAAACAATCCGAATCATTCTGAGGTCTTCTCCGTTATAGGCACAGGCTCAATTGTACGACTATTTCGGCTGTACGATCCCATGGATAATGATATTCCAAACGGCATTGAAATTGTCATCAATCGAATCAGATGTCCAATCCTGAACATGAGCAGGATGATGAAACCGCGCGGTGGCTAAATTAACAGGGAAGAATGCGTTCGGTAAGCTGGTATCGAAATTTGTATGAAAACGACGAAATGGCGGCACTCGGGAGATCAGATCATCAGATGCCGCTATTTCTCATTTTCGATTTACTGTAAAAACATTTTCCGTATATCTTCCATTAGGATTCGTTTAAGTAATCTGCATTCGCCGTTTGATGAGATACGGAGAACCGTATTACAGAGAAAAGAGAAAATGCTAACCGGCACGATAGCTCAATGAAGATATTTGAAGGCAGCCGACTAAAAATCCGACTGCCTTTTTCCTCAACTAAAGGGCAGGATAGCACAATAGTAGCTTTAGCCAGCATGTAAGCGGTGGGAGGCCATGACTAGTTCGTCGGAATGCCGGAACAACTGGTGGACTTGATGGAGCAATGATTTACCATAGCTATATCCATCACACGAAAAAAATTCTTTTTCGGATGGGGATTTACAAATAAGAAAAAATATATTATTATATTTCTAGAAATAAGGAAATATTATTAGAAAGCGAGGGGACTTTACTTGGAAGGCAATTCGGAGACGCGCGAAGCCGTAAAAGTATATAAAGCGCTGGGAGAGCCGACGCGGCTTAATATCGTCCAACTCCTTGCGAGCGAACCGGACCAATGCTGCGTCTCGCTGGGAGAGAAGGACATTTATTTACTACAGCCTGAACCGCAGAGTGGCGGAAAATATGCGCCCTAGATGATAACGTGATTTTTTTTGATTAATATTTCTATATTTTTAGAAATATAATAATTCATTCGAACTGAGGCTGTAACAAAAAGTGCAGTTGATCTTTGAAAACTGAGTAACTTTACGGAGTGAAATTCACTCGTTGTTCAGTTTTGAGAGTTCAACTCTCAAACTAATCTGTCTGAATTTCATCAGCTTTGAAAGGTTGGACCGAAATTCACACAGGTTGCAGTTTCGAAGAAACTGCTTTGATCCTTGAAAACTGGATAACGAAACGATATTTGCGTTTTAGTAAATTCCTTTTAGCTACCTTGTGTCATGGAAATGACCAAGGAAGTAAACACGGCTGTGCGAGGGTTTCGGGATGACGGATAATCTAAGCGCCTAAAGGTGCGTAATTGAAACAGATAGTTCTGTGTATCTGTGTGTCCATATCAGACAAGCGCGTTCGGGTTGTCTCGCGGCAAGGTAATGCCAACCAACATCCACAACGAACGAGCCCCATTTACAGAAAGGTGGAAAACGACATGATAAAATTTGTGTATATGATCAATCGGATCGAGGGGATGAGCGTCGATAAATTCGTAGACTATCATCGACATCACCACGGTCCTCTATTTTCCTCGATTCCAGAAGCCAAGAAGTACGTACGAAAATATGTGGTGTCTCACCCGATTGCCGCCGAGGGCTATCCGCAACCCGCGTATGATGGGCTCACTGAAATTTGGTTCGACAGTTGGGCCGACCATGATGCGTTCTTCAAATCGGACAACTACCTGCAAAAAGTTCAACCCGACGAAAAGAAGTTCATTGACTTCAGCTCTGTCGGCGTCATGGTCACAGAAGAAAAAGCAGTGATCTAATTTTGTGAACCCCCATAACATCACCGCCAACGGCATGAAGAGAATCAACTGTTAGGCTTCGGGAGTAAAGCAGAGAGTCGAGGATGATTGGCCTGAGGTAGAAGTGCAGCAATGCATGAAACTGACAGGTACTAATCGGTCCAGGGCTTCTCCAAATTCACCTCGAAGAATAAGCAGGGGCTAAAATGCAGATTTGTTTCGTATCCATTTTTTTAAGGAATACCCTTGAAACGCTGAGAAAGTGCAGCGAATTTCTCGCGGTAGCGTTTTTTGCACAACGCTTGCTTGGTGGTGATGGTGAAGGGGTTCCGAACGTACCCATCCCGAACACTACTGTTAGGTCCTCCAGTGCGGATGGTACTTGGGCCGAAAGGTCCTGGGAGAGTAGAACGCCGCCAAGCAACGGAAGAGCACTGCCGACAATTCGGCAGTGCTTTTTGTTGTGTGCAACGCATAGCGATTACCTAGGCGGTGAAGTTCGCTGCGAGGGCTGGTAGCCTTTCTTTGCACTACATCAATTTGAGATTTTAAATCATGAATTGCTTTCTCTTTTTCATCAAATTCGTCTTTAGAAATCGCTCAAACATCAACCTTCCAAGCATTTGAATTAATGTCTGTGTAACACCCCCAATAATATCCTTTTGGCAAGTGTTCTGTACGCCCGATGAGTTCATTTCGATAATTCATTGAGTTATCGCATTCCATCTCATTAGCTAAAACCAAGTTTAACTATTTTCCAGTACCAAATAAAGAACTACGTACTGTACCCGTTTTCTGTGTAAGTTATGTTTTGGTGATTATAGGTATAAACTATTAATTCAATATGATTTATATAATTCACGAACAAATGCTTTCCCATTACAATAGTTGAAAAAGAGGTGTTGTTATGGACTCATCCGTCAAAAAGCTTTTCGATGCCATCGCGAGTGGATATGACGAGCAAAGAAAAAAACTGATCCCTTGTTTCGACGATTTCTACGGAATGGCTCTATCCTTAGTTGAAAGTGCTGCTGCCTCACCGAAAATTCTTGACTTGGGGGCGGGTACCGGGCTTTTTTCAGGCATGGTGCTGCAAAAATACCCCAATGCAGAGCTTACCCTCATGGATGTAAGCGACAAAATGTTAGAGGGGGCACGTCAGCGATTCCAGCATAACGACAGCATTCGGTATATCGTCGGAGATTATTCGAACTATACGTTTACCGAGTCGTTTGACATCGTCATTTCTTCGTTATCCATCCATCATCTCACTCATATGGCAAAACAGCGCTTATTTATGACGATACATCAAGCACTGCTGCCAGGCGGTATATTTGTTAATGCGGATCAAGTGGCCGGAAATCATCCTGCATCCGATGAGTATTACAGACGACGCTGGCTTGAGCATATTAACGACAGTGGTCTTTCCCGTGAGGCCATTGAAGCGTCTGTAGAAAGAAGAAAGCTGGATATCAATGCCCAACTAAACGATCAAATCATATGGTTGGAGGAAGCCGGATTTCTTGATGTAGACTGCATGTATAAGTATTTGGATTTTGCCGTCTTTTTCAGTAGAAAAGACTCGAGAGTCCCTGGGGCGACGCCACATGTATGAGTAATTAAAGTTCTATTGTAAATCAATTGAAGAAAATCGGTCTATCAGTAATAAACAAAACACCATGTTTGAGATTCAGGTTTCTTTTAAGCTAACGGGCAGTATGCTCAATAAGAAGGAAATACTTTATTGTTAACGAATTGGTAACCGTTACCTCATCTTTGTCGGAAGAAGTGATTTAGTTGCCCCATAATTGGTCATTTGCACCGAATGAAGCTTTTGATATAGTTTTATTTATTTTTTCGCCGATAGATCCGATAAGCTGAACCGTATCACAAGTAGCGGCGAAAAATTTTGCCGTGAGAAGCTTGGAGAATGTTGAAGGATTTGTGGAATGTTCTTTTATGAGTTGATAGTTTATGAGTTGATAGAAGACGAACAGGGTGCATCTCGAGAGAGATGCATTTTTTCGTTCTTAATTACAGCAAGATGTGGAAAGTCGAGCGGAACCCGTTATGTTATTTTATTTGGAGAAAAGAAATGATCAAATTCGAGCAAAGAAAGGAGCAGACAGAATGACAAGCGAGACGCGATCTTACAAATCAGAATCAGTAGGGAGTTTTTTGATTGGTGCATAGATATGGTAGGTCGAATCCAGATGATGGACGTCATCAAAAGCTTGAATGAGTTCTATATCGGTTTCTGCTGTTTCCTGCCTGGAGATCTTTAAAAATCTGGCATAGTCGCTTTTTAGTACATCCCCAATGTCAAGTATTTCACCACAATAGTTGAACCTGGCACAAAAAATCTGCGGCACATCAACCGTGAAAAAATAAGGTTTATCAATTTCAATGCTGCTTGGGATCCCAAACAACACCTTAAACCGAGTTGAATCGGGTTGACAGTTTGAATAAATGACATAACAGGGACCATTTATAGTCTCATCAATATGACTCAACAGCATTTCTGAATGTGCGCGAATCTTCTCCTTGTAATCATCATGGGCTAAATCCACTTCAAAGGCGATCCCGCTGATTCGGGTCTCCTTGAATTCAGTCAGGGTGAAATCCGTGACGATATCACCGTTAATGTTTTTTATAGGTCTCTTCACCACTGTAGGTATGGGGACAGGAGAGATGGTTGTAAGTCCTGTTTTTAAAGAACTGGGAGCTACGCCGTATTGTCGTTTGAAAGCACGAGTGAAGGAGGCTTGCGTACCGAAGCCCAGCTGATAAGCAATATCGGTCAGAGAACTGTTTTTGTTTTGAATAAAGGTTAAAGAGGCATTCAATCTTCTGGAGAGGATGTATTGGTTTAGCGAACAGCCCATCATAGCAGAAAACAGCCGATGAAAATAATATTTAGACATGTTGAAGGTACTGGCAACGGATTCTACGGTTAAGGACTGTTGTAAATGGTCCTCGATATGGATCAAAGCACATTCGATGACTTTGTTATGGTCCATAATACCTCCAGATATCAAGTGTTTGCAGGTCATTTTATTCTGAGTATATCATACATCCATCAGCAATAAATTTATGTCTTAGGAGGAAAAAAAGATGATGCGAGACCGAAGGAATGCAAGAATACTGGGGATTTTTTATATCCTTGCTGCAGTGACGTCAATCATAGCGGTTGTTTTGTATGGGCCGGTTTTGTCAGAACAATGGCAGATGGCCGTGGCAAATGGATCGAAAACGAAGGTCTTAATCGGTGTATTAAATGACCTCTTGCTTATAGTAACAGCTGTTGGTACTGCAGTCATGCTGTTTCCCTACGTTCGGCATTGGAATGAGCATCTTGCACTAGGGTATCTTTGTTTTCGATTTATGGAAGCTGTTTTTATTGCGATGGGTCTTGTAAGTATATTGGGTTTGTTACAACTTAGTTCGTATTATGATACAGCTGACTTAGCAAGTAAAACCAATTTTGAGCCTATAGGGTTCTTGCTGCAGGCGGTTTACCGCTGGACGGCTATGTTGGGTCCAAATTTCATGTTGGGCATCAATACGAGTTTGTATAGTTATTTGCTTTATCGAACAGGCTATGTGCCTAAACCGTTAGCGATTTTCGGAATGATTACAGCAGTTATGGTATTTATAGCTGGTTTGCTGCAAATGTTTGGGATCATCGGACACTATTCTGCGGTAAAAGGATTGATGGCGCTGCCTGTGGGCGTTTACGAGATGAGCTTGGCAGTCTGGTTAATTGTGAAGGGATTTCATGGGGAGAACCTTGCAAAATTGAGAGTAGAAGCAGCTTCTTCGTCTAAGTAAAATAAATAATCGAAATACAAGAAGCCATCTTATAAAAAAATTGGAAAAGACGATAGCTGTGAGCCGTCGCCTTTAAACCAACTTTCATTTCTTTTTCTCCAACTCCGCCTTTAATCTTGCATTCTCTTCCAACAGCTTTTGGACGTCCGGGACATCCTTACCAGAAAGCCAGCCATACAAATCGTCTCTTGCTGCATACTCCGGCAATTGATCATGAAGTACCATTTTAATGTGCCGTACATCTTCAACATAATAGATAGGGATTTGTTCCATGACGGATTGCTTAAATTCTTGAAACTTCTGATAGTATTCAATTGCTGCGAAGTCGTATGGCTTTTGTCTTAGAGCTTCATCTGTGACAACAAAAGCAAATCTAGGTTTGCCCGTTTCTCCGGCATACTCATACTCCCATTGGGTATAGCTCTTGGATTCATCCTCAGGAAGTGTTAAACCATAGAATCCTCCGAGAATCAGGACATATACATCCGACTCGTCAATCCATCTCTTCCTAATTCTCATTGGACTTTCCTTGAAAGATTGCTCGATTCCCGCAGGGATATGACCAGCTTGAAGTACGGCTTCAACAGCGGTATGTCTTTCCTCAATAAGATCGTAGTAAGTAGACGATATGTAAATTTGTAGTTTTTTTCTCATAGGCCCACCCCATTTAAAGAATGAATATAATTAGAATCTAGCACTCTCTCACTTTATTTGTCAAAATGGACTGGGATTGAAATGGCCGAAGGCTTTGGTTTCTTCTTTGTCACTGGGGAGTTCGTCTTTAAGTGTTGGAATCATGGATTGATATGAGTCAGGACAAAGATCCAATCATTTAGAATGACTGGATCCTCAATCATAAACTAAATTTCAAAATCAATCGTACTCTTTTCGGTTAATTCAAAGGGACCAGGTGTAACATCTGCATCGGGTCTCTTTGTTCCAAAAACCTTTGCGGCATCGCCCAGCTCCATAAGCTCCTCTTTGGTGTATTCCCACCATTTTTTATCTTTGACATCAGGATGGTGATCGTAGCCGCCAAGTCCCATAGCATGCAGATAGCATATGGAATTGTCCGGAACACCATCCATGACCGTCTTCCCGTCCGCTCCAACTTCATCCCTTGGTTTAAGTGGAAGATGCTCAAAAAAGGTGATGGGCACAGGTTCCTTATTAGGATCATTGTCACCTATAAAGATATTGTTGTAGTACCTGTCATCGCCTCCAGTGATATTGGAGTATCCCGCCATGGCCGTCTCGTGAGGGAAGTGATATGGCGTAATACGGGTAATCTCGGAACGAACTACAAATCGGCCTGCAAATAAATTATGAGCAAATGCCCCGCCCTGGGCCATATTTCTGAAGTTCATGGGAGAGAGAGTGCACGGTAACAGCTATAGATTGTGTTTTCGCTAATTTGAGTATCCAGCGAAGCATGCAGTTTAATTCCCGCTACTTCGGCACCATGTCTGAGTCGTTTGTGGTGAATATTATATATACGGTTCTGATAAATGTGGCTGAAGGCTGCTCCCATATGACCCACAATACCTGCCTGTTCACAATCATGAATCTCATTACCTCGCACAATGTGACTGCCGACGCGATCTTTATGCCAGCCTGAGCGTAATGCTCGTAAAATAACCTCCTGCTCCCGTTGAGTCCCGCCTTTACTGTGCTTCTCCAAAGATTTGCTGTGACCAGTACCGATTTCGGTACCCAGACTAATACCAACGCATTTGGATTCACTGATGATATTGTTTTCAATAATCCAGCCCTTACTCCAGTGAGGTCCAATCAAACCTTCCTGGTGGTCCGTAGGTGGTGCCCATTGAGGAGAGGCTTGACGAAGTGTGAAGCCACTTACAGTTATATAATTGAGACCCGGTTTCTCAGGCCAGAAGCAATAAGGACGTACATTAATTTCTACATTTTCCGTACGAGGGTCTTTTCCACCAAAGTTGGCCCAGATTTTGGTTGTTGTAGAACCCACTTCGGCATACCATTTTAACAGTGAATCCTTGGGATACTTAGCTTCAGGCCACACTTCAGGAATGTTAACGCTTTCATCACTATCGCATTCATACAATGATTTTCCATCCAAATAGACATCACCGAGATGAACCGGGAAGGGCCCGTCAAACAACCAGTCTCCACTGAGTTCAACTTCAAAGGGATTGCGAACAGAAAAGATGGAATTGAGTACTTCTGTACGCCAAACATCGTCTCCTTCAGACTTCCAGTTGGTAACCCGTTCAGCTCCTGTAATGACGACTTCGCCGTCTCCTGCGGATCGATAGATGATTCTATGCTCCGCTGTTCCTCCATTAGCCGGGTTAACCCATTCCCTGTATATTCCCGCATGAACAATAACTGTATCACCAGCCATGGCATGAGCCGCAGGGCATGATATGGTACGAAGGGGTTGATCCGCTGTTCCTTTTCCTTGATCATTCCCATGTATGGATACATGGTATTCCATAACAACTCTCCTTCTTCCTACCTTAAAAAGTCGTAAGAGTTTCTTACAGGCTGAAGGCAGGATCATTTTAAAAAAAATAATCGTTGTATCCAGTTATTATACTAGAAAATAAATATAATGGGAGAGATAGGAAGGTGGGTGTTAGGATAAATTGATATTGATATAAGATAAACCACATCCACTACCCTATGAGGTTTTGGTTTTTTGCTTTTTGAGTCTTTTAGTTATTGTTAAAGGTTATGACCAGTCATGCTTTTTTCATATAACAAGCATTTATTTTGGTCATGCTATACTCAATGAGACAGACTAAAAAGCTAGAGGGAGAAATATAGATGATTCCATTTCGTAATGATCATGTAGGTAGCTTTCTACGTCCTGCAAACTTAAGTCAGGCACGTGAACAATATAAATCAGGCAACATCACATATGAGGAACTAAGAGCTGTGGAAGATAAAGAAATTATTCGAATTATTGAAAAGCAAAAGGAAAATGGCGTAGTGGCCGTTACTGATGGTGAATTCCGCAGAAGCTGGTGGCATTTTGATTTTCTGGATGGCTTGGATGGCGTAGAGTTATATGAGCAAATAGACGGACCAAAATTCCATAACATGCAAACTCGCAAGGGTGGGATTCGTGTTGTTGGTAAAGTTGATTTCTCGAGTCATCCTTTTGTTGAGGATTTTGTGTTTTTGAAAAAGCATGCAGGTGACGCAGTGGCGAAACAGACCATTCCAAGTCCCAACATGCTTCTATATCGGTTGGAAAATGGCGCCAATATCTATACGGATCGGGAGCAATTCCTTCAGGATACGATCGCGGCGTATCAAAAAGCCATTCAAGCCTTCTATGATGCGGGATGTCGATACCTGCAATTGGATGATACCGCTTGGGCAGATCTATTCTCAGAAGCTGGTCACGATAAGCTGCGTGCTAAAAGTCTGGAACCGGCGGAAGAATTGAAAACGATGCAGCGAATGATTAATGAATCCTTGGCTCATAAACCGGCAGATTTAGTTGTGACGATGCATATTTGTCGTGGTAACTATAAATCGAACTATTTCTCAACGGGTGGTTACGAGTACGCTTCTGAAGTTATTTTTGGAGGCTTAAACGTAGATGGATTATTCTTAGAGTTTGATGATGAGCGCTCAGGTGGTTTCGAGCCATTACAATATGTGAATCGAAAAGATTTGAAAATCGTGCTTGGTTTACTCACATCGAAATCAGGCGAGTTAGAGGATAAAGAACAAATTAAGGCTCGGATTGCAGAGGCGGCAACCTATGTATCACTTGAGCAACTTTGTTTGAGCCCACAATGTGGTTTTTCGTCTACAGAAGAAGGCAATATTTTAACGGAAGAACAACAATGGCGTAAACTTCGTTATGTGAAGGAAATTGCAGAAGAAGTTTGGAATTAATCCATAGGCTCTAACTTTGCTCTGGTGGAAATCAACATAATAAGAAATAAAGAAGCCACTCCATTTTTTGGAGTGGCTTTGTACTCAGCTATTATACGGTAACGGCGGCTATCTTCTACCTAGTGTCTCCCAAATTCCATGGAGCCAGGAGTCGAATTCAGCATCTTTGTCGCCCTCGTAAGTATCATAGATATCCAGACGTGTCTTTTGCAATTTTTCCTTGAATTGCTCGAATGTGTGACCTTCAGGAAGGCTTTTTTTAATCCGCAGCAAAATTTTGTTAGTACCTTTAAACAGCTCACCTTTGTTTTTGGCAGGCATTTGTACATCTTCATCTAACTGCTTCAGCTTGAAATATGCGGCTTCACGCACCTGGAACACCTGATCATTTTTCAAAACATGCTGAAGTAACTTAATGGTAGGGGCTGTATCCCAGTTTCCCAATTCGTTCACCGCATTCAGTCTGTCTCTCCAGCTTGACGTCCGGTTAGCCGCTCGTTTGAGCTCTTCAAAGTTCTCCGGTAGTTCGTTAACTGCTCCAATATCATGGTTGTTCGTCAAAATTCGATCTCCTTAATCATCGCCATCTCGGCAGAATGATGAATGTATTTATGTGAACACTATTATAGCACGAACCTGACTAAACTACTCCTATGAAGCCGATTGACAGCCTATACATCACATTCACCAATTCATGTTTTTGTATGTAATCACTCATATGGATGTATCAACCGATCTATTCTCCTTGACAATCTTTTTTCTCTTAATGAAGTCTACCGTGTACACCCAACCAATCAGTCCACATAAAACAAAACCAAATGCATGCAGAGATCCGTAAATGGGAATAAAATCGAGTATAGTTAGGGAAAACATGTTTCTCAGTAGCGGATATAAAATGGAAAGCACAACAACCGTGTAAAAGGCTAGACAAGATAGGCCTAAAAGGATGGTCGCCTTATTATCCAAAGAGAGTTTCCTCAAGTAAGCAAGGAGATAAGCGGTGTAAACCACAATATTACAGGCGAACAAAGTGACACCAATGTATTCAATTGGCTTGGAGAAAATCATACCAATAGCAATCAAGATGGGTCCGATGATATCGATGGTAACAATCCAGGGATACCAGCTTTTCTTCGTCATGATGCGTCCCAATTCACCAATAAAAATCGGAACGATAGCAGATGAAAAATGAAAGTGGAGCGAGCTTAACGCGTGCGTTGCAGGATTAGCTTGGAAGAGGTCCAATTGATATTGATATAAGGTAAACCAAATGCCCCCGATAAAAAAATAAACGAGCCCCGCGCCAATCGCTATTTCCGCTGCTTTTCCTTTAGAGATCATAATAGTGGTCAAGCCATAGATGCCAAGTAGCAGTGTGAACAGTAGCCACCCAAGGGACAGAATCCCTGGGATTGTCGTACTTTCTAACCCCCACATCTTACTACTCATTACAGAGGCTAGGGTAAGAAGCGCAGCGGGAAATTGAAGCCATTTAATAGCAGCATAAACCATTCGTTGCGATTCATGGGGTTTCCTTTCTAACTACGTTTATCGTAATAACTGCCTGCATCCAGTTGCGCAGCGTTCTTTAGTATAGATCGGCAATTCTTCTTTTAGTAGTCTAGCACATTTATTTGTCAATATATGAAAATAACCTTATCCTACTGCGAGAAGGGTCGATATGGGAGAATATCAGTCATGTAATTAACTATGATTTTCCCCAAGAAAATGAAAGCTATGTTCACCGAATCGCTCGTACAAGAAAGAGGGGAAAATCGAGGACAGCAATCTCCTTCGCTACGCCGACAAAGGACAGGTTGATGGATTCATTGAAAATAGCCCTAAGAGACGCTGGAGTGATGTCCGCGTCTCTTTTTTCTGCGTTCTGATGTTTATTTATCGAATATATTAAAAAATAAAGGTAAATTTCCGATAATAAATATGCGGTTATATGCCATAAATCGACATTTATCAACATTTTCCTAGAAAAGGTGATTTAATATATGTTTTCACCGTTCCAAAAGAAGAAGAGTAGACTTGAGCAGCAATCGAGAGAGGATCTTGACCTTGACATGAGGAGGGACTTGGACGAGCCACAAGAGGAAGTGTCGCTAAATTCGACTCCTTCCGAGGTGAAGGAAGAGCCTTCAAGTTCTGTTTTAATCAATAAGGGTCTTTTGGATAAGAGCTCGCTTGATCTGGTATTCGCCGTAGAGCAGATGATTAAGGACAAGCAGCATGTCGAAATGAGTCATAATGATTTGCAGGATCGACTAAACCATTCGAACGGACAAAACGATCGTTTGAACAGAGACCTAAAGAACTTGGGCAAGGTCATTGAGGAACGCGAGAAGAGCATTTTGGAGCTGGAGCGGAAGCTGACCGATAAGAATCTGAAGGTCGATCAAATAATGGAAGACTTTCGGGAGCTTCAATCCACTATGTCTGGTCAAAATGAGGAGCTTAAAGGTGTAATTGAGCTCGAACGCCAGAATTATGCCGGCCTGCTTCAGAAGCACAATGAGATGATTACCGATAAGAATAAGAGAATCAGCGAGCTTGAGGAGAAGAATGTAAGATATGAATCCGAGCTCACTCAAATGAAGCAGAAATTCGATGCTCTTCGCCAGGAGAAAACGCATCTGCTTAATGTTGTAAATGACTTTACTAACAGATTGACATCTCCGTTTGCATCGAACGCAGGAATAACCGAGGAATCTCCAATCGATTAAAGTCATTGCTGATCGGAAGAGAGGACGAATGGTATGGAGACATACATTACGCAGGTAATGGAGCTGTTATCGCTAGGGAAGACCTCGGATGGTGTAAATCAAATCACGGTCGCAGTGTCCCAAGAGGATAGGCAAGCTATATACGAGATTAATATTGACGAGTTTACATATCTTGGGCTTGAAGTGTTGAAGCCACTAAATGGAGACAGGATCAGACTTTCTCCCTATTCCAAGTGGGATCCATACCGAAATACCTTTTATAGTTCCATAATCAGAACTACAGAAGTTTCCCGGGATGTGCAGTATTTTGCATGCAGTGAAGCATACATAAATGAAATTAAGCGGCTCAGGAACCTTCCGCCCGTTCCAGTGGAGGACAGAGTAGAGGAACCCGCTCAGCAACGGACACAACTCCTGAGGCAATTCTCTGCACATATGCCCAAAATTTTGATTCTGTCCCTGGTAACTATCGGCTTGCTGATTGTTCTATCTATCACTTCGAAGGGGAATGACGATTCTTCAAATACGTTTAGCGGATCAGTCGGGGTGGCGATGGCTGGGGAAAAAGACGATGATTTTGAAGCGCCGATGGTGCTTACAGCTATAAGTGAACCATACAAGACGGAAACTTCAGTTACGGCTGCCAAAACAGATCCTATCGTCCTATCACACGTATCCGATCAGCCTGACAGTAATCATGAATCCTTTGAGGTCATCGATATTGATAAAGAGGAGTCTTTCTTTGGTTTGCCGAAGGAATATGTGGCTTTAACCTTTGATGACGGACCCTCCACGCTTACGAAGCAGTTTGTGGACATTCTGACAGAACAGAAGGTAGCGGCGACATTCCTGTTCGTGGGGCAGAAGGTGGGACGTAATAGAGATGCCGTTATCTATGCGAGCGAACATGGAATGGCGATTGGGAATCATTCATGGGATCACAGTTTGCTTCCGAAAGACACCCCGCAGGATCAGAACGAGAGCTTGTCGAAGACAAACCGCGTTCTGGAATCGCTGACGCATCATAACGTGACTTTGTTTCGCCCACCATACGGTGCGGTTAACAACGAACTTGTCTCCGAGGTCAGGAAGTTGAATATGAAGACCCTCCTATGGAATCGCGATCCGGAGGACTGGAATGCGAAGAAACCAGAGGACATTATTCGATATTTTCATCAGGTCGAAGCTGCTGGGGGAGTATATGTGCTGCACGAGAACAAGAACACATTAGAAGCACTTCCAGCTATTCTTAAACACTTAAAAGAAAAGAATTTAAAATTCGTCATCTTCAAATAAAATAGACCTCAGAGCAGATTGAAACCCTAAGAACTAGCTTTGGTTAAAATCCAGATACAGGTATGTCCTTTCTCTATCAATCTTTAAATTTTTTACATCCATTTAATATATTCTACGACTTTTATGAATTGAACTATGGTAAAATATTTCAGGATCTATAATTGGAGAGGGGTTTTGTTAATTCATGTATTGGAAAAAAGTTCTGGGCCAAAGCACAATTCGTGTGGCAACTGCTGCACTATTACTCACCCAACTATTGGGCGCAGCGGGTTCTGTCTCTGCCGCAGGCAAAGATGTAGAAGTACACTTGATTGGTATCAATGACTTCCACGGTCAGTTAGATACCACATCGATCGTTAGTGATAAAAAGGCAGGAACGGCTCCAATTCTAGCAACCTACTTAAAAGAAGCACAAGCAAAATATGAACATTCCCTTCTCTTCCATAATGGAGACTCTGTGGGTGCATCTGCTCCAGTCTCATCTCTCGATCGTGACGAGCCTACCATGGAATGGATGAATATGATGGGCTTCGATGTAGCTTCTCTGGGCAATCATGAATTCGACCAAGGTATCGCTGCTTTGAAGGCACAAATCTTCGGTGGCCTTGATCCAAAAGAAGGCAAAGTAACTCATGCGGGTGCTAAATTTGATTACGTCAATGCAAACGTGATTGAAACTGCCACTGGCAAAACATTGATTAAGCCCTATGTTATTAAAGAAGTGGGCGGAGTCAAAATCGGATTCATCGGATTAGTGACGAAATCCACACCTGCCAAAGTATCCCCATCTGGGACAGCTGGCGTGCGTTTCCTAAGTGCAGAAGAAGAAGTTGAAGCCGTTAATAAATATGCAAAAGAATTGCAAGATCAAGGTGTAGAAACGATCATCGTTTTGGCGCATGATCCAGCATCAACCAAAGAAGGCGTAACCACTGGAGAAGCGGCTGATTTGGCAAAAGCTTTGCCAGCAGATTCCCCTGTTGACGTTATCGTCGCAGGTGACAATCATGCCTTGGCTAACGGTGAAGTGAATGGAAAATTGATCGTTCAAGCGTATTCTTATGGTACGGCATTTGAAGATATTAAATTGATGATTGACCCTGCTACTGGGGATGTAACTGAGAAATCAGCTACCGTTACAACGACTTTCCAAGAGGGTGTAAAAGAAGATCCTGAATCTTTAGCTATTATTAAAAAATCATTAGACAAGCATCCTGAGCTGACTAAGCCAGTAGGTACAACGGATGGTTCTGTTACCCGTACAGATGCTTATAATAACGAAGCCGCTCTGGGCAACCTTATTGCAGATTCAATGCGTGAAGCAGACTTTGGGGATAAAGCAAGTGCTGCTGACTTTGCATTTATGAATCCAGGTGGTATTCGTGCGGATCTGCCAAAAGGCGATGTGACCTTTGCTGATCTTGCTAAAATCCAACCTTTTGGCAATACTCTAGTGAAACTGGAGTTGACTGGCGAACAAATTAAAACGTTGTTGCAGCAACAATGGGGTACCAACGCTGACGGTACACCAAACACCAAAACTCTACAGATCTCTGGCTTGAAATATACTGCAGATTTCAATAAACCAGTGGCAGAACGTGTTACTAGTCTAAGTCTTGAAGATGGCACACCTATTGATCCTGCAAAAACATATACGGCTGTAGTTAACAACTTTATGGCTGCAGGTGGAGATAACTATAAAGTGCTAGTAGATGCCAAATCATCCTTGGCTGGTCCTATCGATCTGGATGTATTCTACCAGTACATTGTAGATACGTATAAAGGCGGCGCTATTCAAGCTAAAACAGAAGGACGTATCACGAATCTAGCTGCATCTACAGAGGAAACAGAAACACCTGCAACCACAGAATTCATTTCCCGTGCTGAATTTGTAAGTGCTCTTGTAGACCTGTTGAAACTGAACGAAGTAGCTACAGCACCTGCATTCAAGGATGTTGCTGCTAACGCTACATATGCAGATGCAATCGCTGAAGCGACTCATGCTGGATTCATTCAAGGCTACGGTGGTAACTTCAATCCTGATCGTGATATCACACGTGAAGAAGCAGCTACCATTCTTGCTAAATTGCTGAAAGATCAAGCTTCTGATAAAAATGCGGCTACGATCATTGCAGGTTTTGAAGATGGCAAAACCGTGTCTACCTATGCAGTGAAATCGATGGCTAAACTGATTGACAAAGGTATTCTTAGTGCAGCAGAGAAAAACCTGCTTCAACCTAAACAAGGTCTTTCTACTAACGATGCAAAAGCTTTAATTCAAAAAGCAGTTGCAGCAAAAGCTTCATAAGTTAGAACTTAATTAGAATTTATTCAAATCTTATATTAAAAAAGGAAAACACATCCTATTGGGTAAATAAGCTTTCCAGGAGAATGCTATATCCCAATTCAGGATGTGTTTTTTTGTGTTTACATACGGTAGATCTTAACTTGACTTTAGTTTGTCAAGTTTTTTGGCGATCCAATTCGGTCTAAGAGGATATGAGTCAACGCATTGGCGCCGGGATTTACTGAAAAGGAAGCGGCGACACGGTTGATCGAGAGGATGGCTGAGCAAGCCGAAATGGATTATCTATAGCTGCTCGCCAGCAGTTAATGGACGTGCTTGGCGGGATTTCTTGGACATTTGCCCAGTCGCCCTTTCGGCGAATGCATATGATGATTATGCCTACTCATGGAAAGGAGCGATCACATATGGGATTTTTTCCAATGCCGGGACCTGGCGGAGGGTTTCCAGGCGGACCGGGAGGGCCGGGAGGTCCAGGTTTTCCTGGGGGTGCACCGGGAGGCGTTCAAGCGCCGACGGCTCCTCCACCGCAGTTCGTACCGCAAATGCAGACCGCCACATATGCTATCGACCCCGGCGGGATCAGACGCTGCATGTTCCGTAACACATACATTTGGCTGAACAATGGCGAGCAATTCTGGTTCTTCCCGGTATTCGTTGGGCGTAATTCTGTTGCAGGGTTCAGATGGTTCGGTTTCTTCTGGGGATACTTCGGTATTGATCTGAATCGGATTAGCTCGTTCACGTGCTTTTAAGACAGACAGCGAAAGAGAACAGCCTGGGGCTGTTCTCTTTGTTGTGTACCGTATCCTAAATAAGGAAGGAAACCATGTTACAACACAACATGGGCTTATCTTTTACATATGGAACAGTCGTATGAGTGTTGATATTTCTTCTATGGTTTCTTGTTGTCCATTTTTGATCCACGTCATCCAAATTTTAAAAACACTGGCATGGCGGAAGCTATCCTTATCCAGGATTGTTCGTCCGCATTTCTATCAATTTAACTTTATATATTCAGAGGAATTTCCCTAGTTTTGTCGAAATAGGTTGAATTATGATGACAAAAAGAAAAGCGTTTCTGATTACGGGTTCATTCTTTATCATATTACTACTAATTCGAATCATCTGGGCTTTTTTTCAGGCATCGCCTGATCACTCCTATGCGGTTCGGGGAGAGCTGGATTTGCGCAGTTTCGACTTTACCAATGACGACACGGTTACACTCGACGGAGATTGGGAGTTCTATCCTGGCAAGTTCATAATAGAAGGCGAGAATAGAATCTCATCTGGAGAAGGGAGGACGTTCATTCAGGTTCCTGGAGATTGGAAATCGTCTTTATCCGCGAATCACACGCCCTATGGCTATGGTTCCTATCGTCTGCGCGTCAAGGTCAATCCGGATAACGAACTCACTTACGGCATCCGTGTCCCGAACGTACCTACAGCTTCTGAGCTATATGTGAACGATCATCTTTTGGCGGGCGATGGACAGCCGGCGAAGAATAAACAGCAGTATACTGCTCGAAGCACACCCTACACCGCTATTTTCAAGGCGGAGACAGGGGAAATTGATATTGTCGTACAAGTTGCGAATTATGACAACAGTAAAAGAGGCGGTCTGGTAGGGTCGATCAAGTTTGGCAGTCAGCATGCAGTGGAGAAAGAAGTAGGGTTTTCCGTCAACATGCAGTTAGTCGTGGTTGTCGTTCTGATGATTCATGCTTTGTATGCACTTATTCTGTACGTGATCGGTAACCGGGATAAATCTTTGATCTATTTCTTTATGCTCATTGTCAGTACCGTTGTCATGACACTGCTCGACGATGATAAGCTTTTAATGAGTTGGCTGCCGATCATAAACTACGAATGGTCCATTAAACTTATCCTTCTGTCCTTTATTGGAGTAGGTGCCTTCCTGCTGCAATTTTCCAAAAGTCTACTGCCCGAGCATGCGGAGAACAGGGTGTTCCGATGGTTCCCATATCTCTGTGTAATTGCTGCGTTGCCAATTGTTTTTTTGCCGACCAGATTTGCACTAAGCGGGTTGACCGTATGCTACACCATAGATTTGATCGCTTGTGTGTACTTTCTGATGTTCTCGCTGCGCACAGCTTTGAAGACTGATATGAATGCCATTTATTTGGTCGTGGGTCTGACCAGTGTTTTGACTAATATCATTGGAGGTTATATCAAGGGCTTGCTCGATACGGGCTATTACCCAATCGACCTGGTCGTTGCATTCTTCGCGTTTGCGTCTTTCTGGTTCAAAAACTATTTCCGCCTTTCCGCCCAAACGGCCAAGCTCGCCCTAAAGCTGAAGAAAGCGGACAAGATGAAAGACGATTTTCTGGCCAACACATCCCATGAACTGCGAAATCCGCTGCATGGCATACTTAACATCGCCCAGACCGTCCTGGATACCGGTATTAACGGTCAAGATAACAAAAACAGAGAGAACATGAAGCTGCTTATTTCCGTAGGCAAGCGGATGTCATACATGCTTAACGATCTGCTGGACATGACACGGCTTCAGGAGAATGGCATTCGCCTGAACCTAGGAAGTGTGCGCATTCAGGGAGTTGCAAATGGAGTAACTGATATGCTTCGTTTTATGACGGAAGGCAAACAGATTATTATTGTCAACGACATTCCGGCCAACTTTCATAACGTCAAGGCCGATGAAGACCGACTTGCGCAAATTTTGTTCAACCTGCTTCACAATGCGGTGAAATATACAGATCAAGGACGTATCACAATAAAGGCCGAGGTCAGGGAGAGCAAGGCGAAAATTACTGTTGCCGACACCGGCATCGGGATCGATCTAGAGACACAGCAAAGGATGTTTGCGCCTTATGAGCAGGGAGACTCTGGCATAACAGCGATTGGAAATGGACTCGGGCTCGGGTTAAGTATATGTAAGCAGCTGGTGGAGCTGCACGGAAGCACGTTGGAGGTTAGCTCCATTCCGGGCCAAGGTTCAGCATTCAGCTTCACCTTGCCGCTTTCCGATGCATCCAGCTGGCAAAGCGAGACTGCAATGATCGTTCCGGGCTCGACCGTATATGCAGAAGATGAGGTTTCCGCTACCTCTGGACCCCGTATTGATCTTACTATACCGGATTCGGGGACCGATTCGGACCGACCAAGCATTCTGGTCATAGATGATGACATTGTCAATTTAAATATATTGAGCAATCTCCTTGCTTCGGAGAAGTATAACGTCGCTACGGCCGTAAACGGACGTGACGCGCTGGCCATTCTGGATACCAGAGAATGGGACTTGATCATTACCGACATTATGATGCCGCATATGTCTGGGTATGAGTTGTCCCGCTTAATTCGTGAGCGCTTTTCCGTCTCAGAGCTTCCCATCTTGCTCTTGAGCGCCCGCAGCAGACCGGAAGATATAGATCTCGGATTCCTGTGGGGAGCTAATGATTACGTGTTGAAACCTGTAGATGGGATGGAATTGAAGTCTAGGGTACGTGCATTGACTGATTTGAAGCAATCCGTACGCGAAAGGCTGCGCATGGAAGCAGCATGGCTTCAGGCGCAAATTCAACCACATTTTCTGTACAACACGCTCAATTCGATAGCCGCGCTCAGCGAAATCGATAATGAGAAAATGAGCGCATTGCTTGAAGCATTTGGCGACTATTTGCGGGCAAGCTTCGATTATCGCAATTTGGAACGGCTCGTTCCGCTTGATCATGAGCTTAGTCTTGTCCGCTCATATCTGTATATTGAAAAGGAACGTTTTGAGGAAAGATTAGACATTCACTGGGAGGTTGACGTAAGGGTTCATTTGAAAGTCCCCCCGCTCTGCCTACAGCCTCTTGTCGAAAATGCAATAAGACATGGAATACTAAGTCTTGTTGAAGGTGGAGAACTTCATATCCGAATAACCGAAAAAGAACATGAGGTGGAAATTTCGGTTGCAGATAACGGTATAGGAATGGATGAGGACACGGTTAGGAGCGTTCTGGACAGTCAGCTGGAAGGAAGGTCGGGAATTGGCTTGCCCAACACGGATCGGCGATTGAAACAAATATACGGCAAAGGGTTGCAAATCCGTAGTACTCCAAACCAAGGTACGATGATCAGTTTTGTTGTGCCAAAGAATTAGAGAGAGGAAAGGCTGAGCCTTAGTCATGAAGAAATATTAGGCTGGTGGAATTAAATCACTAATGGAGGTGCCTCCACCGTTTGTTCAATCACCAGTTATACTGTAGGATTGGACGAACGGTTTTTTATCCACCGATTCCATGGAAGCCGGGCACCGATTTAAGTCCCGTCATCTAATGGCGCACAACGACTTTATCCAATTCATTCCACTTTGTATACCATTCCAATACGTAGGGACTCGGATCGGCCTCTGCTTCTTGTTTCAATATTCGAATCATAAATTCATACTGTTTATGAACCGAAACCGTGTCATTGAGTCGAGCATATATATTCATAAGTGAAAGGTAACTATCTTCGTTCAAAGGATCTTTCTTTTGTATTTGATGATAAACGCCAAGCGCTTCAATATTCATGTCGTGAGTACTGTAAAATTGCCCCAACTGCTGAGCATGCTGCAGCCATAGTGCCTTGAGCCTTTGGCGTTCACTCTCCGCCCATGTATAATGATCCTCTTCGTAAAAATTAGCACGATACATATCGAGCAATCGCTGATGTTCAGGAGCATGTTCGAATGAAACAGGGTTCAATTGGCGAACTTCTTGCTCCCATTCTTCTGCATCAATTCGCAGCTGTTTTGACTCAAGGATATATCCGTACTGAGAATATCGGATCGAGATATAGCCTTCTCCGACTGTATTCTTCCATACGCTACGAATCCGATTAATACTCGTCTGAAGGTTGGCGAGCCCTTTCCGTTCGTCTAATTCCGGCCAAAGCAATTCCAGCAAGGCATCTTTGCTAATGATTTTTCCACGATGATACAGCAAGTAGGCAAACAATTCTTTCGCTTTCGTCGTTCTCCACTTCAGGAATTCCAATTCCCCGTTTGGCTTTCGGATTTGCATGGCGCCCAAGCAATGGTATAGCAATCCTTCTTCTTTTGCAGATTCCAATTTATGCTCAACAGTGCGCTCCCGTAAACGCTGTATGGTTCGGCTCAAGCGTTCGCGTCTTAACGGCTTCATTAAGTAATCAATCGCATCCAGTTCGAATGCCTCAATTGCGTATTCCTTATAGGCTGTCACATAGATGATTTTGGTGTTCGGTGAGACAGAACGTATTCTCTCTGTTGCCCTCAAACCATTCAATCCTGGCATATGGATATCCAGAAAGACAGCGTCGGGCTTAGCTTCGCCAATATGATGGATCGCTAACTCTGCCTTCGAGAAAGAGCCGATTACTCTACAATCGTGAAATTCCCCCAGCATTTTTTCTAACCTGACTAATGCCAGCCGCTCATCGTCTACTAACATAACGTTCATACATATGCAGCCCCCAACCGTTGAACATTGGATTCATATTTCTCATGCTATATCTATATCGGTAAAAGATGAGAGCTACTTAATAAGGAAATCATTGATCCGGAATGGTGAGTAGGTAACCCATCTGTCCGTCGAACCCTATTTTTTGTGGTTAGAGTTTGGTTAGAGATTTTATCTATAATGTTGTGCATAGAAAACTGTTCTTTTTTGGTCTCTTCGCTATATGTCTTGTTGCATTCAATTGTGGCATCGCGGCATGGCACCATAGCGTAAAAATGATCTGCCGTGGCGGGGAGAGGTGATGTTGCTGTAAGACAAAGTCGGCAGATCAAGAGGAAGCCTGCTAAAACGGAAAGAAATCTGCGATATGGATTTTCAATATGCTTTCATTAGGAGGAGAGAACAAAAGATGAAATTAAAAAATCGAAGAATGGTATCTTTTCTAATGGCAATCGTCATGGTATTGGCGATGATCCCTTTTCATCCATTAGAAGTAAAAGCAGCGGAAACACCAACAATTGATCTCGGTACTCCGGTTGGATTATCTGCAACAGCCTATCAGCTACCAAGTGCTGCATTTGGTAGCACAGGTGTCGTTGATGCAGGGGGCGGATACTTTACCGTGGCTGTAAATAGTGGCTCTATTACTGTTGATGTTGGATCACTATCAAATGGTATTACCGAGTTGACTAGTGGTATAAAAATTAGTGGGATTACTACTGACCAGTCTACAGCTACAAATAGAGTGTTTAATTTTTCAAGCGATACTACTTATGAAGATATTCAAGCTGCAATCCAAAATATGACATTTACCAAAATTTCAGGACAAACCCAAAGTGTCACAGTTAATGTAACACCAGGGGCACCATTGACCGATGGAAAAACCTCAATCCGTACCTACAATGGACGCCATTTTGTATATGTGGCAAGACAGAGTACCATGGGCTTTAAAGATGCTGTGGATATTGCAACGAGCAATCACGGACATCTTGTAGAGCCAACAGCAGCCGATCCTGGTGAAGTGTTTGCGATTGCCAGTATGTTTAAAGAATTTAAGAGTGTAAGTCCCTGGTCGGCCGAGGGGGGAATCTGGCATTTTTTAAGCTTTATAGGTGCTACTAAAACTCAAGGACCTAATTGGGACACTGCTGTTTATAGCCAAACAAGGTATGTAACAAACCCCAATCAGGAAACAGGTCTCGAGTCAAGTCTTCTGCCGAATGGAACCCCCATCCATCTCACACTTATGCTAGACAAAGATGATACTAAAATAGGTTACTTACCCGTAAATAATACACACGGAGTTACTAGCCCATATAAAGATCCAGGAGTTATTGTCGAGTATAATGCTGATGAGATCAGTAACATCATCACTACCACAAAAGATGTTACAAGTTTTGAAACGCCGGAATATCCGGGAGGGGTAAAAGGCGCAGCTCTGTGGTTAAAGGCGAGCGATGGCGTTCAGACCACTAACGGAAAAGTGGTATCCTGGACGGATCAGACGACAGGCAAAGTATTTACTACCAATGCAAGTAATGACGGAGTTACGCTTAATGAGAGCCTTGGAAATTTCAATTCTGCGGTAGCTTTTGATGGCACAGGGAAGATGGATGGGGACAATAATACGTCAATGAAGGTGCAGGAGATTTTCGGGATAGTCAAGCAAAACTCCAGAAATGCTGTATTTTCTACTGTGCCAACTGGATCGCAAAATGTCCAAATGTTTTTTGGAGATGATGGTAACCAGACTTTAAGCATCTATAATAATGTGTCTGGCGAAGCAAATCTCCCTAATCATCAGTTAAATGCACCGACTGCACGAAATAACGATAAACTTAGGTTACTTGCAACATCTCCCCAACAAAAAACAGCTTGGGAGAATGGAGTAACAGGTGATACTAAAAATAATGCGTTTACAGATTATGGGGCTAAACTCACGTTAAGGCTAGGTGATAATAGCAGTGGGACGAACCCGCTAACTGGACAAATTTCGGAATTAATCATCTTTGATGATACGAAAACATTGACTACAGATGAAATGAATCGGATAAACAGTTATCTTGCATTCAAATACGGAGTGACGCTAAAAACCGGCACTGCCACTAATAATACTGCAACCGACTATGTAGCCAGTGATGGAACGACGAAGATGTGGACAGCGGCAGATAACGTGGGTTACGGTAATCGTATTACCGGTATCGGTCGTGACGATACAAGCGGGCTTTACCAAAAACAGTCAAAGTCTGCTGACCAAAATGCCAATGTTACCATCGCGTTGGGTAACTCAGTAAAGGCATCTAATTCGGCTAATCCGAATGAAATAGTGGCAGATAAATCGTTCCTTACATTTAGTGATGATAATGGCAGCAATGTATACAACCAGGATGTTACGACTATTGCAGATGCTCCTGAAGGTCTGACACGCATGGCTCGCAACCTGATGATTGAGAAAACGGGCAATTGGGAAGATACGGAGATTACGCTACAATTAGATGATTTTGATGCATTATACGATTATTATTTGCTTGTTGATAACAAGATAACAAAATTAATAGCCGGACAAGTGGCGCTGAACAGCAGCCAGCTTGTGGGTGGAGGAACCTTTACATTCGCCAGAGCGTTAAAACCGGTTTCCACCCTCACCACCCCGGGCAACGTTCATCTTACAGGCAGTGAGTTGGCATGGGACTCGGTGGAGCATGCAGACAAGTATGAAGTGACAATCACCCCTGAGAATGGGACACCGGTAACCGTGGAAGTCACGTCGGGAACCAAGCTTGACCTGTCGACACTGAATCCACCGCTGACCGCCGGCAACTATGACCTGACAGTGATCGCCAAGTCGAACGATTCGGCGTATACGGACTCCGCACCGTCGGATAAGGTGACGTACACGAGTGGGTCTGCAATCAACAAGTCTGCGTTGCAAACGGAAGTAAATCTCGCAACCGACTTGGACGAATCGAACTACACGACCGAAAGCTGGGCGAACTACCAAGTTGAGCTGAGCGCTGCGCAAGCCGTGCTCGACAACCTGAATGCGACGCAAATCGAAGTGAACGAGGCGTTGGCAGCTCTGCAAGCAGCAAGACAAGCCTTGGTTGAAGTTACGGTCGACAAGTCCGCGTTGCAAACGGAAGTGAATCTCGCAACCGACTTGGACGAATCGAACTACACGACTGACAGCTGGGCGATCTATCAAGTCGAGTTGGTGAAAGCGAAAGAAGTGCTGGCTAACGAGGCAGCGACTCAGAATCAAGTCGACGAGGCATTGAAAGCCCTGCAAGCAGCAAAAGCAGCATTGATAGATACCACGGCCAAGTCCGTATTAACTGGACTTCAACTCAACAGCTTGAATGGAACGCCAATCGGCTTGTCTCCAACCTTCAATGGGAGCACAACCAAGTATACTGCTTCCGTGATAAACAGCGTCTACGCAGTGACGATTCTTCCAACGGTGCTTGATCCAAATACAAAGCTGGAAGTATCCGTCAATAATGGCTCATGGCAGGAAGTTCCAAACGGTCAGGCCAGCGGTAATTTGTCCTTAAATGTAGGCACGAACACGATTGTTGTGAAGGTTACGGACACCAAGGGCAACGTAACGGAGTACACATTGACTGTTTCAAGAGAATCAAGCGGGAGTGGAAATAACGGTGGTGACAATGGCGGAAATACAGGCGGCAACAGCGGAAGCACGCCACCAGCATCTGTAACACCGACAACGCCTGTAACGCCTACAAAGCCGGTTGAACCAGGAATTGAAACATCCGTGAACGACAAGAATGGCACGTTTGCAACCGGCAAAACATCGACTTCTGGAGGCACATCGACAACGTCGGTTCAAGTCGACTTGGACAAGCTGAACGAGGTTTTGTCGCAAGGTAATGGACAGAAGCTTGCGATCCGATCTCCGAAAGACGGCGATGTGAAGGTAGACGGCTTAACGGCGGGAGTGGTTAAGCAGCTAGCCGACAAGGGAGCAAGTCTGGAAATCAGCAACCCGTTGGCCATCTATCCGGTTCCTGGTGGAAAGATGAACTTGGGAGCGGTGTCTGGCCAATTGGGTAATGCGGCACTTGACGATATTGCCGTTCACATCGACATTGCTCGTTCTTCGGACGCTTTGATTAGCAACGCCAAGAACAAAGCGGCAGCTGAAGGTTATGAGTTGCTCGTAACTCCAGTCGATCTGGACCTGACCTTTACGAAAGATGGAAAAACGGTAAGATCCGGGCAGCTGAACGGATATGCGCCGAAATATATTGCACTTCCGGAGGGCATTGACCCGAACCGGATTACGACAGGTGTTATCGTCAACCCAGACGGCAGCATATTCCATGTGCCGACGGTTGTGACAAAAATAGAGAGTCGTTACTATGCATTGATCAATGATATACGGAGTAACGGCACCTACTCTGTCATTTGGAATCCACAGGATTTCGACGATGTGCAGTCCCATTGGGGCAGATCTGACGTGAACAATATCGCTGCAAGACTGGATCTGAAGGGGAATGGCAATAACACCTTTTCGCCGAACCGAAATGTAACACGTTCAGAGTTTGCTGACATTGTCGTATTGGGTCTGGGGTTAATGCGTCAGGATGCACCAGAAAATATGTTCCCGGATGTTTCGGAATTGGCATGGTACCGTGGCTCGGTAGCAATCGCCAATGAATTCGATATCGTCCGCGGTTATAACGATGGAAGCTTCTACGGTAATCAGGAAATTACTAGAGAACAGGGATTTTCGATGATCGCCCGCGCATACCGTTTAATAGAATCGGGAGCCGCGTTGAGCGAAGAACAAGCAACTTCGGCACTGGCTGGGTACAAGGATTCGCCTGACGTATCTGCTTGGGCAAAAGCAGACGTAGCCCAACTGATTGCAGCCGATATTATCCAAGGTAACGGACAAGAGGTACTCAGTCCAAAAGAACCAATGACACGTGCGGAGGTCACGGCATTAATTGCTAGAATGTTGAAACAAACGGACATTATCGACAAGTAAAATTAGTTCAAACAAGGGTGAAGGAACAATGATAAAAGGCTACTGACATCACGTTGTCAGTAGCCTTTTTGTATATTAAGAGCATGCGAATAGCGCAGTGCTTTGGAGATAGGGTGACCTTTCTCATCATATGATTATAGAGGTGGAATTTATTCATGAGCAATGTCAAATGGGAAGTGGATCCGGACCACAGCTCTGTTGAGTTTTCGGTGACGCATTTAATGATTAATAAAATCAAAGGTGTATTCGAGCAGTTCGAAGCGGTTTTAAGTTTTGACCCCAATGATATAACAACCCTGGGTATTCAGGCTTCCATCGACGCCAATAGTATGACTACTCGCCAGCGGCAACGAGATGAACACCTGAGGAGCGAAGAGTTCTTTCATGCTTCCAAGTATCCAGCGATTACGTTTCAAAGTACCAACTGTGTTCTTACTGGCGAGCGGCAATATGAGCTTGCAGGCAATTTAACGCTGCATGGAGTAACAAAACCTATCACTTTCCATACCGTTTTTGAAGGGTTTAATAAAGACCCTCGAGGCCGGGAACGTGTAGGATTTCATTCGACTGCCAGTATCGATCGTAATGAATTTGGTTTGAGCTTCAACTCGCCTCTGGAAACGGGTGGAATTGGCGTAGGAAATGAAGTAAACATCGAGCTTTATATCGAGGCAATTCGAATAGATTAGCATGGTTACATGATACCTGAAGATGCACTCGCCATAATCGTGGCGAGTTTTTCGTTGTGTATACCACAGTCCTATTCCTAGTATTTTTCACCTATACACTAGCACAAATGCGAATACAACTTTTTTACCAAAATATATACAAGTTGCGCGTTTACTGTCTACCATTTCGGTGTTATACTCACAATATTCAAAAAGAATTTGTGAAAATATGTCGAATTGAGGCTTATTAGGATGATTATGGATAAAAACGAAGACGGCAAAACGATCATCCTTATTCCATCGCTGGAGCCAGATGAGAGACTTCTAGCCTATGTACGGCAATTGCGAGAATATGGCTTGACTAATATTGTCATTGTGGACGATGGGTCTGGTGAAGCGTATCAGTCGATTTTCGAAGAGCTGAGTGTGAACGGGTGTGTTTTGCTGCGGCATGCGGAAAATCTGGGAAAGGGTGCTGCACTTAAGACCGGATTTAAGTATATCGGACAGCAGTTCGATGCCTCTTCGTTCGTCGTAACAGCGGACTCAGATGGGCAGCACGCATCAGAGGATGTATACAGACTTGCCAAAGAAGCCAGGCAGCATCCTGATGCATTGGTTCTCGGGGTACGGAACTTCAGCGAGGGAGGCATACCACCGAAATCTTTGCTGGGTAATCGAATGACGTCCTTTATTTTTGCTATGCTTTACGGCAAAAAACTGTCAGATACCCAAACCGGGCTTCGAGCCTTTGGACCAGGACTGTTAGCGTTCATGCAAGATGTTCGCGGCACTCGGTTTGAATACGAGCTGCAGATGCTCATCTCATGCATTCAGTCTGGCATACCGATTCATACCATGCCGATTCAAGTCATCTATGAGAATGGAAATGCAGGGACGCACTTTAAAGCGGTTCAGGACAGCGCTCGGGTAATGGGTGTGCTGTTCTCCAACTTCCTGCGGTTTATTTCCTCTTCGGTTGCGAGTTCTGTCGTCGATTTGGGAATTGCATGGTTTTTGATCGACTTTTTGCGGCCTATACTGGGTCAGCAGGATTATCTAAGAATTCTGCTCGCAACCGTGATTGCGAGAATTATTTCGATTGTCGTTAACTATGTACTGAATAGGCACTTTGTATTCCGCAAAGAAGATAGCCAGGGCAGTCTATGGCGCTATTTGACGTTGTGCGGATTCGTGATTGTGCTTTCAAGTACGGGGGTATATTTGTTCCATACGATTTTCTTCGTGGATGAGAAAATTGCGAAATTTGTCTGTGATGCCTTGCTGTTCCTGCTCAGTTTTCAATTGCAGCGAAGATGGGTATTTGCAGCAAGGAGGAAGCAGCTGTAGTGCAAAACGAAAAAAGGCAACATATTTTCTTTGTCATCACCATGATTCTGATGTCGATTTATTTGCTATGGCGGATGTTCTTTACTCTGCCATGGGGAGAAGGCGTACTGAACGTCATCTTCGGCATTCTCTTGATTGTGGCTGAGACGGTAACTGTACTGACCACCTTTGAATTGTTTTTTCAAAAGATGCAAAAGGAACGTACGCAGCTCGACTTTCCCATCGTTCCTCCCGATTTTTATCCTCATGTGGATGTGTTCATTGCCACCCATAACGAGCCGGTTGATCTTTTGTATAAAACCGTCAATGCTTGTACGTTCATGGATTACCCTGACAAGCAGAAGGTTCACATCTATCTGTGTGATGATGGAGCACGACCTGAGGTGGAGGAGCTTGCGAAGCAGTTTGGCGTAGGATATCTGGGTTTTCCCGGCAACAAGCATGCCAAATCAGGTAACCTGAATAATGCCCTGAGCAAAACCTCTTCTCCACTCATTGCAACCTTTGATGCAGATATGATCCCTCAACACACCTTCTTGATGAAAACCGTCCCGTATTTCCTGCTCTCCACGTTTATAGAAGAGAACGGGAGATGGCGGCTTCGCCGTGAGGATGAAATCGACAAGAAGTTCAAGCTGGGGCTTGTACAGACCCCTCAAAGCTTCTACAATCCGGATCTGTTCCAGTTTAACTTGTATGCAGAGCAAGGAATTCCGAATGAACAGGATTTCTTCTCCAGAGAAGTGAACATCCTGCGTAATGCCTCCAATGCGGTAGCCTATACCGGAAGCAATACGATCATTTCCCGGCAAGGCATGGAAGATATCGGCGGTTTCCCGCTGAATACGATCACTGAGGATTTTGAGACAAGCATCCGCTTACAGCAGGAAGGCTATATTACTTATGCGACTCAAGAGGTTCAAGCTGCCGGGCAGACGACAACAACAGTCCCGAGCATGATCAAGCAGCGAATTCGCTGGGCAAGGGGTATTATTCAGAGCCTGCAGAATACACGTGCTCCTATATCCGAGAAGCTTCCTTTCTGGACGAGGGTAACCTATTTAAGCAGTTTCTTATACTGGTGGTCCTTTTTTAACCGTTTGATTTTCATTCTGGCTCCTATTTTATTTGCGTTGTTTGATTTCAAGATTGTAAATACTACCTTTTGGCAAATTTTAATTTTCTGGCTTCCGTCCTATTTCTTCTACAGCGTATCGATGCGTTATCTGTCGAGTAATATTCGGAATCAGCGCTGGAGTCAGGTTATTGATACGATATTTATGCCTTATCTGATATGGCCGGTTCTCCTTGAAACGCTGGGCATCCGCGAGAAAAAATTCAAGGTTACGAATAAAAGCAGAGCGAATGGACGGAAATGGATGTCTGCTCTGTTGTATGCACTTCCGCATATCTTCCTGCTCTTGCTTTCGATTGCGGCTGTGATTCGGTACGTTAACGGTAAATATGGCATCGCGCTGTTCTTCAGCAGCATCATTATTTTCTGGCTCATTCATAATATGATTGCGCTGTGTTATGCCCTGTTCTTCATGATCGGCCGCCGTGCGTATCGGGAGACAGAGCGGATTCGGGCACAGGAGGATGTCACGATTCACGATCAGGACACCAATCTTCGCTATAAGGCCAAGACAGTAGATGTATCTGAACAAGGTATTGCCTTTTATGTCCCGTATCCCATTTATCTACCTGAACAGAAGACGATCTCCCTGGTCGTAAAATCCGAACGGTACGAGGCCAATCTCAATGCGGTCATCGTTTATGTGAAACAGGATGGGGAAGGCTGGCGTTATTCCGCGACGGTTCAGCCGATTGATGAGACGGATAACCGTCAATACATGCAAATCATCTACGATCGTAAACACTCATTGCCAGAGCAGATGAACCTGTGGGATACGGCTTACGACGATATGCTTCGCAATGTGAAAAAACGTATTGTTCAACCTAGATCGGATCAGCGAAAAATGCCGAGGCTTTCCCTTCAGCTTCCAGTTCATTTCACTAATAATGCGGGCTGTACGCTGCGCAGCTTCAATTATCGTTTCTTTTCGGCCACGGGTCTCCATGGTGATTTTGCGGCAGGAGCGGTCGTTACATTTTATACGAAGAGTAATATTGAAGTCATTTTGCAGCATACAGGGAAAACAACAGCCAATCGTCGCGAAGTGCTTCTCTCGGTGGAGAATATTGATGATATCGTGGAGCGCGGTTTGATTGATCAATTGCTGAGTGATTTGACCCATCCACATGCCGAGCGTTTCACCAGAGAGGGTTAGGAGAGATAGATATGCTGTATTTGCTTCAATTTGTGATGGGAGTTTTATTGATATTCTCCTTTATGGGTTACATGCAGTTTGTTCGAAAGGCACTATCGATACGTTGGGAGTTCATCCCTGTATTTGTGTTTTCCTCCATAGCATGTATTGTCTTTCTTAGCGGTTTGGCAGGACAGCTCTACATTGGCAGCCTTGTCCTTTTTCTCGTCGGATTACTATTGTATGGAGGAATGGTGTTTCTCGGAATGCGCCGAGGAGCATCCTTTCGCATTTCTTTTTCCTTATTCCAGTTTTCATTCCTGGCAGGGACGTTCATTTTCTTACTGGTACTCTTCCAAAATCAATTGACGCACTATGATAATTTTTCCCACTGGGCGATTGTCTTGAAGCAGATGCTCAGCACAGATGCTTTTCCGACACCGGATTCGAACCTCATTGATTTTAAAAATTATCCGTTAGGGACCTCGTCGTTTATTTATTACGTCTGTCGCTTCATGGGACATTCCCAGTCCGTGATGCTCCTGGCACAAGGTCTGCTGATCTTTTCCTGTTTTTACGCCATGTTTGGCATCGTTTCCGAGAAGAAACGTTTCCTGCTGTATGCATTTCTTGGACTCGGGTTATCTACACTGTCTTTCTTCAACCTTACGATTCGGATTACCAACCTGCTCGTGGATTTCTTGCTTCCGATCTATGCGCTCGCTATCCTGGCAGTCGTATACCAATATCGTCATGATATCAAGCGAGCATGTATCATCATGCTCCCGCTTGCAGGTGTGCTGACAGTCATTAAAAGTACAGGCATTATTTTCGCAGCCATCGGCCTGATCTTCCTGGTGTATACATGGCTAAAACACAGACAAAAGTCCAGTTGGAAAGATGCACTCCCCGTGGTGGGCACCATCTGCGGTACATTGATTCCATACTTCGGTTGGAGCTGGCGGATGGCAACGGTGTTTCAGGGGGTCGATAACAAATTCGATGTGGCCACTTCCGGCATTCAATCTGGTAAAACGGCGGAGCAGATGCATGAGATTCTGTGGTTGTTCTTAAAATCAAGTACGGATATTACGACACGACCGGTCATCGGTATTGTCATTTTCCAGCTTGTAGCGATTGCGGCTTCGGTATTTGCCTATGTAGTACTCAAGAAGAAGTGGAATTTGTGGAAAGCGCTGATTGCGCTGGATGTTGTATTGTTGCTGTATTATGCAGGCATTCTGGCGTTGTATCTCTTCTCCATGCCGCTGGATGAGGCCATCAGGCTGGCAGGCTTTGAGCGTTATGCGTCGAGTATTGTGGTGCTGTTTGCCGGTGGGCTGGTGCTATGCGCTGCAATCGATCTGGAGCGTTCATTCCACTATCGGATTGGTGAAGTGCCTGATTATCAAGCCTTCAAGACGGTCGAGACGAAGGGGCATTATCAAAAAGGAATCATCGGCTGTATGGCGATTGCCGCCACCATCCTTTTATCGGAATACAACGGGATCGTCTCGATTGCCAAAACCTACGATACAACGCTCCCTTATAAAATCCATGCGGTTACCGGCGATCGCTGGTATAAAGGTGGTCAGGAGGACAACAACAGATATCTGTTCTACGCCTCGGACAGGGACCAGCAGGTCACGAATTACTACATGCAGTATGTCGGGAAGTATTTCTTGTATGCTCCGCATGTGGACGGGATCGTGTTGTTCTATGAGGATAATATGGACAATCTCCTGAGTGGCTACGATTATCTGGTCGTCGTGGAGACGGATCGTAACGCAAAGTGGTTGCTGAAAAAGCACTATGGCATTGACATGCAAGAGGGGATCTACAAGATTACCCGTTCCGGGGAACAGATCATTCTTACGCTGATGATTTGAGATCAACATTATAATGGGTTGTTCACGGGTCATGGATAGAATGAAAAAGAGGCAGATGCGGCGTTTAGCTTGCATCTGCCTCTTCTATATAAAGCACACGAAATGTGTGTGATGAACCAATTCAATAGCGGCACATAGCTCGCAAGCGAGTTATTCAATAAGGTCTTTCGTTGCGTTATACATGCTTTCTGCGTACTTGTCGACTTCATCTTGGGACATGCGCAAACGAGCGAATTGGGTTGAAGCTTCGCTAATGGAAAAGTACTTCATGTTGGAGACCTCCAAATAGGTGTTAACTCTGTCGACAGGATTAGCATACGACTTAAACCATGGTTTAAGTCAATAAGGCAATTAAATTTCTTTTGAGGACACAGTTAAATGAGATACAATGCTATTATAGATAAGGGCATCCAGTTGGATGCCTTTAAATATAGAATGAAAAGAGCTACATACATACCGAAGGTGTCGACATTAATTTAAAGTGGTGAGTGGATGAAAGAATTGTACAGTCAGGTGAACCGAAAAACATATTATATTTCCATGCTAGCAATCATTGCGCTTATGCTATCTGGATTAATCCTATCGACGACAGAATTAAGCGGGATTACAGTGGGGTATGTTATCCATTTTTCGTGTGTGGCCTTCCTATCGGTTTGTTTATTGACCTACCCCAAGCACGAAACCTATGTTTTCAGAAAGATCATCATCCTGTTTGGCTTTGCTTATTTCTATACCATGTTCTTCTTATATCCGGAGACCTGGACTACGTACATTCTCATTTGTCTGATTCCCTTACTTGCCATTTTGTTTTTTGATTTAAAATTGTTTTATTTCTCCATCATTCTGAATGGAGTTTTAATTGGGATTACGTTTGGCTATATCATCCTGATTGATCAAGGTAATATATATTCGTATTTACATCATGACATCCTGGGGAACCTCATTAATATTATGGCGAGTCAGGTATTATTATTTCTCATTTTCCATCTGTCCTTTAGTCGTATGAAAAAGCAGCAGCTCTACCATGAGCAATTACAACAATCGGAGCGTTTAAAGATGATAGCCCATTTGACGGCAGCTGTGGCGCATGAGATTAGAAATCCAGTCACCGTTGTTCGAGGTTTTTTGCAGTTATACAGAGAAGATCCTGCGTTTGATGATACAGTCAAAAACAAGTTCAAATTAATGATTGATGAGTTAAATACCGTTGAACAGATTACCTCACAGTTTCTAACCCTTTCCAAGCCTAATAGAGATCAGAAGCCAGAAAAAGTGGATGTGAAGGATGCTCTTCAGAGCGTAACAGGTCTGGTCCGTTCCTATGCGATGTTATCTGATAATCAGATGAATATCGAGGCAGAGGAGGATTGCTTCATTTTTATTAACCCAATTGAGTTTAAGCAGCTGATGATGAATTTAATTAAAAACGCTTTGGAAGCTTCGGATATAGGTAAACCCGTCACGGTAATCGCCAAGAGAAATCATCATTATATCGAGATCAAAATCATTGATGAAGGAAGTGGAATGTCAGAGGACGAGGTGAAGTCGCTCGGGACGCCGTTTTATTCGTTGAAAAGTAATGGAACCGGATTAGGATTAATGATCTGTTTTAATATTGTAGAAAAATATGACGGGGAAATTCATTATGAGAGTAAGAAAGGCGTAGGAACGACCGTTACGATTCGCTTTTTGGCGACGGATGGGGCTTATATGTCTTCTACATGAATCGAGGAGGAATGGGTATGCTGCAAAAGTTTGGTGTAAACGATCAAGTGCTGCGACAGAATATGTTTATGGCCGATGAAGTTCAGTACAATCTTATTCATCGTATTTGCGAGTCAGAGCGTTCAACCTGTCTAAAAGCATCTAATGAAACCATGATCTTTGCCCAGACCGAAGGGCACAACGCTTGGTTGTGGATTTCCAAAGAACTTGCAGCTGATCCTAAGAACAAGCTTGTGCAAGAACTTTTAGAATTTCTCAAGGGAACTGAGCTTCCGGGGATATCAGGAGATCAGGCGACTGTTGAACACTTTGCTAACGTATATTCAGAGGCTAATGGGCTTCAATTCGTTCCTTATATGATGATGGAATCCTACGTTTGTCCAGAGGTAAGAAAGCCAGCTCATGTAGAAGGGATATTGCACTTAGCTACAAGACAGCATGTGGAGACCGTGGCGGAATTTTTAGCTGGCTTCTCAGAAGCAGCTTATGGAGTCAAAGTTGAACCGTCTAGTCAAATCTCAGCAGCAGAGTCGGCTATAGAAACAGGTAATTTGTATCTATGGTTAGTAGAAGGTCACCCTGTATCCATGGCTAATATTGCACATCGCTCTCCAAGACATGCGAGAATTAATGCAGTATACACACCGTCTGCCTTTCGTAAGAAAGGATATGCAAGTGCAGTTGTGGCAGAATTATGTTCTATCCTCATATCAGAGGGTTTAGGTCCGATGCTATATGCTGATTTGAAGAACCCTGATGCGAATAAGGTTTATCAAAATATAGGTTTTGTTGAATGTGGTCAAGTGGCTGACATTAAATTTAAAATAGAAGAAAAGTAGTTTATAGATAAAATCACTGAGAATCAATCGCAGGCATATACGGCATGCTTATCTTGATTCTCAGTGGCATGCTTATTCACTCATGTTGGTGAGTCTTCTCTATTATCCATTGGATTTCGGCATTGCCAAGGTTCGCATAAATGCTTCTATATTGTCTGTCAGAAAATCGCTATTTTCTAACCCAGCATGGGCGATCATGTTCTTGATATCTTGGACAAACTCAGACAAGCTGGAAGTAGAGGCTTTTTCGAATCTGTTCTCCCCAGCGACATTGCCGGTCGATTTGGCTACGTCCTCTTTGTATTCCTTCAACCAGTCCTGATTAGTCGATACATTTTTGGCGAAACTCTGCAGGATGCTGTTCCAGTCTTTTCCGTTCACAATCGCATCCTGGAGCTTGTCCAGCGTTTTCGGTTCAAATTTCTTCATCATATAATTTAGATCGATATAATCATCTGGAGCTCCAACAGGTCTCTGAGGAGGAGTCTCGTATTGGATTTCTTTCGTCTCAGGGTCTACCGTTCTGGTTGTGGAGATGGCGGCGATTTGACGAATCGTATTCATGAATTCCGTCGCTTGATCCCCTTTCATATAGTTATCCGCGATATACTTTGCTTGAGTGAGACCCAATTCCAGCAATGCTGATCTGTCCTCTTCCCCGGTTACGTTAGTAATAAGATTGGATTGAATGATGCCATAGACAGCTTCCTTCACCTCCGAGGGTTGATCTGTAAGTAGACGATTCAATGAATCATTGATTTGAACGGTTCCAAAATATGTAGCGGCATGATTTACAATATCGGATGCTGCTAACTGTCTGGAAGCCGGACTGATCTCCACTGTGTCGTTGTTATGTGACAGTTCGGGTATCGTGCCTGTGACCAAAGATGGCTTATCCGCGCGTTGTTTCAATTGAATGTAGGTATTGAGGTCAAACTGAGTCGTACTTTGAACCTTCATAATTACACACCCCTATTCGTTTGATGTATTCCAATAATTCACTTCTCTTCATACTATCGGAATAATATTCCATATTTTTTATATGATTGGACAAAAAAAAGCAACAGGCATGTTGACGAATCGCCCATTGCTTTTTCCTGCTCTTTTTAGCCTCCGTAAATACTGTAGGCAAAGTGATACACAATATCCGTATCATTTGCACTCGGACGACTCGTTACCTTCGCCAGCACACCACAAATATCATAGTAGTGAGTGAAGCTTATGGCTCCCGGCAAGTATTGACTTATGCTCCCGGTTGAAGGAGGAAGGGATAACGTAGCAGTGAATTGGCCGCTGCTGTTTGTCATCACCTTTGCACTTCGGTATCTGTTGTTGCTGCCTTCGGACCAATAATCATTCTCCCAAATGACTTCTACTTCCGCATTGGCTACCGCATAGTTATCTGAAGTCGCGGCAACACCAGTCACCGTAAAACTGGTTCCCGTTATCCGGTAGTAGCGTCCATAGGCATATGTGGGGTAGTCATTCGGACCGCCATTGGAATTATAACCTGTGATCACGACTTTATCGGCTCTTAATACGGGCTGGAGGTGTAATGAATAGTTGTTATCCGAATAATTACTTGTTGTATACACCCGCAAATAATATGTGCCCGTGCCTAGAGACACATTGCCGTTGGTGGAGGGCATTAATGCCATCCGATTGTTGCTTAATGCACCATACAATTCAGCCTTATAGCCATTACCTACAGAGGCTTGATCCAGATCGATACGCATGGCGTCGTAATTTCTGCTTTCGGGAACCGTGATCTTATACCAATCCTGATCGACCTCCGAATTAATGGAGCGGCTTGAAAGAGTAGAGCCACCAGTTGCAACCGTGAAAGGATAAGCATGAAGCGCATTCTCATCCGTCTCGTACACATCATAGGTTGAGCTAGTTGAGACGGTTAGCGTGAATGGTTCATTGATGCTGCCTCCAACTGCGCCGTAGGCCTCAACTAAGTAGGCTTTGGAACTGGCCGTACTATTTTTCGTGCCGACATTTTCAGATAAGGTTCTTGATCCATTTCCGTAGTTATTCAGATACGTGCCATAAATTGAATAATCAATTGGTGTTGGGTTCAAATCACCAGTGGACATGTCAAATTCGTAGAGATATAGATCGTAATCTAGCTGCGCCGATGCAGGATTATCCATTTGTACTTGCAGTATGCTCCCCGGTTGTACATAAATAGGGTATAAAAAGCTGGACGTACCTTCTTGTTGGATGTAGCCCGTGTATGTATTAGTCTCTGCTGTGGCTGTAGCGATAACCGATTGCGGAGCCGAAATGAGTCCCTTTTGTAATTCTGAAGACGCGGTAGCCGATTCCAAATTTACAGATGCCTTTACCCGATGCTTCTTCAGTTTGGACGAATCCAACTCAGAAGTAGCCTTGGTAAGCTCGGATATCATTTCCCCACTTGGCTGCAGTACCTGTTCTGCGACATGGGCTTCAGGGTGAACTCCCGATTCGGCCATGCCATCGTCTGCAAACGCTTGAAAGCCGAAGGCAAAACTGAGAAATAAATTCACGACGACAACCATTGAAAGCGTCTTTTTCAAGTTTAAAATCTCCTCTCAAATTGAATAAAATTTTGCTACAATTGTATAATATACCAGTTTTGAAGGTTTGTTAAGAGGTTATTATATGATGTTTTGAAGTTTATTTGAACAAAATAGCTATATTGCATGCCACCTGTGTCAGAATCAGAGGATATGATTGTTTAGGAAGGTTCCTTCTTACTACTTCTTCGGCGTGTACCTTCTGGTTTAAAGTAGCAAGCTGTTGTCTGCAAACCTTCGATGCCATGTTGTACGGGAGTTGGGGGTTTGCTATAATTCACACAGGACGCAACTAGAAGGGAGCCCTGTACGATGAAAAAGGCCAAACATACCTGTCCCTCCAATAGCAAGGCATTCGGCTTGGCATTGCAGGCCCTTGTGTTCATGTCTAATAGTCCTAACCGCTATCCAAGTAACAATATCGCCGATCAATTATGCTCAGAAGCAACATTGATTCGCCGAATATTGGCGAAACTCGCTCAGGAGAACATTCTGGAGGTTCGTGAAGGACGCGATGGAGGTTATCGCATGAAGCAGCCGCCGGAATCGGTGACACTGGCCGATATATATCTTTCGCTTCAGACCGAGGCATCGCTGTGTGAAGGAATGCTGGATTCCACAGGCGATCACTCCTTTGGTATGCAGATGCATGACATGTTCAACGATATTACAGGGGAAATTAATCATAGCGTATTGGAGATCCTGCGAAAATACACCATCGCCGATATGGCAAACCGAATGAGTCCGATCATGGAGAATTGACAACATCCCAATCCACATATATACTGTGCTTATATTAGCACAGTTAAGTGGTTTATTTTTTTATCTTTAACTGTGTTTAATAATACACAGTATATATATGGGAGGCAAAATGGGATGGAGAGCGTAAAACAAGAGCAAAGCTTCATGGAAGTGGTAAAGGAAAGACGTTCTGTACGGCATTACGATCCTGCGTTCAACATTTCAGAGGAGGAATTGAAAGATATTCTGACTGAAGCAGCCCTTGCTCCATCTGGCGCGAATATGCAGCCATGGAAATTCATTGTCTTTAATGATCAGGCTCTGAAAGAACAATTGCTTCCCATCGCGAACAACCAGCAGCAGGTGGTAGAATCCTCGGCCGTTATTGCGGTGCTGGGTGATTTGGAGTATATCAAACAGGTGGATTCCATTTACGATCCTTCTGTAGAAGCTGGTTATATGACGAAGGAAGTTAAGGATTCGTTGGTTACCAACATGAAGGGAATGCTGGGAAGCATGGATTCTCAATATATCAAGGATGGCGTAATATTTGACTGTGGTCTATTATCGATGCAGTTCATGCTCGCCGCCAAAGCGCGTGGTTATGATACCGTTCCAATGGCTGGGTACGATAAAAATAAATTTATTGAAGCGTTCGATATTCCCGATCGTTATGTTCCAACCATTCTCATTTCCATCGGCAAAGCCTCACAACCGGGACATCCGACGACTCGACTGCCCATTGACGAGCTGACGTTCTGGAATGGTATCACAAAATAATGGAGGCCTCTCCATTGGGAAAGACACTCCTTGTGAGTTTAGTTCCTGTTCCAGCTAAAAAGAATGACTAAAGCAAAACATCTTAGGCTGCCATTATGGCAGCCTCTTCGTATTTCAGCAAGAACATGGCGACCGCAGACAAAGGGGGGTGAGGCTGGGGTTTTTCCCTTATATGGAGCAATCCCCATCAATCAAACCTTAATCCCAATACTACTCTAGCACAATCTCTTTTACTGTCTCTCCCTCAACCAGCACGGGCTGGTAGTAGGTGTTGGTGGGCAAATCCTTTTTGCCCTGCAGTTTCTTGATGACCCAATCTGCTGCGTCACGGCCCATTTGTTCTTGGGGATGAGTTAACGTCGTGAGTTTGATATTCGCGTTCTTGGCGATGTATGAATTGTCCTGGCCGATAATGGATAACTCGTCTGGAATGGAAATGCCCAGCTTTCTACATGTGTGTACGGCTTCTAGCCCGACCTCATCGTTATAACAGACAAGGGATGTCAGCGCATCTCTGTTTTCCTCCAGGAACACCTCCAGATTGGTGGAGAGGTCCGGCTTCGATGCCGTATCGAACGAAAGCACCTGCTCGGGATGAAACCGCAGCTTGGCTTCGCCCAGCGCTTTGATATATCCCTTCATCCGATACTTCCCTTGTAAATCATCCATTTTCGCGATAATGCCGATCTGGCTATGTCCTTTGGCGATCAGTTCCCGGGTAGCTAGATAGCTGGACTGCACATCATCCAGACAGAAGAAAGGCACCTCCAGCTCTTCATAAAAAGCATTGATCATCGTAAACGGTACATCCTGTTCCTTAAAGGAAAGGTAGTACGCTATGTTAGGGTTGTACAAATTACTCTTGGTCGGTTCGACAATTAGGCCATCCACACCGTAAGACAGCATCATCTCGAGCGCCTTTTTTTCTTGTTCAACGTCGTTATTGGTGCTGGCTAACAGCAACGAATAATTGTCTTCATTCAACCGGCCTTCAATGCCGCGGATAATGGAGGGGAAGATGTAATCGGAGATGTACGTCGTGATGACGCCGATTGTTTTTTTCATCGTGTTCCCGCCGGTTCTGGATCGATACAGATTGCTTACATAGGTGCCGGAACCTTTCTCACTTCTCAAAAATCCTTCGTTCGATAGCTCCAAAATAGCCTTCCGAACCGTCTGGCGGCTCACAGTGTAGCTGTCCTGCAATGCGGATTCGGTAGGGATTTGTTCGCCTACGCTATAGGTTCCGGATAGGATATTGCTTTTGATATCGTCAATGATGACCTGATACTTTGGCTTCACGCATTCCACTTCTTTCATCGTTACTTATCTATAAAAAAACATCGTTATATCCATAGTTGTACGTACATATTTTATCATGAATCGATCTGAATGGAAATAAAGCAGCCTGTTTTACAAAATAAACCGTACAAATCCCGTCCTAAAATAGAGATGTGTACCCTACAACATCACCTTTTGGGCACAGAAGTTAGATCGTTTAGACGTTATATTATAACTAATGTAAGTATAACTATTATATATTATTGACAAATGTACGTACAAAAAATATACTAAGGCTGTCAGAAAAGGAAAGCGTATTCTTTTCAATGAACCGAAATACGAATCTATTTTAATCATCTTTAATCCAATTATATTTTACTTTACCTACTGTGGTCAGAGAGGGGGCTACGTGATCATGAGTCATTTGGACATGAAAGAAGCGATTACCAAGGGAGCCACTTCACTAGGCATCGAATTTGGATCAACGCGGATCAAGGCGGTGTTGATTGACGAACGTTTTGAGACCATCGCGTCTGGCAGTTATGAATGGGAAAACCTTCTGAAAGACGGCTATTGGACGTACAACCAGGAGGATATTATTACAGGTCTTCAGACTGCGTATCGTGAGATGAAGCAAGATGTAGAGCGGAAATACGGAATCACGCTGCAAACGGTAGGCTCCATCGGATTCTCTGCCATGATGCATGGATATATCGCATTGGATAACGAGGGAGAACTGCTGGTACCGTTCCGGACGTGGCGTAATGCGACCACAGGGGCGGCTGCAAGGGAGCTGACGGATCTTCTGCAGTTCAACATCCCGGAACGTTGGAGCATCGCTCACTTGTACCAAGCGATCTTGAACGAAGAGGCGCATGTGCCTCGCATCGATCACCTGACAACCTTGGCTGGTTACATACATTTGCTGCTGACGGGCAATAAAGCCATCGGTATCGGCGACGCATCGGGCATTTTCCCAATCGACGAGTCTACGCATAATTATCACCCGTCCATGATCAAGCAGTTCGATGAACTGATTGCAAGCAAAGGTTATCCGTGGAAGGTCGAGGACCTTCTTCCCAAGGTGTACCTCGCTGGTGAGAACGCTGGAGTGTTAACCGAAGCGGGAGCCAAGCTACTCGACCCTTCGAATAATTTGCAGTCAGGCATTCCGCTCTGTCCGCCGGAAGGCGATGCCGGAACGGGCATGGTAGCAACGAATAGCGTGAGAAAGCGTACGGGCAACATCTCTGTCGGCACGTCCGTGTTCGCGATGATCGTCTTGGAGAAGGAATTATCCAAAGTGTATCCCGAGATCGATATGGTTACGACGCCGGACGGCAGTCCGGTAGGCATGGTGCATGCCAACAACTGCTCTAGCGACATCAATGCCTGGCTTGGATTATTCCGTGAATTTTCCGAAGCGATGGGATACGAAGTGGATACTGGCAAATTGTTCAGCGTGATGTTCAATAAGGCGTTGGAAGCTGACCCGGATGGTGGCGGTTTGCTGAGCTACGGTTATTACTCGGGTGAAAACATTACGGGCATCGACAAAGGTCGTCCATTGTTCGTCCGCTCCCCGGAAAGTAACTTCAATCTGGCGAACTTCATGCGTACACATCTGTTCACCGCTTTTGGTGCACTCAAGCTCGGCATGGACATTTTGACGAAGAACGAGCATGTGGCGATTGACAGCATTTTGGCTCATGGTGGTCTGTTCAAGACCCCTGTCGTGGGTCAGCGGATTGTAGCTGCAGCGATGAACGTGCCGGTGTCAGTCATGTCTACAGCCGGTGAAGGCGGCGCATGGGGTATGGCGCTTCTGGCCTCGTACATGATCAACAAAGATCAGCAGGAGAGCCTGGATGTGTTCCTGGAACAGAAGGTCTTCAAAGATGTCGAGGGTGAGGAAGTTGCGCCGGATGCATCGGATGTCAAAGGGTTTGAAGCATTTATCGAACGTTATCGGAAGGGTCTCGCGATTGAGCAGGCGGCGGTAGATCATCTGGTAGAGAACGGGAGGGAATAACATGTTAGAACAGCTGAAAGAAGAGGTCTATGAGGCGAATCTGGAGCTGCCGAAGCACGGACTCGTGAAGTTTACATGGGGTAATGTCAGCGCGATGGATCGGGAAAGTGGTCTGTTTGTCATCAAACCGAGCGGTGTCAGCTATGACAAGATGAAGCCAAGCGACATGGTTGTGGTTGATCTGGACGGCAATGTGGTGGAGGGCGAAATGAGACCTTCCTCTGATACCGCAACACATGCTGTACTATATAAGCATTACTCGGAGATTGGTGGCATCGTGCACACACACTCCACGTGGGCGACCATCTGGGCACAAGCTGGTCTGGACGTACCCGTGATGGGGACGACTCATGCAGATACTTTCTATGGTGCCGTACCTTGTGCCCGTTTCTTGAACCAGGGTGAGATCGATCGGGGCTACGAAGCGGAGACGGGACGTGTCATTATTGAAACGTTTGAGCAGCGTGGGATTGATGTGATGGCGATTCCAGCCGTATTGCTGCATGGTCATGCACCGTTCACATGGGGTAAAGACGCCAAGTCTGCGGTGGTGAACAGTGTCGTGCTGGAGGAAGTGTGCAAAATGAACCTGTACGCGCGGCAATTGAATAACTTTGCAAAAGAACTGCCACAAGGCATTTTGGATAAACACTATTTGCGGAAACACGGAAAAGATGCGTATTACGGACAGAAGTAATCTGATTATAACAGTGACTGGAAGCATGTTCTGGCTTCCAAGTGGTTTAGTGTGGGAATGACTTGTTCAACTATACTTTTTACACGATAACGGAGAGGGCAGAAATAACCTGAAGAAGCGGAGCGTTCGCCTTTATCCCCGGATTTTCCCCCTTATAAAAGGGAATCAAAAAAATCTGGGGATAACAGCGATAAGAAGGTTATTCTGTCATCGGAGTGGTTAGTGTAAACCCATATGTTCAACTATAAAATAATGAAATGAGGATGATTACATGTCAGCAACAGCAGCTAAACAGTTTTGGTTTGTGGTCGGTTCACAGCATTTGTACGGAGAAGAAGCACTGGGTGAAGTAAAAGCCAACGCTCAGAAAATCACGGATGCCCTCAATGCAAGCGGCGTTCTGCCGTACCCGCTCGTATTGCAGGATTTGGCGGTAAGCGCTGATAAAATCACGAGCATCATGAAAGAAGTGAACTACCGCGACGAAGTGGCGGGTGTAATCACTTGGATGCATACATTCTCCCCGGCAAAAATGTGGATTCGGGGTACAAAATTGCTGCAAAAACCGTTGCTTCATCTCGCGACACAATTCAACGAAAGCATTCCGTGGGCAACCATCGATATGGACTTCATGAACCTGAACCAAGCGGCTCATGGTGACCGCGAATATGGCTTCATCAATGCACGCCTGAGAAAACAAAACAAAATCGTCGTTGGTTACTGGGAACGTCCAGAAGTGCAGCAGCAGGTTGCGGATTGGATGGACGTAGCGGTAGCTTATAATGAAAGCTTTAACATCAAAGTTGCTCGCTTCGGTGATAACATGCGCAACGTGGGCGTGACCGAAGGCGATAAAGTGGAAGCACAGATCCAATTCGGATGGACCGTTGATTACTTCGGCATTGGCGACCTCGTGCAATACGTGAACGCTGTAACAGAGCAGGAAATCGATGATCTGATCGCTCAGTATGCAGACCTGTATGAATTCGATTATGGCACGAACAGCAAAGAAGCTTGGGAAGCTAGCGTACGTGTACAAGCAAGTTATGAAATTGCGATCAAACGTTTTCTGGACGAGGGTGGATACAGTGCCTTCACCACTAACTTCGAAGATCTGCATGGCATGAAGCAACTTCCGGGTCTGGCTGTTCAACGTCTGATGGCTCAAGGGTACGGCTTTGCTGGAGAGGGTGACTGGAAAACGGCTGCACTCGACCGCTTGCTCAAAGTTATGGCCCATAACGAAAACACGGGCTTCATGGAGGATTACACGTACGAGATGGCAGCTGGTCAAGAGGCTATCCTTCAATCCCATATGCTTGAAGTAGACCCGACACTCGCCAGCAACAAACCTAAAATCATCGTGTCCCCACTGGGTATTGGCGATCGTGAAGATCCTGCGCGTCTCGTATTCGATGGCAAAGCAGGAGAAGGCGTCGTGGTTTCCATGGCAGACTTCGGAACACATTACAAATTGTTGATCAACGAAGTATCTGCATTTGAACCGACAGTTCCAGCGCCTAAGTTGCCAGTAGCCCGTGTACTGTGGAATGTGAAGCCCAACTTCCAGGATGGGGTTAGAGCTTGGATTGAAAATGGCGGCGGTCACCATACCGTAGTATCTTTGAACCTGACAACAGACCAGATCGTGACCTATGCGAAATTGGTGAACCTGGAGTATGTTGTGATTAAATAGTTTTGTTATTCATGAACTTATACTAATTCTTTATTTAGGCCGGGGGATTCCCCCGGCCCTTTGTCTTACCGTGAGGCGCATGGTATGCGGCCTGAAACGGGCTTTGTTCTCTCTCCAATACAAAGGATAACATTAGTACCGTCGTCTACGTTCTATTTTGCTATAATAGCCCAAAGGAGGTTTCCATTAATGATGCATACCCAAGAAAGTTTGCTCCACCAACTGCGCCAGCTTGGCATTGACGACCAAGGGACGCTGCTCGTTCACTCTTCCATGAAAAGCATGGGCGAAGTCGAAGGCGGCGCGGATACGGTGTTGGATGCGTTGACCGAGTATATGAAGGACGGGCTGCTGGTATTGCCAACGCATACTTGGTCCACAATCAATGCGGACAATCCGATGTTCCACGTGGAATCCTCACCATGCTGCGTCGGTATTCTGCCTGAGCTATTTCGCAAACGACCGGGCGTGGTTCGTTCGTGGCACCCTACGCATTCGGTAGCTGCTCTAGGACGGGATGCCGAAGCATTTACGAAGGATGATCATCTTTTCGATACACCTTGTGCGAGAGGCTCAGCCTGGGGGAAACTGCTCGATCGGAAGGCAACCATCCTGTTGGTCGGCGTTGATCTGAAACGGAATACGTTTATCCATGGTATCGAAGAATGGGTCGACATCCCGGGCAGATTAACGGATGAGCCTGAGATGTTACGCACGGTTTTACCCGATGGAACCGAAATTTCGGTGCCTTCTCGGAGACATTGCGGATTGTCGTGGTCGGAGCATTTTTGGAAAGTGGATGACGTTCTTGAACGTAAGGGAGCAATGCGTAAGGGGCAGCTTGGCGATGCGGTTGTCAGAGTGTGTGATGCAGCCTTGTTGACGGAAGTGATCACGGGCATGCTCCAAGATAATCCGGATTTGTTTTCGGACAATTTGCCTTTGGCTACTGTACACGAATGAGGAGAGGGCCGTCCGGTGACGGAGGGCTCTACAGACGTACCTGCTTGCCTCTTACGACAGCTAACAAGGTTTTCTCCCATCCCAGTTTGCATCCCCAACGTTCAAATTCTTTCATAAAAACGCAAAAATAGAGCGGAATTCGATCAGAGGTTGGTTGGACTTCCATTGTATGGGCTACTCACTCCATTAGCGGTGTGATAAGATATGGTTAATTTAACCAACAGCAGTAGTTTAGGAATATCTTTTAGGTTTATCAAAGGTTCACATTAGCGTTAAGGAATAACCCAGTTCAATACAATCTTCGTTGTCGCATGCAAAAAGGAGAAAATTCGTGAGCCCATTAGTATGGTATGATCTCTTTCTATTCGTCCTATTGTTTGGTGTATACGTATATGTTTTTGCTACGGTTAGAATTACGAACTTACATAAGGTTTACTTTTTGTTTCATGGTTTGATGATGCTCTGGCCATTCTGTCAATTTGCGAGTACGTTGACGGATGATCCAGGCTTGCAGCTGTTCTATGTTACGTTATCATTTGTCGCCGTTTCCTTGCTCGGGAGTGGGTGGCTGCTGCTTACGATCTTCATTACGGGTGAGGCGGAGCGATTAGGCCCAAAAAGATCCTTCCTGTTGTTCATCCCTGCGATTATTGGAGCGGTTGGCGTGATCCTGAATCCATCGGGCTGGTTTGTAACTCCGCTGGAAGGCGGTTATGTCGAGCGGGCATATGGACACTGGTTCTGGGTTGTCATGGCTATACTCGTAAGTTACTTTGTAACGTCCCTCTTTATTTTATTCCGGGCACTTTATTCTTCTCGAACGTCCGCCATGATTAAAAATCAGGTGAAAGTTACGCTATGGGGTATATTCGTGCTGGCTGCTTTTGCAACAATCGATGCTCTGCTTAATGTGGTTCTACGAGCGTATTTACCGTTTATCATTCCCGGACTGACTTCTCTGGGGATTTTCGTGTCCGACCTTTTCTTCGTCTATGTCATCAAAAGGTACAATGTGTTCGATCTGGTTTCTATCGCCCATGAGGATGTGATCAATACCATTCCTTATGGCATCCTGGTACTGGATGAGAATGAAATGATTATTGAATTGAACAAAGCCTCCCGGTCCTTCATGGATCTGCATGTGGGGGATACTTTTGATATGGAGGCATTTCTCGGTTCTGTTCGTGTAGAGAGCAGCCGCCAGAAGTTTCTGGAGGAGTATAAGCAAAAAGACAACACATTGTCTCAAATTGAAGTAATCGTAGGGAGGGATGACATCCGTCATTATATCCTTCAAGCGTCTCCCATTGTTGATGCTGCTCGCACGCCTATTGGACATATCCTTACGTTCCAGGATGTTTCTCAAGAGCGCTTCTATGTAAACGAAATGAATCGCCAGAACGAGACGCTTCAGGAGCGTAATCATGCCCTGGATCGCATTCGTCTGGAGTTGTCCGAGGCCAATCGCAAGCTGGAAGAACTCGCCCTGACGGACAGTCTGACGAACTGCTACAACCGCCGTTATCTGACCGAACACCTGAATCACGAGGTCATCACCAATATTCAATATAAAACGCCATTTTCACTCATACTGCTGGATATTGACTACTTCAAAGCGATCAATGATCGCTATGGTCATGTCATCGGGGATGAAGTGCTGCATCGCACGGCACAGGCCGTTAAAGAATCCATTCGGAGCACCGATATTCTAACGCGATATGGCGGAGAGGAGTTCATGATCTACCTTCCACACACGGAGCGCGAGTTAGCCCAACAAATAGCGGAACGTGTGAGATTAGCGGTGGAGTCGAACCTCATTGTGGTGGATCACGAGATCGAACAGGTGTCCATTACGATTAGTATAGGCATTCTGTCGATTGAGGATTTTGAAGTTGAGCATGTACCGGATAACCCGGAGGGGTATCTGATTCAGTTGTTCGCTGCGGTGGATAAGGCATTGTATCAGGCGAAGCAGAATGGGCGTAATCGGATTGAGTTTGCGGCGTTTGAGCGGGGGTAAGTAAATGAAAAGAAAAGAAAGGTTCCTAGGTGGCAATTAGAGGTCCCGTTCTTTTTGTAGGTGATTCAATGCTTTTTCAAAGACACAGAAACAAAGGAAACTTCTTTTCTTCTTCTAAAAAAAGGAGAGACTTTTTCTTTATTAAATATCTCAAATCTTCTAATTACTGAATATACAGATTTTAAATGCAAGTCCCCTCTAGTTCCCAGCGTTGAGTTCATTTAACCTGATCTCTCTGTTTCTCACTGGTTAACTATAGGGGACTATATTATTGTATATTTAAGGTGTCGGTTTACTTTTAGATGTGTTCTGATGTTGAGGATACTAATGCTTCGGAATATGTATGTTCAATCTTTCCGAATGCATGTTCTGGGATCCTTGGGAGTCCAATTCTTTGAAAATATAAACTATAAGATTGTTGAACTTTATTTATGAATGGAGTAAGAAGCCTGCCCGTACGTTTACTTTTGAGTTTATTCCATTTTTCTAACTTTAAGTCTCTAAAGCTAAATTCTATAATCTTACCATTATCTAAGAAAGGAATAATTACTTGATTCTTTTTTTCTCTAAACTCTCCATTTTCAAAGATTATACTATTATCAATGTGAGAGTTTATTTTAGTTGTATCAACTACCCTTCCTCTAAGACAATATAATTCAGGATTTGAATCTCTCAAATCACATTGTGCTCGGATATTTAATCGGTAAGGCCAACTTACTTGATCTTCTAGGAAAAATAGATCACCAGTAAAAATATCCTTTTCATTCAGTTGTTCTTTTCCTATAAATCTAGTTCCTTCCAATAATCGGAAATACTCTTCTGTTTTAATATCTGTTTCCCCCGATAGTAAAGCTGAATCAAATTCGAAAGGTGTCATTCTACTGTAAAGATTTCTTTCTATTAATTCTGCTAGATCTAAGGACGAATTCATTTTATCATCTTCGAATGATTTCCATAAAACCTTCGGCCATTCAGGACTTCTACTAAAAAAATCGATAAAGAGTTTATTTTTAGCATTTTGGTATTCTCGTTCCCATTGCTTCATTACATAAACTGATTGATTTTCTTTAATCCAACTTTCGATCTCAGTAAATAGAGTATTTCCATCTTTTAATTCCTCTTTATTTTTCACAAAAATAAAGTTAGCTCCCTCATTAGTAAATAGATTATTTTCTTCCAGCTTACTAATTACTGATGCCTTATCTTCATTAGTGAATATGAAAATGGGAGCGAAAAAATTTGTTTTCAATTCCTTTAAAAATTTTATGGTATCTTCAATATCTTCATCAAGAACAGAGTAGGGTATACGAACCCCGCTGAATTCGATATCTATCGGGTCCTCTCTAAGTTTCCAATCCAAAATAATAAATGATGCATTTCCAAGATGACGTATCATCTCAATTGGGGGGAGTTCTTTACTCATAAAACATGGGATGTTTTCACTTTTTATTTGTTTAATTAGTCCAGAAACATTTGCTTTTTCAACGTCAACCTCATCATCTATTATAACTGCAATTCCATTTAGCAAATTAATCATAGCTTAATTCTCCTCCAAAACGAAACTTACAACGAAGTTTGCCCCTGGTAATATTTTGTCGTTTTTTAAATCAGCCAATGCTATGGAGTAATCATTTCTTTCTAATAGTTGCCTTGCTATATATAGGCCAAGACCACGGCCTTCCTCTCCCTTACCTGAATAGAATGGCTCAAAAACATAATCTTTATCTTCGTTACTAATTCCAGGGCCATTGTCAGAAAATATCATTTCACATTTATTTCCGTCCAGTGTTATACTTATTGTTTTGTCTTTTATGGATGTTTGTTGTAACCAGTACATAGAATTATCAATTAAGTTGAGTAAGAGTTGTAATAAAACTGCATCCGTTGTTTTAGCGACTAACGGTGAACCAATTTGATTTATTACTAATTTTACGCCCAGTTTCTTCATCAAGTTTCGGTATATTTTCTCGACTTTCTCTATGATAGTTATTATTTTGATATTTCTTCTCCGCTGTTTAGATGATTTAAAGAGAAGTTGAATATCTTTAAGTTGGGCTTCGATAAATGAGAGCATACCACGCAAAGCTTGCATTTCTTTATTTAATTCATCTTTGTCAATCGTATCATTTAATAAAGTATCTCGTATTAATGAATCAATTGAATTCATGGCTTTTCCCATTATGGCCATTATGTCGTGTGATGCTGTTTCAACTGAAAGACCAACACCTGCTAGTTCCTCCGTAGTTTCTGCTCTTTGAACTAAGAAGTTCCTTTCTGTTAAATATTTTTGTTCAGCAATTTGAACCAATTCTTTAGCTTTAGGATCATTTTTAAGTGTTTCTTTGAGTTCACTGAAAGTGTGTTTGACTTGTTCATTTTTAAAAACATCTTGAGCCTTGGCATTTTTTAAGCCTATTCTATATTTTTTGTAGTGCGTGCCTCTTAAATGTGCTAGTATTATTCGCACTAATGCCACAAAGTCAGAAGTCGCATTACCCTCTTCAATTAGTCCTTCACGATTGGTCTTGTCTTTTAGTAAAGGGTTATGCTCTTGACTGATATTTACATATCCAACAACTTGATCATTACTAAGAAAAAGTGCTGCGCTTACAGTGCCTCGATCAATATCTATTCTTAACCAGTCGTCATCAGGTTCTCCGTAGGGATAAACACGTATTCCATCCCTATAAAGATATATTCTATGTGATTTAATTGTTTTTTTATCTTCTTTATCAAGGGCATATTTTGGAGGAGCTTGCGATGAGAAGTCAAATAGATAAAACTCGAATTCGAATGATCCACATTCTATATTCCTCTTGTCAAGTTCAACTCCAGCTATTCCAAAGCGATCTCTGAAAACTTTCATTCCTGTTAATTCACTATCCCTAAGACTGATAGAGTAGGGAGTTTTGTTCAACAGGAAACTAAACTCTTGTTTCGAATTATTATAAAGTCCATTTTCAACTTTTATAACTGATTGATTTTCTAGTAAAGAATGTAAATTATTTATATAATTAGTATTGTATGGTTGTCTTTCTTGATTTTTATATACATATATTTCAAAGGCCGTGGAGGAATTAAGATGTTCAATCTCCCTAGGCTCCAAATTAAGATTGTCATCTTCAAGTTGTGGTCTTACAAATATTGATTCAAGCCGACTTAAATCGCTATATACCTCTTCTACCTTCTTTTCTGTCCAAGCACCTTTAAGATCAGAAATAACTATTCTTGTTCCGTGGGGAGGTCTTTTATGTCTCCCTGTACCCAATAAAATTGTTTCTTCTTTAATTACTTCTGGTTGCCTAGTTCTCAGATCTATGCTTAGATCATCTATAAAAATTTCTTTCTCCTTACCATTTTCCGTTAAAAATTCATCATCGTACTTAGAAAAGTCATAGGTTATAATACTTTCGAAGTCATTAGTTATATGTCTTGTTACAATTTCAATGTTTCTTCCTAATTTAAATATAGCAAATCTACCTATTCCCTTTTCTCCTTGAATGATTCTACCTTTAGGTGTAGTCCTACTGGTTTGTTTACGCTTGAGTTTTTCAGGTGTTGCAGGATTTAACCAGTGTTTCTCAATCACATCAGAAGACATTCCCACGCCACTGTCTTCAATAATAATTTTTGAATTATCTGTAATTCTATATTCATCAAAATCCATAAATGTAATTTTTACCCATTCCGCATCAGCGTCATAAGCATTTTTAATTAGCTCAATTAATGCTATTCTTTCGTTCTTTATTAATTGTTCTCCAAGCATAGTTAATAATCTAGCGTAGGGTCGAATGGTCAAAGATTTATTATTCATTTTTTCCTCCCTATCAAGATAAACTCTTCACTATAAACTTTTCTACTATTCTTATCTGTAGTGAATTTCCCATTTTCATCTCTATATGGAGTTAATATTTTTTTTGATATTTTTCTTTTTGTCACAACAACACTTTTAAAGCCACTGTCTAATAAAGATTCGGTTAAATGTTGCGCATTCTCTATTCTTATGTTTTTATATTCAGTGTTTCCAATAACAAATACTGCTGCTCCTTCGTCAGTCAGCATTTCATAAGATTTTCTGGCTACCATTTGCATATCTAAAAAATATTTAGCGACGGATTTCGCTTTACCACGATCTTTTTCCATAAGACGGAATACAATATTGCTTCCTATATTGTTTAGTTTTTTGAGTTCCTTATTAAAGTTGTATTCGTGATGTAAACTACCAATAGATCCAGTACGCAAACTTCTATAATCATCAGTGTAGTCTAACCAGAGTGAGGATAACTGATGTAAATCTGCATATTCATACGAAGTGACATAAGGAGGGCTAGTTATTATCATATCAACTTTAGGTACTTTGATTCTCTTGTTTAAAAAACTACCATTTACTATTTTGCTTGCTGCATCTTTTGTGACTTTAATATTATTTGCTTCAATGCACGCATCTAACATAAAAATAAATTGCTGATTAAATGCCTTTAATACTTGAGTTGGTTCTTTATTTGGATCAATCTGTGGTTTTATTGACTTTGTCAACCATTTGGAAGTTTGTTTTAAGATATTTGAAAATGCACATAAGAAAAAAAGTAAATACTTACTTTTATGTGGTACCGTCATTATAATAGCGAATTTAAGATTATATAAATCTATGTAGTTATTTTGAGTGTACCAGTACTTGATTCTATCATTTGCAGAAGAGTAAGATGGATTTTGATTATTTTTAGAATAGTATTCAATAATTGCATTGAAGTATTTGTTTAATGTTGAAATCTCGTAATCTTGACTCTTAGCTTTGGCAATCATGGTGGCCACTGGGTTAATGTCACAACCCCAAAAATTTATATTATTACGTTTTGCTTCTAAAGCGACAGTACCACACCCACAGAATACATCAGCAATCCTTGTAGGTTTTAAAGAAAAATTCTCAGCATATTCTAGAGCTTTCTCAGTAATAAATGCTGGGAATTTAGCAGGATACGAATGGATACGATGTATTTTTAATTCTTTCTTATCACCCACATTCCAAAATTTATTTTCGCTAACACTATCAAAATTAATCTCCCTCTTATGACTTATTGATAACAAAGAATTGGACAAATTATTTTCCTCCTTGATGAAGGGAATTCTCCCCATAGCTTCTCATTCCAAAATAGTATAGTTTAAAAAGATTATACTTTTTTTTTGGTGAGATGTCCCTATAATTTTCCAATAGTTACGAACAAGCTATAATATTTCATTTAATAATTCATATATTTTAATACACCTTCATTTAGGTTTTAAGGTATTCAAATCCTCCGATATAACTTCATTAAAGAAGATTTTTGAACTCGCGAATGATTATATCTAATGAAACTAACTGTTTTGCATCCATATCAATGACCAAAGACATGTATTCATCAATAGCTTTTTGTTGCGCTAATTCAAGCTCTTTAAAGTTATATTGGTCAAATAAATATGTTGCTGGAATTTTTAGAGCTAATACTATTTTTTCAAGTGTATCAATCGAAAAATTACGTTCCCCTCGTTCTACTGATCCAATATATGCATCATCCAATCCGGAAAGTTCTGCAAGTTGTTGTTGTGTCAAACCCTTCGCCTTACGAATTGCTCTTATCCGTTCTCCTACCGAATTCCGTAATGTTGTCATATTAACCACCTCTCCTAAAGGTTAGGAGAGTATTGAAGTAATTAGCAGGGTTACAAAGGCAGTAAAAAATATTGAAAAAACTGCGATTAAGTACTATATTAGATTTATTGTACTACTTCTTTGGAGTTTCTAAAAGAAAATAAATAGGATACTTTATTAAAGGCTTAAACGACTTGGTTTAATAGCCTAGTCCTAACCTATATAGAAGGAGGAACTCTCTTTTGCGAAAATCTATCCTAAAATCACTGAAACCAGATATCATTGTTGAAATGTTGGATATGGCTGTGGCTTTTGAAAATTGGAATAAGGTGATGGAGAGGGCGGACATGTTGTATCAATGTGTGCAGTGCATTCATGAAGAGCGACAGGAGTATCAATCAAAGGGAGTGCCTGCACCACATCTATATACCGATCATCCATTGGTCTACTATTACGGGTTCAGCTTCCAGATGCGGGGTATGGCTCACCAGAGGATGGGACAGGTAAATCAGGCGCGGGCATGTATCGATCAGTATGCAGAGCTGGGGTGGATGGAAGAGTTGGATGAGGCGGGAATGCAGGTAGTGCAGGGGTTTAGGCATCGTGCACAGGTGAATCGGTATGCTCTTGAGATTGAAGACGGGCAGGTGCAACTGCTGGAGGAGTTTGTGAACTTTTTGCTTGAGCATCCGGAGGAATGGCTGGCAGGTCTGAAAATGATTACGGAAGCAGCAGTGCGGTATAGGTGGAAGGTTGATCGGGTTTTACATATGTTTGAGGATCAGATACAGGGCGATGGCAGAGAAATGGATTCTTCAAACAACGATGATATGTACCATTACTGTTATCAGCGGGCTTTGTATGAACAGTGGATGGGAAGACCACAGGAGGCCGTGGAGTTCATTTTGCAGGCGATTCGGTTAGCGTATAAGCTTGAGATGAATCGGTATTTTATAAGGTGCACGGCATTGTTGGAATCATTGCGGGAAGAGGCCACAGGGGAGCAGATCGGGCGGTATAGGATGATGTTGGAGGAAATGAAGTAGGGGAGGTGTTTACTGAAAATGGTAGGATATGCCTTGAAGTGGGTATATGCATATAGGACCATAGCACCGATGAGGAGCACAGCTTGTGTCTTACCATGGTGAAATCAGGATGTTAGCCGGATAGTTTACACATTACACTTCTGCTAACATAGGATAATCCTATTTCGAATGAGCGGAGAAACGTATGAGTACAATCAAAGTAACCCCTGAACAACTACATCACGTATCGAATCAGGTGGATCAAGCCAGACAACAGTTGGAGAGTATACGTGGTGATCTGACGAGACAGATCATGTTCATTCAGACAATGTGGATGGGTGCGACGCAGGAGCGGTTTTTCTATGAGTTTGAGCAATCACGCCCTATACTGGATAAAGCGCTGGAGAGTATGGTGAATACATCCAAGGAATTGAAGGATATCGCCACGCGATTCCAGGATGCAGATGCTCAGAAGGGAAGTCTGGGTGGTGCGTTTGGAGCTGTCGGCGCCGCAGCTATGATGACCAAATCATCAGGTGATACAAATTCGGGTGATAAGGGCTATCGGATGGCGCAAGTCAATATGTTTGGTAAGTGGGTCTGGATGCCTGTAAACGAGAATGGTGTTGCGGATCAGGCTGCCCTTCAGGCTTATGAGAGGGATCAGGGAGATCTAAATTTCAATCGCATGCAAGCTGTGAACGTTGAACCGCCTGGGGAAGATATTTTTGCTTTACAGATCAAGGCGTTTGAGATGGGCATTCATCCTACGACAGGAGAGCCTGTTTCAGATAAGTATGCTCAGATGATGGTGACCTCTCTGAAGTTTAGTCAGATATTCATGGCGATTCAGATGGTTCGTGGGAGTATGCCGGGTGGCAAAGGGCCACATCGATTGCCTGCTTCTAATCCTGCTGTGGCGAAGATTAAGCAGCATATTGAGGCTGCTAAGGCTAAGAAAGGTAAGATAGAGGGTAAAGCTACAGAGGCATTAAGAAAACCTAACATTGAAACTGAAAATGCGATAAGAAAAATAGTCTCTGGAGATAATGTACAGGATATTCGTAAACATGCTAAAAAGGTGACTGTATATGATAATTATTCTGAAATTGTTACACATGATAATAAAGTAGTAAGAATCAATAAAGATGACATGCCGAATTCTTCGTTTAAAAAATTGGATGACCTTATCCTCTTCGAAGATAGCATTTCAGATTATGGTATGAAATCATATGATAAAATTAGGAATATGCAGTTAGAGGATGTTCCTGATGTTGCTAAGAATACGGGTTTAAATATTTCAGACATTACAAATTTAAAGAAACATTTATTCATAGAGAAACATGAAATTCCGAAAGCAGGAGGCATTCTGATCAAAAAAGAACACTTCTCACCTGACGATGAAATAGCATATGCATGGCAATTAGCCCAGAAGAAAGAACTCAATCAAGCCCAGAAGGATTGGTTTAAACAACTGGCCGACCATGAACTTACTGAAGCAAAATTAATGAGGGAGGGAATTCCGTACAGACGTATAGAGTCATGGTCAGATGATAAGAGAACGTATACTGATCAACCTCCGAATGATGGCGCACATAGAAAGGCACCTGAGCAACCGGAGTATGGTACCTTTGAAGGCTTTGATCCTTTTAAATAATCGTAAAATACTAAATAAAAACTCGGAACAGTGGAGGCAAATGATGAGTTATTTTTCCAAAGGAATAGAGAGAATAAATAATATAGATTGGAATCTATCTGGTACTGTAGACGAGCCTTCACATATGGCGCTAATACAAGAGTATATAAGACGGGCAGCAGTGCTAATTACATTATATGATCTAGAAACACCGTATCCTTTTTTTAAAGCTTCTCATGCAATTGGAATTGATAGTGATCTGGGTATATCAGAAAAGTGTCCTGAGTTGGCAGGATTAAAAAATACGTTTATGAAAGGAACGTGTGAAGCTTATCTAGAGTGGTTGAACTTGCAGGATACTGGAAATGAGATTGCATTGGAATTCCAAGATTTGTACGAACCTCTAATTCTTCTGATTGAAAGAGGAGGATCCCTTAGAAGACGACATGGTGATATTATTGCTGGGGGTTATGCATTCCCTTTGGCAAACGCTGACTACATGTCAAAACAGGCACCTATAGATATTAGTGAAGAAGGCTTGAAAGCTTGGGTAAACCAATAACTTCCTTGCCCTTCGAGACAATTTTTAAATGAAGCGGCCTATCTGCGTCCTATAAGATCGTAGATAGGCTTTTTTTAATCCGGATGCATACTTAGTCACTATAAGGAAGAACAGGTTTTATATTTTCTAAATCTTTTATCGCTAGATCCTCCGCTATTTCTGAACAATCATAAGAAATGTTCGCTCTATACATTTCAGATTTATTTTTTATTAGTATTACCTAATGCAGGAGCTGAATAAAATAAATGAGTAAATTAATTAAAGAAATATATTCAATAGATCAAAATATTCAGACTGATAAGTCTGATTCACCTTTGGATCATTGGTACGATAGACTTATTAATAAGAAAGTGAGTGAGCTTGACTTAGAAGATGTTAGTAGAATGTTGGGCCAACATGTGCTTATAGATCTTGGTATAGAAAAGGCTATAGAAATTTTATCAGAAGATCCTCTTGCTGGGGAGATGTATGATGGACATCTGTTGAAGCTTCTTTATTGTATTGAAACGAATAATTTCAGAGACTTATCACAACTAAAAAGATTACTCCAGACTATCAAGAGTGATCTTTCTCAATTCGAACGGGCTGATGAAGAAGATCAGGAAGAGTACGCTGAGTTATTAGAACTTTTTTTGAAAAAGGTTGGCCTTTAAGGTTATGAAAAAAAATTTAGACCTTAAATTTGAGCTTCACAAAAAATGGGTTGAGACTAGTGGTCAAGAAGGTGAGAAGCTACGATTACAGGAAGTTGATTTTCAACATTATGAGTTAACTGGTGTGTGTTTGGAACAATCGTATATGACTAACTGTAATTTTGATAATCTTAGTCTGAACAACATGGATTTCCATGTCTCAGTTCTTATATATTATTATTGAACTATTCTGAGACGTTACATATATACGAGAATAGCCTGCAATTATCTACTGGTGAAGTTGCCCAAGTAGCGCAGGCGCAGCTCCGCATACGATCCGGAGCAAGTAGCACATGCTGATCCCGATTACATTCCTGGTTCCCGGACGGCAGGCGGTATAGATGGCAAGGCAGCTGCAGCCGTTCGAAGAAAATAAAGTTGTAGACTAGGAAATTAAAGTGTTAGACTGAAAACGCCATTAAGCTACCGACAGCAGTTCCAATTTCTCCTTCAGGGGTATCATCGGTGTCGACGACTGTGAAGAATAGGAATCTGTTTGTTATTGTTGATAAGGCAACTAGACAAAAGGAGAAGAACATGAGTCGGAGATCAAGAATAATTCGAAGCAATAACACGGAGAACAAGAGTAAATCTAGAATTTCCGGTAACAAAGTCAACGGAAGGACAGAGCGAAATCCATTGATCATGCATCTAATCACGATCGCAGGAGGGATATTGACGGCCGTAATTTCTGCTCTGGTTGTTGCCTGGACTACACAAAATGCATGGGAAACACAGTACAAAGCGACGCAACAAGATAATCTGAAAAATAATATTGACGAAAGGAAATTCGCTATATTTGAGGACATTTCCGCAAACATGTCCAAGCAACAGTCGCTGATCCACTCTAAGTTGCTTATTGCATTGGCGTTTAGCATTCATTCCTACGGGAAAAGTTTGACGCCTGAGCAGAATGGGGATTTATACAAAAAAATGGAAAAAGACTTTCCGTTGGAATATAAGTATGCAGACGAATTCGACAGAACTTCGATAGAGTTAAATGGATCTTTCTATATGGCCAAAGCAATGTTTGGACCAGAAATTGATGCAGCGATAGATAAGTACCAATCAAGTCTTAGCAGAATATCGACTGAACAGTATATAGAAGAGTATATTTATGAACGCAATCAGATTAAAAAGCCGATAGTGGGGGCAGAACAGAAAGAGGTCCAGATAGAGGTAGACTCGAATGATTTCATTCAGTTGTATAATCCGGCCATAATAGATGCTCGCGAAGATCTCATTCAACTGATGAGTGATGAAATCAACGCATTGGAGAACTAGCCATGGCCGCCATATTGAGGGAAGAATTCATTGGCATGCGGGAATAATTCGTTTTAAGTGACTAAACTATCGGGTACGTTAGTTTAAAGAAACGGTGACAGTCTAGGACTTTATTTTCTTGTCCTTGGCTGGTTGTATTATAGCCGCAGAAATAAAGGAGGATCTCGGACAAAGTGATTGAGATCAAGGAACATAAATTCAAACGATAACGCAGTTGCTAGGGCTGCGTTATTTAGTCTTGTACGTAACTCTAAATAGGTTAAGAGTCGATTGAGAGGAGAACAACGCATGGGGCATCTACTAACCACAGCTATTGAACGTCTGTCGGCTATTTCATTTGAGGATACCGAGGATAGCTCACTACAATCATCTCATGTTCTGATTAAAGAATATCTGGGACGCGTTAATCAATTATTAAATGATATGGATGCTTCAATCGATCAATATCCCCTATTTAGTTTTGCTAAAACCCTTGGAAAAGCCATAGATGAAAAAGTATATCGAGCCTGTTCAAAACTGGACACGCTAGGAAATCCTTATGTGAAGGTAATTTGCTGCGGCTATTTAGAAGTCTCCGAATTAGCAGATCAAGGAGTGGATGAAGCAATTCAATACATCGATCTTTACGACCCGATGATAAAATTCTTTGAACGAGGCGGGAGTTTTACCATAAGACAAGGCGAAATGGTTGTAAGTGGTGCAGTTTATCCTCTTAAGTATTGGAGACATCTAAATATTTCAGTACAAGATATTAGCAACATCGCTTTAGAGATAGTTGATAAGGAATGATAATAGATGAACTAAAATTCAGTAGTATTTAAATCAAGATTTCTATAAATAAAAGCGACAACGACCGATTGAACTCTTTTCAGAGTTAATTGATTGTTGTCGTCTGTTAACAAGTGGAAAGATTAGATAAAAAACTGAAATTAAGCTATAAAAATAGAGATTTTTATACCAGGCATTGCAAACAAAATTTCCTTAACGTCAAGCTTACTCAATGCCCTTGCTCGTTGGTTGATATGTCTGTAATTTGTAAAATCCCCATAATGACTAGAAATACGGTCATTACAATAAGAGCAGACCCAATCCAGAGCATTGTTTTTCTGTTTTGACTACTAATTTCCAGAGTTCGTCCACGAATAATAAAAATAATGCCTACGACCAGCAATACCACACTTATTATAATCATCAACGTTCTCCCTCATAATTTTTTTTGATTATTCCTAGTCTATAACATTAAACCCATCTAAATCATTATATTATAAGTTAAAGTTTTAAAATATAGTAAAAGCGAAGCCGGAGCTTCGCTTTTTTATACTTTATACTTAGAAGTGATTTTTGATTCCTTTAACTACAAAATCAGCAGTACTTGAGAGATCCTTGGTATTATCCAACCAACCTTCAATGATTTGTCCAATCTCAATCAATGTTTTCTGGCTCGCGCGTGTTGTATCTCGTAGAATTGCAAAGTTCCCTTCGTGCGCCACTGTACCATATTCCTTAGCAATGGCCTGGGCGAATGCTTTGGACGCTACTGTACCTTCTTGATAGAATGGACCAATTCTTCCTTTGTAAGTGTTAACGTGGATACTTATCAATGCCGATACAGCCGGCATATTTTGATTGATATAATTAACGCGTTTATTAATATCATCATCAACATTAGTTCCACCGAAATCTTTATCGGTAGTTCGAGTCATATAGACCTTTGCACCTTCCGCTTCAAGCTTGTTCTTAAGGATATTACTAAAATTTAGAGTTACTGTTTTTTCTTTACGACTTCCAGAAGTTACACCGTCATACTTGCCACCATGTCCTGGATCAATAATAAAACTTTTTCCGCTTAAACTCATATAATTAACCACCTTTTTTTATGATAAGACATCCTGTTCAGGATTGCCTCTCACATATAAGGGCAATTAAGAAACAATTTATACAACCAGTATTTTTTTTAAAATTAAATTCTTTAGCTTACATGGAAGATGAGGATAAAATTATCAACCCGGAAAGCTATTTAATTTTACAGTGTAGAAAACTAGCTAAATTTCTAGTGTTCGGATTCTTAGCTTTCTCAATATGATAATAAATGCTATAATAAATAGGAACAAATGTTCTTTTATTGGTTGTAATTTCAATTTTTATATTCCCCTATATATTAAGTAGAACAAATAAAATAATAAAAGAGGGATGAGAAATGCAAAAATCACAACCACAAACAACATACGAACGCTACAAAACAGAGGTTTACCGTATTGGGTGGAGAGTGCAGTATCGTGCTAAAAAAGTAAAACAACGTGAGTGCTTTATTAATGATATTGATATCTTTGGAGGGAATTTCACGACTAACTTGGAGGATAAGGTTATGGTAGAGCAGCTATTACAATCGCTACCTCCTCAAGGCAAGACTATTCTAAATAAAGTTTACATTGAAGGTCATACTGAAGAAGAAGTTGCAAAGCACTTAAATATGAGTCAACAGGCGGTGAACAAATGGAAAAAAAGGATGCTCAAACAATTATCCCAGAGGATGAATTCGTTGAACTAATTGTTGGAGCTAAAATGCAGGATTCTACAGCTATTATTAAATTGGTTGAATTATTTGAGGCCGATATTAAACATTTGAGTAAATTTATCCATTTGCCTAATGAAGATGCGTGCGCAGAAATAACAACACAATTTTTAGAGTTTGTTATGCAAGGAGAGCTGAATAATGAATAAGTTGGCTTACGTAATAAGTTATTCAGTATCCTTACCCAGAACATTTCTTTTAGAAAGCGTTCAGGCTAAAGGGGTCTCTTCAGAGAGTAAATTTAAAATACCGGCATGGGACATGAGATTAGCATCCAAAACAGAAAAAGAACTATATTATAAAGATACATATAATATCGTAGAGGTTTGTTAATTTATACAATAAATTGTTCACTTCTCTGAGATTTATTAAAGCCTTGTAGACGTACCCATTTTGGAAAACTAGTCGCCTCCGGGATGTGAGTTGTACCAATTCAATGAATGCAATGCCTAAATATACTTTTTATTGAACAAATTAATCTTTCAGCCCTATAACCGGGTTATCTATCTGACATAAACTAGCGTATACTGATGGAATAGCAAATATCTTCAAATTGCATATTTAAATTAACCCATATTATTGATACACTAGATCAAGGTTATATCATTCAGAGAAGGGGCGGGCCTGTTCAAGAATGGGGCTTGCTGCAATGCCAAATCGATAACGCTTACATCCTTTTGGCAAATATAGGATATAAGGACGGTAGACATGAGCCAGGGACAAACGAGTACAGATGTTATCTTGATTGGTGCCGGAATTATGAGTGCAACTTTGGGAACTTTGCTTAAACAATTGGCACCAGACTGGAATATTAAGGTTTTTGAGAAGCTCGCCAGTGCGGGGGAGGAAAGCTCCAACGAATGGAATAATGCCGGAACCGGGCATTCAGCATTGTGCGAACTTAACTATACCGTTGAACGACCAGACGGATCCGTAGATATTAGCAAAGCGATTAAGGTGAATGAGCATTTTCAAATCTCAAGGCAATTTTGGTCCTATCTCGTCAAAAGCAATCTGATTCGTAATCCGCGGGACTTCATTATGCCGCTTCCTCATTTGAGTTATGTGCATGGAGAGCAGAATGTCCAGTTTCTAAAAAGACGCTTTGAAGCGTTATCGAAACATCCGTTATTCGTTGGCATGGAATTCTCGGATAATAAGAAAAAACTGGCGGAATGGATTCCGCTGATGATGAAAAACCGCACGGGCAATGAACCGATTGCAGCCACCAAAATTGACTCCGGTACGGACGTTAACTTTGGTGCTTTAACGCGTATGCTAATGGAACACTTAAAGAGCCAAAACGTGGATATCCACTACCAACATAGCGTGAAGAATATGAAACGCACAAGCAATGGATCTTGGGAATTAACAGTGAAAGATCTGGGCAGTGGTGCAGTTAAGCGCCATACGGCGAAATTTGTCTTTATCGGTGCAGGGGGCGGCAGCTTGCATTTGTTGCAAAAATCCGGCATTCCCGAAGGCAAACATATTGGCGGTTTCCCGGTTAGCGGCATCTTTATGGTGTGCAAAAATCCGAAAGTCGTGGAACAGCATCATGCCAAAGTATATGGAAAAGCTTCGGTGGGTGCTCCGCCAATGTCTGTTCCCCATCTGGATACTCGATTTATTGAGAATCAGAAGTCTTTGCTATTTGGACCGTTTGCCGGGTTCTCACCAAAGTTCTTAAAGACGGGCTCCAATGCCGATCTGATTACGTCGGTGAAGCTGCACAACTTGCTCACGATGCTCGCGGCAGGCGTCAAAGAAATTTCACTAACCAAATACCTGATCCAACAACTCATGTTATCCAAAGAACAACGCATGGCCGAATTGCGTGACTTTGTTCCGGATGCGAAGAGCGAGGATTGGGATATGGTACTGGCAGGCCAACGTGTGCAGGTAATTAAGGATACGGCTCAAGGCGGCAAAGGAACCCTTCAATTCGGCACGGAGGTAGTCACTGCGGCGGATGGCTCGATTGCGGCATTGCTCGGAGCTTCACCTGGTGCTTCAACTGCGGTTCACGTGATGCTGGAGATCCTCCAAAAGTGTTTCCCGCAGCATATGAATGCCTGGGAACCAAAGATCAAGGAAATGGTTCCTTCCTATGGCGAATCACTGGTTGACAATCTTAGTCTATTAAACCAGGTACATGCTTCAACCGCTCGGGTGCTTGGGTTGACGGCTGAAAAAACAGCCGTTCGTATGTAACGAGACATATGCATCCTGCTCTATAATAGGTGTGATAAAGAGCTAGGCCGGCTAAAAACCGTGCTTAGCTCTTTTCTTATTTACCATCAGCTGTATGCCGCTCTCCAGAACTACTCTACGCAAGTCAGAGATTTCCCCTTGATTTAACCAGTCGTAATACTTTCGCCCTGTTGGGAGATCGTGGAATCTGAGATGATGGGTTCATCAAAGGTTCGGGTCAAAAGCTTCGGACCTTTGGCCTTCAGGCTATGGCGATCCTTCCTTCTAACTTCATTGGCGAACTTAGGGTCGCCGCTTTCCTGAAGATCTCATTTCAGAGAGGAGGTGTCCAGGCTATCATATTCCTTCCTTCTACAGCAGACCACCAATTGTAGGGATATGACTTTCCTGGACTCTTTTATCATGAACAATACCATCTATTTGCGCAGAGCGAACAAACTCATAGTCGAGCAAGAACAAGGCGAGAAACAGCTGCCGAAAGTTTATTTGGCGACTGCCCTTAAAAATATAGAAACACTTGGATACACCTTCTCGGATGAATTGATGCAGGCCGTGCGAACATTATCCAAGGAACCATTTGAAGCATTGGTGGCCCAGGTTGTGGCTGATCTGAGAATCATGGTCGGCGCGCATGTGGACTACAAACCGATGTACCCTGGATTCCCGGCGCAGGTGATGGAGGAAGATGAGGTGGAACTCTACCTGAATGCCATCCTTCATTATCTGACCTTGGTATATCCGAATCGCGAACCCGTGGAAAGAATACCTTTGCTGGATAAAATGAACCTGAAAGTCATTTGCCTCGGCAACAAGCAAGACTTCCAGACGCTCATGCGCCAACTAATTGAAGCGAAGGGCTCCATCTCGGAGACAGACAAAGCAGATATCGATACGGTGCTGGAGCATGCGGAACCGGATGAAGTAGATGCGCTGTTGCCAGCCGAGATTCCTTTCAAGGAAAATGTGGGGTTCGTAGTAGCTTCGTTATTAACGTATGAAAAGGCAAATATCGACCGAATCGGCCCGTATTTCAGAACGGCAACGGATGTCCTTCGTCTCGCCGTGGCTTGGTCAGGTGGCGATGTCAGCCTGGCTCTGGCTTCGCCTTTTCGCAAATTCAAGCGGCGTGAAAGACGCCTGTTGCTTGGTCTTCTGGAGCAATGCGGTTCAATTACGGAAGACATGCTTCGTTACAAGGATCGCTGGATTCGTCTGGGCGAAATTCTGCATCCATCTGAATATAAGCTGCGGTACCCGCGATGCGAGGAAGCTTTTGATATTTTGCGTAATAACAAGCCGTTTGCGACCTTTAACGGGAGTGTGGAGCTTGCTTTCCAATACCAGAATGTGTGGAGTTTGATTGAGCTGTTGAAGCAGCGCCCTGGTGAATTTGCGAGAAGATTGGATCACTTGTTGCGCTCTACCATAGATAAGGAGTATGTATTGCTGGCGTTCGGAGAAATTCTGGAGCACGTATCGACCCCGGTTTTGTTGCAGGTGAAGCAGCATTTTGCCCGGCGTAATGAGCCGCAGGATCTGCGTGTATTTTTCCCGAAAGGCAATGTAGCGAAGGCTTTCGCCATTCCGAACCAGCTTCCAGAGATGGACGATGACACATGTCGTACTGTCGTGCAGATGTGTGAACAGGCGCTGGTGCAGCGTTTCGCCGCCCTTCCTTCGCTTGGGAAGACGTATGTCGATCCACAGCTCCATGATTATCTAGTTCCCTTTTCCCAAAGATCGGCGAGCAAGGCCCTTCATACGATTGTTCGGGGAAGCCGGGTGCCGATGGCCGAGGGAGACACGATTCGTTTCTTCAACTGGTGGAAGGAAGGGACGGTGAACGGTCAAGCAACGGGGCGTGTAGATATCGATCTGTCTGCGGTGATGTACGATGAGAACTGGAACTATGTAGAGCACATCTCCTATACGAATCTGCGATCATCCAAATACCGGGCCGCCCATAGCGGGGATATCGTGACAGCTCCTCATGGTGCGAGCGAGTTCATTGACCTGCATATTCCGTCGATTGTTGATTATGGCGGACGTTATGTGGTGGCGAGTCTGCTTTCCTTTACGAGTCATCCATATTGCGATTTGCCGGAATGCTTTGTGGGCTGGATGATGCGGAAGAAGCCGGGTTCTGGCGAGATCTTCGAGCCGTCTACGGTGGCAAACAAGATTGATATCACAGCAGATACGCAGATCGCGATTCCTGTCATTATGGATCTGGTGGAACGTACGGTCATCTGGACGGATTTGGCGCTGACTAGGCACCCGGATTATTACAATAATGTCGAGGGCAATCAAAAAGGGATGGTCCTGATGGGCAAAGCCCTGACCACGCTACGCAAACCGGATCTATACGATTTGTTCACACTCCATGCAAAGGCCAGGGGTGAACTGGTAGATTCGTTGGACCAGGCCGAAACGATCTATTCGGTGGAGCAAGGAATTACCCCGTTTGATATTGAGCAGATTATGGCCGAGTATTTGGCTTGAGTCCATCACATATGAATACCGGGATCGAGAACAGAGAAGAGCAGCGAAATGCTGCTCTTTTTTTGAGATTCAACCTGCCATTAACAGAATCATCGATCTGTAAAGATTCGCCTTGGTGGGGTAACGTAGCAGAAGGAGTTTTTTGCTGTTCAAGTACATGTAGTGGGCTCGTTTCCCTACAATATCTGCTTTGGCTTTTTCTGCACATATTGCTTGTAATTCGTAACAGAAGGTATTTTTCGGCTCTGAGAGATCAGTTCTTTATCGCTAATGATCCATGTATGGTTGGATGAGTTTCTCCTGCGAATCGCGACAAAATTATTTTTTCCAGCAGAATAAACGCGGTATCCTTTTCGTTTGCTTCTAATGCAAAAAAGATCATCCTCACCGACGCTTTGATTTGGGAAAGACACTTTGTTTATCACCTTGCGTTTAAAAACCAGCGTTGCGCCAGGGATTAGAGTCACAGGTCGATGTTCATCTTGTGGAAAACGAAGAATAAACGTCTTTGACCCACGTAAATACATATAATGAGACCGCTTGCCAATGACATCGGCTTTGGTTCTTTGAAAGGTCAGCAAACTTTCCGTCAAATAATAGGGAGCGTAGTAATCATCATCATCAAACTTTGCAATATAGTTGTATTTCGTTTTCTTGATCGCGTAGTTAAGACAGGCACCTAGGGAGGTATGTTCCGGAAGACGATATACGTGTACGTTTGGGAACTTTTTCGCTAGACTGAGATAAGGCTTGAGGGGGATGTTATTGTTGTTGATAATAATGATAAGTTCTTTCTTGGCGTGGATCTGTTGGCTGTAGTTCTTAAATAGATTTCTTATATAACTTTGACGTTTCGTGCAGGCAATAATAGAAACTCCCTGCTTTTTGATAGAGCTTTCTGGCATGACTCCCATGTGGACCGCTCCCCTTATCCGTTATGATCAAAACTATCTCACTTCAAAATATGTGGACGGCAAATAAGAGGAACGGCATATCTACAAAATGGAGATTCGCACATAAGGCTCTCTTCGGGCGGAAAATTAAAGAGCAACATTTCAAAAATGGCTCCGTGATATAACTATTCTTGAAAATAGGATAGAGGAGATGAGCACATGAACCGCTTGAAAGGTAAAATGGCTTTAGTTACTGGGGCGAGCCGAGGGATCGGCAGAAGTATCGCGCTCCGTTTGTCTCAGGAGGGCGCATATGTGGCAGTCCACTATGGAAACAGACAGGATGATGCGGCAGCAGTTGTTCGCCAGATTGAGCAAGATGGAGGCAACGCCTGCGTGATTGGTGCTGACCTAAAAACGATGGACGGTATTCATCACTTATTTGCTGAGCTGGATGAGACCATCCGGAATCAGACAGGGGCCAGTGGATTCGATATTCTGGTGAACAATGCGGGGATCGGGCAGATCGTTGGAATCGAGGAGACGACAGAAGCATCCTACGAAGAGGTCATGAATCTGAATGTAAAAGCACCCCTTTTTGTGACGCAGCAGGCTCTGTCCCGAATCAATGATGGGGGTCGTATCATTAACATTTCGTCCTTTGTGACCAGGGTTGCTTCCCCGGGAGTGTTCACATACAGCATGTCAAAAGGCGCGATTGATACGTTTACGCTGCTTCTTGCGAAGCAACTAGGGAGCCGCAATATTACGGTGAACGCTATCCAGCCGGGAATTATTAATACCGAGATGAATGCTGGGACGTTACAGAATACCGAGGGACAAAAATATGCGGCTGGCCTTTCCGCCTTTGGCCGATGGGGTGAGCCAGAGGATATTGCAGATATTGCTGCATTTCTGGCCTCGCCGGACAGTCGCTGGGTAACAGGACAACTGCTCGATGCAAGCGGCGGATCGCATCTTTAACCGGATGGCGGGTAAGCCTTCATGAATCGAACTTGAATGAGCATATTTACAAGATGAACGTTGTTGGATGAATATTGGGGCGCTTACCTTTCAGGTTGGCGCTCTTATTTCTTTTTATAATGCCTTATGTTGCAGACGTGTGTACTTCCCGAAAGTGAGAGGACATGCTTTTTTTGGAGAGGGCAGCACCTAAATGATATAATTTCTACAACGAATAAGAGAGGGAGGCAAGATCAATGAATGATGAACTCTTGGAACGGCTAGAGGCTTGGCATGAACAGGATAAATATGAAGAGATTGTGGATGCGATTACAGAGGTTCCGGAAGAGGAGCGGGATTATATTCTGGTCAACCATCTGGGCAGAGCGCTGAATAATATGGAGCGTTACCAGGAGGCAGTGGAGCAATTCCTGTCGGTTGAAGAAGAGGGACAAAATGACCCGCTTTGGCATTACCGCATTGGTCTGGCGTATTATTACTTGGAGCAATATGAGAACGCGCGTGAAGCTTTCGAAGCAGCGGACCGATTGGAGCCGGGAGATGAGGATACACAGGAGTTCCTGGAATGGATTCGGAATAAAACAGCAGACGAGCTCACAGAAGAAGCGGTAGAGGAGCCCGTGGATACAGTACACTCGGTGACTGAAATCAACATCGAAGCAGCACCTGGGATCCACCCCGAATCGACGAGCTTCTGGAATGACAGTCCAGCAAACGTCGATCAATATGTATTGTCCCCGCCTACCGATGAGCAAATTGAAGCAGTGGAAGAGCAGCTGGTGTTCAAGCTGCCGACATTTTATGTGAACATGATGAAACTACATAATGGTGGTGTGCCCCACTATCGTTATTTTCCGGTTAGTCAGGCGGAGAATGATGGGAAGATTCAAGTCGAAATTTCGAATATCCTGGGTATTGGACGGGAGAAGGCACATTCACTGTGTGGAGAAGCGGGTAGCCGGGTGATCATTGAACAAGGGGGTTACCCCGAAATCGGTGTCATTCTATGTGAGTGCCCCTCCGAGTCTGAGGTGGTGATGCTGGATTATCGTGAATCCGGCAATGCCGGTGAGCCCGAGGTTGTTCATGTGAATAAAGCAGAAGGCTACAAAATTACTTGGCTTGCGCCCAATGTTGAGACCTTTATTCAAGGCCTGGTGAATGAGGAAAATCAACCTGCAAACCTCGAGGGTTCACTGTAAAGAAGGTTATAGCTTCCTGTAAAATAAAATATGGAAGAAGCTGCATCCGAAACAAAGGGTGCAGCTTTTTCAGTTGGAATCCTCTCATTCCATGCGGTAGAAGAAGGACGTAATATTGACGGTGAGGTCACCGTATGTTTTGTTTAGCTGCGTTCAGGCAGCTCTGTCATCGAATTCTCCCCATATAGCTCGTTCAAATGATCGATGTGACCCTCGCCCCAGTCATTCATGGCCTGTAATAGAGGGGTCATTCGTTGACTTTACTCCGTGATGGAGTACTCAACTTTGGGAGGAATCTGCTGAGAGGCTGATAGCTATTTTCATTGCAAAATTATGTAATATAATGGTATTATTTTAATGATATTACCAGTAAGTTAGATGCAGATTATTTCTATATAGGAGGTGGTGGTATAAGAGGCTGATATGGAAGAAAGTTGACCCCATGGATATGCCGCATACAGCAAGAATACCGAGATGAGACATAGGCTCGTTTGTCATACATTATAATGTAAGCGCTTTACTTTTGATTCAGCTATCGCATATACGATATTTAAATCTTTTTTTTGGCCCATTCCGAAAACGTTAAAAAAACTATTCCAGGGAGGGATTAGCTCGTGAGCAGACGTTTAATGAAGAAGGGATTCAGTTCGTTTCTATTATTGGTGTTGATGGCATCTGCTGTATTATATCCAACATCCACCGGACATGCAGCCACCATCAATGTTACGGATAACGGGTCGAGGATTGAAGTGAACACAGGAGCAGGGCTGGTTTACACGGTGAATAAAACCAATGGTGATATCATATCTGCCAAAATGAACGGAACGGAGCTGAATGGCTCCAGCAAGGCGTCCCATATCGGCTCTGGTTTGGGATCAGCCAATGTAACCTGGAACACATCTCCTTCGGGATCAACCGTATTGATCACCGTATCAACCAGCACACTTACCCACTATTATGCATCACGGGGCGGTGAGAATATTATCTATATGGCAACGTATGTCACAGCAGAACCGTCTGTGGGGGAATTGCGCTATATTTTCCGAGGGAATGGCAGCGTATTGACAGGCGTTCCGGCCAACTCGAATAATCGGAACAACACCGGCGCGATTGAGAGCCAGGACGTTTTTGGTTATGCCAATGGGCAGACTACGTCAAAATATTATGGCAATGATCAAGCTAAGGATCTGACCATTCGAGGCGTTACAGGTAGCGGTGTGGGTGTGTTTATGGCCTATGGCGACCGAGAGAAAAGTTCGGGAGGTCCGTTCTTCCGTGATATTCAGTTCCAGAGCGGTGGAGATACGGAGGTCTACAATTATATGAATTCGGGACATGCCCAGACCGAAAGTTGGCGTATGGGCCTGCATGGGCCGTATGCCTTGATTTTCACCACCGGCGCAGCGCCAAGTGTACCTGATTTTAGCTGGATGTCGGGTCTGAACCTGACAGGTTGGGTATCCAGCCGAGGTAATGTCGTGCTTAATGGGCTGTCTGGTATGGATACGGGTTATGCCTATACAGTTGGTTTTGCCAACAGCAACGCCCAATATTGGGTGAATGCCTCTTCGAGCGGTGCAGCTGCCAAATACAGCATGATTCCGGGTACATACACCATGACGGTGTATAAGGGGGAACTGGCGGTCTATACGGAAAGTGTGAACGTCACTGGAGGATCGACGACAACGCTGAATACGCGTACGATCAACAATGACCCAAGTAAAGCATCCAGCATCTGGCGCATAGGGAATTGGGATGGTACGCCATCGGAGTTCCTGAACGGCCAGACGATTCCGATCCGTCACCCTTCCGATAGCCGTAATCCAAGCTGGGGCCCTGTCAGTTATGCCACCGGCAGTGCAACCAACAAGTTTCCAGCGATTCAGTTCCGTGGGCAAAACTCACCGACAACCGTTACCTTTAGCCTGAACTCTTCCCAAGCGGCATCTTCTCATGTACTTAACATCGGTATTACGGCAGCATACAACAATGGAAGACCCAGCGTAACGATTAACGGTCAAACGTTAACGAATCCGACAGCCTCATCCCAACCGAATTCACGGAGCTTTACGATTGGGACCTATCGGGGCAACAATACAACCTTTTCCTGGAATATCCCGGCATCCTATTTCGTTAATGGGTCCAACACGATAACCATTACGCCAATCAGCGGATCCAGCGACTTGGGCAATTGGTTAAGTGCTGGGTGGGTGTATGACTGTGTTGAATTGTTGAATTAATTTAGTAGGAGTGCTGAGGGACGTTTATCTGCATACGATTTATATATTTCAAATAAAGCCGGTGATTGTATGTCTGGCATCAAACATTGTTCAGGAATATTGCACGTAGTGAATACTCTGGCTCTGATTCTTTTCTTGACGGCATGTACTTCTTACACCAACGTCTCTTCAGAAGAAGTCAAATCTTTTCGGCAGGATATCGAGCAAGATTTTCCTGTTATTCAAAAGACGGAGATTCGTTATTCCACACCTCGGGTTGAAGTCGCATATACGGTCAAAACAGAACCGGATGAAGAAGAGATTCATCGACTTTTCACTCAAACCACAGCATTTATGACCAGCCCTTCTTTTCAAAGTGAAATTATTGATGCACAGTACCGTAGGAAATTTCCAAGCTGGGGCGACCCGGAGCTTGCCGTGACTGTAACCTTACGCGGAAAGGATATATCTGCGTACCAGTTTACTTGTAAGCCAGAGAAATCCGAATCCGATTCTGGTAACGCGACATATGCTCAGTGGTACGTTCAGACACCGGATGATACGGTAGGCAAGCCTTATCCTGACTCTGGGATGGAGAATGAAAAGTGACATTATCAATATTTTCAGAGAACATAAATCAATACATTGATTAAAAAACATGATGCAATACAGCCCTCAAATCCTTGAGGGCTGTATTTATAACACTGCGCTTGCTCCGCTAAAGATATCCAAAATAAGGATACAGGGCCGTATGCATTGCAGAAAGACCATTCCTCTGCTATTATTTAGACATCTAATATTTAGTCATCTAAATAATAGATTGATTATTTTTTTTCGGTTTCTTTATGAAAGGAGCTTGAGAACCATGTTGAGAATGAAAGACAAAGTAGCCCTTGTAACTGGAGGTGCTTCTGGAATAGGATTGTCCGCAGCCCAATTGATGACAAAAGAAGGAGCTAAAGTCGTTATTGCTGATTTCAATGTCAATGGTGCAAAAGAAGCGGCAGCGAATATTCAAGCTCAAGGCGGAGAGGCAGTAGCTGTATTTCTTGATGCCGGAGACGAATTTTCAATTAAAGAAGCAGTGGAATTTACGGTGCAACAATATGGTAAGCTCACGAGTCTGTTCAACAATGTTGGCCTGACCAACCTGAAGAAGGATTTGGACGTGGTTAACGTAGATCTGGACGAGTGGGATCGGCTGATGAACGTGAATCTGAAAAGCGTGCTGCTCGGCTGTAGATTCGCCATCCCTCATATGATTGAAGCGGGTGGAGGTTCCATCATTAATACAGCCTCCATGGCTGGCTTTACGGGCGATGCGGTTCGGGTTGCTTATGGTGCCTCAAAAGCAGGAGTAGTGAATTTAACAAGGTATATTGCCACCCAATATGGCAAGCATAACATTCGTTGCAATGCTGTCGCGCCCGGATTGATCTTGACCCCGGCAGCCCAGAACAATATGCCCCCTGACGTATTGGATATGTTCGCAAAATACAACGCACTGCCTTATCACGGGGAGCCCGATGATATTGGATACACCGTCTTGTTTCTGGCCTCAGATGAGTCCAAATTCATTACCGGACAGACCCTCCAGGTTGAGGGTGGCCATTATATTGCCAATCCAACCGTTCCCGATTTTGAACAGTTTATGAAATCACACAATTCGACTAGCAATTAAAGCAGCGTCGTATAAATTAAAATACGTTAGGAGCGTTTCATATGGGAAGATTAGATAATAAAGTAGCTATCATTACAGGTGGAGCTTCAGGAATTGGTGAAGGCATGGTGGATCTCTTTGCAAAGGAAGGCGCCATCGTTATTGCTGCAGACATTAATGAGGAAGCACTGGAAAAAGCAAGCCAAAAAGAGAATGTGTACGGAATGAAGTTGAATGTTTCCTCCGATGAAGATTGGGAGATATTAGCGAAAGTAGTTAACGAACGTTTTGGTAAAATTGATATTCTGGTCAACAATGCAGGTATTTCTTCAGAGAAGCCATTTGAGGAGATCGATGCACAGGATTGGCAGAAAATGCTCTCCATTAATGGCTTTGGCCCATTTGCTGGTATGAAGCATGTCGCTCCTTATATGGCAGCACAAAAGAAAGGTTCTATCGTCAACATCTCTTCATACACCGCATTGATTGGACAAGGCTTTAACCACTATTCAGCATCCAAAGGGGCAGTACGCGCATTATCCAAAGCGGCGGCAACAACCTTTGGTCGTCAAGGTGTTCGGGTGAATGCTCTCTTCCCTGGAATCATCGAAACACCAATGACGCAAGCCTTGAACACATCGAAGGAATTGCTTGACCGACTCATTCAGGCAACGCCTTTGCAACGTCTGGGGCAGGCTATCGATATTGCCAACGCTGCATTGTTCCTGGCTTCGGATGATTCTTCGTACATTACAGGATCTGAGCTGGTTATCGATGGTGGATACTCAGCCCAATAGCGTGTAAAATGATGACAGCCCTTAAGTTGAATGAGGGCTGTTGTTTTATTTTTACGAGGAGGGTCACATGGAAGAACAGAACATTTTTGAGCTTATACACAACATGGACAATTTCACCAATAAATTGATTATACAGTGGAACAAATCGTTTAATGAGGACCTCGGCGTCTCTCATGTGCTTGTACTCAGTCATCTCAATCAAAATGGAAAAAGCCGACCTTCGGATATTGCCAAACTATTGGGCCTGACCCCGCCTACGCTCAGTTATTTAGCTGATAAGCTGGTAGCCAAGAAATTAGCCGTCAGGATCGTAGATGAAGCTGACCGCCGCATTATATATTTGAACATTACCGATAAAGGGGTCGAAGTCCTCGAAAGAGCAATATTGGAGGGGCAGAAGCTGCGCAAAAATTTATTCCAGAAGCTGACCGAAGAGGATCGAGCACAATTAGTAAATATTTTTGAGAAGATGAATCGGGAAGATTGAAGAATAGCCTGAACCTTTGACATAAAGGACCCAGGCTATTTTTTTGTAACACTAATACCTATCCAGACAGAATTTTAGTTATGATATAAGGATAAGAGGCATCTCTGCCAAGCACTTCAAATCAATAATGACCCAACGCATCGCTGGTATACAAAAAAATAATCTGTTCAGAATACACTGAATTTTGGAAGGGAGATAGAACCTGGTATGCAGGAACCGATCAAAGTATATAACACTGCAGTTGAAGCCCTTCTTGAAGTGATTGGCGGCAAGTGGAAGCCAGTTATCTTATTCCATCTTACCTTTGGCAAGAAACGTAATGGCGAACTGATGAGGCTGCTGCCTTCCATTACACAGAAAGTATTGACCCAACAGCTTGGTGAACTGACGGATGCGGGGATCATTTCACGTATTTCCCATCACCAGGTCCCGCCGAAGGTGGAATATGAGTTAACGGAGTATGGGTGGAGCCTTAAAGAGATTCTTCATCTGATGTGCAGATGGGGCGATACACATGTGGAAAAGGTTTATGGTGATCGAGGAAAAATTTTATTCAAGCCGCCGACCTCTGACTGTTGACGGTGCAAAGCCGATTCTTGTAAACAGGAATCGGCTTATTGTGCATTTTATTCTATTACGGAATGATCTTGCGCTCACGTAGATTTTCAAATATATCCATAAACATACTCTCTGTATCAACGAAATCGTGAAATCCGAAACGACGGGCTTTGGATCCATCCGCGAAGAAATCATAATCCCAAGAGAAGACAAAATCACCGAAGGACCAGGAAGAGACATCCTCATAGGAGGTCTTCGTTAAACCATACTTTTCAATCATGGAATTCCAAAGCACTTCTTTATCTGCCATAACGGTTGCAAGCGAGAGAGGCAGGGGTGGTGCCGTTTCCAGTTCGAAAAATGCAGCAATTTTGGGCCAAAGTTCATTCCAGCGAAACAGATCGCCGTTGGTGATATTAAACGCCTGATTGGCACAGCGTGTGTCGGTTGCCGCCCAGACAGTCGCACGAGCGAGCAGTGATGCATCGGTCATTTCAAGCAGGGAGTGGTAAGCTCCGGGTTTCCCGGGAAAGCGAAGTGGCAAGCCAAGTTCTTTAGAAATGGATGCATATACCCCAATAACCATGGCGAGGTTCATTGGATTACCCAGAGCAAATCCACATACAACGGATGGACGTAGAGCTGACCAGGTCCAGTTGCTTCCGGGTTGCCGATCCTCGAGAAACTGCTGCTGATCGACATTGAATTCAGGGGGCATATGATGCGCATCCGTTTCCCTTGCAGGTGTTTTAAATGGGCCCAGATGTGCACCGTACACCTTATAACCTTGCATTAGACTGATATGCTGGAGGTTGGGAGCGATCGGTTCAATGGTATTCACCACATTGACGAGCATCGCCAGATTAGGCTGCACCAATTCGGCCCAGGTCGGGCGATCCTGATAAGCAGCGTAGAAAATATGAGTAACCGTCGTTAAATGGCGCAGTTTGGCCTGAGTATCCACTTCGTTTAGCAAATCGGCCGATATATAACGTAACCCAGGGGCATCTTCCCCTCCACGACGTGACACTCCAATAATATTCCATTCCGGAAGTGTCGTCAGATAATCAATAAGGTTTCTTCCAATGACGCCTCCAGCACCGATGACAAGCGCAGTGTAGCTGGTAACAGATTGATTGGGTTTCAATGGGCATGCTCCTCTCTTCTTCTGATCATTATTGTGGGTCAGAAAAAGAAAGATGAGAAGTACGCACCTCAAAGTGACATACGCACTTGAGAGTAATATATGGGTTTGGAGCAGGTTATAGAGGTTCTATAGTCAGCTCCGTCAATTCATAAGCAGTTGTTCATTTCGTGTAATGAGTCCTTCCCTTATTTTAATTATTTCTAATAGACTATTCATATGTTAGTATATTTAACATCAGAAGCGCGAATGAATGATTAGCGCTAATCGGGGTCATGGTGGGTGGAATATTGATGCGCAATTGGGTTCGAAATGAAAATGTGCAAATGGCCGCCGTTGCTGTTGCTACAGCAGTGGGGGCACAGTTCAAAATAAATCCTTTCCGGGAAGATTATTTCCGGATTGGACTGGGTGTAAGCATTCTTTTATTTTTGCTGATGATTATGCCGCATTTGTCTTATGTGAAGACAGGAATCCTGACGGGCATTGCGAACTTTATCTTTCAATCAGCCGATTTGCTGAATCATGTGCATTCGCTGTCCGTCCTGGAAAGCATGCGTGCCAATCTGGGTGCAGGGATGTATTATGTCGTGTTTGCCTATGGACTTAGCAAGTTCAAGAACAGATTTCATGAACTACAGCCTCTTCTGCTGGGAGGACTGATTACATGCATTGATTTTTCCTCCAATCTCGTCGAGCTGTTCATTCGCGGTGTGTTGAGCGGGACAAATATCTTTTATATGAAGGAATGGTTGTATCTGCTGGTGGTTGGTGGTTTGCGAAGTTATTTTGTCATCGGGCTGTATAACAGCTTTGCGGTGAGGCAGATGCGATTGCTGCATGCCGAGCAGGAAAAGCGAATGGAGCAGATGCTGAGTGTGAACTCAGGTCTATATGGGGAAGCCTTTTATCTGAAAAAAGCCATGAATACAATTGAAGGCATTACCGCAGACAGTTACGATCTATATCGGGATCTCAGAGAACAGGACATGCACCAATACAGCCAGCGGACGCTCGGTATCGCTCAACAGATTCATGAGGTCAAGAAGGACTCGCAGCGCATTCTCGCAGGTCTGTTGAAATTGTATGATAACGAAAAAGCAGTGAATATGAGCCTTTCCGAGGTATTGAACTTTGCGACCAAAGGAAACCGGAAATATAGTCAAATGCTGAACAAGAAGATTGAGATCTACATCGAGCAGCGATATGACTGCGACTCACCTTACTACATTCCGCTCTTAACCGTGATGAACAACCTGATCGCTAATGCGGTGGAAGCAATAGAGACCGACGGAACAATTCGGATTCGAGTTTGGGAGCAGGGAGCGGATGTGCATCTTGAAGTCATGGATTCTGGAAAAGGTGTACCTGAGGCTAAGCGGAATGTGATCTTCGAACCAGGTTATACAACCAAATTCAATGAAGTGGGCATTGCGGCAACCGGAATTGGCCTGTCCCATGTACGTGATATTGTTCAGTCTCTCGAAGGCCGAATCAGCGTGGAATCTGCACCGCAAGGTGAGAAGGGCTCCGCATTTGTTATATCTATACCCAAAGCGAATCTAATCAAGGAGGCCGGTGTCGATGACGCTTTCTATCATGATCGTGGATGATGATCTCGTGAGCAGAAACATGCTGCAGGATATCATTGAGGCGTGTGGAATGGGTGAGCTTGCAGGTATGGCAGAGGGCGGCATTGAGGGGACCCGGATGATTCTTGATCTGAGACCCGATGTAGTGTTGATTGATCTGCTGATGCCTGACCAGGATGGCATTGAGACAGTTGTGAAACTGAAGAAGAGTGGATACACCGGGAAGTTTATCATGATCTCGCAGGTCGAGAACAAGGATATGGTCGGAGCAGCTTATCAAAAAGGAATCGAGTTCTTCATCCATAAGCCAATCAATCGGGTGGAAGTGGAACATGTGCTGAGCAAGATAAATGAGCAGTGGAAGTATGAGCGGTATGTGCTGGAAATCAGGCAATCCATGGCCAAATTAAATATGGTGGAACCCCCTTCCCCATCCAAAGGAAGAACGGTTCGTGAGGCAGCCAGAATGATTCTGATGGATCTGGGAATTATCGGTGAAAGCGGCAGCAAAGATATTATTGCACTGATGGAGTACGCGATTGAACAGAAGCGAGCAGCAGAGTGGCCGCCTCTTAAAGAGTTGTATGAAGCCGTTGCCCGGACTTACAAGCTTACAAGCAAAGAAGTGGAGAAAGAAAGTAAAGCGATGGAGCAGCGGATCCGCCGGACGGTTATATCTGCCTTGAATAACATGGCTTCGATCGGCTTGACAGACTACAGCAATTATAAGTTTGAGCACTATGCGCCGCTTTATTTTGATTTTCAGGACGTTCGGATGAAGATGAGAGCAATGGAAGAGGAGCAGATAGGCGATAAAGGAAAGATAAACATCAAAAAGTTCCTGCATGTCTTCTATATGGAGACGGTTGAAAAAATGAATCATTAATTATCCATAAACCAAATTCCCGAACAATAGTTCGAAATGGAGTTTGGTTTATTTTTGTGTTATAAAAAATGACATTATAGTGATGGATATACCTGATAATATAAATAAAAGAATAGATTTATATACAAAAACAAACTTAATGTCATGTATATTTTCATTAGTTGTGATTATTTTGTGTAGGATCATGTCGGTTGACGTAGGGCAGAAAATACAATACGTACATAAATACAAATGGTCGATTCGCTCGATCTCAATCTAATCAGGAAAAGGGGTTTTTCCATGAAAAAGGTAGCATCTATTGTATTGGCGTCAGTTCTTGCTTTAACGCTTAGTGCCTGCGGTGCAGCAAAAGAAGAGAGTACTGCACAGTCTGCAAGTGGTTCAGTTGGTGAAAAATATACTTTCGGGACGGATGCAACGTATCCCCCTTTTGAGTTTGAGAAGGACGGCAAGTATGTTGGTATCGACATTGATCTGATCCATGCGATTGCAGAGGAAGAGGGCTTCGAAGTGGAGATCAAGCCAATGGACTTCAAGGGTATCATTCCCTCAATCACCTCAAACCAGTTGGATGGCGCCATTGCGGGCATCAGCATCACGGATGAACGCAAAAAAGTCGTGGACTTCTCGGACCCATACTATCAGGCAGGCCTGTCCTTGATCGTACATGAAGATAACACGGACATCAAAAGTCCTGAAGATTTAAAAGGAAAGACTATCGCCATTAAAAAAGGAACTTCAGGTGCAAATCTGGCTGATGAATATGCCAAAACCTATGGTGCAACCGTAAAATACTTTGATGATAGCCCATCAATGTACCAAGAGGTTGCCAACAAGAACGCGGATGCCACGCTGGAAGACTTCCCTGTCATCTCCTATAAGATTGCGATTGATCCAAACTCCAAGCTCCAGATTGTCGGCGACCGCCTGAATGGTGACTTTTACGGCATCGCCGTAGCGAAAGGTGATACGGAATTACAAAAGAAAATTAACGAAGGACTAAAAAAGCTGCAGGAAAGTGGCAAGTACGACGAAATTGTCAGCACCTATCTGGGATCAGCGGCTAAATAGAAGGGAATGTGGTTGAAATGGATTCCTCCTGGCAAGTCATCATAGACGCATTGCCCCTCCTATTGCAGGGCACACTGGTCACGCTGAAAATCGTAGTTATATCTCTTATTATCGCTTTTGTGATTGGACTAATCTCTGGACTCATGAGTATTGCACAGAATCGATTGTTGCGATTAATTTCCTCTTTCTATGTCGACCTCATTCGCGGCACGCCGCTTCTTGTTCAGGTATTTTTTATCTACTTCGGATTGCCCGTATTTCTGGATATCCGTATCCCTGCAGAGACGGCCGGAATTATTGCGATCAGTCTGAATGCAGGAGCATACATTTCCGAGATTTTCAGAGCAGGAATCAATTCCATTAACAGAGGGCAGGGCGAAGCGGCGCGATCGCTCGGATTAAGTCGTTACCTTACCATGAGGTTGGTCATTCTGCCTCAGGCTACCCGGCGAATGTTGCCGGCTTTTGTGAATCAACTCATTGTTACGATTAAGGATACGTCCCTGTTGTCCGCCATCGGGATTACGGAACTGACGCAGAGCGGGGAAATCATCATTTCCTCCAACTTTCGGGCTTTTGAAATCTGGGGTGTAGTTGGTATTTTCTATCTAATCATCATCTATATCTTGTCCCGCGTTTCCCGATTACTGGAGAGGAGGTATGCAGTCCGATGATCATTGTGGAAAATCTGAAAAAGAGCTTCGGCTCCAATGAAGTACTGAAGGATATCTCGACAACCATTAAGGAGAAGGAAGTTGTGTGTGTAATCGGACCGTCTGGTTCAGGCAAAAGTACCTTTCTGCGCTGTTTGAATCTGTTGGAGGATGTGACGTCCGGGAAGGTGACGATAGGCGATACCGAAGTTACATCACCCCAAACGGATATCGATCAATTGCGAACCAATGTAGGCATGGTATTTCAGCAGTTCAACCTGTTCCCTCACCTCACCGTGTTGGACAACATTATGCTCGCGCCGAAATATATCAAGAAAATGAGCAAAGCAGACAATGAGAAAAAATCCATGGAGCTGCTGGCTAAGGTTGGATTGGAGCAGAAAAGGGACGCTTACCCGGATCAGCTATCCGGCGGACAACAACAGCGTGTAGCGATTGCACGTGCGCTCGCCATGAATCCGAATGTGATGCTGTTCGATGAACCGACGTCGGCACTCGACCCGGAAATGGTTGGGGAAGTGCTGCAAGTAATGAAAGACCTCGCTCATGAGGGAATTACCATGGTTGTGGTTACGCATGAGATGGGTTTTGCCCGTGAGGTGGCAGACCGGGTCATCTTTATGGACGGGGGTTACATTGTGGAGGAAGGAACGCCGTCACATATCTTCCAAAATGCCCAACATGAACGCACACAGGCATTCTTAGGAAAAGTTCTCTAACGTATGATGGTCGGCTAATCCAGGATCACTTCTTTGTCCGGATGCTCAAGAAACTCAAACATTGTTTTGACTTGTGCTGCTGTATTTCTTTCCAATGACAATTCGGGTAAATCGTCGATCGTAAAGAAATCCACTGCACTGGTTTCCACACCGGTTTCCGCATGCCCCCCCACAATGTCACAACGGATAAACATCTTATACACGTGATAGGGTTCGGGGGGGTGATTGTGGAATTTCTTGTCCATTACAGCCAACAGCCGCATCGGCACAACATCAAACCCGGATTCTTCTCTTATTTCTTTCACGGCAATTTCTGATGGCGAAAAGCCAATATCACCCCAGCCGCCGGGCACCGCCCAGGCACCGTCCAGTTTCTCCCGCACCAGAAGTATTTTGTTGTCCTTAAAAACAACACCCCGGATATCCACTTTGGGTGTCGCATAACCGGTACCACTGGCAAATGTCAGTGCAATTTTCTCCTGGCTAACCCAGGTGTAGTTGGCTAGAATATCGATACTAATCCGTCTCAATTCTTCATAACGTTCAATATCGTAAACATCTTTTGCATAGGTTATCCCGGTTTGGGCGATAGCCTGTATTTGTTTTGCCCATTCTAACCACTTCATGTCCATAAATAACTCCCTCTTTCTGCGAGAAGTCCACAAGAAATTAAGCTTCATAGGAAACAATCCCATTATAGCAGGAGAATTGTTGTAAATAATTACAATCATGGAATATCCATAGCGGCCGAAGGGTTCAAATGAATATGTAAACACGCTCAAAAAGTCGTTGCTTTCACTATGGAACTGCGAGATATTATAAAAGAAAAGCTGTGCGGAAGGAGAAATAAATTGAATATAACTATTGATCAACAGGGCAGCTCCAAGGTTGCCATCATCGAAAGCAATAACATCGTTATTAACAATGTTCAAGATGCTCTCGATCTGATGGCCTCCGTGAACTACACGGATGACGCTCATAAAATCCTGATTGATAAATCCAACCTCACCGAAGATTTCTTCGAACTGAAGACCAAACTTGCAGGCGATATTTTGCAGAAATACGTGAATTACCAGGTGAAACTTGCCATAGTCGGAGATTTTGCCGGATACAACAGCAAAAGCCTCAGAGACTTCATCTATGAGTGCAACCATGGCAAGCATGTTTTCTTTTTGAAAAACAAAGAGGAAGCACTTCAGGCTTTGCATCATATCGATTAATCCTTATGGAGGAGGTACCATTATGATTGCAGATTTGAAGTCAGTACCGAATGGCACCATAGCTTGTTTTGAACGTCATTGGAAGCACGCTGCGGAGGATGTATGGTCCTTTTTGACGGAAAACGAAAAGCTTGCAAAGTGGTTCTCTGAACTCGAAGTAACGGACCTTCGGGAAGGTGGGAGCATCAAGTTTAATATGCCGGATGGCACCTTTAAGGAACTCAACATTATCGAGCTTATCCCTGGCTCAGTTCTCGAATATACTTGGGCAGAAGACCGGGTTCGTTTTGAGCTATATCCAGAGCCGAATGGGTGCCGTTTACTGCTGCTCGAAACCATTCATCACGTCACAAGCCATACACCTAAAGATCTAGCGGGGTGGCATGTCTGCCTGAACGTCATTGAGGCATTACTGGATGGCCGTACCTTGGAATCTCGTGAAGCAGAATGGAAAATCTGGTACGAGAAGTATCAGAAGCATGTAGACCATTTTCTCAAAATCTAGTCAGATGAGACTGCCCTCTGGGGCAACAATCATGCGGGAGGAAATACATCGTGAAGGCTAATGAGAAATTACAGACGTACGCGTTGTCTGATGTCAGCAATCTCAAAGTACATGGCAGAACGACAGGACAACGGTCGCCCTTAACTTTGTTTTGGACCGGAAGTGCGGTTGAACTCAATGTAAAAGGCTCTGAGTTGTGGGTGGAGATCGAGTCCGAATATGACCTGTATGAACCCTGGATCAGCATTCTGATTAACGGAGTCCCGGTGAGCAGACAGATGTTAACGGCGGGAAGGTATTGGATCTGCGTATTCCGAGGAATGAACGAGAATGTGGTGAAAAATGTACGGATCGTCAAAGATGTACAGGCCATGAATGGAGATCCGGGCTGTTCCTTGCAGATTCATGCGTTAAAATCGGATGGTGTCTTCGTACCTGTAGAGGAGAAACCGTACAAGATTGAATTTATCGGTGACAGTATTACATCCGGAGAAGGCGCGATTGGAGCCAAAGCGGAAGAGGATTGGATTCCGATGTGGTTCAGTGCCATACATAATTATACGGCCATGACAGCAGAAGTGCTGAATGCAGAATACCGCGTCATCTCACAAAGTGGCTGGGGTGTGCTGACGAGTTGGGATAACAATCCGAATGCGAATATCCCAGATTATTACGAGCAAGTCTGTGGATTGGCGACCGGAGATAAGAACGCAGCACTTGGCGCAGGGGACAAGCATGATTTTAATTCCTGGCAGCCAGATGTAGTGGTGATTAATCTGGGAAGCAATGATGGAGGAGCCTTTCAAACCCCGGCGTGGCAGGACCCCGTTACCGGAAAGGTGTACAAGCAACGCCTGAACGAAGACGGGACTTACCATGAAGAGGATCTGGCTGCTTTTGAGAATGCGGTGACCCGCTTCCTAATTCAACTTCGAAAAAACAATCCAGAAGCGCATCTCGTATGGGCATACGGCATGCTTGGATTCCCGATGATGCCAGCGATTTATCGTGCTGTTGACGCTTATACGAAACAGGCTGGAGATACGAAAGTCTCGGTGATACAGCTTCCGAATACCACCGAGGAGACGGTAGGCGCCAGAAGTCATCCGGGTGAGTTATCTCATCGAAGGACTGCTGATGCGTTAGCGGAATATCTAAAGGGAATTTTAAAATAATTTTAATTTACATTTGAAATCGGAAGAGCCAGAACTCTCTTGAATTAGAGAGCCTGACTCTTCTTTAGTGCACGTTGTGGTACATCGAGAGGAGAGGTTTATACTACGGTTACTTCCCTTGTACCTGATAGCGGATCGAAATGATCTGCCCCATCGTGTACGTATGAACCATTTTGAAATGAGTTGGTACCGTTCCTATTGGAAATAGGGGAATTCCTTCACCAAGAACCTTCGGAATAATGGCAATCTCAACCTCATCGAGCAGGTGTTGTTCCAGAACGGCTTGCACCAGCTGGCCTCCGCCAACAATCCAAATGTCACCGCTGGAATCCTGCTTCAATCGGGGAATCAGCTTCTCCACAGCCTCATCCGTAAATTGTACGTGTGGTGCAGGGGCTTGTTGGGAACGGGAAAGTACATACGTCGGGCGATCCGCATAGGGGAAATCCTCTGACAGCTTGAGCACCTCTTCATACGTAAGACGTCCCATAACCACCGATCCAATCGTTGAATAAAACTCGCCATACCCGTTATCGCCACCATCGCCTTCCACATCGAACAGCCAATCCACCGAACCGTCCGGTCTTGCAATGTACCCATCCAGACTCATCGCAATGTATAGCACAACTTTAGTATTAGACATTTCAATCGCTCCCTTCTGAAATGTATGATACACTCCAACTATGACAAATGTTGACGTAGTTAGGTGGGGTGAACATGAATAATCGAAAACTCGCATTGATGCGACTCATGGATTCGAGAAAGAAATTTACGGCTCGTGAATTGGCGGAGCGTTTTCAGGTGTCGATCCGTACGATCCAACGAGATCTGAATGATCTGCAGGAGTTGGGCTTTCCTTTGTATACGGAGGTTGGAGTGAACGGGGGTTATCGAGTGCTTCCTAATCGGATTTTGCCACCTCTTCAACTTACACAGCATGAGGCGTTGGGTTTGTTTATGATGATTGAATATTTGGAGAACGTCCCGGATTTTCCGTATGGATCGATTCGTGAGCATCTCGCCGAGGAATATTATTCAACTTTACCTCTGGATGTACAGGATCTGATTACACGGATGAGGCAGCACATTACGTTCCTTCAACATCATGCTGTGCAGGTCGAGGCAGTAACAACAGAGATATTAGGCGCGGCAGTAGATAAAAGAGAGATTGAATTTATATATCATTCCCGGCAGGGATATAAAAAAATACAGGCCTTCCCCATTGGTATCTATTACGATCACGGGTATTGGTATATGCCGGCCCGGAGGAAGGATCGGGTGCTGTTGTATCGGGTGGATCGCATGCAGGAACTGATTATGCTGGGTTCCATCGACGAGTCGGTTCCTAGTTTGCAAGAGTGGTTGAATTTCAAGGAAGAGAGAGAAAGCGTAGAAGTCGTGCTGCAATTCACGGATTTTGGGGCGAGACTGGCAGGATCAGATGTACTGTTCAAGTCGGTTGAAGGTAATGAATGGCGAGGACCAGTTCCGCTTGAGGAGTTTCCTTTTACAGCGCGGAAGCTGCTCTCCTATGGGCCTGAAGTGAAGGTGATGGAGCCGCGGGAGCTGCAACAACAAGTGAGAGAGATGCTGGAACGAAGCTTGAAGCAGTATTGAAAAGTTGTAAAAGGATATTGTGTTCTCATATGGAACATATAAGAGTACCCTGAAAGTAACTTATATAGGATTCACCGAATGGGGGGCTACCATGATTCAATTCATAAGAAGTTTCACGATCCGCTCTATGCAGAGTCCATGCGATGAACAACGGCGGTTGTTTGTATAGAGCTGGAAATCCATTTCCGCCACACCACTATATATGCATATAACAAGTGTTCATCGGTTGACTCTGCTGCCTTAAAGATCTTAACTTTTAAGGAGCGGAGCAATATGAAATATATTAACGCAGACACAATCTTTCCGGAATCATTGCTAAAGGAGATCCAGCGCCACATCCCTGGTGGATTGGTGTATATCCCCAAACCTAAGGAAGCCCATCAAAAGTGGGGCGAGAATTCGGGCAGCCGGATGATTTTGAAGCAAAGAAACGATGAGATCCGCCAGCTATTCGCTGCGGGCATGTCCATCGACCAACTCATCGAACAATTTTGTTTGTCCATCGACAGTATCAAGAAAATTGTATATTCCAAAAAGTGATTAAAGGCTTAGAGCTGCATTCGAGGAATCGAATGTGGCTTTTTGTGTTTTTTTCACGTTTACCACGGCAGCATTCGCAAGCTTTATCCACTCCGAATACGATGTTGCATGCTCTCAAAATTCACATCATTCTTCTCTTATTCTCCTCGGTTTGATGGCTTCTTCAGATTTGGATTCTATACTGATCTCAAAAATCAACTTAGGGGGTCGGACAGCATGGAGTGGTTATCCTTTTTGAAACAATACATTCAGGGTCCCCGCTGGATTGGGGCGATTGCCCCCAGCTCAAAATATCTAGCAGCAAAAATGGTGAAAGACATCGCATTTGACCGTGCATCATGCATTGTGGAGTATGGGCCGGGCACGGGGGTGTTTACGGAAATGCTGCTTGCAAACATACAGCCAGGGACGGTCCTGATCCTGATTGAAAACAACGCACGCTTCTGCCATATGTTGCGCAAAAAATACGGCCATCTTTCGAATGTACACATCATTCATGATTCTGCCGTGCATGTCGATCAGCACATACAACAATATGGACTGAACAAAGTTGATTACATTGTATCCGGACTGCCTTTTGCGAGTCTGCCTGCGGAGGTATCGCTGGACATTTTAGCTAAATCAAGGCAATATTTGAAACAAGATGGTAAGTTCATTACTTTTCAATACACGTTACTCAAACGGGGATTGCTCAAGCAATTTTTCGAAAACGTAAGCATGACAAGGATGTACCGTAACCTGCCGCCTGCTTATGTATTCAGTTGTAGCCGATAACAATGACGAATAGTAGACGAAAGAGGCCACATCTTCAGTTGTGAGTTTTAAAGAAGCGGCCTCTTTCACGAGAAGTAGATTACTCATTCTCATCTTAGATTGTTAAACTAAAAATCGGTTCGCCCAAACGTGGCATCGCTCTTCACCGTTGCACTGCTGGAGGCATTGATGGCGTCCAGCTGCAATACATAGTCGTAATGCCGCATGTAGTATCCGGGCTGGCTGTACGACTGGAGCGATACTTTGGAGCTGTCAGCCCAGCCGGGGCTGCTCAGGAAAGTGGCATCTCCTTTGTAGGTGGCGGTATCCGTGTACGCTTCAAGTACGATTTTATTGCTGGCATTGCGTTTCAGAAAGTAGCCAGGAAAGTTGATGGACTCCAGTGAGATGCCTGTTGAGCTTGCCAAGCAGGGTACAATGCGGAACTGGGAATCGAGTACAGGTGAGACGTTGGCGTCGATCCGTGCAGTGAAATTGGAATGACGGATGTACCGATCCGGATAATTGAAGGAGCTGAAACGGCTGTAATTCGTCGCATCAGGTGTTGCCGGGCCTAACATTTTGACCTCATGCAGGGTTGGGGTGTACCAGTTACCCGGATTGTTCCACAGGACAGCGTTGACCATATTGATACGTACATAACGGGCGGTAAAATGAACAGCGTCGGTCGTAAACCCATAGGTGGTGTTGCTGGTTCGATCCAGCGTGGAATAGTTGACGCCATCGTTGCTGATCTCAATTTTGTACTTATAATAGCCTTCCGAGCCTTTATACATAAACCAGGAGATGTCGATCTCTGTGATGGTCTTCGGTGCGCCGAAATCGACCTGCCACCAGGCTGGCCAAGTATTGGACGATGCTGCCCAAGAAGTCTGGTAGTTGCCGTCATTAACATTGGATGCAGATGAGCCGGAGGCTGTGGAGATGGCGGTAGCTGTTTTACCTTGGGCGTGATTAACAAGAGCAGGTGGCGTTACCGTGCCTGTTACAGCATCGATATTCCACTCTTTGTACCATTCCAGTGAGGCGGTTCCGTTTGAATCATTCAAGGTTAAAGGAAGCCAGATATGTTTATGTTCACCAAGATTGAGTGGATTCCAGCGGTCGCCCATATAAATATAGGATGTGGTGTTGCTGCCTGTAATGGTGGCAATATCATGGATCTGGGAGCCGAAGGCCGATGGATTGCCATAAGGTGTAAGAGCGGACCACGTGCCTGTCATGGACGATGCGGTGGCATACGCGCCCTGGTTTGGATACCAGCCAGCCGCCTGGGAAGTAAAGAGGTAGTAACGATTGCCCTTTTTCACAACGGCAGGAGCTTCACGGTAGGCATTCTCGAATTGCCAACCCACAAAGGAGTCCACACCGGTATAGCTGGCGTTCATTTTGAAAATAGCCATCGTATCATTGGCCCCGCCATTCTTGCGGGATGCTGTGATCAGATAACCTGTACCGTCTGTATCTACAAAAACAGTCATGTCGCGTGACTCGTAATCCAAAGGCCGAAAACTTCCCTCATACGTGAATTTACCGTTCGGTGTGCTGCTGGTCGCTACCGCGACCCGTCCCAGATTGTAATCTGTGCCGTTCTCGTAATGCGCCCATAGCACATACTGCTTCGTGGAGGCGTTGTAGATGACTTTGGGACGTTCGATTTTGCTGGAGGCCAGCTCGGTGGCCGAATCCTTGGTCAGGATGGCATTGCTGAACGTCCAGTTCTTCAGATCGGTGGAAGTATAGACATTGACGCTGTCAAACTTGCCGCTGACCGCATGCTCGCCATACCAGTAATACGTGCTGCCGACTTTCAGAATGTTTCCGCTATTGGCCTGAATGGGGTTGCCTGCGGTATCCAGCCAATCGGAACCGTTGGTGATCGTCACGCTTGCCGCGCTTGTCCGTTCGGGATGAAGGCCAAACATGGTTAGTGTGAGCGCGAAGACCAGAAACCAGACTGCTTTCCTGTTGCCCATTACACACACCTCCTAATATTGGTCCTTTGTAAAGCGTTTACATATTTAGTGTAGTTAAAATGGAATCTTGTACAAGTGAACAATGTGTACCCTCATGAACAAATGGAACTTTATCCCGAATGTAGCGGCGATAGCGAGTAATTCACCTTATTTCAATATATAAAAAAGGATAGTAGCTTATAAAATAAGCCACTATCCCTTTTTGAATCACACTTTATTTAAACGGGTTCAAAATCTATTTATGACCTTTGCGAACCTTGAGCTGCATTTTCTTGATCGTTGTATTCTGCATTACCTCAAGCACGAGTGGGCCTTTACCGTTCAGAATTTCCACATCGGTTACATTATCCAGAATGGTAATAATCCCGATGTCGTCTGCAGTGACGCCTTCAATCTTGGCGATGGTGCCCACGAAATCTACCGCACGCAGTTTCTTTTTCTTGCCTCCGTTGAAGTTCAGCTTCATGATCTGTTGATTCAACTGTTCACGCTTGTCCTTTTTGCGTTCAGGCACAATCTTCAAACGCTTCTCGAATTCTTCCCGACGACGGTCAACAGCTTCCTCGGAAGGAGCTTTGACTACAGGAATTGCAAATCCGATATACGATTCGATTTCGGCCAGACGTCTGCCATCCTTCGGGGTAACCAAAGTAAAGGCTTTACCTGTTTTACCTGCGCGACCCGTACGTCCTGTACGGTGTACGTATCCCTCTTTTTCCAAAGGAATATCGTAGTTGATGACATGGGTGATATTCGTGATATCAATCCCGCGCGCGGCTACATCCGTTGCAATCAGATAACGGAATTGTCCTCTTCTGAATGCATTCATCACTTCGATGCGCTCATCTTGTTCCATGCCTCCGTGGATGCGATCCGCTGGATAATCGAGGTCAGCCATGACACGGAACAGTTTATCCACGTTCTCCTGCGTACGACAGAACACGATACAGCTATCTGGATTTTCAACAATAAACAGGTCCTGAAGCAGTGCCGTTTTGTTCACTTCTGGCACGTGAATTACTGCATGTTCAATTGTGGCTGTTGTAAGACCACTTGCCTTGATCTCAATCTCGACCGGATTGTTCATGTATTTGCGTGACAGCTTGGCTACATCTTCAGGGAATGTTGCGGAAAATAACATCGTCACTCGCTCACTAGGCAGTGCTTGAATAATGGATTGTACCGTCTCGATAAAGCCCATATTCAGCATCTCATCCGCCTCGTCAATGACAAGGTATGAGATCCGATCCAGCGGCAGGGTGCCACGTTCGATATGGTCCAATACCCGTCCCGGTGTGCCTACAGCGACATGTGTTCTTTGTTTTAATTCAGCTTTTTGAACATGAAAAGGAGACTGACCGTATAATGCAGTTGCTTTAATACGCTTAAAGCGTCCGATATTGGTAATATCTTCGTTCACTTGCAAAGCCAGCTCGCGGGTTGGCGTGAGAATCAAAGCCTGCGGTTTATTTTCGTTCCAATCTACCAGCTCACAGACTGGAATGCCGTAGGCGGCTGTTTTCCCGCTGCCTGTTTGGGATTTGACCACAAGATCTTTATTTTCAAGGGCTACTGGAATAACTTTGGTTTGAACCTCCGTTGGGGTTTCATAACCCAGGCTATCCAGCGCTTTTACGATTTCTTCGCCAAGTCCATAATCTTTAAATTGTTGCTTACTCATCGTTAACCTCTTTTACGTTAGTTTTAAATACAAGAGCATATTGCATAATTCCTTAAAGCGACTTGTACACGGGAGCGTTTGGAATCGAATTATGCAACATACTTATATACAAGCATTGCACCGTACATCTATCGTATACCTCTTCATTATACTCTATATATAGGTAAGCTAACGGAGTAATTGCTATGAGCATCTAGTTTAATGCTGCCAAACTTCATTTTCCGAGAAAAACTGGGAGCAGCACCTATGGGAATTGGCTTACTTCCGAAGGGGGAAGGTGTATCAAAGCGTTCCACGTGAAACGAAATGTATCGAATGTTATGCTGTCTATTAATAAATAACCATCTTCAAGGCCGTGGTCTGCGGGGGAAAGGATTGGGCGATAGACGGACCTGTCCACACTTCAGCTCTGCGCCCAACCAATGTTCCATTCAAAGGGGTAGTGACGGTTTCACCATTGATGATAAGTTCCGCATTCGTATGAAGTGAATTTAAGATGGGGCCTGATTCAACATCGTTATCTGCTTCATTATCGATGAGCACCTGTCCCTTTTCTTCAACAAAATTCGTGATTTTAGCACAATGGACATTCGTTGCTCACCCCATCCTTTGTAATGTATCTATACGTAAGACGGTTTTTGAGCTACCAAGGTTCCTACACATCGCTGAAAAAATACAAAAAACCGCCATTTAAGCTGGAACTGGAAAATGGAATATGTTAACATATGGGTAACTTACGAAGCGGAGGGATACGTGTGGCAAATTTTATCCGATGGAGATAGTATGGCGAAACGTTTGTTTGCGCTTGCTGTGTTCCTGCCTGTGTGCAGCTCATCGGGATCGGTTTGCCTATTTTCACGTATGCCGCTAGTCATTAAAGAATCGCTCGTTTAGAGTGGTTCTTTGGTGTACTACTATTTTTTGGCGAGCATTCAGGTACACCCAATATCCGCAATGAACTGCACAGGCATGGATGTCTGTGTTTTTTAATTTATTGAGGAAAAGGGGAGATCCTGAAATGACAAAATTGAACGTGAATGAGCAGTTGGAATTTCAAAAGGAACTAACATCTTTAGCTGCACAGAATGGGCTTCATATTGCTGAGGAATCCATGAAAATCAATGAGTCCGGTATGGACTTTCGGGTAGCGTTTGCCACCGATGGACAGGGTCAACAGTGGATACTGCGCCAGCCACGGCGCGAGGATGTATGGGAAAGAGCCGAAAATGAGCGCAAGGTGCTGGAGGTTGTAAAAAACCGTCTACCGGTAGAGGTACCAGAGTGGCGGATTTGTACGCCGGAACTGATCGCTTATCCTTTACTTGATGGAGAACCGATTGCAGTCGTTGATCCGGCAGGGGGAGGGTACGCATGGCGATTTCCACAGGAAAGCTTATCCGATGATTTCTTCGATTCGCTAGCTACTTCACTAGTGGCATTGCATAACATTGATCCTGATGAGGCGATAAAGGGCGGAGTGCGCAGCAAGACGCCTACAGAAGCTCGTAAAGCTTTTGCAGCCAATATGGAAGAGATTAAACAAAGCTTTGAGGTGCCAGATCAACTGTCCAAACGGTGGGAAGCGTGGCTGACAACGGACAGCTATTGGCCTGAGCACTCAACGTTCAATCACGGTGATCTGCATCCTCCGCATATTATCGTCGACGATGCCCAGCGGGTAACCGGGCTGATTGATTGGACTGAGGCGGAGATTGCCGACCCTGGTAAGGATTTTGTCATCTATTATGCACTCTTCGAAGAGGAAGGTTTGCGGGATCTACTCAATCGCTATGAGAAGGCAGGGGGAAGGACATGGCCTCGGATGCTGGAGCATATTCGGGAGCAGTGGGCGGCATACCCGGCAATTGTGGCAAAGTTTGCGTTAATCACTGGAGAAGAGTCGAATATGGAAATGGCGAGAGGTATGCTTGCGAGCTGGGATGTGAAGCGGGATTGAGTGCATGGAAGGTACAAATGAATCGAACTACCTCAGGCGATGAGGGATTGGGACATTAACATATGAAAGGGCGATCTCTGCCATGATATTCATGGAGAGAGTCGCCCTTTTTATGTTAGCGTGGAACTATATCTTTTCCGTGCTTATTTCAGCATACTTACATATTTTCCGTAGACATAAGCTATGCGTCCATCCAGTTTCACTTTGATCCAGCCATACTTATCTGTACTGATCACTTCAAGGACGGTGCCTTTCGGTACGGCAGCAACCACTTTTGCTTTGGATGATGCGTTGGATCGCACGTTCAGGTACGCCGCAGTAACCTTGGCTTGTTCACCTTTAACGACTGTACCCGGTTTACTTGTACTTGGTGATGTCGATGGTTTGACGGGTTTCGATGTGTCTGGTTTCGGTACCGTTGGTGTTGTAGGCTTCTCAGGTGTAGTAGTCTCTTCCTCAGCACTGCCGGTGGACGCCTTACGAGCTTTATTCAGCTCCTGATAGAACTCACCTTTGGTTTTCACGCCAGAGAATTTCGCAATATTTACGTTCGCTTTGGCGGCAAGAGCAGTCATTTCTTCTTCAGTCACCGCATCCAAAATGTTAATGGGCGCAATATTGGTATACTTGCCATCTTCCGTTGTCGGAACAGACAGGATGCCATCATTAATCAGCTCTACGATATCTGCACGTGCAGGTGCAGTCAGATCGACACCGGTGATTTTCCAGTTGTGCTGGATTTTCGGTTCGTAGACGCCTTTCATCACGTCTTTGAGATAAGCAATGGACAGATTACGGATCGTACCTTGAATCTCGCCAAATGCTGAAGCATCCTTGGAGGACCATAATTGCTTGAACTTACGTCCTTCCAACGCACCGCCTTTGGCAATCAGGGCTTCCATCCGGTAGGCATTCATGCCGAGTTTGAGTGTATCTTCTTCTTTAACCACTTTGCCATTGCTGTATTTGAGGTTCGTAATCCGACTGCCGTAAGGCTTGGTCAGGTCAATCTCATACGTCACTCCGCCGAAGAAATCGTCGGTGCTGTATTTGGAAGCACGTCGTTTCGGATCAAAACTGATCGTCACATCGCCAGGGCGTGTGGAGTTAAAATAACCCGCAGACCATTCCATGTAATCCTTCAGATCGCGTCCGGTCACTTCATATACGGTTACTTCACCAAAGGTATATTGGTAGTTGAACGCAATATCCTTTTTCTTGATCGGTCCGACATCCAGCTTGGCCTTATCGTTATCGATCTGGTGCGCGACTACGTCGGCATCGCTATAATGCAGCATGACTTCAGTGAAGAAGTCAGAGAGTGGTGTCTCCTGAATCTGCACAGCAGGAATGCCCTTAATCTCATCGGCAGGAACCAGGTTCGTCCCTTTCAGTTCAGCTACTTCAATGTTGGCATCAGCACGAGCGAACTCGTGGAACGGATGCAGTGTATCTTCCAGTCCGGGATCGGACACTTCATAAGAGCCATCAGCTGCTTTTACAGCGAGTGCTTGTGCTTCCTTGCTTTTTAGTACAACCTTGTCGCCTTCTTTGGCAAACGTAAGGTCAATCCGTGAAATGTGTGAACCATATTTGTTCGGCTCGGAGATCAATACGCCGTTAACCGTTTGGGATTCAATCAGCGTATGCATGTGTCCGGCAAAAATGGCAGCCAGCTCCGGGTTGGCATTGGCGATATCCGTGACCCCGGTGCCCGGGTTTCCGTTCTCGTTGTCCAGTCCCATATGCATAAGTCCAACCATGACGTCCACTTTGCCTTTCAGCTCAGCGATGGCCTTCTTGGTCTCTTCTACCGGGTCTTTGACAATGATACCGTCCAGGTGATCCGTACCTTTCTCGAACTCGGTAATCATAGGTGTGTTCATTCCGATGACGCCAACCTTGATACCGTCTTTCTCAATAATCGTATAAGCAGGCATGTAGCGGTCGCCGTTTTCTTTGAAAATGTTACCTACCAAGGGTTGTCCCTTGAACTGTGAGGAAATCTTATCTAATACGTCTAATCCAAAGTTAAATTCATGATTTCCCATGACCCATGCGTCATATTTCATTTCGTTCATTGCGACCATCATGGGTGATTGGGGTTGATCGTTGAACAGTTCAGCCGAGTTGTCCTGAATCATGTCGCCTGCATCCAACAGAATGGTATTTGGATTCTCAGCACGCACTTTTTTCACGATCGTGTACAACTGCGTCATGCTACCTGTAGGATTCGGACCATCCAGGGCATAGTCCCACGGCATAAATCGGCCATGAATGTCCGATGTTCCCAGTAATGTAATCTTGGTTTCCTTGTCTGCTTCAGCAGCCTGAGCCGGAGTGGAGGCAAAAGGTGCGAAGAGGATAGAGGCACATAAGAGGAATGATAAGGGCCATCCGGCGTAACGTTTCGGCGAAAATTTGCGCATGTTGTAATCTCCCTTGTGATCTAGTGTTATGTAAAGATATGTATCATTGGAGTTAATACTAGATAAACATTTGGTAAATGTAAACCACAAAATGACAAATAAAAGAGGCTCTTAACTCTTAAACCGTCTTAATTGAACGACGACTACGAGAGTTGAAAAATCTTTTTTTGACAACGATGGATACCAAAGCAAGCAGACCAAAGATTATTCCGCTCCAGATGACCTGATGGATGCCGAGTTGGGCAATGAACCAGCCACCAATGGAGGTACCGAGGGTAATCCCCAGGTTAGAGAAAGAGACAAAGAGGCTATTTCCGAATTCAGGTGCTTCTTGGGACTCCGTCGTAAGCCAAGTTTGGCTGACAATCAGACCGCCAGAGTGAATCGCACCCCAGACGAACACCGTGATAATCATCGGAATGAAATAGGAACCTGCATAGAAAACGAGTAAATAAGCCGCCATATATAGCACCGGGAAGAGGAGAACGGTCCTCGGAATATTCCGATGCAGAAGCTGTCCAAATACCAAATTTCCGGCAATCATAATAACACCAAAGGCCAAGAGCATCACACTAATCCATGAACCGCCCATTTGGGTAACTTGCCCAAGGTATTCGGCGAAATAACTGTATACGGAGAACATTGCTGCAAAAATAAAAACGACAGTAGCAATATTCAGCCACAGCGCAGGTTTACGCAAAATGCTGATCTGTTTGCCATAAGACATCCTCTCTTGCACAGGCATCGAGGGCAGCCAAATCCATATACCGACGAAAGCAATGAGACTGACAACCGCTCCGAACCAAAACGCAGCCTCCAACGAGAATCGTTCCGCAAGATAGGAGGTTAGGGGTACACCAAATGAAAAGCCGGCAGTGATCCCGGTAAACACTTTGGCAACGGCCTGACTGCTTTTTTCCGGTGGGACCAGCTTGGCACCCGTGACGAGAGCAACGGAGAAGAAGACCGGATGGAAAATGGCCGGGATAATTCGAAAGATTAGCATCATGTCGAACCGGGTTGTGTAGGCATATACTACATTGGAAATGGCGAATAACAGCACAGCAGTTAACAAAATGGTTTTACGATTGATTCCAGATACAAGCAAAGTCAGAAAAGGGCCAGACACGGCAACGACGAGAGCGAAAATACTTACCAGCCATCCAGCCTGTGCAGCGGTGATGTTGAATTTTTCTGTGATCAGAGGAAGCACTCCGATGATGCCTACTTCTGTAGTGATGATGGCGAATACACCCAGCGCCAGAATGAGGATGAGTAACGGATTAACCTGTTGTGATTTCGATTTCATGTAAAGTGTAGACCTCCAAATTTATCTATATATATAGATAAATAGATATAGCGGACTAAAAAATCCTCTTACCTATAGAAAAATATATGGCCGATATGATAAGTTCTCAGAATTACATTATATCTATATTTATAGATTTGTAAATATAATAAAGTGGAACTCATTTGGATATGTCATCATTGTAGTCCGCAACATCTATACTTTCTGAGGGACAAGCTATACTTTCTACATGGATAATTACAAATATATCCAGTAAAATGATATTTGTAAGCGCTTACTGACAAATCGAATACTAAACTTCAAAGGAGGAAGATCATGTTTAAGTCCAAATGGTTTAAGAATGTGGGTGCTTTGGCGTTAGTGGGTGTGCTTGCTACATCGGTAGCCGTAGGCAGTGTGAGTGCAGGTTTGGCCAAAGGAAGCAAGTTTTTGGGCAATATCATTGCAAGCAGTGTTCCCTCCAATTTCAGTCCCTATTGGAACCAGGTAACACCGGAGAATTCAACGAAATGGGGCGCAGTCGAAGCCACGCGTAACAATATGAACTGGTCTCAGGCAGATATCGCCTACAATTATGCCAACAACAATGGATTTCCGTTCAAGTTTCACACGCTTGTCTGGGGAAGTCAGGAGCCAGGTTGGATTAGTGGACTCTCCGCTGCGGATCAGAAAGCTGAAGTGACACAGTGGATTCAGGCTGCAGGCCAGCGTTATCCCAAAGCCGCTTTTGTTGATGTGGTCAATGAACCGCTGCATGCCAAGCCTTCTTATCGCAACGCCATTGGTGGGGATGGAGCGACAGGATGGGATTGGGTCATCTGGTCTTTCCAACAAGCAAGACAAGCCTTTCCAAACGCCAAATTGTTAATCAATGAATACGGCATTATCGGTGACCCCAATGCAGCGGATCAATATATCCAGATCATTAATATCCTGAAGAGCATAGGTCTGGTCGACGGTATTGGTATTCAGGCCCATTACTTTAATATGGATAACGTTTCCGTAAGCACAATGAACACCGTCCTGAACAAGCTGGCAGCAACGGGCCTACCCATCTATGTGTCGGAACTGGACATGACGGGCGATGACAATACCCAATTACAACGTTATCAACAGAAATTCCCCGTACTCTGGCAGCATTCCGCTGTTAAAGGTGTAACCTTGTGGGGTTTTAATCAAGGTCAGACTTGGGTGAGCGGTTCCCATTTGGTGAATACGAATGGTACAGAGCGTCCAGCACTGCAATGGCTGAGAAATTATCTTGCGAACAATCCTTAAACGAGGTAGGCAAAATCATTAACAGAATCATTTCTTTCCATAGCTTTACACAAGAATATAGCGCATATCCTTCACATCTAGCAGGGGGATATGCGCTATTTCGTGTATTGCATGGATTTATTACGATTGAGAAATGACAATACTGTTGAAGGAATCAGCCTCCAGCACAAGCCGGAGTGTCTGCCCTTCATACGCCAGATGCAGGTCACGGCTGTCCTTGAACGGATTGTTGATGACAATGACGAGACTATTGTCCGGGTTGCGGAAAGCCACGGCTTTGCCGCTCCAGGCTCCAGACAGTCCTACTCTTCGTGCACCAGGCACGACATCATGAGCAAAATGCTTCATCACATAATACTCGGGATTCCGAATGATTTCTTTGGCATCCGGGTCTATTGTAATCATGGAGTTTTGCTCCCACCCCCATGTGCTGCGGCCTTTCGGCTCCAGAACCATATTCCAGTAAATGTACGCATTTACTCCATTGCTGAAATAGTGCTGGTACAGGTTAAATACATACTTGGCGTAGTTCCACGAGTTGTTGCCGTCACCGCACTCATTCTCGGTCTGCATGTAACGAAGCTCCGGGTAGCTTGCCGCTGTACGTTGAATGGCATTTTTGCCTGCCCACTGATAACCAACGCCCTTGATATAAGCGTACGCTTTGGGATCACTAAGCACCAGTCCGGCGTATTCGTCAAAATCATTTGTTTTCTTCTTGATTAATTCTTCCCATGGATCAGGTGCGTTGATCGTTCCCAGCCAGATTTCCGTATCCAGACCGTGCTGGTCAAAAGCAGGACCCAGGTAATCAGCGATAAACTCACGCAGCTGCTCACCTGTCCACATGCAGGAAGGGAATTTCTGATCCGCGATAACTTCGTTTTGTACATGGACCTGATGGATGGTAATGCCAGCGTCCTTGTACGCCTGTACGAATTTGACGAAATACAGTGCATAAGCTTCCAGGATCTCCTTCTCCCAACGCAGCGTTCCATAATTATAGGCTTTCGGTGACTTCATCCAGGTAGGCGGGCTCCACGGCGAGGCGAAGAATTGCAGATTCGGATTATAGGTCAGGGCCTCTTTGATGTATGGAATCAGATATTTGAAATCACGTTCGATCGAAAAATGTTCCATGGCCACATCGCCGTCCACCTCATTGTGACTGTACCATTGCTCTGCATAATCACTTGCGCCAATGGGCAGGCGACAGATGTTGAATTTATGTTCACCTTCCGGGTGGAAGAGGGAATGAAATACGTCATGACGCTGCTCCTCATTCAAGTGGGACAGGGCAATATAACCAAGCTCGTTAAAGCAACCGCCAAATCCTTCTACAAGCTGATGCTGTTCACCTGTGAGCTTTAAGTTAGCGTTTTCATTTGTAGATGTATAAGAGATCTCTTTCCACGCATGATCTGGTGTAGTGGAATAACCATGTAATGTCAGGGACATTGGAATTTCCTCCTCGCTTGAATCTCAGGTATGATGTACAGTCAGTATATCAAGTCTCATTGCAAAAGAAGATACGCTGAACCGCGTAAAATTTGCCCTAATCCAAGGTGGTGAAATCCATGATCATTCCTGAACCATACCGTTCTTATCTATCTCCAGAGAGCCGATGGCTGCCTGCAACGGACTGGAACGTCAAGCTGTTTGGTGCTCACATGCAGAAGGTGAAGCAGGGCTGGAAAGTACCGCTGGAATCGCATTTGGCTTTTGAATTGATACTGATTCTGGAAGGGTCGCAGACGACGCTACTGGAGAATATTCGTTATGATCTCCACGCAGGAGATATATTGCTTATCCCGCCTGGATGCAAACATACCAATGAATGCAATCAGGAGCAGGGGCTGACCTACTTTATTGCCCATTTCAATGTAGATGAGGTTCTGTTTCGCCAGGAGATGAGTGGACATGTGCAGATGTTATTCCCATGTGGCGGCGAGGATAATCAGCGATTAACGGAAGTCATGATGAAATGGGTGGATCTGCTTCAGCACAAAGAAGAATATACAACATCAGATCTGTTCCGAATGCAGGCTGGTTTGCTGGAGATATTGGCGATATTGGCAGAGCAAAGCTCCTCCCGTTCCCAAGAAGCCGTATCGCCTACTGTGGCGCACTATGCATCACTAATTGCCGAGGCAATCAAAAGCCGTTTCAATGCCGGGAATATCCAGCGGGAAGGGCTGGGGGATAAGGAGATTCGGATTGAAGAGATTGCGGCCTCGCTTCAAATCAGCCCTGGATATGCACTGGAGACCTTTCAGAAAGTATACGGCATCTCTCCGCGCAGATATTTGTCCGAACTGAAGCTTCACGAGGCCAAGCAGCTGATACACCAGCCTGATCTTAACCTCACTCGGGTTGCCACCATGCTTGGATATTCCAGTCTTGCGCACTTCAGTCGGCAGTTCAGAAGATGGACTGGCATGAGTCCCAGTGAGTACAGACAGACCATGGGCAGCATCCGTTTTTTCGAGTAAACATTCGCTATTACGCCAATTACATTCCTGCCAGCCCGTATCCAGTTTAATGCTCATCAAAAATCCCCGCTGATGTTTCAGACGGGGACTTCGCTGCGCATGCATATTCTACATGGAGGGCATATGGTTTCAAAATTGTGCATTGAGATAAGTTGAGATAAGTGCCTAGTGCTTGATTATGTTTTGCTTTATTAAGGTTGTACATTCTCGGTCTGCGCTTTGTTTTCGAAGATCAGAATCGTTTTGCTGCTTCCGATATACGCAACCGTCGTATTGAATTGCTCCGAAATAAAACGTACCGGGACAAACGCCTTTCCATCCTTCATCAACAGGGGTGCATCGTTTATCGCAAATGTATCGTCTACAATCACCTGTTTGTTGCCCACAGTCCACCGAACCACTGTACCATTCTGCGCAATCTGAACCTCCTGTGTATCCGGATTCCAGTTCACGCTGGCATTCAACTGCTCGGAGACAAAACGGAGCGGTACATAGGTCCGTCCTTCATCGATAAAAGGTGCAGCCTCCAGTGCGTAAGCACGATCCCCGACATAGGCCGTGGTAGAGCCTTCAACAAGCCGCTGAAAGTTGCCCTGTGGAGTACGTTTCTGCTCCCGCACATTCATCTGGTTTAGCAGGCGCATCGTGTCACTGCCACTCGCAACATCCAGATAATTATTTTGCACTGTGAGTCCAGCAGGTTCCGGTTCAGAGAACGAGGTCTGCGTACCGGAGGATAAGGAATTGGAAGCCGAGATATCCGTTATCGTATTTGTATTTGCAGAGCTGTTTCTTGTAAAAGTAAAACCGGCAATCGGTGTCAGATCCCACACCCGGTTATTGGACAGTTTCAGTACTTCCAGCTTGGACAGCTGGCGTAAAGGCTCCAGATCATAGATCTGATTGGACTCCGCATTCAGTTCTTTCAACCCTACCAGGTCTTCCAAGGGTGCCAGATGCTGAACCTGATTCCCGGAGAAGTCTAGCGCCTGTAGGCGTGTCATATGCTTCAAGGGCATCAGATCGGAGATCTCGTTGCCTGCCACATTCAGCTTCTGAAGTGTATTCGGTAGATCAGCCAGCACATCCAGTGTGTGAATGTGATTGTTGGCCACATTGAGCTGTTTCAGTTTTCTTTTATCCGCCAGTGGTGTCAGGTCGGTTATCGCATTGTTCGAGATTTCGAGCCATTGAAGATCATCTGCATCCGCCAGTGCGGAGAGACCGGTAATCTGGTTACCGCTCGCGTGAAACGTATGTAATCGGGTGAATCCACGTACAACTTCTATGGAAGAAATGGAATTATTGCTGATATACAACCGCCCCAGGTCTTTCAAATCAGCCAGTGCATCAATCGATGTAATGTAGTTATTGCGAACGTCAACCTCGCGAAGCTGAGTCAGATGCGCCAGCGGTGTTAGGTCATCAATCTCATTGCCATATAATCGGAGGTGAGTCAGATTCGTGGCGTATTCCAGACCGGACAGGCTTTGAATGCCTGCATTGCTCAGATCCACAACGTGCAGCTGCTCCAGATCAGAGGAGGTTAGCGGGGAATCTACCGGTTTGTTCAGGATCAGCTTCAGTCCGTTTTCCAGTTCAGGATCTTTGATGATTCCTTCGCCCAAGTCTGGCGTAGTATAGGCCATCGCTTGCCCAGCCGCTCCAAGACTCAGGATGAAGACTAGAAATAGTAGAGTCATTCTTCTCATTGCATGGATTCCCTCCGATTCCGATTTTGATGATAGGTAAGTGTACCGTTCTTATGTACTTTGTGAGTACCAATTTATGTCGATAAAATATTATAGTTACAATAAGGATAGATAGAATATAAAAACACATCTATAGTTATTAACCTATCATGAGGCAAAAGGAACAAGAAATTCATGACAGGCAGAACATCTACTTCTATTCTATATGATACAAACCCCATACTGCACTTTTCCAGCCATCTTTTTCAAAAAAAATTGTACAACTCCCCCACATGCTATTCAACTCCATAACAGAAAGGGTATAGATGAAGTAAGAAAGCCATTTGGAGGAGAAGATGCAGGTATGCGCCAAGCCATGATCATTAGTAATCCATCGTCAGGTAAAGAAGAGGCTCAGCAATATGTGTCCCAGGTACAAGAAATTCTTGAATCACAGCAGTATGAAGTGGTGGTCAATGAGACGGCCGGTGAGGGCGATGCGACCAACTACTGTCTAAGTGCCTGCAAAGATGGCTGTGATCTCGTCATTTCCATCGGAGGGGATGGGACGCTGCATGAGACGATTAACGGCATGATGGATCAGGAACATCGTCCCAGACTGGGTGTGGTACCGCTGGGTACGGTGAATGATTTTGCGCGTGCGCTGAATATCTCGCTTGATCCGGAGGAAGCCATTCGGCAGTTACGTTCGGAGCAGATCCATAGGGTGGATCTTGGTAAAATCAATGATCGTCTGTTTGCCAACGTGGTGGCAGCCGGTTCATTAGCAGAGGCGTTGTTCTCGGTGTCCTCTGAAGAGAAGTCGAAGCTGGGTTCATTCGCTTATTTGAAAGAAGGATTGAAAGATTTGATGAACACACCGGCCAAGCCACTCACTATTGAGTATGACGGGCAGTTCTGGGAAGGGGAGTCTCCGCTTTTTCTCGCGGCACTGACCAATTCGGTTGGAGGTTTTGAGAAATTGTCCCCGGAAGCAGCGGTGGATGATGGGTTAATTCATTGTTTTGTAATCCGCAGCATGAACGTCTTTAATACGGTTACACTCGGGACATCCCTGTTGTTTGGCAATCTGAAGAACCATAAGGATGTTGATTATTTTACGGCAAAAGAAGTTCACGTCCGTTCTACAGAAGCCATTCGCACAAATGTGGATGGGGAAGAAGGGCCTTCTCTGCCCATTCAAATCAGTGTACTGCCTCGGCATATTGAAGTGATAATCCCGGAAGAAGTATAGATGAGTGAACCGTGCTGAAAAAAACCTCCATTATTCCATATAAGAATTCTAAAATTCCATTGAAACCGATTGCAGTTCTGTGTCACAATCATAGACGGAAGACAAGTATATACTAGTTGGTAAAGATCATGAGAATGAATGTACGATACTATTCGAATATGGAGGGAAATCATCTTGAGAACAATTAAACTTGGCAGCAGCGCACTCGAAATACCGGTTGTAGCCGTTGGCTGCATGCGAATTAATTCATTAAGCAGCAAAGAAGCTGAACATTTTGTTCATTCCGCTATGGAAGCAGGCGCGAACTTCTTCGATCATGCTGATATTTATGGAAACGGGGCTTGTGAGGAGATCTTTGCAGAGGCTGTGCAGATGAATCCCCAGGTTCGTGAAAATATGATTCTTCAGTCCAAATGCGGTATCCGCAAAGGCATGTTTGATTTCTCGAAAGAGCACATCTTGAATTCGGTGGATGGCATTCTGCAACGCTTGAAAACCGATTACCTGGATGTTCTGTTGCTGCATCGCCCGGATACATTGGTTGAACCGGAAGAAGTAGCTGAAGCCTTTGACCAGCTGGAACGCGAAGGTAAAGTGCGTCACTTCGGGGTATCCAACCAAAATCCGAATCAGATCGAACTGTTGAAAAAATACGTTAAACAGCCACTGGTAGCCAACCAGTTGCAGTTGAGCATTACCAATACCACAATGATTGACAGTGGAATCAACGTAAATATGGAGAATGATGCCGCGGTTAACCGTGATGGCGGAATTCTTGATTATTGTCGCCTGCACGATATCACGATTCAACCATGGTCCCCGTTCCAATATGGATTCTTCGAAGGCGTATTCCTGGGCAGCGATAAGTTCCCGGAACTGAATGCGAAGATCGACGAGATTGCTGCAAAATATGAAGTGAGCAACACGACTATCGCAATTGCTTGGTTGCTGCGTCACCCGGCGCAAATGCAGCCCGTGACAGGTACGATGAACATCCAGCGTTTGCAGGATTGCATCAAAGCTGGTGATGTTCACCTTACACGCCAAGAGTGGTACGAAATTTATCGTGCAGCTGGCAATGTGCTGCCTTAAACCCAAATCAATACATAGCAGAATGATCTGCTGTATTGCATGTAGAACACGAGCGAATATACCGCTCGTGTTTTTATTTTATCCTTTATTTGATGCTTATTCGTTCCCGGTATAAAATAAGAAGACAGCCTCTATTTTAACAAAAGGGTTATTTTGTAATTAATACAAATTAGTTGAATTTATCTTATTGACCCTTGCTTAATTATTACATATAATTACTTTTGCATACCGTTAATCCTGTTTATGGTTTTTTATTTTGGAGGGTGGTGTTAGTTTGGAGCCGACAACCACGATACGCGATCATTTAGAGAGTTATCTGAAGCGTGAGCAGATGTCCATTAGTCTTTTTTCGGAAATGTCAGGAATTAACTCGGGTACGCTGAGCAACATTTTGAACAAGAATCGTCCGATTGCGATGCAGCAGCTGGATCGAATCACTTCAGCTATGAAACTTGAAGAAGGTTACTTCTATGAATTGTATATAGATGAGTGTTTTGTCCATGCTGCTCCTGACTGGCGAAGACTGGGACCATTCCTTCATCGATGTGCAGAATTGAATAAATTGAATTGTATTGAAGAGGTTATCCGGTTGATGATGGATAATCTATCTTATATTCCTTTGTTATTTGAACTGGCTGAAGAATTCTACCATGCTGGTAAATTCAAACCGGCCATTCTACTATATGAAACGATAGCCGAAAGTGAGAAAATGCAACACTCCGAACGGCTTGCACTATGTCAGTATCGACTATTCAGATTGGGGCTGACCAATGATCAGCAACGAAATCTGATCATCGCGGCTCAATTCGAATACTATGTGGATCGGCTGGATGAACGCTACCAGCTGGATGCGCTTAACGAACTGATTAATGCTTTTGGAGCCTTACACAGGTGGAATAAAGTACAGGAGTTGTCCGAGAAGTTAAGGGTGAAAGCAACCATCCATTATGAGATGAATGGAAGAAGGAAACAGGAAGAAACCAAAAGACCGATTGTGTTCTACATCCTGTATTCCTATTTGGCTTCAGGGAGTGCGTGTTATCAACTTAAAGATTATCAAGGCGCGCTTAAATATGTTTCTTTATATACCGATAACAGTTGGGTGAAGAACCCTGATCAGGACGAAATGGTAGTTATGAATCAGTTTCAGGAATGGGCTGAGGGCAACCGTTATATATATCAATTAATGAGCGGACAGTTTGATGTGTTGCCTGAATATTTGAATTACATCTCAACAAAAGAAAATGAAATTTTCCCGGCACTTTGTGATATTGTGACTGCTGCGAATCGCTATGATAAAAATATTGATGATGTGCTACAACAGTATGAATCATACTTTACGTATCAGGAACAAAGCAACCGAATTGGAAAGGTCAGCAGACAGGTTACAGATGATCGATATTTACGTCTATTAGCAGATCTGGCTGCGTATTATCTAAAGAAAGACGAGTATTTCACAGGAATACAATTTGTTCTGGATAGTTTGCGATTCTCTATTGAAATTAGCAGTGGACGAGGTATGCTTAGAGGTGTCGGACTGTTTGAACAATATAGGGAGTTTGCAACTGAGACGGCGAAACAGCAATACAAATTGATCATTAGTGAGGTGCAGAAACTCAATGAAGAGAAAGTTGGCTTTGCTGATAGCTACATGTAGTATTATTATTTACATTGTAGCTCCTGCTACGGAACCTGTCTCAGGCAAGGAAGTTCCAGACCCCGGAATTATGAGAACTGCTGACCACGGATTCGGAACTTAAAAAATTGGTAATGGACGCTTCTGAATATTCATTCAGAGGCGTCTTTTTTTGCGTCTGGTGGAAGAATAAGTATGTCGTACCCCTTGCACCCTATCGATTGGCATAATAAACTAAAATATGACAAAAAGGAGGGATACTATGGATTGCCTGGAGTTAATGTCACAGATCGAAGAAGCCAGACAACAGCTTCACCGCTTGCAGTCGGAATACGACAGTCTGCTTCATCCTGAAGTCATCCAGCAATCTGTAGTTCTGGACGGTCTTATTAATCAATACAATCGAGCCAAAATGAAAAAGTTGATTAATTAGTGCTTCGCCTATTTACATATGGGTTTCCGTGTACTATAGTTAGTCACATGAGTAACTAACCGACTAACCAATTAACGATGAATGAAAGTTGGAATCGCATGAAATCGAATTTGGATGAATCTCAGCCTATTTTTCATCAGATATCCATGATGATTATGGATGACATTGTAGACGGCAGATTGAAGGTGGAGGAACAGGTACCTTCAACCAATGAACTCTCCCGCTTTTACAATATTAATCCAGCCACAGCACGCAAGGGGCTTCAAACGCTCGTGGACAAAGGTATCATTTACAAACAGCGAGGTGTTGGAATGTTTGTTGCAAAGGGAGCCAGGGAAGCATTGCTTGTTGAGCGAAAGCAGCATTTCTACGAAGAATATATCAAGCCTTTACTTGAGGAGGCCAGACGGATTCACATGAATGAGGACATGATTATTGATTTGATCCGCGGCAAGAAGGACAAGGAGAGTGAGTTATGATTCAGATCGAGCAGGTGACCTACAGCTATCAACAGACGCCGGTGCTAAAAAACGTCACGTTACATGAGAGTGAGCCGATCATTAGTGCAATGTGGGGAAGAAACGGTGCGGGCAAAACAACCTTGATGAGTCTGCTTGCAGGCCATAACCGGCCTGATGTTGGAACCATCCAAGTGATGGGGCAGGACCCGTACAACAATTTGGCTGCGCAGGAGAATCTGTGTTATATCCAGGAGAATCATCCCCTGGGTAGAAATTGGACGATCAACGACATGGTTCGATTCGGTCAATACTTCCATCCACAGTGGAATCAGGCTCTCGCCGAGCAACTAATCGACATGTTCGAACTGCCAGTGAAGAAGAAGATTACCAAATTCTCAAAAGGCATGAAGACCGCCGCTCAGATGATATTGGGTCTTGCCAGTAACGCAAGAGTAACGATTCTGGATGAGCCCACCAATGGACTTGATGCTGAGAAACGTAAATATTTCTACAATACTTTACTGGAGACGTATGAAGATAACCCGCGTCTAATTCTAATATCAAGCCATCATATTGAGGAGATTCAGCCTTTATGTGAGTCCCTCATCGTTCTGCAAGCCGGGGAAGTGTTATTTAATCAGCCGATGGAAGAGATGCGCGAAAAAGGAGTTCTTCTAACAGGGAGAATTGAAGATGTCAATCGAGTCACCGCAGACGTGAAGGTCATAGAATCTTCCCAGATGGGAGCGACCTTGAAAGTGATGATTGATGAGCCATACTCGAAAACGTGGAAAGACATCGCTCATACGCAGGGGCTTTCCATTGAAAAGGCAACATTACAGGATTATTTGGTCAACAGGACGCGTAATCAGGAGGGGATTAAACGATGAACTTGGTGAAAGGTACGAATCGGCTGATTCTGGACGATATGCGCTGGTATTTAATGATTTTCTCATCAATTACACTCATGCTTACAGTTGTCTATCTGGCCATTGGATTCATCTTTGATGTGACGTATACTACTCAACTATTTGGTCCAATGTACGGAGGAATCTGTGCTTTTGCGGTCGCGGGCCTCATCACATTGTTTCCGGTTGCGATCGGTATGGGCAGTACACGAATTCAGTTCATGAAATCCTTTTATATCATTTCGATATGGATGGTCGTGGGGACAATCACCATACTGAATGTAATCTATTTCATTATGCATCTTCTCCATGAATATGGAACGCTTAGTGTAACCTTTTATCAACCAGGCATGCTGTATTCAAGTGAATATCATTTTTTCTCCTATCTGTGGTTCGACCTGATGATTGGTTTTCTGGTGCTGGGACTGTCCATCTTTTCAACCGTCTGTTGGATTAGATTGGGGATGCGCAACTTTTTTGTCCTGTTCTTTGGGGTTAGCTTAATCGTCACGCTGGTAATTGTTCTATCAGATCTGAGCACGTGGGTCCAGTGGTTTACGAATGTCAATTTCGTCGCATTGGTCACCGCACTGGGGGCCATTGGAGGTGCTTTGCTCCTGAGCACGTACCCGATGATGAAGAATGCGCCGCTTACAATGAAAGGCAGAAAAGATTGATATGGGTTCTAATGAAGGAAATCCGGGCTGATTATCCGGTGTAATCAAAAAAACACGAGTGTGTACATACGCGCCTCGTGTTTTTTGTATGAGTTAAGCTTGAGCTTGTGGCTTGAATCCTTCTTCTTTGAGATACTCGCCAGCTTCGGTGCGAGATTCAAAAGCCATATCCAGATGAACACCGGAGTACACATACCACATGTCATCTTCATATTTTAAAGTAAGGGTATGTCCGTTTTCATCGATCCATGTTCCGCCGCCAGTAGAGGTTGTAGCTAAAGTAGGAGCTGGAGCTGCTTTTGGTTGCTCAGGCTCTGTTGATTGCACAGCGTTGGGATTGGTTGACATTGCTTTAATCGTTTCATCTAACAATGTGCGTAGATCTGCTTCGGAGTAATCACGAATATTGACGAATCCTCTATCATCGGTCTCATAGTTGGGCAGCAGCCCTGCATAGATATAACCGTTACCGTTAGGGTGAATATGGAGAGCAACAATCTTCTTATCATAGGCACTTTCTTCGTAGTGGAAATTGACACGGCCGAGAGAAACATCTTTGCGTTGCAGTTGGGGATACGATTGCAGCACTTCAAGCTTTTGTTCAACGTTAAGCATATTTTCCTCCTGTTAGTGTTGGGTAGTGGTGATTATAACATACATAGGTGAAAAGATAAGCATCAAAAAACAGGCGCAGTTTAGCACCTGTTTGAGGATTCACATCATAGATGATCGCTTATAATAGTAGCATTAATTGAATATCGTGAGAAAGTACACCTTCCTCTGATGAAATATGAGAAGTGCGCCTTTCTGTTAACTTTCAGACAGAATACTTTGCCCCAGTTCTTTCAGGTGTTCCATCGCTTGCAGATAAGGATAAGGCCCATAACTTATGCGTGCCACACCCAGCACGGCTAATTGTTTCGGTGAAGGCTCAAGGGATGTAACCATCACGTTGACCGGAAGCGACGAACGCTCACACAATTGCTGAATCAGTTGCGGATTCTGTAAGCCTGGAACGAATAGTCCGCTGGCTCCTGCTTCTGCATATGCATTGGAACGAATCAGCGCTTCTTCCAGGAGAGCATCGTTATGTCGTTCAGGTGTATTTTGCAAAAAGATATCTGTGCGGGCGTTAATGAACAGTGAAATGCCTGCCTGCTCCGCAGCTTCCCGGGCAGCCGATAATCTCAGACATTGCTCCTCCATAGGGTACAGTCCCGCGCCAGCGGGCAGCTGATCCTCGATATTAATTCCTACCGCACCGTGATGGATTACTTGGCTCACATTTTCCTTCACTTCTGACGCAAACCTGCCATACCCTCCCTCAATATCGATCGTTACAGGCAAATCCACGCTCGCTGTAATCCGGGCCAGATTGTTCAGTACCAGCTGAAATGGCATTACTTCGCCATCTTGTTCGCCGTGGGCAGCAGCTACAGACCAGCTGCCAGTAGCGATTGCCGTTGCTCCAGCAGATTGGATGGCGAGTGCACTCCCCGCATCCCATACATTGACCAGAACCAATGGATTGCCTTTCACATGGGATTGGTGGAATATCGCTGCTTTTTCTTGTAGGGTACTCATAAGATTTATCTCCTCCGTTACATAGCTGTAATCCTCTTCATACCACTTGCCGTTCTTTTCTTATCTTGGGTTACTCAGATTCAGCTACCACCCTGCTTCTCGTGAGTTAAAAGCCAGTTTTTGCGTGTCAGGCCTCCTCCGTATCCACCCAGTTCACCACTGGCATTGATCACACGGTGACACGGAATAACAATGGCCAGCTGATTAGCTCCGTTGGCCTGTGCTACCGCTCGACATGCTGTGGGTTTACCCAGTGCATTCGCGATATCTTGATATGACCTCGTCTCCCCTGGCGGGATCGCAATCAATTGCTCCCATACACTCTTCTGGAATGGTGTTCCTAACCAGAACAACGGGGTATGGAATACAGTTAGCGTGCCTTCAAAATACTGCGCAAGTTCCCGTTCAATGGAACGAATCGGTTCTGTAATTCCAGGTACAATGGCTGACTTCGTCCGTTTGCGCAATCGTTCCACCTCACGCTCCAGACCTCTGCGATCCACGAATTCGAGCAGATATAGCGCCTTCTCATCGGCTACAGCCATCATGGGTCCAAGACGTGTGTCGATCCAGGACGCCTTCAATACATGTTCTTCATCCACTTGTGTAGGCGGTGCGCCCATGATTCGCGAGAAGGCGTCCCGGAACCCGCTGCCGGACTCGTACCCGGTGGATAGCTGGGCATCAATGACCGTGCGACCGGAGCGAATATTTTTCAGGGCCAGTCCCATTCGACGGGCACGGGCATACTCGACAAAGGTCATGCCAAATCGCTTCTTGAACTGACGTCTGGCAGTGGATTCGTCGATGGATAATGCCTTGAAATCCTGGCCTTTCCAGCGTTTCTCTGGATTCTTCTCCACGGCTTCCACCAATACGCGTACCACGTCAGATACCTGATTGGGATGAGATAACGGGCGACAGCGCTGGCAAGGGCGATACGAAGCAAGCAATGCCTGCTGAGCCGTCTCATAGAATTCGCAATTTTCGAATTTTGGCTTTCGTGCGGGGCATGTAGGCCGGCAGAATACACCCGTGGTCTTGACCCCGACATAGAATAGACCTTCGTATTCCGAATCCTTGGCAACCAGAGCCTGATAGTATTGTTCTTTCAGTTCAGCAGAAATCATTGGGCGCACGTCCTTATATCAGTTGAGTTTATCCTTGTTGATATTATAAAAAAACGATGCACAGGGCATCGCCGAAAATCAGGCATGAATATTTTTATTTCAGCAATACTTCTTTATTATTCGCTCGTCCAGTCCAGTTTACCAGAAAGATCCCCAGGAATATGCATAGCCCGCCCATATAGACGTAATCCCGAATAACTTCGCCCAGAAGCAGCCAGCCGGATAAGACACCGATTGCCCCACCTGCGGCACAACAACTTTTTAAAGGATAATGTTCACTATTAGACAGGGCGAAAAAAATATCTGATCTAAGCGGTGATAATATGTTGTCCGAACTTTTAGTACAAGCACAGCAACACCACGATCAGGAGGCAACATTACATATCCTAGAATCTTTTATGCCAAAGATCAAAGCCTCCTTGCGACAAGTCCCCCCCGATCATCGAGATGATTTAAGACAGGAACTCTATGTCAAAATGATAGAAGTGATACAGACATTTGATATTAGTGCATTGAAATAAAAATTGGAGCGTGGTTGTAAAAAAACAGACTCATTTCTCTTTATATATATGTGAAGGCAATACGGCATTGCAGAAAACTTGGGAATAGTTGTTCTGGCTATGATTCCTCCTTATTGCTCTCATAACTAATAAAAATAACTTTAGGAGTGATTTTTTATGGCAAATCTAAGCGCTAATGGAGTAACTTTTATGAAAGGGCATGAGGGACTTAACTTAAAATTCTATGCCGATCCTAAAGGTTTTCCAACAGTTGGATATGGACATCTGATAACAAAGTCTACAACATACGCAGCAAATACAACTTTAACCCAAGCACAAGCTGACGCTCTATCAAAATCTTTGGGACTAAATTATACTTCTCCAATTACTCAGTCTCAGGCAAATACATTTTTCACCAATGATACTGCTAGTGCTGTAGCAGCCGTAAATAAAGTGGCACTTCCTGCAGGTATGTCCCTTTCACAAAATCAGTTTGATGCACTTGTTTCGCTTACTTTTAATGCAGGCGCTGGGGTCCTTAGTACCAATGATGTAAAAGCTCTGCTTGCATACAAGCTAATCTACTCATCTTTCCAAGGGCCACGTTCTGCAGAAGAACTTGACAATTGTTCAAAACTAGTAAGTAAAGCATTTTCATATGATAGTAGTTTGCAAAGACGTAGAAATGAAGAAGCTGAACTATTCTGTAAAGGTTCGGGTTATACTCATAAATATCCAGTATATACACTATAGTTCAATCGTCTTACAACACAAAACAAGAAAGGTCAGCCTTTATGGCTGACCTTTCTTTTATCACAAAAATTTATTACCACAAGCAAACTCATCTAGTCATCCGTTTTTTCAAGCTCAAAAATAGTCCCCTCTGATAATAAGATCAGCCTATCGTTATTAACAACAAAGAAACTTACGCTAACAGGTATACTGAGCTTTGTTGATGGATCACTTATATCGATGGCTTTTACTATATCATTAGCATTTAGATCCGGCATATCTATTTTATATAGTCTATAAAATGCGTCAGCGTTATCGCACGTTGATGTAATTTCATATAATGGATTCTTCAGCTCATATTGATAATCATTATAGTTTTTAAGTCCTTTAGATGAAAAAAGGTCTTTTTCGATTATAAGGACATCCCCGATAAATTTTTGCCCTGTTGGATATTCAGAAGCATCATTATAAGAATTTGCAAACCCAAGGTGCTTCTTAACTTTCCAAGTTCCATAAATAAATTTTTCAGATTCACTATCCAATTTTACACGTCCTTGGGAACAATACTCGGAGGTGCTAGCTGGACTGGTAGACTCCTTTGCTTCAAGTTTTGGATCACTAGATGTATTTGAACTTGAAGTCGTTTCAACCTTTCCACAAGCTGATGCTAACATCAGCATTATCATCATACAAGCCAATAATATTTTTTTCATATCTCACACTCCTACTATAAAGTTATGTTTTCGCATGTTTACTCGCTTGATAACTGAGTTAATCCCCGTATGGATTAAAATCTCCTGTTCCATCGTTTTTTATATCACCATGTGCTAAAAGCTTTACTTCCATACAGCGAGTAATCCTTCACTGCTGTATAACAAATGGGGGGATGCATTTTCATTGTTTTTCGATGTCGCTCATTTTTCAACAATTTATTCCCCTTTTATCTACCTAGCAGAAATTATATCAGAGCAATTTAAGTGATGAATGACATAAAATTAACATTATTTATGAATAAGGTTAACTTTATGTTATCTAAATCACAATCAGTAATTTCCAATAAAGCCCTGGACAGAGTCATGAGCTTCATCCCCCGTTAATTCGAATTGAAGTGGGTTTCCGAGCGCATCAACTACGGCATGAATTTTGGTGCTTAGTCCTCCGCTGGAACGTCCGATCGCTTGCTTTGCCCCTTTTGCACCTGATCCATGCTGGTGAACACGCACAATCGATGAAATAATCGAGCTATCTTATAACTCATTTACATAATATGGAGCTTAATGTGAGACGATATGGTGTAGTAATTACTATAGAAGGTGCTGATTGGAAAGTTCTCTTTGGATGAATGCATCTTGCTTGTTACTTTAGATCAATGGAGGGAGTTCCAATGATGAAAAATAATAAAAATAAATCTATACTTTGGGTGTCTGCTCTATGTATTCTGCTGTTGACCAGTGCATGTGGGGCGAAAAACAACAACGAATCCGTACAGGAACACGCCTATCCACAATCGAAGCAGCCCATAGAGGAAGCGGGAAAGAGTTCCGTTCCCAATATTGAGGCGAAGAATAACAGTAATCAGGCGAATGAAAATGGGAATGAAGGCAAACCTACGGCCCAATCGGAATCCTCCGCTGATGCGGAAGGACAGGTCATGATCGTAATTGATCAGGCGGACAAGCCGTCAAAGGGTAATAGCTTTGATTTTGCGATAAAACAAATTCCTGAGGGCTACGCTTTATCCGAGATGCGCTGGATGTCCAACACGGTAACGATTGTGAACTCCTATAAGGAAGCGATTGAGCATGGCGCGAATGGAAAAGAAGGGTTTTATATCAGCGGTGACGGGCAATTCTCCGGATTTATCTATTCGGATGACATGAAGGGTGAGCGCGGTAAAGCGACGTTTGTGTTTACCAATGATGAGGGGGAAGAAGTGACCTCGGAGAAGGATATTAAATTAAAATAATCAAGCAGATCATAACCGTGTGCGGTGCTCTCTGTTAATTCAAAAATGGAAAATGAAATAGGCACATTATACGTGCGCCTTCATTTCTCCCATAAATGAGTAAAAGCAGCCGTCAAGGCTGCTTTTTATTGATGGCGCGAGCTCAGACTTTATTAAACTAGACAGGTGTGTCCAACTTTCGTGTCTGAAACGAATATTGCCGCTTCTACATAAAGTCGAAGAAATAACGCACCACGTGGAACATGACTGGAGAGGTGTACGTCAGGCTGTCGACCCGGCTCAGGTAGCTTTTTTTCAGCGCATCGAACTTATTGTCATCCCCGATTAACAAATCCCGCTTCAGAACAGAAACCGTCAGACTTCCGAAGAACCCAGCCAGAGCGATTAACACACCGATGAAAAGCGCGAAACGTGCATCAAACGGAGTCAGGTAAGGGTGAATGAAATAAGAGGCGGCGGTGGTTACAACGAATGCACAGGCGAACCCTTCCCATGTCAAAAAAGGATTGGCTGTGGGCACCACTTTGCGTTTGCCCAGATAGAGCGAGGCCAGATAATGCACCACATCATTCAGCTGGGTTAACACGACCAAGAACAGGACCAGCTTTGAACCATATTCCGGTGTTGCGAACGGGAAGTAGGCCAGATGACTAAGTCCAAATACCATCAGCATTAATCCCCATTGTGTCGAGCTGACACTGCGCAGGAAGCCAACCGTTCCCTTATTGATGAGACGGGGCAGGGGCAGCACCAGGAAGACATATAGCGGAATAAACACAATAAACATCCCATACCATCCAATATAGATCCAGTAGAACTGTACCGGGATTGCCAGATACGCCCATAGAAACAACCTGCGATCAGCTTTGCGGGTGCTGCGGATCATGGAGAAGTACTCTTTCAGCGCGAAAAAGGTAAGTACCATGAGGGAGATCAAGGAGACAATCGGATTGAAGAGGGTGGCGAGACAAAAGATGACAAACATGCCCCACCAGGTTTTGATTTTGTTGCCAATGCCCGAATAATCCTTGTTCGGCTGAAGCTTCGTAATGATTTTGTACACGATATGTATGACCAATAAAGCAATAAAAATCAGTGTTAAGGTAAAGAGTGAACTGCTCAAGTACAATCACCTGCTTATCCAGAAGTAAGATTCCAATATAGGGTACCTATGTTATTATGAAGGAATAGTACCAACTTGATAAGGGGAAATTTCGTTATGACAGAACCACGCTCCATCTATATCCTGCTTACGAATACGGGAACGTTGTTTACCAAAGTCATTCAAAGTTACACCAGAGCACCATACAACCATGCCTCCATCTCATTTGACCGGGAATTATCTGAGCTGTACAGCTTTGGTCGCAAGCATCCGAGCAATCCGCTGAACGGCGGGTTCGTGAAGGAAGATATTCAGACAGGTACATACAGTAAGTATCCAAATACCACATGTGTCATTTATGAGCTTCAGGTAACGGAGCGTGAAGTGGAAAAAATGAAACGGGTGCTGCATATCTTCATTCGCAGCCGTCAGAAATATATGTACAATCTGCTTGGTGTGATTGGCATTACGTTGAAGGAGCCAGTAGAGTTCAGCAACTCCTACTTTTGCTCGCAATTTGTTGCCGAGATTTTGCAACGTTCAGGCATCAAGCTGTGGAACAAGCTGCCTGCGCTGGTGACCCCGGATGATTTTCGCCAAAGTGAACAACTGCAGCTGGTGTATGAAGGGAAGTTAAGCGATTATAGGCCGGGGAATGTAGAGGGGGAGTGAGGGCCAAAGAGGTGAATATGTCCCAGTCTTTCCCAGTCTACGGTCATCGAAAGAATTCTCCAAACTGGAGGAAAACTTGGTCATATCGCGATATTCAACCATCTATGATCTGGCACGGCAACCATAGAAGAGCTTGCTGCGTTCCAGGACTCGCTTGTGAAGCTTGGGCCATCCAAATCCCATATCAGTATGAAAAATATAATGGAACACCGAGTGCTGCTCTAGGAAGCAGCAAAGCACATTAGTATAATAGTGGCAGGATATTTGATCCTGTCACTATTCATTGTGCATATGCACAATGAATTTCGTCTGATCATCAATATTTATTTGGCTCACCAGCAACTATAATGAAAGCGTGTTCAACAAGTGCATGGGGGGCAATGAACAATGGAACCTTTAACAATTAGCTGGATCGGCGCGCTGGCAGGACTTGCAATTGCGATTATACTGATTCTGAAGAAGCTGAATCCGGTCTACTCTTTATTTCTGGGCGCAATTGTAGGCGCTTTAATTGGCGGAGCTAATCTAGAAGAGACTGTAAATATACTAGTGAACGGCACTCAAAGTGTCATGGGCACCGTGCTTCGTGTACTGGCTGCTGGGGTATTAGCTGGAGTTATGATGGAGTCGGGGGCAGCAGAGACCATCGCCCAGGCCATCGTACGAAAGTTTGGCGGCAGTAAGGCCATTCTGGCTTTGGCACTGGCAACGATGATTATTACAGCCGTTGGGGTATTTATTCCCGTGGCCGTACTGATTGTAGCCCCAATTGCGCTATCTGTCGGCAACAAAATGGGCATATCCAAGCTGGCCCTTTTGCTTGCTTTATCCGGTGGAGGCAAGGCAGGGAACATTATCTCCCCGAATCCGAATACGATCGCTGCAGCACGGGGGTTCAATCTGGATCTCAGCAATGTCATGCTGGCAGGCGTGATTCCAGCCATCTGCGGATTAATTGTAACCGTTATCGTAGCTTCAATGCTTAGAAACAAAGGTGTAATGGTAACCGATCAGGAAGCAGAGCAGGGTGAAGTGGACACTTCACAGTATCCACCACTGAAAAAAGCGATTGTGGCACCTTTGGTTGCGATCATCCTCCTGATGATTAATCCAATCGGCTCCATTACAGGTATTACAGCACTATCCACATTCAAAGTGGATGCGATGTACATTCTCCCGATTGCGGGTATTATCGGCATGCTGGCGATGGGCCAAGGCAAAAACATTGTGAAATACACGACATCCGGATTGAATAAAATGACTGCCACCGTGCTTATTCTGATCGGTGCTGGAGGTATCGCGGGACTGATCTCTGCCTCCGATCTGTCTGGTCAGGTGGTTAGTCTTATTGAAGCGTCCGGGATATCCGGTACCTTCCTGGCGCCGATTGCTGGTATTCTGATGGCGGCAGCGACGGCTTCCACCTCGACAGGAGTTATACTTGCCACCGGTTCATTCGGTGATGCAATACTGAACATGGGAACCGCTCCGCTCGCAGCGGCGGTTATGGTGCACACGGGTGCGACAGTTATTGATTCCCTGCCACAGGGCAATTACTTCCACGTCTCGGCTGACAGCATGAAGATGACAATCAAGCAGCGGATGGGCGTTATTCCTTATGAAGCAATCGTGGGTGGAACGATGGCGATTGTAGCGACGTTAATCTACGGATTTATCCTTTAATAACACGGATGGGGTGGGAGAAGATGAGAGAGACGACATTTGTACTGGCACCGGATTCATTTAAAGAGAGCATGACAGCGAAAGAAGTATGTGTGGCCATGGAAAAAGGATTGCGTAAAATCTATCCAACCGCCAACTATATTCATGTACCGATGGCTGACGGAGGCGAAGGCACCGTTCAGTCGCTGGTGGATGCTTCTGGCGGCGTAATTCACCAGAGAGAGGTGAGCGGGCCACTAGGGCAGCCTGTACTAGCGCAGTATGGAATTCTGGGCGATGGGTTAACGGCGGCGATTGAGATGGCATCGGCGAGCGGCATTCATCTGGTGACCAAGGAAACCCGGGACCCGCTTCGCACGTCAACCTATGGTACTGGAGAGCTGATTCGGGCGTGTCTGGATCAGGGTATTCGTAAAATCATTATCGGAATCGGTGGCAGTGCGACCAACGATGGGGGTACAGGCATGGCCGAAGCGCTTGGCGCAACGTTTCTGGATGCAAACGGACAGCCACTTGCACGTGGAGGCGGCGCACTTGATCAATTGGCGCATATCGATGTGACTTGGCTGGATGAACGATTGCAGGATGTGGAGTTCATTGTCGCCTGTGATGTAACGAATCCGTTATGCGGAGAGCATGGCGCTTCACGGGTGTTTGGGCCGCAGAAGGGGGCTACACCGGAGATGGTGCAGGTGCTGGATACGAATCTGTCCCATTATGCAGATGTGGTGAAGCAGCAGCTGCACAAGGATATACGAGATGTGCCGGGTGCAGGTGCGGCAGGTGGTTTGGGCGCAGGGCTTTTGATTTTTACACAGGCTGTGTTGCGTAAAGGCATTGAAATTGTCATTGAATACACTGGATTACGTGACAAGCTGGTACATGCGGATGTGGTGTTTACGGGCGAAGGCGGCATTGATTTTCAAACGAAATTTGGCAAGACACCTTACGGTGTTGCGCGTGCTGCAAAGGAAGCGGGCAAGCCAGTTATCGCCATTGCAGGTTATGTTGGTGAAGGGATAGATACGTTGTACACTGAAGGTATTGACGCGGTGTTTGGTATTGTGCCAGGTGCTGCTGATCTGGAACAACTTCTGCGCGAAGGCCCGGAGAATGTGGAGCGTACAACCGAGAATATTGCGAGAGTGCTGAAATTGGGACTGATTTCTTAACACTCTGTGGTTCGGGTTATGTGGGATTTGAAGAATATAAAGAGACTGAACGTAGGGACGTCCACAAAGGGCGGGGCATTCCGGTTCAGTCTTTTTTTTGTTGTGGGATCTACTGATAAGACGCGAGTAGTCCGTGGGTAAGTTCGATAAGCTCCAGCCAATTGCGCGGGTCTTTGCCTGTAAGAGTTTGGATCCGTTTGAGCCGATATTGTAGTGTATTGCGATGGATGTTGAGATCCTCTGCAGTCGTTGACATGCTGCCAATGTGATGAATGAAACTGCGAAGCGTGTCCAGCAGATCGGCTGTGTCCTCCAGCTTACTGACGACGTTGTTATGGCGAGCCAGATTGGCCGTGCTGAAGCGCACCAGAAACTGCACATCATCATAACGGATCAATGGTGCTGCAGGTCGAAGCGCGAGCAAGATGTTCATCGCAGACCTCGCCTGTTCATAACAGACGGCAATACTGGCGTCCCGTCTGCTAACAGAAATGAAAGCTTGAGGTTGTTCCTGATGTACAAGCTGGATTATCGAGTCAACGTTCGATTCGCTCTGGATCAGAATAAGCTGCACGTGGCCATCCTCCTCCATTGAGAACGAGGGAAGCTGTAGGAATACCCGGCTTGTCTCCGTTCCTAACTCAGGGGCTTCATGGGGAAAGCGAATGTATAGAAGAACCGTTGGCAGCTGCAGATCGATATGGTATTGCGCCGCTTCCCGCCGGATCTTCTGTGAATAGGAACCGGAGTGGGCAAGCAGCCGTTCCAGAAAGGCTTTTTTTCGAGAGGCTTCATGGGCCAGACTTTCCAATTGATTGCGTTGTTCGATCAGGAGAGATACGGTTGTGCGCACAATGTTGCAGAACGGACGGACTTCATCCGGATGCCCGGAAATGCCGATGACACCGACATACTGATGATTGATCTGAATCGGTTCGTTGGTGCCCATCTTCTCCAGTCTGCCATCCTGCCAGACTTCGACCCGGTCTCCGGTGGTCAATGCACGGACCGCTCCCTGGTGAATCGTGCCTACGCGTTCCTTCTGTCCGCTTCCAATGATAATGCCCTGCTCATTCATGATGTTGATGTTGTACGGAATGTCCTGCATCATTTTATCGACAATATCCTGTGCCTGTTTTTCCGAAAGCTGCAACATTACATATCCCCCTCTCCCGTTGTGCATCTGAACGAAAGTATAGCTGACGTGTTTGTCTTAAACAAGTTTGTTTCCTAAATGGTAAAAGGCTAAGAGGGCTACCTTGTTGTTTTTTTATTAAGCTTTTGCCTCGTTATGGGATTCCCCGGCTAATTTCTCTGCATTAATCGTCTGCTGATTTCCGTTCAAGTATTCCAGATGCGCCTTGCCCCAGCCGCACATGCCATCTAACAGCGTACCAATCGTCTGCCCGTGTTCGGACAGTCTGTACTCGACCTTCGGTGGAACATCGCCATAGAGAGTGCGCACAATAATCTGATCCTGTTCCAGCTCGCGCAGCTGTTTCGTTAACGTGCCCTGCGCCACATCAGGAATCATGCGTCTTAGTTCACCAAACCGTTTCGTGCCTTCCTTCAATAAAATAAACAGGATGAGCGGTTTCCATTTTCCATTAATGGCTTCCAACGTAACGAGAACACCTTGTAACCGTGGCTCCTGTAAATTCATAGTATTCACCTCGATTTATACAGCTATATGTAGCTCCATCATACCTGATTTTTTCGCGTTCCGCTTGTTTAGTCTGTGTGAATTGGGCAGGAATAACTGTGTCATCTGGTTCCCATAGTACGAATTTTCGTACCTGGTACGATCCAATTGCGTACTGTTCAGCGCTAATCTTTTCAATAATAATGAACAAAACGCTGGCACAACAAAACTTCTGGCGCTACGAGGGGAAGATGCAGAATGAGTCCATTTACATTGGAGAATAAACGTGTCGTGATTATAGGAGGAAGCTCTGGAATTGGACTTGCAACAGCTATGCAGGCTGCTGAAGCTGGTGCACATGTAGTTATCGCGGGACGATCGGAGACCAGACTGGAGGAAGCGAGGGAGCAGATTGCTCATGTCGCAGGCAAAGGCAAGACTGGCGCGGTGTCCATCGAAGTTTATGTGTTGGACAATCGGGATGAACAGCAAATCGAACAATTTTTCAATCAGGTTGGCGCATTCGATCACCTGTTCACCCCTGGAGCTGCATACACCCGTGGTCCGTTAACTTCAGATCGGGAGACGGCCGAAAGCTGCTTCAAGGGCAAGTTTTGGCCTCAATATTTTGCTGCCAAATATGCAGCTCCGTATCTATCGGTTTCGGGTTCGATCACGTTAATGTCAGGCGGATTTAGCCAACGCCCACTGGAGGGCGGTGCCTCTTACGCTGCGTGTAACGGAGCAATTGAAAGTTTGGGCAAAGCACTTGCAGTGGAGCTGGTGCCTGTTCGTGTGAATGTCGTATCCCCCGGAACCATCTGGCGTGCGGGGCAGGAGGGTACACCTCGTGGTGAACATTTCAAAGACTATGAGAAACTGTCTGTGCTCAAGCGTGTGGGCTACAATGAGGAGATTGCACATACGGTTACGTATCTCATGACGAATACATTTACGACAGGAAGCACATTATTTGTGGATGGCGGATATACGATGATTTGATGCGTCTACTTGTTTTTTGTGCAAGGAGCGGTGTATGTGTACAGGGGGCGTGACAAGTCTCTTAAATTTTATGAGATGTAGGACTCTATAATTAAATGCAGAAGTGAAAATGATGATTAATGACGAAAAATATTTGAAATCCGGCCTGTTTTTCACCTACAGGCCGGATTTTTTTCCGTTTATTGGAGCGAATGTTCAGAATCCGTTCAGAGTTGCGTACTACAATATGCCTATATTCGACAAGCGAGATTAGGGAGGAAAGAATGTATGCAATACAGAAAACTATTCAGCATGCTGCTTATTTTGGTGTTGGTAGCACCATGGTTAGTAGCACCAGCAGGAAAGGTAAGTGCAGGAGCATCATATCCGGTACCAGGGAATAATGGTCTATTAACGATAAAGTATGTGGACGAGAAATCAATTGAACTAAATTGGGATTATGCTGAATCCGAATTTTCTACACCACCTGATGTAAATTACCTGGTTTACATATCTAATTCTCCTGATCTTACAGACATGCAACAAATCAGGACAACATCAGGACATCCCTACGATGATTGGATTAATGGTTCAGCTTCTAATACAAATGGTACATTTTCGAAAATAATCACTGATCTAATCGAAGGCGATACGTACTATTTCAATGTCGTTGTTAAAGATCGATATTCGGAAACTGCATATCAAATGCAATCAATCGAATTCACTGTGCAGTTGAGTGCACTGGATCAGTACAACGAACTCAAAAAGAAAGCAGACCGGGGTAACAGCAATGATTTTATCCAAGATGTTATTTTGCTGCTTCGTAATAAGCAATTCATTGAAACACCTGATTTTGAATCTTTGCCTGCAGAAGATCAGGAGGCTATTGCAAAATACTTATTAGATATCGAGGCGCCAACAAGCAAAGGATATGAGAACAAGGAGCAAGTTGAGTTCTTTGTGCAATTAGCTCTGAAAGCTCTAGAAGTGACTCGCCAAATCGATGGACCGAGTGCAGTAGTTGCACTTAATGACCTGTATAGCAAGCAAGCAGAAAGAATAAATCATTTTGATTTTCCGAGTGCTGAATCTAACTTCTATCAACTTATTGCTGCATATCTCTCTGCTTCCGAGGTAGATAAACGCACAACGGCTTATCTATACGAACTTAAACTCAAAACAACATCTTCCATTTCAAGCGTTTTGAGATATATAGACACAGCAGTGGGAGATACACCTTTCATTAATCGTGCAAACACGACTGAGGAAATGGTAACGTCACTGGATAAATTAAATACAATTCATAAGAATATTCTGACTTATAACAAAGCAAATCCAGGAAGTCCGATAACGAGCTTCCCTTTGGATACAAGCAAAATGGATAACTTGACGCCAGAACAGAAGGAGCAGCTGGCTGATCATATGCTTACTGAAAGACCGAATGGTGGATATGCAAGTTTGGAAGACGTTCAGAACGCGTTTAATCAATTTTTCCCTGGTAATGAAATTGATGCGTTGGCTGCCGTAAATGCTGCAAAGAGTAGCAACGATATTAATGGTATGATTCTGGCCATGGAAAATCCTGATTTGGGAATCCATTTACCGAATGGGTACTATGATTCATTGCAAGTTAAAAAATTCGTCGCTAAATTCCTGATCGATTATGTGAAGAAAGATTATATAAATAAAGAACAGGTTCAATATATGATTGAACTTGCCGTTCTGGCACAATCCATCTGGGAGCAGAAGGAACTAGATGTTCTTGAGATCAAACTGGATTTATTTGCACAACAGTTGGTGGCTGGACCAGTTCATTTTAATGACCAACAGACATATGTGCTGCGTAGCCTTGGGCAACAACATTTGAAACGTAGCAATGTAGATAAGGGTGTTTTCGCTTATAAATACCTGCATCTAGTGGCTTTTGAAAGGTTGGAAGGAGAATTCAAAGGGGATATTGTTAATCCGGACATTGTGCTGAATCTCTTTTCTATGTCAGTGGATTCCTTTGAGAATGCTACTTCTATTCCGCTAATGGATCAATGGCTTGATCAAGCCATGAACGAATGGATTGCAGGGGAAGCGTTCTTCAATAACTATAAATTTAGACGTACAGGTGCCCTTGATTTGTCCAAAAGAGCTGAACTTAGCACGGAAGGCAAAAAAGAACTGGCCGAATGGGTGCTTAATGAACAAGACCGCTACGAGGATGTTGGGAATCTACAATATGTAATCAACCGATTCTTTACTGCACCTAATGTAACGGGAAATGATATCAACAACACCATAACTGGCTTGGATGACACCATGGAGATCTCCCTGGATGGCCAACTGAACTGGATCGATGTTGCCTCCATTACGCGTCTTGATCTTAGCGGTGACAAAACAGTTTGGGTTCGTTACAAAGCCATCAGTGACTTATTGCCAGGACGCGCGGTCAAGATTGTCTTCACGGCAAATGGCGATAGCAATAACGGAAATGGTTCAACACCTAACCCGGGTGGAAGTACAGGTGGTGGATCGTCAGCAACTACACCTGTAACAACTACACCGACGACCAAGCAGGAACAAATCGTCGTGGACGTGAACGGAGCTAACGGCACCAACCTGACCAAAACGCCAATTACACGTACAACCGAGGCTGACGGCACGATTAAGGACCTCGTGAAAATGTCTGAGGCGATTGCCAAGGAATCAGTGGAAAAAGCGAAGCAATTAAACATGAATACTGCACGCATTATCATCCCTGACGCCAAAGATGCTGTGTCTGAGACACGCATTGAACTGCCAAAAGCAGCGGTGAAACAGCTGAATGATGGTGGGCTTAATCTTGAGATTTCCACAGAGAACGCTATTATCTCGGTTCCAACGAAGTCGATTGCCGGATTTGACCAGGATCTGTACTTCCGCGTTGTTCCGTTGAAGAAGGAATCTGAGCGTAAAGAAGTGGAAGAACGTGCGAAGAAAGAGCGATTGATTCAACAGATTACTCCAAATTCAAACGTGAAAGTACTGGCTCGCCCAGTTGAAATCGAAACCAATATGCAAAGCCGTGAAGTAACACTGACATTGCCGCTGCGCGACAGTCTGCCAACTGACCCTGCTGCCCGCCAGCAAGCTTTGGACAACCTGGCTGTGTACATTGAACACAGTGACGGTACGAAAGAGCTGATTCAAGGCAAACTGGTGAATCTTAGCGATTCCAGTGAAGGCATCGAGTTTACAGTTAACAAATTCAGCACGTTCACGCTCGTTGTGGTAGATGGACTGAAAGCTTCCCAAGGCTTACACAACCCGTATATCAACGGATTTGGTGCGGATTTCCGTCCGGATGCATTCGTAACCCGTGCGCAAATGGCAGCAATGCTGGCTCGTAATCTGTCTGATGAAGTGGGAACCGCATCTGCGAACGTTGTAAACTACGACGATGTATCTGCAACTCATTGGGCAGCAAGCGATATTGAAAAATCGCAATCCGCAGGCATCATGAACGGTATGAACGCCACTCAATTTGCACCGGAAGGTTCGATTACCCGTGCACAAATGGCGACCATTGCATACCGCTGGATGCAGCAACAAAGCGCAGACGCAACAAGCAGCACAACACAAGCAACAGATGGTGCTGGATTTACAGATGTGTCCGCCGACCTTTGGGCTTCCGATGCGATTGCTTACGTACAATCTGCTGGCCTGATGACCGGATATAACGATGGTACATTTAAACCGGACAGTAAACTGACCCGCGCTGAAGCTGTGAAAGTACTAAATGTACTGTTCAAACGGACGCCGGTAACAGGCGTAACTACGCCAACTTTTACAGACGTACCTGCAACACACTGGGCTTATGCAGACATTGAGGCTGCGGCACAGAAATAAGATAACCATATCTATAACAAAAGGGGAGCCCCAACCATGAAAACATGGCGGGGCTCCCCTTTTCATTATTTAAAGCCAGAATAAGTCCTGCAGCACATCGTTGCTCGCTGAGCTGGCTTTTTTAGTTTAGCGATCTGAACATAAGAATATAAGTTCACAGTGAAAATCCCACTACAGCCCCTCGCAAACGCTGCATCAATCACTTTCATGCGGAGCGTCTTTGTAAAAAACACCTTCCCGCAGTTGATCTACAAATCCCTGCAACCACTCATAATACTGCTCGGCATGCTGAAGTTTATGCAAATCGCGCAAAGCGTCTTCCCGTTCCTCCGGCGGAGTTGTTCTGGCGAGAATAATCTCCGATAACTGCGGAATAACCTCCCGGAGGCTTTCCTGCATCACGTCGATTTCTCGTTGAAGCTTGGCCCCGAAGAAGTTCTGAAACGTGCGGAAAAAGTTCGTTTCGGCCAGATACTGATCCTGACGTTCCCGCTTTTCCTCCAATTTATAGATCATCTGAGATTCGGTAAGCGAACGTACAGCATAACTCATATTACTTTTGCTCATGTTCATGGACGTTTTCATCTCTTCCAGCGTCATGGGGCGATCCTCAAAATACATAATGCCATACAGTTGGCCAAATGAATGATTGACTCCGTACAGATCCATGGTATTGGCAATGGCATCAATGACTTTCTCCCTCAGCTCGGGCCGATAGGACAACGACGAATGGTTCTGGTCCTCGGCAGCTTCTTTTCCCACAATCTCACCTCTAGTATATGGATGGGACTCCCTGTTTCCTTTTCATATTTTACATGACCTCGCGTTATTTTAACATAACCCTGAATTAGTTTTTTCAAATGTATTATACAATCATTTTTGTACAGAAGAGATTAAAGGGAGTTTTAAGGCATTATTTTTAGAAAAATTAAATAAAATTTGGACGATTAGGAGTGTGCAAATTGCGTGTGAAATTATGGAGGGAGACAGAAGCGGTTCTCTTCACCCTTCCTGCCCTTATCCCATTACTCATATTCTGGCTGGGGCCTTTGGGATACATTGTATATCTGAGTTTTACGGATTGGGACTTCATGAGTCCTGACAAATTATTCGTCGGTTTGGATAACTACAGCTATCTGCTAACCAATTCTGAATTTTACCGTTCATTGAAGGTTACGCTGTTGTTCGGTCTTGGAAGTGTCGTGCCTACGATTGTGGGTGGATTGGCGCTGGCCATGCTCATGAACAGCAAGATTAAGTCCTCCGGCCTGTTCCGGACGCTGCTATTCTCCCCTTGGGTGACCCCGACTGTCGCAGTCTCTATTGCGTGGTCATGGATTTTCGAACCTGAAGTGGGGCTGGCCAACCTGTTGCTTGGCTGGGTCGGTATATCCCCGATCGGCTGGCTGAAAGATCAGAACTGGGCGCTGGTAGCTGTGCTCATCGTCACGCTCTGGAAATCGATTGGCTGGTCCATGGTATTTTACCTGGTTGCTTTGCGTAATCTGCCATCCGATCTGCTTGAAGCGGCATCGATTGATGGGGCAGGCAGCTGGGACAAGTTCCGAAGCATTACACTGCCGTTGATTTCACCCACCACGTTCTTCCTGTCCATCATTCTGACGATCCAGTCGCTTCAGGCTTACGACCAGATCAACGTGATGACGCAAGGGGGACCGGCGGGATCAACAAGGACCTTGCTTTATATGTATTATCAATCTGCATTTGAGTCCTTCAATGTGGGCGAGGCTTCTTCCATCGCCGTCGTTATTATTCTGATCTGCGTTCTGCTGTCAGGAGTATCTTTCCTGCTCGGCCGACGCCTGGTGCACTACTGATGAACATGACCACTCTAAGCAACCAAACAAGAAAAGATAATCGTCGTGAGGAAGTGCAGAAACGGAAGGTTCCTCGTGCAGGAAAAGGCTTTGCTACCGCACTCCGCTATCTGCTGCTTGCGCTGGTGAGTCTGACAATGGCATTTCCGTTCTACTGGATGGTCATTAGCGGGTTCAAAACGAATGACGAGATCTGGCAGTTCCCGCCAACCTTCTGGCCCGAAACGTTCCGTTGGAACAATTATGTGGATGCGTGGCAAGCTGCTCCGTTTGCCCGTTACATTCTGAACAGTACAGGGGTAGCAGCTGCAATCTGTCTGATCCAGGTCATTAACTCCAGCATGATGGCCTACGCACTCACCCATATGCGTTTTCGTATAAAAGGGGTGCTCACCGGACTGATTCTGGTGGGTTACATGATTCCGAGTACCGCCGTTTATTTGCCCAGTTATTTAGTGCTCAGTGAACTTAAATTACTGGATTCCTATACCGGACTGATTGTGTCCAACTGTGTCAGTGTGTTCTCCATCTTCCTGATCCGTCAGGCGTTCATGCAGGTGTCCCACGAATTGGTGGAAGCCGGCCAGTTGGATGGAGCATCGCACTTCCGCATTCTGTGGACCATTATGACGCCGCTGGTTCGCTCGTCATTTGCCGTGATGGTGTTGATTACGTTCATTGACCAGTACAACAACTATTTCTGGCCGATGCTCATTACCAAAGACCCGAATCTGCAATTGGTATCCGCAGGTCTGCGTAGCTTTTTCGTGGAGGGTGGAGCCTACGGTCTGGCATGGCCGCAGATCATGGCTGCCAGTGCCTTTACCATCGCACCGCTGCTTATCCTTTTCCTGTTTACCCAGAAAACGATCATGCAGAGTGTGAATATTACTGCCGGCGTGAACAAGAACTGATTTTCACAACATACTTTATATAGGAGGAATCAAAATGAAATTGGGTCAAGCGAGCATGAAATGGCGGAACAAATTAAAGCTCAGGTGGAGAGGGGGCATGTCACTGGTACTGGCTGCGAGTTTCGCCCTGATCACCGCATGTGGTTCCTCAGCCGATAGCGGCACAGGCACGGGTTCAGATGCAGCTGCTGCGAATGGAGCTGATTCTGCATCAAGTAGTCCGGTCGAGATTGAGTTCTGGTATGGTCTGGGTGGTAACCTGGGAGATAACATGAAGAAGACGATTGACGCCTTCAATGCATCCCAGAGCGAAGTGGTTGTCAAAGGGATTGTACAAGCAGATTACACGGAAACCGAACAGAAACTTCAGGCTGCCATTGCTTCGAAAAAAGTACCCGCCGCTGTACTAAGCTCCAATATCGACTGGGCGCGCAAAGGCTACTATGCATCCTTGGATGAGCTGATCGCTGCCGATCAGAGCTTTAACAAGGAAGATTACGTACAGACCTTCCTGGAGCAGGGAAAAGTAGACGGCAAGCAATATTTCTTACCGATGTACGGAACAACTCAGATCATGTATTACCGTATGGATGCGCTAAAAGAGAATAATATCGATCCTGCCACTCTGACCACGTGGGAGGCACTTGCTGAAGCGGCAGCGAAGATGAGCAAGCAGGAGAATGGCAAGACAACCTTCTACGGCTGGGAGCCAATGTGGGGTAGCGATAACATGATCGACGCCGTGCTTGGTAAAGGCGGGAAGATTCTGAGTGATGACGGCAAGACCGTAACGATTGATTCACCGGAATGGGTAGAGACGTGGGAACTGTTCCGCAAGTGGATTAATGCGGACAAGACCATGGGTATTCATTTTGGCGGCCAAGGCTGGGAGTACTGGTACAAAACGATTGATGATGTCATGAAAAATAAAGCAGCCGGATACACCGGTTCCAGCGGTGACCAGGGGGATCTGGATTTCAGCATCGTTGCAGCCATGGAACAACCGGGCTGGGAAGGTGTGGGTAAAGGCAAACCTGTAGCGAGTGCGATCATGGCAGGTATCCCGGCTGAAGCAAGTCCTGAACAGCAGCAAGCAGCTTATAAATGGTTGACGTATTTCTCGGAAACAGCGAATACAGCAGCTTGGTCCATGAACACAGGTTACATTGCAGTTCGTCAATCTGCTCAAGAAGATCCTGCTTTCAAAACGTTCAGTGAAGAGAATCCGCAAATCAAGGTTCCATTGCAGCAGGCTTCCCATGCTTCGGCTCCGTTCCAGGACCCGACCGGAGGCAAAATCAATGCTGCGCTGAAGGATGCAGCAGATCAGGTGCAGATTAAAAACATTCCAGCCGCACAAGCGCTGAAAGAAGCCAAAGAAAAGGCTCAAAAAGAATTGGATCGCGTGAAATAACAAGGGAAACAAGCTTAACTTGGAGGAGCGGTGCAGTCATGTGCCGCTTTTCTGACTTCGTAATTCAGCAGACAAGGAGCGTAACCGATGCCCGATTTAATGCTGGGGAGCCTTTCTACCCCAATTGAGGCTATTTTATTTGACAAGGATGGGACATTACTTGATTTTACAGCTATGTGGGGCTTCTGGACCGATTGCGTGATGGAGAACTTCCGGGAAGAGCTTGCTGCTCGTGGCCTTCAGTTCAATGCAGCAGAGATTCCTCATATATGGGGAACCTTCCATGATGAGCAGGGTCGAATGAACGGCTATGATGTGCGAGGACCCCTTGCTATGGGAACGATGGAGGAAGTCTACGCCGTATTAACTTGGCATGGCTATCGTGCAGGATTGAGCTGGGCGGAAGCGAAAATTATCGTGAGGGAATGTTTGCTACAGGCAGAATATGCAATGAATAAGGAGCGCCCTGCTCAGCCCCTCCCAGGTGTTCTTGCCTTTCTTGAGCAGTGTCGAAGTAAAGGACTGAAAATGGGCGTCGTCACAGCGGATGAGACCGAAAATGCCCTAAGTCATTTGAAGTGGATGGGCATTGAATCCTTTTTCTCCGTAGTTGTAGGAACGGATCAGGTTGGGAGGGGAAAACCGTTTCCTGACATGTTGTTGCTGGTGTGTGAGCGTCTGGGTGTACCTGCTGCAAGAGTTGTCGTGATCGGCGATACGGATGGTGATATGGAGATGGCTCGTGCTGCCGGAGCTGCCTGGAAGATTGCTGTCGGTGAACCTGCTCATATCAAGCTCGCGGACCTTACGGTTCGTTCGTTTGATGAATTGCTGGAAGTCGAGGTAAACCGATGACGAATCATTCGTATACCGGCTGGATACTGCTTGCCCTGGCGATTGGATTGGAGCTCAGCGGTACGATTCTGATGAGGGTTTCGGATGGTTTTACCCGCTTATGGCCTTCCATTCTTATGTTTGCCTGTTATGGAGCGAGCTTTACCCTGTTGAATTTTGCTGTGAAGTATATGCCGCTGGGTGTTGCTTATGCCATCTGGTCAGGCGTAGGCATTACATTGATTGGGATCGTGGGACATTACTTTCTGGGAGAACGTCTGAAGGCGATGTCGATCGTCTGGATGGGCTTTATTCTGATTGGCATTATTGGACTGAAATGGAGTGATTCCTGATGGGAAATGAAGATAAACACGAACAGCCGATAGTCAGCTTCCATGTCATCACAGATACTCATGTGAGAGAGCAGGCCGATCATATCCATAACCGTCATTTGGAGAAAGCGCTGGAAGACATCGCAACGTACAGCCATGGCAGCAGCGGAATTATGCATGTGGGCGATGTGACTGATCGTGGACTGCCGCAAGAATACCAGGAGTTGCAGCGTATATTGGAGGCTCACGGCGATTCATTGCCTGCAATACGTTACACTGTAGGCAATCATGATATTGGAGCCATTCTATGGGGTGATCCACCGCTGAACTTGACCACCATGACCCAGCATGAGGTGGACGAGGTGTTGGGGCATTCGGGGGATATGGGCCAGGTCGAGGCTCATGATGTTGAAAAACTGCAAGAATCGATCTCGATTGAAGCGTTATGGCAGAAGAGGTTGAACAATTTTACAGCAATCACAGGTATGAACGGATCGTACCACGACCACTGGATCGACGGGTATCATTATATCTTCCTGGGTACGGAGCAGCCTCATCCGAAAGATTGTGATATGTCTACTGAACAACTGCAATGGCTGGAAACAAAACTGTCGGAGCAAGCATTGCCTGAGCAGCCGATTTTTGTCTTTCTCCATCAACCGCTGATGGATACAGTTGCGGGTTCCATGAAGGAACAGGGTTGGTATGGCGTGAATCAGGACGCAGCATTAAAGGCTGTTCTAAGTCGTTATCCGCAGGTCATCCTCTTCTCTGGGCACACCCATTGGCAATTAGAGGCTCAACGCACTATGTACGAAGGTGGCGGACAGCTGCCAACGATGTTTAATGCTTCCTCTGTAGCTTATCTCTGGACGGATGAGGATGAGTATCTGGAGGGAAGTGAGAGTCTACATGTGGATGTATACCGCGATCGGGTTGTCGTTAAGGGGCGTAATCATGTAACCGGGAGCTGGATTGAAGGTGCAGAATTTACGGTTCATTATCCGATAAAAGTAAACGGCGGTAATTGATCCATACATCGGGTAAGTTGATGGATATCCAGGGCAGTAATAGAAGACTTCGCTCGTTACTTGAAGCGGAGTCTTTATTATTGCTGTAAAAGTTCCACGTGAAACGTAGCAGCGGCGCTTGAAGCTGGACAAACAATGGTGCTTAAAGCTGGACAAACTTGTAAATGGGACCAGCTGGGATTTATACTCAAATTAGTGGAAACGCGCCAGCCAGTACGTACGAAAGAGCGTTGAAGCAATACAAAATTATTCTTCGTGTACGTTATTTAATAAACCTTGAGACAGAATTTCATCAGCTCAAAGTTACACCCAGATCTGAACAATACCAGTCGTAAACTGGAACTATCGATCAGTAGAGAGGATGTATGTGCGCATGAGGGAACTTCAAGTGAATACAAGATATGGCACGGTTCAAGGAGAGCTTCTGCATGGAGTGAATGTATGGAAAGGTATTCCTTATGCTAAACCACCCGTGGGTGAATTACGCTTCCAGGCTCCAGTTCCACCCGAGTCGTGGGATGGAGTCAGAGAGGCGAAGCAATTCGGCCCTGAAAATATACAGCCAAGAAATCCGCAAACCGAGGCTATATCCGGACAGCCTCCGGTGGAATCGGAAGATAGTCTTTACCTGAATATCTGGGCACCTGAAAAAGAAAGCCATGATCCACTTCCCGTGATGGTATGGATTCATGGCGGATCGTTCGTTTCAGGCGCTGGCAGCCAGCCGATGTACGATGGAACACAACTCGTCCTCCGGGGAGACGTTATCGTCGTGACGATCAACTATCGTCTGGGGCCGTTAGGGTTCCTGCATTTGGCTCCGCTTGGAGAGGGTTTTGTATCCAATGTGGGTTTACTGGATCAGATTGCTGCGCTGCAATGGGTACAGGACAACATCGAAGCTTTTGGCGGTGATTCGCATAACGTCACAGTATTCGGAGAATCTGCGGGCAGCATGAGTATTGCGGCGTTGATGGCGATGCCAGCAGCCAAAGGATTGTTCCATCGTGCCATTATGCAAAGTGGAGCTTCACAAGTCATGCCAGCAGAACAGGCTTCAGCTATTCGTGATGGCATGCTGAAGGTTCTGGGTGTAACACCAGATGACCTGCACAAACTCAAAACCATTCCAGTGGAGCAAATCATCGCTGCTGGCGAGACGGTCAAACAACAAAGCGATGCAGGTATGGCCCTGTTGTTCCAGCCCGTACTGGATGGAGTTACACTTCCGAAGTCGCCCCTTCAAGCGGTAGAAGAGGGGGCGGCACAGGATATCCCTGTACTGATCGGAACCACTTTGCATGAAGGCTCGTTGTTCATTCAGCCTCAGGTGCCTTACTCCGAAGAGATCAACATGGTGAAGGCTGTTGATTTCATGACACCTGATCTGGAGAATCGGGCAGCGATTGCGGACAGTTATCCGAAGACTGCAGATGGCCAGGCCCAAGTGATGACGGATCTGTTCTTCTGGCGCTCGGCTGTGCAATATGCGGCTGCTCAGCAGAAACATGCACCTGTATGGATGTATCGGTTTGATTGGGTGATGCCGGGGCATCCACTCCTGCATAAATCAATCCATAGCATCGATATCTTCTTTGCTTTTAATACGTTACCTGTATTGAAGTTTATGAATGCCGAACCGGATGCCGCAGCAGCAGAACTTGCGGGTAAAGTGCAGGACGCATGGATTTCGTTTGCCAAGCAGGGCAAGCCTGAGACAGCGGGAGTAAACTGGCCTGCCTACGAAGATGATCGCGCTACGCTGATTTTCAATCATGAAGTGGAGTTGGTCCATGATCCGGAAGCTTCCAAACGTAAGCTGCTGGGGCTATAGTTCTACCCCGTTTGGACTTCATCTTAACATAGTTAAAAGGTGTGTCTCGTCATTAGCTGACGAGGCACACCTTTTTTTACGATGGACCAAACTTGACGACTTTAATGGCAAACGATATGGTACTATTTTTCATCTGAACCTATGTGTTGTGAGTGGAATGAGTCCAGAATTCACTTTCGGGATGTTCTTGTCTTGGATACATCATCACAGTAAAAGGCCCGCTTGCCCTGAGAGAATAGCACCAGTATGACATGAATGAACAATACCAGGAGAATCAGCACATGCAAACCAACAATGCCGACAGAGAGCCATATTTTATAGGGCTCGAGCATCGCATTTTTGTTTAGCAAAGCATACTCGTTTATGATTTGAGCAATGGTCACAAACAGCCAAGGGACGTAAAGCGCGAGCAATCTTTTGAACAGGGAAGTGCTGGAAGGCTCGCCTGTCCGTTGATCAATGTATCTGAATCGCATCAGGGCTGAGCCTGGTGTTTTGCCTTCTCGCAGCGATGGGATAAAGAAAAATACAACCAGCATCGCAATCATGGTATTTAGCATACTAATCATGGCATTTGTATGGGACAGATTGAAAATGGACATCAGATTGGACAGGAATACGACAACTACACTGTCGATAATGAGTGCGAGTAGTTGGGCTACAGGGTAGACCTTGTTTTGTTCGATGATTTGTTCGCTCTTCGCCTGAATACTTGCACGAGATGGGAATAAGGCAAGCGCAATGGGTGCTGCGAAAAATCCCAGTACCGTTCCTGAAGTATTCAGCAGCAGGTCATCCACGTCAAACAGCCGATACGGGCAATCATAATAACCGTAGAAGCCGGTGATCTGGGTAATCTCAAAGAACAGGGATAAGCCGAATCCGCTTAACAAAGCCTGTTTCCAGTACGATCTCTTTTGCCAAAAATAACGGATATACACGCCAAGTGGCATGAGCAGCATTACGTTGAACAGAACCTGCAGAAAAGCTCTGCCCTGAATCATTCCCATATAGCTGGAGGGTTGAGACCAGACGATCGGTGTTTCTTTCATAATATCTTTTACAAAGGTGAACGGAACAAGGTTGTAATATACGGTATCCGCTGCTTGCTGTGCACATGTATTACGAGTGGTCGGAAAAGGAAGAATAACCAGACAATATGCAGCCAGCAAGTAGAAAATAAATGAAAAGCTGACGCCAAACCGCGACCAGCTAAAAAATCCATCTTTCCGATATCCGTAGATTAACCAAGGCACCAGCAGAAACATGGCGATAAGGACAAAAATAAAGAAAGCCGTTTGGACAGGAAAAACATAGGGTGACATGAGTAGAAACTCCTTTTATATAATATAAATCAGCATTCCGTATGAGATAAGAATTTCAAGAATAGTATTTTGTTATGATGCTCCACCTTTTTTCTACTAGAGCTTTAGTATAAGGAGCCTTCCTTAAATCGGGGGGCGGGGCAATCTTAAATTTAGTTTAAAATCAATTAACTACCGTGGCCTATGTGGAACAATGGACTGCATTCCCGTATACTTGCGAGGAAGCCTCAAAAGGAATGGAGAGTTTAATACATATGTCTAATTTGCCTAATTGCCCCAAATGTAATTCCGAATACACTTACGAGGACGGTAATTTGTTGGTGTGTCCAGAGTGTGCGCACGAATGGGCGCTAGCGTCAGAAGAAGAGAATGTAGAGGAAAATAAAGTAGTACGCGATTCCAATGGTAATGTCCTGAATGATGGCGATACCGTTACGGTCATTAAGGATTTGAAGGTGAAAGGCAGCTCGCTGGTAGTTAAGCAGGGCACCAAAGTCAAAAACATTCGTCTGATTGACGGTGACCATGACATCGACTGCAAAATCGATAGCCTGGGCGCAATGAAGCTGAAGTCCGAGTTTGTGAAAAAAATCTAGCATCTCTTTAGGCATCGCTGGATTGCTATACTAACTGACCTTGTCTTAAACCATAGAGAACGTTCATTTCTGCAATGCTGTGGAAGTGAAGGTTCTTTTTTTTGTTGTGTGGAGGAAGGACCCAAGATGAACAAAGTAGTATTATAATGTTATAATTAAGTAATTATAATGATATCGGAGGGAAGTTATGCAGATCAAACCATCAACTACAATACGTAAGGACTATAACGGGTTCTCTAAATATTGTCATGAGCTGGATGAGCCCGTGATACTTACCCGCAATGGAGAAGCTGATTTAGTCGTGATGAGCCATGAAGCGTACCTAAGAATGGAAGCCAGAACCGCGTTGCAATCCAAACTACTCGTCGCTGAGAAACAGGTGGCTGAAGGTGAAGAGTTGCCCAGTCACGAACAAGTGATGACACGATTACGGAGAAAATTGGATGCTTCCAAAACAGAGTAGCATCCGATATACTCCTGCTGCTGTTGATGATCTGGACGAAATTTTCTCTTATATATCTATGGACAACGTAGAACAGGCAGAGAAGATGCTTGATAAACTGGATGAAAAAATAAGGAACATTGCTGATTTTCCCAATATAGGTTCTGTTTTGTCAGAGGATGATTACAACCTGATCCAGCGAGGATACCGGTTTATCGTCGTTGCTCCCTATCTGGTTTTCTACCGCATTACTCTAGAGGGTATTATCATTTATCGCATCTTACATGGGCGGAGAGATTACCTCAGGGATTTATTTGAAATGAATTGACAGGAAATATTTAGAAGTACCATACTGGATAAAATTTAACAGTGAAATGCAATGATCAGGAGTAGTAAGGATCAAGTCTGGTCCAGAGAACTGTCGATATGGTGCAAGGCAGTCCAACCTTTCCCCAACTCACCTGTGAGCAGCAGAATCGAACCGTAGTTACGTGAATATCGTCATTGCTCAGCACACAAAGGGCTGGATGTTGAAAATGATGCTATACACTGACTTCATGTAGATCCTGACGGTTAACCTCCGTCATCAGGTCCTGAGATGCTATGGCAGGATAAGTTGGAGCGTGTTGTTTCCAATCCTGTTCATGGATCAAGAAGAGTGGTACCGCGAAGGTCAGACCTGTCGCCTCTTAGTTGAGGCGGCAGGTTTTTGTTTTTTATATGGCCTTAATGTTGAGAAAAGGCAGGTGCAGAATCATGGAAAGATCACGTGTGATTGAGTATTATTCCAGATTTGATGAGTGGGGAAGGCTGGACCGGGAACCGCTGGAGTTCATCATTAACATGCATTATATTCGAGAGTCACTTCCGGCAACCGGACTTGTGCTGGACAATGGCGCCGGACCAGGCAAATATGCGATGGAGCTTGCCAGGCTCGGATACCATGTTACACTGTCAGACCTGACCCCTGCATCTGTCGATATGGCTCGGCAGAAGGCAAAGGAATTAGATTTAACACAGCAGTTTGATGGATTTCATGTATTGGATGCGACCCGTCTGAGTGGTATTGAAGATGAGACGTATGATGCATCTCTGATGCTGGGACCGTTATATCATTTGCAGACGGAAGAAGAACGAGTGGCTGCTGTACGGGAGCTGCATCGGGTCACCAAGCGTGGGGGAACCGTGTTTGTAGCGATGCAGAGCCGCATGCGAATGGGCATTACCTCATTGCAATTCCCACAGCAATGGAAACCACATGACCACATGGAAGCTATCCGGTCTTTTGTGGAAAAGGGGACATTCGATCATTCGGATCAAGGACGGTTTACAGGGGCGTACTATTTCAACATACAGGATATTAACCCTTTTATGGAGCAGCACGGATTCGAAACGGTAAACCTGATTGGATCGTCCAGTCTGAGAGCTATGCTCACAGAAGAGCAGCAGCAATATTGGAAAGAACGCGGGGAATACGATGAGTTGATCCAGTATATGATTGAGGCGGCCAAAGACCCGTCAATACTGGGAATCTCGTCTCATCTGCTGTACATTGGGAAAAAGAAATAATCATGGAACATGGTATAATAGGGATTAAATAGCGTGCTGGAGGTGTCACTATGCAATGGAAGGAAGTTCAGGATCGATTCCCTAACGAATGGGTCGTTTTTGAGGCAACCAAGGCATATTCTAGGGAAGGCCAGCGTTATATTGAAGAGATAGCGGTTATTGATTCATTTGATGATTCCACACAAGCATTAAAACGATACAGTGAATTGCATCAGGAAGATCCAAGACGGGAATATTGTTTTTTTCATACTTCTCGTCCAGAAGTTGTGGCCAGAGAGCGGTACGTTGGGATAAGAGGTCCCCGATGAAAATCTCGGAGATCTATGTCTGCCTTTTATGAGGTAGATATTATTAGAGGCGTAGGTGGCATAGAATATGTGTACACCAAGTTACTGGACTCTATTACTGTGGATGGAACAACGCTTAGGGAATTTCAGATTGAAATCGGAAATATGGATTATGGTTTGGAGATCGATGGGATTTTGGGGTTTAATTTTATTAAACAGGCGGGCATTGTAATTAATGCTAATGTAATGGAACTAAGTATAGATAAAGAATGGATTTAGAAAAATAAAAAGTGCCCTCTGGAAACAGGGGGCACTTGTATTTTTCCTCAAAATAGTTCAATATTAAGATAAATAACAAAAGGTGATCTACTTACAATAGGTTAGATGAACGACGGATCGCTTCATACCAGGGAGGAATAGACAATGGAAATCGGAATCAGTACATTTGTGGAGACGAACCCAGATGTAAACACAGGAGAACTTATAAGCCATGCGCAGCGTATTCGCGACGTCGTTGAAGAGATTGTTTTGGCAGATCAGGTGGGGCTGGATGTATACGGCGTGGGAGAACATCATCGTGCCGACTACGCCGCTTCATCACCAGCTGTCATTCTGGCCGCCGCAGCTTCACAGACCAAACGCATTCGCCTAACCAGCGCTGTAACGGTGCTATCTTCGGCTGATCCGGTACGGGTTTTTCAGGATTTTGCAACGCTGGACGGCATTTCGAATGGGCGTGCGGAAATTATGGCAGGGCGGGGATCATTCATCGAATCATTCCCATTGTTCGGTTATGATCTGAACGACTATGATGAGTTGTTTGACGAGAAATTGGAGCTGCTCTTAAAGCTGCGTGATTCGGAAAAAGTAACCTGGGAAGGCAAACACCGCCCTTCCTTTAACAATCTGGGCATCTACCCACGTCCGGTACAGGAAAAACTTCCGGTATGGATTGGCAGTGGCGGTAACCAGGAATCGGTTGTCCGCGCAGGTCTGCTTGGATTACCACTTGTCCTCGCTATTATTGGTGGTCGTCCTGTTCAATTCGCGCCACTGGTGGAGTTGTACAAAAAAGCAGCCGCACATGCAGGTCACGACGCTTCCAAACTGACTGTGGCTTCCCACTCTCATGGGTTCATTGCAGATACAACAGATGAAGCCGTGGAGAAATTCTTCCCTCCAGCTCAGGCTGTAATGAACATACTGGGCCGTGAACGCGGCTGGGGACACTATAGCCGTGCAACCTTTGACGCGGCACGTAGTCTGGAAGGTGCGCTGTATGTAGGTGATGTGGATACCGTGGCTCAGAAGATTATCTATCTGCGCAAAGAAGTTGGTATCACACGCTTCATGTTACACACTCCCCTCGGTACGATGCCGCATGAGGAGGTAATGAGAGCCATTGAACTGCTCGGCAAAGAAGTCGCTCCCAAAGTCCGTGCTGAAATCTCGCGTTGGGAAGCTGAGAACGAAGCCGCGCGTTAATTGGTAATGTTAATCCCTTATATATAATGATAAAAAGGAGCAGGTCCTTCATCCGAGCGATGAATTGCCTGCTCCTTTTTCGTTTACTAATCAATTCATGGCTTAGCTATGTCCACAGCTGAAATACTCCACTGGCAGCGTCTTTATTTAAACAATCTTCAATACTGTGTAGGTCATGCTGCATCCAGCAGCACCCATTGCAATCAACGGGTCGTTCAATCTCAACTCAACCTGCGAACAAGCTTAATTTTCTACCTTCCCAGTCACCTGATTTCCGCTCTTAATCAGAGTGTAGCGAATCAGCTCACCACTCCAGAAGTGAAATGTCAGCTCGATCTGTCCATCGTGCAGTTCTTTGAGCCAATCGGGCTGTAGCTTAATTTCATTCGTTTCATAAGAAGGAGCAAATGTGGTCAAGAATTCCTTATACGGTGTCCAGTCCTGTGGCGCTGTGTTCTCACCGGATGTATACACAGCCTCCATCGTGGCAAGCTGATCACCTTGAAACTGGGTGGGAATGGAGAAGGAGTCTACTTTACCTGTTGTGTCGCCCAACTCGGGCTCCGTGGACACAATCACATTCCATTTCCATTTTGCGCCCTGATTGAACTTCGCTGTGAGTATCCCATTGTTCCCAAGCTTCTGAGTTGAGCTGATCATCTGGGATAACGCAGTGGATTTGACGGTTAACGTGTTGCCAATGAACGAATAATCCGTGCCAGCTTTCAGCAATTGATCACCCGCATACAGGGTAACTAACTTGTTTCCGTTTAATTTGATCGTCAATTGTCTGTCTGCTACAGGCGAACCTTGTCTGAAATAGAGCAGATCGCTTTCTCCTACGGCAGAACGTCCTGTCCAGGACGCTTGGATCATCTGAAATAATTCCGGGTCAGCCCACTGGAATGTTTGTCGATTCAGATGCTGACCGTTGTCCCATAACATGGACGTGATCTTTTTTTCTTTTAACTGATGACCGATGAACTCAAAATATTTCAGCTTCTCTCCCTGTTCAATGACATCCGTATGTTTGTCAAAACCGAGCAGGCCGTATTCGCCCAGAATAACCGGAATGCCCTGAATAACCAGTGTGTTGTACACATTATTGAACGTGCTGGCCGCATCATTTTTCGTATCCGTATCGAAGGTGGTATACCCTGCAATGTTAACGCTGAACGACCAATATCCGTAATAATGCACCGTAGCAATCAGATTGTGATCCTTTAGGCCAGCTATCGTCTGTTGCAAACTGTCGAGTCTCACCTGTGTTGGTGAACTTTCCAGCGTAGGCAGGACCAACGGGCGCTCGCTGTTATTTCCACCTGTTTCTCGTACCAACTTTACAAATGCAGTGTTCAATTCATGCAAAAGCTCTAACTGCCGTGCCTCATCAATATTGCTGCCTGAGCCCATGTCGCCTGCATTTGTTGCTCCGCGGTTAAAGCGCGGTTCGTTAACACTTTCAAACATCAGCTTACGTGGTTCATCTTTGAACTGCTTGGCAATCTGAGTCCATACTGCTTTATAACGGGAAAGCACCTGATCATGGTCCGTCTCCAGTTGGCTGATCCAGAGGTAGGAATCATGGTGAACGTTCACGACGACATAGAGGTTGGCATCCAGCGCCCATTGGACAACCTCCCGAACACGACCCATGTAGGCTGGATCAACAGTGTAGTCTGGTGCGTCCCCAATATGCCCATCCCATGTGACGGGAATGCGAATACTTCGGTATCCCTGAGCAGCGATCTGCTGTATCAGTTCCCGGGTAACTCGCGGGTTGCCCCAATATGTTTCATCAGGTCCGACCGTATCCAGGGAATTTCCCAGGTTCCATCCCGGCTGCATCCCGTCAACATCGCTTTGTAGCGGACCAAAGGCCGTCATTTCATGTTGTCTGGCAAGTTCAGACTTGGCTGCAGATGCAGGCAAAGGAAGCAGAATAAACAGACACAGGGTCATGCAAACAAGCGTCAGGATGAAATGGTGGCTAGGTGGGTTCATAAGGGCTCCTTTGGGTGGGTGTACATGTTAATCTCGTGGTTGAAGCTTGATGTATTGCATTATATCAAAATGAACATCTGCATGAATCATGTATTTTCACCCATGCTCCTGCGAGTTGTCCGACTCATACTTCTCCCGATGCTCCTGCTTCATTTTCACATAATCCGGGTCCGTTTTGGCGATCTCCCATTGTGCTTTGAAAATGGCTGCCGATTCAGCCTTCACCTTATCATTCTGATAAGGCAGGATAGAGCCGTCCTCCTTCGAATATTTGCGTCCGCCTTTATGATTCGTATACCGCCGGGCCCGCGTATAGCCCATTTGCAGAAACTTGCGTGCCATATCCATACCGACAAAGTCATCCTTTTTCTTATACTCCAAAAATAGTTCGTAGATCTTCTGCGAGGATTCTTTCGCAATTTCAGGTGTTTTGAACCGCCAGTGCGGTAGAATCTCGCTTTTGTAGGGCTCCACCATTAATACCCCTTGCTCTCCCCGGCCAACGGTATACAGTTCAGGCTGCTTGCGCAGATCGAGCTCCTCGTAATTGAGGCTGTAATCAAACTTTTTCATGGATTCCGCTCCTTTTTGAAGATTATTGTTGTTCCTTTCCACCTCTTTACCCCGATTCTTGTACAACATGTACGGTTAATGGAAAGAAGAGCAGTACATACATAGGAGGGATAAGGGTATGGGCATGTCCGGCAGATATCTTGTTGTCACCAATGAATTGATTGAATCCATTAAGTCAGGTGAAGTCAGTGTGCATGATTGTTCGGTCGAGCTGGATATCGATAAAATGTGGCAGATGCTTCAGTTTACGTTAACTGGTGAAGTGGTAGAGGGGCAGCCTCCTCTGGGTTATGTGGTCCCTTTGTCAGGCGAACAATATTTGGGAAACTATTCAGACATGGATCTGTTTTTCCTGAACAATGAACAGGTGCTTGAGGCGTACATGGCGTTAGAACAACTTACACCTGAAGAATTAAAGAAGCGGTTTAGCTTGGAACAAATGGCAGCTGAGGGCGTGTATCCTGTCATGGAAGATTGGGACGCAGAGGAGACATTCCAGGAGATCGTTCAGACACTGAATGATGTTCAGGCTTTATATCAGGCAACGGCTGCAAGCGGGAACGGGATTGTCTTTTATATTTTCTAAGTTCCCACCTCTGTCTGTTTAATTTGTCATTATTCCGGTTATTGATAGAAACAAGGCACTGATTTCCTAAAATCCGGTAGAAGAGAGGGAATACGATATGACACAAGACCAGAACGAAGAGAACAAAGCCATTCAAGACGACGAGCCGGATCAATTTGAAACCCCTGCACGTACCGTTGGTAAAGAATCCGATGAGGACACTGAGGCAGAGGCTACGGAAAAAGAATAAACTAAACTGTTTATGATTCGACTAGGCATATTGTTGTTGAAGCGAATTACACCAAATTTTAAATATACGTCATACCCGAGGTCGGACCATTGTTCGGCCTTTTTTTTGCATTTATTTATGGATTCAGTTTACAACAATTACCTATAACCCTCATAATAGGAGTGAACCACATTTTTCCTAAGGAGGAGATCGTATCAAAAATCACAAGCTAATGAAGTGGATTGCCGTACCACTCGTTTTGATGATGGTTGCGCTTACGGGATGTCAGGCCGTAGGTGGCGTAGATATTGGCAAAGCCGTTGTCAACAGTACAACCGTCAAGTCCGGTGAATCCAAACAGTCCATGCATATAAAAATTGAACCTACAGCAAACCTCGTCGATGAGGATGCGCTTCAAATGATTGAACTCATTAATTCCGTTTCATTGGATATTGAGGATGCCAAAGTGAAGGACTCCAGCACGGCGTCTGTCAAAGGTACACTGAGTATGCAAGGAAAGAAATTGCCTTTCCATCTGTCGATGGATAAATCGGAAATGGTCATTGATGTAGACGGAGCGCAAAAGCCTCTATACATATCTTTGCAGGATGACACACTTCCTATGCTAGATACGAAGGCGTTGGAGAAGCAGATCGAGGAGCTTTCCCCGAAATTGCTGACCTTTGCGCTGAAGCATTTGTCCAACCCGAAAAATATTTCGGTAACCCCGGTACAGGAATCGGTTAATGGTGAATCGCTGAGTCTCTCCAAGCTGCACGTGGAGATCAGTGGAGAAGAGCTTCTTGCCATGGTTAAACCGTTTCTGACAAGTGTTGCTCAGGATGAGCAAGGACTCAAGGATCTGATTGGAGATCTGTATGATGTGTTCTACCCTATCCTCGTAACGATCAACACGGTGGATAATGGCGACGGCAGTGCCCTGCCTTCTACGATTAGCGAATCACGGGATGCTGAGGTTGCTTCATTGTACGAAATGATTAAGGGCGGTCTTGACGAGATTCTTGCCAATTACGACAAGGAACTAGCCAGCTTGTTGACCGAAACGCCTGAATTGAAGACGGTGTTCGGAACAGAGACTAATCTCAAATTGGACTTTTATCTGGACAGCGCACTTAATATCCGTAAACAGAACTATGATTTCAAAGTAGCGTTGCCTGCTTCAGAAGATCTGCCGATCAAATCGGTATCTGTATATGGTGACAGTGAACTGTGGAATATTGGCGGACCAGTAACTGTGGATGCCGTGGACAAAACGGCTGGTGCAATTGATCTGATGCAGGGAGATATCACGCCAGGTCAGATGTTGCGCAATTTTGATTCCAATTCACTTGTGTATCAGCTGTTGAAAGATGAAGCGGGAATCACCCGTAAATATGTCATGTTGTATCCGGACGACGAATCCTATGGCGCAGTCACTGTTAAAAATACAACATTTGTTCCTCTTCGTTATCTGTCCGAGGAATTGGATGCTGAAGTGAAATGGACCAAAGGATCGGATAAAATCGTCGTTATTGACGATATCACCGGTGATGAGATTGTCCTGACTGTAGGTTCCAAGAAGGCAACCGTTGCAGGCAAGGAAGTAACGATGGTCGAACCTGCTTATGTGGGCAAAAACGGCAAGACCTATGTCCCGCTGCGCTTTATGGCAGAATCTCTTGGGGCATCTGTAGATAAGGAAAAAGAAACAGGCTGGATTTTCATCGACCGGCCATAAGTAAGTCGTATATTATAAAAAATGCCCATTTCCAGCTGAACACGTTGGAAATGGGCGTTTTTTGATGTTACTTTGCAAACAGTCAGCTATGCTGCAAAGCCTGCGGCTTTTTGCTAAATCCGGTGCTTCCCGCGGTAAAGCCCATCTGTTGGTAGAATTTATGCGCAGCTTCACGATCCGGGCGATTGCCGCTGTTCAGGGACAAGGAATCCACGCCATGAGTGGCTGCCCATTGCTCTGCTTCCAGAATAAGCTGACGACCGATGCCGGAGCTTCTGAACTGGTCATGCACGATAAGAGCCATGATGCGGCAGTGTCTTCCGTTTTTCTCATATAGGTAAGATGTTTGGAGTCCAATCAGTCCAACGACACGACCACGGACTTCGGCAACCAACGTTGCAAAGTTTGAATCTGCAGCGATGTGCGAATAACGCTCCTTCATCTCGGCATACGTGGTTGGATAACCGAGTTGGTCCATAAGAATGACCATATCCTGCAGATCTTCAGGGGAGCTGTTACGAATCGTTACATTCAGACTCATGATCGTGTTGCCTCCTTTTGACGTTCTTTTAACGAGAGATCAATGATGGAATCCAGCAAACCGGCAAAGGAGATACCGGCTGCGGCTGCACTTTTGGGTAGCAGGCTATTTCGGGTAAGACCCGGCAGCGTGTTCACCTCAAGCACATATGGCATGCCATCCCGAATCATCATGTCCACACGGGCATAGACACTGCATTTTAACACCCGGTAACAGGTTAGTGCCGCCGCTTCTACACGTTTATGCAAATCCGCAGGCAAATGGACGACCTGCTCCTCAGCGCCGCCATCATTATATTTGGAGGTGTAATCGAAAAAATCGGCATTTGAACGAATCGAGATAACAGGAAGCATCTGACCATCCAGAACGGCGCAGGTAATCTCCTCACCCTCAATATATTGCTCGATCATGACGACTTCGTCCCAAACGAGTGCCGCTTCTACAGCCGCATGAAGAGCCGATGGTTCCTGCACCACTTGTGTACCGATGCTGGAACCGCCTGAATTGGGCTTTACCACAACGGGATACGTTAACTGCTGCACAGCGGTTGATGACAATTCATCCAAACTGCTTACCTGAAGCCACTCGCCAGTAGGTACACCCGCATGCTGGATGAGCCGTTTGGACATATCTTTGTCCATGCATACGCTGCTCGCGAGGACACCACAGCCTGTATAAGGAACGCCAAGCGACTCTAACGTACCCTGAATTGTGCCATCCTCGCCGTATTTGCCGTGCAGAGCAAGCAGTGCCACATCCAATCCTGCGGCTTTCTCAATGAGATCACGTTTGCTGTTGATTTCCACCGGAATAACCTCATACTTCTGTCCATCCAGATGGTTGATCATCTCCTGTCCGGTGAGCAGGGAAACATCCCGCTCCGAAGATGTGCCACCCATAATAACGCCAACTTTCATGTGAATCCTCCTCATTTCATTTGAGCAACCGTCTCGCCAATAATGCGAATGCCTTTGCGAATGTTCTCATCACTCACTCGTGAGAAGCCCAAACGCATCGTGTTTACTCCCTGGCCCGGTTCAAGATAAAAGGTATCCCCGGGCATGAAGGTTACACCTTTTGCCTTGCAAGCCGCCAGCAGCTCCCTCGTGTGGTATTCCGGTGGGAATTGCACGAACAGGTGAAGTCCGCCTTCACCGGAAACCCGGCACATCGGCAGATACTGCCGCAAGCAGCGAACGACCAGCTCATATTTTCGCTTGTACTCCGTGCGGGCCCGCTTCAAATATTTCTCGAAATTGCCGTTGCTCAGATATTGATAGAGCAGTGACTGATCCAGCGTCGAGGTATGAATGCTGCGCGCCCGTTTCATGCTTTCCAGATAATCAATCAGTGCCGCATCCGCAATGACCCAGCCTACGCGCAGTCCCGGAAACAATACCTTGGAGAAGCTGCCCAGATACACGAGTCCGTTCCCTTTGCCCACACTCGCAATCAGAGGGGAGACATGGGAACCGGAATAGCGCAGTTCCTCGTTAAAGCCGTCTTCAATAATCGGCACCTGGTACTGGTTCATCAACCGAATAATCTCTGTCCGTTTGGCAGGTGATGTGACGATCCCGGTTGGATTGTGGTAGGAGGGCACAAGATAGGCCAGATCATAGGGTTTTGCTGCAAGTTCCCGTCCCAACTGCTGCAGATTCAGACCATCTGATTCCATATCCACACCGGTGAGATGGAATTGATGAAGCCTCAGATTTTTAACAGCGGTATGATGTGTCGGGTTTTCACACAGGGCCCTGCCGCTTTTTTTGCGAAGTGCGCCTAGTACCAGATCAAAGCCTTCCGTAAATCCGTTGGTAATCAGAATATCCTTGCCAGTCAGGTCAACACCTTTATTTTCCATATAGCGCAGCAGATACTTCATAAGAGGCCTGTAGCCTTGCGCATATCCGTAATTCAGCAGCACTTCACCTTCAAGCGACATCCGGTCGAGGAAGGCTCTTTTCACATTATGCATGTCGAACAGCTTCTCATCCGGCGCGATGCTGGTAAAAGAAATCTCACCGCGCTCTGAGCCAGAGCCATGCTTCATCAGATCATACTGCTCTGACTGGATTGCGTAGTCGCTGACACGTTCGTTCCAGTCCAGCTGCCATCCGGATGTTGCCTCAGGTGCATCAATGGTGGAACTTACGTAATTGCCTTTGCCTTTGACCGCGTAGATCAGGCCTTCCTCCTCCAGTTCAGCATAGGCCAGCAGAATCGTGCTGCGGCTTACTTTCATGAGTGAACTGAGTTCGCGGGTGGAAGGAAGCTTTTGTTTGGCTTGTAAGCCGCCTTTGAGCATCAATCGCTTCATATAATCTTTGACTTGTATATATACAGGGCGGTCCTCCGTCAATATCAGATCGGAATACATCCCATCACTCCCTTATTTGCTATCTTGCCATATTATAACCCCCGCAGAAAGAACCACGATACCTCTGTTTCCCTGCGGGAGTGGTTGATTGTTTGCGCAAACGTAAAAAAGCCCTGGCATCATGCCGGGCTGGGGTGAAACGTGATCCATCTTTTTTATAGTGCTGCTGCTATAACTTTCTAGGTTGGCGTTGCATGACTAGTCTCTCTAGGATCGATAGCTATCTGTCCTTCTACGTGTGTCTATTTACTCTCGTACGGCTATAATTGCAGGCTTTCTAGATGAATCCAAATTCTATACTATCTTCGTAAAGCTAGGATCTTCCTACGTTTGCTTGCTGCAAGGGTCGAATAGATGATGGATCTTAAAGCTATAAGGCTAGGTTCTTGCTAACTGTACTCTTGTCATGCGCGCGTAACAGAATTCAGTATGAAAAAGATGATCAATCATAGGGTACAATAGACGGAAGTAGATATAAAGACATATGTCTTAGTGCCCAAATTCTTCCTCATACCCCTATAGTACCACTTTGAATCAGGGAAGTTAACCTTTTTTTTGAAATATTTGTCGTAATAGTTGAAAAAAGCTTGAATCTTGCTTCTTATTAATGAAATGGTTTCCCTTTATAATATATGATAGGATGTAAACCTATAGATAATGAGGAAGTGAACCTATTGATTAATATTACTGTGCCAACACCAGATGTCACCATCACGAAGCAGGCTGATCCACAGCTTAGCCACATTTATGGATTCACCGATTTCCACCTGATTACACGGGAAAAGGGCGGTATCTTTATGTTTTACAATGCCGCTGGTGAGTTGTTATTTTTCGGGAAAGCACGAAAATTAAGACCGCGCATCAAGAAACATTTTGAAGATACCGTATCACCAATGAAGTCACACCGTGAGGAAGTAACCACCATTGAAGTGTGCGTTATTGAAGATCCGGTGGATCGCGAAATTTACGAGACCTATATCATCAACACGATGCGTGCGAAATACAATGTAGATAAAGTGTTGTACAAATAAGTATCTCGAATATGCCCCAAGAGCGTTAAGAATGGGAATCAAATGATTGAAATGTGCTGAATAAAGCGTAAAGTATTCCTTGCAAAGTTTTGGGACATATAGCCTATGTCTTGCGTCAACAGACAAGGATGTGATCTGCGGATTGCATCCCACGTCTGGTTGGAAGCATTAGAATTTTTATTTTTCAATATGCAATTCAATATGTAATTCGTAGAAACAGCAATGTAGAACCTAGAGATGGCAGTACAGGATTAACCAAATACATAGAAGAGGTGATTGTTTTGATCGGACGTAGCGGTAACCCCACACTCAAAGATAGTACGTTTGAAGACTCCAGAGGATATGGTGATGATCGGTATCAAACCAGAATGACGATCAACGGTACGGTAAACAAGGCGTTTATTACGTTGGTAATTCTGCTGGGCAGTGCATTTGCATCATGGATGATGTTTTTCAATGGGCAGGAAGTGCTTCCTCTTGCATATGGAGGGGCAATTGTCGGATTTATCCTCGCATTGATTATTTCGTTCAAACCTGTTGCAGCGCCTTACCTTGTGCCGATCTATGCCGTGGCAGAAGGGATGTTCCTCGGTGCTCTCTCGGCTACGTATGAATACTTGTACAACGGCATTACGCTGCAAGCTGCTTTGCTGACTATGGCTGTCTTTATTGCGCTGCTGATGGCATACAAGACAAGATTGATCAAAGCTACGGAGAATTTCAAGCTGGGGGTTGTCGCAGCAACCGGAGGTATTATGATTATGTATCTCCTCAGTTTTGTGCTTGGTTTGTTCGGGATTACCGTTCCCTATCTTCATGACAACAGCCTGATCGGAATCGGGATTTCTGTCGTCATCGTCATTGTGGCTGCACTGAATCTGGTACTTGATTTTGATTTTATTGAAAGTGGTGCCGACAATGGTGCTCCGAAATATATGGAGTGGTACGGTGCATTTGGATTGATGGTTACGCTGGTATGGCTGTATATTGAGATTATTCGTCTGCTGGGCAAGCTGCGGAGTCGGGATTAATTACTTCAAATTTTTGCAAACATAATCATGCAACTCTTCATCAAAAGCTAACTCGTGTCCAAAACACGCAGTTAGCTTTTTTGCTGTTTGCGGGATGGTCATAACATCGAACTGTGTACATTTTTCCATATATGGATTGACTGGGTGGAAAAGAATGTGATATTTTAATTGATAATGATTATCATTTTCGTTAATCTCATAAAGTACCGGCTGTATGGCCCTGTACATTTCATATCAAACCGATCAAGCAGATCGAAAGGAGTGGCCTTATGTTACTGGAAAATGATTCGCAGACCTCTGCGCACTTGCCCGTTACCGGCCGCAGTCCCAAAACGGATCTTGCCAAGGTAAAAGTATATATGGACGAGCACTATGACGAACCCTTGTCTATTGCGGATCTCGCCCACAAAGCCAATATCAGTGCGAAATATTTCGTGGATTTGTTTAAGAAGACCTACGGGCAGAGTGCAATGGAATATCTGACCGATCTTCGCATCAATCGTGCGAAACGATATCTGAAAGAAACAGGGTACAAGCTCCGTGAAATCGCGCTGAGAGTAGGGTATAGCGATGAGTATTATTTTAGTCGCAAATTTAAAAAGGAAGTGGGCGTATCTCCTTCGGATTATGCCAAAAATGCGAGAAAACGCATCGCCACCTGCTCCTCCAGCATCATTGGACAGCTTCTGGCGCTTAATGTCATGCCTGTCGCTGCGCCGATTGATCCCAAATGGACCGCTTATTATTATAACGCGCACCGTACAGAGATTCAGTCTCACCTGAGACTGACTGACCCGTATACCAGCTTGAGATTTGAAGCCAATGTGGAGCGTTTGGTTCATATCCGGCCGGACGCTATTGTCGGTACGGATCAGATCAGTGACCAGGATCAGGCCAAACTGGCTGAGATTGCACCTTGCTGTTTTGTACCGAAGTATCACTTGGATTGGCGTGCGCAGTTACGCATGATTGCTGCTTTTCTGGAACGGGAAGAACAGGCAGAGCAGTGGATTGGTGTATACAATAAGCGGGTTGAGAAGGCACGGGATTCTGTGAAACAGAAAGTGGGGCGAGAGAAGGTCATCGTTGTCCGAGTGTATGGTCAGCACCTTTATCTGTATCGAAATCCGGGCATTGAAGAGGTGTTGTACAACAATGGTTTACAACTGGAGACGTTCCCCGATGTTCAGGCCAACACACGGTTAACATTGGAACAACTGGCTGCATTAAATCCAGATCGGATTCTGGTTATGGTATGTCCTGAGGCCGCATCGCGGGCGTATTGGCTCAGTCTGCAGCACTCGCCGGTATGGCGTCAGCTTAAGGCAGTAAGGCAATACCAGATTCATCTGATTACAGGTGATCCCTGGTTTGACTACTCTGCTGTAGGCGTGATGCGCATGCTGGATGAAGCGCTGCTGATTTTCACGGGATATTGTCCAAATGTATATCTGGATAACGTCCATGGTGATTCCCGGGCTACATGACATATAATCCATCTATCTAAATGAGAATGTTTATCAAGGGGGATATGTCATGTTTCAACAGAAAAAAGGTAACGGACACCGTTCCGTTCGTCCATTTCGTAGTGCCGGTTTGTCGGCCTTGCTCGTACTGCTATTAATTACGGGTCTGCTGTCTGCCTGTGGCTCAAAATCAGAAGTTGAGGGAGAAGCACAGAAAGAGCAGCCAACAACGGAGGCTTCGACCACGGCCTCATCAGGGACTGCTGTAACCGAAGAGAACACGGAAGAAACCAAAGGACAACGAACGGTCAAAGACGATCTGGGACATGACGTCATCGTTCCTGAGCATACAGAGCGTGTTTTTGCGCCTTATCTGGAAGACTCTCTGCTGACACTAGGCGTTAAACCGGTAGCTCAATGGGCGAGCGGTACGCAAGGACATGTTTACCTTCAGGATCAGTTGAGCGGGGTGCCAACACTGGATTTCTCCAGCGGATTGCCTTCTCCTGAAGCACTGATGGCGTACAATCCGGATTTTATTATTCTACACACGGCCCAATATGCCGAGAACGGTGTATATGAGAGTTATTCGAAAATTGCACCAACCTACGTATTTACGAATGCTTCGGGGGATGTAGAGAAATCCTTGCAGGTAATCGGTGATCTGCTGGGCAAAACGGCTGAGGCCGAAAAAGCCATTGAAACGTACCATGCGAAGGTAGAAGATGCTAAGGCCAAGCTCGCCAAAGTTACCGAAGGCAAGAAAGCAGCAATCATTCGTTTTGCACCTCGCGGGATCAGTATGATGGGTGGTAACTACTTTAGTGGATACGTGGTATATCAGCAATTGGGACTTGGCAAGCCTGCACTGGTGCAAACGGAAAACAGCGCAACGGTATCGACCGAGGTGTTGCCTGAGATTGATGCCGACTTTATTTTCACGGTGGAACAGGGTCCGGGGAGCATGAAGGAAATGACGGATACCAAAGTATGGAACAGCATGCCAGCCGTTAAAGCTGGACATGTGTACGCAGTGGAGCCAGCTCCGTGGCTGGGTGGCGGATTAATTGCTTACGGTCATGTCATTGACGACACGCTGAAGGCGTTAACCCAATAATCAAGGAAATTCATTGATGTATTGATTGCAATATAAGAACTGTAGCTCCCTGCGGAGTGCCAGAAACCGGACAAATTCCAGCGTTTCAGGTATTTCGTGAGGGAGCTTTTTTTATTTTTAGGGGTAACCAGGTCAGTTACATAAATGTGGAAATATGGAGATAATCAAAACCATTTCTGGATATCGTCCATGGGACAGCCGGATTTACTCTCTTATAATTGGTAATGAGAATCAATCTCATACATTTCAATAATTATATTAAACATAACAGTATAAGTTGAGTTTATGAACTACACAGAAACGGAGACGTCAGAAAAAACCTGGAGAAGCGAAGCGTTCGCCTTTATCTCCGGATTTCTCCCTTTATAAGAGGGGATAGAGGAAATCTGGAGATAACAGCGATTGGAAGGTTATTCTGACGGTGGAGTGTATGTGTAGTTCAGTATTCAACTTATATACGCAGAACAACGAGGAGGAACCATCCGTAATGACGTTTCAGCCCAATCAACCCGCATCTGGCACCCTTGAACATATCGCACGCAGTACCGTACAGATTCCACGTACCGAACAATGGACGATGAAATCACGCAACGGCAATCATGCCTATCAGATCATGGTATTCCAACCGGCAGAAGCTCCACCGCCTTCGGGGTATCCGGTGATCTATCTGCTGGATGCCAACTCGGTGTTTGGCACGATGGTGGAAGCCGTCCGTGTACAGGGCCGCAGACCGGAGAAGACCGGAGCACTTCCGGCCATTGTTGTTGGCATCGGGTATCCAACGGCGGGCCCTTTTTCGCCGCACCGTTACTATGACTTTACACCGCAGGCCACAACGGAATATACACAGAATTCGGACGGAACACCTTTACCGAAACAGGGTGGAGCCGCTGAATTCTTGCAGTTTATTGAAGAAGAGCTGAAGCCGGATATGGAACAGCAGTTCCGGATTGACCGGAGCAGACAGGCTATTTTTGGCCATTCCCTTGGTGGATTGTTCGTGTTGCATACGCTGTTCAAGAAACCGGAAGCTTTCCGTTATTACATTGCAGGCAGTCCTTCGCTTCACTGGAATCAGAACGTCATGCAGGCGGAGGAACAGGAATTTGTCGCACGGCTGGAGCAGCATCCGGTGAACGTCAAAGTGTGGATTGGCATGGGTGAACAGGAGAAGACACATCCTGCGCGCAACAATGATAAGGCTTCGAGTCTTACAGAACGGTTATCTGCGCTGAATCAGCCGGGTCTGGACATTAAATATACAGAGTTTGAAGAAGAAAATCATGTATCCGTATTGCCGTTTCTGATTAGTCGTACGATTCGTTTTGCCTGCAGCCCGGGGTCGTAAGAGGAAAGAGACGACAGTATTTCACAATTAGAGGTATCGGTATGGGAGATTGGGCGAAAGGCAAGTGGAGCGAAATGTTATGGATTTACGGATGATCCAATCGGGTTCAGCACGCTAACATATCTCTCCAACAGGAGATGGAGCAGTAATGCAAGGGAGGAACAGGAGTGAGTTACACAGGGATTAATGGAAAAGTAGCCGTAGTCACCGGTGCTGCGCAAGGCATCGGTGAAGCCGTGGCGAGATTGCTTGCCGAGCAAGGCGCTATTGTTGCAGTTGTTGATATACGAGAGGATCAGTTGAATCAACTGGTCACAGATCTGCATAGTCAGGGTCATCAGGCAACAGCCTGTCCTGTGGATATATCTAATCGTCAATCCGTTGAAGATGCAATCCAGCGTATTGAGGAGACATTAGGTCCGATTGGAATTCTGGTGAATGCAGCGGGAGTCCTATACACGGGGGCTGTGAGTGAGCTCCGTGATGAAGAATGGACAAGAACTTTTGATGTGAATACACATGGTGTATTTTACATGTCACGTGCTGTGGTGCGATACATGGCCGAACGTCAATCAGGGGCGATTGTTACTGTCGGTTCGAATGCTTCTGGCGTGCCCCGGATGCACATGTCCGCCTACGTAGCTTCCAAAGCGGCTTCAACCATGTTCACCAAATGTTTGGCGCTTGAATATGCCTCAGACCATATCCGCTGTAACATTGTATCTCCAGGTTCGACGGATACCGATATGCAGCGTGCATTGTGGGCGGATGAGCAGGGAGCACAGGCTGTTATCGCCGGTTCCCCGCAAGCATATCGACTGGGCATACCACTGAACAGGCTGGCATTACCATCGGATATAGCGGATAGTGTGCTTTTTTTGGTATCGGATCAGGCCAGACATATTACGATGCATAACTTGTGTGTGGACGGAGGCGCCACGCTAGGTGCCTGAATCAAGATAAGGAGATGATAATCATGTCAAAAGCGGGTACGGTTGCTGCAACTTCCGCCTTACACCTTCTGGAACAATATCGGGAGGGGACGTCCTTTTTCTGGTCTTCACCGCAGCATACCCTGTTAGCTCAAGGGGAACAGATTCGATGGTCTGCCATGGAGGTATCTGAAGGGAATACAACTGATTCCATGGGCGGGGTTAGTGTTACTGAACAAAAGCGGAATGAAGAAACGCAGCTTTTCATTAACCAGATGGAGCAGTTGATGGAAAAGGCTAGACGCTCGGGCCAAACGAAACCGATTGTGGTCGGCGCCATTCCGTTCGATCCGATACATTCTTCTGCAGAGCTATTCGTGCCAGAGAAGATCCAATGGGCTGAACCCCTATCCCCGGACTCCAGAGCAGCGGTGGAAAAACGCCCGGCCGCAGTGGGTTGTGAGGTGCGTGAAGAACCTGCCGGAGCCATATTCCAGCAAAGTGTAAACAACGTTTTGAGGGATCTGAATCAAGGCGTTCTCCACAAAGTGGTGTTATCCCGTACACTTCATGTGACTTCACAGGCGTTGGTGAACACGCATCAGTTACTCCGTAATTTGTTCAGGGATAACACACACGGATATACATTTGCTGTTCCGATGACGAAACTCTCTCTAGCAAAAAGTAATATAACAACGTATAAACGCGCTTACGTGGAGACGGAAAAAGAAACTCATCGGACTTATATCGGAGCGAGTCCCGAATTGCTGGTTACCCGGAAAGGGTCCAAAGTGAGAGCCAATCCACTCGCCGGGTCTGCTGCCCGGAGTGATGATCCGGCTGAGGACCGTCGCCGTGCAGAAGCACTGCTGGCTTCCGCCAAAGATCGCCATGAACATGCAGTAGTCATTGAGGCTGTGGCGGAAGCACTGCGTCCGCTGTGCAAGCAGCTATCGGTTCCGGCAGAACCTTCCTTGATCCAGACACGGACCATGTGGCACTTATCTACAGAAATTCACGGGGAGCTTGCTGATGTGAACACATCATCACTGGAACTTGCGTTTGCTCTTCATCCTACACCAGCAATCTGTGGAACGCCTGTACAGGCCGCTCGGGATGCCATCCGAGAACAGGAACCGTTTGAACGGGGATTATTCACCGGCATGGTGGGCTGGTGTGACAGTGACGGTGACGGCGAGTGGGCTGTAACGATCCGATGTGCGGAAGTGGAAGGGAATACGCTTAAACTGTTCGCTGGCGCGGGTATTGTGGCAGGTTCTACAGCCGAAGCGGAGCTGGCAGAGACCTCAGCGAAATTCGGAACAATGCTGCTCGCCATGGGTTTGGATTCATCTGTGTCCAGTATGAAGGAGGAATGAATGATGCTGTCAGGATTTCAGGCCTGGCCTGAGGAAGTTGCCGAACGTTATCGTCAGGAAGGCTGCTGGGAAGGAATTACGTTTGGAGAAATGCTCCGCCAGCGCGCAGAACGATATGGCAATCGAGTAGCCGTTGTCAGTGGCGAACAACAATTAACCTATACGGAGCTGAACGACAGGGTGGATCGTCTGGCCGCTGGTTTATATGCCAAAGGAATACGACAGCATGATCGAGTGATTATCCAACTGCCCAATATTACGGCGTTTATCGAGGTGTGCTTTGCCTTATTCCGCATTGGTGCACTGCCTGTATATGCCCTTCCCTTGCACCGGAAGAGTGAGATTACGTATTTTGCCCGTTTCTCTGAGGCCGTAGCATACGTGATACCTGATCAGGATGGAGGGTTTGATTACCGCACGCTGGCCGAAGAGGTTCAGTTAGAGGTTCCGGGACTTCGGCATGTATTCGTGGCGGGAGAAGCGGGGCGGTTTACGGCCTTGGAGGATGTTTATACAGCACCAGTCACACTGCCGGATGATCCGGTTTCTTCGGACGTTGCTTTTCTACAGTTGTCTGGTGGAAGTACCGGGCTGTCCAAAATGATTCCCCGCACCCATGATGACTACATCTACAGTTTGCGGAGAAGTGTGGAAGTTTGCGGACTTACCCCAGAGAGTGTTTACCTGGCCGTTCTGCCTATAGCACATAACTATCCCATGAGCTCACCCGGCTTCCTGGGTACGCTGTACGCAGGTGGAACCATTGTACTGTCACGCGGTTCCAGCCCGGATGAAGCTTTTCCACTCATTATGCGCCATAAGGTGACCATAACGGCTCTTGTACCACCTCTTGCGCTCATATGGTTGAATGCGGCGGCTACCCGGAGGATTAAACTTCCTTCACTTGAGGTGCTTCAGGTTGGTGGAGCCAAATTCAGCTCCGAGGTGGCTGCACGTGTCCAACCCGTTCTAGGCTGCACCTTACAGCAAGTGTTCGGCATGGCGGAGGGGCTGGTGAACTACACCCGTCTGGATGATCCAATGCATGTCATTGTTAACACTCAGGGCAAGCCGATGTCTCCGTATGACGAAGTACGCATTGTAGATGACGAGGACATGGATGTGGAACAGGGACAATCGGGGCATTTACTGACACGAGGGCCTTATACGATTCGTGGTTATTACAAGGCTGAGGAGCATAATGCCAGATCGTTTACCACGGATGGTTTCTATCGTACCGGAGATATTGCCAGTCTTACGGCTGATGGATATCTCGTTGTGGAAGGACGGGCGAAGGATCAAATCAACCGTGGCGGCGACAAAGTGGCTGCCGAGGAAGTGGAAAATCATCTGCTTGCCCATCCTGCCGTACATGATGCGGCATTGGTATCCATGCCAGATGAATATCTGGGCGAGCGCTCCTGTGCATTTATCGTGCCAAGTGATGAAGCTCCGTCAGCTGCCGAAATCAAATCTTTTCTGCGTAATCGGGGTCTGGCAAGCTATAAAATACCGGATCGGATTGAGTTTGTGCAGTCTTTTCCCAAAACTCAAGTTGGCAAAGTAAGCAAAAAAGCGTTGCGTGAGATGATTACAGCTAAACAGCCCATATCCTGATTATTATTTCTGATAGATAACACTACAACGCAGTGATGAACATGATTGTGATAAATAAAGCTGAAAAGAGGGATATTCATGGCACTTCCAAAGATTCAACCCTATGCAATGCCTGTAGAGTCGGAGCTTCCCGTCAACAAGGTAACATGGACACCGGATGCGAAGCGCTCGGTACTCCTGATTCATGATATGCAGCAATATTTTATGAACGCCTTTACCTCAGGGCAATCCCCTGTTGTGGAGCTAATCGATCATATTTCACAACTTCGTTCGAAGTGTCATGAGCTTGGCATTCCGGTGGTCTACTCCGCACAACCGGGCGGACAGACTCCGGAGCAGCGCGGATTACAGCTGGACTTTTGGGGTGCGGGAATGGATGGAGGACCTGTGCAAAAAGAAATTATTGATGCGCTCACACCCGCTCCGCAAGATACGTTCATGACCAAATGGCGATATAGCGCCTTCCAGAAGACAGAACTGTTTGAACTAATGCAGCGGGCTGGCCGCGATCAACTGATCGTTTGCGGCATTTATGCTCATATCGGATGTCTGATGACCTCCTGTGAAGCCTTTATGAGAGACATTCAGGCGTTCCTGGTTGCGGATGCAGTCGCTGATTTCTCGGCGGAAAAACATCGCATGGCCCTGACGTATGCAGCAGAACGGTGCGCGGTAACACTGACAACCGGGCGTTTGCTTGAATCGCTAAATGATTCTGCCGCTGACGGAAATAAAGGAGAATTGAAGTCCGAGGCAGGTCGGAAAGGGAGTCAAGGTGAGAAAGGGGAGCGCTCCTATGCTGCATCTGCTCAGGTGGCTGGTTCGGAGGCTGAGCAGCGTACGGCATCCACAGCAGAGAGAATCCAGGACGGAAGTCATGGCTTTGAGCAAGTGACGTTGGGAGCATTAAGGAATCAGGTCGGAGAGATGCTCCAGGAGCAACCTGCCCATATTGGAGAGCACGATGATCTGATTCAGATGTGGGGACTGGATTCCATTCGTATTATGAGTCTGGCTGAGCGCTTTCGAGTGGAAGGAGCGGGGGTAACGTTCGTGGATCTGGCGGAGCTGCCTACATTGGCTGCATGGGCAGCATTGCTGGATAAGGCCCAAAATCGGGTACTCCCGAACGGAGACTACTTTTGAGCGGGGCCGTGCATACGTCGCACAGTCGGAACACGGCTTGGCCTCTGTCCTCTGCACAGTCCGGCATATGGTTCGCTCAGCAGTTGCATCCGGACAATCCGATGTACAACACCGCCGAGTATGTGGTCATCCAGGGTAGCGTAGACGCCAGACGATTCGAGGAAAGTGTGCGGCAGACCGTTTCGGAAGCAGAGTCGCTGAATATGGTTTATGGTGAAAATGAACAAGGCCCATGGCAGTCTTTGAACAGCAACGCAGATCATTGGACATTTCATGTCATCGACGTGAGGGAGGAATCGGAGCCCCACACAGCAGCACTAAACTGGATGAAAAAGGATCTGGCCAATCCCGTCAATCTGGCGACAGGTCCACTCTTCACGGAGGCATTGTTCCAGCTGAGCCATGATTGTTATTACTGGTACCAGCGCATCCATCATATCGCGATTGACGGATACGGCGTTTCGCTGATTACCCGCAGGGTGGCGAGCCTATACTCTGCAAGTGTAAGAGGAGAAGCTGTAGATCAAGTGCAGCAGGGGGCATCGTTTGGCTCGTTGACGGCCGTTCTTCAGGAAGACGAGGCTTATCTTGGCTCGGTGGACAAAGAGCAGGATCGTCAGTTCTGGATGGATCGCTATGCAGATGAACCGGATGTAGTCAGTCTGGGGGAGCGGGCTCCGCGAACCTCTACCTACTTCCTGAGACAGAGAGGTCTGCTTACACAGCTGCAGCGCGAGCAAATGCAGGCGACAGCGGCAAGGTTCGGAGTGACTTGGCCGGATTTGTTTGTAGCGGCAACGGCCATTTACGTACACCGAATGACAGGGGCGACCGATATTGTGCTGGCTCTGCCCGTGATGTGCCGATTGGGATCAACGTCCCTGCGGGTTCCGGGTATGGTCATGAATGTGCTTCCGCTGCGTCTCCACGTAGAGTCGGATCTGACCTTGTCAGCGTTGCTGAAACAGGTTGTGCAGGAGATTCGGGCGGTACGCAAGCATCAACGCTATCGGCACCAGGATCTGCGGCGTGATCTGAAGCTGCTTGGAGAGAATCGCCGCCTGTTCGGACCCATGATTAATGTCATGCCATTCCACCATGAATTGAACTTTGCGGGGCAGCGCGGCATGATTCACAACCTGTCCACGGGCCCGGTAGACGATCTGTCCATTCATGTGGTGGACCAAGGGCATGGTCATGGGCTGAGTATTGATTTTGATGCGAATCCGTCTATTTACAATGATTCCGAACTGCTAAACCATCAGCTTCGTTATATGCAGCTTCTGAACCTGGTGATGCAGGAAGGCATGGAGACAGAAACGGTGGGACGACTGGAATTGCTGCTCCCGGCCGAACGTGAGCAAGTATTGGTGACATGGAATGGAACGGGAGGGCTGACAGCCGAGACCAATTCAGCAGCACGGTTTGAACAGCAGGTCCGCCGAACACCTTCTGCAACGGCGCTGACATTCGAAGGGGCCTCCCTGACGTATGCGGAGCTGAATGAGCGGGCGAATCAGTTGGCTCATGAATTGATTCACCGATATCAGGCAGGACCGGAACAGCGGGTGGCTATTGCTCTGCCTCGTTCGCTCGAAGTGGTCATTGCCATTGTGGCTGTTCACAAAACGGGGGCCGCTTATCTGCCGCTTGACCCTGACTATCCCGAAGAGCGTCTGATCTACATGTTGGAGGATGCCAAGCCTGCTTGTGTGGTGACGGTGATGAACCATGTTTCCAGTCTGCCGACAACATCCAGTGTACCGATGATGGTCATGGATGAACCGAGTACTGCTACGGCAGTGAGTCGCCAGCCTGGAAGTAATCCCGAAGCTGATGATCTGACAAGTACAGCTTCTCTGCTCAATCCTTCGTATATTATCTACACTTCAGGCTCCACAGGTAAGCCCAAGGGCGTAGCCGTAACCCATCTGGGGCTGGCGAATCTGCTTGAAGATATGAAGACGAGACTACAGGTTGGTCCGCAGGACCACTGGCTGTCGGTGACCACGATTGCTTTTGACATATCCGTACTGGAAGTATTCCTGCCGCTTACGACGGGTGCCCGGCTGGATATTGCACACAAAGAAACGATTCTTGATCCGGTAGCTCTGGCTGGGAAGATGAGAGAGTTGGGGACCACCATCATGCAGGCTACGCCTACGTTATGGCAGTCTTTGGTGACGAGCCGGCCAGGGCGATTCGATGGGCTAACCTTGATTACTGGAGGAGAGGCGCTGACGGAGGAACTGAAGCTTTCTTTGCAGGAACTGGGGTGTCACGTTAATAACCAGTACGGCCCAACCGAGACAACCATTTATTCCACAGCTGCCTCGTTCGACACAGGGGAAATGGGGAAACCGTCGATTGGTGGTCCGGTTCGCAACACGCAGCTATATGTGCTGGATCAAGGCTTAAAGCCAGTACCCTCGGGTGTAGTAGGGGAACTCTATATCGCAGGCGAAGGGCTTGCGCGCGGGTATTTGGGCAGGCCTGATCTGACCGCAGAACGCTTTGTAGCCAATCCCTTCGGTCAGCCAGGCAGTCGGATGTACCGTACAGGAGATTTGGCGAAATGGCTGCCGGATGGTTCTATCGATTATTTGGGTCGTGCAGATCATCAGATCAAAATTAGAGGTTTCCGGATAGAACTGGGCGAGATTGAATCGGTAATCTCCAGGTATCCTGGCGTAGCTCAGGTCACGGTCATGGCTCGCGAAGACCAACCGGGAAACCAGCGATTGGCAGCGTACGTAGTGGGTGAGTCTGAACTCGAGAATCGTATGGATCTGGCAGAACTAAGAGCTTACGTGGCGGATGCGTTGCCGGATTACATGGTGCCTGCTGCATTCACGCTACTGCCCGAGATGCCGTTGACACCGAATAAAAAGATCGATCGCAAACGACTTCCTGTGCCTACTTTGCTGTCCAATGCCAATGGACGGGAGGCGCGCACGCCACAAGAAGAAATTCTGTGCAGTCTGTTCGCTGAGATTCTTGGTGTTGGTCGTGTGGGCATTGACGATGATTTCTTTGAACTGGGTGGGCACTCCCTGCTGGCTGGACGAATTACAGCACGTATCCGTGATGTATTCGGTGCAGATCTAACGATCGGCAGTGTATTTGAAGCTCCAACCGCAGCAGGCCTAGCCAAACGATTGGATCAGGCGAAATCGGTGAGACCTGTTATTCAGCCTGTTTCACGTCAGGGGGAGCTTCCGCTCTCCTTTGCCCAGCGGAGGTTGTGGTTCATGTATTGTCTGGAAGGCGCCAATCCGACGTATAACATTCCGCTGGTTGCCCGGTTGGCCGGGAAGCTGGATACGGATGCTCTGGAGAACGCCCTGCAGGATATTGTAGACCGTCATGAGACATTACGAACGTTGTATCCGCCTGAAATGGGTTCTGCGAGCCAGCATATTCTGAATGCTGCTGACGTCAAAGTGAAATTGAATATAACCGCTGCTACGGAGCAGGAGCTTCCCGAGCTTCTGACAGAAGCGTCACGCTACAGTTTCCAGCTTTCCACTGAACCAGGCATTCGTGCCGAGTTATTCAGAATCGGCGCTGATGAGCATGTGCTGTTGTTGCTGCTGCATCATATTGCCGGGGATGGATGGTCATTGTCACCGCTCATCCGCGATCTGTCGGTGGCTTATGCATCACGCTTGCGGGGTTCTTCACCTGCCTGGGAGCCGCTGCGCATTCAATATGCCGACTATGCGGTGTGGCAGGAGAGATTGCTAGGGAATGAGAACCAGCAGGACAGTCTGATTGCAAGACAGATGGAATTCTGGACCAACCAGCTGGCCCATTTACCGGAGCAGGTTACATTCCCTACGGATTACGCCCGTCCAGTCATGTCCAGTTATCGTGGTGGATCGGTGCCTTTTACGATCAGTCAACATTTGCATGAGCAACTGATGGTCATCGCACGTGAGAATAAAATCAGCCTATTCATGGTGCTGCACTCGGCACTGTCCTTGCTGCTTACCCGAATGGGGGCAGGGACGGATATCGCGATAGGAACACCGATTGCCGGACGGAGCGATGATGCCCTGGATGAAGTCGTGGGAATGTTCATTAACACCCTTGTGCTGCGCACAGATACTTCAGGTGATCCAACATTCCGTGAGCTGCTGGCTCGTGTGCGGGAAGTCGACCTGGCTGCATATGAACATCAGGATCTGCCCTTTGAGCGATTGGTTGAAGTGTTAAATCCGCCTCGATCCCGTTCCAAACATCCACTCTTCCAAGTGATGCTTGTGCTGCAAAATACACCGGATATTCATCTTGATCTGCCCGGTATTGCGGCGGAAACACGCATGCATGGTGTGGGTTCGTCCAAATTCGATCTTACTCTTGAGCTGACAGAGCAGCGTGAGCATAACGGATCTCCAGGCGGAATTGAAGGTATGCTGGAATATAGTGCAGATCTCTTCCGGGAATCTACTGCAGGTGAACTTGTGGTCCGATTGATGCAGGTGCTTGAAGGTGCAGTGCAGCAGTTGGATGAACGAATCAGCAGATTTCATGTTGTGACCCCGACAGAGCAGGCGCAGCTTGAAAAAGAATGGTCCTTTACGCTGAATGAGGATGCGCAGCTGACCATAGCCGAGCGCTTTGAAATACAAGCAGCGGCTCATCCGGAATCGACTGTCATGACCTGTGAGGATATCACCTTAAATTACAGGGAACTGAATGCAAGAGCCAATCAGCTTGCCAGATTACTGATCGCTCAAGGCGTGGCACCGGAACAAATGGTAGCACTGGCTTTGCCTCGTTCTGTTGAAATGGTTGTGGGCATTCTTGCTGTACTAAAAGCAGGGGCTGCTTATCTGCCGCTTGACCCCAATTATCCGGCAGACCGGTTGACACATATGCTGACAGATGCAGCACCGAAAGTTATGGTAACGAGTACAGAGGTATATACCTTGCTCCCTCAGGTGGCGGAAATTCAGTGTATTAATATGGACGATTCGCATACTTTGCAGCAATTGGAGATGCTGGATGATCGAAACCCTGCGGATCGTGAACGCAATGGGCGTGTAACACCTCTGAGCCCGGCGTACATGATCTATACCTCGGGTTCCACAGGCAAGCCCAAAGGGGTCGTTATTCCGCATGCCAATGTCATCCGTTTATTGGATGCCACGCAGCACTGGTTCCATTTTGACGCGAGTGATGTATGGACCTTGTTCCACTCCTATGCATTTGACTTCTCCGTCTGGGAAATCTGGGGACCGCTCCTGCATGGAGGGCGATTAGTCGTTGTTCCTCATGAGATTAGCCGTTCACCTGGAACGTTCCTGCAGTTGCTTGCTGAGCAAAAGGTGACTGTATTGAACCAGACGCCATCCGCATTCTACCAACTCATGCAGGCTGACAGGGAAAATCCGGCCTGGGGACAGCAGCTTGCACTCCGTTATGTCATTTTTGGAGGCGAGGCACTGGAGCTTGGGCGCTTGGATGACTGGTATGAACGCCATGCTGATGATGCGCCAAAACTCATCAATATGTATGGTATCACTGAGACCACGGTTCATGTCAGCTACCAGGAACTGCATGCAGGCAGTTCTACGGAAGGCGCGAGCAGCTGGATTGGATGCGCCATACCGGATCTTCGGGTATACGTGCTGGATGATCACCTGGAGCCTGTACCGACAGGAGTAACCGGAGAAATGTATGTAGCCGGAGCAGGTCTGGCACGTGGTTATTGGAATCGACCCGATCTTACAGCTGAGCGATTCGTTGCTGATCCATACGGTCCGCCAGGTACGCGAATGTACCGGACAGGAGATTTGGCGAAGCGTCTGCATGATGGCTCGCTCGATTATTTGGGCCGGGCGGATCAGCAGGTGAAAATACGGGGATTCCGTATTGAGCTTGGCGAGATTGAAGCGGTGCTGGCAAGGCATTCAAGTGTGGCCCAGGCTGCTGTAATCGTCCGTGAGGACCAGCTAGGGGATAAACGACTTGTAGCTTATATCGTTCCGGCTTCGGACACAGGGACGATCCCGGAATCGACTGCTTTGCGTCGTCATGCGTCTGCCAGCCTTCCGGATTATATGGTTCCATCTGCGGTTGTAGCGATGGAAAGCCTGCCACTTACACCGAATGGCAAGCTGGATCGCAAGGCACTACCCGCACCGGAAATGCAATTGACGACAGGTGGCAGAGCGCCTCGCAACCCGCAGGAGGAGATCCTCTGTGATTTGTTTGCCGAAGTATTGGGCATGCGCAGTGTAAGTATCGACGACAGTTTCTTCGAGCTGGGTGGCCATTCGTTGCTGGCTGTTCGCTTGATGAGTCGCATAAGTGAAGCGATGGGACGGGAGCCGGGCATTGGCATTTTGTTCGAAACAGCTACCGTAGCGGGGCTGGCGGAGCGACTGGAGATGGATTCAGATTCCGGAAAAAGCTCGCTTCAGGTGCTGTTGCCGCTCAGAACGCATGGGGAGCATCTGCCTATATTCTGTGTCCATCCGGCAGGAGGACTTAGCTGGTGTTACGCCGGGCTAATGAAACATCTGGGCATGGAGTATCCGCTCTACGGGTTACAGGCCAGGGGAATTGCTGAGTACGAGGAACTTCCGTCTACACTGGAAGATATGACAGCAGACTACATCCGCCATATCCGCTCGGTACAGCCTGAGGGGCCTTACCGTCTGCTGGGCTGGTCTCTCGGAGGCAACGTAGCTCAGGCTATGGCGGTACAACTGCAATCGGAAGGGGAAGAAGTGGAGTTTCTCGCTATGCTGGATGCGTATCCAAGCCACTATCTGCCGATTCGCGGAGAACCGGATGAGGAAGAAGCCTTAACGGCATTGCTTGCACTGGGTGGTTATGATCCGGACAGCATTGGGGATGGGCCGCTGGATATGGCAACGGCTATGCGCATATTGCGTAGTGAGGGCAGTGCGCTGGCAAGTTTGGATGAGGAAACGATCATGAAGCTGCGGAAGACCTATGAAAATTCCGTGCGGATCTTGGGGGCCTACACGCCATCCCGATTCGAGGGGGATCTGATCTTCTTCCGATCCACCATTATTCCGGACTGGTTCGACCCGATTGAACCGGAAATGTGGAATGCGTATATCGGGGGCCAATTGGAACGTCATGATATCGCTTGCCGTCACAAAGACCTCTGTCAGCCTGGGCCTCTGGAGGAAATCTGCCGAACACTAGCCGCCAAGCTGGAGGAGCTGAACAAGCGCGAAATTCAACATAAATAGGAGGATAAGGCGATGAGCAACCCATTTGAATATGAAGACAGCAACTATCTAGTGTTAATCAATGAGGAGGGGCAATACTCCCTCTGGCCTGCATCCCTTGAAGTGCCCGCAGGTTGGACCGTAATGCTTGGCAAGGCCAAGCGCCGGGTATGTCTCGATTACATCGCCGAGCAATGGACAGATCTGAAGCCGTTAAGCCTCTGTGATGAAATCGGTATGCCTGGAGCCGTTCATGAGGCTAGCAGATGAAATTCGGTCTGAATCCCAAGGTCATTGTCAGTATCGTTGCTCGTGGTTGCCGAACTGCGCGCGAAGCAGCCTTTGCTTGATCTACGTCTGCTGAAAGACCGTTTATTCCGCTATTCGGGTCTGGTGTCCGTATGCGGAGCAGCGGGTCTGCTGGGCATGTGGTATGTATTTCCGTTGATGTATCAAAACGTGCTAAATGCCTCTGCGCTGGAGACAGGGCTAACCACATTTCCGGAAGCTCTGGGACTTATGATTGCTTCCCAGCTTGTGCCGTGGACATATGGCGCAGGAATCGTCTGTACAATCGAAAGGTTAAGTCCTGTAGCCTGGCAGTTGAACATGATATCTCCTCAGATCAGAGTGTGTGAATGCAGTGCATTGAATATTAAAAAGTCCCTGACGAGTTCGCCAGGGACTTTTGGGTATTTTTACATGCGTGCTAGTTCATAAATCTACAATAAAAATCTAAATTGCTATGTTTGTTACATTCTTTTCTAAGTTTATGCTGCTCTAGCAATAATCTGATTTCTCTCAAGAACCGCTTGAGACTCAGCATTTGCAGGACGGTAGCCTTTTTCCAGCAATTCTTTAATGTAAATTTTGTTGTAAACGAAGGAGAATACGATTCCACTAACCCAAGCTCCGATGCCCACAGTGAAGACTCCAAGAGCAGCACTAATCAAAAACATGATGACAGCCCATTTCAAATCGCCACGGAAAAGGGCAGGGAAAAAACCGAAAAAGAGTGTTGTCCAGCTGAAACCAACCTTAACGTTTTTGGTCACACCTGCATTATTTTGCAAAAAGATATGCATTTGTCCACTTCCTTCTAAAATAATAAATGGAGAGAGAATCGAGCATTAACAAGTATGTACTGTAGAAAATAGTTATAAATACCTGATCTATATTACCTACTCCTCTTCCTTTTGGTCCTATAGTACCATTAACTGGACAGATTGTTAATCATTTTTTTGAAAATTATGGTTTGGAAAGGGATAAATGCACGTTTTGATAAAATGTAAAAAATGAAGGAGGGGTTTGTAGCCCCTCCTTCATAATAAAGCCTGATACAGCTCCTCGATTGTGATGACATCCGGCTGGGCAGGTAAAGCTTCTCCTGCGGAACAAGCTGCTATCATATGCCCGTGATCCAGTCGCAGGCTGAGGAATGGATATGCGGCTGCTTCTGGTGAGTGCCAGTTCCCGTCAGCATTGCGGATCATAGAGAATGAATCAAGTGGCATGGACAGGCCCATGCCGACGGCCTTGATGTAGCTTTCCTTCAGTGTCCATAGACGGTAGAAGGTTTCCAGCTGCATCTTAGCGGGCTCCGCAGCCAGGAATTGGCTCTCCGTGAGAGAGAAGAAACGCTCTGCAATCTTCATATCGATGGGCGCTATTTTTTCCACATCCACACCCAGATCAGCGTCACCGCCAGAGATTAAAGCAATCCAATCGCCGGAATGCGAGACATTAAATTGAACATCAGCATAGTTACTGAGTGCAGGTTTGCCGTATTTGTTACGTGTAAACGAAAGTTCTCCCGGCCTCAGGCCAGTCAACTTGCTCAGCGTCACACGGGTCAACACTTCACCCAGTACAGAGCGATAAGCATCCGCCTGATGTACAAAACGTGAAGCTTGTCCTCGTCTTTCCTCAGATACGTGTGACAGAAAAAGGTTCCAGTATGCCTTCGGCAATTCTGCCGGAACTTGAAGAACTTGAATCGTTATCATCATTTATCACCTGACGATGTATTCGGCATCACTTGCAGTCTTTCCTTTATCTCCATCGGTTTATCGGGTCTGCCCGTGCAGCTTCATAACTGCTGTGTTCTTTTCCATTCTTCATGTGCAGCCTGTACCCGTGCCCACATTTCTTGGCGTTCCAGTTCTGTGTAATTCACCAACGGTTCGTGGAATTTCTCAGCCAATACGTCTTTCCACTCGGTGTAGGTTTGAATCTCCTTTTTGCGGATACCTTCACGGTCATGCGTCCGGAGCATGCATCCACGTAGTTCGTTGCTTTGGAGAGCATGCCTCTGACGGAGCAAAAATGCGTTATGCCAAGGCGAATCGGCTGATTGGCTGTAGAATTCATGCTTGGGAATGAACTCTCCCAGGCTGATAAGCTCTTCGGGAGCGTAGTCGACACCCTCACTTGGCCCGTTGGGCTCATATTCAAGTCTCCATCCGCCAGGAGCAACAGATGAAGGCATTAATGTATAAGTAAACGGCGCCGATCCATAGGTTCCATAACGAAGAGGGAGTGGTTCGAAAGGCATGCCGCCCAGACCGACGTCCACAATCCAACGTTCCACATTCGGGTCTGCATCTGGCAAAGAGACGGACAGACCGAGATGGAACGAGTTCACACGTGGCTGCTCTCCGTATGGCTGAACTCCGGCACGATGCCAATGCACCGTATATCCTAGAGAACCAAGCAGAACGCTGAATGCGCCATTCAGATGAAAACAGTAACCGCTCCGGCCTTGCAATATAAGCTGAACCGATTCTTGAAGATCAATGCCCGCAGGCCGACCAGCAAAAATATCGACCGTTTGCCAGGATAGATGCTGTACATGTGCCTGCTGGATTTCGGATAGGAATTCCAGTGTGGGATCCTTGATATCATGAATGCCTATCCGTTTCAGGTAGGCCTGTATTTCAGATGGAGTCAATGTAACATTCATCCAGATCACCTCGAGTCATGTAGTGGGCGTGTCATATACTATTGTTGCCCTGAATTCATTGTAAAAGTGAACGGATGAAATGAATACACTGGTTTGCTTCAATTGTACCGGTACAGTTAAAATTGGGTTTTTCTAGAAACGTGTGTATTTTCCTCGCATCTCACTGTACTGGATATGAATTCGGTTTTCAGGGTGAGCGTCTGTTGTATAAAGGACGATGAGGAATAGCCACTCGAGCGGTTTCATCAATAGATAGACGATATCGGCGGTCCATTTGGACCGAATATGTTTACTAATTGGATATCCATAGCGATTGTACAAACCTCGAACTAAGCCATGGAACCGCGGTGTATACTGCTCCATAACATGCTCGAATGCGTTGGCAATCATGAGTTGCCGGTTAACGTGAATGATGTTGCCATGTCGTATGCCTGCTCGCACGGGTTTGACCCATTTTTGATGTCCACCGGCTGCAACTGTACATAGATAGTGCCCGTCACCGGGAATCATATTTGGCGGTGGAGCCGGCAGTCTGGAGTAATTGAAGCTGCTTGTATCCAGAAATACGCGAATGGCGCTATCCGGGCGTTGTCCAAACAGAACAAGGATCAGTTGTATAACAAGCTGTATGGGAAACATCAGAATGGCCCACACCATCGGGGCTGTACGAAAGCGAATGATAGACCGGTATAGCAGTCGTTGCCATTTTGGTAAATGCTCCATATTCAATGACGTTGGATATTCAACCAGAGTAGCCTCGGTAAAGCCATCCCATGAACGTTTCAATCGACCAATATATAGGAAGATGAGTGATAGATAGCTGCTCTGCAACAGAAGCACAGTAAACATCAAGAACATGCCTGTCTCGGTGTACCATGCAATGCCAGTATGCGTGATATAGACGATACCCCAAACAATATTCAATACAAGGATACTGCTGCATAAGGTGTAAATGATCGGTGAGAGTTTATCTGGACGCGTGAACATCACTGAATAAGCGAGCAAGCCAAGCAATAACACGACCAAAAGGACAAGAAGACTACGATGATCCAGCGTGGCGTAATTGGATGCCATCAGGCCGGAATCTTCATACATGGATAAGGGTTCTCCTCCCTGAACACCCATACTGTCTATTGCAAGACCTGCTGCGAAAAGCAATAGAGTGATGGCCAGAAAAATAAATTCGAACACTGTGAGAAGTTTTCGGCCATTTCCCGAAGCCTTCTTCAGGAAACTATTCAACATAATCCACCCTGAGGCAGCAGGAAGGATCAGGAAGAGTCCTATGAATTGAATCGTTGCATACAAAATATTTCCTCCTTTGATAGCAGTATCGTCTATTGTAGGTTAGAAGACTTTATGTGGCAATAATGCCCATTATAGAAAAACTGCGACATTGGATTGAGATGATTCTAGGTTTATTACCTATAATAGTAAATAACAGTATAGTTACACATACACATCTTTCCATCAATGGGAGCGTTATTTCTTTTTCTTGGTATGTTAACCGTTTGGAGTGGATATAGGTTAGAATATAGATAGAAAGCAGGATTAGGAGATGGAAAAAATGGCTAATGATGAAGTGATTTTGACACAGGAAGGCTTGGAAAAGCTGGAGGACGAACTGAGGGATTTAAAGACGGTGAAGCGTAAGGAACTGGCAGCGCGTCTGAAACTCGCGATCAGTTACGGTGACCTGAAGGAAAATAGTGAGTATCATTCAGCCAAAGATGATCAAGCTTTTATGGAAACCCGTATTTTGATTCTGGAGAAAATGCTGACCAAAGCAAGAGTCATCACTTCGGACAATATCGACTCGAACAAAGTAAGCATTGGCTCAACCATTCTGCTTAATGATATTGAATTCGCCGAGAAGATTGAATACATGCTGGTTGGTCCAGCCGAGGCGGATGTTGCCGATAACAAAATATCGTACGAAAGCCCGCTTGGCAAAGAACTGATGGGCAAAGAAGTAGGCAGTGTCATTCATGTAAATGCGCCAATGGGCATTATCAAATATGAGTTGCTTGAAATTAAAATTTAATGGGAATAAAGGTGTTTCGGCAACCATGCAAATGGCTGTTGGAACACCTCTTTTTTATTCTTGCAGGATCATATTCAGCTACGTTTCTTCCTTTCATCCAGAACTTCACGGGTCATGGCATATACAACCCAGAGCAGGATCACGATATGGATCATCGCAATGGAAATGCCTGTGCCATACATCAGGTCATTGGTCAGTCCTGAACCGTGCATGCTGAAGCTTGCTCCATGTCCTCCACCAAAGTTACCATGCCCGCTACCGATGCGCGATTGTCTTTCCTCGGCTCCAAAGTCGCCACCAGACCCGGTGCTCATGATCATGGCAATATTTACGTAGGTCGTCAGGGAGAAGGCGATTGCTGCGTACATCCATTTACGTTCAAAGAACGGAACCAGAACCAAGAATAACAAAGCAGGGATGCTGTAGCGCTCATGAATTTCCGTGGGTAGCATAAAGAAGGCGAGATTCACCGCTGCACCTGCAATGAGCAGGGATGAAATGCGAATTTCCTTAATCAGCAGTAGATAGGCCGCTACTCCAACCACAGCAATGGCAAGCAGCAGCAGACCAAACATTTTATACGTCACTATGCCAAACAACACCGTAGCATCGCTGGTTCCCGGATCACCAAGCAGATAATACCAGATATTCATGGCGTTCAGGGAAAGCTGCGGGTACATATTAACGGCGCTTCCGTAGGCGTTGGTCAGCATGGTGCCAAGGGTTCCGTTTACAGCAAAATAGAGAAGCACAGGCAGGATAGCGATCATTAATCCTGCTACAAATAGAAGTGTGCCGCGAAATCGCCTGTGATAAAGCTGGCGTAGTAATACAATACCGATGACCGGAGCAATGACAATCGCCTGAAACTTCGCCAGCAGGGCAACGGAGAACAATACACCTGCCAATAGAGGATTACTTAGCAGCAGAACGGTAGACAGCACCATTAATGTACTGTGCAGGATGTCGATCTGTCCCCACATGGCGCTGTCGACCAGCAGACCGGGGTTGAAGGAAAGAACTGCAAGCAGTACCAGACATGCATTAGAGCTCAGTTGTTTGAATGTGAGGGTCAAGACCGCCATGGACAGCATATCAAAGGCGATAGGCAGTATTTTCATGGACACATTGCCAGCTGACGCGGTTATGCCGAGCCCGTCCAGTATCCAGCGGTACAACCCCAGAATGAAGATAAACAAGGGGGGATAGTTCTGATCTTTTCCATACAGGTATGATTCACGAACCCCGTATTGGTGGACGGCATTCATCCAATTGACAAACAGGGACTGATCTCCGATATAACCCCTGAATTGTGTTCCAAGGTACAAACGCAGCAATAGACCGCCAGTAAAAATTAGAGCGGCATACAGCCAGAAATGCCTGTTCCATCGGGTGTTTGGATCTCTGTAGCTCAGTGTGTTCATCCTTATCCTCCTCAGCATGGGCGATTGAGATTGGTGCAAGTATAGGTGACCAAGCTGAAAAAGGGATGAATTTTGGGTCATGTTTCACTCGGATGGAAGCTTAAAGTTTGCTGAAAGCCAAGGAAGTGAAGAGATGTATGCTGCAATAGATGAAGGGAGGGCCCTGTGAACAGGACCCTCCCTCTTTATGGTTTGGTGGTAGTTTGGGGTTAATGGGGAAGTGGATTAGCTGGCTTGGTTACATTGTTCCGTTACTTGCTGTTGGGCATAGGTATGGAGTGTTTCCGTTAGTTTGCTGGAATCCACGCCTTTTTCTTTGGCAATCGCAGTTAACGTTTTTCCGTTCTTCAGTTGGGTTTGCAGCTCATCTGCGGATGTGTTGAACAGCTGGGCAGCCTTTGCCAAATAACCGCTGTCCTTGAACTGCTGCTGCTCTGTGGTTAAAGTGCCGGTCGCGTTTTTCCAGGACTCATTCAGCTGAGAAGTGACCCAGCTTTTTTCTTTGGCTACGACGGTAGTAATGACTTTGCTCTTGTCTACGCCCTGATCCTTGGCAATATCAACGATGGATTTACCAGCCTTGATTTGCTGATTCAGCTCCGTTTGAGACATGTTGAGTGCAGATGCCGCGGCAGATTTATTCAGACTTGTCAGGTTATTGGAAGACGTGGTATCTGTCGATTTTGATGTAGCGGCAGCCGTCTTGGCTGTAGTTGAAGTGGTTGTGGACGTTGTTGTTACCGTCGTTACGGTGGTCACTTTTTTGGTCAGGGAATTATTCAGCTGCTTGGTCAGGTCTGTCTTAATAGAAGCCACTTTGGCTTGTGTGAGCTTGCCGGACTTCTGATCACTTGCAAGCTTGGTCAGCTGTGGCTGCAGCAGGGCGTTGGTTACTTTAGTTGTGCTGATACCCTTCGCTTTAGCCAGATCCGCCAACGTTTTACCAGCCTGGAATTGCTTTTGCAATTCCGTTTTGCTTAGGCCGAGTACTTTTTGCAGCGATGTATTGGAGCACAGGGAGTTCTGATCCAGACTGATATTGTATCCATTCGAACTCACCTTGGCATTGGCGGCAGCAGAGACTTGAGTTACAGCGGTCGGGGTGGCGGCAAATACCGAAGCCGATGTGGCAGAGAAGATCATCGTTGCACCCAGCATGGCAGGAATCCATTTTTTCATTGTACATTCACTCCTATTTTCTGTTTAATTTTTGTTGCACCCTTACTGTAATCCCGAAAGGTGAAAAAACGGAGAAAGAAAGACTGGGGGATTTTTACAAACGCGAGGTATTGGACACGAACCATCTGGAAGTGCGAGAATGTTTGAAAATTAAACCGGGCAGGGTTGGCGTGCTCGTCTTTATCACATACTGCTTCTTAGGAGGGTCACATTGACTACACACTGCATACTGCTTGCTGAAGATGATTCCTTGTTGGGTGAGTTGATTGTTCATATGTTGGAGAAAACGGGCTTTGGGACCGTGGAATGGGTGGAAAATGGGGAAGATGCCTATCACTATTGCATGGATTCTCATTATGATGTGGCTGTACTGGACTGGATGCTGCCTGGATGGACGGGATTATCCGTATGCAAAAAATTAAGAGAGAACGGCTATGCCGGAGCAATCCTGATGTTAACCGCCAAGGACGCGCTGTGTGACCGGGTTCAAGGATTGGATGCGGGAGCAGACGATTATCTGGTGAAGCCATTTGAATTGGAAGAGCTTCAAGCCAGGCTTAGAGCCTTGTGTCGCCGCAATTATGCACCGCTGCTGGAAGAGGTTGCCGAGCTGGATGGTCTGCGTCTGAATCGTTCCAGCCTGACGCTGAGTATGGAAGAGGAAGTCATCCAGTTAAGCCCTCGTGAATTTCAGATGCTGGATCTGTTGTTACGGAACAAAAGCGCTACCCTCAGCCGCGAATTAATCCTGGAACGGATCTGGGGGTATGATTCGGACGTTTCGACCAAAATAGTGGATGCCACGATAAAGCTGCTGCGCAAAAAGCTTGAGCTGTTCAACAAACAACACCTGATCCATAGCATCCGAGGGGTGGGTTACAAGCTTGAATTATAGAAAACGAATAGGTGGAGACGAACAAGGCATCCACAGAGGGAGAAATAAAGGAAATTTGTTCGGTCGTACGCAGGGCCGACTTACCCTCACATACAGCAGTCTGACGATTGTATTGCTTGCACTATTTGTAGGCGTGGTCTATGTTCTGCTATCTTACATTGTCATCAATGGTCAGAAGGATAATCTTCTATCTCTCGTTGCAGTTGAGCGGGCTTTGGTGGAAAAGAATATGCAAGAAGGCAAAGCAGGAGATACGCTGGATAATCGAAGGTTATGGGGATCGGGCAGTGACCAGTTCTTCTATTATGTCCTCGGTTCGGACGGCAAAGTGATCTCAGGCAATGAAATGTTCCCGGGGATGCGTTCAGAACTTCTGGGGCTTGTACAGGACTGGAAACCACGTGCCAGGGAGATTAAAGAGGTAAGCCTGAGCGTTCCCGCAGATGTATTGGATAACGGTGAGGAAGATGCCGCACCTGTTGCGCCGTCGACTCTTCATCTGATGGTTACCGGGCAGAACGTGTTGACCAAGAACGGTCCAGAAATGACGCTCTATGCGGGTATTAATGTAACGCCTCAATACAAGCTGCTGCACAGGCTATTAATGCTGCTGATTTTATTGGCCATTTTGTTTGTATTTATTGCCTGTTTTATCGGGTGGCTGATGTCCCGTAAAGCAATGGTTCCTATTGTGCAATCCTACAACCGACAACGTGAGTTTGTAGGAGATGCTTCTCATGAGCTGCGCACTCCGTTGAGCGTGCTGCTGGCATCCGTTAATGCCCTTGAACTGGAGCTTGGACAGGATGCACCGTCTTTTGCCAGAAGAACCCTTTCCAATATGAAAGATGAGCTCAGGCGAATGGCACGCATGGTGCAAGATCTGCTCGTTCTGGCTCGCTCCGACTCGGATGAGCTTGAACTGGTGAAGCGGGATTTCGATTTTCGGCCGATTGCCGAAAAGACGATACAATCCATTCGGCGCCTCAAAGCGGCAAAGGGTATTCGAATGGAGTTGGAAGGGCCTGATGAGATAGTTCTCAATGGCGATCCGGAGAAGCTGAGACAGGTGCTGACCATTTTGCTGGATAATGCCGTGAAGTTCACTCCACGGGGTGGGGAGGTTCGCGTGTTGCTGTCCAATCGGGATAAAGAAGGACGTCCTGCCTTTCATTTGTCTGTAGCAGACACGGGCGTCGGCATCAGGCCAGAGGATGCGGAGCGAATCTTCGATCGTTTTTATCGTGCGGACAAATCACGTACACGTGGTCCGGGAGGACACGGTCTGGGGCTTTCGATTGCGAAATGGATTGTCGAAGCGCATCATGGTCGGATTGCGTTGTTAAGCGAAGAAGGCAAGGGCAGCATATTTAATGTAGACATTCCTGTAAATAAATAACATTTCGATTAATTTCGATTTTTCGAATGACCTGAGGGGATGACTGTTATATAATAACGGAAAATCTTAGAACAGATGGAGTAGATATAATGAATTTTAGTAAGTCCAATAATTCCAATTTGAATCCAGATGGACCGGGCAAAGGTGAACGCTTCTCACAGGCCGGATTCATTCTCGCTGCCATCGGTAGTTCGGTGGGTCTCGGCAACATGTGGAAGTTTCCTTATATTACGGGAGAGAACGGGGGCGCTGCGTTTTTCCTGCTCTTTATCGTCTGTCTCCTGTTGATTGGTCTACCCGTATTGCTGGCTGAGCTTGCGATTGGTCGCAGCGGCAGAGGAAGCGCGGCTACAGCCTTTATCAAGGCAGGTGGGCAAAAAGGGTGGCTCGCGGCTGGTTTGCTGCAAGTATTGACGCCATTTATCATTCTTTCCTTTTATGTCATCATTGCAGGCTGGACGCTGCAATATGCAGTGACGTCATTCAGCGGTACGCTGTATAACAATCCGGATTATGCAGGGAAATTTGGTGACTTTGTAGGCGGTTATATGCCGATTGTGTGGCAGCTGATTTCAGTTCTGATTACAGGCTGGATTGTAGCCAAAGGGGTATCGAATGGGATTGAGAAGTTTAACAAGGTATTGATTCCGGCGATGCTGGTTCTGCTCATTATTCTGATGGTTCGTGCAGTGACTTTGCCAGGAGCTGGTGCGGGAGTTTCCTTCTTCCTGAATCCGGACTTCTCGCAGCTTACGACCGAATCTGCACTGGTTGCGCTTGGACATGCATTCTTCTCCCTATCGCTTGGTATGGGTATTCTCGTGACATACGGTTCATATGTTGATAAAAATCAATCGCTCGGTACAGCAACCATTGCTGTCGGTGCGGGTGACCTGATCTATGCGTTCATTGCCGGTCTGATCATATTCCCAACGACATTCTCCTTCGGGATTGCACCGGATCAGGGTCCGTCGCTGATCTTTATAGCACTTCCGGCAGCCTTTTCGGCTATGCCGCTGGGCTTCCTGTTTGGAGGGTTGTTCTTCGTGCTTCTGGCGATTGCGGCGTTAACGTCAGCGGTATCCTTGCTCGAAGTTCCGGTGAAATATTTCATGGAGAGATTGTCCTGGAGCCGAAGCCGCGCGGTATGGACCATTTCACTCGCCGTTTTCATCGTCGGGCTTCCTTCGGTATTGTCGCTCGGCTTGTTCCCTGAATGGACCATTGGCTCGAAGAGTGTGTTCGACTGGATGGACTTTATAGCATCCAACATTTTACTTCCGATTGGTGGATTGCTGGTTACTATTTTTGCAGGATACTTCTGGAAAAAGGCTGCCGAAGCATCCGGCCTGCGTGCAGGCTGGTTCCGGGTATGGCTGTTCATGCTGCGCTACGTAGCGCCAATTCTGGTGCTTCTGGTTCTGCTGCACACCTCCGGTATTATTCACTTCTAAACGTCTGGGAATTGAAGTGAAGAAATAAGTTACTGTGCAGATTTGCCATTGATAAAACCTCTTGGAAGAAATGCAAAAGCCCTTGTGTTCGCTCGTCAATTTTGGGACAATACAGAGTAGAGGTTTTTTCGATAGACCGATGAGCCATATGCTTTTTGCGAAAAGAGGACAATAACATGATTAAATCATCCATATATGGATTAACATTAGAGCAATTACGTGACTGGCTGCCGGAGCACGGACAGAAGAAATCCCGTGCTTCCCGCATCTGGGAATGGTTATATCAGGAGCGTGTGCACGATTTTACAGAGATGACGGACGTGCGTCAGGAATGTCTGGATGTCATTTCCGAGCACTTCACGATGAACTCACTGAGTGAACATGTGAAGCAGGAATCGGCTGACGGCACGGTGAAATTTCTGCTGCGTATGCAGGACGGTAACCTGATCGAAACAGTCTTAATGCGCCAAAAATACGGTCTCACTGTATGTGTAACCACTCAAGTGGGATGTAATATTGGATGCAGCTTCTGCGCGAGCGGGCTGATCAAGAAGAGCCGCGATCTGTCCGGTGGTGAGATTGTGGAACAGATCATGCATGTACAACAGTATCTTGATGCAGCTGGTCAAGGCGAGCGGGTAACTAACGTCGTCGTGATGGGAATTGGCGAGCCGTTTGACAATTTCCAGAACATGACTGACTTCATCGAAGTGATCAAGCATCGTAAAGGGCTGGCGCTTGCAGCTAAACGGATCACCGTATCCACGAGTGGGCTGCCTGACAAGATCAAAGAATTTGCAGACAGCAATCTGCAAGTCAATCTGGCGATCTCCCTGCACGCACCAAATAACGAACTGCGGACACAGATCATGAAGATCAACCGGGCCTTCCCGATTGAACAATTGATGGACGCGGTGGATTATTACCTGGCTACGACGAACAAGCGTATTATGTTTGAGTATATTTTGCTTCGGGACGTTAACGATCAGCGTGAACATGCGGCCGAACTGGCTGAACTGTTGTCCAGCCGCAAGAGTATGGTCAGCATCAATCTGATTCCTTACAATCCGGTGGATGAGCACAGTCAGTATCAGCGGAGCACGGAAGAGTCCATTCTGGGCTTCTATGATACATTGAAAAAGAACAACATTAACGCAACTGTTCGCATGGAACATGGTACCGATATCGATGCGGCCTGCGGACAATTGCGCAGTAAACAGATGAAAAATAACGCCACTGAATCTCAGCCAGGCCGTCTGGCTTTGGGATAAGCATGCATGAGAAGGAGAAGTAAGGTTAACGCCTGGCTTCTGGTGGAACTCGTGTCAACTCGCGCCATCCGCGTATGGGATGGCGCGAGTTTTTTTGGTTTTGCACAGGTCGAAGTAGAGGTACCCGCCCGTTAGCAGTACACGTTTACTGACATCCTCCCAATGTGGCGCTACATCTAACGAACACACCACACCTTATTGTGGCAAAATACACGAATTAGAAATTCTAACGAATGTCAGCCACGTTATTGCAGTAAAAGCCGCATAAGAAGGTGCATTTTAGGCTGTTAGAGAGAAAATAAGGTCCACACGATTCGTTACATTTCCAAATGGGATGAATCTCCCTAAATAGCGCTTGCTGGGTTCCTTAGAACTCAAAAGAGCATCCGCCAAGTGTGGTTTCCTGACCTTGGAGGATGCTCTTTGCTTTTTTCAAATTTATTTCAGTTTCTTGGTCATCAGCAGATGAGGAATGCCGTCTTCCATGAATACGTCCGAGGCTGCCGTGTATCCAAGACGTTCGTAGAACCCTGAGGCTTGTACTTGTGCGTGCAGCTTGGCCTTCTCAAGTCCTTGAGCAAGAGCCATCTGCTCCAGCTTATCGATCAGTACACGACCAAGTCCATGTTTCCGATAATCGATCATGACACAGATCCGTTCCAATTTGGCAACATTTTCGACCACACGCAGTCTGGATGAAGCAGCAGGAACGCCGTCTACGTAGAGCAGAATATGTTTTGCTTCCGTATCCAGTGCATCAAAGGCGTCGAATTCATCCTCAGCAGGCACCCCTTGCTCTTCAACAAAAATAGCGGTACGAATGGCGAAGCAGGCGTCAAGCAATTCTTGATTATTCGCTTCAACAACAGTTGTATTCATGAATGTTTCTCCTTTAGTCAATAGTATTCCTATTCTGACATGGTAAACTGGTAGATAGCATGAACGTATACCTGTTCCATGTGTTATCATGGTTAAAATTTAAACGGATTCAATTCAGTTATATCATCAATTATGTTGCGAATGCAACAATTATATTGGGGAGTGAATGCAATGACTGAGAAAAAAGAAGTGCTCCGTGAAATCGGCATGATTGCCCGCTGTCTGGACTCAATCAGCAACGTTGAATTCCAACATTTAAACTTGTCTCGTGGACAGTATTTGTATCTTTATCGCATTTGTGAGAATCCCGGCATTATTCCCAACCAGCTCGCTGAATTAATCAAAGTGGATCGGACCACAGCAGCCAGAGCCATCAGCAAACTGGAAGCGGACGGGTTTGTCGTCAAACAGTCGGCAATGGGTAATAAAAAGAACAAGTTGTTATATCCAACTGACGCTGGGCTTGAAGCTTGGGAGTTTATCCGCAGGGAGGGTGTTCATTCCGATCAGGTAACGCTGGAGGGCTTAACGGAGGAAGAGATCGAGACAGCTGTTAATCTGCTGCGCCGGATGCGCCACAACATTGAAGTGGATTGGAAATTCGTCAAAAAGGGCGGCCGCCGGCCTTATATGGATCAATCTGAATGAGCTATACTTCTAATGCGTAGGCTGTTTGCTGGATGATTTCGGGTGACAGCCCATTTTTGCTGTAGAAACCTATGCCGATATTCTGTATAATTTTCCAGGCTGAATATTAGAGCTGAGCTTTATTACTGTAACGGAGGGTTGCGCAATGAGCGAACGGGGATCGGATTTTTACGAAGATGGGGCCAATTTCGAGAAGTATATGGAACGCCGGCAGTGGCAGGAGAATGCCAACGATACGTTAGAGAAGCCTGTAATGCTGGAGCTGATCGGAGACGTTAGGGGCAAGAGCATATTGGATCTCGGCTGTGGGGATGCGAGGTTCGGAGCAGAACTGTTGGGTCCCGCCCACCGTGGTGGCAGCTATACAGGAATTGAAGGTTCAGTGAATATGATTCAGGCTGCCAATGAATCGATAAAGGGCCAGAACGCACAGATTGAGCAAGCGTATATGGAAGATTGGAGCTATCCTGCGGATACATACGATCTGGTCATATCCAGACTGGCGATTCATTATATTGAGGATGTGGACAGCCTGTTCCGTAAGGTACACCAGACGTTAAAAGAGAATGGCACATTCGTATTTTCGATAGAACATCCTGTGATCACGTCGACGCTGCAGCCTTCGGGGGTCCGAACCAACTGGGTCGTCGATCAGTATTTTGTGGAGGGATTTCGGGAGCAGCAATGGCTTGGAGGTACGGTGAAAAAAATGCATCGCTCCATCGAATCCTACTACATGGCATTACAGCAGGCAGGATTTCAGGTACAGCATCTGCGGGAATCGGCGCCTCAGCGTCAGCATTTTGTGAACGAGGAGACGTACCTGCGCAGACAACGCATTCCGTTGTTTTTATTCCTCTCTGCCCGAAAATAGTACACAGAAAACTGTGTATAATTCATAATATAGCCAAGCAGCCCAAAAACCTGTCCACATGTGGATAAGATTTTGGGCTGCTTCGACTGTTCTGACTGTGAATAGATATAAAAAATTATTTATCCGATGCTCTGACATAGACACGTTCTCCATGCCGATCCACATCCACAGGTGATTCAAAAAAGTTACTCAGTACGTCTTTGTTCATCAATTCACTGGTTAATCCGCTATTCACGATCTCGCCCCGCCTTAGCAGCAGGCTGTGACTGAACACAGGCAATATTTCCTCCGTATGATGAGTAACGTAGATGAGCGAAGGGGTATCCGGCTTCTGCGTCAGCTCACTGATACTTTCCAGCAGCCGCTCTCTGGAGAACAGATCGAGTCCATTGCAGGGTTCGTCCAGAATGAGAACACGCGGGTTAGCCATCAGGGCTCGGGCAATGAGCAGCTTCTGCTTCTCCCCCTGGGAGCAAGTACGGTATTCCCGATCCCACAGATGCTGGCAGCCGAGTGTATGCATCAATTCTCGTGCCTGATCCAGATCATCGTCGGACAGTTTATCGTACAGTCCGATGGTGGCATGTTTGCCGCTGATCACGACATACTGGGTGCGGTCGGTGCCATACAATTTCTCCTGAAGGGAGGAGCTGACCCAGCCGATCGACTTCCGCAGCTCACGCAAATCCACATCCCCGTAACGGTGTCCGAGCACGGATATCGTACCTTCTGTGGGCCAGAGATATCCTGTGATCATGTTCAGGAGAGTGGTTTTACCGGAACCATTCAGGCCAAGCAATGCCCAATGTTCGCCTTCATTTACACGCCAGCTGACATCGTTCAGCAGGGTGATCGGTCCTCTTTTCCAAGTAACATGCTGTACATCAATGATCATGGGTTATTCCTTCCTTCTGTGTAGCTTCTATCTTCATTACTTTGACCTTATTGTAGTCACAAAACGACTGACGTTTCAATGTATATTAGGCGTTTCTTGGCCGGTCCCGGCGCAGGAATACAGCACATACCCCGAGCAGCGGCAAAAAAGAACATAGCTTGATGACGAATGAAATGCTGGTCACATCAATTAGGGAACCGAGCACAACCGAGCCGAGTCCCGCCATGCCGAACGACAGGCCGAAGAACAATCCCGATACCGTCCCGATATGACGCGGCAGCAATTCTTGTGCGTAGACAATGATGACACTGAAGCCTGACATCAGAATCAAACCGATCATGCCGCACAATACCATGGATAGAGCAGGTCCCGCATAAGGCAGCAACAGTGAAAATGGTGCAGTACCCGCGATGGAGAACCAGATCATCGGTTTACGTCCATAACGGTCAGCCAGTGGGCCGCCGATCAAGGTTCCAACCATGCCCGCAAATTGCAGAACGAACAGGCAGATCTGGGCCTGCGAAAGAGGCAGGTTATACGCATCGGCATAATAAAAGGCATAGTATCCGGTCATACCGGCAATATATACGAATTTGGAAAACAGCAGCAGGATGAGGATCCCCATCGTAAAAGCGATAAATCCCCGACTTACATGCTGGGCAGCAGGTTGCACGATGCCATTTGCCTGTACTGGTTGTTGCTGACGGCTGCGATTATCTGCCAATTTGTCTCTATACCAGCGGCTAACGGAAGACTGGATAATGATCCCGATTAGGGCAAAAGCCATGAGCCACAGAAAACTAAGCTGTCCATGCGGAAGCAGGATAAAGGCAACCAGCAACGGGGCGAGAGCCTGACCTGTATTGCCACCGACCTGGAAGATGGACTGTGCCATTCCACGTCCGCGACCTGCCGCCAGATGGGCGACGCGTGAGGACTCAGGATGCAGAATGGATGAGCCTATGCCAATCAACGCTGCGGAGACAAGCAGCATCCATAGCTCGGAAGACAAGGCAAAGCCGAGCACACCGATCAGGGAGAACAACATGCCTCCGGGCAGCAGGATCGGCATCGGCTTGCGATCAGACATATAACCGACCAGCGGCTGTAGGACCGATGCGGTAATATTCAATGTGAAGGCAATCCAGCCCATCTGGGCGAAACTGAGCTGCATCGTTTGCTGAAACAGCGGAAAAGCAGACGGGACAACAGTCTGCATCGCATCATTCAGCAGATGGGCGAAGCTGACTCCGGCAAGCGCCCAATTGGCGGAGTGATTGATTTGCATTTTGCTTACAGCGGCTTGAGCCACGGAGATCACCTCGAATTATTTTTTTCCATGATAAAAGATACAGACAGATATTGTCTTTGTGAAAAGTGCTTGGAAAGTGAGCACGATTTGCTATAATGTCAGCAGGTGAGGAAACGATGGAATTAAATATGATGCTGAATGGATTGGAATTGTGGAAGGCTTCTGGCGGATTCACCAATGAACCTCATGTGCATGATGACTGGTATCAGGTTACGTTGCCTGTAAGAGGACAATGCCATCTCGTGCAGGAACAGCAGGCTTATCCGCTGCAAGCAGGACTGGGAATTATTGCGCATCCCCGGATGGAGCACTTTTTCGAGATTGGTTCGGATTCCGCGGTTATCGTGATCAAGTTTCGTAATCCGCCAGTTGGCGGCTTGGAGGATTCAAGGAGGCAAGGGGCGCAGACCGAATTTCGGACCACACAAACCTTCGATCCTGCTGAAATTAGCAGACTGTTTCGAGGCTGGAACGCCATTTTGCTGGACGATGCGCCTGAACCATTGCAGATACAGGAAACGGAGCTTGCCGTAGAGACATATCTTGGACGGATGCTGACTGGTCAACCAAATGGGAGTAACCGTAACCTGACGCTGGCAACCGCAGGAACAGGTGCGGGGAGCGTGGGGGCTGGTTTGGTTTACGGGCAGCTTCAAAATCTGTATCAGCAAACAAGCAGCCATGGCGGCGGCGCCTTCATCGACCCCCATCTGCGGCGCGTGCTGGAGTATATACACAGTGACTATACAAGTCCAATGGACATTGAATCGATGGCGGCGGTTGCGCACCAGAGCAGATATCACTTTATGCGTTCCTTCAAGGCACTGACAGGTTCAACGCCGTATCAGTACGTGCTGAATTTGCGTGTGGAGGAAGCCACCCGACGACTGCGCCATACAACAGATTCTGTGACCACCATCAGCTTTGGGTTGGGGTTCTCCAATGTCAGTCAGTTCTACAGAGCGTTTCAGCGCGTGACGGGTGTAACACCGATGGAGTATCGGAACCAGATGTAAAATCCGAAGAGGTTGAAGCCACAGGCACACGTTTCAAAAATAGAACAATCCTGCGCTGCGCCAGAACGCTGGTGGAGGCAGGACAGTAGCGGGGCAGAACGGGAGATATTCGTTCGTTGCCCTTTTTTCTCGCCTTTTTTACCCGCTAATATGCTCCCTGACCGGAAAAACCCTTGCAGATCTCTTGGCTGGTATACACTGATTTTTGTTGTTGCCAAACCAGATGGACTTTGCTAAGATGGGAAAAATAGTTTTTTGTAAGCGTATACATTTAGAGTGAAATTACAACGTTGTAATTATGGTTTTGTGTTTATGTCTACGTCTTTATTCGTTTTTTGTTTGTCTTAATATTCCATTTCTAAAGGAAAAAATGAATTTTTTGTTCGAGTGGATTTCACCGAATGATGAATGAAGCGGCATGCTTGTGCCCAAAAATTCAAACGTTGTAATTTTAATGCGAAGGGGTGTCTGAAAGGTGAAAAATCGCATGTCCACGCTGTTCAGCCTGATCAAACGGGATAAGTATTTGCTGCTGATGTTCTCACCCATTTTTCTGTATTACGTCATCTTCATGTATGTTCCCATGCCGGGCATGCTGCTGGCCTTCCGCAATTTCATGCCTGGGCAGGGAATGTTCAGCGGGGAATGGGTAGGCCTAAGGTGGTTTGATCAGTTTGTGAATTCCATCTACTTCTGGAGGCTGCTGCGCAACACATTTTTGCTCGCCTTTCTGCCGCTCCTGTTCGGCTTCTCCATTCCCATTCTGTTGGCCGTCTGTATTGTGGAGATCAAGAATCAGGCGTTCAAGCGGTTCGCCCAGACCGTCACCTACCTTCCGCATTTCATCTCGACCGTCGTTGTCGCGGGCATGATTATTAACTTCCTGTCACCCACGGACGGGATCGTGAACACCCTGATTGCCAAGCTCGGTATGGAGAAAGTGAACTTCATGATGGACGCCGGATGGTTCCGAACGATATTCACCAGCTCCGATATCTGGCAGAGCTTTGGCTTCAGCTCCATTATCTACATTGCAGCCATTATGGGCATTGACCCCGAAATGTACGATTCCGGCAAAATTGATGGCGTCAATAAATTCCAGGAGCTATGGCACCTGACACTTCCCAGCATCAAACCAACGATTGTCATCCTGCTGCTTCTGTCGCTTGGCGGCATTATGAGCGTAGGCTTCGAGAAAGTATATCTGCTCTACAACGGTGCTACCTATGAGACTGCAGACGTGTTATCCACCTATGTGTACCGGATGGGGATTGAAGGACAGAACTACGGATTTGCGACAGCCGTCGGCCTGTTCAACTCCATTATCACCTTTGTGCTTGTGTTTGCGGCCAATACGATGACCCGGCGCCTGACGAAGATGTCACTCTGGTAACACCATATCCCGACCCAAAGGAGACCTGTATGCAAAAATCGAGAAGTGACCGGTTATTCTACGGATTTGTCTACCTGCTGACCATATTGGCGGTTGTCGTTACGCTGTACCCTTTCCTGTATGTGATCAGCATTTCATTCAGCTCGGTTGATGCGATCGACAAACAAAAGGTTGCGTTGTGGCCGGTAGGATTCACCTTGTCCGGGTACAAAATGGTGCTGCAATACCGGGAGTTGTGGGTTTCCTTCTATAACACCCTGTGGTACACCGTTGTAGGTACACTGCTGAATATTGTAGCTACGTGCCTCGCTGCATTTCCGTTATCCAGACAGCAATTTTTCCTGCGCAGAAAGCTCAACTTTTTCATCGCCTTCACCATGTATTTCTCGGGTGGTCTCATCCCAGTCTACATGCTGATTACGTCACTGGGGCTATATAACACCCGCTGGGTGATGGTGCTCCCTGTGCTGGTCATTACGTTCAACGTCATGATTTGCCGCTCAGCCTTCGAGGGTATTCCGAATGAAATCTTCGAAAGTGCAAGCATAGACGGAGCCAATGAACTGACCATGCTGTATCGCCTGGCGATACCCATCATCAAGCCAACGCTTGCTGTGCTGACCTTATATTACGCCGTATTCCATTGGAACAACTTCTTCTCAGCCCTGCTATATCTGGGCAAACAGGATATGCAGCCCTTGCAAATGTTCCTGCGCAGGGTGCTGATCATGGCATCACCGGAGGTCATGCAAAAAATGGGCGGAACGATGACCACAGGGGCGCTCGCGGTGTCCACCCTTCAGGTTCGGTATGTGTCGATTGTAGTCAGCATTCTGCCAATCGTTACGATCTACCCTTTTATCCAGCGGTACTTCGTCAAAGGGATTACCCTCGGAGCCGTGAAAGGATAGCCTTATTAATCACCATGCATCACCCAAGGTTGTTCATAACAAGGAGGAATAACGGATGATAATCAGAGGGGCCGGAAGAAAAAGTGTTCTCGCGGTGATACTTGCCATCAGTCTCGCCGGATGCAGCAGCAGTACAGGAGCAGGGGGAGATAAGGGCAGTGCTTCACCAAGCTCGGAGCCAGCGTTCAACTACACCGGAGCAGGTCCGGTAACAGACCAGAAAGATGCCAAGCTGTCGATCCTCGGGACCAACGCATGGACGACCAACGTGGATCTCTCTACTGCCGAGATTGTGAAAAAAATTGAGAGCAATGCCGGGGTAACGGTCGATTGGGATCTCATTCCGCCGCAGAATTATGCAGATGCGGTGAATCCAAGGCTTGCGGCCGGAACAGGATTGCCGGATATCGTCTATCTGCCGGATCAGGATCAGCTTATGAAATACATTAACAGTGGTCTGTTTATTCCGCTGAATGACCTGGTGGAGAAGTATGGTGTGAATCTCAAAAAAATATACGACAAATCCCCATCCGTCAAAGCCAGTTTAACGACGCCAGATGGTAAAATGTATTATGTTCCGCAGCAAACGCTTACGAAAAACTACATGCCGGTGTTCATGGTGAATGAACGCTGGTTGAAGAAGCTGGGACTGAACGAACCTACAACACTGGATGAGTTCACAGCGATGCTGCGCAAATTCAAGACAGACGACCCGAACGGTAACGGCAAGGCGGATGAAATACCGTTGTCCATGGAATCCAAGTTTGTGTCGATGGCATTTGGTCCTGCTTTTGGCCTTGATCTGTCCAATCAGTTCTATGCGGATGACCAGGGTAAGGTGCATTTCAGCTATTATGAGCCTGCCTACAAGGAATATCTGACATACCTGAATGGGCTGTACAAAGAAGGCCTGCTCGGGGTGGACTACGCCAGTACCACAAGTGATCAGGTGACCTCCCGCATCTCGCAGGATGTAACCGGAGCTACGTTTAATTTTAGCTGGTACATGTCGATGGTCTACAGCCCGCTGTTCAAGGATTATGATCCGGCGGAGCCCATCTTCAAAGGCATTCTGCCACTGAAAGGACCGCATGGAGACCAGTTCTATATTGGACGTACGCCTGTGAGCGGCATTTTTGGAATCTCCAAGGACAGCAAAAATCCGGAGCTCGCCTTCCGTTTCCTGGATTATGCGGTGAGTGAAGAAGCGCAGACGTATTATACGTGGGGAATCAAGGATGATACGTATACCGAAGAAAATGGCGTGAAGACATTCACGGACAAAGGCAAGGACAATGACTATATCCAGAAACTCGGCATTGGTCCCGTGAATCTGCCGAACATTCAGTCTACGGATTCGGCCGATTCCGTTGTGGCCGAATGGCATGCCAAGCTCGACAAGGAATTGGAGCCTTACATCCACGAGCCGTTTCCATTCGTATATGCTCTGCCGGATGAGGCGAGTGTAGAGAGCATGTCCATGCCGGATATTACGACGTATGTGGAAGAGATGAACTTCAAATTTATAAGCGGCGATACCAGTCTGGATCAGTTTGACAGTTATATCGAGACTTTGAAAAAAATGAACATTGAGCAGGTTATTGCCGGCAGACAGGCGCAATATGACCGGTATAAAGCTGCACAGCAATAAGCTTCCCAAGGGTTGAGAGGTGTTGATTGATTTTGATAACCATTAAGGACATTGCCAAACTGGCGGGAGTGAGCTACAGCACGGTATCCAAGGCACTCAACGGTGATCCCCGCATCAAACCGGCGACGCGGCAGAAGGTGCTCGCGGTTGCGGAGAAGCATCAATATCGAAAAAACATTATGGCACAGCAGCTTTCCACCGGCAGAAGCAACATTATTGGCTTTGTTCTTGATGAACTGAGCAATCCGTTGTTCTCGAATATATCGGGCAATCTGCACGCGGAGCTGAAGAAGCGGGGATACCAGATGATTTTGGTCGTCGCGGATGATGGACTGGATGTTTTTAGCCAGCTTCGCGTGGATGGATGTATCCTATGGGATTATGCGCTGGACAATCGGGATGACTTCTGGAAAAAGTTTGCAACACTGAACATGCCATGTTTCGTGCTTGGTACAGATGAAGCCCCGAATTCCCCTTACATCAAGATTGACCGGAAAGAGGGCATATACAAAGCGGTTGAGCATCTGAAATCACTGGGACATCACCGGATTGGTTTCATTGGCAACTCCCAAAATATCAAGCTTGAAGGGTATCGGGAAGCGTTGCAGCGCACAGGACTCGAATTTGATCACCGCCATGTGCTGCCTGCACATTCCTCCTGGGAGGACGGTTATTTTGCCATTAGGCAGTACACGTTTGAGCCCGATTCGCCAACGGCATTTATTGGCTTGAACAACCTGGTGACCCGAGGCGCGCTGCGGGCTTTGTTGGAAGCAGGCTACAGTGTGCCCAATGATATTTCGTTAATCGGTTATGATGATCTGCCGGATATGCAATATGCCGAGGTAGCGCTAACCACCATTGGCCCGCCACTGGATGAACTGGCCGCACAGGCAGCAGAGCTGATCGTATCGTTGATCCGTGATGAGCAGGTGGATTATCCGGTCATTATCCAACCGAAGCTGAATCATCGCAATTCGACGGCAGTTTGCCGTCAGCAGGTGTCTGAGCATTAAGGATAGGCTGAGTACAACATTCAAGGTCCAGGGAGGGTTCTTTTATGCAGGTGCAGACGCAGTTATCTTGGTCGGAGCGAATAGCGGAGATGATTTGCCAGCAATGCGATGGGGAGGGCTATCATGTGTTTCCTTCGGAACGGTGGGCATATGTTCAGGGAATGACGTTAATGGCAATGGCACGCACTGGCAAGCAATACGGCAAGGACGAGTATGTTTCTTTTATGAAAAGACATATGGATCTGTATGTTCAGGAGGATGGTTCCATCGGAACGTATTCCCTAGAAGAGTACAACCTGGATCAGATCAATCAGGGCAAGAACCTGTTCGAACTGCTGGAAGCCACCGGGGATCAGCGATACGCTGAAGCTGCACATCTGCTCGCAGCCCAGCTCGCAGGACAGCCACGAACGTCGGAGGGCGGATTTTGGCACAAAAAAATCTATCCGTTCCAGATGTGGCTGGATGGATTGTATATGTCGTCGCCTTTTCTGGCGCAATATGCCAAGACGTTTGACCGGCCTGATCTGTGGGATGAAGTGGCTCATCAGATTTTGCTAATCGAACGCAAGACGCGTGATCCGCGCACGGGTCTGCTCTATCATGGCTGGGATGAATCGAAGGAGCAGATCTGGGCCGACTCCGTAACCGGATGCTCCGCACACTTCTGGAGCCGGGCGATGGGCTGGTATGCGATGGCGATCGTGGATAGTCTGGAGCACTTCCCGATCCATCATCCGAAACGGGGCACAATCATCGGCATCTTTGAGCGCATGTGTCATGCACTGGTACGGGTACAGGAGCAGGAAAGCGGACTCTGGTTCCAGGTGCTCGATCAGGGATTCCGCAAGGGCAATTATCTGGAAGCTTCCGGTTCAAGCATGTTTGTGTACGCCATGGCGAAGGGAGTCCGCTTGCGTTACCTGGAGCCTCATTTCAGGCAGGCTGCAGAGAAGGGATGGCAGGGACTGACCTCCCGATTGATGGAGGAAACGGAGAAAGGCGTGAAGCTGAACGCGATCTGTCACGGAGCAGGACTCAGTCTGGATCGGGATGGTTCGTACAGTTATTATGTCGGCGAGCAGATTGTGAGTGACTCGTTCATGGGTGTGGCGCCGCTCCTGCTGGCTGCGCTGGAAATGGAGCGATTGCCATGAACAAACCTCTGTCACACGGATCAGATATGGATCTGTACAGGAATGGTTACCTGGTTGCTGCGGACGGAAGCGGCGATTTTCCCACCATTCAGGCTGCCATTGATGCGATTCCGGCCGACCGTACTGAAAAGTATACGATTCGCATAAAGCCAGGCACCTATGTTGAAAAACTGCACATCGAGAAGCCGAGGGTTCACCTCGTCGGTGCAGGAGCTGATCAGACCATCATCACATATGATGATTATGCGCTCAAGAAGTTCCCGAACGGGGAATTGTATCATACCTTTCATTCGTACACAGCCTTTATTGGTGCAGATGATTTCACCGCTGAAGGACTTTCCTTCATCAACTCGGCTGGGCCTGGCCGTGAGGTCGGTCAGGCGTTGGCTGTCTACGTGGATGGGGATCGGGCGGCCTTCCGGCATTGCCGATTTATAGGTCACCAGGACACGATCTTTACCGGACCGCTGCCCGAGCAGCCCATTGACCGGAGTTTCTTCGGGGGGCCGCGTGACGGAGCGGAGCGGCGGAAGCTGCGCCAATATTATGAGGACTGTTACATTGAGGGCGATGTCGATTTTATTTTTGGCTCGGCTACGGCGGTGTTCCAGGGCTGTGAGATCTTTGCGAAGAATCGCTTGAGCGATGATGCTGTTGAGGGAGAAGTGAATGGCTGGATCACGGCTGCTTCCACACCAGAGGATGCACGTTATGGCTATGTGTTTATCGATTGTGACCTGACCAGCAATGCCCCTCCTCAGTCCGTATATCTGGGTAGACCGTGGCGTAATCATGCCAAAGTCTGTTTCCTGAACTGCTGGATGGGGGCGCATGTGAAGCAGGAGGGCTGGCATAATTGGAACAAGACCGATGCGGAAGCGACGGTAGCGTACGTCGAATATCATAGTGCCGGACCTGGGGCGGGAAGTGTGATGGGGAGAGTTCCGTGGGCGAAAATACTCAGTGAGCAGGAAGCGGCTGAATACGCTGTGCCTGTTATTTTATCCGGTGAGGATGGGTGGCAACCTTTTGAAGGCCTGCTATCATTTGAACGAGTCTCCTCGAAGTTAAAATAAACGTGGTAATACATCCGTTACTTTAAAAATAAAGGCTGTCTATCAAGTCTCTTAATGACTTGGTAGACGGCCTTTTTGTGCGGTATATTACATTTTTCGCCCCTCATAGAAATAATTTATCCCTTATCTCAATTGCATTTTACTGATTAAATACAGGGTGAGGATCTGTAAATTCCCTGTAAAATTTGGATGGTGTCTGCAAAAAGAGAAAGCGAGAGGGAAGGTCCATTTTGATAAGGGAAGGGAGTGAAGCGACGCTCATTGTCAGACGGCTTTATAAGCTCTAAGATCGCCGATCACATGTAAGTGCACCAGTGAAGCATTGTTTGCAAGGTGAAAATAACCTGAATACAGGAGGGATTTTGCTTGAATCAAGCTGTTCGATTCCGCCCGGTCATTACATTCGCTTTGGCATTTCTTCTGATTATTACGTGGTTTGCACCAAGAGCAGACGCCGCTGCCCAGTGGCAGGCAGGCACCGCATACAAAAAAGGAGATCTAGTAACCTATTTAAATAAAGATTATGAATGTATTCAGCCCCATACGGCTTTGACCGGATGGGAGCCCTCAAATGTGCCTGCATTGTGGAAATACGTCGGTGAAGGTACGGGAGGGGGGACTCCAACTCCGGATACGACACCACCTTCCGTTCCTACAGGTTTAACCTCATCCCTCGTCACGGATACATCGGTCAATCTTACCTGGAACGCATCCACGGACAATGTGGGTGTAACCGGATATGAAGTGTACCGGAACGGTACTCTCGCGGCGAACACTTCAACGACTACGGCTGTAGTCACAGGACTGACAGCTGGCACCACGTATGTTTTTACAGTCAAAGCAAAAGATGCGGCAGGCAATCTGTCCGCTGCAAGCACCTCTCTCAGCGTTACCACTTCCACCGGATCTTCGAATCCTGGGCCTAGCGGCAGCAAATGGCTGATCGGCTACTGGCACAACTTTGATAACGGTTCTACCAACATTAAGCTGCGCAACGTGTCAACAGCCTATGACGTTATTAATGTCTCCTTTGCCGAGCCGATTTCACCCGGCAGCGGAACACTCGCTTTTACTCCGTATAACGCTACGGTAGAAGAGTTCAAGTCGGACATTGCATACCTTCAAAGCCAAGGGAAAAAGGTACTGATTTCAATGGGGGGAGCCAATGGCACGATTGAGCTCACAGATGCGACCAAGAGACAACAGTTCGAGAATTCCCTCAAATCCATTATTTCGACTTACGGATTCAATGGTCTCGACATTGATCTTGAAGGAAGCTCCCTGTCTTTAAATGCGGGCGATACCGACTTTCGCAGTCCAACGACTCCGAAGATCGTTAACCTGATTAACGGCGTGAAAGCGCTTAAATCATACTTTGGTGCTAATTTTGTCCTGACCGCTGCACCGGAAACGGCCTACGTACAGGGCGGATATCTGAACTATGGTGGTCCTTGGGGGGCGTATCTTCCAGTGATCCATGCCTTGCGCAATGACCTGACCCTGCTTCATGTGCAGCACTATAACACCGGTTCGATGGTGGGGTTGGATGGACGTTCTTACGCTCAAGGAACAGCCGATTTCCATGTCGCCATGGCCGAAATGCTGCTTCAAGGTTTTAACGTAGGCGGAAGCTCAGGTCCATTCTTTAGCCCTCTGCGCCCTGACCAGATTGCGATTGGCGTACCCGCTTCCCAACAGGCGGCTGGAGGCGGCTATACGGCACCAGCCGAGCTGCAAAAGGCATTGAACTATTTGATCAAAGGTGTATCATACGGCGGTTCTTATACCTTGCGCCAGCCTGCGGGCTATGCCGGTCTCAAGGGCATTATGACCTGGTCAATCAACTGGGACGCGTATACGAATAACCAGTTCTCGAACGCACATCGTCCATTCCTGAATGGACTTAGCACGCAAAAGACAGAGGAGGTTGTGTATTAAATGATCAATTTAAATAAACACACTGCTTTTAAGAAGACTGCAAAGTTTTTCCTTGGTCTGTCCCTGCTCTTATCCGTCATCGTTCCTTCCTTCGCGCTCCAACCTGCCACGGCCGAAGCAGCAGATTCTTATAAAATCGTTGGTTACTATCCGTCCTGGGCTGCGTACGGCAGAAACTATAATGTAGCTGACATCGACCCGACCAAAGTGACACATATCAACTATGCGTTTGCTGATATTTGCTGGAACGGCATTCATGGAAATCCAGACCCTTCGGGACCCAATCCTGTAACCTGGACCTGTCAGAATGAAAAAAGCCAAACGATCAATGTCCCGAACGGAACGATTGTGCTCGGCGATCCATGGATCGATACAGGCAAGACATTTGCAGGGGATACGTGGGATCAGCCCATTGCAGGCAATATCAATCAGCTTAACAAGCTGAAACAAACCAATCCTAACCTGAAGACTATTATCTCCGTCGGAGGATGGACGTGGTCCAACCGTTTCTCAGATGTAGCCGCCACTGCTGCAACCCGAGAGGTCTTTGCGAATTCCGCCGTCGATTTCCTGCGGAAGTACAATTTTGATGGAGTGGATCTGGACTGGGAGTACCCGGTATCAGGCGGACTTGATGGTAACAGCAAACGTCCTGAAGATAAGCAAAACTATACCCTTCTCTTGAGCAAAATCCGTGAAAAGCTGGATGCAGCGGGAGCTGTAGACGGCAAGAAGTATCTGCTTACGATTGCAAGCGGCGCGTCTGCGACCTATGCTGCCAATACCGAGCTTGCAAAAATTGCTGCCATCGTCGACTGGATTAACATTATGACATACGATTTTAACGGGGCTTGGCAAAAGATCAGTGCACATAATGCGCCATTGAATTATGATCCTGCGGCTTCAGCCGCTGGCGTGCCAGATGCCAATACATTTAATGTGGCAGCCGGAGCACAAGGGCATCTGGATGCAGGCGTACCGGCCGCTAAACTCGTGCTTGGTGTTCCTTTCTACGGCCGTGGCTGGGATGGATGTGCACAGGCAGGAAACGGCCAGTATCAGACGTGCACAGGTGGTTCTTCCGTTGGAACATGGGAAGCAGGCTCCTTTGACTTCTATGATCTGGAAGCCAATTACATCAACAAAAACGGATACACGCGTTACTGGAATGACACGGCCAAAGTGCCATATCTCTATAATGCGTCCAATAAACGCTTTATCAGTTATGACGATGCAGAGTCCGTTGGATATAAAACGGCTTATATCAAGAGCAAAGGACTCGGCGGAGCGATGTTCTGGGAGCTCAGCGGTGACCGTAACAAAACACTCCAAAACAAACTGAAAGCCGATCTGCCTACCGGAGGTACAGTACCACCAGTAGATACGACGGCACCAAGCGTACCCGGGAATGCCCGTTCGACAGGCGTGACAGCAAACTCAGTGACGCTGGCCTGGAATGCTTCAACGGATAATGTAGGCGTTACCGGTTATAACGTCTATAATGGCGCTAATCTTGCGACATCCGTCTCCGGAACGACAGCAACGATCAGTGGACTTACAGCGGGTACTTCATATACCTTCACGGTAAAAGCAAAAGATGCGGCAGGCAATCTGTCTGCAGCCAGTAATGCTGTAACTGTAAGCACAACGGCTCAGCCGGGAGGCGATACGCAAGCACCAACTGCACCAACGAACCTGGCGTCGACGGCGCAAACCACATCCAGCATAACGCTGAGCTGGACAGCATCCACTGACAATGTGGGTGTAACGGGGTATGACGTGTACAACGGAACGACACTGGCAACAACGGTAACCGGAACGACGGCAACGATCAGCGGGCTTGCGGCGGATACCTCGTATACATTTACGGTAAAAGCAAAGGATGCGGCAGGCAATGTGTCTGCAGCGAGCAACGCGGTAAGTGTGAAGACGGCCGCTGAAACGACGAATCCTGGCGTATCCGCATGGCAGGCCAACACAGCTTATACTGCGGGACAACTGGTCACATATAACGGCAAGACGTATAAATGTTTGCAGCCCCACACGTCCTTGGCAGGATGGGAACCATCCAACGTTCCTGCCTTGTGGCAGCTTCAATAGTTAAAATTTGAATTACAACATTTTTAACTGAAGCGTGCAGTGTCCATGGGGCTTGGAAGGGGCTGTCCCAAAAGTCATGAACATGGCGGGACGCCCCTTTTGATCGTTCTCTTCAATTTAATGAACTGAGGACGCTTTATTAGACGAAATTCTACAGTTGCGGCGTTGGAACGAATCGTAGACGCTTTATTTCCTTGCTCCGTCTGTTCTTTCGCAGGTTTCTACCGGAATAACGTCGCTAAAATTCGTTAACCTTTCCATTTCATGCTAATCTTCAATATAAGGTGCAACCGATTCGTTAGCTTGCGAGAAACCTTTGCCGGGCGAATATAGGCGAAAGCTCTTACAATTTTTTTGTAGGAGCTTTTTCTAATTTAAGTATGTTGATAATACATTTGTTGTTGACCAACGGTTGATTCCCAACAATTATAAGTTATATATAGGTATTAAAACCAATTTTTTTGGTTTTTTTGCGAGAGGTGTTTGTATTGGAATCTACAAATTCAATTCGAAAAAAACTGATGCAGCATATGCAGAGTAATCATATTATGCATTCTACATTTGCCGATATATCGGGTATCAATTCCGGAACACTTAGCCATATTTTACAGGGTAATAAACCCATATCCATGAGACAGCTCGTCGCCATTACCGCAGGGATGGGGTTACCCGAAGACTTCTTTTTTGATGATTACATAGAGGAATGCTTTTCCTTTTTGATCTCCATCAGGCGCATACGGCCGTTTATTATTCGCTGCGCTGAATTAGACCGTTTAGATTGTGTCGAACAGATTGTGAATCGCCTATTGGATGATCTTGCCTATGTCTCCGTGCTTTTTGATATTGCTGAAGAGTTGTTCGCCAATAACAAACGTTTGGCTGCCGGGGGTTTGTACAGTTTTCAGAATGGGCGGTTGCTAATACTTATCTGTATCGCTTAATGTCCGGAGAAGTGGGTGTGCTGCATGAGTATGCTGATTATATAGCGTCCCAAGAAGATGAAATAATTATTGCTGTACGGTACATTGTCCAAGCAGCTAATTTATATGGGTTTAATATCGACAGCATCTTGGAACGTTTCGCAGCATATATACCGTATCAATCGGACTATAGGGAGTTTGGCAAGTATAAGCCGACTATTTTTAAAAGAGAGCTACACGCGATTCCTCAGTGATCTGGCCGTGTATCGTTTCAATGCAAGTAAGAATGCTGTCTCTGCAATAAAACTTGTGTTAGAAGGTTTGAATTTATCAATTACAATGAATAGTGGCAAAAATATCATTACTTGTATGACTCTTTTTGAGCAATTTAGAGATTATGCGGATCTCGAAGCGAAGGGGAAATTCAAAAAACTATCAAGTGAGGTGCATCGAATCAATGCGAAAAAAAGCGTTATACTACTTGGTTCTCTGTAGTGTTGCGATTGTCGTATCTACGCCAATAACATTGGCTACAATGGGGCATGGCTGGGGGAGATAATCATTAAGCAAAAGTACATAGGGTGTTCCTGATTCCCGGGAGCGCCCTTTTCATTTCTCTTGTTGTAACCAAGCCTGGATTGAATAAATTTATTATTGGGTTCTCTCACAGCGTATGCCATGAGTTCATACCTCCAGTAATGTTTGGATATGAACCGACACGTTGTATCCCTCAACGCCTCAAATTCAAACAGTCATTTATCTAACTAAGGCTAATATAACATTGCGTAATATATTTTCCGAATAAATGGACTCTTATGGAAGTTAAACAGAAGTACATCGATGAACCCGATATTTTCAACTCAGAGGCTTTTAAAAAGCTTTGAAGCGATCCGGGTTTCCTACTGAATGAGATATAGATTTTACTTTTCTTGCTGCACAGCACTATTTAACGGAGCTGTATGAAGACATAGAAGGAGAGGATTAGTTCGTGCAAAAACAAGGCGACTATCATCATGAGGAAGCCTTGCTTAGTTGTATCTATCTTTTCAATACCCCAACGGAATGAAAAAAGCAGTGCTTGCAGATGCAAGCACTGCTTTTTATGCAATGGGTAAAGGGAGGGGCCAGCTAATTGTTATACTTATATAATGCTTCTTGGAATATAGCTTGTAGTTTCTTTTGATCCTCTTGGTCGCCTTTAAACTGTAGATCAATTTGACTAGTTAATCCTTGAACTTGTTGTGTTGGAACTTTGCCATAATACACACCTTTAATATTATAAACGCCTTGCTCAGTTAAATTCGGTGTTAAAAACAATAAATATTCTTCATCGCTATTCATCAGCTGATAACCAAGTGTACTAAGGACAACATCACCATCTAATGCTGCATTTTCTTGTACTGTAATGGTTTCGCCTTCTTTTACATTCAGATTATTTTCATTTTTAAAGACTTGTCCTACTTCAAATCCAGAAAGCGTTCTATAATCCGTAGCAAGTCCCTGGCCATCTTTCATTAGAATAATCTTGTCTTCTTTAGTTTTTTTGCCCTTCACTATCAACTCGGTTCTCGCATCTAAATCAGCGAAATCTTTATACGTAATTCCACTACCTTGAGAAGAAACGTAAGTCGGAGTATTCTTTTTTACAGCCGTACTACTGGAACTAGCTTTCTGTCCGTTACCTATCCCACTCGTAAATATTAGTATTAGAGAAAATGCAAGCAATGAAGTCGCTGAAAGGACAATCTTAGATTTTTTTGATTTCATTATTTAGTAATACCTCCTTGTTTAATACAGTGCATTAATTGCATTCCAATCATCAGTAAGTGGGTACGTGCCATAAATCCAACCTTCTGCTCTCATTATGGCATTAGTAGTGTCAGAATGAGCCACCCCTAATGCATGACCCATTTCATGAGCTCCTGTTTCTTTAGCCCGGTTAGAGTCTAAATTTTTTGCACGAGGTTGGTTCCAGCGGATTACAGAGTTTGAGTATGAACCCTGCCAATTGGGTACACCTCCTGAATAATTCAATGTATCCGCATAAAACTCACCCAAATCAGCAGAACTCGCAAACCATTTAATATGAGGACTAGAACTGGTACTGTTAAACACCTGTATTTTATTTGAGCTGTTCCACGCTGATATGCCATGTTCCGTAGCTGACGTGAATCCAGTTGCTGTAACTGTTGAGTCAATAGAAGCCTTTAAATCATTAGGAGTTGCCCACTTACCACCATAAATAACGTATGCTTCTGTTTTCTGTGGAAGTAAAATAGAAAATAATATAGCAACGGGTAACACGAGCTTAAAAATTCGCTTTAGATTGATTAGCATGTCATACTTCCCTTCCATCATTTAATTAAGGCTTAACTAAGCATGTGTAGTAAAGAAACTTCAAATAACCTCCTTTTTATTCAAATTTTTTGGAATTTTATCATGTTCTACTATAATAGACGTTTCAAATAAGCAAAATGTTTCCAAATTTTATTCGTATTTCTCAATTTTTTTTCGTTATTTTCTTTTTGTTTGTAAAGGTATACCTTTAGGGAGCGTCAAAAATAATATGATATTCCGTTTGTATAAACGTTTGGAGGTAATTTGAGAGAATACGGATATGGCAGGGTGTCTGAAAAAGACCAAAATGAGGAGCGGCAGCTTTCCGACTTACGAAAACAAGGCATTCCAGACGAATATATTTTTGTTGATAAAGCTAGCGGTAAAAATTTTGACCGTCCGGAATATCAACTCCTAAAGAGGGTGCTGCGGGAAGGTGATACTCTATTTGTTAAGTCAATCAATCGCTTTGGTCGGAACAAGACAGCAATATTAAAAGAATGGCAATGGCTGATCGACGCGAAGATTCATATCGTCGTGATCGACATTCCGATTCTGGATACGCGAAAGTATCAGGAACTGGAGGGGATCGGACAGCTCATTATGGACTTGGTACTTCAAATATTAAGCTGGCTTGCTGAAGAAGAACGTAGGAGCATCAAACAGGCACAGGCTGAAGGAATTGCTGAAGCCAAAAAGAAGGGAAAACACCTGGGGAGACCTCAGATCAACTTGAATACTCTTACACCAGGGCAAAGGGACATCCTGAATGCTGAGTATCCCCGTTGAAGAATAATGAGCTTTCGGCTATAGAATTTATGCGAAAATTGGGCTTGAAGAAGAACACCTTTTACAAGGTTGTGAAGGAATATGAGCAAAAAGCAGATGAGTCTTGCTGTATTTACACTATCCAGGGAGTTGAGTTGATGGAACCAATGATCGATTATGGAGATTTTTAGAAATTCGATTGAACTCGCTTCGTTCCGCTGAGAATGCTCCAGGCTTTTCAGGTTTATTATGTGAAGTTGGCTCAAAGGCTAAATATCCATTGCGTGTAGTGCACTCAAGACCAGAGCAAGACGTAAAGGCATTAGGGCGATGCTACCGGCTCTAAAGCGGCAAGAGCGGACACCTAAGATCCGGTAGCCCCGCTGCGGGGTTACTTGGCGCTCTAGGTTCCTGTGCCGCGCTTGACACCCCGCACGGAGCCAAGGTCAAGGGCCTGCTGGGGCAGTTCGGGAAGGCATGGCGGCCTCATGAACGCTCCGCGTTGCTGCGCTTATCATCAAGCCGCCACGCTGAAGGGCAGCACCATGAAATTTGCAACCGGCACGTTCAAAGCCCAGACATAGCAAAGCGCCGCGCGTATCCGCGGCGCTTATTCTATTCCAGGATCGCAATACTACTACCCTACATCTCGCTCGCTAACCGTGCAAATTCCTCTTCGCGAATTTTTACTTGGAAGTTGTTCGGTTTCTCTTATTCATTCCGGATACGAACCGAAAAGATCAAGTTGCTCCGGTTAGGCGAGTCCGCGCGGCGTTCGCAGAACCCGTTTCAAATTTCCTTAACCTCCAGCTTTTTAGTTTCTGTAATTTTCACATCTTTACTTACAGCGGGATGTTGAACCCCTCTGTGCTTTTCTGCCAGGACATGAAGACGATTCCTGGCACGTTCAATGTGCAACTGTATGAGCATGCTTTTTTCATAGAACTCAATCCTCCTTTGTGGTATTTTAGGATTTTCTGTCATATAATAGCATATTCTTTTAACGGCACAAAAAAAGATGAATAAAATTAGTCCAGAGTAATACCAAAGAGGCAGTATAGAGCTATCGATAGCTCTATACTGCCTCTTTCATTCAATCTGCTCAGTTTTCATCCTCGATTGGATATAAATCATTTAAGCGATCCATATCTTTGCTTCCAAGTATCGTCTCTTTTCCATTAGTGGAGATGTACCCATACTGGGACTGTCCTGAATGTGCAGAGATATTATAAAGAAATAACCGGTCATTGATTTTGGGTCGTTGACCTACTTCACTTGATATGCCCGTATTTGTTTGAAACCAAATTTTATTTTGATTTCCACCCACTTTTCCACTCCATGTAAGCCATGCTGCATTTGATTTAACTTCGTAATAATTGATAATACCGTTTTCTACCGTGAAAAGTGAATTTGATTTTCCCTCAAGAAAAAACAATTCAAAGGAGCATGCGCTACTTTCTCCTGAAGTAAGTTCTTTTAAAGTAGAAATTTTCGGGATATTAATCGCAGCAACACGAGCCTTAGTTAAGTCGGCCGAATCTAAATTTGCTTTTATCTTGTCATTTATCTTTGCTACATGGACAGTTTTTGTATTAGGATTCCAAGCTACATCACTATTGAAATTTTCAGCTATAAAGCGAATAGGAACCATTACGCGATTATTTTTAATTTGCGGTGACTCTAATTGATTTTGATTATTTACACGAAACGTTTTTTGTTGGCTAGAATCAGCAATTACAAGTGTTTTAGTTTTGTTGTTCCAGCTTTTTATGGAAAATTATTCAATATATTCAATACTTCTCAATGGAACATAAGTGGTGCCCTTTTGGACAAAAGGAGCAAAGTCTGTTTTACAGTACTCCCATTAACAACTATTTATATAGGTGTGGCTGCTTGTATCGTTGACACTACAAAAAATGAGGCCAGGCAAGTTAGAAAAAATGATTTCCATTTCAAATGGATAACCTCCTTAGGTAATTTTGATTTTTTACTACATTTAGTATAGACACAAGACAAATTATAAAGTTTCTTTTTTGGGTCTAACTGTATCAAAACACGAAAAGAACCGCGCTACGCCGCTTCTTTCCTTCCTTCCTGATCTGTCGGATGACTTAATTAATCAGTATAGAAAAGAAGCGCAAATAAAAAAGCCGATTGGATAAATAATCGACTCTGGGCGAGAAACTTTTGCCGGTTTCACTCGCCCTTTTATTTTAACAGATCATGAGGAAAAACGGGATGAAGTCCTATAAATAAATTTTAAATTAATACGAGGAACACATCAGGTCAGGGCTCATTTTAGAAATCAAAGTTGTCCGGATCAGGTCCAACGCGAACATCTTCGTTCAGAGCGCTAATACGCTCCATCTCATCATTGGACAATTCAAAGTCGAAGATGGAAGAGTTCTCGACGATACGTTTTTCCTTGGTAGACTTGGGAATGGTGATGACACCGTTTTGCAAGTCCCAGCGCAGGATGACTTGTGCTACCGATTTACCTTTCGCAGTGGCAATCTCGGTCAGAACCGGATTGTCCAGAAGTTGACCCTGCATCAACGGGGACCAAGCTTCCAATTGAATTCCGTTTTTCTCACAGAATGCTTTGAGCGGAGCTTGAGTCAGACGAGGGTGGTACTCTACCTGATTAATTGCTGGCTTCACTTCGGCCTCCTGCATCAGATCTTCAAGGTGATGAATCTGGAAGTTGCTGACGCCAATGGCTTTAATGCGACCTGCTTTGTACAACTCCTCCATCGCTTTCCATGCGCCTTTGTATTTGCCTTCTTTTGGCCAGTGAATCAGATACAGGTCGAGGTATTCCAGCCCAAGTTTGTTCAGCGTTGTCTCATATGCCGCAAGTGTCTCATCATATCCGAGATCAGCGTTCCACACTTTGGAGGTAATGAACAGTTCTTCACGTTTCAGATTATTCTCTTTCAATGCCTCGGCAATGGCTTGTCCTACACCGGATTCGTTGCCATAAATAGCGGCCGTATCAATACTGCGATAACCGTGGGCAATCGCTTGTTTAACGGCCTCGATTAATTCTGCAGCTAGAATAAAAAGTGGACACAACGTTAACGAAAAGGAATAATGAGCTTAACGAAAGACGAGGTGTCCACACATGGGAGAGCAGCGGCAGCGTTACAATGAAGAATTTAAAAAACAAAC